>CAFBMW010000003.1_pt1 | contig 176459 bp, 174 predicted proteins | sample 7269061 | NCBI WGS metagenome assembly CAFBMW01 (sample SAMEA6814074, study PRJEB35770) | uncultured Nocardioides sp. | biome: Freshwater; feature: Freshwater reservoir; material: water | place: Czech Republic | collected 2017-05-23 | depth 30m m | reverse complement strand
TCGGCGAGCTCGCGCTCGGAGGCGCGCGCCTCGCGCTCCAGGCCGCCGATCAGTGCCTCGAGCCGCGCCAGGACGGGGTCGGCCTGCGCACCCGGATCACTCATGCGGTGGCGCTCTGGCCGAAGCCCGACACCACGTCGGCGATGACCTCGTACTTGTCCATGAGGGCCATCTTGCCCTCTGCGAAGCCCTCGATCGCGGTCGCGATGGTCTCGATGATCGTGTAGATCAGCTTCACCTTCTTCACGATGGCCTCGATGTCGCTGTAGAGCGTCACCGCGCCGACCGCCCAGCCGAGGACCGGCGTCGCCGCCTGCGCGGCCATCTTGAGCAGCTTGTTGACGATGAAGTTCAGCGCCATGCCGATGCCCGTCGCGGCGAGCTTGCAGGCGGTGGAGATGTTCTTGACGAGGTCGCTGGCGTAGCCCATGGCGTACTGCATGCCGAGCGCGCCGCCCGAGACCGACGTCATGGTGGCGCGGAACGAGTGGCCGGAGAGGCCCTCCCAGGTCTGCGCGGTCGAGGCGACCAGTCCGGCGTGGTTGCGGGCCAGGGCGAAGCACGCGTCGCCGCAGTGGCTCCATGCCTCCGAGGCGCGGAAGATCGCCTCCCAGTCACCGGCGAAGGGGTGGTAGATGCAGCGGTCGAGGATCGAGTAGCCGAGGAACTGCTCGGCCACCCAGTCGATGCTGCCGAGGATCGCGCCCGCGCTCCAGCGCAGGTCCTGCACCGGGTTCTCCGGGTTGCTGGGCGCCACGAGGTACGACGTCGCGTCGACCTGCTCGCGCACCGGGCCGCCGTTGCCGAGGTCGCCCACCCGCTCGATGAGCTGGCGGGCGTCGCTCACGCCGTCACCCACGGCACCGACGGTGTCGGCGCCCTTCTCCCAGATGAAGGAGTTGACGTCGCCGTGGTCCCCACCGGCCGACTCGCCCGCGGCGGGCAGCGTGGGGCCGCGCAGGTCGGGGTAGGGGCCGGTCGGGCCCGCGGCCCCGCCGCACGCACCGAGCTCACCACCGAGGGTGGTGAAGAAGTCGCTGACAGAGCCGTCCTGGTTGCGGAAGTCGACGGCGGTCTCACCGACGGCCGCAGCGGCGGCCTGCTCCAGCGAGGCCAGCGCGTCCATGGCGTAGCCGGCGGTCTGGACCGCCGCACGCGAGAGCGGGTCGAAGACCTGGAGCAGCAGTCCGGTGGCGTCGCCGATGTCACCCTGGGCCCGGATGTAGGAGGCCATCTGCTGGGCGTGGCCGTGCTGACGCTCGAGCACCTGCTGGGTCAGCGCCAGGGTCTCGTACTTGATGACGATGTCGTTCAACGTCGGGCTCCTTCCGGACGCGGGAGATCCTTCCGCGTGCCGGTCCGCACCAAACCTCGCGGGGCCCGCGGGTTCAGCGCGTGTTGCCGCGCGGCACCGCCGGGAGCCTGCGGTCCAGCCACCCGAAGGCGCCGAAGAGCAGCAGGAACAGCGCCGTGATGCCGACGCTGACGACCGCCACCGCGCCCCACCCCTCGGTGCCTGCGTCGAGGAAGGGATAGGGCACCCAGCCGTCGACCTCACCCACCGCCAGGGTCCACACCAGCCAGGCCAGCGGCCAGCACAGGGCGTACGCCGACTCGCGCACGCCGATCCGCGGGCGGGGCCCGACCACGGCCCAGGCCGCGAGCGCGAGCACCGGCACCACCATGTGCAGCAGCTTGTCGGCGACCCAGTCGGCGCCGTCGAGGTCGAGCAGCGGGCGCAGCAGGAAGAAGTGGACGAGGCCGGTGACGGTGATCCCGACCAGGCCGGCGAGGCGGGCGACGCGCCAGCCCGGGCGGTCGAGGGCCGGTTCGCGCGCGAGGACCGTGGAGGTGAGCGCGACGAGCACGAGCTGCAGGACCACCGCCGCCCAGGCGACGACGGCCACGACCAGGTGGACCGACCGGGCGCGGGCGGCAGTCATGTCAGCAGGTGGCGGTCAGTCGAGGACGACGAGGACGTCGCCGTCCTGCACGACGTCGCCGACGGTCACCTTGATCGCGGTGACGGTGCCCGCGCGCTCGGCGAGCATCGGGATCTCCATCTTCATCGACTCCAGCAGCACGACCGTGTCGCCGGCCTCGACGCGGTCGCCCTCGGCGACCTCGATGGTCAGCACGTTGGCGACCAGCTCGGACACGATCTCGAGCGACGTGGTGCGGGCCATGGCTCGACGCTAGCGGTTACCGGGGCGTAGCCGATGGTCGGACCCGCGGAGGGCTCCGGGGAGGCAGTCTCAGAGCTCGGCGAAGCGACGGGGCTCGGGCCGGTGCGGACCGGCCTCCTCCGCGCGCCGTCCACGGCTGCCCTTGGTGCCGGTGAGGGCGAGGTCGATGCGGATCAGCACGTAGCCGATGAGCAGGCCCAGGACGAGGGAGTACGCCGCCCGCAGGCCGGCCTCGAGGTAGGAGCTGTCCGGCGCGACCAGGCCCGTGGCCAGCGGCACGGTGGCTGCGACGCCGAAGGCGCACACCCACCAGCCCTGGCGACGGCGGGCGCGCAGGTGGGTGCCCCACGCCAGCGCCGGGATGCCGAGGAGCACGACCAGCGGCCGCGGGAACGCCCCGATCCGGGCCGAGACCCAGTCGGCGAAGTCGAGGATCGACGACACGAAGGTCTGGGTGCCGTAGCGCCGGAGCAGCTCGGCGTAGAGCAGCGTCACGACGAGGACCGCGAGCCCGGAGGCGACCACGATCATGCCGCGCCGCCCGAGGCCGTGGAGGCCGGCGCCGAGGCGGTAGACGATGGTGAAGACGAGGCCGAGGGCGAGGAACAGGGCCGCGAGGTCGAAGCGGTCGGTCGCGACGGTGGGCTCGAAGCCCACGGCTGCGAAGGCGGTGACCACGGCCACCAGCACGGCGACGAGGACCTCGCGCACCGCCTTCCACCACGTCACGGCCGGCACCGTCACCATGACGGCGTACACGCTGCCCACCACGCAGGTCATCACCGCGGCGCCGGTCGGCAGCACCCTCCCGCCGACCAGGAGGCTGGCCACGCCGAGCACCAGTGCGAGGCCGGCGGAGACGAGGGCGCGGCCCGCCGTCCGGGTGGCGAGCAGCCAGGACAGCGCGGTGGCCACCGCCACCGCGCCGGCGCCGTCGACCCACTCCGGCACCGAGGCGAGGGGGCCGGTGGTCCCGCTGTCCTCCAGCAGGCCGCCGAGGGCCGACCAGACGAGCGCCGCGGCGCCCAGCCCGAGCACGGCGAACCACAGCAGCATCAGCGAGCGACGCGGCCCGTCGGGCGGGAGGGCACCGGTGTCCTGCGCGGGCGCGGGGGTCGGCTCTGGGTCCGGGGCGACAGGGGCGGCAGGTGCGGGGACGACGGGCGCGGCGGGCAATGCCTCGGCCGGGGTTGCCTGAACCTCAGGAGGGGCCTCGGGCGGGGCCTCGGTCGGGGCGGCGCCGGGCTTGGGCTTCCTCGTCCGCCGCAGCCGCGAGGGCGGCCGCTCGGCAGCCCGCTTGCCGCGGGAGGACCCGCGGGGGCTGTCGGCGGTGGGGGAAGACACGTCGCAGGAGGTTACAGCCGACGGTTGGACAGGGACGGATTGGTGCGACGGGCCGTCTCGAGGTCGGCACGCTCCAGCGCGACGTCGAGGGTGGCCTCGGCTCCCCCGGCCTCGGCGAGGACCTCGCCGAGCGGCCCGACGACCACCGAGTGGCCGCTGTAGCGCGGCTCGGGCTGGGCGGCGCCGACGACGAAGCAGGTGTTCTCGATCGCCCGCGCGGCGAGGAGGGTGCGCCAGTGCTCCACCTTGCGCTCGCCGGGCAGCCACGCGGCGGGCACGACGAGGACCTCCGCACCGGCGTCGACGAGGCGGCGCGCGAGCTCGGGGAAGCGCAGGTCGTAGCAGGTCATCAGCCCGACCCTCCAGCCCTCGACGTCCACGACGACGGGCTCGAGCGGCCCACCGGTCAGTCGGTCGGACTCGCGGTAGCCGAAGGAGTCGTAGAGGTGGATCTTGCGGTAGTCCGCCCGGCTCGCGCCGCGCGCCACGAGGGTGTTCCAGGGTCGCTCCGGGTCGGCGGAGGCCTCGAACATGCCGGCCACCACGGTGCACGACGTCGCGTCGGCGACCCGGGCGACCTCGCTGGCGAAGGGGCCGTCCAGCGGCTCGGCGTACGCACTGACGTCGGAGCCGGCCTCGCCGAAGTCGCGTGCGAAGGCCTCCGGCAGGACGACCAGGTCGGCGCCGGGCTCCACGTCGGCGCCCAGGCGCGCACGGTTGGCGGCGGGGTCGAGGCCGCTCGCCCACTGGTGGACGCGCACGCGCAGCTGCTGGCCGGTGTCCATGCCTCCAGACTGCCAGAGCCGGCAGGGCTGGGAGGATGGGTGCATGGACCTCGACCTCACCGCGGCCGGATTCTGCGGGGTCGTGCTGGCCGGCGGCACGGCGGCGCGGATGGACGGGATCGACAAGGGGAGCGTCGAGCTCGCCGGTCGCACGCTGCTGACCTACGCCCTCGACGCCTACCTCGACGCCGACGAGGTGGTGGTCGTCGCCCCGCAGCCCGTGCCGACCGAGCGGCCGGTCACCTTCGCCTGCGAGGACCCGCCCCGCGGCGGACCGGTCGCCGGGCTGCTCACCGGCGTCGACGCCCTGCTGCGCCGGCCGCGGGTCGTCGGCGTGCTGGCCGTCGACATGCCCCGGGTCACCGCCGCCACGATGCGCCGCCTGCGCGCGGCGGCGGAGGGCCACGACGGGGCGTTCCTGGTCGACGGTGACGGCCGGCGGCAGCTGGCCGGGGTGCTCGACGCGGCCCGCCTCGCCGACGTGCGCCCCGGGCTGGAGGAGCAGCACGGCATGGCGCTGCACCGGCTGCTCGCCCCGCTGCGCCTGGCGTCGGTGCCGGCCGGCGGCGAGGAGGCGCTCGACATCGACACCTGGGCCGACCTGCGCGACCTCGGCGGCTGAGCGGTCCCCCCTCCCTTGCCGCCGCCGGGTCGGTTGCGAGACATTGGGGTCGTGAACCTTCACGACTGGATCGACGAGCTCAGTGACGTCCTCGACGTCGAGACCGAGGTCGACGAAGGCCTCATCCTCGACCTGGCGCGCACCGCGGCGCAGAACGTGCAGAAGACGGCCGCGCCCATCACCGCCTACCTCCTCGGCTGGGCCGCCGGCGCTGCCGACGCCGATCCCGAGGCGGTCGAGAAGCTCGCGGCCAAGGCACAGCTGCTCGCCGAGAGCTGGGACCGGCCCGCCGACGCGCCCGACCCCGACGACGTCGACGACGAGGTGCCCGACGACTCGTCGGTCGACCACTCCACCGATCTCTACGAGGACTGATTCCGTGCGCGCAGTCGTGACCACCGGCACCGGTGGCCCCGAGGTCCTGTCCGTCGGCGAGGTTGCCGACCCCCGCCCCGCAGCCGGGGAGGTGCTCATCGACGTCGTCGCGACGGCGGTCAACCGCGCCGACACCCTGCAGCGGCAGGGCTTCTACCCCCCACCCCCGGGCGCCTCCGAGGTCATCGGCCTCGAGTGCAGCGGCCGCATCGCCGAGCTCGGCGAGGGCGTGGAGGGCTGGTCGGTCGGCGACGAGGTCTGCGCGCTGCTCGCCGGTGGCGGGTACGCCGCCCGCGTCGCGGTGCCGGTCGGGCAGGTCATGCCCGTGCCGAGCGGCGTGTCCCTCGTCGAGGCCGCGGCCCTGCCCGAGGTCGCCGCGACCGTGTGGTCCAACGTCTTCATGACCGCCCACCTCGCGAAGGGCGAGCGCTTCCTCGTCCACGGCGGCGCCGGCGGCATCGGCACGATGGCGATCCAGCTCGCCGTCGCGCGCGGCGCCGAGGTCTTCACCACCGCCGGCTCGCCGGAGAAGCTCGAGCTGTGCCGCTCGCTCGGGGCGACCGCGATCTCCTACCGCGACGAGGACTTCGTCGACGTGCTCTCCGAGGCCGGCGGCGCCGACGTCGTCCTGGACAACATGGGCGCGAAGTACCTCGGCCGCAACGTCGCCGCCCTCGCCACCGGCGGCCGCCTGGTCATCATCGGCTTCCAGGGCGGCACCAAGGGCGAGCTCGACATCCAGGCGCTGCTGCGCAAGCGGGCCTCGGTCACCGCGACCTCGCTGCGCGCGCGGCCGCTGGAGGAGAAGGCCGCCATCTGCTGCGGCGTCGTCGAGAACGTCTGGCCGCACGTGGCGGCCGGCCGGATCCGTCCGATCGTGGAGACCACGATGCCGCTCGAGGACGTCGCGCGCGCCCACCAGCTGATGGAGGACGGGGCGCACACCGGGAAGATCCTGCTGACGCTCTGAGCGCCCGCCGCTCCCGGTGCCCGCCCACCGGGCGGGTCATAGGGTGGCGGTCATGACCGAGCAGCAGCAGCCCAGCGCCCCTGCGTCCGAGGAGCAGGTGGTCGTGGTCGGGCCCGACGGCCAGCCGATCGGCACCATCCCCGCGAGCGCGCTGCCCGCGATGACCCAGCAGTCGGGCGACGACGGCGAGGAGGGTGGGGGCGAGCGCCACATCACCGAGCTGGTCGAGCAGCCGGCGAAGGTCATGCGCATCGGCAGCATGATCCGACAGCTGCTCGAGGAGGTGAAGGCCGCTCCCCTCGACGAGGCCAGCCGCCAGCGCCTGAAGGAGATCCACGCCGCCTCCATCAAGGAGCTCGAGTCGGGCCTGGCCCCCGAGCTGGTCGAGGAGCTCGAGCGCCTCTCGCTGCCCTTCACCGAGGAGGGCACGCCGTCGGAGGGCGAGCTGCGGATCGCGCAGGCCCAGCTCGTCGGGTGGCTCGAGGGCCTGTTCCACGGCATCCAGACCGCGATCTACGCCCAGCAGATGGCCTCGCGCGCCCAGCTCGAGCAGATGCGCCGCGCCCTGCCCGCGGGCGCCGGCCACGCCCAGCACCAGCCGATGGGGATGCCCAACATGCCCACCGACGACGAGACGCAGGAGTCCGGCGGCACGTCCAGCGGGATGTACCTCTGAGGGAGCTGCCCCTGTGTGACGCCAGGCAGGTGCCGGTCGACCTCGCACCCTCGCGTGGCGTCACGGCGTCTCGAGCAGCACGCACTCCCGCAGTGCGGGGCTGCAGCGCACCATCCGCTGCCGCTGACCGTCGGTCACCCGGGCGACGAGGAACTGGGTGTCCTCGAAGGTGAAGGCCGTGTTGACGAAGCGCCACCCCTGGGGAGGCGACAGCACGCCCTCGCTCCCGCCATCGAGGCCACGCACCCGGATCTCGGCGTACTCGGGCACGTCGCCCGCGACCTGCTGGATGGGCACCCACGCCACCCACTCCTCGGAGACGTCCGCGATCCCGAAGTTCGGGAGGTCCGCGATCGGCACCAGCTCGCCGTCGGGTGTCACGTCGGCGAGATAGACCCGGCCGTCACCTGCGACGCGGTTGTCACCGCCCGGGTCCCGGGCGTCTCCGCTGCCGTCGACGACGACCAGACCTGCCCGCGTCGCCTGCCAGACGAGCTGGCCGGGCGCCGTCTGCGTCAGGTCGATCGGCTCGGCGCCGTCGAAGGGGCGCCACAGGACGCCGACACCCCGGCCGCTGGCGATCACCCAGCCGTCGTCGGTGACGGCTCCGATGCGGGTGCCCACCCCGTCGTCGTCCCGGACGGGCACCGGCACCGGCAGGCCCATCCCCTCGCCGGCGGGTGCGGTCTCGAACCCGTTCAGGTCGCCCTCGCTGGAGAGGTACGCGACGTACTGCCCGTTGGGTGACACGACGGGCGGCTGCTCGAGGGCGACATCCATCGCGTTCGGTGCTCCACCGTTGCCCCACGACCACACGAACGGCGGCGCCGCAGCCAACCAGCCGTGCGTGGTCCCGTCGATCGCGTCAAAGCCGGGGAACGAGTCGTCGCCGACGTAGGCCACTCGGTCGAGCACGTACGGCACCCCGGGCGGACCTGTGGGCACCTCGTCGGGCAGTGGCTCCGTCGCGTCGACGGTGGCCGCGCTCGTCGGCTGCGGGGCCGGCTGCGGCGTACCGCTCCGGTCGGTCGGGCCGCTCACGAGGACGACCAGCGCGATCAGCACCACTGCGGCCGCCGCCGCCAGCATCGACGGCCAGACGAACCGGGACGGCGGGTGGACGTCCTCGTGCATGTCAGGCCCCCTTCCCCTCGGACACTGTTGTGTCCCCTCACCTGTCCAGACTCCGGGCGTCGGGTTGAGGTTGTCTGGGCACGTGCGTTTTCTCGTGGCGCGGGCGGACTGGCCGTGGGCTGCAGCAGCTCCAGGTCACATGTCGTTGCCGATGAAGGCCGGGTCTCCGCCCCTGGGACGCAACGGTCCTACTTCCGTACACGATCCGGAGGGCAGCTCGCAGTCGTGGACGGTGAAGTTCGGGTAGCGGCCGTCCACAGCCGCGACGAGGACGGAGCCGTCGGTGTCCATCGTCCAGAACGCGGGACCGGCGTCGGTGGTGCGGGCGACGTCGAGCTGCAGCGGCTGACCGGACGGATCAGTCGGGCGCAACGAGCTCGACCAGTCGAGCACGTGAGCGCCGTCGAAGGTCAGCTGGGCGTCGACCGGCCCGCGGACGAAGGTCCACCCGCGGGTGGTCGTCGGTCGGGGCGTCGGACCGTTGTAGAGCACGACACCGCTGCGCACGTCGGCGATCCGGGTCGTTGCGCCGAGGTCGACGACCTCGCCCGTCGCGAGGAGCACCGCGACGGTCGAGCGGCCGGTGCGCAGGTAGAGGACCCCGTCGTCGTACGCGTCGATCCTGATCGCCGAGCAAGGTTCGCACGGCGTTCTCCACTCGTGCACGTCCTCGTCCGTGGCCAGGTCGCGCACGGTGATCACGGCCTCGTCGTCCTCGACGATCGCGAAGGCGACCTCGTCGCTGCGTGAGTCGATCTTGGCGGTCGGGCGGAAGCCGGGGACTGCGTCCACCGGTCCGTCGACGAGCGCCACCACCTCGCCGTCCTCGCGCATCAGCATGGGGCGACCGTGGTCGTAGAAGAGCACCCCGCGAGGGGTCGCCACCGCGTCGGTGTCGAGGTACGTGAGCTCGGTGGCATCGAAGGTCTGACCACCCATGTGCACCGCGAAACCCGGGTCCGCGTACGCCCGCAATCCCTGCGACACGTCGAACGGGTCGAACCGGGCGTAGCCGTCGGCCGCGCGCTCCCCCGCTGTGGGGATCAGCGCCGTGGCGCCGAACCACGCCAGCGCAAGAGTCGCGACGAGGGTGATGGTGGTGCGTGCCTGCCTGCGTCGTCGCAGGCGGCGACCGCGACGGACGACCGTCGCGACGTCGCCCGGCGGCACGTCGAGCGCATCGAGCCGCTCGTGGAGCGCGACGGTGAGGTCCTCGGTCATCGGTAGCTCCCTTCCGGGTCGAGGACCGGTCCCGAGCCCGTCCGGAGGTTCTTCAGCGCGGCGGACGCCTGCGACTTCACGGTGCCGCGCGAGCAACCGAGCACGTCGGCGATCTGTGCCTCGGACAGGTCCTCGTAGTAGCGGAGGACGATGACCGCCCGCTGCCGCACCGGCAACCCCTGCACGGCGGACCACAGGGCGTCCCGATCCACCACCGCCGCCTCCTCCGAGGCGGTGCTCACCGTCGAGTCGTGCTCGCCCGTGGGCCTTTCCCGCCGAAACCATGCAGAGCGTCGGCTGCTGATGATCTCGTTGACCACCATGCGGCGCACGTAGGCCTCGGGATGGTCGGCAGCGCTGACTCGGCCCCACGAGGCGTACGCCTTGGCGAACGCGCTCTGCAGGGCGTCCTCCGCGGACGCCCGGTCGCCGGCGATCGCCATCGCCGTGGGGAACAACCGACGCCACGAGTGGTGGAAGAACTCCTCGAAGGCCGTCGGTGCGCCGAGCATGGCGTCGATGCCAGACGCTCTCGACCCGCCGTCAGCGCGTGGTTCCCCCATGCCTGCTCTGACGTCGCAGAGGCCCGCGAGGTTGTGTGGGCGTGCTGGACACTCCGGACCGCATCGGGACGCGGCCAGGACGGGAGTCGCCCGGGCGGGTCAGCGGCGCGCGAGGCGGCGTACGACGACGAGGCCGAGCAGGCCGATGATCGCGGCGGCGGCGCCCGGTGCGGCGGCGCGCGCGAAGCCCGCGGGCGGCGAGTCCTCGACGCGGGTCAGCTCCGCGGTCGGCGGCGGGGGCGGCTCGACCGGGGTGCCCTCGCCGAGGAGCGCCTCGACCTTCTCGACCTTCGTCGGGTTGGCGACCGCGGTGCCACCGCAGCTGTCGGCGTCGTACGGCGCCGCGTCGCCCGTGGCGAGGAAGACGTAGGTCGTGCCGACCTCGAGCTCCCCGAGGCCGCACGCGGCCGGGCCACCGGCGGAGAAGACCTGCGTGGACCGCTCCGGGGTGCCCTGGTAGGCCCGGGAGGCGGTGACGTCGTAGGTGAAGTCGTCGCCCGCGGCCTCGACCCCGTCGATCGTGCCGATGAAGACCACGTCGGCGCGCTGGACCTGCTGCTCGAGCTGGCCCTGCTTGCAGGTGCACGCGGCCGAGGCCGGTGCGCTCACGGTCAGGACCAGGCCCACGCACGCGAGCAGCATCGCGGCAGCGACACGGACAGCATGGACGGCACGGATCATGGCGGGCAGCCTAGCGAGACAGGCCGAAGAGGTCGGTCAGCACCACCGCGACCCCGTCGTCGTCGTTGGCCGGGGCCCGGTGGTCGGCGAGGTCGTGCACCGACGCATGGGCGTTGGCCATGGCGTACGACGTGCCGGCCCACTCGAGCATCGCCAGGTCGTTGGGCATGTCACCGAAGGCGACCACGTCCTCGGCACGGACCCCCATCTCCGCGGCCAGGGTGGCGAGTGTGGTGGCCTTGGTGACGCCGGCGGCGCTGATCTCGACGAGTGCGAAGGACGACGACCAGGTCGTCACCACCTGCTCGCCCACCGACGCCTCCACGCGGCGCCAGAAGTCCTCCGGCTCGAGGTCGCGGTGCACCGCCAGGACCTTCACCACGTCGTCGCCGAAGATGTCGGCGAGGTCGCCGGTGTGACGCTCGGCGCGGTCGTCGGGGTGGCGGGGGAAGTCGACCTCGCTGGCCCACCCGGTCGTGTGCTCGACGGCGAAGTGGGTCCCGGGGACGGCCGTGCGCAGCTGCTCGGCGACGGCGACACCCACCTCACGCGGCACCGCCCGGAAGTCGCGCACCTCGCGGCGCGCGACGTCGTACACCAGGGCGCCGTTGCTGCAGATCGCGAGCCCGTGGCCGCCGACGTCGGCCCAGAGCTCCTCCATCCAGCGGATCGGGCGACCGGTGGTGAAGACGACCGGCACACCGCGCGCGTCGAGCTCCTCGAGGACCGCGCGGGTGCGGTCGGTGACGGTGCCGTCGGAGTGGAGCAGGGTGCCGTCGAGGTCGGTGGCGACCAGCCGGGGCGTGCTCACGCGGGGTCCCGGAGCGACAGGGTGACGGTCAGCTCGTCGCCCTCCTCGACGCCCGCCGCGGTGCGCACGGCCTTCTTCACCGGAAGCACGAAGCTGCCGGAGCCGGAGTCGGGGAAGACGCTGGTGTCCCAGGTCGTGGCGCCGACCGTGACGCGGACGCGCACGGACCCGAAGCCGCGCGGCTCGCCCGAGCCGTCGCGCACCTCCTCGGCCACGTCGGGCGGGAGGGTGACGAAGGACCACGACGAGGAGTCGGCCGACTCCCGGCGACGTGCGGTCCACCGCCACAGCGGTGCGGTGAAGGTGAACCCGTCCACGGGCTCAGGCCCCCTGCGGGAACCAGCGCGACATCTCGACGGCCGCGCCCTCGTCGTGGACCGACGCGGTGACGTCGTCCGCCGCTGCCTTGACCTCGTCGACGGCCTGGCCCATCGCGACGCCGCGACCGGCCCAGCGCAGCATCTCGATGTCGTTGCGCCCGTCGCCGATCGCGAGGACGTCGGCGGCGGTGAGGCCGATCCGGTCGCACACGTGCTGGAGGCCGGAGGCCTTCGAGACGCCGACCGGGGACAGGTCGAGCCACGCCGTCCAGCCGACGACGTAGTCGGTGCCGTGCAGGCCGAGCTTCGAGGCGAGCTCGAGGAAGTCGTCGGCCGTGGCCTCGGGGTCGCGGATGATCACGCGGCTGACGGGCTCGCCGACGATGTCGTCGACCTCGGTGATGATCTGCTCGCCGGAGATCTCGCCCTCGGGGAAGACGCGGTTCACGCGGTAGCCGCCGACCGCACGCTCCTCGACGGCGACCAGCGCGTCGGGGTGGTGCTCCAGCACCGCGGCGACCGCGGGCGCGGCGTCGAAGGTCTCCTCGTGGACGACCTCCATCGGCGGGTAGCGGAAGACGACCGCGCCGTTGGACGCCACGACCCAGAGCTGGTCGGCCTCCGCGCGCGGGATGTCAAGCATGTCGGCGATGCGGGTCATGCCGTGCGGGGACCGACCGCTGGAGAGCACGACGTGGGCACCGGCGTCGAGGGCGCGGTGGATCGCGTCGTAGACCGGTGCGGTGATGGTCTCGTAGTCCTCGGTCTGCCCGTCGACCCACTTGAGCAGGGTGCCGTCGATGTCGAGCGCGACGACCCGGGGCGTCCAGTCGTCAGCCAAGGGGCTTCATCACTTCCAGGCCGCCCATGTAGGGGCGCAGCGCCTGCGGCACCGTCACCGACCCGTCCTCGTTCTGGTGGGTCTCCAGGATCGCCACGATCGCGCGGGTCACGGCGGTGAGCGTGCCGTTGAGCGTCGCCACCGGCGTGGTGCCGCCCTCACCGCGGGTGCGGATGTCGAGGCGGCGGGCCTGGAAGTCGGTGCAGTTGGAGGTCGAGGTGAGCTCGCCGTAGCCCTGACGGCTCGGGATCCAGGCCTCACAGTCGAACTTGCGCGAGGCGCTCAGGCCCAGGTCGCCGGCAGCGGTGTCGATGATCCGGTAGGCGAGCTCGAGCTTGTCGAGGAACTCCCGCTCCCACGCCAGCAACCGCTGGTGCTCGGCGTACGACTCCTCGACCGTGGTGTAGACGAACATCTCCACCTTGTCGAACCAGTGCACCCGCCAGATGCCCTTGGTGTCCTTGCCGTAGGAGCCGGCCTCCTTGCGGAAGCACGGGCTGAAGGCGGCATATCGCAGCGGCAGCGATGCGGCGTCGAGGATCTCGTCCGAGTGGTAGGCCGCCATCGCGACCTCGGAGGTGCCGACGAGGTAGAGGTCCTCGCCCGCGATCTGGTAGACGTCGTCGGCGGCCTGGCCGAGGAAGCCGGTGCCCTCCATCGCGCGCGGGCGCACCAGCGAGGGCGCTGCGGCCTGGATGAAGCCGGCCGCGCGGGCCTGGTCCATCGCCATGTTGACCAGCGCGAGCTGGAGCTGCGCCCCGACGCCGGTGAGGAAGTAGAAGCGCGAGCCGCTGACCTTGGCGCCGCGCTCGATGTCGATGGCGCCGAGCATCCGGCCGAGCTCGACGTGGTCGCGCGGCTCGAAGTCGAACTCGCGGGGCGTGCCCACGTGCTCGATGACCGTGTAGTCCTCCTCGCCACCGGCGGGAGCGGCGTCGTCGGCGACGTTGGGGATGGCCTTGATCGCCTCGTCCCACGCAGCCTCGGCGTCGTTGCGGGCGGCCTCCGCGGCCTTCACCCCGGCGGCGAGCTCCTTGACCTGAGCGAGCAGGGCCTGCTTCTCCTCGCCCTGCGCCTTGGCGACGAGGGCGCCGCTCGACTTCTGCTCGGCGCGCTTCGACTCGAAGTCGGCGATCGCCTGGCGCCGCGCGGAGTCGGCGGCGAGCGCCCGGTCCACCACGTCGGCGGACAGGCCCCGCTTGGCCTGGGCGGCACGTACGCGGTCGGGGTCGTCACGGAGGAGGCGAGGGTCGATCACAGGGGGAAGGCTAGCCGCCGCGACAGCATGATTCCGAACCGGTTTGGGCATACTTCGCAGGTGACTCCCGCCTTCCGCAACCGCAGCCTGGCCTGGGCGCTCCTCACGGGAGGGCTGTTCGCCGTCCTGGCCTACCTCGTCACCCAGGAACGCGCTCCCCTCGACGCCTTCGACATCGAGGGCCGCCGGCTCGAGGACTGGGCGGACGACCACGCCCTCCTCATCGACACCCTGCGGGTGGTCGAGACCGCTTTCGGCACCATCGGCATGACGATCCTGACGGTCGTGCTGGCGCTCTGGCTCGTCGTACGCCGCCAGCGCTGGGCAGCGCTGCTCGCCGTCGTCGTGATGTCGGTGACCGCCGTCGCGACCACCGTGCTCAAGAGCCAGCTGGGGCGCGACCGGCCGGACTGGCAGGACGCCCTCGGCCGCCACACCAACTTCAGCTTCCCGTCGGGACACGCCTCCTCGAGCGCCGCCTTCGCCGCGGTCCTGGTGATGCTGCTCGTCCTCTTCGTGCGGCGTACGAGCCTGCGCCGCCTCGGCATCACGCTGGCCGTGGCCTGGTGGCTGCTGGTGCAGATGGACCGGATCCTGCTCGGGCGCCACTTCCCCAGCGACGTCATCGGCGGGACGCTGCTCGCGCTGGCGGTCTTCTTCCTGGCCCTGGCCTTCATCGACCCGCGGCCGCGCTCGACCGCGGCGAACGCCGAGCCGCTCCCGGAGGTCTTCACCTCCCAGCGCCGGCTCGCGGTGATCCTCAACCCGATCAAGGTCGAGGACGTCGGCCAGTTCCGCGCCACCGTCAGCGAGATGGCCAAGGAGTCGGGCTGGTCGGAGCCGACCTGGCAGTACACGACGATCGAGGACCCCGGCACCGGCATGGCCGAGCGCGCCGCGGTCTCCGGCGCCGACCTGGTGATGGTCTGCGGCGGCGACGGCACCGTGCGCGAGGTCTGCGCCGAGCTCGCCGGGACCGGCATCCCGGTCGGCATCATCCCGGCCGGCACCGGCAACCTGCTCGCCCGCAACCTCGACGTCCCGCTCTACCTCCGCTCGGCGATCGACGTCGCGCTCAACGGCCAGGACCGGGCGATCGACCTGGTCAAGGTGGGCGGCGACGGCATCGAGGACACCCACTTCATGGTCATGGCGGGCATGGGCTTCGACGCCGCGCTCATGGAGGGCGTCAACGAGGACATCAAGAAGAAGATCGGGTGGGTGGCCTACGTCGTCTCCGGCCTGAAGTCGCTGATGTTCCCCGCGATCAAGGTCGAGATCCAGATCGACGACCAGGAGCCGAGCATCCACCGCGCCCGCACGGTCGTGGTCGGCAACGTCGGCTTCCTGCAGGCCGGGATGCCGCTCCTGCCCGACGCGACGATCGACGACGGCATCCTCGACGTGGTGATCATCCACCCGCGGCAGTTCCTGTCCTGGATCACGGTGGCGATGCGCGTGCTGGCCAAGAGCACGATCGTCGACGAGACGCTCGACCGGCGCACGGGCTCGCGGGTGCGGATCAAGGCCGCATCCGACACGCCCCGCCAGCTCGACGGCGACTCCATCGGCGAGGGCCGCGAGCTGCACATGGAGTGCATCCACGGTCGGCTGCTGGTGCGCGTGCCGCGCTGATCCGTTCGACCCGCCGGTCCGACCGGCTGATGTAACGCCGGGTTAGTCGCCGCGCAACGGGTCAGGGACGCGCGTGCTCGATCGCCTCGTCCTCCTCCGGCGAGAGCTGCTGCTCGCACGTCCAGGAGGAGATCGACTTGGCGTAGGTGCGGGCCTCGCTGCGGCCGTGGATCGAGGTCAGCACGACCCCGTGGCCGGCGTCGTCGAGCACCGCCAGGCTCCAGCTGAGGTGCCCGCCGACGTCGCCGAAGGCGTCGTAGCGCACGACGGAGAGGTGGCGCAGCGCGTCGGCGCTCTCCGCCTTGAGGGCCGCGACCTCCTGGCGCAGGCCGTGCACGTCCTCGGGCAACGCCTCGACCCCGTCACCGCCGGAGCGGGACGGCGTACGCCGCAGGGCGAGCACGGCGAGCACGCAGGCCAGGGCGGCGAGGACGACGGCGACGACGGAGAGCACGAGCACGCCCCGACCCTATGTTCGCGGGGCGGTCACGGCCTGCCGGACACGGCCGGAGGTGACACACTCGCCGACGTGACAGCCCGACGGATCGCCTACCAGGGAGAGCCGGGAGCCAACTCCCACCTGGTGTGCCAGCAGGCCTACCCTGACTGGGAGCCGATGCCGTGCGCGTCGTTCGAGGACGCCTTCGCGGCGGTGGAGAACGGTGACGCCGACCTGGCGATGATCCCGATCGACAACTCGATCGCCGGCCGGGTCGCCGACATCCACCACTTCCTGCCGACCTCGGACCTCCACATCGTCGGCGAGCGGTTCCTGCGCATCCAGTTCTCCCTGATGGCCCTGCCGGGCGCGAGCATCGACTCGCTGCGCACGGTGCACAGCCACGTCCACGCGCTCGGCCAGTGCCGCGGGGTGATCCGCGAGCTCGGGCTGACCCCGGTCGTCGCGGGCGACACCGCGGGCGCGGCCCGCGAGGTGGCGGAGTCCGGCGACCTGACCCAGGCCGCGATCGCCCCGCCGCTGGCGGCAGGCATCTACGGCTTGCAGGTGCTGCGCGAGGAGATCGAGGACGAGGACCACAACACCACCCGCTTCGTGGTGCTCTCGCGCGACTTCGAGCAGGCCACGGCCGGCGAGGGACCGGTCGTGACGACCTTCATCTTCAACGTCCGCAACCTGCCCGCGGCGCTCTACAAGGCGCTCGGCGGATTCGCCACCAACGGCGTCAACATGACCAAGCTGGAGAGCTACATGGTCGGCGGCCACTTCACCGCCACCCAGTTCCTCGCCGAGGTCGACGGCCACCCCGACGACCCGGGGGTGCGCAACGCGCTCGAGGAGCTCGCCTTCTTCACCACCGAGGTGAAGGTGCTCGGGGTCTACCCCGCCGACGCCTTCCGCGCGCAGTGATTGAGACACTCTCGCGGTGATCGATCTCCTCGTGGTGGCCCTCGCCTTCGGCGCCATCTTCGTCGTCGAGCTGCCCGACAAGACCTTCATCGCCACGCTGGTGATGTCGACGAAGATGCGTCCGCTCTTCGTCTGGATCGGCGTCGGGCTCGCCTTCCTCGTGCAGACCGGCATCGCGGTCGGCCTCGGCAAGGCGGCGTCCTTCCTGCCCGAGCAGCTCATCCACACCGTCGCCGCCCTGATGTTCCTCATCGGTGCGGTCATCCTGTTCCGGGAGGCACGCTCGGCCGACGACGACGAGGCCGACCAGGAGGAGGAGTACGCCGCGAAGGCCGACCCCGCCGCGCACGGCTTCCGGGTGGTCGCCACCTCGTTCCTGGTGCTCTTCGCCGCCGAGTGGGGCGACCTGTCGCAGCTGCTGACCATCTCCCTGGTCGCGAAGTACGACGACCCCCTGTCGGTGTTCCTCGGCGCCTGGGGCGCGCTGCTGGCCGTGTCCGGCCTCGCGGTCATCGTGGGCCGCCTGCTGCTCCAGCGGATCAAGCTCTCGCTGCTGCACTACGTGGGTGCCACGGTCTGCGTCCTGATGGCAGTCTTGACGGTGTGGGAGATGACGCGCTGACCCATCGGGTGCGGATGGCGGTCCACGACCGCTACGTCGCCGTCAACGGCGACCACCCGATGACCGCCGACGACGACGCCTACGTGCGCGAGCACTTCGTCCCGGCGACACCCGAGGCGATGGCGCTGATGCTCGAGGGTCGCCTGCCGCTGGCGTCGTACGTCCTGCGCGACGGCACGCCGATGGTGCCCGCCGCGCACGGCGAGCTGGCCGAGATCGCCGGAGGCATCGACCGTCTCCGGGAGTGGTTCGTCGCCTTCTGGGAGGGCGAGGAGGAGACCGGCGCCCAGGAGTGGGCGCACTATCTCTCCGGGCAGGAGGTCAGCCTGCGCGACGTCAACCCGGTGCGGATCCGGCAGCGCGAGGAGCGCATCGCCGAGGCCGCCGCGGCGCTCGACCTGCTGCGCCGCGACCCGCGCGACGGGACCGGCCGGGGGATGCTCGGCGAGGCCGTCGACGGCGTCCTCGCGGTGCCCGGGCTGGACTGGCTCCTCCTGCCGATGACGGCGTACGACCGGCTCCGGTTCGGTGGGCCGACGGTGCGCGAGCTGTGGGTCGACCTCCCCCGCGCCGAGTTCCTCACGCCTGCCCCGCCGGCGTGGCCCCTGCGCACCGAGCGGCTGGTGCTGCGCCCCTACGAGCCGCGCGACGCGGAGGCCTTCGTCGAGGCGTGGGCCTCCGAGGAGTGGAGCAGCCTGCTGCTGAGCCGTCCGATGAACCGGGCCGAGGTCGTCGAGATGGTGCGCCGGCGCACCGCGGCGGCCAGCGACGAGTTCGTCTCGCTCGTCGTCGAGCACGAGGGCGTGGTCGTCGGCGACTCCCTGCTCCACCTTCAGGGCACCGGGATGAGCGAGGGCGAGATCGGGTGGACGGTCCTGCCCCAGCACGCCGCACGCGGCTTCGCGACCGAGGCAGCCCGGGAGGTGCTGCGCCTCGGCTTCGAGCACTACGGCCTGCGCCGCATCGTGGCGAACCTCGACGCCCGCAACCACCGCTCCGCCGCGCTCTGCGAGCGGCTCGGGATGCGTCGCGAGGGCGACAAGGTCGCCGACTTCTGGTCCAAGGGCAGGTGGACCAGCTCGTACGACTACGCGCTGCTGCGCGAGGAGTGGGAGGCGGCGCTCGGCTGATCCGCCCGCCGCACGTGCGGCGGGCGTGGTTGACCGGGCCCCCTCGGCACTAGAGTCCGCACATGGTCTCCCACACCCCCGCCCCCCACGGCGCGGACAGCGAAGTCGGCCGGCTGGCCACGGTCATGCTCCACCGGCCCGGCAACGAGCTCAAGCGGCTCACGCCCCGCAACAACGACCGCCTCCTCTTCGACGGCATCCCGTGGGTCAGCCGCGCGCAGGAGGAGCACGACGCCTTCGCCGCGACCCTGCGCGAGCGTGGGGTCGAGGTGCTCTACCTCACCGAGCTGCTCACCGAGACCCTCGAGAGCGAGCTCGCCCGCAACCACGCGATCACGAGCGCGCTGTCCGGCTTGCACCTCGGCGACACGATGCGCCGCTACCTCGCCCAGGCGCTGCGCAGCCTGTCCCCCGAGGAGCTCACCGGCGTGCTCACCGCCGGCATCCGCAACGACGAGGTCAAGGGCGGCCACGGCCTGGTGACCAGCCTGCTCCACCCGCACGACTTCCTCGTCGACCCGCTGCCCAACCTGCTCTTCACCCGCGACTCCAGCGTGTGGGTCCGCGACCGGGTCGCGGTGACCAGCCTCGCGATGCCGGCCCGCAAGCGCGAGACCCAGCTGACCGAGCTGATCTACACCGAGCACCCGCGCTTCGCCGGCACCCGCAAGATCCACGGCTGGCACAACGAGCACGTCGAGGGCGGCGACGTCCTGCTCCTCGCGCCCGGCGTGATCGCCGTCGGCGTCGGTGAGCGTACGACGCCCGCGGGCGTGGAGCGGCTGGCCCGCCAGGTCTTCCACGCCGACCTCGCGCACACCGTGCTGGCCGTGCCGATCGCGCAGGAGCGCGCCACGATGCACCTCGACACGGTCTGCACGATGGTCGACGTCGACAAGGTCGTGATGTACCCCAACGTCGCCGACACGCTCCGCGCGGTGACGGTGACGCTGGAGGACCGCGGATCGGGCGAGTCCGACCTGACGCTGAACGTCAGCGGGTCCGAGCCGTTCCTCGTCGCGGCCGCCAAGGCGATGCAGATCGACACGCTGCACCAGATCGACACCGGCCTCGACCCGGTCACCGCCGAGCGCGAGCAGTGGGACGACGGAAACAACACCCTGGCGCTCGCGCCGCGGGTCGCGGTGGCGTACGAGCGCAACGACGAGACCAACGACCGGCTCGAGGACGCCGGCATCGAGGTCGTGCGGATCGCCGGCTCCGAGCTGGGCTCGGGTCGCGGCGGGCCGCGCTGCATGAGCTGCCCGATCTCGCGCGAGCCGCTGCGGGTGGACTGAACCACGCCGAAGGGGCATCACCCTCGCGCCGGTGGCTCGTTGACCGGGCATGACTGACTCGATCCTCGACGCCCTGGAGCCCGCCGACGCCCAGCGCGTCCTGGCTGCCGGCAACGCCCTGCGCCTGCCCCAGGGCTGGTCGCCCATCGCCGAGAGCACACCTGCCGACAAGGCGTACCTCATCACCGAGGGTGAGGTGTCGGTGCGCAAGGGCGGCGTCGAGGTCGCCACCCTCGGCCCCGGTGCCGTCGTCGGCGAGACCGCCATCGTCAACCGCACCCTTCGCTCGGCCACCGTCGTCGCGCTGACGCCGCTGCGGGTCGTGCACTTCACCAGCGAGCGGATCGAGCAGCTGGCCGACGAGATCCCCGCCTTCGGCGCGGCCCTGCGCGCTGCCGCGGCCGGGCGTGCCGCGGGCAGCTGAGCGACATGGGCGAGGCCGCGCCGGTCGAGGGGGCTCCCCCCGCGCTCGACGTGCCGGACGGGACCGTCCGCGCCATGGAGGCCTTCCTGCTCGGTCAGGAGCCGAGCCTCACCCGGGTGCAGGTCGCCGAGCGCGCCGGCGTACCGCTCGAGCTGGCGGTGACGCTGTGGCACCACCTCGGCTTCCCGCACCACCGCGACGACGACGTCGCCTTCGCCGAGAGCGACGTCGAGGCGCTGCGGCTGAGCGCCGACCTGGTCGAGATGGGCATCCTGCCGCCGGACTCGCAGGCGGCGCTCGTCCGCACGTGGGGCCGCAGCTACGCCCGGCTCGCGGAGTGGCAGACCGCGCTGCTGGCCGAGCTCGCCGTCGAGGGCGGTGACCCTGCCGCGGCGCTCACCGAGCTCGCCTCGGACGTGCTGCCGCGCGTCGAGGCCCTCCAGAGCTATGTCTGGCGCCGCCACCTGGCCAGTGCCTCGCAGCACCTGCTCGAGCACGCCACCACGCTCACCGTCGGCACCGGCGAGTCCCGGATGTCGGTCTGCTTCGTCGACATCGTCGGCTACACCACCCAGAGCCGCAGCCTCGACGGCGCCGAGCTCGTCGCGTGGGTCGACCGCTTCGAGTCCGACACCACGACCCTCGTCGTCGACCACGGCGGCCAGGTCATCAAGACCATCGGCGACGAGGTGCTCTTCACCGTCGCCGACCCCGCGGCCGCCGTCACGATCGCCACCACGCTCACCGCGCGTGGCGACGACCCCGACGACCCGTTCCCCGCGGTCCGCGCCGGCATCGCCCACGGATCCGTCGTACGCCGTCTCGGCGACGTCTTCGGCTCCACCGTCAATGCCGCCTCCCGCCTCACCTCGGCCGCCCGGCCGGGCACCGTGCTGGTCGACGCCGGGGTCCGCGAGGCCCTGACGGAGGCGGCCGACGACGGCCACGACGAGGGTGACGACGCCTCACCCTGGCGCTGGCGCAGGCTGCGCCGGGTGTCGGCCAAGGGCTTCAAGAACCTCGAGGCCTGGCGGGTCAGACCGGCGCTGGCGAGGGAGTGACGCGCATCGCGCGGATGCAATCACCACGGCTGGGTACCGGGGGCCAGGTTCGCGGGCATTCATGAGTGCCCACGAGCCGAGGCCCGAGTGCTCATGATGGCGGGCACTCGGGCCGCCCGCACGACGTCCGGAGACGTGAAAGCACCTACGGCGAAAACTCGTCGCCCCGCGTGATCGACGTCAGTCGAGCCACCACCGATAACGCGGGTGCGACCTATCAGTAACGCCCAAGTTGAGCGCGAGCATCCGGATCTGCCGAGATGAGTGCTAGCCGGACTGGTCCGGTTCGGTGAAACCTTCTTCTCGAAGCCAGACGAGCAGAGTCGCGTGCTCGGGGTCGTGCCACGCTGCCTCATCACTTGCGAGTGTCTGCGTCTCGCTCTGGGTCAACGGGGCCAGCGGGCCACCTGGCCACTCGCCGCGCCAGAGGTCGTTGTGGCCCACCAGGACAGAAACGGCTCGGCGCGAAAGTCGAATCTTGTCGTCGAGCGAAGCCGAAGGCGCGAGCCGATTGAGGTGCCACACGATCTCCCAGAGCGGGAGGTCATCGTCCTGCAGTTCGGCACTCATCAAGTAGACGAGTCTGTCGAGCGACGGCAGGCTGCTGTTCGGTTCAGACACCTTCACAGGATGCACGAGTACGCACTCATTTGCCGCTGTCCGGTCGAGAGCAGCCAGTCCATGCGAGGCGCCTATGGCCGACACACCTTCATGACCTGTTTCTGTCCGCTCCACCAGGCGACTTCTGGTCGGGCGAATACCGGGGAGCAGTTGTCCTCGGTTAGCACGTGAGATCCGGTTGACGTGACGATGCCGTTGCCGAAGCACCATTGGGTGTAGACGTATGCGTCGGCAAGCAGGGACCCGTTCGAGCCGAAGAACCGCAGGACGACTGCGGAGTCGCCCCACATGTCAGGTGTGCAGTTCTGCGGCTTGTCGGGTCCACCGCCGGGGGGCGAGGCGAGGATCGCGGCGGTCAGGTCTTGCGCCTGCTGTTGTGTCATGCGCCACGACCCTTGCAGGCCTTCGGCGCCGTTGATGCGTGAGTAGTCACAGACTGCGATCGACTGAACGTCTGCGGCTGGTGGCAGGGGCTCGCCGACTGGTTCAGGGAACCCTGTGGTGAACGGTGAGGTCGTGGTGCAACCGACGTGATTCGTCTCCACTGTGCGTGCCGAGTCGAAGACCTCGTCGGCGATGTCTGCCCCGCCTGGCGCGGTCAGTACTGAGACCTGCACGTCGTCGAAGGTCCGGCGCGACAGCCGCCACCCCTCGTGAGTCCACTGCCCGTCCTCCCGGGCGGGCTGCTGGCCGGTGAAGTCAGTGACCGCGTCCAGTCGAACGTGGGGCTGCCACAACTGGAACGGGAGGTCGCCGAAGGCTGGGTCGGGGTTGCCGGGACGTGGCGCGGTGCACCCGATTGACGGGGAGGCCTGCTGCAACGAGGTCACTGTGACGTACGGCGCCCCAGGCACGGTCGTCCCCCATGGGTCCTCGGGGTCGTCCGGGTTGATGCAGTCTGGCCTCACGGCTTCGCGGGCAAAGCCCCAGTCGATCGGAGCGATGACCTCGACAGCGTGTAGTCCGACCCACTGCCAGTCAGACTCGTCGACCTTCGTGGTCTGCTCCGCGACTGCCGGGTCCGAGGAGTCCTTCGCGTCATACAGGGCTGGGACTGCCATGAATGCGCCGACCACGACTGCGGCCACAGCAGCGGTTGCGGCGAGGACCGTGACCTCGCGACGCCGACGAGAGGGCCCGGTCATGGCAGGCACGCTAGGTGCCTCGGCTGCGTGCTTCGTGAGGGCGTTGCGGAAGGCCTGCTCCTCGCGCTCGAACTCCGTCATCGCACATCTCCTGGGGACAGGCGCCCGCGCAGGGCAGCGAGAGCGCGGTGAACGTGTGAGCGTGCAGTGGCCTCTGTGCATCCGAGGACCTTGCCGATGTCGGCGTAGGTCAGGTCTTCGTAGAAGCGCAGCACCACTGCCGCTCGCTGCTTGGTAGGCAGTTCAGTGCACAACTGCCACGCGATGTCGCTCTCGGGTGCGTTGCTGAAGTCGTCGGAGGGAGGTTGAGAGACGACCTTGAGCCGATGAAGTTTCCGCCACCGTGAGATGGCTCCATTGGTGATGGCTCGACGGAGGTACCCCTCAGGATCTCCCTGCCGGTTGATGCTTCGCCACCGCGGCCACGCCTTCTCCAGCGCCGACTGGACGAGGTCCTGGCTCTCCGACTCATCGCCGCACACCAAGTAGGCGTATCGCGTCAACGCCGGACCACGGGCAGCAACCCACGTCTCGAAGTCATCGGCCTCCCCATGGGTCGGCGCCGCCGCCATCATCTGCACAACCTATGCACGCGCGAGCACCGCAGTTCGTTGCACCCACCGCGCCCCGCATCCGCCACGGCGTGTGCGCCCGAGCGGCTTCACTGTTTCGTGGCGGCGATCCATACTGTCGACATCGGGTCTTCCGGTCGGTTGTTGCAGGCGGACCGGGCCGCTCGACGGGATGGTCGCGAGGACCAGTGTCAGGGCTCTCGCGGCAGCCCTTGTGGTCCGGTGGGCGTATGGCAGGTTCACCGGGCCGACCTTGGTGGCCCGAGCCGTTGTGACAGGCGGCTCGGGCCACCAGTCACGTTCGCGTCCGCGCCCCCTCTTTTGATGGGTGTCGGACCACGGACCTACGGTCTCGCCATGGAGCAGCGCGAGGCCGAGGACTGGGCGGCCGATGTGGCCGGTGCACTGGTCCCCGTCCTCGTCGCACGAGCAAAGAGGTGGCACCGTCTCGGGATCGAGGCGCCCACCCCGGACGACTTGGCTGACGCGATTGCGGCAAGGGCAGCCACGCTCCTGCGTTCGGCCCGCGAGGCCAAGCCACCGATCGGCCACTGACACGGCCTTAGGGCAAGGTTCTGCCGTTTCGCATACGTTTTGTCACGTGGCGGGCGAACGGATTGAGGACATTGGGCTGGCGGTCGAGCAGTACGACGACCTCAACCGGCAGTTCTTCACCGGCCAGCACGCACCCCACATGTTCCTGCGTCACCGCCTGCAGGGAGCCATGCTCGTCGCCCACGGGGGCGAGCACGTGCAGGCCGCGCTCGACGCGGGCCTCAAGGTCGGCGACCTAGAAAGCCGCGGCAACATGGGCGGCGACGACGTCACGGACGAAGACCGAAGCCTGTTCGTCGCCCTCGAAGCGATCGTGTTGTTCCACCACGCCACAGAGACCCTGCTACGTCTCCTCGTCGCGTTGGAGAACGACGCCCTGTGCCCATGGCTGGAGGTGGCCCGCCTCAAGCAGGCGGGCGCCTACCCCCAACGCCTAAGGGACCTGCACAAGCGGCTGCTCACACCAGGCACTCAGGACAACCTCGCGAAGATCTTCTACCACCGGCGCGACCGCAACACTCCGCCCGCGGACACGAGCGAGGAAGCATGGGCGGCTGCGTTGGAAGGGCTCACGATCTTGATCGGTGAGTGCTGCGACCGCCACGACCGCGAGGCCAGCCTGTACAACTCCGCCAAGCACGGCCTCAGCGCCGTCCCAGGCGGCGCTGCCATGCAGTTGCGGCCCTCAGACAGTGGTGACGCCCCGTTCTTGGCCAGCGACGGCGCCTCCATCACCCTCCTCGAAGCCGTCATGAACGACAAGGCCGGACGCAAGCAGTGGCAGCAGACCACCCACTGGATCCCAGCCGACCGCAGGCTCGCCCTCACCCACCTGGTGATCGACCAGATCGAGAACATGTGGACCGTCGCCCGCATCCGCTACACCGAGCAGAGCGGCACCTACCGCCTCAAGCCGCTGCACAGCGACACGATCACCACACTGCTGTCCCCTCCGCCGGACGAGGACGGCCCCGGTTACGCGTTCTCGGTGCTCTCGATGGGGATGCCGTTGCTGTACGTGCAGGACACCCCGGACATCAAGCGGCGGGTGGAGGCTGCGGCCAACCGGGCTCGGCGCAGGCGTCGCTGACCAGCGGACTGACAGCGCTGGCGTACGGGGTGGCGTGATGGTGGCGCGCGGTTCAGCGCTGGCCGGAGTCGTCGGCCGGGGCTCGCGCGTGGACCTTGATGGCCAAGTCTTTACCGAGCGTCGCGGTCATGGCGTGCAAGACCGCCAGGTTGGCGTGCTTGGAGCCGTTGAGGATGTCGCGGACAGTGTCGGGGTGCAACCCAATGGCCCTCGCGAGTGCGGGCGGTGGCATCCGGGCGCCGCCGGTGATGCGGATGGTGAACGCGAGGTTGCACTGCTTCTTCGCAGCCGCCAGGAGCGCTTCGTCGAGCGGAGTCTGTGCGTCGCGCCACGATAGGTGCGAGGCGCCCGAGTTCCCGAACATCCGCCGGTCGTCCTCGTGGAGCCAGTCGCGGGGCGACTGGTACGGCTTGCGTGGCACTCGGTGAAGGCTAGGCGCTGTCGACCGTCCGGGCCGGGAGATCGGTCATACAGAGCGTCAAGTGGGACAAACGACCGACCGGTTCGGTCATATGACCGAACTGACCCGGTATATGACCGATCCTGAACGGCTGGACGGTCGGATGTGTCCTGGCTGCGCGATCCCTTGTGCCCATGCACATCCGCCACCACGACGACCTTCTCGTCAGCCTCGTCCTCGTCCACGTCGTCCTTCGTCTTGCTCTCGTCCGCGTACTGGGCATGGTGCTCACCGCCAGCCGCGTCGGCATCGAGCCCCTTGCCGCAGATCGAACCTCTGTTCGACTGATGGTGGGTGCGCGTGGTAAGACGTCGCCATGCATCTGCTCCTCAGCCGCCACAGAGCGTGTGCCGGAAGACCCGGCACACCGCGGTTCGGCCCTGAGGTGCCTGTGCCCTAACACGAGGCACTCCTGGGTCGGTGTCATCCAGGAGCACACGTGTCCCAAGCGACCCCTCAACCGGTCCCCCGAACAACCGCACGACCGACCCCGAATCGGCGCGGCCGCTACCGGCTGCACCTCCCGGCCGGGGTGGACGCTGTGACGCGCCGTCGGGTGGGTGACCCGAAGCCGCGGGGCCGTCTTGAGCGCAACGTGGGCGTGTTCCGCCTCCGTGAGGGCCTGCGAGCCGATGGCGACATCGCGGTCGCGGAAGCACTGTCGCTGGTCGAGTCCGACTGGGAGCGGCAGGTCGGCAACGCCACCATCAGCGCGGGCATCATCGAGACCTACGTCCGAGACCTCCTCGGCTTCGTCGCCGTCATGGCCATGCAGCGCATCACCACCGTGGCGCAGGTGACACCGAACATGGTGCTGGCGTGGTGCCTGATGCCACTCACCGACGGCACACCGGCCGCAGAGAACACGTGGTACCGGCGCCGGTCGGCTGTGCGGTCGTTCTTCGAGACGTGCCGGTGCCTCGGGCTCGCGGACGCCAACCCGGCGAAGTCGGTCGAGTTCGCGCAGCGGTCGGGTCGCTTCGTGAACGCGTTCGATGACGTGTCGATGGCTCAGTTGAAGCGGGTCTCGCGCAGCACGCTCGGAGACACGCGTACCCCGTGTGCGCTCGCGATGGTCATGTCAGGCAGCACGACCCGCGAACTGGCGAACGTGACGGTCGAGGACGTAGACCTCGCTGCTGGGCGAGTCTGGGTGCACGGCGGTGGCTACAAGTGCCGAGACCGGTGGGTGCCGTTCACCGACGAGTGGTGCCGCGAGGCAGTCGAGCAGCACGTGGTTGGCCTGCGTGACACGTACGGCGACGACGCCAAGCCGACGTGGCTCGTATACATGCCGCACCCCACGCACCCCAACCCCACTCGGCGTGCTGAGGCGGCCAGCGGGCTGATCACCCGGCTGCTGCAGAAGGCACGGGTCCACCAGCCCGGCCAGACCCGCGCCGAGTCCATCCGCGAGTGGCTCGCGCTGACCGTGTTCGAGGAGACCGGCAGCATCGAGCAGGTCGCACTCCGTCTCGGGTGTGCCAGCCTCGACGCTGCCGCCCACCTGGTGGGCTACGACTGGGTGGCTCCGTCGCGACAGGACCCTGCACCCCTACACCGCCGGGGAGGCGCCGCATGAGCGCCTCAAACTCCGCCGTCGTCGAGGGCGCCATGAAGTTCGTGGCCGACCTCGACTACGCAGCCCTGCGTGCCGTCATGACCGACGATGACGTGGAGCCCAAGAAGCCCGAGGACGGCGACGAGGTACTGGACCCCGAGTTCGTCTTCCGGCAGAGCCGCGCAGGCGAGGACACCTCGAAGGTCGCCATCAACGCCCAGATGAAGGCCATCTACACGAGCAAGTGGTTCTGGGAACTCGCCAAGGTCTGCCCCAACAACCGCCTGTGGTGGGGCGGCAAGACCACCGACCTCGACAAGCGACGCCCCGGCGCCCCCATGCACTTCCCCGACTACCTCATGCTCTTCCTCGTCTGCCTTGCAGGCATCAAGGGCATCGCCACACTCAACGCCGCAGCCACCCACATCCGCGACGCCGAGACCTGGGCCACCCTCGTCGCCCACATGGACCAGTACGTCCCCGAAGGCTGGACCCTGCTGTCCGAACTCCCCCAGAGGAACCCCAAGAAGCGCTACGCCAACCCCACTCTCGCCGTCGCCAAGACACCCCGCAACGACCACACCCGACCCCTCCCACGCCTGCGCCAGAGCAACGTCACCGCACTGCGCCCACCCATCACCAAGCCGCCCAAACCCAACCAACTGGACTACTGGGTGCGCCGGTTCCGCGGCGTCGACCTCAAGAACAACCCGCTGGACAAGACCCACGAGTACTACGGGCTGCGCGACGCCATCCACGACGCCTTCCGCCGCGCCTCCATCGACCAGGCGCAAGCCATGGGCGTGCTCCGCACCGACCAGCAGTTCGTCTACGGCAACCCCGACCGCAACCAGTTCATCGGCTTCGACGGCGTCGTCTTCGCTGTGCGCAACCACCGCACCGCCGACACCGTGGACACACACAGGACCGGCACCGGCCACGACGCCACCGGCAGCAAGTTCGGCCTCTTCTCCATGCGCGTCGACGGCCAACGCCACTCCCGCGTCATCTTCGACCTCGCCCACATCCACAAGCGCCTCGACGGCTCCCACGCCAGCGAACAGGACGTCATCCGCGAACTCACCGTGCCCCTCACGGCACTGACCGACGGGGGCGCGAAGGGGCTCCTCGTCGACTCCGTCGCCCGAGGTGAACTCGTCACCCACCTCCAGCGCCACGGCATCACCGTCGTGAACTACCCCCACGCCAAGTCCAACCCCGGACGCGCCGAAGGCAAGCGCTGGGCAGACGGCCGCGAGGAGAAGACCCACCTGCTCCGCGTCGTCACCCACAAGAACCACTTCGAGAACGACTGCCAGCACCTCATCTACGCAGTCGGCGGCGAACTCATGGAGGTCGAGTTCACCGGCGCCGGAACGTACGCACTCAAGCCCGTCACCCACCTCAAGTACCTGCAACGCGGCAACGCCGCCAACGGCACACGGCGCGAGTACCACCAGATCCACATCGCCTGCTCCGGCGACGACCTCAAACCTCTCATCAGCCTGTTCCACGCAGACGCCACCAGCAACGACCCCGAGTTCAACCGAGGCGAGTACGTGCGCGTCTACCCACCCGGCTCAGCAGCCTCCAAGTTCCTCTACGGCGCCCGCAACGACACCGAAGCGCGCCACGCCGACCTCAAGGCCCGCGCCAAGTACCTCCCCACAGACCGCGACGGACAGACGCTCCGACTCCTCGGAGCCGCCATCGCCAGTAACGCCTTCTCCTGGCAGGTGCATCTACAAGCCCACGGCGAGCACAACGTCATCGACAACACCGCGTAGCCGCCCGCCCCCGCTTCGTTGACCGCCCCGGCCCTCCCGGCCCCGGCGGTCACAGGCATGCCCAAGTCGCGAAACGAGCCCCGCTCAGCCCCCTGACCGGGGCTCATTTCGGACCCCGAGCAGCCCTCCGCCGCACGAACGCGAGCCAAGCCCGGCTCAAGCGCGACTGCTCGGAGTTTTCACGAGCGATTTCACCGTAGGCGCGTGAAAGCCCGGTCGTTGTTGACGGGGGAAACAACAACGACCGGGCAAGGACGAATCTACTCCGCTCGTGAGGGCACGCACAACCGTTGGCCCGGTTGTGTTCCTGACGTGGCCAACACGTGGGGCCGCTCTTACCGGATCGTCACCTGACGGTTGGCGAGTCCGGCCCGGGCAGAGCGCTCGGCCGCCGTGAGCTCCCCGCCGGCCAGGGCCTCCTCGAGGTCGGCGGCGAATCGCGCAGCCGGCTCCTCGAGCACCTCGGCGCCGGTGCCGAGCGGCAGGTCCCACACGGGCGCGAGCAGGCCGTGCGCGCGGAACATGCCCACGAAGCGCGAGCCCTCGGCCACCGAGTCCCTGCCGGCGGCGTGGAGGCGGGCGAGCGCGTCGAGCAGCGCGTCCTCGGGGTGGGGCATGACCCAGCGCAGGTGCTCCTTGGTGCCGACGTTGGTCCAGTACGCCGCGTCGACCGAGGTGAGCCGCGTGGTGGGCATGACGCCGCCGTTGGCCTGCTCGAGGGCGGCCTCCATGCCGGCGTCACGCTCGGGGATGTCGTCGATCCAGTAGTCGAAGCCGTCGTGGACGGTGATGTCGAGGCTGGTGTCGGTGATGAGGTCCTGCAGGGTGGGGCCCTCGCCGGGAGCGCTCAGGAGACCGACGACACCGGGCTCCTCGGTGGCCAGGGCCATCTCGAGGACGGCGCCGAGGTCGCGGGCCGGGTTGCCGTAGGCGTGCTGGACCTGCAGGCCGAGCCAGACGTCGCCGGAGTCGCGCACCATCGCGGGTGCTGCGCCGGGCAGGAGGGTGGCCAGGCGGACCGTGCGGTCGCCGTCCTCGAGGGTCAGCGGCGCGGTGGCCGCGGGCACGAGCTCGCGCAGCGCGATGACGTCGCACTCGCTGGGCATGCCCTCGAAGGGACGCGCCACGAAGGTGGGTGCGGCACCGCCGGCCGCGCCGTGGCAGGCCTTGTAGCGCTTGCCCGAGCCACAGGGGCAGGGCTGGCGGGGGCCGACCTCGCCGGCGGCGGGGGCGGACGCGGACGTGCTGCGGTTGCGCGACTTCTTGGCCATTCCCCGAGCCTAGTGCGGGGTCCCGGCGCCGCGCTCAGCGGTCGAGCAGCTCGAGGATGTGGGCCGGGCGGTCGCTGATCACGGCCGTGACCCCGAGGTCGAGGCAGATCTCGAGGTCGTCGGCGGTGTTGACCGTCCACACGTGGATCTCGCGCCCGGCCTTCACGAGGTGACGGCCCAGGCCGGGGTGCTCACGCAGCTCCTTGATGCCCGGACCGATGATCCAGTCGTCGTCGACGACCGGGCGCAGCACCGGCCAGTGGTGCGCCTTGTCGACGAGCATCACGACCTCGAGCCCCGGCGCCAGGCGGCGTACGCGGCTCACGGCGTTGAGCGAGAAGCTCATCACCCGGGCCGGGGACCCCGCCCGGTCCCAGCCGAAGTCGCCCAGCGTCTCGACCAGGCGTCGCTCGACCAGCCCGCCGTAGCGGGTGGGGTGCTTGGTCTCGATGGCCAGCTCGACGTGGCGGTCGTAGTCGGCGACCATCTCGAGGAGCTTGCGCAGGGTGAGGACCTTGCCGTCGGCGGGGTCCCGGTCCGGGGCCTCGTCGTCGAGGTCGGACCACGGGCTCTTCCACGACGCGAAGTCGAGCTCGTCGAGCTCGGCGAGGTTCATCGTCGACACCAGCCCCGTGGTGGACGCCGTACGCCTCAGGTCGCGGTCGTGCACGCACACGAGGTGGCCGTCGGCGGTGAGCCGGACGTCGCACTCGAGCGCATCGGCCCCCTCGTCGAGGGCCTTCACGTAGGCCGCGAGCGTGTGCTCGGCCCTCTCGTGGCTGCTCCCGCGGTGGGCGACCACCTGCGGTCGGGTGCGGGGGTCACGGGGGCGCCGGATGCGCGGCGTACGACGCATGGCCCGAGCATGGCACGTCCGGGCCCCTACTTTCGGATCATTCGGACCGGTTCTCCTGCATCCCGCCACGCATGGGCCGCGGCGCCGCTAGCCTCGGCGGCGAGCAGTGCTCCACCCGGCGTGTGGGGATGCGCCAGGGCGCTGCGGGATGGGGGCATCCGTGGACACCGTCACGCCGACACGCAGGACCGTCGTGCGATCAGCCGCCTGGAGCGTGCCGATCGTCGCCGCCAGCATGGGCGCGCCGGCCTTCGCCGCCTCGCCGTGCGCGACGAGCCATCCGTGGCGCCTGGACTGGAACGGCGCGTCGACGAGCTACCCTGCCGCACCGACCACGAACGCCCAGGGCGTGCGCACGGCGACCGCCACCATCACCGGGCCGGTCGGCACGTCGGCGATGACGGTCACCTTCAGCAGCACCGTCGTCGGCAGCGACACGCGCACCAACGCCAACCTGCGCGTCGACGCGGGCAGCTACCCCGACGTCGGAGGCACGGGCGGCACCGGGCTGCTCCTGCAGCACCAGGACATCGTGGCGGGGCGCGCGAACAGCCGCCAGCAGGTGGACATCACCTTCGGGCGCAGCGTGAGCAACCTGCAGTTCACGATCACCGACATCGACTCCAACGACCAGTTCTTCGGCAACTCCAACGACTTCTACGACCACGTCGAGCTGTCCGGGGTGCGCACCGGGGTGCCGACCAACCGCCCCGGCGGCACCTACGTCATCGGCAGTGGCGTGCAGGGCGACGCGTGGCGGATGTACAGCTCCGACCTGGTCGCGCTCGACAACGGCAGCCCCAACGGCAACATCGCAGTGACCTACTCCGGCGCGGTGCAGGCGATCACGCTCGTCTACTACACCTCGCGCGGGGGCGGGAACCAGGCCATCTTCCTCAGCGACCTCACCTTCGACGCCCTCGGCTGCTGACCGCGGGCGCTCCGCCGTCGGGCGGTGCGCCGGCCACCTCCGCAACCCCCGGAGGTGGCTCCCGCGCCGCTCGCTCCGCGTGTCCCCACGACACGCTCGACGGGTGGTGCGTGAGGCCGGACGGGACCCCACCCCGTCGCCCCACGCGCCGCTCGTCGCCCTTCCTGCGAGAGCCCGCGACCCACGCGCGGGTGCCATGCTGGGCACATGTCCTGGGTCGCGCAGTACGTCGTCGCCGCCGTGGTCTTCACCGTGCTCGACCTCATCTGGCTCGGCACCGTCGCCGAGGACACCTACGCGCGCCACCTCGGCGACCTGCTGGCGCCCTCGCCGAACGTCGGTGCGGCGTTCGTCTTCTACGCGATCTTCATCGCCGGCCTGCTCTACTTCGTGATCCACCCGGCGGTCGCCGCGGGCTCGTGGCGCCGGGCGCTCGGCGCGGGCGGCTTCTTCGGGTTCGTCACCTACGCCACCTGGGACCTGACGAACCTCGCGGTCCTGCGCGACTTCCCCGCCGCGCTCGTCCCGATCGACCTGGCCTGGGGCACGTTCCTGGCGGCGACCGTGTCGGTGGCGACGTACGCCGTCGCGCAGCGCCTGCCCGGGTGGGCGCGCGGGAGCAACTGAGCGCGGTGGCTCAGTGCACGTGGTCGCGCCAGTCCTCCGGCACGCGACCGGCGGGCCCGGGCACCGGCTGGTCCTCGGGGCGGGACTGCGGGTCGGCGAGCCGCGGCCCGACCACCCCGACGGAGCGCTCGAAGTCCCAGAACCAGTCCTCGCCCGGCTCGTAGCTCTGCATCACCGGGTGCCCGGACGACTCGAAGTGGGCGGTCGCGTGCTGCGAGGGGCTGGAGTCGCAGCAGCCGACGTGGCCGCACTGCGCGCACCGGCGCAGGTGCACCCACCAGCCGCCGGCGGCCTCGCACTCCACGCAGCCGGGACCGGACGGGGCGACGTCGGGATCGATGCCTGCTGTCATGGGACCAGCGTGCCCCGTCGCGGTCGGATGTGCCAGAGCCTCCTCAGCCGGAGCCGGCAAGGAAGCCGGGCAGCCAGTGGGCCTCCCACGCCGGGATCTCCTGGTGCTCCACCGGCGCCCGCTCGGGGGCCCGCGCAGCTGTCCGGTAGCGGCCGTCCTCGCGCTCGAGGTAGCGGTAGTTCACCAGCTCGCGGCGCAGGTAGGCGAAGTCCTCGTGCACCCCGAGCAGGACGTCGTTCACCTCCCGCTCGGAGTAGACCCGCCCCGGCTCGAAGCGACGCACCACCTGCAGCAGCACCGCCGCGCGCACCTTCCGCTTCGCCGGCACCCGCGCGATGCGCCCGTCGGCGAACAGCCGCGCCACCAGCCGCTCCTGCTCGGCCCGCGCGGCGTCGTACGCCTCCCGCTGCGGGCTGCGGGTCTGCTCGAGGGCCGCTCGCGCAGCGGCGTATCGCTCGCCGGTCTCGGCCATGCGCGCACGCACGACCTTCTTGAAGTCACTGTCCCTGGTCATGTCGTGATCACCTTCGACTGCGCTGCGTCCCCAGTACGCCGCTGCAGCGGGCGTCAACGATGCGACTCACGGATGCGCCCGAGGATCTGCTCCCCTTCGCCACCTCGCACGGACTGGGGCCGACGCGTGGGCTGGGCGCTGGACGGCGCCCTCGGGGGTGAGTCTCCCAGAGACTCAACGGCGAGGGCAAAGACTTTGCGAGTTCACCGGGGCGGGGTTGACCCGGCGCCGGGGGATCGGTTCAGGTGGGGGCAGCGACGAGGCCATCGGGGGTCTCGCCACGACCACGGAGTCATGCCCATGCACCTGTCCATGCCCGGACGTCTCGTCCGCAGCCTCCTCGCCGTCCTCACCTCGCTCGTCGCGGTGGCCGGACTCTCCGGACCCTCGTACGCCGTCACCAAGCTCACCGACGCGCAGGCGGCCAGCCAGCTCTCGGCCGTCGGCATCACCCGCGTCTCGACCGGGGGCTGCACCGACCGCTACGTCTCGACGTGCACGTCCTACGACCAGATCAACCAGGAGTCGGTCAGCGGGATCAAGACCTTCAAGTCGATCAGCGGCTGCGCGAGCACGATCACCGGCGGCACGGAGACCGGCCACGCGTCGGGCACCTACAGCCACTGGAACGGCTACAAGGTGGACGTCCGCCCGACCACCTGCGTGTCCAACTACATCACCAGCCGCTACGCCTACTACGGCGTGCGCGGCGACGGCGCCACGATGTACCGCGCCCCCTCGGGCAACATCTACGCCCGCGAGAGCAGCCACTGGGACATCACCTACTACACCTGCGGCTGCTGACCGGCCCGTCGGCCGCGGGATCAGCGCAACGCGTGGCGTCCCGCGGCCGGTCGGCGGTGGCCGTCGGACGGCTCCCACGCCCGTAGCCCGGCGAGGGTGCGCTCGACCAGGTCCACCTCCACCCGCTGCGGGTCGTGCGACCACCACTGCGGGTCGTCAGGCGGGAGGCCGAGGGTCGAGCGGAGCAGCGCGAAGAGCGGTTCGTCGTCGTGCGCCACGTCGTCGTACGAACGGGTCGCGAGGTGGTGAATCATGGCCGTCTCCCCTGGATCAGCGGTGATTCCGTGGCGTTTCTCCCGAGTTTCCGCTGCGTCATCTGCTACCGAAACCTAGGCACGTCCGCGTGGGACGGGTGTGGTGTTACCGAGCGGTGGTCGGGATGTGCACGCACCGATGCCCCCGCACGGCCACCGGGCCGACATGGTCTAGCCCGGGGCCGGCGGAGGCACCGTCGTGGTGGAGGGTCAGCGCGAGCCGACCGGCTCGTCCTCGTCTCGGCCGGCGGCCGCCTTCGCCTTGGTGCGTCGGTTGGCGACCAGGCTGGTCGTGATGGTGATCGCCAGGATGCCCAGGATGACGAACAGCGACATCAGGGTCGGCACGTCCGGCACGTCCGGCCAGACCAGGTGCGCCCAGTGCAGGACCAGCTTGAAGCCGATGAAGCCCAGGATCGCGGCGAGGCCGTAGCTGAGGTGGGCGAGCGCGCCGAGCGCACCCTCGAGCACGAAGTAGAGCGCGCGCAGGCCGAGCAGGGCGAACGCGTTGGTGACGAAGACCAGGTAGGGGTCACCGGTGATGCCGTAGACGGCCGGCACCGAGTCGACCGCGAAGACCACGTCGGTGGCGAAGACCGCGACGGTGACGAGCGCAAAGGGCGTGAGCGCCCGCACGCCGTCCTTGACCACGGTGAACTTCGCGCCCTCGTAGTCGTCGGTGACGGGCATGAAGCGGCGCATCACCTTGACCACGCGCATCTCGGCGACGTCGACCTCGTGCTCCTGGCCGCGGATCGCGTCACGCAGCAGCTTGACGCCGGTGAGCAGGAGGATCGCGCCGAAGACCAGGAAGACCCAGTCGAAGCGCGAGAGCGCGGCCGCACCGAGGGCGATGAAGATGCCGCGCAGCACGAGCGCGCCGATGATGCCGTAGAGCAGCACGCGCTGCTTGAGCACCTCGGGAACCGCGAAGGCCGCGAGCAGCAGCATGAAGACGAAGAGGTTGTCGACGCTCAACGTCTTCTCGACGAGGTAGCCGGTGTAGTACTCCAGGCCGCGGTCGCCGCCGTGGACGTTCCAGACGTAGAGGCCGAACGCCAGCGGCAGCGCGACGTAGAACGCCGACCAGGCGATGGCCTCCTTCATCGAGACCTCGTGCGGGCGGCGCGTGGCGATGAAGTCGACGGCGAGCAGGGCGAGCACCACGCCGATGGTGATGAACCACAGGGTGGGGGACGCGATGGACGTCATGGGTCTCCTCAGGATCGAGTTCCTGAGGTCTCCCCCGCCGCGAGCTGCGATCGGCCGCTCGCCGGAGCGCCTGCTGAGGCGCCGTAGTGACCGACGAGTGTTGGTGGGGTACTCCCCTCGCAGGGGAGTCTAATTGACCCTTCAAGGTGATCGCCAATCCGCTCGGGCGCCGTAGTCTCGCGAGCATGGACGACCTGGAGTACGACGTCATCGTCATCGGCGGCGGACCTGCGGGCGAGAACGCCGCGCAGTACGCCGTCGAGGGCACCGACATGACCGCTGCCATCGTCGAGCGCGAGCTGCTCGGCGGGGAGTGCAGCTACTGGGCCTGCATGCCCAGCAAGGCGCTGCTGCGCCCGATCGCCGTCGCCGACCTCACCGCCGACCTCCCGGGGGTCTCGACGGCCCACGTGGCCCCGAAGGCGCTGCTGGAGCGGCGCGACGCCTGGGTCTCGCACTACGACGACGCCGGACAGGTCACCTGGGCCGAGGACGCCGGGCTCGCCGTGCTCCGCGGCGACGGCCGCCTGACCGGCGAGCGGACGGTCCGGGTCTCGGGCTCCGACGGCGAGCGCACGGTCCGGGCCCGCCGGGCGGTGGTCATCGCGACCGGCAGCGCGGCCCACGTGCCGGAGATGTACGCCGACGCCCTGCCGTGGGACTCGCGCGACGCCACCGCGGTGACCGAGGTGCCGGACCGCCTCGTCGTGGTGGGCGGCGGCGTCGTCGCCTGCGAGGCCGCGATCTGGATGTCGGCCCTCGGCTCCGAGGTGACCCTCGTGGTCCGCGACCGACGCCTGCTCGGGCGCACCGAGCCGTTCGCCGGCGAGGCCGTGCTGGAGGGCCTCCGCGCGCGGGGCGTCACCGTGCACCTGGGGACCGACGTGACCGGCGTACGCCGTGAGGGCGCGGAGGCCACCGGGGTCGGCAGGATCCACGGGGGGACCGTCACGCTGGCCACCTCGGCGGGCGAGCTCGAGGCCGACGAGGTGCTGCTCTCGATCGGGCGCGCACCGCGGCTCGACGACCTCGGCCTGAACTCGGTCGGTCTCACCCCCGACGACGTCACCGGCGGTCGGCTGCCCGAGTGGCTGCACGCCGTGGGCGACGCCAGCGGCGGCCCGCCACTGACCCACTGGGGCAAGCACCAGGCCCGGCTCGTCGGCGCCCGCATCGTCGCAGCCGCCGCCGGCGAGGTGGCGTGGGAGCCGGACCGCGAGGCGCCCGTGCCGCAGGTCGTCTTCAGCGACCCGGAGGTCGCGAGCGTCGGGCTCACCGAGGCCGAGGCCCGCGACGCGGGGCACGACGTGGTCACCTCCCGCGTCCCGACCTCGGCCGCAGCCGGCACCGGCCTGCTGCGCGACCACGTCGCCGGTCATGCCCAGCTGGTCGTGGACACCGACTCTCGACTCCTCCTCGGCGCGACCTTCGTCGGCCCGGAGGCCGGCGAGCTGGTGCACGCCGCGACCGTGGCGATCGTCGGCGACGTCCCGGTGCACGTGCTGCGGCACGCCGTGGCGTCGTACCCCACTGCCGCGGAGCTGTGGCTGCGGCTGCTGGAGGAGCTGCCGCGCGAGCTCCGCACACCGCCACCCGCCGCTGGTTGAGGAGGTCGCGCAGCGACCGTCGCGGAATCCCTCGGCGTGGCAGGGTGGCGCCGTGCGTCTCCTTGCGATCCTCATGATCCTGCTCGCGCTGGGCGCCCCTCCGGCGGCCGCTGCCGTCGACCCGGTGCTGCCGCCCACCGGCACCGACGTCGACTACCAGCTCGGTGGCGCCGCCCCTCCGGGTGACCACGTCGGCATCGTGGTCCGCGACCGGACCGCACGACCGGCCGGCGGACGCTACAACATCTGCTACGTCAACGGCTTCCAGACCCAGCCGGACGCGCGACGCTTCTGGCTCGCTCGCCGCGACCTCCTGCTGGCCGACGGCGGCCGGCTCGTCGTCGACGAGGCGTGGGGCGAGTGGATCCTCGACATCCGCACCTCCGCGAAGCGTGAGCGGCTCGCCCGGATCGTCGGGCGCTGGATCGATGGCTGTGGCCGCGACGGCTTCGACGCCGTCGAGCTCGACAACCTCGACGCCTTCGCCCGCAGCGAGGGCCTGGTCCGGCCCCGGCACGCCCGCGCCTTCGCACGCCTGCTGACGGCGACGGCCCACGCGGCAGGTCTCGCCGTGGCACAGAAGAACTGGGCCGAGTGGGACGGCACGGCCGCCGGCTTCGACTTCGCGATCGCCGAGGAGTGCGGCCGCTACGACGAGTGCGATCGCTACGTGGAGTCGTACGCCGACCACGTGCTGGTCGTCGAGTACCGCGCTCGCGACTTCGCGCGGACCTGCACCGCCCACGGCGACCGGCTCGCGGTGGTGCTGCGCGACCGCGACGTCACGCCCGACGGCGTACGCCGCTGGTGCTGAGTGCCGCCACGACCCGGGGGCGCTCAGCCCCGCTCGCGCAGGTAGCGCCCGAAGTGGGGCACGGTGAAGGCGATCCGGCCGCGCTCGCCGGAGTAGACGAGGCCCTTCTTGAGCAGGGAGTCGCGCGCCGGGGAGAGCGACTGCGGCTTCTTCCCGAGGTTCGCCGCGACGTCCGCGCTGAGCACGGCGTCACCCTCGGCCTCGTCCTGCGCCGCCGCGACCTCGGCCATCGCCATCAGGTAGTCGCGCTCCCCCGGCGTGGCCCGCTCGTAGCGTGAGCCGAAGAAGCCGACCGCGAGCTCGGACTCGGCCTCCGGAGCCGCGACCGCGACGTCGGCGGCGGTGATCGGCGAGCGCGGGGCGAGGTCCCACACGGCCTTGCCGTAGGCCTGGATGAAGTAGGGGTAGCCGCCGGTGGCGTCGTACATCGCGGCCAGCGCGTCGGCGGCGTACGCCGCGTCCTCGTCCGCGGCCGGCGCCTCGAGCGCGCGGTCGGCGGCCTCGCGGGAGAGCCGGTCGATGCGCTGGTAGCGGAAGAGCCGCTCGCTGTAGGACTTGCTCGCGCTCAGCACGGCCGGCAGGTGCGGCAGGCCGGCGCCGACGACGATGACGGGCAGGCCCGACTGGCTCAGCTCGTGGCAGGCCGCGCACAGCGCCGAGATGTCGTCGGGGCCGAGGTCCTGCATCTCGTCGATGAAGACGCCGATGCCCTTGCCCACGTCGGCGGCCAGGCCGCCGAGGTCGGTGAAGAGCTCGACGAGGTCGATCTCGATGTCGCCGGAGTCGGCCCGCCCGCGCACGGCGGGGGCGTCGATGCCGGGGCTCCACTGGTCCTTGAGCTTCGCGGCGGCGCCGGCGTCACGGTGGGCGAAGGACTTGATGACGCCGAGGACGTGGTCGACCGAGTCCTCGTCGCGGTGGCCGAGCTCGCGCACCGCCTGGTGCAGGGCGCTGCTCAACGGCCGCCGCAGCCCCTGCCCCGGTCGGGCTTCGAGCTTGCCGGTCCCCCACCCCTTGCGCACGGCGGCACCGCGGAGCGCGTTGAGCAGGACGGTCTTGCCCACGCCGCGCAGCCCGGTCAGCACGAGGCTGCGCTCGGGGCGGCCCTTGGCGACGCGCTCGAGGACCACCTCGAAGGCGGCGAGCTGCTCGTCGCGGCCGGCGAGCTCGGGCGGGCGCTGCCCCGCGCCGGGGGCGTACGGGTTCCGGATCGGGTCCACGATCAGACGGTATCGGGGAATCTAGGCCGGGCCTTAGATTGCCGGATAGTCCGCGAGTCGGGCCTCGGACCTCAGCCCGCGCGGCTCGGCCGCTCCACGCGCTCGACCCGCTCGCGCGCGGTGTCGTACGCCTCGTCGAGCCCGCGGCGCAGGAGCGTGATCAGCTCCGGCACCTCGTCGGCGGCGAGGCGGAAGGTGCCGGCGCACACGTTGTCGCGCCACAGCGAGAGCACCACGACCTGCTGCTCCTGGTGCCAGGTGACGCGCATCGTGCGGTCCTCACCGCGGGGGTCGAGGAAGACCGTCCCGGTGCGAGGGGTGCGCTGCTGGGCCATGTCCCATTGTGACCCGTCGCACACAGATCTGCCTAGACTCGTCCTCGTGCCCGAGCTGCCCGAGGTCGAAGCCCTCGTCCAGGACCTGCGCGGCCGCCTCGTCGGTCGTGCGATCAGCCGCGTCGACCTCGCCGCCTTCAGCGCCCTCAAGACCTTCGACCCGCCGCTGCACGCCCTGCACGGCACGCTCGTCGAGGACGTGACCCGCCACGGCAAGTTCCTCGACATCGATGCCAGCGGGGTCCACCTCGTGATCCACCTCGCGCGCGCCGGCTGGATCCGGTGGCGCGACGAGGTGCCGGCGCTGCCCGCCCGACCCAACAGCAAGAACCCGCTGGCCGCGCGCGTGGTGATCGACGACCCCGACCTCGACGCCCAGCCCGGGCTCGACATCACCGAGGCCGGCACCCGCAAGGGCCTCGCGATCTACGTCGTGCGCGACCCGCAGCAGGTCGAGGGGATCGCGCGCCTGGGCCCGGACCCGCTCTCGGACGACTTCACGATCGAGGTGCTGCGCGGGATCCTCCAGGCCGAGGGGCGCAAGCAGGTCAAGGGCGTGATGCGGATGCAGTCGATCATCGCCGGCATCGGCAACGCCTACTCCGACGAGATCCTCCACGCCGCACGGATGTCACCCTTCAAGCCCGCGAGCAGCCTCGAGGAGGACGACCTCGAGACGTTGTACGCCGCCATCCGCAGCACGCTGGGCGACGCTGTCCGGCGCTCGAGCGGGCTGGCCGCGAGCGAGCTGAAGGGTGAGAAGAAGAGCAACCTAGCGGTCCACGGCCGCACCGGCCAGGCGTGCCCGGTCTGCGGCGACACCGTGCGCGAGGTGTCCTTCGCGGACTCGAGCCTGCAGTACTGCGCGACGTGCCAGACCGGCGGGAAGCCGTTGGCGGACCGGCGCATGTCGAAGCTGCTGAAGTAGCCCGACCCGGACGCAGAGAAGGTGCCGGTCGGACTCACCCCCGTGAAGCCCGCCCGACACCTACTGCGTCAAGCGTACCTTGACAAGGACAGATCTTCTCACGCAGTGGCGCTCTTGTCGCTCGATTTCCGCGAGAACCTCTCCCAGGCAGCCTGCCGCGACACCCCAAGGGTGCGGCCGATCTCCGCCCACGAGACGTTGCGGGCGCGGAGCAGGTCGACCCACTCGTGCGCGAAGGACTGGTTCTGCTCGGCCGAGGCCAGGATCATCGGGAGCGCGGCGAGCACCTCGGTGTCGCTCATCCGCTCCCACGGGAAGGTCCCCCGCGCCTCGGCGACCTGCGACGGCTCGTGGACCATGACGTGGAAGTCGTCGACGCAGCCGCGGCAGATCTGCGCGCCGAGACCGCCGATCAACGGCACGTCGGTGTCCGGCCCCCCCTGCGTCCCGCAGAACGAACAGATCCTGCCCTCACGCGTGATCGCCATGGCCCTCGCCTCCCGCCGTCGATGCTACTCCCCGGCGGGCGAGCCCACCGGCGTACGCACAACCCCGGCTGCGGCTCATTCCGTCGACCCGGGCATCTCCGGCATCTCGGGCAGCTCCGGCATCTCGATGTCCTCGAGCGGGTCGCCGCAGGTCGTGGTGAGGTAGTCGGCGAAGGCCTCGGCCTCCTTCTGCGCAGCCTCCGAGGCGTCCGCACCGCCCTGCTCGAGCTCCTCGAGCTTGTCGATGGAGAAGTCGGCGGCATCGATCTCGCCGGCCTGCTCGACCAGCTGCTCGAAGCCGGCGCGGGCCTCGTCGGAGATGTCGTCGGGCGTCCCGACCTCCTCCAGCTCCCGGCCCCAGTCCTTGACCGCCTGCGCCATCTCCTCGTTGCTGGGGAGCTCCGGGGCGCTCATGTCCTCGGGCAGCAGGTCCGCGAACAGGCTGCTCTGGGTGTCGCAGAAGTCCTTCTCGCTGGCGTCGGCCGGGGCTCCCCCGCCACCGCCGCAGGCCGAGGTGGCGGCGCCGACGAGCAGCACGGTGCTGGTCAGGGCGAGGCGGGCGCGGACGTTCATGGGGATCCCCTTCGATCGGACGCGGACGCGTCGCGGTGTCGTCACTCGCGCCTACCCTTGCGCGGGTCGCCTCAATCGTCCATTCCGAAGGCGTCGGGCAGCGGCACCCGCAGGGACCGCTCGAGCGCCTCCAGGTACTCGCCGCGCGGACGGCGTACGACGCCCAGCGAGGCCAGGTGCGGCGTCTGCCACTGCACGTCGAGCACCCGGTGACCGGCGTGCTGGTCGCGCATCATCTCCACGAGCGCGAGCAGTGCGACCTTCGAGGCGTCGCGCTCGTGGTGGAACATCGACTCCCCGGCGAACAACCCGCCGACGGCGACCCCGTAGAGCCCCCCGGCGAGCCTGCCGTCGCGCCACGCCTCGACCGAGTGCGCCCAGCCGAGGCGGTGCAGCCGGCCGTAGGCCTGCTTGAAGTCGGGGGTGATCCAGCCGTCGGGACGGTCCGTGCGCCCGCACTGCGCCACCACCTCGTCGAAGACGGTGTCGATGCGGATCTCGAAGTCGCGCGCGGAGCGGCGCAGCGAGCGCGACACCCGCATCCCGTCGAGCGGCAGCACCCCGCGCTCCACGGGCGAGAACCAGCCGAGCTGCTCGTCTCCGTCGAGGGTGACCGGCATCGGGAAGAGGCCGGCCGCGTACGCCGTTACGAGGGTCCCGGCCTCCAGGTCGGCGCCCAGCGCGACCAGGTCGTCGTCGGGGTCCCACGTCGAGTGGTGCGGGAACGCCCACGGTGTCGGAGCGGGAGCGATGGGCACCTTCGCACGGTAGCGAACAACCTTTCGCACCGCGCCGACGTCTCCCCCTCGACACCCATCTCGGAGGACACATGCGACGCACCACCACCCTGACCGTCCTGAGCGGCCTCGCCGGCCTCGCGCTGGCGCCCGTCGTCGGCTCGGCACCCGCGCACGCCGCCGTCACCTGCGACGGACTGGCCGCGACGATCGTCGTGCCGGAGTCCGACCCCTACACCTCGCAGCCGGCCGTGCGGGGTACGCCCGGCGACGACGTCATCGTGGGCTCGTCGGGCGACGACGAGATCGAGGGCCTCGGCGGCAACGACACGATCTGCGGGCTCGCCGGCGCCGACACGATCCGCGGCGGCGAGGGCGACGACCGGCTCTTCGGCGGTCTCGACTTCTACGACTACGAGGACTACGACGGCGACCACGTCGAGCCCGGCCCGGGCGACGACCACGTCGACCTCGGCCACGACCCGGTGACCGAGGAGCTGTCCTGGGGCACCTACACGTGGGACCAGGTCTCCTTCGCCGGCGCCGCCGGACCGGTGACCGTCGACCTGACGGCCGGGACCGCGACGGGCGAGGGCACCGACACCATCGCGCCGACCACCCTGGTCGGCGGCGTGGAGGGCTCGGCCTTCGACGACCGCATCACCGGCTCGGAGCAGATCGACTGGATCACCGCGGGCGGGGGCGACGACGTGGTCGACGGCAGGGGCGGCGACGACTTCGTCCAGGCCGACGCCCCGACCCGGAGGCTCCCGGCCAAGGAGACCCAGGTGCCCGGCGACGACGTGGTCGACGGCGGCGACGGCAGCGACGTGGTCGAGGGTGGCCACGGCACGGACCTGCTCCGGGGCAACGGAGGGCGCGACGCCATCCGGGTCCAGGACGGTGAGCGCGGCACCCGGGCCCTCGGCGGACCCGGTCGCGACGGGATCGGGTCGTGGAGCTTCCGGACGACGGGCGAGGCCCTCATGCTCGGCGGCGGTGGCGACGACACGTTCTACCCCGCGATCAGCGACCGTCGCGACCGGGTCGTCGTGCGCGGCGGAGGAGGTGCCGACCGGCTGGCGCCAGCCGTGTCGCTCAAGGCGGCGCCGCACAGGAGCAAGGTCGTCGTCGACGCCCGCAGGGGCACGGTGACCACGAAGGTCGGCACCCGGATCCGCTTCTCCTCGGTCAGGTCCTTCGGCTTCGAGGGCAGCACCGAGACCCGCTTCCACTTCCGCGGCTCGGACCGCGCCGAGGTGCTGCGGTTCACCGAGCAGTACGGCCCCGTGACCGCCACCGGCGGCGGTGGCGACGACCGGCTCACCGGCGGCTGGGGACGCGACCTGCTCGACGGGGGCTCCGGGCGCGACGTGCTCGACGGGGACAAGGGACGCGACCGCTGCCTGCGGGGCGAGCGGCTGCGCAGCTGTGAGGCCCGTCGCTGACGCAGCGCTCTGGCGCGCCGCCGTACGATCGATGCATGGGCCTGAAGCAGACCGTCGCGCGCCAGCTCGCGCCGAGGATCACCGAGCTGACACCCGGGCTGAGCACGGGCTTCGTCCGTGAGGCGCTCAACCGGGCCATCGACGGCGTCGGCCCCCTCGCCCCCGCGGCGGTGGCCGCCGACAAGCAGCTCAGGGAGCAGCGCGGCAACGTCGAGCGCGCGATCCACGAGGTCATCGAGAACAACGTCCGCATCGCCGGCGCGCAGGGCTTCGCGACCAACGTCGGCGGGCTCGTGACGATGGCGGTGGCCATCCCCGCCAACGTGACCGGCCTGGCGATCATCCAGTGCCGGATGGTCGCCGGCATCGCGCACCTGCGCGGCCACGACCTCAGCGACCCGCGCGTGCGCAACGCGGTCCTGGCGCTGCTGCTCGGCGAGGAGCACGTCACCGAGCTCGTCAAGAAGAAGAAGCTGCCGGCCACGCCGATGGCCCTGGCCACCGCGCCGGTGCACGACCCCACCCTCGACGGCACGATCTCCGCGGTCGTGGCCTCCGACATCGTCACCCGCGTCGTCGGCAAGCGGCTGGCGACCACCGTCGGGCGCCGCGTGCCGGTGGTCGGCGGCGTCGTGGGCGCCGGGGCGGACGGCTTCGCGACCTGGAAGGTCGGGAGGTACGCCGACCGCGAGCTGCTGGTGCGCCGGCGCTGAGGCCTCAGCCCGCGCGGGCCGCCCACTCCTCGGCGAGGAGCGCGTAGCCGACCTCGTCGAGCCACCCGAGCTCGTGGTGCCACAGGGACTGTCGCGAGAGCCGTTCGCGCCGCATGCCGGCCTTCTCGAGGACCGCGACCGAGGCGTGGTTGTCGGCGTTGGCCGCTGCCGTGACGCGGCGCAGCCCGAGGTCGCCGAAGGCGGCCGCGAGCAGCGCGCGGGCGGTGGCCGTGGCGATGCCCTGGCCGGCGAACCGCGGGTCAACGATGTAGCCGATCAGGCCGTCGGTGCCGTCGGGGACACCCGGCTGGCCGGGACCGTCGACGACGTCGAGGAAGCCGATCGCGACGACCTCGCCGTCACGCTCGACCACGCAGGAGTGGTCGGTCGGGCTGTCGGGCACGGCCAGCAGCTCGCGGCGCAGGTCGTCGGGGTCGACGTGGGTGCGGACCATGAAGTGGTTGACGACCGGGTCGTTGCGGAAGGCCAGCAACGCCTCGACGTCCGCTTCCACGGGGTCGCGCAGGAGCAGGTCGTCGGCACGGGCGGGCCAGGGGCTGGAGGGCACGGCGGGACCCTCGCACACGACGACGGTCCGGCGCACGGCAGTTTTCCGCCGCCGAGCGGGCTCAGCCGCGGAGCCGGCCCTTCGCCCGCCGGTAGGCGTCGAGCGTCCCCCGGCCCGCGGGACTGTCCTCGAGCGTGGTCACGACCTTGCGCCGGACCCGGTAGGACGGCGTGGCGCGCGCGTGGTCGCGCTCCTCGCGCGCCTCGCGCAGCTCCTCGTGCAGGCGCTCCTCGACCGCCCGCAGGCGGGCGCCCTCCACGAGCAGCGCGCTGATCGCGTCGAGCGCCGGCGCCAGCAGCTCGTCGGCGGCGGTGGTGTCGGGGTCGGCGAAGGTGCCCGGCTCCGGGCCGAGCAGGTCGTCGAGCGAGCCGACGACGTCGTAGCCGCGCTCGGCCAGCACGGTCGTCCAGCTGCGCGAGAGGTTGCGGGCCCAGGCGTGGGCGTCGGGCGGCAGGCCCAGCCGGGCGGACGCGACGCCGCGCGACAAGGTCTGGTGGGCCAGCACCTCGCGCACGAGGGGGCGGTAGTCGGGAGGGGCGATGATCGAGGTGACCCGCTCGTTGATGGTGCGCAGCAGCGACGTCTCCGGGACACCGAGGGACGGGTTCTCCCGCTCCGCAGTCAGGTCGAGCGGAAGGTCGCCGAGGCCGAAGGTGCGCTCGAAGCGGCGCCAGAGCTCCCCTCGGTCGGAGCCCGACGGCGGGAGCGTGACGAGGTGGACCCGCTCCGGCGGCAGCGAGCTCCCCCAGCGCTCGAGGATGTCGGGGAGCTCCTGCACCGCCCAGAACCACGACCCGATCCGCGACTCGCGCGCGGGGTCGCGGATGGTCTCGAGGAAGCGGGAGTAGGTGATGTGGCTGCGGTGCTTGACGTTCTCCTGCCACTCGGCCGGCACCTGGCGCACCAGGTCGCGCGCCGACAGCACGAGGTGGACCTCGGCGTCGCCGAGCGAGTCGAGCGCGCGCCGGACCTGGGTCGGGGTGGCCCGGGCGAAGATCTCGTGGCTGATGATCGAGGTGCCGTGCCACTCGCGCACCTCGGCGGCGAGCCGGTCCCAGGCCCCGACGGCCTCGGTCTCGATCCCGCCCCACGGGAGCGTCATCAGGTCGAGCGCCGCGAGGAAGTGGGCGTCGAAGCGGTCGGCGGGGTAGAGGATGTCGTGCTCGCGCAGCAGCGACTGGTTGCGGAACAGCACGTCCTGGAGGTAGGACGTCCCGGTCTTGGGGCAGCCCACGTGCAGCAGCACCTTCCTGCTCACTGCCCCACCTACCTCTCCGTGCGCCATGCCGGGTCGACGACCATCCTGATCGCCAGGTCGAGGACCTGCTCGTCGTCGGCACCGATCACCGTGGCGGGCGCGCTGCGCGGCGCGAGGTCGGCGAGGTCGCCGACGACAGGGTAGCCAGCGCGCGTCAGGTGGCGCGTCATCCGTGCCGCGGAGGAGGCGACCCAGTCGCGTTCGCGATCAGGTACGCCGACCGGTGCGACGCCGCTGTCGGGGATCCGCCGCTGCAGCGTGCGCATCAGCGACGGCCGCTCGGCCGACGGCACGCGCAGCCCGACGACCGCAGCCACGCGGCGGGCGAGCTCGGCCTGGTCGGCCCCGGGGACGCGCGCGAGGGACGACGGCAGGGACCGTACGCCGAGCTCGCGGGGCAACCGGTCGAGCTCGGTGACCACCCGCGCGAGCGGGCGGCGCGGGTGCCAGCGGGCCACGGAGTCGGCGAGGTCGACGCGGGCCGGCAGCTGGTCGCGCTCGCGCCAGAAGCGCAGCCACTCCGCCCACGGCTTGCTGCCGTGCTCGAAGCAGCGCTGGGTCCAGGTGCGCGCGAGGAGCTCGTCGAGCGGCGCGCCGAGCGCGACGACGTGTGGCCGCGGTCCGCCCTCGGGCCGGCCGAGGCCGCGCAGGTGCTCGCGCAGGGCGGTCGCCAGCACGGGGTCGCCCACCAGGCGGAACCTGCGCCGCCACGGCCGCGCCCAGCGGGTGCGTACGGGATCGGCGCCGAGCGCGACCAGGTCGTCGGCGACCAGGACGCTCGCCACGCGCAGCAGCTCGTGGGCGCCCACGGTGGCGGGGTCGACGGGTGCGGGACCGAAGCCGGACCTCGGCAGCCCGACGAGCGGCAGGTCGGCCTTGCCGCGACCGGCGGCCGTGGTCGCCAGCACGCGGTCGCCGAGCGCCGGGTCCGGGACCGCGGACCCGCGGGCGAGGTTGATGCGGCGCAGCAGCTCGAGCTGCTGGGCGCCCGGCAGCGCCGGCGCGGCCTCCGGCGCGGTCCGGTCGGCCCACGCCAGCCAGGGCGTCGTACCTCCGTGACGGAGGTGCTCGACCCAGCCCGCGGCCGAGCCGGAGGAGTCGCTGGTCAACGGTCGCGCAGCCGACGCGCGGTCTCGCGGATCCTGCCGCTCACCGTGTCGGCGGAGGCGCGGTTGGCGGCCTCCTGGGTCATCACGGTCAGCGCGTCGAGCGCTGCCCCGAGCTCGAGCTTCGCGCGGACCCGGTCGGGGTTCTTCCAGTCCTCGCCCTCGGCGGGACGGCGTGGGCGGAGGTCCTCCACGTCGCCGATGACGTCGACGCCGCTGCCCCTGATCCACTCGATCCAGAGGTCGGCGCGCTCCTCGGCGAAGGCGTAGCGCTCGGGGGGCAGGCGCACCGGGACGGCGGTGCGGGAGACCAGCACCTCCTGGGCGAGCACCTCGCGGATCAGGTTGTCGTAGGCCGGCTCGCGCCACACGCCGAGCTCGAGGCGGCGGTTGAGCTTGCGCAGCAGGGAGGTCTCGGCGATGCCGAGCGAGCGGTTGTCGCGCTCGGAGTCGAGCGGCGCCCAGTCCGGGTCGATGCTGAAGGCGCGGCAGAAGCGCAGCCACAGCTCGTCGCCGTTGGGCCCGCGGTCGTGGGGCACGGTGACCACGTGCACGCGCTCGGGAGGGAGCTTGGCGCCCCACTGCGAGAGCACGCGCGGCAGGTCCATCGCGTTGAAGAACCACGTCTGGCCGCGCTCGACCTTGTTGAGGAAGCGGCGGAAGGGCCACTTGCGGCCCTGCTTGATCGACTCCTGCCAGGCGGCGGGCAGCTGGCGGCCCAGGTCGCGTGCAGAGTAGACGATGTGGACCTCGTTGCCGGCGAGGTCGTTCATCGCCTTGGCGATCTTGTCCGGCTTGGCGCCGGCGAGGATCTCGTGGCTGATGACCACGTTGCCGTCGGAGCGGTTGACCCGCTTGACCATCGCCTCCCAGGCGCCCTTGGCGTGCCCGGGGGTGCCGCCCCAGTCCTGCTCGAGCAGGTCGAGCGCGGCGCGGAAGTGGAACATGTCCGAGCGGCCGCCGCGCGTGCTCGGGACGGTGACGCCGTGCCGGGCCAGCGACGCGGAGTTGAGCAGCAGCCGGTCCTGGAGGTAGGTCGTCCCGGTCTTGGGTGCCCCGATGTGGAGGTGGACGACGCGGCTCATGGCGCTGATTGTGCCAGTCCCCCACCCAGTGCCCGTACGACGGCGCTCGGGCTCGGGCGGCCCAGCCGGCCGGCCATCCACACGCTGGTCGCGACCACGGCGTCGAGGTCGACCCCGTGGTCGATGCCGAGGCCGGTCAGCATCCACACCAGGTCCTCGGTGGCGAGGTTGCCGGTCGCCGACTTCGCGTAGGGGCAGCCGCCGAGGCCGCCGGCGCTGGCGTCGAACGTGGTGACGCCGGCCTGGAGCGCGGAGAACGTGTTGGCCAGCGCCTGGCCGTAGGTGTCGTGGAAGTGCATCGCCAGCCGGTCGGTGCCGACGCCGGCGTCCGCGAAGGCCGCGACGAGCGCCTTCACGTGCCCGGCGGTGGCCACGCCGATGGTGTCGCCCAGGCTCAGCTGCGAGGCCCCGAGGTCGAGGAGCCGGGTGCCGGCGGTGACGACCTGCTCGACCGGCACCGCTCCCTCCCACGGGTCGCCGAAGCACATCGACACGTAGGCCCGCACGTCCATCCCGGCCTCGCGGGCGCGGGCGACGGTGGGCGCGAACATCGCGAACTGCTCGTCGAAGGTGCGGTTGAGGTTCTTCGCGGCGAAGGTCTCCGTGGCGCTGCCGAAGATCGCGATGTGCTCCAGGCCGAGCTCGAGCGCCCGGTCGAGGCCGCGCTCGTTGGGCACCAGGACCGGCAGGTGGCGCCCGGCCTCCCCCAGGTCGGCCATCAGCTCCGCGGCGTCGGCGAGCTGCGGCACCCACCGCGGGTGCACGAAGGAGGTGGCCTCGACGATCGGGAGCCCGGCGGCCACGAGGCGACGTACGAACTCCGCCTTGACCTCGACGGGCACGATCGCCTGCTCGTTCTGGAGGCCGTCGCGGGGGCCGACCTCGTAGATCGTGACGGCGGACGGGAGGCCGTCGGCGCGCACCGTCATGGGCAGCGGTTTCGACGCAGCCTCATCGGTCCCTGAGGTGCGAGGAGCGCCAGCGACGAGCCTCGAAGGGCGCACCTCAACCACCGATGCCTTCGGCGAGGGTCTCCACGACGAAGAGGGTGGCGCCGAGCTTGACGAGGTCGCCGGTGGCCGCGCCGACCGACGTGACCGTGCCGGCGAAGGGTGCCTTGAGCGCGAGCTCCATCTTCATCGCCTCCATCACGCCCAGTGTCTCCCCCTCGGCCACGGCCTGGCCCTCAACGACGTTGACCGCGAGCACCGTCCCGGGCATCGGGGCGAGCAGCGTCCCGTCGCCCGCTGCGGCGGCGTGGTCGGCGAACGGGTCCGGCCGGTCCCACACCCAGCGCTGTCCGCGGTGCACGACGTCGACGAAGTCGCGCTGCACGTTGAGCACCGCGTGCTCGGCCACGCCGTCGACGAGGAGGTGCACGGTGTGGTCGGCGGCGGAGACCAGGCGTACGCCGTGGGTGGTCCCGTCGAGTGACACCTGTCCGCGGTGCCGGTCGACGACGGCGGAGGCGTCGCCGAGGACGACCATGTCGGCGGCCGGCTCCCCGCCCATGCGCCACCCGTCGGCACGCCAGGGGCCCGAGGTCCCCATCGTGTCGAGGAGCACCTCGGTCCACGCCGCGAAGACCCGGGCCAGCGCGGCGTCGGGCTCGGGCACCTCGTGGCGGTCGAGCCAGGCAGTGTCGATCGTGGCGTCGCGGAAGGCCTCCGACGCGGCGACCGTGCGCAGGAATCCGGTGTTGGTGGTGATGCCGAGGATCGCGGTGTCGTCGAGCGCGGCCACGAGCGCGGTGCGGGCGGCCTCGCGGTCGGTGCCCCATGCGATGACCTTGCCGAGCATCGGGTCGTAGGACGTCGAGACCTCCTGCTCCGGCTCGAGGGCGTGGTCGACCCGGACATGGGTCTCGATACGCCGCTCGTTCCTCGCGTCTACTCGACCACCGATGGATGAAGGCCACCTGACGATCGACGTGCGTCCGGCCTGCGGCAGGAAGCCGTGGAAGGAGTCCTCGGCGTAGACCCGCGCCTCGATGGCGTGGCCCTCGAGCGCGACCTGCGACTGCTCGATGCCGAGCGGGGCGCCCGTCGCGACCCGCAGCTGCAGCTCGACGAGGTCGACGCGCCCGCCGTCGACGCGGACGACCTCCTCGGTCACCGGGTGCTCGACCTGGAGGCGGGTGTTCATCTCGAGGAAGTAGAACTCCCCGGTCGCGTTGTCGAGGAGGAACTCGACCGTCCCGGCCCCGGTGTAGCCGCACTGCTCGGCGAGCGCCACCGCGGACGAGGTGATCGCCGAACGCTGCTCGTCGCTGATCGTCGGGGCGGGAGCCTCCTCCAGCACCTTCTGGTGCCGGCGCTGCGTGGAGCAGTCACGCTCGAAGAAGTGCAGCACGGTGCCGTGGGAGTCGCCCATGACCTGCACCTCGACGTGGCGCCCGGACTCGACGTACTTCTCCACCAGGATCGTGTCGTCGCCGAAGGACGACAGCGCCTCGCGCTGGGCGGCGGCGAAGGCCTCGGCGTAGTCGTCGGCCGAGCGCACCACGCGCATGCCCTTGCCGCCACCGCCGGCGGCGGCCTTGACCAGGACGGGGTACGCGTAGGTGGCCGGGTCGTCGTCGAGGGAGTACGACGGCACCACCGGTACGCCGGCGGCGAGCGCCACCTCGCGCGCGGCGTCCTTGCGCCCCATCGCGTCCATCACGTCACCCGAGGGTCCGACCAGGGTGATGCCCGCCTCGGCCAGCGCCCGCGCGAAGGGCGCGCGCTCCGACAGGAAGCCGTAGCCGGGGTGGACGAAGCCGGCGCCCGAGTCGATCGCGGCGGCGACCACCGCGGCGATGTCGAGGTAGGACGAGACCCGCACCGCGCGGTCTGCGGCGCGCACGTGCGGGGCGTCGGCGTCGAGGTCGGTGTGGATCGCGACCGTTCGCCAGCCGAGGCGTCGCGCCGTCCGCATGACCCGCAGGGCGATCTCGCCGCGGTTGGCGATCAAGAGGGTGTTCATGGGGTGCTCCTGGTTTCAGCTTCGCTGGTTGAGGTGCGAGGAGCGCCAGCGACGAGCCTCGAAACCTGACCGGGGAGTGTGGCCTCGAGGCTCGCTACGCTCGCACCTCGACCACCGAGGGGGACTACATGCGGAAGATCCCGTACCTCGGCTCGGGGATCGGGGTGTACGACGTCGCGGCGAGTGCCATGCCCAGCACCCGGCGGGTGTCGGCGGGGTCGATCACGCCGTCGTCCCACAGTCGCGCGCTGGCGTAGTAGGGCGAGCCCTGGGTCTCGTACTGCTCGCGGATCGGGGCCTTGAAGGCCTCGACCGCCTCGTCGTCCTCGAGGTCGGTGCGGACGGTGGCCAGCACCGAGGCGGCCTGCTCGCCACCCATCACCGAGATGCGGGCGTTGGGCCACATCCACAGGAAGCGCGGGTCGTAGGCCCGCCCGCACATGCCGTAGTTGCCGGCGCCGAACGAGCCGCCGATGACGACGGTGAACTTCGGCACGACGCTGCACGCGACCGCGGTGACGAGCTTGGCGCCGTCGCGGGCGATGCCCTTGTTCTCGTACTCGCGCCCGACCATGAAGCCGGTGATGTTCTGCAGGAACACCAGCGGGATGCCGCGCTGGTTGCACAGCTCGATGAAGTGGGCGCCCTTGAGCGCTGACTCGCTGAAGAGGATGCCGTTGTTGGCCACGATGCCGACCTCGTAGCCGTCGATGCGGGCGAAGCCGCACACCAGCGTGTCGCCGTAGAGCTTCTTGAACTCGTGGAACCGGCTGCCGTCGACGACCCGGCGGATGACCTCGCGCACGTCGTACGGCGTACGGGTGTCGGTGGGGACCACGTCGTAGAGCGACTCCGGCGGCTCGTGCGGCTCCTCGACGTCGGCGCGGGGCTCACGCGCGGGGCGGGCGGCGGGCAGCGTGTCGACGATCGAGCGCACGATCGCCAGCGCGTGGGCGTCGTCCTCGGCGAGGTGGTCGACCACGCCGGAGGTGCGGGCGTGGACGTCGCCGCCCCCGAGATCCTCGGCCGAGACCACCTCGCCGGTCGCGGCCTTCACCAGCGGCGGGCCGCCGAGGAAGATCGTGCCCTGGTTGCGCACGATCACCGTCTCGTCGGACATCGCCGGGACGTAGGCCCCGCCGGCAGTGCAGGAGCCCATCACGCTGGCGATCTGCGGGATGCCCTGCGCGGACATGTTGGCCTGGTTGAAGAAGATCCGGCCGAAGTGCTCGCGGTCGGGGAAGACCTCGTCCTGCAGCGGCAGGAAGGCGCCGCCGGAGTCGACGAGGTAGATGCAGGGCAGGTGGTTCTCGGCGGCGATCGTCTGCGCGCGGAGGTGCTTCTTGACCGTCATCGGGTAGTAGGTGCCGCCCTTGACGGTGGCGTCGTTGGCCACGATCACGCACTCGCGGCCCGCGACCCGGCCGATGCCGGCCACGACGCCGGCGGACGGGACGGCGTGGTCGTCGCCGTCGGTCCCGGAACCACTGCCGTACATGCCGTACGCCGCCAGCGGGGCGAGCTCGAGGAACGGGCTGCCGGGGTCGAGCAGCCGGTCGACGCGGTCGCGGACCAGCAGCTTGCCGCGGTCGGTGTGCTTGCGGCGCGCGCTCTCCGACCCGCCCTGGCGGACCCGGGCCAGCCGGGCGCGCAGGTCGTCGACGAGCTCACGCATGGTCGGGGGACCCGGGATCGGGCTCAGCTGCTCGGACACGGACTCAGGTTAGCGATCGTTAACCTCAGGCGTCCAGTGCCGGAACTCCCCCCGAAGCGTCGTGCCGCGCCCCGGTGCCGTCTCGAGGTCGAGGGTGCCGCCGGCCGCCGCGACCCGGGCCTCCATCCCGAGCAGGCCGCCGGGGGTGACGACCGCGCGGTCGAAGCCGCGACCGTCGTCGCTCACGCTGAAGCTCAGGTGCGGCCGGCCGCGCACGGTGACCAGCACCGAGGTGGCGTCGGCGTGCTTGGCGGCGTTGGTCAGCGCCTCGAGGATGCAGAAGTACGCCGCCGCCTCCACCTGCTGCCCCGGGCGCTCGACGTCCGCGACGTCGAGGGTCACCGGGACCGGCGAGCGCCGTGCGGCGGACTGGAGCGCCGCGACCAGGCCTCGCTCGGTCAGGAGCGGCGGGTAGATGCCGCGCGCGAGCTCGCGGAGCTCCAGCAGCACCTCGCGGTTGTCGGCGGCGAGCTGGCCGAGGAGGGCGGCGGCGCCCTCGCCCCGCCCGGCGCGCAGCTCCGTGCGCGCCCGCTCGATCGTCACGCTCATGGCGAGCAACCGCTGCTGGGCGCCGTCGTGGAGGTCGCGCTCGAGGCTGCGGCGTGCCGCGTCGGCGACCTCGACGATCCGCGTACGCGACTCGACGAGCTGGGCGGACTGCTCGCGCAGGCGGTTGTAGGCGTCGCGCACGAGGAAGACCACCACCAGCACCCCCGCGGGCAGGGAGGAGGCGATGACCAGCGCGTTGACCCACCACAGGTCGTTGAGCGCCCCCACGCGCCGCCACTCCCCCAGCGCGGCCACGGACGCGCTGCCGACCACAGCCACCACCATGAGCGCCCGGATGCCGGTGCGGCCGAGGTGGGGGAAGCTGACCAGCAGCGGCACCATCGTCAGGAGCGCGGTCAGCGGGCTGAGGTTGGGCGTGGCCCACGTGCCGCCGACCGCGAAGAGCAGCGCCGACAGCGTCAGGCCGACGATCGCGGCCGGGGCGCCGTAGCGGCGGCACAGCGGCGGGGTCACCAGCATCAGCACCAGCGACACCACCATCACGGCGAGGTCGATCTCGACGGCCGTGTGCTGGAAGCCCAGTCCGTACGCCGCCGCGAGCAGCAGGGTCGCGGTGGTGAGCGCGATCAGGTTGATGCGCAGCAGCCACCGCAGGGCAGGGTCGAGCTCGTCCCAGCCCGACAGCAGGCCCTTCACCGGCTCCTCATCGACGCGGCGGCACCCCGCCGCCGCCCACGCCGACACCTGCCTCGCTGAGGAAGACCAGGGTGGCGGCGACGCGGCGGTGCACGGGCGCGTCGGAGGGGAGGTCGAGCTTGGTGAGGATCGAGCTGATGTGCTTCTCCACCGCGCGGTCGGTGACCACCAGCTCCTCGGCGATCGCCGCGTTGGTCATGCCCCGCGCGACCATCCCGAGCACCTCGAGCTCGCGCGGGGTGAGCCGGTCGAGCAGGGAGTCGTGGCGGCGGGTGCCGGTGGCCATCAGGGCGTCGACCACGATCTGGTCGATCACCGACCCGCCGGCGGCGACCGTGCGCAGCGCCGCGACCAGCTCCTCCACGTCGGCCACGCGCTCCTTGAGCAGGTAGCCGCGACCGTCGCTGCCCTCGCGCACCAGGTCCAGGGCGTACTCCACGTCGGAGTACTGCGTCAGCGCCACCACTCCCGTGCCGGGGTGCGTGCGCCTCAGCTCGCCCGCAGCGCGGATGCCCTCGTCGGTGAAGTCCGGCGGCATCCGGATGTCGGTGAGCACCACGTCGGGGCGGTGCTCTTCGACCGCCGCCATCAGCTCCGGGAGGCTCGTCGCGGTGGCGACCACGTCGAGGTCGTCGCAGGCCGCCAGCAGCGCCAGGATGCCCGCCCGGAGCAGGTCTCCGTCCTCCGCCAGCACGACCCGGATCCGCGTCATGCGCGCAGCGTAGCCACGGCGCCACCTCCGCGTCTGTAGAGCAGGCACCACCCCGCGGCGGCCACTGGGTCGCAAGGTGTGTCCGTCGTGTGTCCCCCGCGTGTGCATCGGTTTTGCCGCTGTGGGGTAGACCAGAGGTGGTGCTGGCACCACTGCAGCGATCCGCCCCGAGGAGGACACTTCTCGACGGATGCAGGTGCACTGATCGTGGGGATCAGTGGGCCGCTGCGGGGGTGCGGCCCACTGGAGCACGACATGGGGAGGCACGTGTGATTCCGCTCGCGGTCTGGCAGGCACAACAGCGCCCGGTGGCGCTCCCGGCGCCGCGGGCGCCTCACGAGGCGTCGGCGGGCACTAGCCTCGGCCCCGTGACCCCCCGCCGGCAGCAGATCCTCGACATCGCAGCCGACCTCTTTGCCGCGCGCGGCTTCCACGGGGTCTCGGTCGCCGAGCTCGGCTCCGCCTGCGGCATCACCGGACCGGCGCTCTACAAGCACTTCGAGTCCAAGGACGCGATGCTCGCCGAGATGCTGGTGAGCATCAGCGAGACCCTCCTCGCCGAGGGGCGCAGCCGCGTGGCCGGCGCCGACGGCCCGCGGGAGGCCCTCGAGGCCCTGGTCGAGTGGCACATCCAGTTCGCCATCGAGCACCCCGCGCTGATCGTCGTGCAGGACCGCGACTGGAGCAGCCTGCCCGACGAGGCCCGCGAGCGCGTGCGCGCGCTGCAGCGGGCGTACGTCGACGTGTGGGCCACTCAGGTGCGCCGCTTCCACACCGGCCTCAGCCCCGAGGCGTCCCGGACCCGCGCGCACGTGCTCTTCGGCCTGCTCAACTCCACCCCGCACAGCGGCCGGCTCCCCGACCCGCAGATGCACGACGTGCTCCGCGACATGGCGCACGGTGCCCTCGGCCTGACCTGAGGCGCCGGCGCGCTCACATCGCGTCGAATGGGCTCTCCTGCTGCAGCAGCCGCGCCGCGCGGACCGCGGCGTCCTCAGCCACGACGAGGTCGTCGAGCTCGTCGGGACCCTCTCCGGGACCACCGCCGGGGACGCCGTCCCCGGCCGGCTGCGGCTGGTGGATGCGGTGCAGCTCGCGCAGCACCCGCTCGCGCGAGAGCCCGCGCAGATGGGTGAGCACGAAGGGGTCGGCGGCGATCAGCCACGCCAGCTGGGTGAGCACGGCCAGCGCGTGCGGGCACGGGTCGAGCCAGGCCTCGCACGTGCAGGCCGAGCCCAGCTCGCCGCCGTACGGCAGCAGCTCGACGCCCGCCTCCTCCACGGCCTCGACGAGGGCGTGGGGCAGCTCGCCGGCCATCAGCGCGGCGATGCGGCCCGCCTCGGCGGCGACGAGCTCGGTGAAGGCCGACGCATCGGAGTCGTCGAGCACCGGCACCGTCACCTCGACGGTGAAGGTGTCCTGGCCCTCGCCCACCGCCGCCACCGCGGCGCCGTCGGAGACGGTGATCGCCCCCACCGCCCCGGCCCGCGCGAGCGCCCGGCCGCGCCTGAGGTCCTCGGCGCTGTAGGCCGCCTCCTCGACCGAGCGCAGCACCGCCTTGCTCCACCACGTGCCGGAGCCGCCGCCGCGCCGGGCCGCCAGGCGCGGGTGGGTGGTGCCCGCCGCACTCATCGGCGCAGCTCCACGAGGTCGCGCAGCTCGGCGTCGGACAGCTCGGTCAGCGCGGTCTCACCGCGCGTGAGGACCGAGTCGGCGATGGAGCGCTTGCGGGCCAGCAGCTCGGCGATCTTCTCCTCGATCGTCCCCTGGGTGATCGCGCGGTGCACCTGCACCGGACGGGTCTGGCCGATGCGGTAGGCCCGGTCGGTGGCCTGGTCCTCCACCGCGGGGTTCCACCAGCGGTCGAAGTGGATGACGTGGTCGGCGCGGGTGAGATTGAGCCCGGTGCCGCCCGCCTTGAGCGACAGCAGGAACACCGGCACCTCCCCGGCCTGGAAGCGCGCCACCATCGCGTCGCGCTCGCGCACGGGCGTGCCGCCGTGCAGGAACTGGTGCGGGACCCCGGTCGTGGCCAGGTGGCGCTCGAGCAGCCGCGCCATGGCGACGTACTGGGTGAAGACGAGGACCGCACCGTCCTCCGCCACCACCGTGCCGACCAGCTCGTCGAGCAGGTCGAGCTTCTCCGAGCGACCGCGCAGGCGCGGGTTGGCCTGGCGCAGGAAGTGGGCCGGGTGGTTGCAGATCTGCTTGAGCCCGGTGAGCAGCTTGAGCACCAGCCCGCGCCGGGTCTCCTCGTCGGCCTCCTCGATGCGGCGCATCGACTCACGCACGAGCGTCTCGTAGAGGACGACCTGCTCGCGGGTCAGCCCCAGCACGTGGTCGGTCTCGGTCTTGGGCGGCAGCTCGGGCGCGACCCCCGGGTCGGACTTGCGCCGGCGCAGCAGGAACGGCCCGATCAGGTCGGCGAACTGGCGGGCCTTGGTCGGCTCGAGGCCGGACTCGATCGGCCCGGCCCACACCTTGCGGAAGGCGTTGCGGCTGCCGAGCAGGCCGGGGATCGCCCAGTCGAGGATCGACCACAGCTCGGTCAGGTCGTTCTCGACCGGGGTGCCGGTCAGCGCGACCCGGGCGGTGCACGGGATCGTGCGCAGCGCGCGGGCGGCGGCCGAGCGGGAGTTCTTGATGTGCTGCGCCTCGTCGGCGACCACGAGGTCCCACGCCACCTCGGACAGCAGCTCGGCGTCGTTGCGCATCGTGCCGTAGGTCGTCAGCACGAAGCCCGCACTCACACCGTCGAGGTCGCGCGCGCTGCCGTGGTGGCGGCGTACGGCGACGCCGGGGGCGAAGCGGCGGATCTCGGCCTCCCAGTTGCCGAGCAGCGACGCCGGGCACACCACGAGCGTCGGGCCGCGGGTGTTCTCGGTGGTCGAGTGCCCGGCGAGGGACGAGCCGGGTGTATCGAGACCCGCCCGGTGCAGGTGCAGTGCGATGACGGTCACCGTCTTGCCGAGGCCCATGTCGTCGGCCAAGCAGGCGCCGAGCCCGAGCGAGGTCAGCTCGGCGAGCCACGAGAGACCGCGGCGCTGGTAGTCGCGCAGCTCGGCCCGCAGGGCGGGGGGTACGTCGACCATTGCGCCGGTCGCGGCGTCGCGGAGCCGGTCGCGGACCGTCAGCAGGCTCGCGCCGACGACTGCCTCGTAGGGGACGTCCTCGATGTCGACGACGCCGGTCAGCGTCGCGGCCAGCGCCTGCACGGGGGTCACGGTGCGGATCAGCCGCTTGCGGGCGCGCTTGATGATCCCGGAGTCGACCGCGACCCAGTTGTCGCGCAGCTTGATGATCGGGCTCGCCGTGCGGGCCAGCTCGTCCATCTCCTCCTCGGTGAGCTCCTCACCGTGCAGCGAGACCTGCCACTCGAAGCCGAAGAGCGCCTGCGGGCCGAACAGCCCGTCCTGCAGCGGCTCCTCGCGACGCCCCGGCGCGGACCGGTGGCCCAGCTCGACGCGCTGGGTGACCTCGCGGTCGAGGTACTTCGGCCACAGGACCGGGTGCCCGGCCTCGGTGAGCGCCGCCGCCCCCTCGTCGAGGAGGGAGAGGATCTCGTCGGAGTCGAGGGTGATCTCGTCGGGGACCCGGAGGTCGAGCAGGCGCTCCAGCACCGGCCAGGCGTCGGCCGCCGAGCGCAGCGCGATGGCGGCGTGGGTGCGAGCGCGCTCGCCGAAGCCGTGCGCCGCCTCCGGACCGGACTCGGCCCACAGCTCGGAGGCGTCGGCCATGTGGGCGGCGTTGTCGACCGCGTGCACCTGCGTGACCAGGCGTACGGCGCCGGCGACCAGCTCCTCCTCGTCGGCCTCGATGCGGAAGGAGATCGTCACCAGGTGCGGGCGGTCGTCGCGGGCGCGCGTGCGGATCCGCGCGATCCGCTGCTGGAGCCGGTCGCTGAACTCGTCCGGGCTCTGCGACCCCACGGGCGCCGGCACCGCGGCCGCCGGGGCGCGGTGGCGCGATCGCCCGGGCGTCGTGCGCGGGACGGTGTCGACCACGGCGTCGAGCAGCGCCCGGACGGTGCCCTCGGCGGTCGCCTCGTCGAAGCCGTCCCAGGCCCGCGAGCGGGCCAGCTCGCCGATGCGGCGCTCGTCGTCGGCGTCGAGGCCGGCGACCTGCCAGTGGCGGCCCTCGGGGTCCGGGGCGAAGCGGCCCGACGCCACCAGCTGCAGGCCCATCAGCGCAGCGCCGGCGAGCAGCGCGACCGACGGGTGCGGCTCGTCGGCGTCGCGGACCTTGCCCAGGACCGGGAGCGCGCCGCGGATCGGCAGAACGATCGTGCGGCGCTCGTCGGTGAACTCGATCGAGCCCTCCCGGGGCGGCTCTCCCACCAGCAGCCTGGCGGGACCGGTGACCGGGACAAAGCTCATGCAGCACCCTTCGTTGATCCGCTCGACCTGACGCTAACGCCTCGGACCGACAGGGAGTTCCCCGGCGACTACCGTCGGGCGGCATGGACGTCTCCGAGCTGCTCGCCGCCCACCCCGTCATCGACGGGCACAACGACCTGCTGTGGACCGCGCGCGCGGCGACGGCGTACGACTTCGCCCGCCTCGACGTCGGCGCGGGCGACACCCCCACCCACACCGACCTGCCGCGGATGCGCGCCGGCGGGATGGGGGCGCAGTTCTGGTCGGTCTACGTCCCGACGCGCCTCACCGGCGACGATGCGGTGAGCGCCACGCTCGAGCAGGTCGACGCCGCGCGCCTGCTCACCGACACGTACGCCGACCAGCTGGCGTGGGCGACGACCGCCGACGAGGTCGAGCAGGCGTGGGCGTCGGGCCGGATGGCCTCGCTCATGGGCGCCGAGGGCGGGCACTCGATCAGCTGCTCGCTCGGCACCCTGCGCCAGCTCCACGCCCTCGGCGTGCGCTACCTGACGCTCACCCACAACGCGAACACGCCCTGGGCCGACTCCGCCACCGACCGACCGGTGGCCGGCGGGCTCACGGAGTTCGGCCGCGAGGTCGTGCGGGAGATGAACCGCCTCGGCATGATGGTCGACCTCTCGCACGTCTCCGCCGACACGATGCGCGACGCGCTCGCCGTCAGCGAGGCGCCGGTCGTCTTCAGCCACAGCTCGGCCCGCGCGGTGACCGACAGCCCGCGCAACGCCCCGGACGACGTGCTGGAGGCGACGGCCCGCGGTGGCGGCGTGTGCATGGTGACCTTCGTGCCGAAGTTCGTGAACGCCGCCTGCGCCGACTGGCACCGGGAGATGGTCGCGGCCGCCGCGGCCGAGGGCGTCCCCGAGTCCGACGGCGAGCGGTTCGGCGCCTTCGAGGACGCCTGGGTGCCCGACCACCCGCAGCCGCGCGCGTCGCTCGCCGACGTGGTGGCGCACGTCGAGCACGTCCGCGACGTGGCCGGGATCGACCACGTCGGCCTCGGCGGCGACTACGACGGCGTCGAGACCCTGCCGGTCGGGCTGGAGGACGTCTCGACCTACCCGGCCCTCGTCTCCGCGCTGGCCGACCGCGGCTGGTCGGGGGCCGACCTGGCCCGGCTCACCTGCCGCAACACGCTGCGGGTGATGCGGGACGTGGAGGCGGTCGCACGCGACCTGCAGCAGGTGCGCGGTCCGAGCCTGGCGCGCATCGAGGACCTCGACGGCGTACGCCCGGGGGCCTGACGCGCGCGTCCACCCTGCGGGGTGACGCAGCCCACCCGAAGAGGAATAGGTGGTTGTCGACGGCAACCAATATCGTTCTCGGGTGACCGACACCCAGATCGACTCCGGCGAGACGCGGCCGGACAGCTCCGACAAGCTCGACAAGAACGTCCTGATGGTGGCCGGCGTGGTCGTCCTCGGGGCGATCATGTCGATCCTCGACATCACGGTCGTCTCGGTGGCCCTCGAGACCTTCCAGCGCGAGTTCGACGCCACCGCGGCCGAGGTCGCCTGGACGATGACCGGCTACACCCTGGCGCTGGCCAGCGTCATCCCGCTGACCGGCTGGGCGGCCGACCGCTTCGGCACCAAGCGCCTCTACCTGCTGGCCGTCCTGCTCTTCACCGCGGGCTCCGTGCTGTGCGCCGCAGCGACGTCGCTCGAGATGCTCGTCCTCTTCCGGGTGCTGCAGGGTCTCGGTGGCGGCATGCTGATGCCGCTCGGCATGACGATCCTGACCCGCGCCGCCGGCCCCGATCGCGTGGGCCGCGTGATGGCGGTCCTCGGCATCCCGATGCTCCTCGGTCCGATCTTCGGCCCGATCCTCGGCGGTGCCCTGATCGACAGCGCGTCGTGGCACTGGATCTTCCTGATCAACCTGCCCATCGGCATCGCCGCGATCGTCTACGCCTGGATCGTGCTGCCGAAGGACGAGGTGGAGCCGTCGGAGACCTTCGACTGGCTCGGCATGGTGCTGCTCTCCCCCGGTCTCGCCGCCTTCCTCTACGGCATCAGCTCGATCCCCGAGGAGGGCACCGCGATGGCCGCGCGCGTGCTCGTGCCGATGATCCTCGGCATCGCCCTGATCGTCGCCTTCGTCCCGTGGGCGCTGGCGCGCCGCAACATCCACCCGCTGGTCGAGCTCCGCCTGTTCAAGAACCGCAACATGACCGTCGCGGTGCTGGCGATGATGCTCTTCGCGATCGCGTTCTTCGGCGCCTCGCTGCTCTTCCCGCTCTACTTCATCCAGGTGCGCGGCGAGGACGCCCTCGGCGCCGGCCTCCTGCTGGCCCCGCAGGGCATCGGCGCGATGGTGACGATGCCGATCGCCGGCATCCTGGCCGACCGGATCGGCCCCGGCAAGATCGTGCTCACCGGCATCAGCGTGATCACGGTCGGCATGGCGATGTTCACCCAGATCGGCGCGGACACCTCCTACACCTACATCCTCGCCGCCCTCTTCGTGATGGGTCTCGGCATGGGCGGCACGATGATGCCGATCATGACCGCCGCGCTCGCCACCCTGACCGCGCACAACGTGGCCCGCGGCTCCACCCTGCTCAACATCACCCAGCAGGTCGCGGCCTCGATGGGCACCGCGCTCTTCTCGGTGATCCTCACCAACGAGCTCAAGGGCAAGGAGTCGGTCGCCGTGGCCGGCGCCGTCCAGGAGGCCGGCAACGACCAGGGCGCTGTCGCGGGCGTGCTCGAGCGGTTCGGCCTCTCGCCGGCCGAGCTCGACAGCGTGCTCGCGCGGGTCCCGGGCGACATGGCCGACTCGTTCGCGACGGTCTTCATCGTCGCCACGATCCTGGTCGCGTGCTGCCTGATCCCGGCGGCGTTCCTGCCCCGCCGCAAGGTCGCTCCGGTCGACCCGACCGCGATGATGGGTCACTGACCGGGCACTTCGTTCCTCTCAAACACCTCGACCGGGCACTTCCTCGCGCTGCGTGCGTGAGGAAGTGCCCGGTCGGCGCTTGTCAGCGCGAGGAAGTGCCCGGTCGGCGTCAGGAGTCGTCGGCGCCGGTCGTGCCCTTGCCCAGCGCGACGACGAGGTCGGTCGGGATGTTGGCGCCCTCGCGGAAGACGGAGGCCAGACCCGTGGTCGTCGCCTCCAGCGCGGGTGAGATCTCCTTCAGCAGCCCGGCCATCTTGTCGAGCGACTCGGCGAGCGCCCGCATGAACGTCCGGCAGCGCTCGAGCACCTGCCGGGCCTTGTTGATCAGCGACCCGAGAGCCGCGGGGGCGGCGATGCCGAGGGTCAGCGCCGACTGGGCGACGGCACCGATCGCGTCACCGACGAGGTCGGAGAAGAGCCCCTGGATGAAGTCACGCACGCCGGCCAGCAGGCCGCCGGCGACCTCGATGCCCGCCGAGACGCCGTACGCCACCCGCGACAGTGCGTCGAAGACGTGGACCATCCCGTCGGCTGCGGCGCGGTAGGCGTCCATGCTCAGGCCGGTGAAGCCGCCGGTGTCGGAGGCGACGAGCGAGCGGTAGTCGGGACCGATGCCGCTCATGTGGTCGCCGACGTTGCCCCAGGTCTGCACGCCTGCCCTGATCACGCCGGGGTCGCCGAGCAGCTCGTCGAGCCAGTCCTGCAGCGGTCCGCAGTGCTCCATGATCCAGTTGATGACCATCGAGCACGCGGTGCCGAGCGGGTTGAGGATCATCCCGACGACGTCGAGCGCGGCGCTGACGCCGTTGATGGTGCCCTCGATCCAGTCCCCACGGGAGAACGCGGAGGCGGAGTCGGCGGCACCGTCGATCATCTTGAGGCCGTTGGTGCCGTTGGCGAAGGAGTCGAAGTTGGTGAAGGCCCCGCGGTCGGTGTTGCCGGGGCTGACGACGAGAGAGCTCACCGGATCCGCCTCCCGATCTCGTCGAAGTGCTCACCGACGGTCTCGTCGATGAAGGTGAAGGTGTCGGCGAGGGCCTTGACGGCCTCGGCGCACTCGCCGAGCGCGCCCTCCATCGTGGAGGCGGCGACCTGGCCGGCGCCCTGCAGCGGGAACATGAACGGGCCCACCAGCAGCGAGCCGATGCTGCCGAACATGCCCGAGGTGAAGCTCACCTGGTTGGCCGCGGCGGTGGCGTCGCCGGCCTGGCCCGACAGTGCGAGCACCCGGCTCGCGTGGGCGCGCATCTCGCCCGGGTCGATGAAGATCTCGCTCATCGGTCCTCGTCCTCCTCGTAGCCGTAGCGGTCGCGGTAGGCCCGTGAGAACTCCTCGACCGACGGCGAGCCGGCGCCGTAGATCTCGGTGCCGAGCTGCTCGACGTGGAAGGCCAGCCGGCGCTGCGCCTGGCGCAGTGCCTCGAGGACGTCCGCAGCGACCTGCGCTCCCGTGAGGTTGCGGACGTCGTCGTCGATCATGATCGCCTGCACCTGTCCGGTGCCGTCGACGGTCACGGTGGCGATCTCGTCGCTCGAGCGTCCCTCGACGGCGAGGTGCTCGCTGCGGGTGGCGAACTGCTGCGCCTGGTCGAGCTTGGCGAGGGCGGTGTCGGCCTGCGCGTCGATCGTGGCCAGCACGGCCTCGAGTCGCGACATGGTCATGGTGGCTCCTGTGGTCATGGGGCACAGCGGGTGGCTGGTCCACCCACTGTCTTCCCCTCCCTATGATTGCGAAACATGGACGGACTCGGGACGGAACTTCCGCAGCGCCACACCTTCGTGTGGTTCCTGCTCATCGCGGCGCTGGTCTTCGCGGTGCCGGTCTTCCGCACCGCCCGCACGGCAGCGGGCGAGTCGGGCGGCACGGCGATCGGCGGCTGGGCGATGGCGGTGGTCATGGCCCTCGTGCTGGTCGTGGTGCCGCTGCTGCTCGTGCGTAGCATCCTGGCCCGCCACACCTACGTCTCCGACGAGGCTGTCTCGGTGGTCACCGGCGGCGACGTGCGGCAGCAGATCGCCTTCGACGACCTCACCGAGATCAAGGTCCGGTACTCCGGTCGCGGCGGCAGCACGCTGCGCAACGAGAAGGTCTTCCTCTCCGGGCCGCTCCGCGCGGGCAGCGGCACCGTGCTCGTGTCGCGGTTCTACGTCGACTCGCTCCAACCCCTGCTCCAGCGGCTCGAGGCCGAGGTCGCGGAGCGGCCCGAGCTCCTCAAGGGCGAGGTCGAGCGGGACTACTTCGAGCACGCGCTGACCACTGCCCCCTGACGGAGGCTGCGTCGTCAGCCCTGCGTGGCGAGCACCAACGGGAGCACCGCGCTCGCGCCCGCCTCACGGATCGCTGCGGCCGCGACCGTGAGGGTCCAGCCCGTGGCGACCTGGTCGTCGACGAGCAGCACCGTCGCCCCCGGGGGCACCTGCGCGTCGAGGGCGCCACGACGGCGTACGGCGGCGACGCGCTGCGCGGAGTTGGTCTGACCGGCCCGCGGCGGGACGGACGGGTCGCGCACCGACCACGTGCCGACGACCGGCAGCTGCATGACGCGCGCTAGCCCGTCGGCCAGGTCGCGGGTCAGGGTGGGTCGGGTCGCGGACTCGACGACCACGATCGCGTCGGGACGCGCCGACCACGCGGGCGCCCAGTCCTTCATCACGTCCATCACCGCCTGCGCCAGGGCTGGCGGCACCGGCCCGTCGGGGGTGCCCTCGCGGAAGAGCGCGCGCAGCGCCTGGCCGTGACCGAGGTCGGTGAGCCGGGCGACCGCGCGGCCCGGCTCGGCCCCTGCGCTGATCTTGCCCTTGAGGTCCAGCCCGAGGTTGGCCAGCGCGGTCGGCCACATCTTGCGTGGCTCGACGACGACGCCGGGGCGGGAGAGACGCTCGCCGGCCTCGGCCACCGCGGCCGCGCTGACGTCGGTGGACAGGGTGAGACCACCGCAGTTGTCGCAGCGACCGCAGTCGGTGGCATCGGGGTCGTCGAGCTGCTCGCGCAGGAACCGCATCCGGCACTGGTCGGTGCGCAGGTAGTCGAGCATCGCCTGCTGCTCACGCTCGCGCGCCTCGGTGACCCGGGCGTAGCGCTCGGCGTCGTAGTGCCAGGGTTGGCCGGTGGCGATCCACCCGCCCTGCACCCGCTGCACCGCGCCGTCGACGTCGAGCACCTTGAGCATGGACTCCAGCCGATTGCGACCGAGCTCGACGCGAGTCTCGATCGTCGCGGTGGACAGCGGACGTTCGGAGTCGGCGAGGGCGGCCAGCGTCTCGCGCACCTGCTCCTCGCGCGGGAAGCCGAGCGAGGCGAAGTAGGCCCAGATGTCGCGGTCCTCGACCTGCGGCAGCAGCACGACGGTGGCCTCGTCGGTGCCGCGCCCGGCGCGGCCGACCTGCTGGTAGTAGGCGACGGGCGACTGCGGCGCGCCCAGGTTGATCACGAACCCGAGGCTGGCGTCGAACCCCATGCCGAGCGCGCTGGTGGCGATCAGCGCCTTCACCCGACCGTCGACGAGCGCCTGCTCCAGTGCGTGCCGCTCGTCCGGATCGGTCTGGCCGGAGTAGGCCGCGACCTCGAGGCCACGGTCGCGGAGGTAGCCGGCCACCTCCTGGGTGGCCGCCACGGTCAGGCAGTAGACGATGCCCGACCCCGGCTGCTCGGCGAGGTGGTCCGCCAACCAGGCCAGCCGCTGCTGGGGGGCCTTCAGGTCCACCACGCCCAGGCGCAGCGACTCACGGTCGAGGGTGCCGCGCTGGACGAGGACCTGGGCGTCGCTCGTGCCGTCGGCGTGCACGCCCAGCTGCTCCGCGACGTCGTCGGTGACGCGGGCGTTGGCCGTCGCCGTCGTGGCCAGCACCGGGATCCCCGACGGCAGCTCGGCCAGCAGCGTGCGCAGGCGGCGGTAGTCGGGACGGAAGTCGTGGCCCCAGTCGGAGATGCAGTGGGCCTCGTCGACCACCAGCAGGCCGCACGTCGCGGCCAGGCGCGGCAGCACCTCGTCGCGGAAGCCGGGGTTGTTGAGCCGCTCCGGGCTCACCAGCAGCACGTCGACCTCGCCGGCACGGATCTGGTCCTGGATCGGCTGCCACTGGTCGATGTTGGTCGAGTTGATGGTCACTGCTCGGATGCCCGCGCGCTCCGCCGCGGCGATCTGGTTGCGCATCAGCGCGAGCAGCGGGCTCACGATGACGGTCGGACCGGCGCCCTCCTCGCGCAGCAGCTTGGTGGCGACGAAGTAGACCGCCGACTTGCCCCACCCGGTGCGCTGCACGACGAGCGCGCGACGGTGGTCGACCGCGAGCGCCTCGATGGCCGCCCACTGGTCCTCGCGCAGGACGGCGTCGCCGCGGCCGACGAGGGCACGCAGGTGGCGCTCGGCGGACTCGCGGGCCGAGCGGCGTACGTCGTCGGCGACGGGTGCGGCGGCAGTGGGGGTGGTCATGTCCCCTGTCTACCAACAGGGACCGACGGCCCGCCCGGCGGTCGTGTAGTCCACCGGGAAGTGGTCGAGCGGCGCGACGGCCAGTGACCACGTCCCGGTGGACTACCCGGGGTCGAGCGATCAGCGACGCGCGCTGCGCTCCAGGAACTTCTCGATGTCGACCCCGGCCCGACGGGCGTCGCGACGTGCCTCGGGGGTGGTGAGGTCCGGGGCCACGAAGGTCTCCGGCTCGATGGCGCGGTCGGCGTCGGCGTACTGGCTCTGGAGCGCGGCCTGCTCGTCGGCCGAGGAGGAGGACTCGGCGACGACCTGGGCGGTCACGGCGACGGCGGCGCCGGTGAGCAGCGGGCTCACGGTGGGGGTGTAGCCGCTGGCGTGGCCGTTGGCCTTGGGGTGGTAGCTCTCGCTGATCGGGCTGGACAGCCCGTTGATCCACTCGTCGTCGGCGCAGACGGCGTGGCCGACGAAGCGGCTGGTGGGGTTGGCGAACGAGAAGCCGGCAGCCGACGCGGCCGTGGCGAGACGGCTGTTGAGCAGGTCGGCGGTCTGGTTGAGCCGCGTCTGCTCCGCCGGGGAGAACCAGGTGAAGGCGTTGCAGTCCTCACCGTTGAAGATCCGCGGGTAGCCCACGACCACGACCTTGGCGTACGGCGCACGCGCGCGGATCTGGGAGTAGAGGGTCGTCAGCCGTGACGGCAGGGTGTTGTTGACGAAGGACTGGGCGGAGTTGATCGCGCCGTCGCAGTTGCCGGCCCACCAGGGCGTGGCACAGGTGGTGAGCACGTCGGCGAAGCCGGCGTCGTTGCCCCCGACCGAGATCGACACGTAGTTCGTCGCCGACGTCAGCGCCGCCAGCTGGGTGTTGGTGACGTCAGGGATGGTCGCGCCGGAGCAGGCGCGGAAGTTGAGCGCGTAGCCGCGAGCGGCGGCGATCAGGCTCGGGTAGGCCGAGGTGGAGCGCTGGCAGCTGGTGCCGTCGCTGATGTAGGAGCGCGTGCCGGTGCCTGAGGCGTAGGAGTCGCCGAGGGCGACGTAGGCCGGCGCGGCGGCCTGGACCGGCTGGAGAAGGAGCGGCGTGAGCAGGCCGGCGAGGGCCGAGCCCAGCACTGCCAGGCGTCGAGTCGTGCGATTCATCTGTGTGAGTCCTCCGAGATCGTGGCCACCCGAGTGTGACCGCGCTCACAGTAGGCAATGCGGCCCCGCCGCCACCAGACCGAACGGTCAGGTTTTGCTCACGATCCGACCCGGCGCAGCCGCGGGCCGTCCGGCGGCAGGGTCGCGGCGTCACGGAACGACTCGCCCACCAGCACCGGCACCACCTCGCTGACGTCGTGCTGCGCGGCGATCTCCACGTCGGCCACGAAGCCGGCCTCCCGGAGCTCGCGACCGCCGGCGCAGTCGAGCAGGTCGGTCGGGAGGTCGGCCGCCCGCCACGCGGCGACCGCCATCCGCGCCTCGGGGCTGGCCGCGGCGTCGACCCCCGGAGCGTCGAGGAGCGCGTCGAGGACCGCGCCCGCGCCCCACAGGTCCTCGGCCGCCGGGCGCAGCGTGTCGTCGTACCACCGCTCCCCCGCGGGTACGACGACCACGCTCGCGCCGGCGGCCACCCGCGGCGCCAGCCACCGGGCGACCGCGCCGGCGTTGCGCAGGCACGCGCCGACCACGCTCGAGCCGGCGTCGGCGAGCGCGAAGGCGATGGTGGAGCCGTTGGGCGAGGGCAGCACGAGTCGCTCCACCCCCTCGACCTCGGCCAGGCTGGCCGGCGAGAGCGAGACGTGGCGCGCGTCGCCGCGCGAGAGCGCCTCGAACCTGCCGACCGCCAGGGTCGCGGCGTGGCGCATGGCGTGCTCGGCCGCCCGGGCGTCGCGCCAGCGGAACGGGAAGACCTCGATGCCGCGCTCGACCGCGACGCTCAGCGTGGTCGTGAAGGACAGCACGTCGACCACGACGGCGTAGTCGGCCCGCACGGCCTCCGCGCCGGTCGGCCCCCACTCGAGGCGCAGGCGATAGCTGGACTGGTCGTGGCCCGGGATCGTCACGGGCTCATTCAACATCCCGCGCGTGACGGGCACGGAACCCACTGGGGCCCGCGCCCGTCACGATCACCAGATCCGGACGCGCGACTCCGGCTCGAGCCACAGCCCGTCGCCGGGCGCGGTCTCGAACACGTCGTGGAACTCGTCGAGGTTGCGCACGATGTTGGCGCGGAACTCGGCCGGGCTGTGCGGGTCGATCGTGAGGTACTGGAGCTCCTGCTCCTTGCGGCGCTTGGTGCGCCACACGTGGCTCCAGTTGAGGAAGAGCGAGCGCCGGTCCTCGACCGAGGCGTCGCCGCCCTGGCTGATGACGTACGCCTTGTGCGCGATCGTCAGGCCGCCGAGGTCGCCGATGTTCTCGCCGACCGTCAGGCTGCCGTTGACGTGCTCGCCGGGCAGGTTGCGCGGCTCGAAGGCGTCGTACTGCGCGATGAGGGCCTGCGACTTGGCCTCGAACGCGGACTTGTCGTCGGCGGTCCACCAGTCGTGCAGGTTGCCGTCACCGTCGTACTGCGCGCCCTGGTCGTCGAACCCGTGCCCGATCTCGTGGCCGATGACCGCGCCGATGCCGCCGTAGTTCTCCGCGTCCGTGGCGTCGGGGCTGAAGAACGGGGGCTGGAGGATCGCGGCCGGGAAGCAGATCTCGTTGGTGCCGGGGTGGTAGTAGGCGTTGACCGTCTGCGGGAGCATCAGCCACTCGTCGCGGTCGACCGGCTGGCCGACCTTCTCGAGCTGGCGGTCGGTCTCGAACGCCGAGGCCAAGGCGACGTTGCCCATCAGGTCGTCGGCGGAGATCTTCAGCCCGGAGTAGTCGCGGAACTCCGTCGGGTAGCCGATCTTGGGGTAGAAGCGGTCGAGCTTGTCGTACGCCTTCTGCTTGGTGTCCTCGCCCATCCAGTCGAGCGTCTCGATCGAGCGGCGGTAGGCCGTCACGAGGTTGGCGACGAGCTCGTCCATCATCTGCTTCGACGTGGGCGGGAAGTGCCGCGAGACGTAGACCTTGCCGACGGCCTCGCCGATCGCGCCCTCGACGAAGTCGACGCCGCGCTTCCAGCGGGCGCGCAGCTCGGGGGTGCCGTTGAGGGTGCGGCCGTAGAAGTCGAAGTTGGCCTCGACGAACGGCTCGGGCAGGTAGGGCGCGGAGCTGCGGACGATGCGCACGTGCAGGATGTCGCGCCACGTCTCGATCGGCGTCTCCTCCAGCACCGTGGACAGGTGGGAGAAGAAGTCGGGCTGCATCACGATCGTGGTGCGCAGCGTCTCGTCGCTGCCGCCGAGGGCGGCGACGTAGGTCGACCACTCGAAGGCCGGGCAGAGCTCGCGCAGCTGCTCCAGCGACAGGTGGTTGGTCGTCTTCTGCACGTCGCGGGTGGCGGCCGCCTCCCAGTGACCCTCGGCCAGCCGGGTCTCGTAGGCCAGGACGCGGGCGGCCGCGCCGGCCGGGTCCTCGTGCTCGCTCAGCGTGAGGAGGGTCGTGAGGTACTTCTCGTAGGTGGCGCGGATCTCGGCGAACTTCTCGTCGCGGTAGTAGGACTCGTCCGGCAGCCCGAGCCCGCCCTGGGCGAGGTAGACGATGTTCTTCGAGGCGTCGACCCGGTCGGGCGTGATGTAGGAGCCGAACAGCCCGGGGCCGCCGATGCGCTCGAACATGCCGAGGAAGTCGGCGAGGGCGGTGAGGTCGCCGATGGCGTGGGCGCGGTCGAGGAGGTCGCGGACGGGCTCGAGGCCGAGCGCCTCGATCCGCTCGGTGTCCATGAAGGAGGCGTAGAGCGCCGCGATCTTGGTCTCCTCGTCACTGGAGAGCTGGTCCGCGGGTCGGTCGGCGAGCTCGGTGATGATCTCGCGGACCTGCTGCTCGGCGGCGTCGGCGAGGGCGATGAACGCACCCCAGCTCGACTTGTCCGAGGGGATCTCGGTCTCGTCCAGCCAGCGCCCGTTGACGTGGCCGAACAGGTCGTCCTGGGGGCGGATGTCGGGGTTCATGCCCTCGCGGGCGTCATCGAGGATCGTCACGCCTCCGACCATAACGTCGCGCGCCCAGCGCCCGCGGAACCGGACCGGTCCAGACCAGGTGCTGGCACGAGTGGCAAACCCGCCCGGATGGGTGAGTCTGGTCCGAGCCCCACGGCTCCGATCGGGAGGACCTCCATGTTCGTACGCGCCCGCTCACTCGCCCTGCTCGTCTCGACCGGCGTCCTCGTGGCCGCGGCCGCCGCCCCACCCGGCTCGGCGGCGATCACGGAGCGCGTGACACCGCGGTCGTGGCAGCCGCTGACCTCCAGCGTCTCGCCCAACTTCGCGCAGGCGGCCGTGGCGCGCACGGCCGACGGCACCCAGCACGTCGTGTGGATCGTGGACAACCCCGACCGCACCCACAACTACGAGCACACCACCATCTCCCCGAGCGGCTCGCAGGGTCGGGTCACCCGCGTCCTCGCCACCGACTGGGCCCAGCTCAGCACGCCGGTGGACCTCGGCGTGAACGCCGACGGCAGCCTCCGCCTGGCGTTCCGCGGGACCGCGGACGGCGACACCTCCAACTTCTTCACCTACAAGGGCGTCTACACCGCCGTCTCCGGCGACGGCGGCGCGTCGTGGGTCCTGCCGCGCGAGGTGCTCGCGCCGAGCATCAGCGACGGCGGCGTCACGATGGCGTACACCCCCGACGGCACACCGATCACCGGCTACGGCGACACCGGCGGGTTCCACTGGAACGTCGGGACGGTGCCCGAGGCCGCACTCCCGGCCGCGACGGCGCAGGAGTTCACCGACCACGACGCCAACGCCGCGAGCCTGGTGGCCACCGGCTCGGCCGTGCTCGTGGTCTACCAGAGCATCCGGGGCTCCGGGATCTACGCCCGGCAGGTCTGGCCGTTCCTGGGCGCGCCGGTCCGCGCGCCCGGCACCTACACCAACCCGGGCCAGCCGATGGCCGTGGTCGACCGGCCCGGAGTCGGGCCGGTGGCGGCCTACGCGCTCGACGGGGAGGTCGTGCTGTGGGACATCGCCGCCAACGGCATCCACCGCGTCCGGGGCATGGACGGCCCCAACAACGTCGCGCTGGCGAGCCTGCCCGACGGCCACCTGTGGGTCGCCGCCCAGGGGCCGATCGGCTACACCCCGCGGGTCTCGCGGGTCTCGGCGCGGGGCTGGACCATCGACCGCAGGCCGGTCCGGCTCGACGACCTCTACAGCACGTTCGGCCTCGAGGTCAGCAGTGCCGGCGCCCTGCGCGCCGAGCTGCTGCTGACCGGCAACGAGGCCGGCGACCCGTCGCGGATCCAGGCGATGTCCGCGCTGGCGCAGATGAGGCTGCGGGCCACGCCCGGCCGGTGGCGGGTCAACCGGGCCCAGCGGGTCGTCTTCCGGGTGACCGACGTCGACGGCGGGGTGGCCGGGGTGAAGGTCCGCGCCGCCGGTCGGCGCTGCACCACCAACGGTGCCGGGCGCTGCGCGATCCGGTTCCCCGGGCAGGCCCGACCCGGACGGATCACCGTCAAGGCGACCAAGCGCAGCTACTACCCCGTGAAGGCGAAGCTGCGCGTGCGCCGGTGACTCAGCGGACCCTCACGACCGACTTGCCGAGGGTGCGGCGCTCGTCCATGTCGACGAGCGCGCGCCCGAAGTCGCCGAGCTCGTAGGTCGCACCGATCGGCGGTCGCACGACCCCGGAGGCGATCATGGGCTCGAGGCGGTGCCACTGCTTCTGCATGTAGCCCGGGCGGGTCATGGCGTACGCCCCCCAGCCGACGCCGCGGACGTCGGTGTTGCCCAGCAAGAGTCGGTTGACCTTGACCTCGGGGATGCCCTGCCCGGCGGCGAAGCCGACCACCAGCACCCGCCCCTGCTCGGCGAGGCAGCGCAGCGAGTCGGTGAAGGCGGGGCCGCCGACCACGTCGAGGACCACGTCGACACCCACGCCCTGGGTCAGCTCCTTGACGGCGTCCTTGAAGTCCGGGCCGACGACGACCTCGTCCGCGCCCGCGGCGCGCGCGAAGGCGGCCTTCTCCTCGGTGCTCACGACGGCGATGGTGCGGGCTCCGAGGCCCTTGGCGACCTGGAGGGTGGCGGTGCCGACACCGCCGGCCGCACCGTGGACGAGGACCGTCTCGCCCTCGCGCAGGCTCCCGCGCTCCTCGAGCGCGAAGAGGGCGGTGAGGTAGTTCATCGGCAGCGCCGCGCCCTCGTCGTACGACAGCGCGTCGGGCAGCGCGAAGGTGAAGATCGCCGGGTTGGCGACCTGCTCGCCCGCCCCGCCGTGGAGGTTCACCCCCGCGACCCGCTGGCCGACGGTGAAGCCGCTGGACTCCGGCGAGCCGGGGTCGAGGACGACGCCGGCGAAGTCGACGCCGAGGGTGAAGGGCGGCTCGGGCTTGAACTGGTACTCCCCGCGGCTCAGCAGCAGGTCGGGGAAGGCCACCCCGACGCTGTGCACCTCGACGAGCACGTCGTGGGGGCCGGGGGTCGGCGGGTCGACGTCGCGGACCTCGATGTCGGCGGGACCGGTGGGCGTGACGACCTGGACTGCCTTCATGCGGGCGAGCCTAGGGGGACGTCGGTCGAACGCGCCTCAGCCGACCGCCTTCACCTCGCTGAGCTCGAAGTGCATCGGGTCGGTGAAGCGCCAGTCCCCGCCCCACGCGAAGCCCCATGTCTTGAAGATCGCGACCACGTCGCGGTCCATCTCCCCGACGGTGCCGCGCAGGTTGCCGGGCACGTTGAGGTCCAGGGCCAGGCCGAAGGAGTGGTTGGACAGGGTCGTGGTGTTCGCGATGAAGCGCGGGTAGTAGCACCCGGCGTACTCGCCGGGGTTGATCTCGTCGGCCAGCCCGCGCTGCTGCACCTCCAGCAGCGCCGCGCGCAGCTGGGGGAAGAGGTCCTCGTGGCAGGTGACGCTGCCGAGGATCGGCACGACCTCGGTGCGGATGCTGGCCGCCACCCACGCGGGGTCCGGCGCGATCCGGTTGCCGCCGACCACGCGGTAGCGGTAGGTCCCGACGACGCTGCCCAAGGTGCCACCGGTCGGGATGGCGGTGAGCCGGGCGTCGGGGTCGAGCCCGATCCGCGACGCGACGTCGAGCATCTGGACCGACACGTCCTCGCCGACCAGCCGCTCGAGCGGCTTGCGGATCGTGGCGGGGGTGATGTCGTCGGTCGAGATCAGCAGGCCGTTGCTCGTGGCCATCTCGATGTCCTCGGCCCACGCGGTGTTGACCACCATGTCGATCGTCGGGATCTGGGGGGTGTACGCCCCCACGTGCAGCACCGGGGCGTCGTCGTCGTTGCCGAGGCGGATCATCCCGTCGTCGTCCGCGAGCCGTCGCGCGACGGCGCGGTCGATCGCCAGCTCGCCGCCCGCCACCCGGTCCCAGGCCTCCTGGAAGTCCGCCACCTCGGCGCGGGTGAAGTGGCGGTAGTCGGCCGGGTCGACGGACGCGACGGTCAGCACGCGGTTCTCCAGGCTGACCTGGCCGAGGCCGATCCGCTCGGTGTGCGCGACGCCCCTGAGCTTCTCGATCTCCTCGACCAGGTCGTCGTCCAGCGGCTGGTCCCACTGCACGAGGATGTCGGCGCTCCACAGCCGACCGTCGCGCTCCCCGGGAGGGTCGACGGCGTGCTCCGGGTCGGCGACCGGGACGGCAGGCGTCGCCGGTGGCTGGGTGGAGGAGGGCGCCGGCTCGGGCTCCGGTTCGCCGGTGCTCCCGGCCTCGCTGCAGGCGCCGAGCAGCAGGACCAGCGCGGCCGCCGCCGCTCCGCCCCGCAGTCCCCGTCGCCCGTGCATGCCACAGACCCTAGGCGGCAGGGGCAGGCGTGCGGACCCGAGCGGGAATGGTGAACCACGAGACCACCCCGCCCACCACGAGCAGCACCGCGCAGGCCACCATCGCCGAGCCGTACGCCGTGTCGAAGCGTGCCGGGTCGCGGTAGTCGTCGCCGGCCAGTCCGACGGCCATCGGCAGCGCGGCGACCGCGAGCAGGGAGCCCGCGCGGGCCACGGCGTTGTTGATCCCGCTCGCCACGCCGGCCACCTCGTCGGGCGCCGCGGCGAGCACGGTCGCCGTCAGCGGGGCGACCATCAGCGCCAGGCCGAGCCCGAAGACCGTCAGGCCCGGGGCGACGTCGCGCCACCACACCACGTCGGGGCCCACCACCAGCAGCCACAGGGTGCCGGCAGCCATCACGATCGGACCGAAGGTCATCGGGATCCGCGGTCCGATCCGCTCGCTCAGGGCCCCGCCGCGAGCGGCGAGGAAGAGCATGCAGGCGGTGATCGGCAGCGTCGCCAGCCCGGCGGCGAGGGCGCCGTAGCCGCCGACGGTCTGGAGCTGGAGGACGAGGAAGAACAGGATCGCGCCGAGGGCGGCGTAGACGAGCAGGGTCATCAGGTTCGCGGCGCTGAAGGTGCGGTCGGCGAAGAGGCCCAGCGGGACCATCGGCTCGCGGGTCCTGCGCTCGACAACCACGAAGCCGACCGCCGCGAGCAGCCCGAGGACGGCCGCCCAGGGCGTCACCGCGCCGCCGGCGTCGGTGAGCGCCCAGGTGGTCCCGGCCAGCGCGAGCGAGGCGAGCACCGCACCCGTGAGGTCGAAGCGGCCGTGCGCGCGCGGGTCCCGGGTCTCCGGCACCCAGCGCAGCGCCAGCCACACGGTGAGTGCGGCGAGCGGCAGGTTGATGAGGAAGATCCAGCGCCACGACGCGTGGTCGACGAGCAGCCCACCGACGAGCGGGCCGAGCGCCGCCGCGATGCCGCCCAGCCCGGACCAGGCGCCGATGGCCCGGCTGCGGTCCTCGGTGCGGAAGGCGCCCTGGATCATCGCCAGGCTGCCGGGGGTGAGCAGCGCACCGCCGATGCCCTGCAGCACGCGGGCGGCGATCAGCACCTCGGCCGTCGGCGCGAGGCCGCACAGCAACGAGGCCAGTGCGAACCAGACCGTGCCGATGATGAAGACGCGGCGCCGGCCGAGGCGGTCGCCCAGCGAGCCGCCGAGGAGGATGAGCGAGGCCAGCGAGAGCAGGTAGCCGTTGGTGATCCACTGCAGCTGCGACAGCGATGCGTCGAGGTCCTCGCCCATCGTGCGCAGCGCGACGTTGACGACCGTGCCGTCGAGCAGGGTCAGTCCCGACCCGAGGGTCGCGGCGGCGACGATGCCCCGCGCACTCGGCGTACCCCAGGCGACGGCGCTCACGCAGCAAGCGTAGGGCTCAGGTCGCGAGCACCTGCCCGGCGAGCCAGGCGATGTCGGCACCCGTCTGCTCCGGCGAGCCCGAGGGCTGCATGACGTGGCTGAGCACCACCCGCACGACCATGTCGATGGCCGGGTCGAGGTGGGCCGGGTCGATCCCGGGGGCGTACGGCACCACGCGGGCGCTGATGACCTCCTTGGCCACGCCGAGGAGCGAGCCGGCGTTCGTCGTCAGCAGCGGCAGCAGCTCGGTGTCGGCGCCGTGGGTCGCGCTGACGACGGCGTGCAGGAGCGGGTTGGCCCGGGCATAGGTGAGCACGTCGGCCACGGCGCGCTCGATCGCGCGGGTCAGCTCTCCGGGCTCGGCGTCGAAGGCCTCCTCGACCACCCGGAGGAAGCGGGCGAGCTCCTCGAGGATCATCGTCTCGGCCAGCGCCGGCTTGGACCCGACCTCGTTGTAGACCGTCTGCCGGCTCACCCCCGCCTCCTGGGCGAGCCGGGCCATCGTCACCGAGGCCCAGCCCGAGGAGGTGGTCATCGCCACGGCCGCGGAGACGATCCGGTCGCGGGTCGTCTCGGGCATGGCCACGAGTCTAGGAGGCCGCCTCCCCGGGCGCGGTGCCGCGCCGCTCAGGCCACCGACCGCTCGGGCTCGCACGGCACGAAGTCGACCTTCTCGCGCACGCCGCAGTCGGGACAGCACCAGTCAGCGGGAATGTCGGCCCAGGCGGTGCCGGCAGCGAAGCCCTCGTGCTCGTCGCCTGCTGCCACCTCGTAGACGTACTCGCAGCTGGGACAGCGAGCGGCGAGGACCTCGGCCACGGCACCGGGCAGGGCCTCCTGCGCGGCGCGGGCCGCCGCCGACGCAGCTGCGTGACCCGCTGCGTCGTACCTCGTCAGGTAGGCCTCCCGCTTCCGCGGGCTGATGTTGGCCAGCGACACGTCGCCGCCGAAGTGGTCGACCACCCGCTGGTCCATCACGCGCCGCCAGACGGCCGGCACGATGGCGAGCACGATCATCCCGGCGTAGCCGGTGGGCAGCGTCGGGCTCTCCTCGAAGTCGCGCAGCGTCTGGTAGCGCCGGGTCGGGTTGGCGTGGTGGTCGCTGTGGCGCTGGAGGTGGTAGAGCAGCACGTTGGTCGCGATGTTGTTGGAGTTCCAGCTGTGGCTCGGCAGCACCCGCTCGTAGCGCTGGCGCTCACCCTCGCCGACCTTCTGGCGCAGCATCCCGTAGTGCTCCATGAAGTTGACGACCTCGAGGAGCGAGAAGCCGACGACCGCCTGGACGAGGAGGAAGGGGAGGACCTCGATGCCGAACGCCGCGACGACGCCCGCCCACAGCACCAGCGACATCAGCCAGGCGTTGAGCACGTCGTTGTCGAGGCGCCACGGGCTCTGCTTGCGCCGGGCCAGCCGGCGCTTCTCCAGGCGCCAGGCCGACTTCAGCGACCCTACGACCGTGCGCGGCCAGAACTGGTAGAAGTTCTCCCCCAGCCGGGCGCTCGCGGGGTCCTCGGGGGTGGCGACCCGGACGTGGTGCCCGCGGTTGTGCTCGATGTAGAAGTGGCCGTAGAACACCTGCGCCAGCGCGATCTTCGACAGCCAGCGCTCGTTGGCCTCCTTCTTGTGGCCGAGCTCGTGGGCGGTGTTGATGCCGATGCCACCGATGCAGCCGATCGAGATCGCCAGGCCGATCTTGTCGACCAGCGACAGGGGCTGGTCGGCCAGTACGCCGAACGCGTCCCACCCCCCGACGAGGGCCATCGCGCCGAGGAAGCCGGCGTACTGGATCGGGAGGAAGAGGTAGGTGATCCAGCGGTAGTAGCGGTCCTGCTCGAGCGCCTCGATGACGTCGTCGGGAGGGTTGGACCGGTCGAGGCCGGCGATCAGGTCGATCGCCGGCACGATGCCGAGGATGACGATCGGGCCGACCCAGAACCACACGCCCCAGCCGGTGGCGGCGTACCCGCCGAAGGCGACGAAGGCGAGGCTCGGCACGACCAGCCCGATGAGCCACAGGTAGCGCTTGCGGTCCTTCCAGAGCTCGGTCGTGCCGTCGGGCACCGTGCCGCTGGGAGCGAGTCGGGTGGGATATCCAGCCATCTGCCTGACCTCCTGCCGTGGGGTTTACATGACAGTACGATCTGTAAACCCTTTTGACAAGGCCCTCTCATTTGTCAAACGTCGCCCAGGTGATGTCTCGTCCGGTGTTGCCCGCGTCACACGCGCCCGGGCCGGGCGATAGGTTGGTGCCCATGGAGCACCCCTTCGGCATCGACTTCGGCGGCACGGGCATCAAGGGAGCCCCCGTCGACCTCGAGCGCGGCGACTTCGTCCACGACCGCGTCCGCATCGACACCCCGCGCCCGGCCACGCCCGACGCCGTGGCGGAGGTCTTCCGCGGCATCGTCGGCAGCTTCCCCGCCTCGAGCAGCCCCGTCGGCGTGACCGTCCCGGGCATCGTGCGCCACGGGTTCGTCCACTCCGCGGCCAACATCGACAAGTCGTGGGTCGGCAAGGACGCCGACGCGATCTTCACCGAGGCGCTGGGCCGTGAGGTCCACGTCGTCAACGACGCCGACGCCGCCGGGCTCGCCGAGTCGGAGTACGGCGCCGCCCGCCGACGCCGCGGCCAGGTCCTCGTCATCACGCTCGGCACCGGCATCGGCTCGGCCATGATCTGGGACGGCGAGCTGGTGCCCAACACCGAGCTCGGCCACCTCGAGCTCGACGGCGCCGTCGCCGAGGTCACCACCGCGACGAGCGCCCGCGAGCGCGAGGGCCTGTCGTGGGAGGACTGGTCGCAGCGCCTGACGCGCTACTTCCGCCACGTCGAGCGGCTCTTCAGCCCCGACCTCTTCGTCGTCGGCGGCGGGGTGAGCAAGTCGTGGGAGAAGTTCGGCCACCTCATCGAGATCGAGACCGAGATCATCCCCGCCAGCCTGCAGAACCGCGCCGGCATCGTCGGCGCCGCGCTGGTGGCCCAGCGCAAGGCGGGCTTCCCGGACTGAGGCCCGGCTCAGCCCTCGAGGATCTCCTCGAAGGCTGCGGCCGCCCCGCGCAGGTAGCGCTCGACGACCGCCTTCTCCTCCGCGGTGAAGGACGAGTCGTGGTGGTGGAGCGCGCTGAACATCGGCATCAGGTGCCCGACGATCTCACTGCGGCCCGAGTCGGTGATGTGGAGGTCGGTGCGCCGGCGGTCGACCTCGTGCGGTCGCCGCTCGACGTGCCCGCGCGACACCAGCCGGTCGACGATGCCCGTGGCGGCGGCCGTGGAGACCTCGAGCCGGCGCGCCACCTCGGCGGGCCCGATCTGCTCGCGGGTCAGATGCTCGAGGGTTACGAGCTCGGTCTCGCTCAGGCCGGCCCGGCGGGCGACCGTGTGGTTGACCCGGCTCCCGGCAGCGACGAGGTCGCGCAGGGCGAGCAACGTCGGCGGCTGCTGCCGCTCCTGGCCGCGCGCGACCCACGGCGGGGCCTCGGGTGCGTCCTGCTGCTCGGTCACGCCGTCCTCACTACGTCGGTGTCGATCCGGCGCCCGAGGAGGCGCCGTACTTGCCACTCTAAACATTCTACCGCTAACTTGATAAGTAACTTGGTTAGCAATCACCCTGACTAGCGACTTCTGCCGCCCGACCTTCGTCTCCCGAGGAGCATCGTGTCCGCACACCGAACCCCCGCCCTGGCCCGGGCCATCGCCGGCCGTCGGCTCGCCTGGGTCGTCGCCCTGATCCCGCTCCTCATGGCGCTCGCGGTCATCGCGATGGTGCCCGAGGGCGACCGCGAGGGCTCCGCCACCGACACCCTGCCCGCGGGCGCGGACAGCACGCTCGCCGTCGAGCTGGCCGACCGGCTCCCCGAGGACGAGGGCCAGGTCGCCATCGTGCTGTGGACCGCCGACTCCGGCGAGCTCGACCAGGCCGTCCAGGGCGAGCTCACCCAGCAGGCCGTCGCGCTGCTGTCGCAGGCGGGCGGCCAGGGCGCACCCGAGGGTGAGCAGGGCGGTCCCCCGGCCGGTACGCCGGACAGCGGGGGCGCGCCGCAGTCGCCGGTCGTCGTGGCCGAGGACGGCACCGCCGCGTTCGTCGCCGTGCCCGTCACCTCGACGTCGGCGACCGACAACATCGACCGTGTGGAGAAGCTCCGCGAGGACCTGCGCGACGACGCCCCCGACGGCGTCACGGTGGAGGTGACCGGCCCGGCCGGCATCCAGGCCGACATCGGCCAGGTCTTCGACGGCGCCGACTTCCGCCTGCTGCTCGCCACCGCCGGCATCGTGGCGATCCTGCTGATCATCACCTACCGCAGCCCGGTGCTCTGGCTGGTCCCCCTCGCCGTGGTCGGCATCGCCGACCGCTTCGCTGCGATCGTCGCCACCAACGTCCTCGAGGTGACGGGGGTCGCCTGGGACGAGTCGACGGTGGGCATCCTGAGCGTGCTCGTCTTCGGCGCCGGCACCGACTACGCCCTGCTGCTGATCTCGCGCTACCGCGACGAGCTCAAGACCACCGACTCGCGCCACGAGGCGATGGCCCACGCGCTCGCCCGCACCACCGAGGCGGTCGTGTCGAGCTCCACGACGGTCGTGCTCGGCCTGCTCACCCTGCTGCTGTCCGCGATCCCGACCACCCGCGGCCTCGGCCTCGCCTGCGCGGTCGGTGTCGTGATCGCCGCGACCTTCGCACTCGTCGTGCTGCCGGCCGCGCTGGTGCTCTTCGGCCGCTGGGTCTTCTGGCCCAAGGTGCCCCGCGTCGGCGACGCGGTGCTGGTCGACTCGCGCGGCGTGTGGCGTCGCGTCGGCGACGCCGTGGCCAAGCGGCCGCGCACCTTCGTCGCCGGCACCGTCGCCGCCCTCGCCCTGCTCGCGATCGGCACGACCTCCATCACGACTGGCCTCGACCCCGCCGACCAGTTCCTGCAGCGTCCCGAGGCCATCTCGGCAGCAGAGCGGCTCGGTGAGTCCTTCCCCGCCGGCACCAGCGACCCGGTCCAGGTCGTCACCCGCGACACCCCGGAGCAGGTGCTCGGCGCGGTCGAGGGCGTCGACGGCGTCGACTCCGCGCGGATCACGACCAGCGCGGACGGCATCGCCCGCATCGACGCCGTACCCGATGCGGCACCGGGCAGCGACGCGGCGCGCGACGTGGTGCTCGACGTACGTGCAGCGGTGGCCGACTTCGACGAGACCCACGTCGGCGGCGGCGATGCCGAGGCGCTGGACGCCAAGGACTACGCCGCCAGCGACCGGCTGCTCATCCTGCCGCTGATCCTGCTGCTGGTGCTGGGCGCGCTGCTCCTGCTGCTGCGCTCGATCGTGGCGCCGCTGCTGCTCGTCGCCACGGTGCTGGCGACGTACGCCGCTGCGATGGGCGCGTCGTGGTGGCTCTTCCAGGGCGTCTTCGGGTTCGAGGCGATGGACACCGGCGTGCCGCTGCTCGCCTTCCTGTTCCTCGTCGCGCTCGGCGTCGACTACAACATCTTCCTCGTCACCCGGGCGCGGGAGGAGGCGCGCGAGCACGGCACCCGCAACGGCATGCTGCGCGCGCTGACCGCCACCGGCGGCGTCATCACCAGCGCCGGCATCCTGCTCGCCGCGGTGTTCGCCGTCCTCGGCGTGCTGCCGCTGGTGGTGCTGGCGCAGCTCGGCGCGATCATCTTCGTCGGCGTGCTGCTCGACACGCTGGTCGTACGAACGGTGCTGGTGCCGGCGCTCGCGCTCACGCTCGGCGAGAAGTTCTGGTGGCCGCGCAAGGTGACCGGGCCGACGGCACCCGCGGAGGGCTGACGGCAGGGGCGGCGGCGGTGACCGTCGCCGCCCCGCTCAGCCCTCGCGACCGCTGATCGCGGCGGCCACCCGCTTGGTCACGTCGGGGTGGAACACGCTCGGGATGATGAAGGCGGCGTGGAGCTCCTCCTCGCTGACTGTGTCGGCGATCGCCTGGGCGGCGCGCAGGAGCATGTCGACGGTGACCTCGTCGGCGCCGGCGTCGAGCAGGCCGCGGAAGACACCCGGGAAGGCCAGCACGTTGTTGATCTGGTTGGGGTAGTCCGAGCGCCCCGACGCCACCACCGCGGCGTACGTGTCGGCCTCGGCCGGGTCGATCTCCGGGTCGGGGTTGGCGAGGGCGAAGACGACCGGCGACTCCGCCATCGTCGGGATCCACTCGCCCTTGAGGATGCCGGGAGCGGAGACACCGACGAACACGTCGGCACCGACCAGCACGTCCTGCAGGGAGCCGGTCGCGCGGCGCGGGTTGGTCGCGGCGGCGAGCTCGGTGTGGGCCGCGGACAGCGACTCGTCGCCCACGGCCAGGGCGCCCTCGCGGTCCACGACGACGACGTCGTACGCACCCGCGGCGAGGAGCAGCGTGACGATGGCGGTGCCCGCGGCACCGGCGCCCGAGACCACGATCCGCACGTCGGCGAGCTGCTTCTCGACGCACCGCAGCGCGTTGGTCAACGCCGCCAACACCACGATCGCGGTGCCGTGCTGGTCGTCGTGGAAGACGGGGATGTCGAGCGACTCGCGCAGGCGCGCCTCGATCTCGAAGCAGCGCGGCGCGGCGATGTCCTCGAGGTTGATGCCGCCGAAGCCGGGGGCGATCATCTCGACCGCGCGCACGATCTCGTCGGTGTCCTGGGTGGCCAGGCAGATCGGCCAGGCGTCGATGCCGGCGAAGCGCTTGAAGAGCGCGGCCTTGCCCTCCATCACCGGCAGCGCCGCCCCGGGACCGATGTTGCCCAGGCCGAGAACGGCCGAGCCGTCGGTGACCACGGCGACGGAGTTGCCCTTGATGGTGAGCTTGCGGACGTCCTCGGGGTTGTCGTGGATCGCCATCGACACGCGTCCGACGCCGGGGGTGTAGGCCATCGACAGGTCGTCGCGGGTGCGCAGAGGCACCTTGGACGAGACCTCGATCTTGCCGCCGAGGTGGAGCAGGAACGTCCGGTCGCTGACCTTGTGGACGGTGACGCCCTCCACCGCGTCCACTGCGGCGACGAGCTCGAGGGAGTGGTCGGCGTCGGCGGCCGAGCAGGTCACGTCGACCACGAGCCGGTCGTGGCGGGACTCGGTGACGTCGATCGCGGTGACCACCCCACCGCCCTTGGCGATCGACGTGGCGACGGTCCCGACGACGTGGTGGTCGGGAGCGGTGTACAACCGCATGGTGATCGAGTACGACGACGCGGTTGCTGCCATGCGCTGACCTTCCACCGCCGGCGGGGTTACGCACAAGTCACCTGGGGCTACGCTCGCGTTGTGGACATAGTGTTCGCCGACGCCCCCGACCGCAGCCGCTTTGAGCTGCGTGCCGGCGACGAGCTGGTCGGCCTCATCGACTACCGCCTCGCCGGCGACGTGATCACGCTCGTGCACACCGAGGTCCCCGAGGCGTTCGGCGGCCGGGGGTACGCCGCCCGGCTGGCCCGCGGAGCGCTCGACGACGCCCGCTCCCGGGGCCTGCGCGTCGTGCCGTCGTGCCCCTACGTGGCGGCGTACGTCGCCAAGCACCCGGACTACGCGGACCTGGTGCGCTGAGGCGCGGCGACGTTTCGACGGCGCGACACGGGGAAGCCCTATAGTCCCGCGAGGAGCACAGCGGAACGGGGGAAGCGCATGTCGGAGCTGTCCGCAGAGGTCGACGAGGCCGACGCGGTCGTCGCGCGACGGCTCCGTTTCCTCACCCGTCCCCTGCAGGCCCTCGTCAACGCCCCGCACCTGCTGGTGCTGGCGATCGTGGCGATCTGGGTCGCCTGCTCGCTGACCTACGCCGTGCTGGAGGACAAGGGCCCGATCGAGGGCCTGTGGTGGGGCATCGTGACCGGCTCGACCGTCGGCTACGGCGACTTCTACCCCGCCTCCACCACCGGACGCGCCGTCGGCGCCGTCCTGATCGTGTCGATGCTCGTGCTGGTGCCGATCGCGATCGGCCACGTCATCGCCAACCTCGTCTTCGACAAGGAGTCGCTCGCCGTGGCGACCGTGCTCGAGGACGTCCACGAGCGCATCGACCGCCTCGAGCACCTCACCCTCGCCTCGCTGGAGGCCCAGCACGGACGCGCGTGGCTCGACGAGCGGCTCGCGGAGTACGAGGCGGCCGACGCCGCCCACACCGACGTCGCCGAGCAGATGCTCGAGATGTTCCGGCCCAAGTTCCCGCAGGACCCGTCGCACCCGGACCCGGGAGGGACCCGATGACCACGCCCGTACGCCGCCGCATGCGCTCGACCAGCATCTCGCTCGGCATCACCGCGCTCATGGCCTCCAGCCTCACCGGCTGCTCCTCGAGCGCCGACTACGCCGCCGTGTGCGTCGACCCGGAGACCGAGGAGCGCGTCGACGACGACCAGTGCGACGACGACTCCGACTACAACGGCACCGGGTCCGGCTTCTTCTGGTACTACCTCGGTGCCAGCTCGCGCGTGCCGGCGATCGGCCAGACGACGTCGGGCGGCACCTTCAACGGCAGCACCCTCAACGGCACCGTCCAGCGCGGCGGCCTGCCCACGACCGGCGGCTCCACCGTCAAGTCCAGCACCACCAAGGGTGGCTTCGGCGGCAGCTCGCGCGGCTTCGGCTGACGAGCACCTCCCGACCTCCCCCTCCCACGCCCGCCTCCCAGGAGACCCCGTGACCGACCTGCTCACCGCCCTGTTCCACGCTGTCGCCTACGCCGTCGTCGGCGGGGTGATGCTCGTCGCGGCCTACTACGTCCTCGACCTCGCCACCCCCGGTCACCTCGGCACGCACCTGCGCGGGGTCGACGAGAACGGCAACGAGTCGGTCCACGCGCACTCGCGCTCGGCCGGCGTCGTCACCTCGGCCTGGCTGGTCTCCAACGCCGCCGTCCTCTTCACCGCGATCTGGACCAACGGCGAGACGTCGCTGGGCTGGGCGCTGGGCTGGACCGTCTCCTTCGGCGCTCTCGGCATCCTCCTCAACACGGTGATGTTCTTCGCCGTCGAGGCGATCACGCCGGGCGACCTGCGCCGCATCGTCACCGACCCCGGCCCGGTGCGCCCGCTGGCCTACGTCGCCGCGGCGGTCGCGCTGTCGGTCGGCGCCATCGTCTGCGCCAGCATCGCGTGAAGGGCATCGCCTGATGTGGCGCCACCGCTCGAAGGCCCGTGAGGGCTGGCGCGAGAAGGTCGTCGAGCAGGGACTCGTCTTCCCGGTCACGAAGATGCCCGACGGCTCCGAGCTCCCCTACTGGAACGAGGACGCCTGGTACGAGGTGACCATGGAGGAGGTGGAGGCTCTCGAGGCCGCCACCGAGGAGCTGTGGGCGATGTGCCTGCAGGCCGTCTCCCACATGGCCACCACCATGACCGACGAGCGGCTCGGGCTGCCGCCCGGCTCGCTCGACGTCGTACGCCGCTCGATCGAGGCAGGCGACCCCGCGCTCTACGCCCGCTTCGACCTCGCCTACGGCGCCGACGGCTCCATCAAGATGCTCGAGATCAACGGCGACACCCCCACCGGCCTCGTGGAGACCGGCATCGTCCAGTGGAACTGGATGGAGGACGTGATGCCGGAGATGGACCAGTGGAACTCCGTCCACGACCGCCTCGTCGACGGCTGGCGCGCGCTGCGGCGCTCGGGCCGCTTCGACGGCGACCGGATGCACTTCCTCTACGACCTCGGCGAGGAGGACTCCTACGACGGAGGCGAGATGGAGATGACCTGCCACTACCTCATGGACACCGCCGTCCAGGCCGGCTGGCTCGCCCTGGCCCACCCGGTGGCCGAGGTCGGATGGAACCCCGACGCCCGCGAGTACCGCGACGTCCACGACGAGCCGCTGCGCAACGCCTTCAAGCTCTACGCCTGGGAGGAGATGCTCGCCGAGCCGTTCGGCCGCTTCATCGTCGACCGGGCCGAGGCACGGCCCACGAAGTGGATCGAGCCGGCGTGGAAGGTGCTGCTCAGCACCAAGGCGCTGCTGCCGGTGCTGTGGGAGCTCTTCCCGCGCCACCGCCTGCTGCTGCCGGCGTACTTCGACGAGCCGCGCGACCTCGAGCGCTGGGTCGCCAAGCCGCTGCACGGGCGCGAGGGCGACAACATCCGCATCCACCTCGACGACATGCTCGAGGACGTGGTGATGCCGGGCGGCTACGGCGCGGAGGGCTGGGTCTACCAGGGCTACACCGAGCTGCCGAGCTTCGAGGGCAACCGGGTCGTGCTCGGGTCGTGGATCGTGGGCGGCGAGGCCGCCGGGATGCTGGTGCGGGAGTCGGACAACATGGTCACCGACTACTTCTCCCGCGTCGCCCCGCACGTCATCTCCGACGGGCTGGCGCCGACCGAGGCCCAGGTCGCGGAGTGGCTGGCCGAGCGCGTCGGCCCCGACGCCCCCACGCTGTAGCCCTTTCCCTCAGCGCACCAGCAACCACCGGTGGTCGAGTAGCCGAGCGAGGAACGAGCGAGGCGTATCGAGACCCCTCAGCGCACCACCGAGTCCGTGATCGTCCGCCTCGCCCCGAGGAAGAAGATCCCCGGCAGCGTCTCGAAGCCCGCACTCGGGTTGTCGGTGAGCCGAGAGCCGTCGATGGTCATCGTCCCGGTGCGGTCGTTGGAGACGAAGAAGATCGCACCGCCGCCCTGGCGGGCGCGGTTGCCGGTCAGCGTCGAGTCCGCGAGGTCGAGGCGGATCGCGTTGCCGTCGAGGTAGATCGCACCGCCGGATCCCCCGCCGGGCGTGCCGGGCCGCGCCGGGTTGGCGCCGCGCCCGATCGCCCGGTTGCCGGTGAAGGTGGAGGATGAGATCCGCCACGAGACGCCGATGCTGCTCAGCGCCGAGCCGTTGCTGCACCGCCCGCCGGTGAAGGTGGAGCGGCGTACGACGACCGGTGAGTCCCGGTGCTGGTCGAGCACCCGCACCGCACCTCCGCCGACGTCGGGGCCGGTGCGGTCGCAGCGGTTGTCGACGAAGGTGGAGTCGAGGATCTTCAACCGTCCGCCGCGGGCGAAGATCGCACCGCCGCCACCGCCGTCGGTCCTCTCACCGGTCGCGTTGCCGTCGACGAAGCGCATCCGCTTCACGACCAGCCGCGGCTCGGCCTGGTCGTCGCAGTGCGACGTCGTCCAGGTCTGCGCCCGGTCGCACGTGTTCATGTAGAGGATGCGGCGCTCTCCCTGCCCGCTCAGCGCGACGCGGCCGCCGCCGTCGAGCACGGCCCGCGACGAGGTGTTGACGACCTTGGCGGTGCGCTCCATCGGGATCGTCACCGGGCCCGGACCGCAGTCGAAGGTGATGACACCACCCCTCGCCACGGCGCGTACGACGGCGCGCGACGTGCAGGACGCCGGCGTCCCGGACCCCACGACCGGCCTCGCGGCCTTCGCCACCGCTGGTTGAGGACTCGCCACCGCTGGTTGAGGAGGGCGCGCAGCGCCCGTCACGAAACCCGCGTCGGAGCCCGTGGCAGCCACCGGAGCCGCCGACGCCACCACCGCGACGACAGCCGCGGCGACGACGCCGGCGCGGATCACAGCGCCTTCTCGATGTCCTTGCTCAGCTTCTCCGGCTCGGTGGTCGGCGCGAAGCGGTCGATCACCTGGCCGTCGCGGCCGATGAGGAACTTGGTGAAGTTCCACTTGATCTTCGAGCCGAGCAGGCCGCCCTTGGAGTCCTTGAGCCAGTCGAAGAGCGGGTGGGCGTCGTCGCCGTTGACGTCGACCTTGGAGAACAGCGGGAAGGTCACGCCGAAGTTCTTCTCGCAGAAGTCCGAGATCTCCGCCTCGCTGCCGGGCTCCTGGTTGCCGAACTGGTCGCACGGGAAGCCGAGCACGACCAGCCCCTGGTCGGCGTAGGTGTCCTGGAGCTGCTGGAGGCCCTTGTACTGGCCGGTGAACCCGCACTGGGAGGCGGTGTTCACGACGAGGACGACCTTGCCGTCGTACTGCGAGAGGTCCGTGTCCGTGCCGTCGATGGCAGGCGCGGAGAAGTCGGAGAGAGAAGTCATGCCACGAGTCTGCCAAACCCTCGCCAACCGGCCGGGCGGTTCGGTCAGGAAGCGGTCCCGGGTGTGCCGTCCGTCCCGAAGGGCTCGCCGAAACGTCCCGCGAAGGCCCACTCCGACAGGGGCCTGCGCGTGCGGTCACGGTGGTCGCGCGCGGCGGTGCGTTCGTCGACCTCGCCGGCGTCACCCGGCACGCCGACGGCGATGCCGGTGAGCAGCCGGTGGGAGGGCGGTACGCCGAGCGCGTCGGCGAGCGCCTCGTGGTCGAAGCCGGCGAACTGGTGGGCGTGCAGCCCCATCGCGCGTGCCTGGAGGGTGAGGTGGGCCGCGGCCTGGCCGACGTCGTAGAGCGCGAGGTCGCTGTACTCCGGCGCATCGGGGCCGTCCCCGTCCCGCACGTGCGCGACGGTGAGGAAGACGACCGACGCCCGCGGCACCCAGCCGGCGTTGCCGCGGCTCAGGCTCGCCACCAACCGGTCGTGCCCGGTCGTGCCGGGCACGCAGACGATGAAGGCCCACGGCTGGGTGTTGCCCTTGCTCGGCGCCCACTGGGCGGCGCGCAGGAGGGTCTCGACCTCGTCGTCGCCCAGCCGGTGCGCGGCGTCGTACACGCTCGGGCTCCAACGCGAGCGCAACGGCTCGGCGAGGTGCTCGGCGCCGGGCTGGGGCGCCCGCGGGGCTTCGCTCATGAGGCGAGTATGTCCGGCGGAGACACGCGGCTCAGTCGAGGGCGTCGAGCTCGCGCAGTGCGGACTCCCACCGCTCGCGCCGCTGCGCATCGGTCTGCTCCCACCACTTCGGGCCCCGCTCGCCGAGCCCGGTCTTGGCCAGCTGCGTCCGGTGCCGGGTGGCCGCCAGCTCGGCATCGTCGCGCGCGGTGCGCACGCCGGACCTGCCCCGCCCGAGGTGCGACTTCAGGCGGGCCAGCTCGTCGGCCGGGATCGCCGGGTCCGTACGCCGCCAGCGCCGGCCGTCGACGACGAGCCACTTCTCGTCCTCGGTCGGGGAGTCGTGCGGCTCGGCCATCCGTCGAGCATGCCCGACGACGACGAAGGCCCCGGACCGGGGTCCGGGGCCTGTCGTGGTGGTGCGCGAGGGGGGATTTGAACCCCCACGCCCTTTCGGACACTGCGACCTGAACGCAGCGCGTCTGCCGTTCCGCCACTCGCGCATGAAGCAGAGGGAAGGCTACCCCACGCCGGATGCGGGCTCCCAATCGGCCGTGCGGCCGCCCGACGTGCTCGTCGCGGTCACCCCTCTGGCGGGGCGGCACCCGTGCACACCGGCGACCGGCCGGTACGCTCGGCGGCACCGATCGGGCGGTGTGTGAAGCCTGCCCACCACAACGACGTGACGCCAGCGCGAGGAGAGGAGGCCCGGAGTGAATGCGCTCCAGAGGTTCGAGCAACGGCTCGAGTCGGTCATCTCCGGCGTCTTCGCCCGCGCCTTCCGCAGCGCCGTGCAGCCGGTCGAGATCGCCGCGGCGCTCCAGCGCGAGTGCGACAACAACGCCCAGGTGCTCAGCCGCCAGCGCCGGCTGGTGCCCAACGACTTCCACGTCGAGCTCTCGGCGTCCGACCTCGAGCGGATCGTCGGCCTCGGCCGCGCGCTCGAGCAGGACCTCGTCGACCAGCTCCAGGACCACGCCGACGCGCAGGGCTACGTCTTCACCGGCCCCGTCAGCATCGCATTCGAGTCCGCCGACGACCTGACCACCGGCCGCTTCCGGATCCGCTCCAAGGCGCAGGCGAGCGTCACCGACAACGACCAGCGCACCCGTACGCGGTCCTCGCACGCCACGCTCGAGGTCAACGGGACGCGTCATCCGCTGCGCCCGCCCGGCCTGGTCATCGGCCGCGGCACCGAGGCCGACCTGCGCATCAACGACCCCGGCGTGAGCCGTCGCCACCTCGAGCTCGAGGTGAGCATCGACGGCGTCGAGGCGGTCGACCTCGGCTCGACCAACGGCATCCTGGTCGACGGGACGAAGGTCGCGCGGGCGCGCCTGCGCGACGGGTCCACGATCAAGATCGGGCACACCGAGATGACCGTCCGCATCGACGGCGGTCGCGACGAGGCCGGGGGCTGGAATGTCTGAGCTGACCCTCTTCCTGATCCGCGTGGCCTTCCTGGCCATCCTGTGGATCTTCGTGCTGTCGGCGATCTCGGTCATCCGCTCCGACATGTTCGGCGCCCGGGTTCCCGAGACGGCCCGCGGCGGCGCACCCGCCCCGTCCGGTCGCAAGGGCAACGGCAAGCCGAAGAAGCCGCGGCGCGGGGCCCCCACCCACCTGCTGGTGGTCGAGGGCGACAACCCCGGCACCCGCGCCGAGCTCGCCGACGCCCCGCTGCTGATCGGGCGCGGCAGCGACGCGGCGATCAAGCTCGACGACGACTACGTCTCCACCCGCCACGCCCGCGTCGCGGCCAGCGGCGACGAGTGGTTCGTGGAGGACCTCGGCTCCACCAACGGCACCTACGTCGGCCCGGTGCGCATCACCCAGCCCACCACCATCGGCGTGGGCGTCCAGGTGCGGGTCGGCAAGACGATCCTGGAGCTGCGGAAGTGATGTACCTCCACTACTCCGCGATCTCCGACGTCGGGCGCGTGCGCCGGGAGAACCAGGACAGCGGCTACGCCGGTCCGTGGCTGCTCACGGTCTGCGACGGCGTCGGCGGCGCGGTGCGCGGCGACCTCGCGTCGAGCACCGCCGTCCAGGCGCTGCGCAAGCTCGACCAGCAGCCCGACGACGACATCCTCGGCCAGGTGGCCGGCGCCGTGCACCGCGCGGACGACCGGATCGGGGAGCTCGTCGAGGAGGACCCCGACCTCAACGGCACGTCCACCACCGCGACGGTCGCGCTCTTCGACGGCACCCGCTTCGGCATCGGCCACATCGGCGACAGCCGGGCCTACCTCTACCGCGGCGGCGAGCTGCGCCAGCTCACCCACGACCACACCTTCGTGCAGTCCCTCATCGACGAGGGCCGCATCACCGAGGAGCAGTCGCGGACCCACCCGCACCGCAACCTGATCCTCAAGGCGCTCGACGGCATCCGCCACGAGGAGCCCGACCTCTTCGAGGTCCCCGCCGAGCCCGGCGACCGCGTCTTCGTGTGCAGCGACGGCGCCTGCGGCACGCTGAGCCCCGAGCGGATGGCCGACATCCTCTCCACCGGCACCCCCGACTTCGCCGCGGTCGAGCTCGTCCGCGCCAGCCTCGAGGCCGGCAGCACCGACAACGTCACCTGCATCGTCGCCGACGTCTCCGAGGAGCCGCCGCCGGACGACCTGGTGCCGCTCCTGGTGGGTGCCGCGGCCGACCTGCCCCGTCGGATGCCGCTCGGCGGCGCCGTCGGTGGCTTGTTCCGCGGCCACCGCTCCGGCGACACCGGCGAGATCGCGCCGGTCCCGGCCGACGTGCCGGAGGGCGCGTTCGCCGCCGACCCCATCGACCCCGAGGCCGCCCGCTACGCCCCCCGCGACCCGGGCCGCTACGCCTGGCTGCGCCGACTGCTGGTCGCCGCGGTCCTCCTCGGCATCGCCTGGGTGGTCCTGGCGGCCGGCTGGTCGTGGAGCCAGCAGCAGTTCTACGTCGCCGAGCAGGACGGCCGGGTCGCGATCTTCCGCGGCATCGACGCCGACCTGCCCGGCTTCTCGCTCTCCCACGCCTACGAGGTCACCGACGTCGAGCTCACCCGCCTCAGCGACATCGACGCCGAGACGGTGCGTGAGGGCATCGAGGCCGACGACCTGGACGAGGCGCGGATGACCGTCGACAACTATGCCGCGCGCCAGGACGTCGACTCAGAGTGACGGGCGTGCTGCGATGAGTCAGACCGGGACCCTGATGGGCTTCGTACACCGGCGCCGCCGGGGCGCGGAGCTGTTCCTGCTCGTCCTCGCCCTCGCGGTCGGCATCGGCGCCTACGCCGCGGTCGGCCTGGGCCTCGAGGGCCAGGTGCCGGCCGACATCGTCGGCTACGGCGGCTGGCTCACCGCGCTCATCGTCGCCGCGCACGTGACCGTGCGCATCGTCGCGCCGTACGCCGACCCGGTGCTGCTGCCGCTGGTGGCCGCGCTCAACGGGTTCGGCCTGGCCATCCTCCGCCGCCTCGACATCACCTACGAGGCGCTCGACGACCCGCACACCTTCGCCCGCCAGCAGCTGGTGTGGATGACGGTCGGCGTCGTGCTCTTCATCGTCACGCTGGTGCTGATGCGCGACCACCGCGTGCTCCAGCGCTTCACCTACACCGCCGGCCTGGCTGGCATCGTGCTGCTGATCCTGCCGTTCCTCCCGCTGATCGGCCGCGAGATCAACGGTGCCCGCATCTGGATCAACGTCGCCGGCTTCAGCTTCCAGCCGGGCGAGGTGGCGAAGGTGATGCTGGTGATCGCGTTCTCCGGCTACCTGGTCCTGCACCGCGACGCCCTCGCGCTCGCGGGCCGGCGGGTGGTCTTCGTCGACCTCCCGCGCGGACGCGACCTGGGGCCGATCATGGCGATGTTCGGCATCTCGATGATGATCCTGGTGCTCCAGAACGACCTGGGCTCGTCGCTGCTCTTCTTCGGCCTCTTCCTGGCCATGCTCTACGTCGCCACCGAGCGCCCCGGCTGGCTGGTCGTCGGGGCTGCCCTGTTCGCGGCCGGCGCGCTGGCGGCGTACACGTTCGTCGGCAACGTGCAGAACCGCTTCAACTTCTGGCTGAACCCGCTGGACTACTACGACGACTCGCCCGGCAGCTTCCAGCTCGTCGAGGCGCTCTTCGGCCAGGGCTGGGGCGGGCTGATCGGCCGCGGGTTCGGCGACGGCTTCCCCGAGCGGGTGCCGTTCGCCTACAGCGACTTCATCGTCTCCACGATCGGCGAGGAGCTCGGCCTGACCGCGGTCATGGCGATCGTGCTCTGCTACGGCCTGATCGTCGAGCGCGCGCTGCGCATCGCGCTGATCTCGCGCGACGGCTTCGGCAAGCTGATGGCTGTCGGCCTCGGCGCGATCTTCGCCCTCCAGGTCTTCGTCGTCATCGGCGGCGTCACGGGCCTCATCCCGCTGACCGGCCTCACCACCCCGTTCCTGTCCTACGGAGGCTCCTCGCTCGTCGCCAACTGGGTGGTCATCGCCCTCCTGCTCCGCATCTCCGACCAGGCCCGCCGCCCGGCGCCGCGCCTGGACCCGGTCGACGAGTCGGCCGCCGACAGCGAGCACACCCAGGTGGTGAAGCTGCGGTGAACAAGCCCATCCGCGTCGTCGCGGTCTTCTGCCTCGTCCTCTTCATGGCGCTGCTGGTCAACTCGACCTACCTGATGTACGTCCGCGCCGGCGAGCTGTCGGAGGACCCGCGCAACCGCCGCATCCTCACCGCCACCTACTCCCGCGAGCGCGGGGCGATCCTGGTCGGCGACGAGGCGATCGCGCGCAGCGTGCCGTCGAACGACAAGTACCGCTTCCAGCGCACCTACTCCGAGCCCTTCAAGTACGCCCCCGTCACCGGCTACTTCGCCTACTTCAGCCAGACCGGCGTCGAGCGCTCGCAGAACCCGGTCCTCTCCGGCGACGACTCACGGCTGTTCGTGACGCGCCTGGTCGACATGCTCAGCAACGGCGACCCGAAGGGCGGCAACGTCCAGCTGACCCTCGACGCGGCCGCGCAGGACGCCGCGTGGAACGGCCTCGAGGCGCTTCCCGGCGACGCGCAGGGCGCCGTCGTGGCCCTCGAGCCGACGACCGGTCGGGTCCTGGCGATGACGTCGACGCCGAGCTACGACCCCAACGTCCTGGCCTCGCACGACTTCGGCGCGGTGGGCGAGGCGAGCGAGCGGCTCAACGACGACCCGCGCGAGCCGCTCATCAACCGCGCCATCGGCACCACGCTGCCGCCGGGCTCGACCTTCAAGCTGGTCACCGCGGCGGCCGCGATCGAGTCGGGCGACTACGACGCCGACTCGATGGTGCCGGGCGGCTTCCGCTACCAGCTGCCCCAGTCGTCGACCACGATCGGCAACTACGACGGCGGTAACTGCGGCGGGCCCCGGATCACGATGACCCAGGCGCTGCAGGTCTCCTGCAACGTCACCTTCCTGAGCCTCGCCAACGAGCTCGGCACCGAGGCGATGGCCGACCAGGCAGAGGCCTTCGGCTTCAACTCCACCTCGCTGGAGGACCTCGCCGGACAGGCGGAGTCGCTCTACCCGCGCGACATGGACGCCCCGCAGACCGCGATGTCGGGCATCGGCCAGTCCAGCGTCACCGCCACCCCGCTTCAGATGGCGATGGTGGCCGCCGCGATCGCCAACGACGGCGACGTGATGCGCCCCTACGTCGTCGACGAGGTCCGGGCCCCCAACCTCTCCGTGCTCGACCGCACCGACCCGCAGAGCATCAGCAAGGCGATCTCCAGCACCACCGCCGACGAGCTGACCCGGATGCTCGTCGCCACGGTCGACTCCGGCACCGCCACCCCCGCGCAGATCCCGGGCGTGGAGGTGGCCGGCAAGACCGGCACGGCGCAGTCGAGCGGCGACCGTCCGCCCTACGCGTGGTTCGTCTCCTTCGCCCCGGCCAACGACCCGAAGGTCGCGGTCGCGGTGCTCGTGCAGTCGAGCGACACCTCGCCCGACGAGATCGGCGGCGGAGCCCTCGGCGGTCCGATCGCCAAGGCGGTCATGGAGGCGGTGATCAACCGGTGACCACCCTGTCCCCAGGCGGCCACGTCGACGACGCCCGCCGCTACGTCCTGGAGTCCCGCATCGCCACCGGCGGCATGGGCGAGGTCTGGTCGGCACGCGACACCATGCTCGACCGCGCCGTCGCGGTGAAGGTGCTCAAGACCGAGTACGCCGACGACGCGCTCTTCCGCACCCGCTTCGAGACCGAGGCCCGCCATGCCGCCGCGCTCCAGCACCCGGGCATCGCGTCGGTCTTCGACTACGGCGAGAGCTCCCTCGACGACGGCTCGGGCACCCCGCGCCCCTACCTCGTGATGGAGCTCGTCGAGGGCCAGCCGCTCTCGGCGCTCCTGCGACCCGACGCCCCGCTCGACCCCGCGGCCGCGCAGGACCTGCTCGCCCAGGCCGCCGACGCGCTCGGCGTCGCCCACGCCGCCGGCATCGTGCACCGCGATGTGAAGCCCGCCAACCTGCTCGTCACGCCCGACAGACGGGTCAAGGTCACCGACTTCGGCATCGCGCGCGCCGCCGAGGGGATGGCGCTGACCAAGACCGGCGAGGTGATGGGCACGCCCGCCTACATCTCCCCCGAGCAGGCCGAGGGCGGCACCGCGAGCGCCGCCTCCGACGTCTACTCCCTCGGCGTGGTCGCCTTCGAGTGCCTCGCCGGGCGCAAGCCGTTCGTCGCCGACAGCGCCGTGGCCACGGCGATCGCCCACCTGCGCAACCCGGTGCCCGACCTCCCCGCCTCCGTGCCGGGCGACCTCGCCGCCGTCGTACGCCGTGCGCTGTCCAAGGCGCCCGAGGACCGCTACGCCGACGGGGCCGAGTTCGCCCGCGCGCTGCGCGAGCCCTCCGGTGCCGCGACCGTGGTCGCGCCGGCCGTGGTGCCGCCGGCCGGCTCCTCCACGCAGGTGATGCCCACCGTGGCACCTGCCGCGCCCGCTGCTGCTGCCGCCGCTGCTGCTCCGGCGCCGGCCCGACGGCGTACGCCGGTGCCGTGGCCGCTGCTGCTCGGCATCGCCGCCGTGCTCGCGGCCGTGCTGCTGGCGGTGTGGCTCGGCACCCGCGACGACACCGACTCCACCTCCGGCGAGACCGGCAACACGCCCTCGCAGTCCCCCGAGCCGTCGCAGACGCCCACGGAGACCCCCACCGAGACTCCGACAGAGACGCCCACGGAGACTCCGACAGAGACTCCCACCGAGACCCCGAGCGAGACGGAGTCACCGGAGGCTGCGACCGTCGAGGTCGACCCGGCGGCCTACGTCGGGCGCGACCGCAAGGACGTGGAGAAGGAGCTGCGCGACCTCGGCCTCGAGCCGGCGCCGGTGGAGCTGGAGAACCCCGGTGACCAGCCTTCGGACGTCGTGGCCTCGGTCGAGCCGAGCGGCACCCTCCAGGAGGGCGACACGGTGACGGTCAGCTACTGGGCCAAGGTGCCGCCGGGCCAGCAGAAGGACGACGACGGAGAGGGCGACGAGGGATGACGCAGCCGGAGCCGACACTGATCGGCGGCCGCTACGAGCTCGGTGAGCTGCTCGGCCGCGGAGGCATGGCCGAGGTCCGCAAGGGCAAGGACCAGCGCCTGGGCCGCACGGTCGCGGTCAAGCGGCTGCGCACCGACCTGGCCAGCGACGCCACCTTCCAGGCCCGCTTCCGTCGCGAGGCGCAGTCCTCGGCGTCCCTGAACCACCCGGCCATCGTCTCGACCTACGACACCGGCGAGGAGATGGCCACCGACGGCTCCGGCGTCGCCCAGCCCTACATCGTCATGGAGTGCGTCGAGGGACGCACGCTGCGCGACATCGTGCGCGAGGGGCGCAAGATCCTGCCCGAGCGAGCCCTGGAGATCACCGCCGGAGTGCTGTCCGCGCTCGACTACAGCCACCGCGCGGGGATCATCCACCGCGACATCAAGCCCGGCAACGTGATGCTCACGCCGTCGGGCGACGTGAAGGTGATGGACTTCGGCATCGCCCGCGCGATCTCCGACGCCTCCTCCACGATGACCCAGACCGCGGCCGTGGTCGGCACCGCGCAGTACCTCTCCCCCGAGCAGGCGCGCGGCGAGACCGTCGACTCGCGCTCGGACGTCTACTCCACCGGCTGCATGCTCTACGAGCTCCTCACCGGCCGACCGCCGTTCGTCGGCGACAGCCCCGTGGCCGTGGCCTACCAGCACGTCCGCGAGCCGGCCTCCCCGCCGTCGGACCTCGACGACCAGCTCGACCCCGAGATCGACGCCATCGTGATGAAGTCGCTGGCCAAGCGGGTCGAGGACCGCTACCAGAGCGCCGCGGCGATGAAGGCCGACATCGAGCGCTACCTGTCCGGCCACCCGATCCAGGCGCCCGCGGTCCTGCCGGCCGCGGCCGACACGCAGTACGTCCCCGCGGCACCTCCCGCGGACGCGACCACCACCATGACCGGCGCGCCCCCGCCGCGGCAGGGCCAGGAGCAGCAGTCCTCCGGCGGGCGTACGGCGTGGTGGGTGCTGGGCGGCCTCCTGCTCGTGCTCCTCCTCGGGTTCGGCGCCTACCTGCTCAACGGGGTGCTCTTCGAGGACGCCCCCGAGCGCGACCCCGTCCCCAACCTGGTCGGGCTGACCGAGGACGAGGCACGGCTCAGGATCGCCGACGCCGGGCTCCGGGTCGGCCGCGTCACCCGGGAGACCTCCGACACCGTGGAGGCCGACCGGGTCATCCAGCAGGACCCCAACCGCGACGTCTACGTCGACCCCGGCACCTCGGTCGACTTCGTGCTCTCCCTCGGACAGCCCGAGGTGGAGGTGCCCAGCGTGGTCGGGAGCCTCCGTGCCGACGCCCGTGCCCAGCTCATCGCGCTGGGCCTGCGGGTCAGGTTCCAGGCCGAGGAGTCCGACGAGGACCGCAACGAGGTCCTGCGCACCGAGCCCGCCGCCGGCACCTCGGTGGCGGAGAACACCACGATCACCGTCGTGTTCTCCGACGGTCCCGAGCAGGTGCCCGACGTCCGCGGCCTGCAGGAGCGTGAGGCCGAGCGGGCGATCCGGGAGGCCGGCTTCGTCGCCGACGTGCGCACCGACCCGGCATCCACCGAGCCGCAGGGCACGGTCGTCGACCAGATCCCCGTGGGCGGCACGCTCGACCAGGGCAGCACCGTGACGATCTTCGTCTCCGCCTTCGAGGAGCCGGTCGAGACGCCCACCGAGACCCCGACCGAGACGCCGGTGCCGACGGAGACGCCCGTCCCGACGGAGACGCCGGTGCCCACCGAGACCCCGACCACCAGCCCGACCCCACGCGTCTCGCGCGGCTGATCGGAGCGGCGCTCAGCCGTCGAGGGGCGTCGCGTAGGTGAGGTCGAGCAGTCCGGCGTACGCCGGTGCGGTGACCGACTCGAGCTGGCTCATGTCCCACGAGACGCCGCCACCCGGGATCGCGGTGTAGTCGCGGTAGGTCGCCAGGATCGGGTCGGTGGTGAGCTCGGACTCGAGCTGGGCGGTGTCGCCGATGCCGACGATGACGTAGGGCGGGGAGTAGGGCAGGCCGTGCAGGGTCACCTGGTTGCCCTCGCACTTGATGCCAGTGGTGGAGATGAGCCGCTGGCCCTGGATGGTGACGGCCTCCGCGCCGGCGTTCCACATGGCGTTGGCGACGGCCTGGATGTCCTGCTGGTGCACCACGAGGTCGTTGGGGTCGCCCTCGTAGGCGAACCGCGCCTCCGGGGAGGCGTCGTCGAGCACGACCTGGACACCCGCGCCGGTCTTCTCGGTCAGCCCGGCAGGGTCGACGAGCGTGGCGATCTCGTCCTGCACCCGCCCCACCGACCGGTCGCCGAGCTGGGTGCTCAGCGCCTCGACCTCCGCGTTCAGGGTCGCGACCCGCTCGGTCAGGTCCCCGGTCTCGTCGCGCTCGGCGCGCACCACGGAGGCGAGGTCGGTGAGGCGGCCACCGCGCAGGTCGAGGCCGTCGCTCTGCTCCGCGCTCACCGCGAACAGCACGCCGCTCAGCAACACCATGACCGGCGTCGCCACCCGCCAGAGGCGGTGGCGTGCGGGGCGCACGTGTGACTGGGGCGACATGCCGACTACGCTAACCCCCCGTCGGGTGCTACGCAGCCTCGGCGAGGCGTCGACGTACGCCGACGAACCGCATCAGCCAAGCCACAGGAGCAGCAGTGTCGAAGTCCACGACGGTCACCACCGGGGAGAAGAGCTCGCTCGTCACCCCCAGGTTCCTGATCAGTCTCCTCCTGGTCGTCGCCGGCATCGGCTGGATCGTCTACTACTACGTCGGCCCCCGCGGCAACCCGCTCGCCTTCCCGCCCGTCGAGGGCTCCCCGAAGGCGATCGCCGACCTGGGTGACTGGAACTACGCCATCGGCTTCGGCCTGCTCATGCTCGGCCTCATCGTCGCGGCGCACCCCTCGACCCCGCTCGGCCGCGGCCGTGGCGTCGTGGTCGGCATGCTGGGCTGCTTCCTGGTCGGACTGATCTGGATCTGCACCTTCTACGTCTTCTCCGACGACCTCTCCAGCCTGTGGGTCATGAACGACCTCGGGCAGTGGAACCTGGTCGTCGGCATCGCCTTCATGGCGGTCGGCTTCAGCTTCGCGACCAAGTGGGAGTAGGTTCTCCCTCGGCCCCGTAGAACGGGCCCCGCGCCTCGAGCGGTGAGTGAGGCGCCTTCCTGGGGAAGGGAAGGCGTCTCTCTCACCGCTCGAGTCGATTTCGGGGGTCGATGCACTCGGACCGCCTCGCACACCTGTGCGGATTTCCACACTGTGGAGAACCCCTGTGGAGAATTACACGCCTGTAGTTATCCACACCTGTGTGCACACCTGTGGAACAACAGCGGACGCAGCACGGCCCCCGCTCCACGTCGTACGACGCGGGGCGGGGGCCGATGTCACGCAGCCGGCGGGCGGACCTCAGGCGAGCGCGAGACCGCGTGCCACGGCGACGGCCAGCAGCACGACGGCCAGCAGGCCCAGGCCGGTCCACTGCACGACGGTCCGCCGAGCGCGGGGGGCGTAGGCGACCACGGCCGCGGCTGCCGCGCCGGCGACGAAGCCACCGAGGTGGCCCTGCCAGGAGATGCCGCCGACGACCAGGCCGTAGACGCTGATCGCCACACCGAGACCGAGGTTCTGCAGGAGCGCCCGGGTGTCCAGCCGCGCCTTGCGGGCCACCACGAGCAGCGCGCCGAGGAGGCCGAAGAGGGCACCTGATGCCCCGACGGTCGAGCCGGACGGGCTGCTGAGCAGCATCACGGCCGCGGAGCCGCCGAGCGCGCTGACGAGGTAGACGCCCAGGAAGCGGGTGCGGCCGATGATCCCCTCGAGGGCGGGGCCGAAGAGCAGCAGGGCGAACATGTTCATCGCGACGTGCCAGATCTCGACGTGGGCGAAGGCGCTGGTCAGCAGCTGCCACCAGGCGCCGTCGGCCACGCCCGCACGCCAGATCCCGTCGCTGCCGGGGACCAGGTTGCAGGCGGCCTCGCTCGGGAGGCCGGGGTAGTACTGGTTGGGCGCCGACCGCGACCCGCAGCTGCCGGTCGGGGAGAGCGCCAGCAGGTCGGCGACCCGCGAGAGGCGACCACCGGTGGCGGTGATCGCGAGCCAGACGACGGCGTTGATGCCGATCAGGACGTACGTCGTCAGGCGGGGATCGGCGCTGCGCTCACCGCCGTACATCGCGCGGTTCTGGCGCGAGTTCTTGTTGGCCTCCTTGACGCAGTCGGGGCACTGGAAGCCCACGGCGGCGTCGCGCATGCAGTCGGGGCAGATCGGCTTGTCACAGCGCTGGCAGCGGATCCAGGTCTCGCGACCGGAGTGCCGGTAGCAGGTGGGCACCCCGGTCGCGGCCGGGTCCTCGGACGGTTGGGTCATGAGGAGGAAGTGATCAGGTCTGCGTCAGCGCTCGACGGTGACCGACTCGATCACCACGGCGTCCGCGGGACGGTCCATGGCGCCGGTCGGGGTGCTGCCGATCGCGTCGACGACGTCGCGGCTGGCCTGGTCGGCCACCTCGCCGAAGATGGTGTGCTTGCGGTTGAGCCACGGGGTGGCGCCCAGGGTGATGAAGAACTGCGAGCCGTTGGTGCCGGGACCGGCGTTGGCCATCGCGAGCAGGTAGGGCTTGTCGAAGACGAGCTCGGGGTGGATCTCGTCCTTGAACGTGTAGCCCGGGCCGCCGGTGCCGGTGCCGAGCGGGCATCCGCCCTGGATCATGAAGCCCTCGATGACGCGGTGGAAGCCGAGGCCGTCGTAGTACTTCTCGTTGCTGCGCCCGGCGTCGTCGCGGTAGTCCTTCGTGCCCTCCGCGAGGCCGACGAAGTTCTCGACGGTCTCGGGGGCGTGGTTCGGGAAGAGGTCGATGACGATGTCGCCCTTGTTGGTCTTCAGGGTCGCCTTCAGGTCGGCCATGGGGTGTGCCTCTCAGCTGTCTGTGGGGTGGGCCTCGCAGGCCCGCGTGCGCCTCGATCCTGCCACGCACCGCCACCCACCCGGACGGGGCTGGTCGCCTCAGGGTGGGCATGGTGAGATGGAGCCACAACTGACAGAGGAGGTCACGCATGCCTTTCCGCCGCAAGAAGTCCCTCATGGACCGGGCACACGACTACGTCGAGCAGGTCTCGGAGACCGTTCTGCCCCACTTGGAGTCCGCGTGGGAGCAGGCCGTGGACAAGGCCGGGCCCGTCATCACCGACGCGCGCGAGAAGACCCAGCCGCTCATCGCCGAGGGCCGGGCCCTCGCCGCCGAGAAGGCGTCCGTGGGCGCCGCGCTCGCGAGCGAGAAGGCCGCCGAGGCCCGTGAGAAGGCCGCACCGCTCCTGGCCGAGGCGAGGGCCACCGCCAGCGAGAAGGCGTCCGTGGGCGCCGCCCTCGCTGCTGAGCGCGCCGCGGCCAGCCGCGACGTCGCCGCCGCGAAGGTCAACGAGCTGCGCGGCATCGAGCCCGAGCCCAGCGGGGGCCGGCTCAAGAAGTTCCTGCTGCTGGGCGGTCTGCTCGCCCTCGGTGGCGTGGTGTTCAGCAAGCTCCGCGCCAAGCAGGACGCCGAGGCCAACTGGCAGTCGAGCTACGTCCCCCCGGCCCCGCCGGCGGCACCCTCGACCCCCCAGGCGCCCGCCTCGGCACCGGTCACGCCGGCCACCACGTCCGGTGACCCGCTGACCGACCCGCTGACCGACGAGGTCACCGCGGACGACGTGGTCACCGCCGAGCCCCCGGCCGCCGAGGACGTCGGTGGCGGCGCGCCCGGCGAGGCGATCAGCGACCAGGCGGAGGAGGCCCACGAGGCCACCACGCCCGACGCGCCCGCCGAGGTCATCGACATCGACGACGTGCCGCAGAAGAAGTAGCACCACCGCTTCGGGCGGTGCGTGAGGAGGGTTTCCCGGCTCGGGAGCACCCCTCACGCACCGCCCGTTCGCATGTCCGGGGTCGACACGCCGCTCAGGTCGCGTCCGGCGGCCGGTTGGCCTCGATCCACTCGTCGATCTGCTCCCACCAGCCGTAGAGCCACTCGATCCGCTCGTCGCGGTCCTCGGGGATCTCCTCGCGCGAGACCTGCCACCACCGCATGGTGATCTGCTTGTCCATCGGCAGCTCGCGCCACAGGTCGCTCACCGTCACCAGGTGGTCGAGCCCGGTGTGGGCGACCATCAGCACGTCGGCGTCCGGTGCTGCCTCCAGCGCCGCGAGCACGCCGCCCGGGCGCGGCGCCAGCACGTGGGTCATCTCCTCCGCGCGCACCGCCATCCGCTCGAGCCCCAGCTTGCGCAGCCGGGCGATCCCGCGGTCACGCCGCTCCGGGGTGAAGTTCCCGCCCTCGGGGAAGATCACGAAGGCGTCGTTGTCGTCCAGACCCGTGGCCAGCGCCGCGATCTGCGACTCCAGGTCCTCACCCGCGACCGGGTTCGGCGAGATGAAGCGGGCCGGGATGCGGTTGAGGATCACGTCGATCGCGGGGTCCCAGGCGAGGGTGTTCTTCAGGACCACCCGCGGCTCGCGGTGGTACCAGTGCAGCAGGGCGTACATCAGGATGAACGAGTCGCCCGGGCCCGCGTGCCGGCACATGACGAGCACCGGGCCGTCCGGGTGCCGGGTCGGGTGCGGGCCGTCGGTGCGGATCCGCAGCGCCAGCACACGTCGTGCCTCGCGGAAGAACACGATGAGCGTGCCCTGCACTAGGTCGTAGTGGATGCCGGCGAAGTAGGGCGAGCGGATCCGCCACCCGAAGCCGCTGGCGAGCCACAGCCCCAGCAGGACGACCAGCAGGAGCGTCTCGAAGGTCAGGTAGACCACGACGAGCCACAGCAGCCGCAGCGCGCGCCAGCGGCCGGGCAGCACCGGCGCGAGGGCAGCCGCGACGAGCAGCCAGGCCGGCAGCGTGAGCCACAGCAGCGCGGTCAGCGTCATGACCGTCGGCGCGACGACGAACCGGCGCAGCGCCCAGACGCCGGGGTGGCTCACGGCCCGGACCCTTCGGCGGGCCCGAGGGCCTTTTCGAGGAAGTCGCGGGAGGCGGCGTACGTCGCCTCGATGCGCGCCTCGACGCTCCCGAAGTCGCGGTGGGACAGCAACGAGTCGTCGCGGGCCGACGTGCCACCGGCCGGCAGGACGTGGGCCTCGACGCCCTCGGGGATGGTCGCCATGTCGCGCATGAAGCGGTGGCGACGGGCCACCTCGAAGCTGACCCGCGCGACGTCCCACGGGCGCGTCGGAGGCGCGAGGGGCCGGTCGATCCGGCCGACCTGGAGCACGAAGACCCGGGTCGCGCCGAGCTCGACGGCCCGGCCGACGGGGATGGAGTTCACCAGGCCGCCGTCGAGGAAGTGCTCGCCGTCGATCTCGGCAGGAGGCAGGAGACCGGGTACGGCAGCGCTGGCGAGGATCGCGGGCACGAGCGGGCCGCTGGTGAACCAGTGCTCCGCCGCGCGCTCGATGCTGGCGGCACAGACCTCGAGGCGCACCGGCAGGTCCTCGAAGCGGGCGTCGCCGAGCTCCTCCTCCAGCCGCCGGCGCAGCGGCGCGGAGGAGTAGATGTGGGTGCCGGTGGTGACCGCCCGGCGGACCGTGCGCAGCGGCCGGTCGCCGTAGACGTCACGCGACCGCGCCGTGGAGGCCCACAGCTCGGTGAGCCGGTCCACGACCGCGAGCTCGGGCTGGCGGGCCACCAGCGCGCCGTTGAGCGCGCCGATGCTCGTGCCGACGACCAGGTCGGGCACGATGCCGCGCTCCAGCAGCGCGCGCAGCATGCCGACCTCGACGGCGCCGAGGACGCCACCACCGCCGAGCACGAACGCGGTGCTGCCGCTGGTCGAGGAGGGACGAAGTCCCGTCACGAGACCCGGCTCCCCACGTCAGGCCAGCTCGGGGTGCTCCGCGCGCACCCGCTGCGTCGCGCGGCGCTCGGCCCAGAACGACAGCAGCGGGATCGTGCCGCACGCCAGCGTGACCAGCGTGAAGGGCAGGTCCCACCCGGCGCGACGCGAGAGCGCGAAGGCGCTGAACAGGAAGATCATGTAGAGCCAGCCGTGCGCGACACCGAGGTAGGTCGTGATGGCCTCGCCCAGGTTGTTGAGGTCGGAGCCGGTCGTCACCCAGGCGGGCGTGCTGTCGAAGATGCCCCACATGGGGGAGCCGTCGAAGTTGGCCAGCGGTACGCCGACCAGGCAGAGCACCACGAGGAGGACACCGACGATGGCGGCCATGACGCGGTAGGCGGTGAGGTTGCGGGACACGGCGCCAAGGTATCGGGTGCGGCCTACCCCGCCGACGGGGAGATCTCGGGAGCAGTCGCGTCCCGGCGCCACCGCCACCAGATGAAGGCGGCGAAGCCCCCGAAGACCCACCACTCCACGGCGTAGAGCAGGTTGCGGATGCCGGTCGCGCGACTGGGGGTGGGCAGTGCCTCCAACTCGGCGGCCTCAAGACCGTCGGCGGGCTCCTGGGCGATCAGGTAGGCGGAGTAGAGGTCCACGTCCACCCGCTGCACGGCGTCCGCGACGCGGATCTCGGGGAAGACCTCGTCATCGGGGTCGTCGTCGGTGACCAGGCTGCCGTCGGGGGCCTGCAGCCACCCGGTGAGCTCCGCCTCGCCCGCGACCCCCAGCAGGTCGGCCTCGGGCTCGGGCGCCCAGCCGCGTACGACGAGCACGGCCGCGTCGCCGACCTGGAGCGGTTCGACGGCCCAGTAGCCCGACCGTCCGCCCTGCTCGCGGTCGGCGACCCAGAAGCCGCCGTCCAGCCACTCGCCGGTGACCTCCACCGGCCGGCCCAGGTCGGGCGCGGGGAACGGGTCGTCGTTGCCCATCACGTCGGTCAGCGGCACGGGCGTGATGCCGGTCAGGTCGCGGGCCTCGGCCTCCCGGCTGGCCTGCCAGGCGTCGTACTGCCACTTCCCGAGCAGCCCGGCGATGCCGACGAGCACGAGCGTGAGGACCACGGCGCCGAGGTCGGTCAGCAGGCCGGGTCGGCGGGAGGTGCTCACGGGCTCGATTGTCCCAGCCGTGCGGTGAGCGCCGTCCGGCGCCTGCGGGGTGACGTCAGGCCGAGGCGAGCGCGAGCTTCACGGCGAAGCCCAGGAAGACCGCACCCACGGCCGACGTGGCGCCGGCCGAGAGCGCTGTACGCCGCCGGAACGCGTCGGCCAGGCGGGTGCCCGCGACGATGAGGACGCTGAGGTACGCCGCACTCGCGAGGGTGGCGAGCACCCCCAGCGCCAGGAACGAGATCGCCGGATGCGCGTACGCCGGGTCGACGAACTGCACGAAGAAGGCAACGAAGAAGAGGATCGCCTTGGGGTTGAGCAGGCTGATCACCAGCGCCCGGCGGTAGGGCCGCTCACCCTTCACCTTCGGCACCAGCCCGGCCTCCTCGGTGGCGTCGGCGAGCTGCTCGGCGACCGTGCGCCGCGAGCGCCACGTGGCCCACGCCGCACGCATCATGCCGATGGCCAGCCAGAGCAGGTACGACGCGCCGACCCACTTGACCACGCTGAACGCCGTCTCGTTGGCCTGGAGCAGCGACGCCACCCCCGCGGCGGAGAGCGTCATCAGGACGGCATCACCCGTCCACACGCCCGCCGCAGCGGCGTACCCGCTGCGCACCCCGCGCCGCGCGGCGACCGAGAGCACGTAGAGCGAGTTCGGTCCGGGCAGCAGGATGATGAGGATCAGGCCGACGAGGTAGGTCGGGAGGTCGGTGATGCCCAGCACGGGACCAGTGTGGGACCGGCGGGTGCACCGGCACGACTGATTTCGAGGGGTGGTCCGGTCAGGCTCGCGGTATGACAGAGGTGGTGGAGCCTAGGGGACTCGAACCCCTAACCCCCTGCTTGCAAAGCAGGTGCGCTACCAATTGCGCCAAGGCCCCCGGTGAAGCGGGAGTGGAGCGTCAGGCCTTCTCGACGGTGTCGGTGGCCTCGGCCCAGAGGGCCTGCTCGTGCTTGCCCTCGTCCATCTTCTTCTTCGCGACCAGCGCGCCGCCAGCGGCGAGGGCGAGGAGCAGGAGCTTCTTCATGGACTCTCCTCGTGGAGCGAAGGGATGGAGTGGGCCTAGGAGGACTTGAACCTCCGACCTCTTCCTTATCAGGGAAGCGCTCTAACCGTCTGAGCTATAGGCCCGCACACGTCGCAAGCGACGACGCCGAAGATTACCTGAGGGTGGTCAGGCGGTGCCAATCGAGGGGGGTCGATCAGGCAGGGATCACTTCTCGTCCTCGGCCAGGGTGACCTCGATGCCGCCGAGGAGGGCGGCCGCGAGGTTGTAGAGGAAGGCCGTCAGGGTGGCGATCGCGGTCAGCAGGACCACGTCGAGCACCGAGACCAGCAGCGTGAAGCCCAGCACCCGGGACATGCCGACGTAGTCGGTGATGTCGAAGGTCGAGTTGCCGCTGTCGCCCTCGACGATGCTCGCCACGGCCGAGTTGATCGAGTCCCACACGCCGGCGGCGCCGAGCACCGACCACACCATGAAGATGGCGACGAAGGTGACCACACCGAAGGCGACCGACAGCAGGAACGACGTCTTCATCACCGACCAGGGGTCGATGCGGGTCAGCCGCAGCCGGGCGCGACGTGGCTGGCGTCCCGCCTCCCGGCGTGCGCGGTTGCCACGCGGTGCCTTGGAGTCGGCGTTGGCGCGGTGCTCCTCGGCAGCGTTGGACAGCGTGTCCTGCAGGCGTCCGGTGAGGGACCTGCGGGCAGGCTCATCCCCGGACGTACGACGCGGAGTCGCGGTGCGGTCCGACATGGATCACTCCTCGGTGTCTTCGTCGGCGCCCAGCTCGTCGGACACCTGGACGCTCGCGTCAGCGGCGTCCTGAGCCTCGATTGTTGCACCGTCGGCCACGTCCTGCGATTCGTCGACCGGGGCACCGGCCTCGTCGGCGCTCGTGTCCCCGCCCGCTGCGTCGGCCGCCTCCTCGGCGACCTTGGCCTCCACGGAGCGGGCCACTACGGCCACGGTGTCGCCCTTCTTCGGCGTCACGAACTTCACGCCCATCGTCGAGCGGCCGGTGGGCCGGAAGTTGGCGTCGATCGGGCTGCGCACGACCTGGCCGCTGCTGGTGATGGAGAGGACCTCGTCCTCCTCCTCCACGATGAAGGCGCCCACCAGGCCGCCGCGGTCCTCGTTGGACAGCGACATGGCCTTGATGCCGATGCCGCCGCGGGACTGCAGGCGGTAGTCGCTGATCCGGCTGCGCTTGGCGAAGCCGCCGTCGGTGATCGTGAAGACGTACTGCTCCTTGACCTCCTCCGAAGCGGCGGCGTCGCCCTCGACGGCCTCCTCGGCCGCGACCTGGTCGGCGCGGATGACCGACATCGAGAGCAGCGAGTCGCCGTCGCGGAACTTCATGCCGCGCACACCGCCGGTGGCGCGGCCCATCGGGCGCAATTGCTCGTCGTCGGCCTTGAAGCGGATCGACTGTCCCTTGCGGGAGACCAGCAGGATGTCGTCGTCGCCGTTGACCAGCTCGGCACCGATCAGCTCGTCGTCGTCCTCGCGGAAGTTGATCGCGATGACGCCGGCCTGGCGGGGCGAGTTGTAGTCGCCGAGCTTGGTCTTCTTGACCAGGCCGGTGCGGGTGGCGAGCACGAGGTAGGGGGCCTGCTCATAGTCACGGATCGCCAGCACCTGGGCGATGTCCTCGTCGGGCTGGAAGCTCAGCAGGCCGGCCACGTGGCCGCCCTTCGCGTCGCGCGCCGCCTCGGGCAGGTTGTAGGCCTTGGTGCGGTAGACGCGACCGGCCGTGGTGAAGAACAGCAGCCAGTGGTGGTTGGTGGTCGCGATGAAGTGCTGCACCACGTCGTCACCGCGCAGGGTCGCACCGCGCACGCCCTTCCCACCGCGCTTCTGCAGGCGGTACTGGTCGGCGCGGGTGCGCTTGGCGTAGCCGCCGCGGGTGATGGAGACGACGAGGTCCTCGTCGGGGATCAGGTCCTCCATCGACAGGTCGCCGTCGGCGGCGATGATCTGCGTACGCCGGTCGTTGCCGTACTTGTCGGTGATCTCCTTCAGCTCGTCGGAGACGATCTGACGCTGGCGCGGCTCGTTGGCCAGGATGTCCTCGAGGTCGGCGATGACGCGCTCGAGGTCGGCGAGGCGGTCCATGATCTTCTGGCGCTCCAGCGCCGCGAGACGACGCAGCTGCATCTCGAGGATGGCGTTGGCCTGGACCTCGTCGATGTCGAGCAGCGCGATGAGGCCACCGCGGGCCTCCTCGACGTCAGGACTGCGACGGATCAGCGCGATGACCTCGTCGAGGGCGTCGAGCGCCTTCGCGAGACCGCGGTAGATGTGGGCCTGGCGCTCGGCCTCGGCGAGGCGGAAGCGCGTACGCCGCTGGATGACCTCGATCTGGTGGGTGACCCAGTTGGAGATGAACTGGTCGATCGGGAGCGTGCGGGGCACGCCGTCGACCAGCGCCAGCATGTTGGCCGAGAAGTTGGTCTGCAGCTCGGTGTGCTTGAAGAGGTTGTTGAGCACGACCCGGGCCACGGCGTCGCGCTTGAGGATGATCACCAGGCGCTGGCCCGTGCGCGAGCTGGTGTCGTCGCGCACGTCGGAGATGCCCTGGATGCGCCCGGAGTCGGCGAGCTCGGCGATCTTCAGCGCCAGGTTGTCCGGGTTGACCATGTAGGGGAGCTCGCTGATGACGAGCATCGTGCGGCCCTTGGCGTCCTCGTCGATCTCGACGACGGCGCGCTGCGAGATCGAGCCGCGACCGGTGCGATAGGCCTGCTCGATGCCCTGGCGGCCCACGATCAGCGCGCCGTTGGGGAAGTCGGGGCCCTTGATCCGCTCGATGACGGCGTCCTGCAGCTCCTCCTTCGTGGCGTCGGGGTGCTCGAGCGCCCAGGTCGCGGCCTCGGCGACCTCACGGAGGTTGTGCGGCGGGATGCTCGTGGCCATGCCGACCGCGATGCCGGCCGAGCCGTTGACCAGCAGGTTGGGGAAGCGCGAGGGCAGGATGGTCGGCTCCTGCGAGCGACCGTCGTAGTTGGGGCGGAAGTCGACGGTGTCCTCGTCGATGTCGCGCACCATCTCCATCGCCAGCGGCGCCATCCGGCACTCGGTGTAACGCATGGCGGCGGCGGAGTCGTTGCCCGGGGAGCCGAAGTTGCCCTGGCCGTTGATCAGGGGCGAGCGCAGGACCCACGGCTGCGCGAGGCGGACCATGGTGTCGTAGATCGCGGTGTCGCCGTGGGGGTGGTACTGACCCATCACGTCGCCGACGACGCGCGAGCACTTCGAGAAGCCGCGGTCGGGGCGGTAGCCGCCGTCGTACATGGCGTAGAGGATGCGGCGGTGCACCGGCTTCAGCCCGTCACGTACGTCGGGCAGCGCGCGCCCGACGATCACGGTCATCGCGTAGTCGATGTAGGACTGCTGCATCAGCGTCTGGAGCTCGATCGGCTGGATGCGGTCGTCGCCGAACCCGAAGCCGCCTGCGCCGGTGCCGGTGGGGGTCTCAGTCATGTGGTTCTCTCCTGCGTTCTAGGGATGTCTAGCGCTGCTCATAGATTCGGCTAGCGGCCTAGATATCCAAGAAACGGACGTCCTTGGCGTTGCGCTGGATGAAGGAGCGGCGCTGCTCGACGTCCTCGCCCATCAGGATCGAGAAGATCTCGTCGGCCTGGGCGGCGTCCTCGAGGCCGACCTGCTTCATCAGGCGCGCGTCGGGGTCCATCGTGGTCTCCCACAGCTCGTCGGCGTTCATCTCGCCGAGACCCTTGTAGCGCTGGACCGGGTTCTCCTTGGGCAGCTTCTTGCCCTGGGCCTTCCCGTCGGCGAGCAGCGCGTCGCGCTCGGCGTCGGAGTAGACGAACTCGTGCTCGGCGGGCTTGTTCCACCGCAGGCGGTAGAGGGGCGGCTGGGCCATGTAGACGTAGCCGTGCTCGATGAGCGGCTTCATGAAGCGGAACAGCAGCGTCAGCAGCAGCGTGTTGATGTGGTGGCCGTCGACGTCGGCGTCGGCCATCATCACGACCTTGTGGTAGCGCAGCTTCTCGAGGTTGAACTCCTCGTGGATGCCGGTGCCGAGCGCGGAGATGATCGCCTGGACCTCGGAGTTGGCGAGCACCTTGTCGATGCGGGCCTTCTCGACGTTGAGGATCTTGCCGCGGATCGGGAGGATCGCCTGGATGCGCGGGTCGCGGCCCTGGCGCGCGGAGCCGCCGGCCGAGTCCCCCTCCACGATGAAGACCTCGCACTCGGCGGGGTTGGTCGACTGGCAGTCGCTGAGCTTTCCGGGCAGGCCGCCGCCGCCGAGCAGGCCCTTGCGGCCGCGGGCGAGCTCACGGGCCTTGCGCGCGGCGATGCGGGCGCTGGCCGCGGCCTGCGACTTGCGCACGATGTCGCGCCCCTCGGCCGGGTTCTCCTCGAACCACGCACCGAGCTGGTCGTTCATGATCCGCTGGGTGAAGCCCTTGGCCTCGGTGTTGCCGAGCTTGGTCTTGGTCTGGCCCTCGAACTGCGGCTCGGCGAGCTTGATGGAGACGATCGCGGTCAGGCCCTCGCGGATGTCGTCGCCCGAGACGCGGTCCTCCTTCTTCTTGATCAATCCCCACTCCTCGCCCCAGTGGTTGACCAGGGAGGTGAGGGAGGCGCGGAAGCCCTCCTCGTGGGTGCCGCCCTCGTGGGTGTTGATGTTGTTGGCGAAGGTGTGGACCGACTCGGTGTAGGAGGTGTTCCACTGCATCGCCACCTCGAGGCTCATGTGGTTCTCCACCGACTCGGGGGTGTCGGCCTCGAAGGAGATGACGGTCGCGTTGGCCTTGTCCTTGCGGCGGTTGAGGTGCTCGACGTAGTCGACGAGGCCGCGGTCGTACTTGAAGACCTGCTCGAGACCGCCGGCCTCCGCTCGCTTGATCGCGTCGTGGCCGGCGTTGTCGATCGAGTTGTCGACCGTCTCGTCCTGGATGGCGTCGACGCGCGACTCCGCGTCAGCCCGCTCGTCGCGCACGACGAACTCGACGCCCTTGTTGAGGAACGCCATCTCGCGCAGGCGCGAGGTGATGGTCTCGAGGTTGTAGGTGGTGTGCTCGAAGATGTCCTCGGAGGCGTACCAGGTCACCGTGGTGCCGGTGCCCTCACCGTCCTCCAGCGCGCGGACCTGCGCGAGGTCGGCGTCGGGCACGCCGAGCTGGAAGGACTGGCGCCACAGGTGGCCGCGGTTCTTCACCTCGGCGACCAGTCGGGTCGACAGCGCGTTGACGACCGAGACGCCCACGCCGTGGAGGCCGCCGGACACCTTGTAGCCGCCGCCGCCGAACTTTCCGCCGGCGTGGAGCATCGTCAGCGCCATCGTGAGCGCGGGCATCTCCTGCCCGGGCGCCGTGTCGGTCGGGATGCCGCGACCGTTGTCCTCGACGCGCACCCCGCCGTCGGCCTGGAGCGTGAGCACGATCCGGGTGGCGTAGCCGGCGAGCGCCTCGTCGACGCCGTTGTCCACGATCTCCCAGATCAGGTGGTGCAGGCCGCGCTCACCGGTGGAGCCGATGTACATGCCGGGGCGCTTGCGCACCGCCTCGAGGCCCTCGAGGACGGTGATCGCGGAGGCGTCGTACTCGAAGGCCTCGTCAACCGCGGTCGAGGAACGCTTCTCCGCCACGACCTCGGCCGCCGCCTCCTGCGCAGCCTCCACCGCCTCGGCGATGGCCTCCGCGGGGGAGGGGGGAGCGTCGGGTCCGGGTGCCTGCGAGTCGGTGGTCGGTTCGGTGGTGAACTCGTCGTTCTCTTCGCTCAAGGCACAGCCTTCTTCCCGTCGCCTGCAAGGGCGTTCGACATGAGTCGAGTCGCTGCTGCTGCCACAGGCAGCCAGACGTGCGACTCGTACATCCATACTACTGCCTCAGGCGCTCCCACCGAAGGATCGACCCGTGAGTTGGGGACGACGGGAGCAAAAAAGTGCCCTCAGGGGCCCCATGAGGCCGGTTCACAGCGCCGAACAGGGGGGTCGATGGGTCCCCCTACCGGCGCCGGGCCCTCAGATCGGCATTCCGGCTCATCCGTAGGTGTCGCGGGGTCCCCGGCCGTCGCGGCTGGAGAGCCGGCCCTTGGTCCAGCTCGGCAGGTGCGGCCCGAGCACCTCGATCACGGTCACCGTGCCGTGCCCGAGCTCGGTGTTGAGGCGGCGTACGACCGAGGGCGCGAGCAGCTTGAGCTGGGTGGCCCAGGCGGTGGAGTCGGTGCGCACGACGAGCCGGCCGTCGTCGAACGACTCGGGCGTGCAGTGGTCGGCGACCTCGGAGCCGACCAGCTCGGCCCAGCGGCCGAAGACGCCCTGGACCTTCAGGTCGAGCTCCCAGCCGTGGTTGGCGATCAGCCTTCCCATCGCCTGGTCGAGCAGCTGCGGGTCGCGGTCGTCGGGGCGCGCACCCGAGGAGGTGGTGCGCGTACGCCGCCGGAAGGGCGCCGCCTTCCGACGCGCGGGCTGGGTGCTGGCGCTCGCCGCCGCGGCGCGGGCGGCGGCCCGCGCCAGGTCGAGACCGTCGGCGCGGTGCTCCGGTTCGGGCTCTCGCTCGACGGCCGGGTCGGGGGTCGCCTCCTCGCCGCGCGTCGGCTCGTCCTCAGGCGTCACGGGTCACCTCGCCGTCCGCGACGAGGTAGCGCACGCCCTGCAGCGATGCGGGAACGTCAGCAGCTACCGCCGCGGTGACCAGCACCTGCTCGGCACCCGCGACGAGCTGGGCGAGCTGGCTGCGACGCTCGGCGTCGAGCTCGGCGAAGACGTCGTCGAGCACGAGGATCGGGTCGTCGCCGTCCGCGCGGAGCAGGTCGTACGACGCCAGGCGCAGTGCCAGCGCGAACGACCACGACTCCCCGTGGGAGGCGTAGCCCTTGACCGGCAGGCGCAGGTCGTCGGGCCCGGACCCCGTGCCGAGGGTGAGCAGCATCTCGTCGCGGTGCGGGCCGACGAGCGAGATCCCGCGGTCGAGCTCGTCCTTGCGCCTCGCCGCGATCGCGTCGAGCAGGGCCTGCTGGAGGTCGGTCGCTTCGGGTGCGCCCACCTCGACGCTGGGCTTGTACTCGAGGTCCGCGTCGTCGCGGCTCGCGCCGCGGGCCACCGCCTCGTAGGCCTTGCCGAGGAAGGGGCGCAGGTCCTCCACGAGCCGCAGGCGCGCGCCGAGGATCTCCGCGCCGACCCGGGCCAGGTTGTCGTCCCAGATCTCCAGCGTCGCCATCGCGGCGTCGCGCGACGAGCCGCGTGCGATCCCGGCGGTCTTGAGCAGGCTGTTGCGCTGCTTGAGGATCCGGTCGTAGTCCGAGCGCACCCCGGCCATTCGCGGGGTGCGCAGCACCAGCAGGTCGTCGAGCATCTTGCGTCGGTCGGACGGGTCGCCCTTGACCAGCGTCAGGTCGTCGGGGGCGAAGACCACGGTGCGCACCAGGCCGATGATCTCCCGCGGCCGCGGCAGCGGGGAGCGGTTGATCCGGGCCCGGTTGGCGCGACCCGGGTTCAGCTCCACCTCGAGCAGGGCCGTACGCCCCTCCTTGACCACCGACGCCCGCACCACCGCCTGGTCGGCGCCGGCGCGGATGAGCGGTGCGTCGGTGGCGACCCGGTGCGAGGACAGCCGGGAGAGGTAGTCGATCGCCTCGACGAGGTTGGTCTTGCCCTGCCCGTTGCGGCCGATGAAGGCCGTGGCCCCCGGCTCCAGCGCGACGTCGAGGTCGGCGTAGGAGCGGAAGTTGTGCAGGCTCAGGTGGGCGACGTGCAAGGTCTCAACTCTCGCTGGGCTCCTCGGCAGTGCCAGCACCGGCCTTCTTCGCGGTCTCGGTCTGGTCGGCGGAACCGCCGTCCTCGACGTCGCCGCCCTTGGGGGCAGCGGTGCGCACGGCATGGCCGCCGAACTGGTTGCGCATCGCGGCCACGGCCTTCATGGCCGGACTGTCGTCCTGGCGCGAGACGAACCGCGCGTAGAGCGCCGCCGTGATGGCGGGAGTGGCGACGGCGTTCTCGATGCCGGCCTCGACGGTCCAGCGGCCCTCGCCGGAGTCCTCGGCGTAGCCGGCGATCTGGCTCAGGCCCGGGTCGTTGTCGAGCGCGGCGACCATGAGGTCGAGCAGCCACGAGCGGATCACGGTGCCCTCGCGCCACGAGCGGAAGACCTCGGTCACGTTCTCGACCATGTCGACCTTCTCGAGCAGCTCCCAGCCCTCGGCGTAGGACTGCATGATGGCGTACTCGATGCCGTTGTGGACCATCTTCGAGAAGTGCCCGGCGCCCACCTTGCCGGCGTGGACCGAGCCGAAGTCACCCTCGGGCGCCAGCGCGTCGAAGGCCGGCTGCACCTTCGAGATGTCGTCGGCGTCGCCGCCGTACATCAGGGCGTAGCCGTTCTCTAGGCCCCAGACGCCGCCGGAGACACCGCAGTCGACGTAGCCGATGCCCTTGGTGGCGAGCAGCTCGGCGTTGGCAATGTCGTCGGTCCAGCGCGAGTTGCCGCCGTCGACCACCACGTCGCCCTCGCCGAGGAGCTCGCCGAGCTCCTTCACCGTGGCGCGGGTGGCGTCGCCGGCCGGGACCATGACCCACACGACCTTCGGGCTGGGCAGCGCCTCGACGAGCGCGGCCAGCGAGTCGACGTCGCTGACGTCGGGGTTGCGGTCGTAGCCGACGACCGTCAGTCCTGCGCGGCGCATGCGCTCGCGCATGTTGCCGCCCATCTTGCCCAGTCCGATGAGTCCGATGTCCATGGTCACGAGACTAGCCGTGCACGAGGAACGAGTGCACGGCGTGTCGAGGGAGGTCGAGTTCCACCGCGATCGAGCCTGCGAGATCGCGACGTGGTGTATCGAGACCCACCTGATCCAGAAGGTCTCGATACGCCACTCGTTCCTCGCGGCTACTCGACCACCGAGTGGGTTGTGCGGCTACTCGACCACCGAGTGCTGGCTCAGCTCAACAGGCGCCGCGGCATCAGCAGGTAGCGGAAGGACCCGGCGTCGTCGGCGTCGGTCCCGGAGATCACGACCGGCTTGGTGGCCTGGGTGAAGGCGAGGTCGACGAACTCGCCGTCGATGGCGGTGAGGCCGTCGAGCAGGAACTGGGGATTGAAGCCTGTGGTGAGGTCGTCGCCGGTGATGTCGGCGTCGACCGCCTCGGTCGCCATCGCCTCGTCGCCGGACCCGGCGTCGAGCACGATCTGGTGGTCACCGAACTTCATCTGCACCGCGGTGTTGCGCTCGGCGACGAGGGCCACGCGCTTGACGGTCTCGATGAGCTCGGCCTTGTTGACCTTGGCGATGGTGAGGTGCTCGGCCGGGAAGAGCGAGCGGACCTTGGGGAACTCGCCGTCGAGCAGACGGGTCGTCGTGCGGCGTACGCCGCCCAGGCCGGTGCCCTCGAAGCCGATCAGGCCCTCGCCGGCGCCGCTGGCGCTGAGCGCGATGGTGACCTCGGCGCCCGACGTCAGCGACTTCGCGGTGTCGCCGAGCACCTTGGCCGGCACCAGCGCGGCGACCGACTCGTCGGGGGACTGCGGGTTCCAGGTGAGCTCACGGTGCGAGAGGCGGAAGCGGTCGGTGGCGAGGAGCGCCATCGTGGAGCCGTCGATCTCGATCCGTACGCCGGTCAGCACCGGCAGCATGTCGTCGCGGCCAGCGGCCGTGACCGCCTGGGCGACCGCGTGCGCGAAGTCGGCGCTGGACACGGTGCCGGTGGCGGAGGGCATCTCGGGCAGCGTCGGGTAGTCGGCGACCGGCATGGTCTGGAGGCTGAAGCGCGCGGAGCCGCAGGTCAGCGAGACGCGGGGACCCTCCAGGGTCAGCTCGACCGGCTTCGCAGGCAGGCTGCGGCAGATGTCGGCCAGCAGGCGACCGCTCACCAGCGCCCTGCCCTCGTCGTTGACCTCCGCGGTGAGGGTGGCGCGGGCCGAGGTCTCGTAGTCGAACGTCGACAGCATCAGGCCGGCGTCGTTGGCCTCGATGAGCAGGCCGGCCAGGACCGGCGAGCTCGGGCGGACCGGCAGGCTGCGGGCAGCCCAGGCAACGGCATCGGCGAAGACGTCGCGTTCGACGCGGAACTTCACTGGGGTCTCCTCGATGAGAGGTGGAGCGTGGGACGTGCAGGAAGACAGGGACCACACGCAGGCGTGTGGGAAGTGCATCCTGCCACGCGCACCCGGCGCCCCGGCAGGGTTCTCCCCAGAGGAAGGGCCGGTAGACGTTGGTGGGTGATCGGAACAGTCTTGAGGTTCATAGTGGTCATAGGGTCGGTGGAAACTGTGGACAACCGGTATCTCTGCAGGTCAGCGCCCTGAAAGCATGTGGATGAGGGGTGTGCACCCAGCACGGTGAACTCGCTGTGGGGTGTGGACTCCCGCGTCCTTCGTGTCATTCGTCCCGAGGTGTCCACAGGGGGTGGGGACGAAGCGCCGATCCGAACCACAAGTTCTCCACACCTCGTGGAGCATCGCGCCCCGTGTCGCACGTCGTGAGGGACCCTCAGACCTGGCGCGCCTGCATCTTGACCCGGTTGGTGAGCTCGCTGACCTGGTTGAAGACCGCGCGGCGCTCGGCGAGCAGCTGGCGGATCTTGCGGTCGGCGTACATCACCGTGGTGTGGTCGCGTCCGCCGAACTCGCGGCCGATCTGCGGCAGCGACATCGAGGTCAGCTCACGGCAGAGGTACATGCCGATCTGGCGGGCCATGACGAGGTGGCGACCGCGGGAGGGCCCGGTGAGGTCCTCGAGCGAGACGCCGAAGTAGGCGGCCGTCTGGGCGATGATCAGTGCGTGGGTGATCTCGGGCTCGCCGCCCTCGGGGATCAGGTCCTTGAGGACGATCTCGGCCAGGGTCATGTCGACCTCCTGGCGGTTGAGGTTGGCGAAGGCCGTGACCCGGATCAGCGCGCCCTCGAGCTCGCGGATGTTGGTCTGGATCTTGGAGGCGATGAACTCCAGCACGTCCGGCGGCGCGGTGAGGCGGTCCATCGCTGCCTTCTTGCGCAGGATCGCGATGCGGGTCTCGAGGTCCGGCGGCTGGACGTCGGTGATGAGGCCCCACTCGAACCGGTTGCGCAGCCGGTCCTCGAGCGCCTCGAGGCGCTTGGGCGCGCGGTCGGAGGTCAGCACGATCTGCTTGTTGGCGTTGTGGAGGGTGTTGAACGTGTGGAAGAACTCTTCCTGCGTCTGGGTCTTGCCCTCGAGGAACTGGATGTCGTCGATCAGCAGCACGTCGACGTCGCGGTAGCGGCGCTTGAAGCGGTCCTGCCGGTCGTCGCGGATCGCGTTGATGAACTCGTTGGTGAACTCCTCGCTGGAGACGTAGCGCACCTTGGCGTTGCTGTAGAGGCTGCGCACGTAGTGCCCGATCGCGTGGAGCAGGTGCGTCTTGCCGAGGCCGGACTCGCCGTAGACCAGGAGCGGGTTGTACGCCTTGCCCGGCGCCTCGGCCACTGCGACGGCGGCCGCGTGGGGGAACCGGTTGGACGAGCCGATGACGAAGGTCTCGAAGGTGTACTTCGGGTTCAGGCGGGTCTCCAGCGCGGACGGACGCCGCTCGCCGCTCGGGGCGGGCTCGGCGTGGTCGTGCTGGGGCGCCGGCGCGGCGTCGAACGCCGAGTCGTACGCCGGCTCATTTGTCGACAAAGCGACAGATCGATCTGTCGATTCGTCGGCCTGGGGGGGCGGGACGTCCTCGAGCGCCGGGTTCACCGTCACCAGCATCCGGATCTCGCGCCCGAAGCCCTCGCTCAGCGCGTCCTCGATGTGGTTGCGCAGCCGGCCCTCGAGCTGGTTGCGCGTGAAGTCGTTGGGGACCGCGATGATCGCGGTGTTCTCGTGCAGTGTCATGGGCACGCTGGGACGCAGCCAGGCGCGCTGGTTGGGCTGGAGGTCCTCGACGATCTGCTGCCATGCCGTCCCGAGATCTACCTGCTGGTCGTCCACCGGACCGCCTTTGCTTTCCACCGTTGTCTGAAGGCTCACACCGAACACTCGGCGAACCTTGGTCCACAGAGTTGTCCACAAGCTGTGAACTGACTGGCCCGAGGACCCGGGACAGCGTCCCCGAGGCGTGCCTCGCCACGATCCTTCCAGCGTTTCCGCAGGTCAGAGGCTGTTTGCGAGCCACTGTGATCCGGGCCACACCACGAGCGCGAACCTGGACGGACCGAGGTGGCAGGGCACCGCGGAGGCTGTGAACGTAACAACCTGACGACCGTCGCGGCAAGACGTCATCCACAGGGTGTCCCGCGGGCGGTGGTCGTGGGTTTGACCCCCTCTTTCCCCACCGCGTACCGTTGGCCGGTCGCTCCGTGTCGACGGGTGCCGCATGTCCACGATCCGCCTCATGGCGGCCACGTGGGTGGGCGGTGCCGGCCGAAAGTGTCTGATCGTGGCCAAGCATCGACCGCGCCGTGGAGTGGACATCCCTCGAAACCTTCGGAGAAATAGCCGTGAGCAAGCGTACCTACCAGCCGAACAACCGTCGCCGTCACAAGGTGCACGGCTTCCGTCTGCGCATGCGGACCCGCGCCGGCCGTTCGATCCTGTCCAGCCGCCGCCGCAAGGGCCGCAAGAGCCTGGCGGTCTGACGGCCCGAGTCCACGGCTCCCGCCGTGCTCCCCGCTGTCCACCGCCTCGCCGACAGTGACGACTTCCGTCGCACCGTCCGGGGCGGACGTCGTGCCGGTTGCGCGACCCTGGTCGTCCACCTCTGGGTGGACGCCGACGCGCCCGCGGCACCGACACAGGTGGGGTTCACGGTCAGCAAGGCCGTGGGCAACGCCGCCACACGCAACCGCGTGAAGAGACGACTCCGGCACCTGACCCGGGAGCGCCTTCCGGACCTGGAGGGCCTCCCGGGTCGTGCTGCTCTCGTGGTGCGTGCGCTCCCAGCCGCCGCCGAGGCGTCCTACGCGACGCTCGGTGCCGACCTGGGCCGTACGCTCGACCGGGTGAGCGGCACATGAAGCACCTCCTGATCGGGTTCATCCGCGCGTGGCGGTTCGCGATCAGCCCGCTCTACGGCCAGGTCTGTCGCTACCACCCCACCTGCTCGGCGTACGCCCTCGAGGCCGTCACCGAGCACGGGGCAGTGCGCGGCACCTGGCTCTCCGTACGCCGTATCGGCCGCTGCCACCCGTGGGCCGACGGCGGCTACGACCCGGTTCCGCCCCGTGTCCCCTCCCGCGCCCCCGGCGTGGGCTCCACCACCCCGAGCCAGGGAGCTTGAGTGATCGACTTCTTCGTGTCCATCGGCAGCGCCATCATGACGCCGCTCTACTACGCGATCTCGTTCGTGCTGGTGGGCTTCCACAACGTCTTCGGCGACCTGTTCGGACCCACCTCCGGCCTGGCCTGGGTGCTGTCGATCATCGGGCTGACGCTCGTGGTCCGTGCCGCGCTGATCCCGCTGTTCGTCAAGCAGATCAAGTCGAGCCGCAACATGCAGCTCATCCAGCCCAAGGTGCGTGAGCTGCAGAAGAAGTACGGCCACGACCGGGAGCGTCTCGCGCAGGAGACGATGAAGCTCTACAAGGACTCCGGGACGAACCCGTTCGCGTCCTGCCTGCCGATCCTGCTGCAGATGCCGATCTTCCTCGCGCTCTTCCGCATCCTCGACCAGGCTGCGCGCAACCCGGAGACCAAGCGCGGCCTGATGACCCCTGAGCTCAACGAGCAGCTCAGCGCGGCCGTGTTCGCCGGCGGCAAGATCTCCGACACCTTCCTCAACGCGGAGGGCGTCGAGGTGCGGGTGCTGGCCGCGGTCCTGGTGCTGGCGATGACGCTCACGACGTTCCTCACGCAGCGCCAGCTGATGAGCAAGAACATGCCGGCCGACGCGCTGTCCGGTCCCTACGCCCAGCAGCAGAAGATGCTGCTCTACGTCCTCCCCGTCGTGTTCGCGGTCGGCGGCATCGCCTTCCCCGTCGGTGTGCTCTTCTACTGGACCACCTCGAACCTGTGGACGATGGCGCAGCAGTTCTACGTCATCCGCAACAACCCCGCGCCCGGCACCCCGGCCTTCAAGGCCAAGGAGGACCGCGACCGCGCGAAGGCGGCGAAGAAGGGCATCGCGATCGAGCCCGAGGCCACGGAGGGTCCCGTCGTCACCGAGGTGAAGCCGCCGCGCCAGCAGCCGCAGCGGCAGACCAAGGCACAGCGCAACCAGAAGAAGAAGCGCTGACCGCACAGTTCTCTGCGAGCCCGTCGAGGGCGTCGCACCCCGAAGGAAGCAGGAGACACACGTGAGTGAGCAGATGACCGACACGGACGCCGCAGGTGCCGAGGTGCCCGAGGAGTCGGGCTCCGAGCAGTCCGGGACCGACGAGTCCGGAACCCCCCGCCTGACCAAGGTCCAGCGTCTCGAGCACGAGGGCGACATCGCCGCCGACTACCTCGAGGAGCTCCTCGACATCGCGGACCTCGACGGGGACCTCGACATGGACGTCGAGGGCGACCGCGCCAGCGTCCAGATCGGCGGTGCTGACCTGAGCCTGCTGGTGGGTCGCAACGGCGAGGTGCTGGAGGCCCTCCAGGAGCTGACGCGCCTGGCCGTCTACCGCGAGACCGGCGAGCGCTCCCGTCTGATGCTGGACGTCGGCGGGCACCGAGCCGAGCAGCGGTCCCGGCTGGTCGCCCTGGCTGAGAAGTCCATCGCCGAGGTGAAGGAGTCCGGTGAGCCGATGTCACTGGAGCCGATGAGCGCCTTCGAGCGCAAGGTCGTCCACGACGCCGTGGCCGCGGCCGGTCTGACGTCCGAGTCGGAGGGCGCCGAGCCGAAGCGCCACGTGGTGATCCTTCCCGCGTGAGCGACGACGTTTCACGTGAAACAGCACCCTCCGTGCCCGATGTGGCGCGGAGGGTGTTCGCGTCCGAGCAGCTCGCCCTTGCCGAGCGCTACGCAGAGCTCCTGGCGACCGAGGGTGTCGTCCGTGGATTGATCGGCCCCCGTGAGGCGCCACGATTGTGGGACCGGCACCTGCTCAACTCGGCTGTCCTCGCCGAGGCGATCCCGACCGGGTCTGAGGTGTGTGACATCGGGACGGGTGCCGGCCTGCCCGGCCTGGTCGTGGCCATCGCCCGGCCGGACCTTCAGGTGACCCTCGTGGAGCCGCTGCTCCGGCGGACGACGTTCCTGGATGAGGTCGTCGACGAGCTGGGCCTCACCCACGTGACCGTCCGGCGCGGTCGGGCAGAAGACCTCCACGGCGAGCAGGTGTTCGACGTGGTGACGTCCCGTGCGGTGGCGCCGCTGGAGAGGCTGCTCGGATGGAGCATGCCTCTGGTCGCCCCGACGGGAGCGACGGTGGCGATGAAGGGCAGGAGCGTGCGCGATGAGATCGAGGCGTCGTCCACGTTCCTCCGGAAGTGGCGCTGTGGTGTCCCCGAGGTGTCCGAGGTGGGCATCGGCATCGTCGATCCACCGACGACGGTGGTCCGAGTTCCATGGGCCGACTCGTCGCAGATAGGTTGGCCCCTTGCCCGCGATGCCAAGAGTCGTCGTACCAAGCGCAGCCCGCGCGCACCGAAGTGAGAGGTGGCCCGAGTGACGGACCGTCCCAGTGAGAGCACGAGCGCGAACCCGGGCTCCGAGACGCGCACAGAGTTTTCCACCGACCGCGGCACGCCTGGCGAGCGGGACTATCCACAGGGTTCCCCTAGTTCTCCACAGGCTGGGGGACAGTCAGCGGTTTCGGCCGAGGTTTCACGTGAAACCGACACGTCGGGCGTTTCACGTGAAACACGACCGGCGTGGCAGGTACGCACCGCCGCCGACATCGCGGCTCAGGACAACGACTTCACTGACCACGGAACACCCCTCGCCCAGGCAGCTCAGCACTCGGTGCTCGCGCGGTCGGGCGGCCTGCGTCGGCAGGGCGTCCCCCGCCCGGAGGCTACGCGCGTGATGGTGGTCGCCAACCAGAAGGGTGGCGTCGGCAAGACGACCTCGACGGTCAACGTGGCGGCCGGCCTGGCCCAGCTGGGCCAGAAGGTGCTCGTGATCGACCTCGACCCCCAGGGCAACGCGTCCACCGCGCTGGGCGTGGAGCACCACCGCGGGATCCCGTCGACGTACGACATGCTCGTCGATGGTCAGCCGCTCGCCGAGGTCATGACCGCATGCGCCGATCTCCCCGGCCTGTGGGCCGTGCCCGCCACGATCGACCTCGCCGGCGCGGAGATCGAGCTGGTGAGCGTGGTGGCTCGCGAGCAGCGCCTCGCCCGTGCGATCAACGCCCACCCCCTGGTCGGCACCGCCGCCGAGGTGGGTGACGAGCGCTTCGACTACGTCTTCGTCGACTGCCCGCCCTCCCTCGGCCTGCTCACGCTCAACGCGCTCGTCGCCGGCCGGGAGATGTTCATCCCGATCCAGGCGGAGTACTACGCCCTCGAGGGACTGGGCCAGCTGCTCGAGACGGTCGAGATGGTGCGCCAGCACCTGAACCCGCAGCTGATCGTGTCGACGATCCTGCTCACCATGTACGACGCCCGCACCCGCCTCGCCGCCGGCGTCTCGGAAGAGGTGCGCAGCCACTTCGGTGACCAGGTCCTCAAGACGGCCGTGCCCCGCTCGGTGCGCGTGTCGGAGGCGCCGTCGTACGGCCAGACGGTGATGACCTACGATCCTGCGTCGGCGGGAGCGCTGTCCTACCTGGAGGCGGCCCGCGAGATCGCCAGCAAGGGAGCCCCTGCATGAACACCACTCCGCGTCGCGGCCTCGGCCGTGGTCTGGGCTCGCTGATCCCCACCTCCCCCAGCACGCCGCCCCCGCCCACTCAGGGCCCGGAGGCAGTGGACGGAGTCACGAACGGCTCGTCCTCGGCTGGTTCCACGTCGAACAATGGCGTGAGCGCGTCGGACGAGGTCGCCGCAGGCACCGTCGCAGCCGCCTACTTCGCCGAGCTCCCGATCACCCAGGTGCGCCCGAACGCCCGCCAGCCGCGTCAGGTCTTCGAGGAGGAGGCACTGGCCGAGCTGGTGCACTCCATCCGCGAGGTCGGCCTGCTCCAACCGGTCGTCGTCCGCAAGAGCGGCGAGGACTCCTACGAGCTCATCATGGGCGAGCGTCGCTGGCGTGCCTCGCAGGAGGCCGGCCGCGACACGATCCCTGCGATCGTGCGCGAGACCGACGACAACGACATGCTGCGCGACGCGCTGCTGGAGAACCTCCACCGCTCCCAGCTGAACCCCCTGGAGGAGGCGGCGGCCTACGGCCAGCTGCTCGAGGACTTCGGCTGCACCCACGAGGAGCTCGCCCAGCGCATCGGCCGCTCACGCCCGCAGATCTCCAACACGCTGCGCCTCCTCAAGCTCTCACCTGCCGTCCAGCGACGCGTGGCGGCCGGCGTGCTGTCCGCGGGCCACGCCCGCGCCCTGCTGAGCGTCGACGACCCGGGTTTGCAGGACAGGCTCGCCGGTCGGGTCACCGCGGAGGGGATCTCCGTGCGGGGACTCGAGGAGATCGTGTCCGTCGGCGTCTCCGAGGACGACTCCCCCCGCGTCGTGCGCCGCAAGCCGACCGCTCCCGGGCTCGCCGAGCTCGGGGACCGGCTCTCCGACCGGCTGGAGACGCGGGTGAAGGTCGACCTGGGCAAGGCCAAGGGCAAGATCACCGTGGAGTTCGCCAGCCTCGACGACCTGCGTCGGATCGTCGACATCATGGACCCGCGCAACCGGGACGACCGCCCGATCTGAGACGAGCAGCGACGACCGAGGAACGAGGTCGGCGCGTGGGCTCGGCCAGATCGAGTAGGCCTCGCGCCTGAGGAACGAAGGCGCGACAAGGCCGTATCGAGATCTCATGTGGATCCGAGGGTCTCGATACGCCAGCTCGTTCCTCGCCGGCTACTCGACCACCGAGGGGGGTGTGCTCGTTCCTCGCCGGCTACTCGACCACCGACAGGCCTGGCCTACTTGAGTGGTTTCGAGGCTCGCTTCGCTCACACCTCAACCACCGATGATGACCAGTCGTTAAGTCGACAAAGCCACAAAGCGACAGATCGACCTGTCGACAGGTCTACTTGTTGCCTTGCCGCTTTGCTCGCTTCTCTGCGCGCTTGCGGGCGCGCTCCCGCTTCTCCGAGGCGTCGAGCACGGCCGCTTCCTCGAGCGTCGGGGCGCCGCCGCCCTTCGAGGCGGGCAGCCACCAGGAGCCGGGCGGCTGCTCGGCCGGGGGGTACTCGGCGATGACCTCGTCGAGCAGCCGCGACATCCGGGCGTGGAGCTCGGCGGTCTCGCCCACGGGGTCGGCGCCGGTCACGTGCATCGGCTCACCGACCTTGATCGCGATCGTCTTGCCGCGGGAGAAGTCGCGCGGGTGGTCCTTGGTCATCATCCGCTGGGTGCCCCACATGATCACCGGCACGAGCGGTACGCCGGCCTCGGCGGCGATGCGTACGGCTCCGGTCTTGAACTCCTTGAGCTCCATCGCCCGCGAGATCGTGGCCTCGGGGAAGATCCCGACCGCCTCGCCCCGGCGCAGGTAGTCGACGGCGGTGTGGAAGCTCGCCACACCCTCGCCGCGGTCGACCTCGATGTGGTGCAGGGAGCGCATGAGGGGCCCGACCCAGCGGTGGTCGAAGAGCTCGCGCTTGGCCATGAAGCGCACCAGGCGACCCGAAGGGTTGGCAGCGAGGCCGCCGTAGACGAAGTCGACGTAGCCGATGTGGTTGTAGGCCAGCAGGACGCCGCCGGTGCGCGGGACGTGGTCGGTGCCCGTCATCTGGAAGCGCTGCCCGAGGGCCCGAAAGGCCGTCTTGGCGGTCACGATGATCGGGGGGTAGGTCACGTCGCGCATGGGCCGAAGCCTAGGGTCCGCGCCGCGCGGCGGCGAGCGTTCGTGACAGGCGACTCACGCGGCGCTCGGCATGCTCAGCGGCGGGTGGCGAGGAAGTCCGCGATCCGCCCGATCGCCTCCTCCAGCACGCTCGCCTCCGGCAGCGTGACCAGCCGGAAGTGGTCGGGAGCGGGCCAGTTGAAGCCGGTGCCGTGCGTGACGAGGATCTTCTTGGCTCGCAGCAGGTCGATGACGAACTCCTGGTCGTCCTCGATGGCGTAGACGTCGGGGTCGAGCCGGGGGAAGCAGTAGAGCGCCCCGCGCGGCTTGACGTTGGAGACGCCCGGGATCTCGTTGAGCAGCCGGTGGGCGAGCATCGACTGCTCGTAGAAGCGTCCTCCCGGTCCGATCAGCTCCTCGATCGACTGGTAGCCACCGAGCGCGGTCTGAATCGCGTGCTGTGCAGGCACGTTGGCGCACATGCGCATGTTGGCGATCAGGGTCAGGCCCTCGAGGAAGTCAGTGGCGATCTCCTTCGGACCCGAGATCATCACCCAGCCGGCGCGGTAGCCGCAGACGCGGTAGGCCTTGGAGAGCCCGGAGAACGTCAGGCACAGCACGTCGTTGCCGCCGTACGTCGCCGCGTGGTGGTGCTGGGCGTCCTCGAACAGGATCTTCTCGTAGATCTCGTCGGCCATGACCACGAGCTGGTGGCGCCGCGCGATGTCGACGAGACCCTTGACCGTCTCCTCGCTGTAGACCGCCCCGGTGGGGTTGTTCGGGTTGATGATCACCAGCGCATGGGTGTTCTCGGTGATCTTGGCCTCGATGTCGGCCAGGTCGGGGTTCCAGTCGTCGTCCTCGTCGCAACGGTAGTGGACCGGGATGCCGCCGGCGAGCGTGATCGCGCCCGTCCACAGCGGGTAGTCCGGCGCCGGCACGAGGATCTCGTTGCCGTCGTCCACGAAGGCCTGGAGAACCATGGAGATGAGCTCGGAGACGCCGTTGCCGATGAAGATGTCCTCCACGCCGACGTCGCGCAAGCCGTGGGACTGGTAGTAGTGCATGACGGCGGTCCGCGCGGACCAGATGCCCTGCGAGTCGGCGTAGCCCTGGGCGTCGGGCAGGTGGTGGATCATGTCGGCGAGGATCTGCTCGGGCGCCTCGAAGCCGAACGGTGCGGTGTTGCCGATGTTGAGCTTGAGGATCCGGTGGCCCTCGGCCTCGAGGCGCTGGGCCTCGACCAGGATGGGGCCGCGGACGTCGTAGCGGACACCTTGCAGCTTCTTGCTCTGTCGGATCGGGCGCACGACTCATCCTCTCAGGCGCCGCGCGGGGCTAGCATCGATGTCGTGTCCCGCAAGACCGCACGCCTCACGGTCGACCACCTCGCGGAGCTGGCCGACCCGGTCCGCGCCTGCCTGTTCTGGGAGCTCACCCCGGTGGACCGATCGCGCCTCGACGAGCAGGAGCGGATCGCCGAGAAGGAGAGCTGGGTCTCCGCAGTCCTGCGCGACTGGGGCTCGTGCGGGCGGGTCGTCCGCGTCGACGGGCGCACGGTCGGTCTCATCATCTACGCCCCGGCGCCGCGGTTCCCCGGAGCCGCGTCGCTGCCCACCGCGCCGTCCTCGCCGGACGCCGTGGTCGCGGCCACGGCGTGGATCGAGCCCGAGCTGCGGGGCGGCGGGCTCGGACGGCTGCTGGTGCAGGCGATGGCCGCCGACCTCGTGGAGCGCGGCCACACGGCCGTCGAGGCGTACGGCGACACGCGGGGGCGGCCGGACGGCTGCGTGCTGCCGGCGGAGTTCCTCGGCAGCGTGGGCTTCAAGACCCAGCGCGCGCACCCCACGACGCCGCGGATGCGGATGGAGCTGCGCACCGCGCTGAGCTGGAAGGACGAGGTCGAGCTGGCGCTCGAGCGCGTGTGGGGAGTCGTACGCCCCACGCAGAAGGCGGCCCGCCCGATCGGATCGGTGCGGACCGCCTCTGGCGACTGAGGACGACTCAGATGATGCCCTCGAGCTCCTTGAGGAGCGCGGCCTTGGGCTTGGCGCCGACGATGGACTTCACGACCTCGCCGCCCTGGTAGACGTTGATGGTCGGGATGCCGGTGACGCGGTAGGACGAGGGGGTCACCGGGTTCTCGTCGACGTTCATCTTGAGGAACGTCAGCTTCTCGCCGTGCTCGGCGTTCAGCTCGTCGAGGATCGGGGCGACCTGGCGGCACGGACCGCACCACTCCGCCCAGAAGTCCACGAGGACGGGCTTGTCGGACTTGAGGACCTGCGCCTCGAACTCGGCGTCGGTCACAGCGGCGATGTTGGCCACGGGTGTGCCCCTTTCATCGGGATAGGTCGGTGGGGTGTCGATCAATCCAACACCACCCCACGGACAGTTGTTCCCGCCCTCGCCGTGGCTCGGGTAGTCCACCGGCCTTCGGCTGCGTGGGTGCCCTCGGAGCAGCCACTTCCCGGTGGACTACCTCGAGCAAGTGGTGTGGTGCCTACATCGTGAAGTACATTCACTACATGACCGCACCGTCAGAGGTCCTCGACCGGGTCCTGCACCTGGCCACGCTGGTCCAGGCCGACCTCGCCCGCTTCGAGCGCGAGCAGGGCCTCACGACGTCGCGGGTGCACGTGCTGTGGGTGGTCGGCGGGGGTGGGCCGAGCACGCAGCAGGCCCTGGCGCAGGCGCTGGGGGTCACCCCACGCAACGTCACGGGCCTCGTCGACGGACTCGTCGCCAGCGGTCACGTGACTCGCGAGGACCACCCCACGGACCGCCGCGCCACCCTCGTCACGCTGACGGAGCTGGGCACGCGCACCGTCGACGACCTCGTGGCGTCGCACACCGACCTGGCAGCGCGGCTGTTCGGGGACGTCCCACCGGAGCGGCTCGCGGTCTTCAGCGAGGTGCTCGACGACACGACAGGCCGGTTTGCCCGGCTGATGGAGGAGGCGTGATGGACGCCGTACGCGGCGTGCTGGCCCTGGCCTGGAAGGCGCTCAGGCTCGAGATCACGCTCTACCGGGCGTTGGGTCGTTGGCTCGTACGCCGCCCCGACGTGCCGGCCGGCACGGAGCCCATCGGTTACTCCCGGCTCGTGGCGCCGATGCTCTGGCTGTGGATCTTCGGCTCCGCCGTCGAGGTCGTCGTCCTCGACGTGGTGCTGAGCCGGTGGTGGACACCGCTCCGCATCCCGCTCCTGGTGGTGGGTGTCTGGGGCCTGGTGTGGATGCTGGGGATGCTCGCGGCCTACCGCGTACGTCCGCACCTGCTGGGGGAGGAGACGCTGCAGGTGCGTGACGGCATCCATGCCCGCGTCGACGTACCCCTGGACCGCATCGCGAGCGTCCGCACCGTCGACCACGAGCTCCCCGGGCTGCTGAGGTCCGTGCACGTCGAGGGTGAGGGCGACGGCGCGACCCTGCTGGTCGGTGTCGGCAGCCGGACCAACCTCGAGCTGGTGCTCACCGGGCCGACGACGCTGGAGACGCCGCACGGCCCGTCGACCGTGGCCCGGGTGGGCCTGTGGGTCGACGAGCCGCGCGAGGTGGCAGAGGTGCTCAGGCGCCGGCGGTCTGCACCTCTTCGGTGATCGCCTCGACGGTGGCGGCGGCGTCACCGGCGGTGGACGCCTCGTGGTCGAGGGCGGCGATGAAGCGCTCGGCGTCCAGGGCGGCAGCGCAGCCGGTGCCGGCAGCGGTGATCGCCTGGCGGTAGTGGTGGTCGACGAGGTCGCCGGCGGCGAAGACGCCCGGGAGGTTGGTCTTGGTCGAGGGGTGCTCGACGAGGACGTAGCCGTCGTCGTCGAGGTCGACCTGGCCGGTCAGCAGCTCCGAGCGCGGGTCGTGGCCGATCGCGATGAAGAGGCCGGTGACGTCGAGCTTCCGCTCCTCGCCCGTCACGGTGTCGCGCAGGTCGATGGACTCGAGCTTGTCGGCGCCGTTGATCGCGGCGACCTCGGAGTTCCACACCATCTCGAGCTTCGGGTCTGCGAAGGCGCGCTCCTGCATGATCTTGGAGGCGCGGAGCTCGTCGCGGCGGTGGATGAGGTAGACCTTCGAGGCGAAGCGGGTGAGGAAGGTCGCCTCCTCGATGGCGGAGTCGCCGCCGCCGACGACGGCGATGGCCTGCTCGCGGAAGAAGAAGCCGTCGCACGTCGCGCACCACGACACACCGCGACCGGACAGCTCGTCCTCGCGGGGCAGGCCGAGCTTGCGGTAGCCCGAGCCCGTGGACAGAATCACCGAGCGCGCGGTGTAGGTGTCGGTGGCGGTCTTGACGACCTTCACGTCACCGGTGAGGTCGACCTCCACCACGTCGTCGGAGACCAGCTCGGCGCCGAAGCGCTCGGCCTGGGCGCGCATCTCGTCCATGAGCGCCGGACCCATGATGCCGTCGCGGAAGCCGGGGAAGTTCTCCACCTCGGTGGTGTTCATCAGCGCACCGCCGGCGGTGACCGATCCCTCGAACACCAGCGGCTCCAGCGCCGCACGGGCCGCGTAGACAGCGGCGGTGTAGCCCGAGGGCCCCGAGCCGATGATGATCACGTTGCGCGTGTCGGTGGTCTCGCTCATGGGGCTGTGTCACTCCTGGTGGGTCGGGTGTCTTCCTACGATGTGCTCAACCGATCGTAGGCCAGCGTTCTTCCCGCGCCGGGGGTGATGCGGACCCCACCCGGGGGCGGGGGCCTCAGGGAGCCGGGAGCGTGAGCGTACGCACGGGCTCGGGGACGCCGCAGACGTAGACCGCGACCTGCTGGGCCGCTCCGTCCGGGCGCTGGAAGACCAACGCACCGGCCTGGCCGTCGACCTGGGCCGCGAGGCGGCGTACGGAGCCGGTCGCGGGCAGCTCGCACCGCCCGAGCGCGTCGGTCGAGCCGAGCTGGTAGCGCGCGACGTCCTCGCGGAGGTCGGCGACCTGCTGGTCGAGGGTGGGGTCGGCCGACGACAGCGTCGGGAGGCCGGCGTCAGGGGCGACCATCGTGCTCTTGAGGGACTCGGGCGCGGTCTCGGCGGACCCGGCGGCGCTGTCGTCGTCGGCGTCCGGCTGGGCCGACTCGGCGAGCGAGCTCTCGCGGTCGGCGGTGGCGGCGTCACCACCGCCGGCGGTGTCGTCACCCGAGCGCGGCAGCGCCTGGCCGAGGGCGACGCCCGCGACCACCACGGCGGCCGCGGCGAGGAGGCCGACACTCGCCAGCCGGCGACGGCGGGCGCCGAGGTCGGTGACCGGCGCGGGCACGGGCTCGTCGGAGACGAGCGGATCGGTGCCGCGCTGGGCGACGAGGGAGGCGAGCGCCTCGTCGAGGCGGGCGACGACCTCGGGAGGGGTCGGCCCGTCGTGGCGCGACTCGGCCAGGAGGCGGCGTACGGCCTCCTGCTCGGGGGTGGGGCGGGGGGAGTCGGTCATCGGGTCACCTCCTCGGGGATCGGCGGTCGGTCGGGTGGCTCAGGCTCAGGCGCGTGGCGGGCCGCGGGGCCGCACGGTGGGTTGGACGGGGCCGTCGGGGGGCGGGTTCCCGTGAGGCGGGTCACCGGTCGGGTGGTGCAGGTCGGCCAGGAGGCCGGCCAGGCGCGTGCGCCCCCGCGAGCAGCGCGACTTCACCGTCCCCTCGGCGCAGTCGAGCATCAGCGCGACCTCCGCGACCGGGTAGCCCTCCATGTCGACCAGCACCAGCGCCGCACGCTGGTCGGCCGGGAGCGTCGCGAGGGCGGCCAGCACGCGCCGGCGGCGCTCGTTGCCCTCGGCCGCCTCCTCGGGGCGGTCGTCGTGCGCCGCCGTCGCCACGAGCGTGCCGCGGTCCTCGACGTCGTCGGGCAGGGCCTCGAGGCGCCTGATCTTCGAGGCCCGGATCCGGTCGAGGCACGCGTTCACCACGACGCGGTGCAGCCACGTGGTCACGGCGGCCTCGCCGCGATAGGAGCCGGCGCGGCGGAACGCCGCGATCATCCCGTCCTGCAGGCCGTCGGCGGCGTCCTCGGGGTTGCCCATCGTGCGCAGTGCGACCGCCCACAGCCGGTCGCGGTGGCGGGCGAAGAGCTCGCCGAAGGCGTCGGCGTCCCCGTCGACGTGCGCCTGGAGGAGCACCTGGTCGGACCGGTCGCTCACCGGAGCGGTCATCCGAGCACCTGCACCTCGGAGATCGTGCCGCGGAACCCGCCGTCGACCGCCGGGATCAGGGTCAGCCAGACGGTGACGTAGCGCCCCGAGACCGCCTCGTCGAGATCCATCGTGACCGGGCCGTCGCCGGAGGCGGTGGCGACAGGGCTCAGGCCCGCGACGCCCGTCGGGGCCTCGGAGGTGACGTACGCCGCCAGCGCGGTCTGGCCACCTGCGGTGGTCACCACCACCCGGCGCACCGCGCGGGTGGTGCCGAGGTCGACGACGAGACCGACGCCGCTCTTGAGCCCGCCGGGCCCGAAGTTCTGCTGGTAGGTCGAGGTCGTCCACGCGGTCGCCGGGTCGCCGTCGAGGACGTTGGGGACCTGGTCGGGGTTCTCCTCGCGCGGAGGCGCGCCCTGCGGGTCGAAGTCGTCGGCGACGAGGTCGGTGAAGGGGGTCGGCTCGGCCGCGGTCGGGCTCGCGCTCGTGGTCGGCTCGTCCGTGGAGCCGCCGGGGGTGGGCGGCTTGAGCCCGAGCTGGTAGGCCGCGACGGCCGCGACGCCCACCAGCAGGCAGATGCCCACGATCATCGCGAGCCGGATCCAGCTGCGCCCCGGCACCTGCTCGCCCGTGTCGTCGAGACCGTCTCCGGTGCCCCAGCGGTCGCCGGTCCACGAGCCGGACGACCACGAGCCCGTGTCGCGTCCGGGCGGGCGGACACCGGAGTCCTGGCTGACCGACGAGTCCTGGGAGGCGTCCCAGGGCCAGTAGCCCTGCCCGCCGGTCGCCGCGCGGCTGCCGGGACGCGGACGGCGGACGGGCTCCCCGTCGGGCGGGTCGGGGGCGAAGAGCGGCTTCGGGGTCGGGTCGTCGAGCGGCGGTGGGGGAGCGGGCTTGTCGGCGCGCGCCCGCAGCCAGTCGACCTCGTCGTCGTCGTGGAAGACCGGCATGCCCGCCTGGGTGGGGAGGTCGGTGACGGGTGTCGCGGCCGGCTCGGGCTCGAGGTCCGGCGTGGGGTCCGGCTCCGGCTCCTGCTCCGGCTCCGGCTGCGATTCCGGGTCGGGCTGCGGCTCAGGCTGCGGCTCCGGGTCGGGCTCGATCGCCTCGACGTCGACCACCTCGCCGTCCGGGACGGTCGGGGTCGGGGCGGGCGCGGCCACCAGCGGCCTGCCGGGCGCGACCGGCAGGGGTGTGCCGGCCACGTCGCCGACGTAGTCGTGAAGCAGGTCGCGGATCCGGCGTGCGGTGTAGTCGGAGCCGGCCTCGCCCGGAGCGTGCTCGGGGTTGAGCACCTGGTCGCAGAGCGCGTCGAGCGTCCGTGGGATGCCGGCCCGGACGCGGCGTGGGCGCAGCACGTCGCCGTGCACCTCGGGGGCCGCGGGCACGCTCGAGACGGAGATGCCGGCCCACTTGCCGGTGAGCGCGCAGTAGAGCAGTCCCGCGAGGTCGATCTCGTCGACGCTGATGCGGCCGGCGGGCAGTCCGCGCAGGGCGGCCTCGACGCCGAAGCCGATGATCCGCACCTGGCCGTGCTGGTCGACCCGCACGTTCTCCGGGGTCAGGCAGCCGTGGGCGAGGCCGGCGTCGTGGGCCTCGGCCATGCTGTCGGCCACCTCGCCGACGAGCCAGGCCGCGCGTCGGGGCGCCAGCGGGCCCTCGCGGGTGAGCAGGATGTCGAGCGACTCGCCCTGGCCCCACTCGTTGACGACGTAGCACCGGCCGTCGGCGACCTCCGCGTCGAGCACGCGGAGCAAGCGCCGGTTGACCACCGGACCGCTGCGTCGCGCGGCCTCGAGCAGGGCCGGCGCGCGCTCGTCGTCGCCGGGCAGCAGGTGCACCGACACCGCGCGGTGCAGCACCTGGTCGTGGGCGCGCCAGAAACGCCCGCCGTCGCTCTCGGCGAGCAGGTCGTCGAGTCGGTAGCGCCCGGCGAGGACGTCACCGGCCTGCATCGACGTCGGCATCGCTCACCTCGCTCCCCACACGTCCGGCGTCTGTCGTCTGCTCGGGCCCACTCTAGGGAGTCTCACCCGCGTCGCAGCCGCGCCGCGACGGTGTCGACCAGGGTGGTGACCTCGCGCACCCGCATCAGCCTCGCCCCGACGAGCAGCACGACGCCGCCGACGAGCGCGCTGGTCCCGCCGCGCAGCAGCGCCAGGAACGGACCGGGGCGCTCACCGAGGCCGGCCATCGCGAGCTCGACCAGCCAGGCGGCAGCGCCCGCGAGGGCCAGGACGACGACCATGCGGACGAGGAAGCGCACGAGCTGGGGCGCCTCGAGCCCGCCCACGGTGCGCTGGAGGACCGCGAAGCTGAGCGCCGCGCCGACGGCGTACGACGACAGGTAGGCCACGACGAGCATCGGCGCCGTCTCCTCCGCCGGCCGGCTCGGCACCAGCACCACGGCGACCGCGATGTTGGTCAGCGAGACGGCCAGCTGGATGAGGAAGACCAACCGCGTCATCTCCATGGCGTAGAAGCCGCGGAGCATGAAGTAGTGGATGGTGAAGAAGACCAGCGCGGGGCCGAAGAGCGCCAGCGTCGGGGCGAACCGCGCCGCCGTGTCCGGGTCGGCCCACCCGAAGGCCACCGTTGCCACGTCGCCGGCGACGATGGGCAGCACGACCGCGAAGGGGAGCACCAGGGCCAGCGCGGTGCGCAGCGTCGAGCCGACGGTGCTGCCGAGCTCGGCGAGGCGGTCCTCGTGGGCGTATGCCGACAGCCGCGGCAGGATCGCCGTGGCCAGCGACACCGTGACGATGGAGTGCGGCACCATCATGATCAGCAGGCTGCTGCTGTAGACGGTGAGGCCGGTGCCGTCCCCGCCGTCGGCGGTGCCGCCGGACGCCAGCCGGACGACCACGAGGTACGCCGTCTGGGTGGCGATGACGAAGAGCACGGTCCAGATGCCGAGGGACAGTGTGTGGCGCAGCTCGGGGTCGCGGAAGTCGAAGCGCGGGCGGTAGGTGAAGCCCGAGGACCGCAGGTAGGGCACGAGCACCAGGCACTGGGCGACGATGCCGAGGGTCGATCCGACGCCGAGCACAACCTCCTGCGCGGTGCTGAGCGCCTCGTACTTCTCGGGACCCGGGCCGATCTTTCCCCACACCACGAGGTAGCCGAGGAGCATCAGCACCGCGATGAGGTTGTTGGCGATCGGGGCCCACATCATCGGGCCGAAGCGGCCGCGCGCGTTGAGCACCTGCCCGACCAGGACGTACATGCCGTAGAAGAAGACCTGCGGCAGGCACCACCGCGTCAGGTCGACGATGGTCTCGAGCTGCGTGACGCGGTCGGGCTCGAGCATGCGGCCGTCGAGGTAGACCCGCAGGAGCAGCGGGGCGAGCACGACCAGCAGCACCGTGACGACGCCGAGGAAGAGCGCCGACAGGGTGATGACGCGGCTCGCGTAGGCGTCACCGCCGTCGGGGTCGGCCTTGATCCGCCGCACCAGCTGCGGCACGAGCACGGCGTTGAAGATGCCGCCCGCCAGCAGGATGTAGACCATGTTGGGCAGCGTGTTGGCGATGGTGAACAGGTCGCCGCGCAGTGCGGCGCCGAGCGCCGCGACCAGCAGCGCGCTGCGGATGAAGCCGGAGGCCCGGGAGAAGACGGTGCCGGCGGCCATCACGGCCGAGGAGGCCAGGATCCGTTGCTCGGTCATGCGCGCTCCGCGGCCGGGTGGGCCGCAGCGGCGTCGTCGGGGGTCTCCTCAGGGTCCGCCGGCTCGCCGGCGGCCTCGGCGGCCGCGAGCTCGGCCCGTCGCTGGCGGATCTGGCCCGGCAGCCGGTAGCCGATCATGCCGAACAGGACGAGGGCACCGAGGGCCATCACGATCCAGATGAGGGCGCTGACCCGCGCGGCGCGGACCGGCAGCAGGTCGCTCGACCCGAGCGGTTCCCCGTCGACACTGGTGACCACGAGCCGGACGCTGTGCACGCCCGCGCGGTCGGCCGTCGCCTCGTAGCGGATCACGCTCCGCGCCTGGGGTCCCAGCTCGCGCTCGCCGTCGCCGTCGCCGGTGACCGTGAGCTCACCGTCCGTCGTCGCCCGGACCTGCACCGTCACCGGCTGGTCGAGCCCGTTGACCACGGTGGTGGGGAAGGGCCCGGCGTCGCTGGAGAGCGTGACGGCGGTCGGTGCCTCGACGGTGATCTTGGCGAGGTCGCCCTCCACGGCCCGTTCGACGCGCCCGGCCGCGCGCAGGGCCAGGCGGGGTCGGGCGCGGTGCTGCTCCGACAGCGTCACCAACGCTTCGTCGCGGACCTGCTGCTCGATCGTGGTCTGCAGGGTGAGCACGCGCTCGAGGAGGGTGGAGGCGTCGGTCGCGCGGGTGGCCGCACCGAAGGCCACCGCGTCCAGCTCGGCGTCGCGGTCGACGTCGGTGTAGGACAGGCTGGACGCCTTGACCCCTACCGCCCCGCGCGCGGCGACCTCGGCGACCGGGACGAGGTCGAGCCAGGGGCGGTCGAGCTCGGAGAAGAAGGACTCGGCGTCCTCACCGCGCCAGACGGTCGGGAGGGTCACGACCAGCGGGGCGGTGTCGTCGGCCGTCAGCCGCAGCGCGGCCTCGCTCAGCAGTCGCTGGCGCAGCGCGAGCGGATCGGTGGCGGCGGTCGGCCCGGGGCCACCGGACTCCGCGCCGGTGCTGGTGACGACCACCTTGTGGCCGAGGAGCCGCACGACCGAGTTCGGGGTGGTGGGCGGCAGGAGGAAGGCGTTGTCGCCCAGCAGGATCACCGTGTCGGTGGACGTCGCAGCGATCGCCTCGGGGCTCAACCGGTCGGCCGCCGGTGCCACGGCGGGCTGCGTGGGCAGCTCCAGCCCCGTCATCACCTCGGCGCTGCGCGCGACCGCCTGGGCGTACCTCGTCGCGTCGTTGCGCACCGCCGCCGAGACGTCGAGGTCCCCGAAGGGCAGGGTCAGCACCGGTTGCGGTTGGGTGTCCACCAGGGCCTTGAAGCGGACGAGCCACTCGGTGGCGGCAGTGGCGAGGAGCGCCTCGTCCTCGGTGAGCTCGGGATCCTCTCCCGTCGAGGGTGGCGTGAGGGTCTCCTCGGACTCGGGCGTGGACTCCGGGGACTCGCCCCCCTCGTCCTCCGTCGGCGTCTCCGTGGGCGTCGGCTCCTGCCCGGGCACGTTCTCGTCCGGGGCGATGCTGCGCGTGGGGTTGCCGAAGGAGAGCCGGCGCAGGGCGACGAGCACCGCGGGATCCACGAGCCAGCTGTACGGCGCGTCGCCGGCCGAGTCCGCCATGTCGAGCGCGGCGTCGAGGCTGCCGCCCTCCTCCAGCCGCCGCGTCCACCGATCGATGCCGCCGATCGTGCCGTCCTCGGCGTACCAGACCCGCCCGCGGACCGACAGGATCACCGACGCCTCCTGGGAGGCGTCGCCCGACGGGCGGCGCGGGATGAAGGTGCGGGCGCGACCGTCGGCGACGGCGTCGCGCGGGACCGAGCTGTCGCCCAGGGCGTGGATGCCGATCCAGTAGACGCCCTCCTCGTCGGGCACCTCGAGGAGCTCGACGGGCACCGTGTCGGTGAAGGAGGCGGTCTCCCCGGGCTCGAGCTCGTCGACCGTGTCGAACGTGCCCGGCACGGTCACCCGCTGGCCGACATACTCGGCGGGGTCGATGGTGACCGACTCCGCGAGCGCGGTGGCGGTCGGGATCGGCGCCTGGGAGGAGAAGGCGTGCAGGTTGATCCGGGTGAAGGTCTCGTCGCTGACGTTGGTGACGGTGCCGGTGATCTCGACGTCGCCGTTGCGCGGCAGCTCGGGGCTGATCGTGTCGATGTGCACCAGGAGCGGGTCGGGCTCCTCGGCCGGGGCGGCGTACGCCGGTGCCAGCGCGCCGCTCGTGGCCGCGCCGAGGGTCAGGAGCCCCGCCAGGGCAGCGCGGAAGGACGACGGGCGGGGCACGCACCGATGTTAGATGTTCGGTGGTCCCGGACCGGCACGTAGAGTGGCCTGTCGTGTCCGACGCCGTCCTTGAGCCCCTCACCATCGTCGAGATCCAGCGCCGCGTCGGCGCGGAGCTGACGCGCATCGGATCGGTCATCGACGAGCTCGGCGCGCTGTTCGACGGGGCCGGCGAGGAGCTGGCGCTGGTCGGTGGCCCGGTGCGCGACGCGATGATCGGCCGCCTCCAGAACGACCTCGACTTCACCACCTCCGCCCGCCCCGAGGTGACCGAGCGGCTCGTGGCCGGGTGGGCCGACGCGGTCTGGGACATGGGGCGCGACTTCGGCACGATCGGGTGCCGCAAGGGCGAGTGGCAGGTGGAGATCACCACCTACCGCTCCGAGACCTACGACCCGGCCTCCCGCAACCCCGACGTGTCGTTCGGCGACTCGCTCGCCGGCGACCTCGGCCGACGCGACTTCTCGGTGAACTCGATGGCGGTGCGTGTGCCCAGCCGGGAGTTCGTCGACCCGCACGGCGGCATCGTCGACCTCGCCGAGCGGGTGCTGCGCACGCCCGGCACTCCGGAGCAGTCCTTCTCCGACGACCCGCTGCGGATGATGCGCGCCGCGCGCTTCGCCGCCCAGCTGGGCTTCACCGTCGCCCCCGACGTGGTCGAGGCGATGACCGCGATGGCCGCGCGGATCGAGATCATCTCCGCCGAGCGGGTGCGCGACGAGCTCGTCAAGCTGGTCTGCGCCCCGCACCCGCGGCTCGGCCTCACGCTGCTCGTCGAGACCGGCCTGGCCGAGCACGTCCTGCCGGAGCTCCCCGCGCTGGCGCTCGAGCGCGACGAGCACCACCGCCACAAGGACGTCTACGAGCACACCCTGACGGTCCTCGAGCAGTCGATCGACCTCGAGCACCGCCTGGGGGGTGGCCCCGACTTCGTCGCCCGCTTCGCCGCGCTCATGCACGACGTCGGCAAGCCGCGCACCCGCCGCTTCGAGGCGGGCGGCATCGTCACCTTCCACCACCACGACGTGGTGGGCGCCAAGCTCACCCGCAAGCGGATGAAGGCGCTGCGCTTCTCCAACCACGACATCGACGCGGTGTCGACGCTGGTCGAGCTGCACCTGCGCTTCCACGGCTACGGCTCGGGCGAGTGGACCGACAGCGCCGTACGCCGCTACGTCCGCGACGCCGGCGACCAGCTCGAGCGGCTGCACATCCTCACCCGCGCCGACTGCACCACCCGCAACCAGCGCAAGGCCGACCGGCTGCGCCGCACCTACGACTCGCTGGAGGAGCGCATCGCGCGGCTCGGCGAGGAGGAGGAGCTGGCCTCGATCCGCCCCGACCTCGACGGCAACCAGATCATGACGATCCTGGGCATCGGCCCCGGACGCGAGGTCGGCCAGGCCTACGCCTTCCTGCTCGAGCTCCGCATGGAGGAGGGCCCGAAGTCGCCCGAGGAGGCCGAGGCCGCGCTCCGCGCGTGGTGGGCCGGGCGCTGACCCCGGATCAGGACGGGCGCGCGGCGAGCTGGGCGTCGAGCCAGTCCGGGAACGCCAACAGGTCGTCGAGGACGACGTCGGTGCCGGCCGCCACGAGCTCCTCGCGGGTGCAGCCGCCGGTCAGCACCGACACGCTGAGCACGTCGGCGGCCCGGGCTCCCTCGACGTCGTGGACGTGGTCGCCGACGTAGGCCAGTGCGCCCTCGCGGCGCAGCACGTCGGCCTTGCCCACGCCCCAGACCCATCCCTCGAGGTGGTCGGAGGAGAGGCCGAGGTGGTCGAGGTGGAGCTGGGCGTTGGGGGTGTACTTGCCGGTGACCACGAGCACCCGCCCGCCGTGGGCGCGCACCGCCTCGAACGCCTCGTGCGCGCCGGGCAGCGCCGGGACGGTGGTGATCGCGTGGGCGGGGTAGAGCGCCCGGAACCGGTCGCCGGCCGGGGCGACCTGCTCGGGCAGGAGGTAGGGCGCGAGCAGGTGGTCGAGCGGCGGACCCAGCCGGGCGGTCATCTCCTCCAGCGGGAACTCCACGCCCATCTCGTCACCCAGCACCTCCAGCACTTGCCGGAACCCGGCCGCGGTGTCGATCAGGGTGAGGTCGAGATCGAATCCGACGACGAGCGGGGTACGAGCGGTCACGTCGGCGAGCGTACGGGCGCGCCGGCCCCGGGACGCACGGAGGCCCCGCCCCCCGCGAGGGGGACGGGGCCTGCGTCAGTGCCTGCGTCGGGTGACGCGGTGGTTCACTCGCCGGCGATGAACTTCTCGAGCTCGGCGCGGCCGACCTCGTCGGCCATCTGCACCGGCGGGGACTTCATCAGGTAGGCCGAGGCCGGCAGGATCGGGCCGCCGATGCCGCGGTCCTTGGCGATCTTGGCGGCGCGGACGGCGTCGATGATGATGCCGGCCGAGTTCGGGGAGTCCCAGACCTCGAGCTTGTACTCGAGGTTGAGGGGGACGTCACCGAAGGCGCGACCCTCGAGGCGGACGTAGGCCCACTTGCGGTCGTCGAGCCACGCGACGTAGTCGGAGGGACCGATGTGGACGTTGCGGCTGTCGATCTTGTCGGCGAGCTCGCCGGTCAGGTTCGACGTCACGGCCTGGGTCTTGGAGACCTTCTTGGACTCCAGGCGCTCACGCTCGAGCATGTTCTTGAAGTCCATGTTGCCGCCGACGTTGAGCTGGTAGGTGCGGTCCAGCGCGACGCCGCGGTCCTCGAACAGCTTCGCCATCACGCGGTGGGTGATGGTGGCGCCGACCTGGCTCTTGATGTCGTCGCCGACGATCGGGACGCCGGCGTCCTCGAACTTCTTGGCCCAGACCGGGTCGGAGGCGATGAAGACGGGCAGCGCGTTGACGAAGCCGACGCCGGCGTCGATGGCGCACTGGGCGTAGAACTTGTCGGCCTCCTCCGAGCCCACCGGGAGGTAGGACACGAGGACGTCGACCTCGGCGTCCTTGAGCGCCTGGACGACGTCGACCGGCTCGGCCGCGGACTCCTCGATGGTGGCGCGGTAGTACTTGCCGAGGCCGTCGAGGGTCGGGCCGCGCTTGACCTCGACGCCCAGCGTCGGGACGTCGGCGATCTTGATCGTGTTGTTCTCCGAGGCGTTGATGGCCTCGGACAGGTCCTTGCCGACCTTCTTGTCGTCGACGTCGAAGGCGACGACGAACTCGACGTCCTTGACGTGGTAGTCGCCGAAGACGACGTGCATGAGCCCCGGAACGGTCCCGGTCGGGTCCGCGTCCTTGTAGTACTCAACGCCCTGGATGAGGGAGGTCGCGCAGTTGCCGACTCCCACGATCCCTACTCGTACCGAACCCATGGGGCTCTCCTTCTCTCTGCGTGTCTCGCTGACTGGTGGTCAGTCGTTGGTGGTCGGGACGCCGCCGGCGGCCCGCGGGGTGGTGAACGGTGCAGGTGACGGGGCGGTCGGCGGGGTCGGTGCCCCGTCGCCGCGCTCGGCACGGATCAGGTCCGAGAGCCACCGGACCTCGCGCTCGACCGACTCCACGCCGTGGCGCTGGAGCTCGGCGGCGTAGCGGTCGACCTCGGCCTGGGTGCGCTCGAGCTCGCCCTGCACGCGGGCGAGCCGCTCCTGCAGGCGCGAGCGCCGACCCTCCAGGACGCGGAGGCGGATCTCCATGTCGGTGGAGGAGAAGAACGCGAACCGGATGTCGAAGTTGTCGTCCTCCCACGCGGTGGGACCGACCTCCGACATGAGCCGCTGGAAGTGCTCGTTGCCGGCCCCGGTGACCTCGTAGGTGATGCGTGGACGACGACTCGTCGACGTGGTGGTGGCGGCGACCTCGGTGATGAGGTTGGCGCGCAGCATCTTCTTGAGCGCCGGGTAGAGCGAGCCGTAGGACAGCACCCGTCCCCATCCGAGCATCAGGTTGAGCCGCTTGCGCAGCTCGTAGCCGTGCATGGGTCCCTCGTGCAGCAGTCCGAGGACTGCGAGCTCGATGGTGTCGCCACGACGTGCCATGAGACCTATCGTACCGATATATCCGCCGGTGACGAATCAGGGATGGCCCACCGGTCCCCGTACCCTTGACCGGTGACTCAGAAGAAGCGGAGAGCCACCGGACCGGCACAGACCCGACGGCCCCAGGCGCGGCGTACGCCGAAGCAGCGCGCGGCCAAGGTCGTCAAGGTCCTCGCGGTCCTCGGTGTGGTCGGGGCGCTCGTCCTGGGCGGCGTCGTCGTGGTGCTCTACCAGGCGATCAGCATCCCCACGCCCAACTCGGCGTTCCAGGCGCAGACGACCTTCGTCTACTACGCCGACGGCAAGCGGCAGCTCGGCACCTACTACGAGGACCAGAACCGCGAGTCCATCCCGCTCGGCGAGATGCCGCAGACGATGCAGGACGCCGTGGTCGCCGCGGAGAACCGCACCTTCTGGACCGACAAGGGCATCGACCCCAAGGGCATCCTCCGCGCCTTCTTCTCCAATGCCAGCGGCAACGACCGCCAGGGTGCCTCGACGATCACCCAGCAGTACGTGAAGATCCTCTACCTGACCAGCGAGCAGAGCTACAAGCGCAAGATCCGTGAAGCGGTCGTCTCGCTCAAGATCCAGCAGCAGCTCAGCAAGTCCGAGGTCCTCGAGGGCTACCTCAACACCATCTACTTCGGCCGCGGTGCCTATGGCATCCAGGCGGCCTCGAAGGCCTTCTTCGACCACCCGGCCAGCGAGCTCACCCTCCGCGAGGCCGCGGTCCTGGCCACGGTGCTGAACAACCCGACGAGGTACGACCCGGCCAACGGCAAGGAGGCCAAGGACGACCTCAAGGTCCGCTACGAGTACGTCCTCGACAGCATGGCCGAGATGGGCTCCATCACCACCGAGGAGCGCGACAAGGCGCTCAAGCGGCTGCCGAAGTTCCCCAAGGTCGCGGCGCAGAGCCAGTTCGGTGGCCAGAAGGGCCACATGCTCTCGCTGGTGAAGAAGGAGATCCTCGCCCGCGGCATCGCCTCGGAGGAGGAGATCGACGGCGGTGGCCTCCGCATCACCACCACCTTCGACCCGCAGGTGATGGCCGACGTCGAGGAGGCCGTCAACGAGCAGCGTCCCGACGCCGGGATGCCCGGTCCGGCCGGCAACAAGGACCTCCACGTCGCCGCGGCGACCGTCGACACCAGCACCGGTGAGCTGCTCGGCTTCTACGGCGGCCAGGACTACCTCGAGTCCCAGATCAACTGGGCCGAGGCCGGCGGCATGTCCGGGTCCACGATGAAGGCCGCGACCAACGTCGCCGCGATCCGCGACGGCTTCTCGCTCAACGACACCTTCGAGGGCAACAGCCCCATCGACATCGCCGGCACGGAGTTCGGCAACCAGGGCGACACCGACTACGGCTCGGCCGTGTCGATGCTCGACGCCACCGAGAACTCCGTCAACACCGCCTACGTCGACATGGTCGACTCGATGGACGACGGTCCGCAGAAGGTCATCCAGGCCGCCGAGGACCTCGGCATCCCGGGCAACGAGACCCAGAAGTGGGGCATCCCGCGCAAGTCGATCGACTTCCAGGAGAACGTCGGCGTCACCCTCGGCACCGCGCAGGTCAGCCCGATCAACATGGCCAACGCCTACGCCACCCTCGCCAACGAGGGCGTGCGCAACGAGGTCCACGTCGTGAAGAAGGTCGTCGACAAGAACGGCGAGGTCCTCTACGAGGCGCCGAAGCGCAGCAAGGAGACCGTGGACCCCGACATCGCGGCCGACGTGACCTACTCCCTCCAGCAGGTGGTGCAGTCAGGCTCGGGCACCGAGGCCCTCGCCCTCGGGCGCCCCGCCGCGGGCAAGACCGGCACCGCGACCAACGGCGACGACGACGTCTCGTCGTCGTGGTTCGTCGGCATGACGCCCCAGATGTCCACCGCGGTGATGTACGTCCGGGGCAAGGGTCGTGAGGGTCTCGACCTGCCCCGACCCGACGGCGCCGACCTGTGGCTCCCCACGAGCTCCGACGGGCGCTCCGGCTACTTCGGCGGCAACTACCCCGCCAAGACCTGGACCGCGATCATGCAGCGCGTGATGGAGGGCATGGAGGTCGAGGACTTCCCGGAGCCGGTCTACGTCGACGGTGACGCACCGGACGGGTCCGACACCTACACCCCGCCGCCGCCGCCCCCGTCGACGTCGCAGCCCACGCGGACCCCGACCCCGACCCAGACGCCCACGGTGGAGATCCCGACGGAGGAGCCGACCGAGACGCCGACGGAGACGCCGCTGCCGACGGAGACGCCCGTCCCCACCGAGACGCCGGTGCCCACGCCGGTGCCGACGCCGACGCCGGTGCCGACGCCGGTGCCCACGACCCCGGTGCCCCCGCCGACGGAGACCCCGACGCCGGTCGGCCGCGTCCAGCAGCGTCCGGCCCTCATCGACACCAGGCCCTGAGGTCGGCGGTGCACGCCCGGGACCGTGACGCGCCGAGTCGCACCGACCCGGTCGTCGCGACCATGTCGGAGGTCGTCGGCGGGCCCGTCGGTGACCACGCCGCCGGCCACCGGTGGTGGGACGCCTCGCGGGTCCTCCTCGGCGCCACCGGTGTCGTCCTGGCGCTCGGCATGCTCAGCAAGGGCGCGTGCGTGCCCTCGGGGTGGAGCAAGGCCGACCAGCCCTTCGCCCAGCTCTGCTGGAGCAACCTGGCCGGCGCCCCCGTCGACGCCTCGACCCCGCCGCGTGTCGCCTCGTGGCTCGAGAGGCTGGCCGCCCTCGGGCCGGGCACCGGGACGGTCGCGACCACGGCCGCGCTCGCCGTGCTGCTGGCGTCGCTCGCCCTCCTGGCCACGGCGCTGCTGACCCGGGTCGACCGCCGTCGCCCGTGGGCGGCGGCCGGCTGGGCACTCAGCCCGGTCCTCCTCGTGCACTGGCTCTCGTGGGAGCTCGTCGCCGCCGTCGGCGTCGCCGTGCTCCTGTGGGGCTGGACGACCGGCCGCGCCTGGGTGGCCGGCGTCGGCGCCGGCATCGGTGCGGCGTTCGCGCTCCCGGTCGCGGTGGCCTTCGTCGGCGTGGTCGCCGTCGGTGGCCGGCTGCGCGACCGCGTCGACGCCCTCGTCGCGGCAGCAGCGGCGTACGTCGTGGTCACGCTGCCCGGCCGCGGCACCACCGAGGACCCGGACCTCGGCTCGATCTGGCTCCTGCTGGAGCAGTCCGGTGTCGGGGAGTCCCGCGCCACGCGTGCGGTCGTCCAGCTGCTCGTGCTCGCGCTCGCCGCCGTGGCGGTCTGGCGGCTCGTGCGCCGCGCCGGCCCGGGCCCGGTCACCGCCGCCCGCGCCGGCCTGGTGCTGCTCGCCGCGGCGCTGGTGGTGGCGCCGTCGGCTCCTCCGGAGTCGGCGCTGCTGGTGCTGCCGCTGGCCGCGATCGCCGTACGCCGCTGGCGCGACCTGCTGGTGTGGCAGGCCCTGCACCTGCTCGGCTGGGTCATCACCGGGTGGTACGTCGGGCAGGCGCTCGTGCCGACGATCGCCGACGACGCGCGGGCCTACTGGCTGGCGGTCCTGCTGCGGGTGGCCGGCCTGGTCTGGCTGGTGGTCGCCGTGCTGCGCGACGCCTCAGGTGATGACGACGCGGTCGAAGTCGGTCGCGGTGAAGCGGACCCGCACCTCGATGTCCTCGCCGATGCGGGGCACCCGCGCCCCTGAGGGGACGAAGAGCATCGAGGCCTGCATGTGCGGGGGCTCGGCGAAGAGCCGCTGCTTGCCGTCGATGGAGAACGGCGAGCGCACGAAGCCGACGGCGTCGAGGCCACCGCGCGCCAGGGTCGCCGCCCGGGCCTTGAGCGACTGGTCGCCGGTCGGTGCCTCGAGGCCGATGCCGTGTGCGGTGCCGCCGCTGACCACCACGATGTGGCCGTGCTTGGGGACGCTGCGGCCGCGGTAGCCGAAGACGTCGCCGCGCTCGACCTCGTGCACGTCGAGCACGGTGGCCCCGACCTTCAGCGCCCCGCGGTCGCCGAGCCAGAGGTCGGTGCCGATGCGGGGCCGGACGGTGAAGTCGGGATAGGTCGTGGCCAGCCGGGCGTGCTCGTCGTGGGTGAGGTGGGAGACGAACACCGTGCGGGTCGGCAGGCCCGAGGCGACGATGTCGTTGATGAGCCGGCTCACCTCACCGAGGTGGGAGGTCGTGTTGAGGGGCAGGTGCATGGCCACGCCCCGCAGCCCGCTGGAGTGGCCGTGCTCCCCGACGGCCTCGGCGGCCGTCGCGAGCTCGCGACGCGTCATGCCGTGGCGTCGCATCGAGGTGAGCTGCTCGAGCAGGAAGCGCGCGCCGGGGTGGTGCGCGCGGAGCGCGGCCAGGTCCTCGGGCCGGCTCACGGTGTGCACGACCCGCGAGGCGATCCGCGGGTCGAGCGCGAGCGCGGCGCCGAAGGGACGCCACGGGGTGAGCACCAGGACGTCGCCGTCGTAGCGGCTGGTGGCCTGCTCGACCTCGTCGTACGTGCCGACCGCGAGCAGGTCGAGGCGGGCGCCGGTCTGCTCGGCGTGGTCGGCGAGCCACTGGGCGCGGCGCGCGAGCCGGCCCAGCGTCATGCCGTAGCCGTTGCCCTTGGCCACCGGGACGATGCCGGGGTTCTTGGTCGCGGTCGCGAGGAGGTGGGCGCGCCACCGCTCGCCGTCGACGGTCAGGGTGAGGCTCATCGGCTCCTCACCCTCTCCGGGCGAGGTAGAGCTGGAAGGCCTTGTAGATGGCCCGGTTGATCGGCAGGTCCCACTCGCCGGCGTACTCGACCGCCTCGCCGCCCGTGCCGACCTTGAACTGGATCAGCCCGACGTGCGGGTCGTCGGCGTCGAGGGTCTCGGTGATGCCGCGCAGGTCGTAGACGTGGGCGCCGGCGGCCAGGGCGTGGCGGATCATCGCCCACTGCACGCCGTTGGAGCCGCGGACGTCACGCTTCTCGGTCGACGAGGCGCCGTAGGAGTACCAGGCATGGGTGCCGACCCGGATGGCGATCGTCGCCGCGACCAGGTCGCCCTCGTGGCGGGCCAGCCACAGCTGGATCCGGTCGGGGTCCTCGGCGGCGAGCGCGTCGTACATCGTCTCGAAGTAGGAGAGCGGGCGCGGGGTGAAGTGGTCGCGCTCCGCGGTGTGGGCGTAGAGGTCGTGGAAGGCCTTGAGGTCGCCGCGCTCGCCCAGGGCGACCTCGACGCCGGCCTTGTCCGCCTTCTTGATGTTGCGGCGCCAGAGCTGGTTCATGCCCGAGAGGACGTCGGCCTCGCTCCGCGGCGCGCCCTCGGCGTCGACCAGCGGGATCTGGAAGTTGAACTGCGGCTGCCCGGCGGAGAACCCGCCCTCGGTGCCCTGCTGCTGCCAGCCGAGCTCGTGGAGCTGGGCGATCACGCACGCGCCGTCCTGCGACCGCTCCAGGGGAGGTACGTCGCCGAGGCGGCGTACGGACTCGTCGGCGATGCCGGCCTTGACCTGCTCGGCCGACCAGCGGCGGGTCACGACGGGCGGACCCATCCGGACCGCGAAGGCGCCCTGCGCCTTCAGGTGCGCGACGAGCGGGGTGAGCCAGGCCTCGAGGTCGTCGCCCGACCAGTCGATCACCGGGCCCTCGGGGAGGTAGGCGAGGTAGCGCTTGACCTTGGGCAGCTGGCGGTAGAGGACGAGGCCGACGCCGACCAGCTCGCCGCCGCGCGACCAGCCCACCGACTCCGAGCGCCACTCGGACTTCACGCTCGCCCAGGCGGGCGTCTGGAGGAAGCTGGCGGACGACCGGCCAGCGATGAACTCGCGGTGCTCGTGCGCGGAGATCGGGCGCAGGCTCAGGGGAGTCGTCACCCCGAGAAGGCTACAAGGGGCCAGGCACGACCCCCGTACGTGTCTGGCCCCTTCGTCACTACAGACGCGCCGTGGGCCGATTCGGTTGCACGCCGGGCAGAAATTCTGTCAAGAAGTTCCTGCACCCCCTCGCCCGAGCTCCTCAGAGGTGCTCGCGGAGCCAGGCGAAGTCGGCCACGTGCTCGGCCGCCCCGCCCGGGGTCTCGCAGATCACGGGAGCACCGGCCTCGCGGACCACCCCGGCGAACTCGTCGGCGGGCAGACGGCCCTGGCCGAAGTTGGCGTGGCGGTCGGCGCCGGAGTCGAAGTCGTCGCGCGAGTCGTTGGCGTGGACCAGGTCGATGCGCCCGGTGATGGCGCGGATCCGCTCGACCGCGTCGCCCAGCTCGATGCCGCCGGCCCAGGCGTGGCAGGTGTCGAGGCAGAACCCGACCTGCTCGGCGCCCTCGGCCGAGGAGATCGCGTCCCAGACGCCGGCGATCCGGTCGAGGTGGCGGGCCATCGCGTTGTCGCCGCCGGCGGTGTTCTCGATGAGGAGGGGGATCTTGAGGTCGGTGGCCTCGATCGCCTTGCGCCAGTTGTCGAACCCGACGGCCGGGTCGTCGGACTTGTTGACGTGGCCGCCGTGGACGATGAGCCCCTTCGCGCCGATCTCGGCCGCAGCGTCCATGTGCTGCTGGAGCAGCTTGCGGCTCGGGATGCGGATCCGGTTGTTGGTGGTGGCGACGTTGACGATGTAGGGGGCGTGGACGTAGAGGTCGACACCCGCCTCCTCCGCCGCGGCACGCAGCGCGGTGGCGCCACCCTCGAAGCGCACCTCGGGACCCTTGTAGCCCTGCGGGTCGCCGAGGAAGAACTGCACCAGCGACGTCCCGCGGGCGATCGCCTCGTCGACCGGGTTGGTCTGGTCGACGTGGGCCCCGACGGGGAGTGCGGACTGCTGGGAGTTCATGGCGTCCAGCCTAGGAGGACGCTCAGACAGCCGACGACCACGGTGACGAGGCCCGCCACCGCGGCCCAGCCAGCCCAGTCGACGCCGGCGGGGAGCGCAGGCGTACGCCGCCGGCGCGGGGCCGGTCCGAGTCGGTCGGGGACCCGTGGTGGGTCGGCATCGGGCACCGGCAGCCGGCGCAGCAGTCGCAGCGCCGCCTCCGCGGTGGCCAGGCGCTGCTCGGGGTCGTGGACCAGCAGCCGCTCGACGAGGGGGCGGAGCGGGTGCGACGGGACGTCGCCCTGGCGGGTCGGCGGCAGGCCGGTGATCAGCTCGAGGGCCACCCGGCCCACGGCGTAGAGGTCCTGCGTGGGCTCGGGCGGCGCGCCCCGCGCCTGCTCGGGGGCCATGTAGCCGTCGGTCCCGATCGCGCCGGGGACGGTGGTGAAGCGACGGTCGGCGATGGGGGCCGCGACGCCGAAGTCGCCGAGCCTCAGGTGCGGGTGGTCGTCCCCGGTCGCCTCGAGGAGGAGGTTGGCAGGCTTCACGTCGCGGTGCACGAGCCCGGCGGCGTGCACGGCGGCCAGGCCCGCGAGGAGCTGCTCGAGCAGCAGCGCGACCGTCCCGGTGTCGAGCGGACCGTGCTCACGCAGCAGGTCCGCGACGGAGCCGCCTGCCACCAGCTCCATGGCCAGCACCACCAGGTCGTCCTCGGCCGCCCAGCCCTGGGGTGCGACCACGTGCGGGTGGCGCACGCGCACCGCCTGCTCGCGCACGAAGCGCGCCAGGAGCGCCGAGCTGTGCCGACCGAGCACCTTCACCGCCACGTGGCAGCGGGTGCGCTCGTCGTACGCCCTCCAGACCGAGCCCATCCCGCCGGTGCCGACCTGGTCGAGCAGGACGTAGCGCCCCGCCACGACGGCGGAGGTGCGGGACGGTGCTGCTGCGGGCACCGTCCGACGCTAGCGCCTCGTCGGCCTGCCGCGCCGGGCTCGTCCACAGGCCCTGCGGGCCCTATCCGCAACGATTCCGACGGGTGGCCCGAGCGCTGGTATCTTTCTCCGGTTGCCTCCGGGCGACACAGCACGAACGTGGCGCCACGACCCAACGTCGTACCTGCGCCGCGAACGCACAGTCCCTCCTGCCACGGAAAGCCCGTGGCCGCTCTAGCCCAGAGGAGGTGGAGACCGCTATGCGTGCCTATGAAGTGATGGTCATCCTCGACCCGAGTCTCGACGAGCGCACCATCGAGCCGTCGCTCGACAAGTACCTCAACGTGATCCGCAAGGACGGCGGCTCGGTCGAGTCCGTCGACGTGTGGGGTCGTCGCCGGATGGCGTACGAGATCAAGAAGAACGCCGAGGGCATCTACGCCGTCGTCCAGCTGACGGCCGAGCCCGCGACGGTCAAGGAGTTCGACCGCCAGCTCACGCTGAACGAGTCGATCCTGCGCACGAAGGTCATGCGTCCCGACGCCCACTGATCGCCCTCGCGGCATCTGTGGAAAGACACTTCCCGCTGTCGGTCGCTGCCTGTTTGATGGGCAGCGCACCGGGAGCACCCCCCGGAACCACCGGCACAGCAGGACATTCTGAGGAGACCTGACATGGCAGGCGAGACCACGATCACCGTTGTCGGCAACCTGGTCGACGACCCGGAGCTGCGGTTCACCCCCTCGGGGGCACCCGTCGCGAACTTCCGGATCGCGTCGACCCCGCGCACCTTCGACCGCCAGACCAACGAGTGGAAGGACGGCGACACGCTGTTCCTTGCATGCGCGGTGTGGCGGCAGGCCGCGGAGAACGTCGCCGAGTCCCTCACCAGGGGCATGCGCGTGATCGTCCAGGGTCGCCTGAAGTCGCGTCAGTACGAGACCCGCGAGGGTGAGAAGCGCACCGTCTTCGAGATCGACGTCGAGGAGGTCGGCCCGTCGCTGCGCTCCGCATCGGCCAAGGTCACCAAGACGACCCGGTCCGGCGGCGGTGGCGGCGGCTACTCGGGTGGCGGCGGCGGTGGCGGTCAGTCCGCGCCGGCCGGCAACGACCCGTGGGCCAGCCCTGCTCCCTCGCAGGGTGGCGGCGGCGGCAACTGGGGCGGCCAGCCCCAGGGCGGCCAGCCGCAGGGTGGCGGCCAGTCCGCCCCGCCGAACGACCCGTGGGCCACGCCCGGGGTCTCCGGCGGGAACGACGAGCCGCCCTTCTGAGGGACCCGCGGCTGAGCCTGCGAAGCCGCGTCAGGTCACCAGGTTGAGTAGCCCGCACCGCTGAGCTTGCGAAGCCGTGACCAGGGCGTATCGAAACCCCTCAGCGTGATCCGGAACGACCCAGCAACATATTCGAAACTCCATTCCGTCCCTGACTTGCCTCAGGGCCGGGCTCACTGAAAGGGAGCACCACAATGGCCAAGGCAATTCTGCGCAAGCCCAAGAAGAAGGTTTGCCAGTTCTGCAAGGAGAAGGCGACCGGTGTCGACTACAAGGACACCACCCTGCTCCGCAAGTTCATCTCCGACCGCGGCAAGATCCGCGCCCGTCGCGTGACCGGCAACTGCGTCCAGCACCAGCGCGACGTGGCCATCGCCGTCAAGAACGCGCGCGAGCTCGCCCTGCTGCCCTACACGTCCACCGGTCGCTGAGAGGAGCACGAGACATGAAGCTCATCCTGACGCAGGAAGTCGACGGCCTCGGCGCCCCCGGCGACGTGGTCGAGGTCAAGGACGGCTACGGCCGCAACTACCTCGTTCCCCGTGGCCTGGGCATCCGCTGGAGCCGTGGCGGCGAGAAGACCATCGAGTCGATCAAGGCTGCCCGCACCGCCCGTGCGGTCCGCGACGCGGACCACGCCAAGGAGGTCAAGAGCAAGCTCGAGGCCAACGCGGTCAACGTGAAGGTCCGTGCTGGCGAGGGCGGTCGCCTCTTCGGCGCCGTCACCACCTCGGAGATCGCCGACGCGATCACCGAGGTCTCCGGTGAGAAGGTCGACCGCCGCACGATCGTCGTGGCGAACCCGATCAAGTCGCTCGGCGCCCACGAGGTGTCGGTCAAGCTGCACGACGAGGTGTCCGCCACGGTGGCCCTCAACGTCGTCCCGGCCTGACGCCCCGACGCACCACGCACCACCCGCACGGCCCGCTGCCTCTCCGGAGGTGGCGGGCCGTTGCGCATGTGTGCTCGGTGCTACTGCGCGGCCGGGAACCTGTTCGGCCGCGCCACGACCGCGTCGACGACGACCGGCTTGTTGCTCAGTGACTCGATGACCACCTTGCCGGCGCGCACGCCGGAGTAGCGGTCGAGGACGGTCAGCTCCTTCATCGCGGCGGGCTTGCCGGCGAGGTTCACCACGTGCCAGTCCCGCTTCCCGACGCGCAGGCGCACCTTGCCGAACCCGCGACCGGTGGCGGCGACCAGCCGCAGCTCGCCGACGGTGGCGCGGGGGAGCACGAGTCGCGCCCCGCGGCGGGTGGCCCGCAGGGCGTCGCCGCGGAAGTAGCCGTCGCCGCGGATCGTCCGCCAGCCGCGCTGCCGGCGGAGGTCGGTCGGCACGTAGAACTCGACGGGCTCCGACCACGCGCTGGCGTTGCCGGCGCGGTCGACCGAGCGTGCGGTGAACCGGTGCCGACCCGCGCCCGGTGCCGACAGCTCGAAGCGGCCGCCGGTGCAGGGGACCGCCCGGTCGTTGTCGCGGCACTCGAAGGTGGAGCCGGGCTCGCTGCTGTTGATCCGGATGGGCACGCTGGTGGAGGTGACGACCGGCTGGGTCGGCGTCTGCTCGTCGTACGCCGTGCTCGTGACGAAGACGAACGGTGTCGAGGTGTCCTGGGTCCAGGCGAGCGTCGCCGGCGTCGGGTCGAGGTCGGGGGTGTCGGCGACGGTCCCGATGGCGAGCGGGCTGTCGGGGTTGCGGGCCGAGTCGCCGAGGTCGACGGCGCGGGCCTGGAAGGCGTACGAGCCGTCCGGCAGCCCGGCGTACGTCACGGGGCTGGTGCACGCGCGCCAGTCGTGCGCCTGCGCCGGTCCGGCCAGGGTGCACTCGAGGCCGAACGGACCGGTGTCGCCGTCGGACACCTGCGCACCGACGGTGAAGGTCATCGTGGACGCGGCCAGGAAGCCGGCGGCGTTGGGGGTGGTCGACGCGGTGAGCGTCGTCTCCGGCGGGGTGGAGTCGTCGCAGCCGTCGGAGAGCGGCAGCGCCGGGATCGGTCCCGGCGGCGGTGTCTCGTCGAGGCAGCCCGGGGTCGCGGCGGCCGGGGCGGCGCCCAGCGGCACGAGCGCTCCGGCCAGCAGGGTGAGCAGGGCCAGTCGGACGGCGGTGCGGTGTCGGTGCATGGTCCCCCCAGGTCGTCGGTCCTGCGGGTCTAACGAGGCACGGGCGTCCCGGTCACGAGCCAGTGGTCGCCGCGGGCGCGCCACGACAGCAGCACCCCGCGGGCGCCCATGAAGACGACGGTCATCGCGACCCACACGGCGACCAGGCCGTGGGGGAGCGTGGCCGCCCATAGTGCGGCGGGGGCGTACGCCGCCAGCACCACGAGACCGGCCCACGCGAGGAACGTGCCGTCCCCGGCGCCGATGAGCACCCCGTCGAGGACGAAGACCACCCCGGCCAGCGGTTGTCCGAGCGCGGCGACGAGCAGGACCGGGACGAGTGCCGACCGCACCGCGGGGTCGCTGGTGAAGAGGGCGCCGATGAAGGGCGAGACTGCGGCCAGCGCCAGGCCCGCGACGATCCCGCTGCCCCACCCCCAGCGGATCATCCGGCGGGTGAGCTGACGGGTGCCGTCGACGTCGCCGCTGCCGAGCGCGCGACCGGTGAGCGCCTGCGCGGCGATCGCGATGGCGTCGAGCGCGAACGCGAGGAAGGTCCACAGCGTGATGGCGATCTGGTGGGTCGCGACGCTGACGTCGGTGCCCTGGGTGCCGACCCGGGTGACGGCGTACGTCCCGACGAGCAGGCAGGCGCGCAGCGCGAGCGTGCGCACCACCAGCGCGATCGCAGCGTGCGCGGAGGCGAGGATCCCGGCGCGGTCCGGGCTGAGCGGGGCGTCGTGCTCACGCGCAGCGCGCACCACCACGGCCACCAGCCAGGCGGCGGAGAGGACCTGGGCGACGACGGACCCGATCGCCGAGCCGGCGATGCCGAGGTCGAGGCCGTAGACGAGGAAGACGTTGAGGACGATGTTGAGCGCGTTGCCGGCGACGGCCACCTTCAGCGGCGTACGCGTGTCCTGGAGCCCGCGCAGCACCCCGGTGGTGGCCAGCATGACCAGCAGCGGAGTGGTGCCGAGGAACGCGATCGCCAGGTAGGTCTCGGCGTGGCCCGCCACCTCGGCGCCGGTGCCGAAGGCGCCGACGAGCGCCGGGGTGAGCAGCACGCCGCCGACGGTGGCCACGGTCCCGATGAGGACGGCCAGCCAGATGCCGTCGACCCCCTGGGCGAGCGCGGCGCGCAGGTCGCCGGCCCCGAGGTGGCGCGCGACGCTCGCGGTGGTGCCGTAGGCGAGGAAGACGCAGAGGCCGACCACCGTCTGGAGGATCACCGCCGCGACGCCGAGGCCTGCGAGCTCGGGGGTGCCGAGGTGGCCCACGACTGCGGCGTCGGAGAGCAGGAAGAGCGGCTCGGCGACCAGGGCGAGGAAGGCCGGGACGGCCAGGCGCAGGATCTCCCGGTCGACGGCCTTCACGCTGCACAGGGTAGGTCCGCCTCCGGACGGGTGCCCGAGCGGATCCGCCCCCTCCCAGGGGTGGACCGACCCATCCGGATGGGGCGTGACCCCGAACACAGACCACCCCCGGCCCTCTGTGGAGTCTGGGCTGCCCGGGTGGAGCACCTTCCGAAGGCCCCGGGTCGACATCAAGGAGTTTTCGCTCATGACACGACCCACCAAGCGGCACGGGGCTGTGGCCCTGGCGTGCGCCGGCGGCCTGCTGACCACGGTCGGCCTCGCCGGCGTAGGCCCGCTGGGCGCCAGCGCGTCCAGCCACCGCGAGGCGCCGCTCATCTCGGGCACCCCGCAGTACGACGGCACGGACCTGTACGCCTTCCGCAGCCCGGAGAAGCAGAACACGGTCACGCTCGTCGCGAACTGGCTGCCCTTCGAGGAGCCGGCCGGCGGTCCGAACTTCTACAGCTTCGCGACCGACGCGCAGTACGACATCCACGTCGACAACAACGCCGACGCCAAGCCGGACGTGACCTTCCGGTGGACCTTCAAGGACCACTACGTCACCAAGGACACGTTCCTGGCCGCCACCGGCCCGGTCACGTCCCTGGCCGACAAGGACCTGAACTACTACCAGACCTACAAGCTGGTGCGGATCAACCAGAAGTCCGGCAAGACCAAGACGATCGTGGGCAAGAAGCGCGTCGCGCCGTCCAACATCGGCAAGGCCTCCATGCCGAACTACCCCGCGCTGCGCGACCAGGCGGTGACGACCCCGAAGAAGAACGTGAAGTCGTTCGCCGGCCAGGCCGAGGACCCGTTCTTCCTCGACCTGCGGGTCTTCGACCTCCTCTACGGCGGTGACCTCTCCGAGTCCGGCGACGACACCCTCGCCGGCTTCAACGTCCAGTCGGTGGCGCTGCAGGTGCCGCAGAGGTGGGTGGCGAAGAACGGGAAGTCGAAGAAGAACCCGGTCATCGGCACCTGGACCACGACGCAGAAGAAGGGCGCCAACGGCAAGTTCCAGCAGGTCTCCCGCCTGGGCAACCCGCTGGTCAACGAGGTCGTCATCCCGCTGAAGCTCAAGGACGCGTTCAACGCCTCCAAGCCCACGCAGGACGGCGCCGCGCTGAAGTACGTCACCAACCCCGAGCTGCCCAAGCTGATCGAGGCCGTCTACGGCATCGACGCGCCGGCGACCCCGCGCAACGACCTCGTGTCGGTGTTCCTCACGGGCGTCAAGGGCCTCAACAAGGCCAAGGGCAAGGTCACGCCCAGCGAGCAGCTGCGCCTGAACATGTCGACCCCGGTCACCGCGGAGCCCAACCGGCTCGGCGTGATCGGTGGCGACACGCAGGGCTTCCCGAACGGCCGCCGACTCGGTGACGACGTCATCGACATCGCGCTCCAGGTCGTCGAGGGCGAGCTCGTGGGCTCGGCGAACGACCTCGGTGACGGCGTCGACGCCAACGACGCCGCGTTCAGCGGGACGTTCCCCTACCTGGCCCTCCCGGCCAGCGGCAGCAACGCCGACCCGCACCCGTCCGCGGGCGGTTCGGCGAACAAGCAGTCCTCGACCGAGGGCCTGCTGCAGAGCGTCGTCCCGGGTCGCCAGAGCGCCATCGCCTTCATCGGGGTGGGCCTCCTGGCCCTCGTCGGCGGCATCGGCGGCGCTGCACGACGCACCCGCAAGGACTGACCGCACCACCGGCTCGGCCGCGCGGCGACTCGTCGCGCGGCCGGGCCGCACCACCGCTCCCACCGAAAGGACGTCCCCGTGCGCAGGAGCCTGATCGTCGTCGGCATCGGACTCGTCCTCGGTGTCTCGGGCGGCATCGGCGTGGCCACCACGTCGTCGTCGCCGTCGACCGCCCCGCCGGCGGCGTCCGTCCCGCGCGTCGTCCCCGACTCCGGCCAGGACCTCGAGGCCAGCATCGCCGCGCTGCAGGACACCCTGCGCCGGGTGCCGGCCGACTACGTCTCGTGGGCCAACCTCGCCGTGGCGTACGTCGAGCAGGCCCGCGTGTCCGGCAACGCCACCTTCTACGACAAGGCCGACGAGGCTGTCGCCCGCTCCTTCGAGCTCGAGCCGGACGAGAACTTCACCGCCCTGGCTGCCAGCGCCGCGATCTCCGCGGCCCGCCACGACTTCACCGACGCGCTGGCCAGCGCCGACGAGGCGCTCGCGGTCAACCCGCGCGACCTCGGCGCCCTCGCCGTGCGCGTCGACGCGCTCAACGAGCTCGGCAGGTACGACGAGCAGATGCAGGCGTTGCGCACCGCCGACCGGCTCCAGCCGAGCACCGCCGTCTCGGCCCGCTACTCCTACGCCTTCGAGCTGCGCGGCGACCTCGACCGCGCCGGCGCGCTGCTGCGGCGTACGGCCGAGGTCGGCTCGCGTGCCGACCAGGCCTACACGCTCACCCTCTACGCCGACATCCTGCGCAAGCAGGGCCGCCTCGCCGAGGCCGGCCGCCGCCTCGCCGTCGCGCAGGAGGCCGTGCCGGACCACCTGCCCGCCCTCGTCTCGACCGCCCGCCTCCAGGTCGCGCAGGGCGACCTCGAGGGTGCCGTGGCGACCTGGCAGGAGGTGGCCGCACGCCAGCCGCTGCCGGAGTACCTCACCGAGCTCGGCGAGCTGCTGCTGCACCTCGGCCGCACCGACGAGGCCGACGCGCAGTTCGCGGTCGTCCGCACCACGATCGACCTGCTGTCCGCGAGCGGTGTGGGGACCGACCTGGAGACCGCCCTCTTCGAGGCCGACCACGGGTCCGCCGAGCGCGCGCTGACGCAGGCGCAGGCCGAGTGGGACCAGCGCCGCAGCGTCCACGTCGCCGACGCACTCGCCTGGGCGCTGCACCGCAGCGGTCGCGACGGGGAGGCACTCCCGATCGCCCGGCAGGCCACCCGGCTCGGCTCGCCCGAGGCACGGTTCTGGATCCACCGCGGCACGATCGAGGCCGCGCTCGGGATGACGGCGGACGCGCGCACCCACCTGCGCCGCGGGCTCGACCTCGACCCGGGCCTGTCGCCGTGGCAGCGCGCGGAGGCCGAGAGCGTGCTCGCCGACCTGGACCCGCGACCGGAGTCCGGCCGATGAGGACCCTCCTCCGCCTGCTGCTCGCCCTCGGCGCGCTCCTCGCGTGCCTGGTCGTCACCGCCGCCCCGGCCTCGGCCCACCCCCTCGGCAACTTCACCGTCAACCGCTACACCGGCATCCTCGTCGCACCCGACGGGGTCGAGGTGGACCACGTGGTCGACCTGGCCGAGATCCCGACCGCCCAGCTCGGCGACGCGATCGACGACCTGCCGGCGCTGGCCGCGCGCGAGTGCGCCACGACCACCGACGGGTTGGCCATCACGGCCGGCGGCGACGGCGTACGCCTCGCGCTGGAGGACGCGACCGCGTCGGTCTCCGACGGAGAGGGCGGGCTGCCGGTCACCCGGATCACCTGCCGTTACACCGGCGCCGCCGACATCGGTGCCGGCGAGGTCACCTTCGAGGACTCGACCGCCCCGGGCTCCGTGGGCTGGCGCGAGGTCACCGCGGTCGGTGACGGGATGACGCTCACCAGCGCGGACGTGCCCTCGGAGAGCACCAGCGAGCGGCTCACGTCCTACCCCGAGGACCTGCTCGAGTCGCCGCTGGACGTCACGTCGGCCACGCTCGTCGTCGCCACCGGCGGTCCTGCGGGCGAGCTGCCGGGCACGAGTGACGACGGCCCGGGCGCGACGGACGGCTCCTGGCTGTCGTCGCGCGCGACCAGCCTGCTCGGTGACAACGGATGGCTCGCCGCGGGCCTGGCCGTCCTCGCCGCCCTCGCCCTCGGGGCGACGCACGCGCTCTCGCCCGGGCACGGCAAGACCGTCATGGCGTTCTACCTCACCCAGCGCGGGGACTCCTCGGTGCGCTCGGCGCTCGCGGTGGGCAGCGCGGTGACGATGGCGCACACCGGCTCGGTGCTGCTGCTGGGCCTGCTGGTCTCGCTGAGCAGCGCCTTCGTGCCGGCGCGGATCTATCCCTGGCTCACCCTCGCCACCGGCCTGCTCATCGTGGGACTCGGGCTCTACCTGCTGGCCCAGCTGCGGTCCGGTGGGGGCCACGGGCACGGGCACGGGCACGGGCACGGACACGGACACGGACACGGGCACGGCGACGGGGACCACGACGAGCACCGCGAGCACGCGCCGGCCGGGGCGACGACCGCCACGGCGACGGTCGTCGAGGCTCCGGCCCCGGCGGAGCCCGAGGTGACCCCCGGGCGCGGGGGCGTGTGGGTGATGGGCCTGGTGGGCGGTCTCGTCCCGAGCCCCTCGGCCCTGCTCCTGCTCCTGGCCGCCGTCGCCCTGGGGCGTCCGTGGTTCGGGTTCGTGCTGGTGCTGGCCTTCGGGGTCGGCATGGCTGTCGCGCTGGCCGCGGTCGGCCTGCTCGCCCGCGACCTGGTGCTGCGCCTCGAGGGGCTGGCCCTGCGCCGGGGCTTCCTCGGCGGCCAGGTGCGCACCTACCTGAGGTACGGCGCCGCGCTGGGCATCTGCGCGGTCGGCCTCGGCGTCGTGGTCCGGACGCTGCTGCAGCTCTGAGGCTCATACGATCGAGTGGCACCGCGTGTACATAGCTCGTTCGGACTACCTGTGAATGGCGGTGTGGATGAGGGGCTCGTGGCCGGCGTCACGCGGCCGTGTCGACAAAGCAACAGGCGTCTTCCAGATGGCGGACAGGTGAACGCACAGGTCGGGCAGATAGTTTTCCTGCACAGCGTGTGTACGACGTTTCCGCAGGTCAGCGCGCTGGTCGCGATCCTGTGGCCGACTTTCTCCACAGGTCTCTCCACTGTCTGTGCACCGCCGTCGGCGTGTCCTCCACGTCTGTGCCCAGGTTCTCCACAGAGCCTGTGGACAACCGGCCTCCGCCGGCTTTCCCCGGGCGCCCGGGACGACGTACGGTCTCGCGCGACCAGTGATTCGAGCTGGGGTCCCGCACGTGCGTCGTCGGCAGTGGATGTCGGTGGTCGCGCCTAGCGTCGTGGGCAGTCACAGCTGAGGGGAGCACCGGTGAGCATCACCTTCGAGGGCGACACCGACGAGGCCTGGGGCGACGGCCCGGCGGCCTACGAGCCCGGCGAGGCGCCGCGCTCGGCCGGTGACCGCACGCCCCCGCAGGACAACGCCGCCGAGCAGAGCGTGCTCGGCTCGATGCTGCTGTCGAAGGACGCGATCGCCGACGTCGTGGACGTCATCAAGGGCGTCGACTACTACCGCCCCGCCCACGAGATCATCCATGACGCGGTCATCGACCTCTACGGGCGCGGCGAGCCGGCCGACCCGATCACGGTGGCCGCGGAGCTGACCAAGCGCGGCGAGCTCCAGCGCATCGGTGGCGCCCCCTACCTCCACACGCTCTCGGCCAACGTGCCGATCGCTGCCAACGCCGGCTACTACGCCGAGATCGTGCGCGACAAGGCGATCCTGCGCCGCCTGGTCGAGGCCGGGACCCGCATCGCCGCCCTCGGCTATGCCGGTGAGGGCCAGATCGACGACGTGGTCGACCACGCCCAGGCCGAGGTCTACAAGGTCACCGACCGTCGTGCGGCGGTCGACTACGCGCCGCTGGGCGACATCATGAGCGGCGTCCTCGACGAGATCGAGGCGATCGGCAACCGGGAGGCCGGCCTCTACGGCGTGCCCACCGGCTTCGCCGACCTCGACGACCTGACCAACGGCCTGCACTCGGGCCAGATGATCATCGTCGCGGCTCGTCCCGCCATGGGGAAGGCGCTGGCGCTCGACACGCCTCTCCCGACCCCGGCCGGGTGGACCACCATGGGAGAGGTGCGCGTCGGGGACGAGCTGTACGCCGCAGACGGTCGCCCGACCCGGGTCGTCGCCGCCACCGACGTCATGCTCGATCGACCGTGCTACGAGGTGACCTTCTCCGACGGCTCGGTGATCGTCGCCGACGGGGAGCACCAGTGGCTGACCGAGACGCGCGCGGCCAGGAAGTCGCGCTGGGCGGCCGACAACCACTACAACCGTTCGAAGAACCAGCGCATCCACGCCTCGGTGGTGACCACGGAGGAGATCGCCCGCACGGTGCGGGCCGGTGCGGAGGAGCGTGCCAATCACGCGGTGCTCAATGCGGGCGCCCTGACCGGCCACGACCGCCGACTCCCGATCGACCCCTATGTCCTCGGGGCGTGGCTGGGCGACGGTCACAGCGCCGGCGGCCGCATCACCTGCGAGACCCCCGAGATCCCGATGCGGATCGAGGGCCGCGGTTACACCGTCACCTCCTTGGGCAACATGCTCTACAGCATCCGGATTCCCCGGGCGGCCGCGACGGAACGAGGCGTCTGCCCCGACTGCAGCGGTGACATGCACGGGACATATCTCTGCGGCGCGTGCCAGCAGGACCACGGATCTTTCACTGCTCTCCTGCGCACTGTCGGCGTGCTGAACGACAAGCACATCCCGAGCGCCTACCTCCGCGCCTCCGAGGAGGCGCGCCGGGACCTGCTTGCTGGGCTCCTCGACACCGACGGCACCGTGGTCAAGGGCGTGGGATCCGTGCAGTTCGCTGTGACGAGCGAGCGGTTGGCCGACACCGTGCACGAGCTCGTCGTGAGCCTCGGCTACCGGTGCGGACGTACGACGAAGCGCGTCAAGGGTCGCTCGGAAGCCAGCTCCACGTGCCACATCCTCAACTTCTCGACGGTCGACGACGTGTTCAAGCTGGAGCGCAAGGCACTGCTCCACAAGGAGGAGCGTCCGACGTCCACCGTCCGCATCGGCAAGCGCTACATCACGTCCGTGCAGCGCATCGAGTCCGTGCCGGTGCGGTGCGTGCAGGTCGACAACGACGACCACCTCTACCTCGCCGGGCGGTCGATGATCCCCACCCACAACTCGACCCTGGCCCTGGACTTCTGCCGCGCGGCGTCGATCCACAACAACCTCACCAGCTGCTTCTTCAGCCTCGAGATGACGCGCTCGGAGATCATGATGCGCCTGCTCTCGGCCGAGGCGAAGGTCCCGCTCAACCACATCCGCAACGGCACGATGCGCGACGAGGACTGGGACAAGCTGGCCCGCAAGATGGGCCAGGTCTCCGGGGCGCCGATGTTCATCGACGACAGCCCCAACATGACGATGATGGAGATCCGGGCCAAGGCACGCCGGCTCAAGCAGCGTCACGACCTCAAGCTCATCGTCATCGACTACATGCAGCTCATGAGCTCGGGCAAGAAGGTCGAGTCCCGCCAGCTCGAGGTCTCGGAGTTCTCCCGCAACATCAAGCTCCTCGCCAAGGAGCTCGAGCTGCCGATCATCGCGCTGTCCCAGCTCAACCGTGGTCCCGAGCAGCGTGGCGACAAGCGCCCGATGATGAGCGACCTGCGTGAGTCCGGCTCGCTGGAGCAGGACGCCGACATGGTGATCCTGCTGCACCGTGACGACGTCTACGAGAAGGAGTCGACCCGCCCCGGCGAGGCCGACCTGATCGTGGCCAAGCACCGCAACGGCCCGACCCGTGACCTCACCGTCGCCTTCCAGGGCCACTACTCGCGCTTCGTGGACATGGCCCAGGGCTGAGCCGGGCATGTGCGAGCGGGCCGCTTCCCGCTCTGCTGCGCGATCGAACAGGTGTTCTATTCTGGAGCATGCCTCGCCAGCCGCCGTTCCACGTGTGGGTGGACCTGACGGGCCGGTGGTCCGTGCCCGCGCCCGGCGTCCTGCTCGCGTGGCGGCACTCCGATCGCCGAGGCTGGGAGGCATGGGTGGTGCGCGTCGAGTCCTACTCGACCGGCACCGGGTCCGAGGTGCTCATGTCCCAGTCGTGGGTGTCGGCTGCCCTGGTGCGCCCCGCGGACAATCACGTGAGCCCGCGCGGTCAGGTCAGTCGAACCTGACGAAGGCCCGCAGCGACCCGTCGTCCAGGTCGCGGACCTCCGCGAAGCCCAGCGACTCGTAGAACGCCCGCTGTCCGGGCTCGTCGTCGGTGAGCAGCACCTTCTGCCGGACGTGCTCGAAGGGGGCCATGACCTCGGTCACGAGTCGTGTGCCCAGCCCGCCGCCCTGCTCCTCGGGATGGACCAGCACGTCCTGCAGGTAGGCGATGGTGGCGCCGTCGCTGACGACGCGGGCGAGGCCTACCAGTCGGCCTCCGCGTCGCGCGGTGACCACGTGTGCCGAGCCCCGCACCGCCTGCTCGAGGGTGTCGAGGTCGCGGGTGTAGGCCGCCCAGCCGACGGCGTCGTACAGGCCGGCGAGCTCGTCGCGGCCGGGCATCATCGCTGCGGAGGTCTCGATCGTCACGCGGCGGATCCTCCGCCACCCGCGCGGGTCTCCGCAATCGGAATGTGGGTGCGCCGCGCGTCAGAGCTCTGCGACGGTCGTGAGGTTCACCCCGTGGGGCCCGGGCTCGCCGCGCTCGACCTCGGTGAAGCCCAGCTTCTCGAGCACCCGGAGCGAGGCCTTGTTCCAGTCCCACACATCGGCCCACAGCCGCGGGTAGCCGTTGTCGCGTGCCCAGTCGACGACGGCCCGCGCCGCCTCGGTCGCGTAGCCCCGGCCGTGGGCGGCGGCGAGCAGCTCGTAGGCCAGCTCGGGCTCGTCCGGGGGACGCCCGTCGACGGCGAAGAGCCCGCAGTAGCCGACAAGCGCGCCGGTCTCGCGGACCTCGACGGCGAGGACGGTGAGGCCGGTCGCACGGGCCTCGTCGCGCAGCTGGGCGGCGACGTCCTGGACGGTGGGGCGGCCGTCGGCGTCGATGCGCCGGCGGGCCGGGACGCGTGGGTCGCGCTCGACCCAGAGCTGACGAAAGACCGCAGCCTCGTCCTCCAGCCGGGGCCGGAGGACGAGGCGTGCGGTCTCGAGGTGGCGGAGCACCGGACGTCCGGTCATGCCCGCCAGTGTGTCAGCGGTTCGGCGAGGCCGGGGGAGGCATGTGCTGCGTGGCCTCGGGGTCGTACGCCGATCCGGTGGCGCTGGCCGTGGACGTGGAGGTCCAGTCGGTTCCGGTTCCGGTGCCGGCGCTGCTGGTGTGGCCGGCGTCGGAGTGCTGGCTGACCTCGTCGCTGGCGCGGCGGGCGCCGACGTGGGCGTCCTGCTTGGCCTGGGTCGCGGCCTCCGAGCCCTTGTCGCGGGCCTGGCGGAGCAGGTCGGCGGCGATGTCGCGACCACCGAGGCCGAAGGCCAGGGCGAGGCCGAGGGCCAGGGCGAACATGATGGCGGTGAAGGCGATCCGCACGATCTCGGGGGCGATCTGGAGCTGCTCGAGGATCATGAAGAACGCGATCGTCATGATGACCGCGGGAGCGACGGCACCGACCACCTTGCCGGTGGGGGTGTCACCCATGAAGCGGGCGACAGCACCGGCGATGGCGCCGGAGAGCAGCGCGGCGACGATGAAGATCACGATGGCCACGATGACGTTGGGCAGGTAGGCCAGCACGTCGTTCATGAAGCCGGTGGCGGCCGGGATGCCGAGCGCCCCGATCGCGGTCGTGATGAAGAAGATGAAGATGAGCCAGAAGACGACGCGGGCGATGCCGTTGGCCGCGGAGGCGCCGGGCAGGACCGCGTCGACGTAGCGGTTGGCGGAGCTCTCGTGGAGGCGCCGGTCGATGCCGACCCGCTCCAGGAGCTTGCCGACCACGCCGGCGACGACCTTCGCCACGATGTAGCCGACCAGCAGGATGATCAGGAATCCCAGCAGGTTGGGCAGGAAGTCGAAGAATCCGTCGGTCGCGTTCTGGAAGCTGTCACCGATGTCCATGGGGGGTGTCCTTTCGTTCGGTGACCCCGACTTTGGTCGCATGCCCGAGAAGCCAACACCTCCCGACGGACGACATATCCGCAGCACTTCGGGGTAGCGCCACCCTCAGGGAGGGATTCGAGGATGTGAACCCACGTTCCATCCATACACAGTCGTCCGCGATTTGGAATCGGGTTCGACAACGTGAACCACCGGGCGTAGCGTCCCGGACGTCTGTGGCATGCGTCACAGCACGTTCCGCGAGGAGTCCACGTGTCGTTCCCATCTCCCTCCCCCGTCTCCACCCGCGCCGGTCTGCGAGGTGCGCTGACCGCCCTGGTCGCCGCCGCCCTGACCCTCGGCGGGGTCGCCGCCGCGCCTGCCCAGGCGGCGGTCGGCGACACCCAGGTCGCCTGGCTCGAGGTGGAGGAGGGCGTGATCTCCGGCGGACCCGCGCTCAACTCCGGCGACCACGGCAACTTCTCCGGCAGCGGCTCCTACACGTTCCGCGAGACCGGCATGACGTCGACGATGACCTTCACCGCACCGGCGGCCGGGACGTACCCCGTCTGGATCCGCTACGCGGCCGGCCCGCTCAGCGCGGAGGAGAACGTCACCCGCGGCATGGGGCTGCTCACCAACGGCGGCGCCCGCCAGACCGTGCCCTACGAGCTCACCGGGAGCTGGGAGGACTGGGAGTTCGCCCGCGCCGACGTGACCCTCGTCCAGGGCACCAACACCCTCACCCTCCAGTGCGACCGGGGCGTGGAGATGTGCCGGCTCAACTTCGACGCCATCCAGGTCGGCGGCCTCGCCCCGGACACGTGCGTGCCCACCGCCGTGCCCGCCGGCAGCAGCCGGCTCTTCGACGGCACCTTCGCGACCTTCGACCAGTGGCGCAAGGCCGGCGGCGGCGGCTTCGGGCACCAGACCGACTGCTCGATCCGTGGCTTCCGCGGCCCCGGCGCGACGTGGAACACCACCCAGCAGTCCGGCCCCTACACGCTCGGCCTCGACTGGCGCCGCGGTGACGCCGACGACGCGTCCAGCGTCTACCTCGCCTCCAGCAGCACCGGCGGCGCGACCCCCAACGGCGGGTACGCCGTCCGCATCGGCGCGAGCGACACCGGGACCGTCGTCCCGACGGGCGGCACCGCCCAGCCGGCCGACGCGGACGCGGTCGCGGCGGCCGTCCGCCCGCTCGGCGAGTGGAACCGCTTCGCGATCCAGCTCACCCCCGCGCGGATCCGCGTCCTGCTGAACGGCACGGTCGTCAACACCCTCGACCGCACCGCCGCCACGGCGGGCTTCATCGGCCTGGAGAACCGCGGCGGCACCGCGCAGGTCGACTTCCGCGACATCCAGCTCAGCCCCACGGTCGAGCTCGGCCGCCTGGCCGGCCCGGTGCGCCGTGCGGTGAAGGCCGACGGCACCACGCCCAACCCCGGCGGTGAGTCCACGCTCGGCAACCTCGTCGCCGACGCCCAGCGCTGGGCCACCCGCACGTCCTCCGGCGGCACCGCGCGCATCGCCTTCACCAGCCCCACCGCGCTAGAGGCCGACCTCGTCGCCACCGGCACCTACCCCGCCGCCACGACGTACGACCGCGCCGCGGCCGTGCTCGACGCCGAGCCGCTGGTCAACATGCGGTTGACGGGCGCGCAGATCAAGACCGTGCTCGAGCAGCAGTGGCAGCGCACCAGCGGCGGGACGGTGCCCAGCCCGGCCTTCCTCCGCCTCGGCGCCTCCAGTGGTTTCACGTGGACCCACGACGCCAGCCGCGCCGAGGGCGACCGGATCACCGGCACCTGGCTCGACGGATCGCCCCTGCTGCCGACCGGCACCTACTCGGTCACCGTCAGCCAGTCGCTCGCCGGTGGCGCCGACAACTTCCGCGGCTTCACCGCCGGGCTGGTGCCGCAGGTCCGCGAGGCCACCACCGTGTCGGCGCTCGCGGCCTACGTCGGTGACGCCTCGACCGCCGGCCCGCTCGCGGCGCCGGCCACCCAGCGCGCGGTCGGGGTGCACGTGCCCGCCGGTGCCCCGTCGTCGTACGTCGCCGGCACGACGTACGCCGTCGACCTCAGCTCGTGGTCCTACTCCACCGCCACCGACCCGCGCGACACGGCAGTCGGGGTGACCATCGGTGGTCGCGCGGCTGGCACCTTCGCGGTGGACAACACGCTCGTCGACGACACGTACGACGCCCACGGCACCGTCGCGGTCCGCGCCACCATCCCGGTGGACCTGCCCGCGGGCACCACGACCGTGGTGGTCACCGGCACGACCACCGGCACCTCGGTGCGCCTGCCGGTCGTGGTGACGGCCGCACCGGCGCCGGAGCCCACGCCGATCCCGACGCCCACCCCCACGCCGACCCCGGTCCCCACGCCGACCCCCACGCCCACCCCGGTGCCGGAGCCGACCCGCGCGGAGTCGACGATCAAGGTGAAGGTCAAGCCCGGCCGCGTGCTGGCGGGGAAGACCCGGGCGAGGCTCGACGTCACGGTCGCGTCGTCCGGCGCCACCCCCACCGGCACGGTGCGGGTCAAGGTCGGCGGCCGCACCCTCCAGGGCACGCTGCGTGACGGCCGCGTCGTCCTGCGCCTCCCGGCCTTCGCGAAGGCGGGCACGGTGAAGGTGAAGCTCGCCTACGCCGGCGACGCCGCCACCCTGGCGGAGAAGAAGACGGTGAAGATCCGCGTCCGTCCCCGCGCGGCCTGAGGCTCCCCGCGGTGGTCGGGGATCAGCCCCCGACCACCGCGGCGGTCACCTCGCCGTAGAGCGTCGTGCGCTGGCGCAGCGGCCGCCCGGCGTCGCGCGCGATGGCGGCCAGGTCGTCGGACGTCAGCCCCTGGCCGTGGCTCGCGCCGGCCGCGCGACTGATGTTCTCGTCCATGAGCGTGCCGCCGAGGTCGTCGACGCCCGCGGCCAGCAGCTGCCCGGCGCCGACCGGGCCGAGCTTGACCCACGACGCCTGCACGTGGTCGATGTCGTCGGCGTACGCGATGCGCGCGACCGCGTGGACCAGCAGCGTCTCGCGCCACGTCGGACCGCGACGGGCACCCCGCTTGAGGTAGATCGGGGCGGCCATGTGCACGAACGGCAGACCGACGAACTCGGTGAATCCGCCGGTCTCGCGCTGGAGGGCCCGGGTGCGCAGCAGGTGCGTGACCCAGTGGCGGGGGTGCTCGACCGAGCCGAACATCATCGTCACGTTGCTGCGCAGCCCGACGGAGTGCGCGACGCGGTGCACCTCGAGCCACTCCTCGGTGGTGACCTTGTCGGGGCACAGCACTGCACGGACCTCGTCGTCGAGGATCTCCGCGGCGGTGCCGGGCAGCGACCGGAGTCCGGCGTCCTTGAGCCGGAGCAGGTAGCTCTCGAGCGGCTCCTCGAGGCGGCGCGAGCCCTCGAGGACCTCCAGCGCGGTGAAGCCGTGGATGTGGATGTCCGGGACCCGCTCGTGCACCGCCCGGGTGACGTCGACGTAGAAGTTGCCGTCGAAGCTCGGGTGGATGCCGCCCTGGAGGCACACCTCCGTCGCGCCGAGCGCCGCCGCCTCCTCGCTGCGGTCCGCGACGTCGTCGAGGGTGAGGAGGTAGGGCTTGCCGCGGAGGTTGAGCGACAGTGGGCCCTTGGAGAAGCCGCAGAACGTGCACTTGTAGGTGCAGACGTTGGTGTAGTTGATGTTGCGGTTGACGACGTAGGTCACCTCGTCGCCGACCACGCGCCGGCGGACCTCGTCGGCGACCTCCGCGACCGCGCCGACCTCGCGACCGCGCGCGGCGAAGAGGGCCTCGAGCTCCTCGGCACCCGGGTCCTGCCCCAGGCGTACGCCGTCCAGCACCTCGCGCACCCGGCCGGTCACCGCGCCCTCGCGCGCGGGCACGAGCGCGACCGGGTCGACCCCGGCGCCGGAGAACCACGTGGTGGAGCGGCGCCCGACCTGCACGACCTCCGCGCCGGTGCCGACGTTGGCGGCGTCGCGGTGGCGCTCGGGCCACAGCGCGCCGGGGTCGTCACGCGCCAGCAGCTCGGCGTCGGCGCGGTCGAGCACCGGGAACCGCACGGCCGGGTCGAGCCACCGCCCGGGCTCGGCGGCGTGCTCGGGGTAGATCGTGAGCCGCGGCGCGAGCTCGTGGCCGGCCGCCTCGGTGGCCGCCCGCAGGGTGTCGAGCGAGGGCCACGGGCGCTCGGGGTTGACGTGGTCGGCCGTCACCGGCGACACCCCGCCCCAGTCGTCGATGCCCGCGGCCAGCAGGCCCGCGAGCTCCTCGGGCGCGGTGAGGTTGGGCGGCGCCTGGAGGTGCACGTCGTCGGGCAGCACCAGGCGGGCCAGCGCGATCGCGCGGACGTGGTCCTCGTGCGGGCACGGGGCGGCGTCGCGCATCGCCGTGCCCGGCTTGGGCAGGAAGTTCTGCACGATCACCTCCTGCACGTGCCCGTGCTCCAGGTGCGCGGCGGCGATGGCCTCCAGCGCCTCGACGCGGTCGGCCTCGGTCTCGCCGATCCCCACGAGGATGCCGGTCGTGAAGGGGATCGCCAGGCGCCCCGCGAGGTCGAGGGTGGCGAGGCGGCGGGCCGGCTCCTTGTCGGGGGCGCCGCGGTGGGCGGCCAGGTCGGGCCGCAGGCTCTCGACCATCATCCCCTGCGACGCGCACGACGTACGCAGCACGGCGAGGTCGTCGCGACCGATCGCCCCGGCGTTGGCGTGCGGCAGCAGGCCGGTCTCGGCGAGCACCAGGGCGCTCGCCTCGGCGAGGTAGGACACCGTCGAGGAGTGGCCGTGCGCGGCAAGCCACTCCGCGGCCGCGGGGTAGCGCAGCTCGGGCGCCTCGCCGAGGGTGAAGAGCGCCTCGTGGCAGCCGGCGGCAGCCCCCGCGCGGGCGATGGCCAGCACCTCGTCGAGCGAGAGGTAGGGCGCGGTGGCGGTGCGCGGGGACTCGGCGAAGGTGCAGTAGCCGCAGCGGTCGCGGCACAGCTTCGTCAGCGGGATGAAGACCTTGGGCGAGTAGGTGACGCGGGTGCCGAAGAGCGCGTCGCGGCGCTGCGAGGCGCGATCGAGCAGCTCGGCGGTGGGCAGCCCGGTGAGCGACGTCATGTCGCCATGATGGGGGGTGGGTGGTGCCCGGGGGACACCGTGGCCACCCATGGGTCACCATCTCCCCATGACGACCTCGCCGCTCACCATCGGTTACAAGGCCTCGGCCGAGCAGTTCGGCCCGCGCGAGCTCGTCGGGCTCGGCACCCGTGCCGAGGAGGTCGGCCTCGACAGCGTCTGGCTCAGCGACCACCTCCAGCCCTGGCGCCACGAGGGCGGCCACGCCCCCAACGCGCTCGCGGTGCTCGCCGCCCTCGGCGAGCGCACCGACCGGGTGGTGCTCGGCACGAGCGTGCTCACCCCGACCTTCCGCTACAACCCGGCCGTCCTGGCCCAGCAGTTCGCCACCCTCGCCCTGCTCGACCCGGGCCGCGTGGTGCTCGGTGTCGGCACAGGCGAGGCGCTCAACGAGATCTCCGTCGGGCTCGACGAGTGGCCGGACTTCAAGGAGCGCTGGGCGCGGCTGCGCGAGGCCGTACGCCTCATGCGCGCGCTCTGGGCCGGCGAGCGGGTCACCTTCGACGGCGACTACTACCGCACCGTCGACGCCACGATCTACGACCGGCCCGACGGCGGCGTGCCGATCTACGTCGCGGCCGGCGGCCCGCAGATGGCGAAGTACGCCGGCCGCGTGGGCGACGGCTTCATCTGCACGAGCGGCAAGGGGATGGACCTCTACACCGACAAGCTGCTGCCCGCGGTCGCCGAGGGCCTCGAGGCGGCGGACCGGCCGTCCGACGATATCGTCCGGATGATCGAGATCAAGCTGTCCTACGCCCCGACCCGGGAGGAGGCGCTCGAGAACACCCGCTTCTGGGCGCCCCTGTCGCTCAGTGCGGAGCAGAAGCACCAGCTCGACGACCCGGTGGAGATGGCTGCCGCCGCCGACCGGCTGCCGATCGAGCAGGTGGCCTCGCGCTGGATCGTCGAGACCACGCCCGAGGCGGTCGTCGACGCCGTACGCCCCTACGTCGAGGCGGGCTTCGACCACCTCGTCTTCCACGCGCCCGGCCACGACCAGGAGGCGTTCCTCTCCTCCTTCGGCGCCGAGGTGCTGCCGGGGCTCCGCGAGCTCGGCGGCTGAGCCGGCCCCACGAGTTGGGGTGAGGCGGGTGTCGGTGGACGCGCCTAGCGTCGGGCGTACGCCGACCACCTCAGGAGGATCCGTGGGCCACCGACCGCCGAAGGACGTGCAGGAAGCCGCGCAGCGCGCGGAGCGCTGGATCGAGGAAGGGAAGGCCGGCAAGGGCTTCACCGACACGGGCCGCCGCCGTGCCGCCCAGCTCGCGAAGGGCGAGGAGGTCAGCGACGACGTGGTGAAGAAGATGCAGGCCTACTTCGCCCGGCACACCGTCGACAAGGACGCCGAGGGCTTCACCCGCGGTGGCGACGGCTACCCCTCGCCCGGCCGGGTGGCCTGGGACGCGTGGGGCGGCGACGCCGGGGAGCGCTGGGTCGGCACCATCGACTTCGACGACTGACGCACCCGCGGGCCGGAGCAGGCCCCAACGGGTGTGGTGGGCCCGCCGAGCGTTTGCCTATGGTCCTTCGGCGATGAGCTCCCACACCGGCGCCCACGACGGGCGCGTCCTCAGCCTCACCTACACCAGTGCGGCCACGCGCCTCCTCTCCGTCGGTCAGCTCGTCGAGCTCATCGAGCAGATCCGCCCGAAGAACGAGCGCCTCGGGGTCACCGGCCTGCTGCTCTACAGCGGCGGCAACGTCATCCAGACGCTCGAGGGCGAGACGGCCTCGGTCGACGCGATCTTCGACGCGATCCGGGCCGACGCCCGTCACAGCGGCGTACGCGTGGTGGACCGCCGCCACGTCGACGAGCGCGCCTTCACCTCGTGGTCGATGGGGTTCCGCAACGTCAGCGCCCGCGAGGTCGCCGAGCTCCAGGACTTCACCGCGTTCGCGCGCGAGTCCGTCGGCGACGACCTCAGCGCCCACGCCGTGGCCGCCTTCGGGCTGCTCGACTCCTTCCGCGTCAACGCCGTCTGAGCTCTCAGGACCCCTCTCGACGGGCGGGGAGGCTGTTTCGCCGGCCGTCGTAGGGTCGGATCCATGCAGACTCGCACCCTCGGAAACCAGCAGGTCGGCGCCATCGGCCTGGGCCTGATGACCTTCGACCAGACCGGCACCCAGCCGCGCCAGCAGCTCCTCGACACCGTCACCGCCGCGCTCGACGCCGGCGTCACGCTGTTCGACACCGCCGACGCCTACGGGCCCGGCGACGAGAAGGGGGAGGGCGCCCAGGGCGAGAACGAGCGCCTGATCGCGTCGATCCTCGACGAGCTCGGCGTCCGCGACCGCGTGCTGCTCGCCACCAAGGGCGGCCACGTCCGCACCGACGGCGGCGGCTGGGACACCGACAGCTCGGCCGACCACCTGCGCAGCGCCGTCGACGCCAGCCTCCAGCGCCTCGGCGTCGAGCAGATCGCGCTGTGGCAGCACCACCGTCCCGACCCGAAGGTGCCCTACGACGAGGTCATCGGCACGCTGAAGGAGATCGCCGACAGCGGCAAGGTCGCCCGCGTGGGCCTGTCCAACGCCGACCCCGACCAGATCCGTGCCGCGCACGCCGTCCTCGGTGACGCACTGGCCAGCGTGCAGAACCAGTTCAGCCCGAAGTTCCGCTCGAGCAAGCCCGAGATCGACGTGTGCGACGAGCTCGGACTCGCGTTCCTGCCGTGGAGCCCGCTCGGCGGCCTGGGTGACGCCAAGGAGCTGGCCGAGAAGCACCCCGCGTTCGCGGAGATCGCCACCGAGCGTGGGGTGAGCGCCCAGCAGGTGGCGCTGGCCTGGGAGCTCGCGCAGTCGCCGGTCGTCATCCCGATCCCCGGCGCCAAGCGGCCCTCGTCGATCACCGACTCGGCGGCCGCGGCGGACATCGAGCTGACGTCCGACGAGGTCGCCCGCCTCGACGCGAGCTGACCCGGTGGCCCGACCGCTGCTCGCCCGCGCCGTCGACGCGGCGATGGACCGCTCCCTGGTCCTCGGCTACACCACGATCGGCCTCGCTGTGCGGCGTACGCTCCCCGGCTGGCCCGCCGACCCGCCCGCGGGCGCGCTGGCCGGTCGGCACGTGCTCGTCACCGGGGCCAGCTCCGGGCTCGGCATCGCGACCGTGGAGGGCCTGGCCCGGCTGGGTGCCACTGTCCACATGCTCGTGCGTGACGAGGCCAAGGGCGCCGGCGTCGCCGATCGGCTGCGGGCGGGGCTGCCCGGGACCGAGCTGCGGCTGTGGCGGTGCGACGTCGGGGACCTGGACGACGTACGCCGCTTCGCCGCCGACTTCGCCGCTGAGGTCCCCGAGCTCCACGCGATCGTCCACAACGCCGGCGTGATGCCCCCGACCCGCACCGAGTCCGCGCAGGGCCACGAGCTCAGCATGGCGGTGCACGTGGTCGGCCCGGTCGTGATGACCGAGGCGCTGCGCGGGCCGCTGGCCGGCGGCCGGGTGGTGCTGGTCAGCAGCGGCGGGATGTACGGCCAGGCGCTGCGCGCCGACGACCCCGGCTACCTCACCGGCGACTACTCGCCCACCACGGCGTACGCCCGGTCCAAGCGGATGCAGGTCGAGATGGGCCCGCTGCTCGGCGAGCGCTGGGCCGGCGACGGCATCACGGTGGCCACGATGCACCCGGGCTGGGCCGACACACCCGGTGTGCAGGAGTCGCTGCCGCGCTTCCGCTCGATCACCCGGCCGGTGCTGCGCGACGACGCCCAGGGCGCCGACACGAGCGTGTGGCTCGCCGCGGTCGAGCCGGCCCCGGCGACTGGTCGCTTCTGGCACGACCGCGTCGAGCGGCCGACCAGCATCCTGCCCACGACGCGCCCGAACCCCGACGCGCGGGCGCGGGCGTGGCTGTGGCTCACCGAGGCCGCCGGGCTGCTCTGAAGGGGTAGTCCACCGGGTTGTGGCTGCCGGGCCCCGGTAGTCCAGTGGCTTCTGGTCGTCCCGCAGCCAACTTCCCAGCCATCCCTCACTGGACTACCCCGAGCTTGCGACGCGCCACCACCGCCCAAATCTTGACTCGTTCAAGAAAAGGCGGCAGGGTGGTGCCCGATGGACGACCACGACTTCGAAGCTGACTTCGAGCACCTGCTCCGCGGCGCCGAGCTGCGGGTCACCCGGCCGCGCATCGCCGTCCTGCGCGCCGTACGCCGTCACCCGCACGCCGACACCGGCAGCGTCCTGGCGGCCGTACGCCTCGAGGAGCCGGCCGTGTCGCACCAGGCGGTCTACGACGTCCTCGGCGTCCTGTCCGAGTCGGGCCTGGTCCGCCGGATCCAGCCGGCCGGCTCCGTCGCCCGTTACGAGCTGCGGGTCGGCGACAACCACCACCACGTCGTCTGCCGCTCCTGCGGCGAGGTCGCCGACGTCGACTGCGCGGTCGGCGTACGCCCCTGCCTCGACGCCTCCGACACCCACGGCTTCGTCATCGACGAGGCCGAGGTCACCTACTGGGGCACCTGCCCCGCCTGCTCCACCGACCGCACGCGATCCCAGTCCCGCACCACGGAAGGAACCCGATGACCGACAGCGAGAACACCGGCCCCGAGAGCCCGCAGGGCGTCGACCGCAAGGCCGAGGCCGGGTGCCCGGTCATGCACGACTCCGCCACTGCCGAGGGCAGCGAGAGCGAGAACCCCGTCATCGACTCGCCCGAGCCCAAGCAGGGCCGGCCCCACACCAACCAGGACTGGTGGCCCAACCAGCTGGACCTGTCGGTGCTGCACGCGCACTCGCCGAAGGGCAACCCCCTCGGCGCCGACTTCAGCTACCGCGAGGCCTTCGCCCAGCTCGACGTCGAGGCGCTCAAGTCCGACATCGCCCAGACGCTGCGCAGCTCCCAGGACTGGTGGCCCGCGGACTTCGGCCACTACGGCGGCCTGATGATCCGGATGAGCTGGCACTCCGCCGGCACCTACCGCGTCTTCGACGGCCGCGGCGGCGCGGGCGACGGCGGCCAGCGCTTCGCCCCCCTCAACTCCTGGCCCGACAACGCCAACCTCGACAAGGCCCGCCGGCTGCTGTGGCCGGTCAAGCAGAAGTACGGCCAGAAGATCTCTTGGGCCGACCTGCTCGTGCTCGCCGGCAACGTCGCCCTCGAGGACATGGGCTTCGAGACCTTCGGCTTCGCCTTCGGCCGCGAGGACGTGTGGGAGCCCGAGGAGATCTACTGGGGTCCCGAGGACACCTGGCTCGGCGACGAGCGCTACGCCGGTGAGCGCGAGCTCTCCGACGGCCTCGGCGCGGTCCAGATGGGCCTCATCTACGTCAACCCCGAGGGCCCCAACGGCAACCCCGACCCGGTGGCCTCGGCGCGCGACATCCGCGACACCTTCGCCCGGATGGCGATGAACGACGAGGAGACCGTCGCCCTCATCGCCGGTGGCCACACCTTCGGCAAGACCCACGGCAACGGCGACGCCGACCTCATCGGCCCGGAGCCCGAGGGCGCGCCGATCGAGAACCAGGGCCTCGGCTGGATCAGCTCGTACGGCTCAGGCAAGGGTGGCGACACCATCACCTCCGGCCTCGAGGTCACCTGGACCGACGTGCCGACCCAGTGGAGCAACCGCTACTTCGAGATCCTCTTCGGCTACGAGTGGGAGCTCACCGAGAGCCCGGCCGGCGCCAAGCAGTGGGTCGCGAAGACCGACGACGCGATCATCCCCGACGCGCACGACCCGTCGAAGAAGCACCGTCCCACGATGCTGACCTCCGACCTCGCGCTGCGCTTCGACCCGGCATACGAGAAGATCTCGCGCCGCTTCCTGGAGAACCCCGAGGAGTTCCGCCTCGCCTTCGCCAAGGCTTGGTACAAGCTGCTCCACCGCGACATGGGCCCGGTCGGCCCGCACCTGCTCGGCCCGTGGGTCCCCGAGGCCCAGCTGTGGCAGGACCCGGTCCCGCCGGTCGAGGGCGAGCTCATCAGCGAGGACGACGTCGCCACGCTCAAGGACAAGCTGCTCGACTCCGGCCTCTCCGTCGCGCAGCTCGTCGAGCTGGCCTGGGCCTCGGCCGCCACCTACCGCGGCACCGACCGCCGCGGTGGCGCCAACGGTGCGCGGATCCGCCTGGAGCCGCAGCGCAGCTGGGACGTCCACGCCGACCTCGACCTCGACACCTCGATCGCCGCGATCGAGCGCGTGCAGGCCGAGTTCAACGACGCGCAGTCGGGCAAGCAGGTCTCGCTCGCCGACCTGATCGTCCTCGGTGGTGCGGCCGCGATCGAGAAGGCGGCGCGCGACGCCGGCCACGAGGTGAGCGTGCCGTTCACGCCGGGGCGTACGGACGCCTCCCAGGAGCAGACCGACGTCGACTCCTTCCGCTGGCTCGAGCCCCGCGCCGACGGCTTCCGCAACTGGATCCGCCAGGGCGAGAAGCTCCAGCCGGAGAAGCTGCTGCTGGACAAGGCCTACCTGCTCGGCCTCTCGGCCCCGCAGATGACCGTCCTCCTCGGCGGCCTGCGCGCCCTCGGCGCCAACGCCGGTGGCACCGCCCACGGCGTGCTCACCGACCGTCCCGGCACCCTCACCAACGACTTCTTCGCCAACCTGCTCTCCCCGGGGACGCAGTGGAAGGCGTCGCAGTCCGACGAGGGCGTGTACGAGATCCGCGACGCCGCGTCGGGCGACCTCCGGTGGACCGCCACCGCGGTCGACCTGGTGCTGGGTTCGAACTCGCAGCTGCGGGCGCTGTCGGAGGTCTACGCCTCCGAGGACGCACGCGAGAAGTTCGTCGGCGACTTCGTCGCCGCGTGGGCCGAGGTCATGGACAACGACCGCTTCGACCTCCGCTGAGGTCGTACGCCTGATCACCGTCGGGATCCCCGGCTACCCGGGGATCCCGACGACAGCGCGGTGATACTGGTGCGCCAGCCGCACCAGGATCACCGCACTAGCCTCGGTCCATGGTCGACCACGCCACACCGAACCTGCCCTCGCGCGACCTCGACGCCACGGTCGGCTTCTACCGCACCCTCGGCTTCGAGGTGGGCTTCCACGATCCCGGGTGGCTGATCCTGGAGCGCGGCTCGCTGATGCTGGAGTTCTTCCCCGATCCGGGCCTCGACCCGGCCACGACCGCGGCCGGGTGCTGCCTGCGGGTCGACGACCTCGATGGGTTGTACGCCGACTGCGTGGCCGCGGGCCTGCCCGTGACGCACCTCGGCCGGCCGAGGCTGCACCCTCCGACCGTCGAGGACTCAGGGATGCGGATCGGCTACCTCGTCGACGCCGACGGCAACCTGCTGCGCCTCGTGCAGAACCTCTAGCGACTCTCGCGAGCCAACGTCATGGGAAGTGGCGGTCCGAACGACCGATCCTCATGACGTCCCGGGGTGGACCTGGACCTCGTCGCCGACGGAGATCGTCCCGGAGCCGAGCAGCCGGAAGACCGTGCCCCCGCGGGGCGAGCGCAGGGCCTGCATCGCGCCCGGCCCCAGCCAGTCGTCGAGCAGCCGGCAGGGCGCGGCGATGCGGACCACCTCGAGCTCGACGTCGCCGATCGTCATCCGCTCACCGGGACGCGTCGGGATCGGGCCCCGGTCGAGGGTGATGTTGCGGCGCGTCAGTCCCGGGTCGACCGGTCGCCCGAGCAGCTCCGCGGCGACCGCGAGGTCGTCGAGCGCCTGCACGGTGACGTGGCGGTGCTTCGTGCCGTGGTAGCGGTCGCCCACCAGGCCGGTCCCGGCCTCCGCCTCGACCGACGGCACGGACTTCGTCGGGATCTTCCGGCCCGGGGCGAGGTGGATGGCGTGGACGTGGGAGCTCACGCAGCGACCGTACGTCGAGCGGTCTAGTTGTGATGCCCAGGCACGTTGGTCGAGAACGTGTGACGACACGATCTGATGTCGTAGATGGGTGAAGGCCTCCCGATGTGGAGTGGAGCTGTCTAAGGAACCGCTTCACACCCAGGAGGCCTTCGTGTCCCACGCTACCCATGCAAACGC
>CAFBMW010000002.1_pt1 | contig 195875 bp, 184 predicted proteins | sample 7269061 | NCBI WGS metagenome assembly CAFBMW01 (sample SAMEA6814074, study PRJEB35770) | uncultured Nocardioides sp. | biome: Freshwater; feature: Freshwater reservoir; material: water | place: Czech Republic | collected 2017-05-23 | depth 30m m | reverse complement strand
TCCGTGGGCACGGGCGCCGTCCTGGGCGTTCGATCCGCCACCGGCGACGTCGCCATGTACGCCAAGGGCACCGTGACCGGTGACGACACCGCTCTCACCTGGACGGGCCAGTTCGACAGGCTCGTCTTCACCACGTCGGCCGAGCGCGGCGTGTTCACGTTCCGCGGCACCAGCGGCACCGAGCACATCAAGGTCAACGCACCGACGACGTACGACCGCAACATCGCACTCCGCAGCGGCAGGGACTCCTACGAGTCCGACACCCTGGGCGGGAAGGCGACGCGGATCAAGGGCGACGGCGGGCGCAACCAGCTGCTGCTCGAGCTGAGCAGCCACAACCGGGTGCGGGCCGACCTGAGCCGTTCGCGGGTGACGGCCTCCAAGGCCGGCAACACCGACGCGATCCGCGTGCGCGGCTTCGATGACCTCATCGTCGCCGCAAAGCGCGCCGACGTCGTCGGCACCAACCGCGCGAACACGATCGGCGTCATCGCGTGCCGGGCGACCATCAGGGGCAAGAAGGGACGGGACGACCTCTACGCCGACGTGCGGTACCGCGGCCTCGGCACGTGGAGCACGCCGCGGTGCGACACGCAGAAGGCCACGATCAACGGTGACCGGGGCAACGACACCATCAGGGGGAGCCTCGGCAGTGACCGCCTCATCGGCGGCCCGGGCAAGGACCTCGCCCAGGGGCGCACGGGCGGGTTCGACGTGTGCGAGGGCGAGAAGGTCCGGGAGTGCGAGAAGCGCATCTGACGTGGGGAGCCGGGCCGTCCCCTCACCGGGGGCGGCCGGGTGTCCCGTTCGGGCGCGGTCGACGGGGGCCCTTGATGTTGTTACGACGCTTCGTGGTCCGCTTCCCCGCACCCGACCACCTCCGGCTGGTCGCGGTCGCAGACGACTGGGCCGCGGGACGCCGCGTCGTCCTGCAGCATCGGACGACGGACGGCTGGACGCAGCTGGCGACGCGCCGCTTCTCTCCGCGGGGGGCGCGCTGGCATGTCCCCGCTTCGCGACCGGGGAGAAGCTACCGTGCCGTCACGAGGGTGAAAGGCGAGCGGTACGTCTTCCGCAGGGTGACGTTCTCCGACTGACGGGCTTTGCACCGTCGGCAACATCCGGACCTTCCGCGGTGAGCGCACGGGTATCCGATGGCCGAGCGCCATCTCTATGCTCACGTCAGTCGTCGTTGGTGGCGAGGACCAGCATGGGCTCATGGTCACCCCGTCCACCCACGCACCGTCGCCACTCGGTGGGCGCAGTCATGCCCACCGCCTTCCAGACGTCGTCCACCCAGCCCGACAGCTCGACCGAATCTCCCACGTCGAAGAAGTCGTAGCCGCCAGCCAGACGGATGCGCGGGGACCCCGTCGCCAAGCGCGAACCGTATGGCGCGAGTAGCAACAGCGTCCGACCGTCCTCCAGGGTGACTGACACGCAGCCTTCGGGACTCACCCCGACCGTCACGTCGTAGCGGACGTCGTCGAACTTCTCGAAAGTCGGCGCGTCACCGGGTGCCAGGAGGGCTTGGGGCTCGTCGGTCGCACTGTTCGCGGGCGTTGCCTGTTGCCCGCTCTCGGACGAGCTCCGGTCGGACTCAGCCGTGCCGGAGCAGCCCGACAATGCGGCCAGCAGCACGCCTGCAACCGTCGCCGCTCGTATCTCCGCGCCGCGGGTGACCCTCACGAAGTCGAGTATGGCTTCGACGTCAGCCATGTGGGCCCATGCGTGACCGAAACGCAACGTACGCATCTGGCGCGACCGGTAACGAGCAGAACGAGGGGGGTCTTCGTCCTGCAGACGCGCCCGTAGCCCCGTCAGCTCGTGGCTGGCGGGGTGTGGGGCGGGGTCATCTTCGAGGCGACGGGATCCGGGGCGGATTGTGGTCGGGTGGGTCGAGCGCGGTGGTGCCGGTCCGGTCGCGGCGGTAGCGGTGGCCGTGAGGGGACGTCCACTCGAAGGTCCCGGGCGCGGTCATCCGGTAGCGCCAGGCCGTGTGGGTCTTGAGGCGGTGGTGGAACCGGCACAGCGCACCCAGGTTCTCGGTCTCCGTGGGTCCGGGCTGGGGTCTGCCTTCTGCCTCGGCGTCGTGGTCGTACTCGATGACGTGGTCGACGTCGCAACCACGCGCGGGCCGACCGCAGAACGGAAACACGCAGGTGCGATCGCGAAGGATGACGTGGTCGCGGATGCGGTCGGGGATCTCGTAGCCGGGCGCGGACTTCTCCTGGTTGAGGTCGATGACGGGCTTGACGGTGACCTTCGTGCGCGAGTCGCCGCACCACGACTTGAGCTGGTCGAGCAGGAGGAGGCGCTGGCCTACCTCGAGCCAACCGGTCGGCCCGAAGACCGTGTTGTCGCCGCACATGGTGGCGTCGAAGTGGGCGTGGAGCACGACTGAGCGGGCCGCGGGGAGGTCGGGTCTCGACACGCCGGCTCGTTCCTCACCGGCTACTCGACCACCAACAGATTCGCCGGCTGCTCGACCACCAGCCGAGTCACTTGCTGGTCGACCACCAGAAGAGTCGTGGAGATCGAGCGCGGTCTGCGTCCGAGCAAGGTCACCGAGCGCCTTGGCCCGCCGGGCGTCGAGCGACTCCACGGACCCGAGGGCCTTCTGAAGGGCTGCGCCGTGGGCGAGGGCCTGGTGCAGGTCGAGCCCGTCGGCGAGGTCGATCTCCGCTTCGAGCCGCACGGTCCCGGCGAAGTGGACGTCCTGGTCATGGATCGTCACGTGGCGCGGGTCGACGTGCAGGTAGCCGTCCTCGGGATCAGCCGCAGGATCCAACTCGGCGAGGTCGAACCGCTTGATCGTCTCCGCCACGAGCCGGTCCAGCTGCGCGGGACCGATCTTCCCCGCGACCGCAGCGACCTGGGCGTCGACGAACCGTGCCGCCTCAACAGTGAGGGCCGGGGTGGAGTGGATCGTGGCTTCGGCGACCGCACGGGCCCGCCACGCAGGGACCCGCCCGGCGTGGACCTGCGCCCACAACTTCGGCAGACGGTGCCGCAGCTCGAGGGCGTGGCCGATGAGCTTCTTCGCCGACACCGAGGTGATGCCGAGGACGGTGCCGAGCTCGGCGACGCAGAACTCCGCGACCAGCGGCGCACCCGGACCGGCGATCGGCTCCTCGTGCTCACACCCCGGCACGGTGAACGACGCGGCCGAGTGGATCGACTCTGGAGGGTGGAGGTCGGCCCACCGGGCGGCGAGATCGAGGACATCGGCTGCGGCCTGGTCCTCAACGGCCTTGCGGGAGCGGATCGAGGCGAGCAGGGCAGCGGCGCCGAGGGCGTCTGCCCCGGCCTCCGGCTCCACTTCCAGTCTCTCGATCATGCGTTCGAGTCTAGGGAAGGGGTCCGACAGTGGGTCGGGTCTCGATACGCCTCCGCTCGTTCCTCGCTCCGGCTACTCGACCACCGAGGAAGAGAGCTCGCCCCGCTGCTCGACCGCCGAAGGTGAGAGCCCCCGCCCGGCTGCTCGACCACCGGCGGGACATCGCCCCGATATGCCCTGCGGCACCCCGCACGCAAGTCGAGGGGACCCCGTGTGGGGTGGGTCTTCTCACATGTGCTAGCCACTCCCGTTCTCGTTTTGTTCTCCCGTTCACAAACTCCTACAGTGGCGGAGTCCGAGCGAAGTTCGCGAGGACTGGAAAGAGCTGCTGTGACCGCACGGACCCCCGACTCCGCCCGGGACATCCCCGAGGCAACCGTCGCCAGGCTTCCCGTGTACCTGCGTGCCCTGATCAGCCTCGCCGAGGAGGGCACCACCACCTGCTCCAGCGAGGAGCTCGCAGCCTTCGCAGGCGTCAACAGCGCCAAGCTCCGCAAGGACCTGTCCTACCTCGGCAGCTACGGCACCCGCGGTGTCGGCTACGACGTCGAGTACCTCCGCTACCAGATCGCCCGCGAGATCGGCGTGACCCAGGACTGGCCCGTGGTCATCGTGGGCATCGGAAACCTCGGCCACGCGCTCGCCAACTACTCCGGCTTCCGCAGCCGCGGCTTCCGCGTCGTGGCGCTGCTCGACGCCGACCCGGACCGCCACGAGGAGGTCGTCGCCGGCCTCGACGTGCGCTCCTTCGAGGACCTCGAGTCCATCGTCGCCGAGCACGACGTCTCCATCGGCGTGATCGCCACCCCGGCCGTCGCCGCCCAGTCCGTCGCGGACCGGATGGTCGCCACCGGCATCACCAGCATCCTCAACTTCGCACCGGCGGTCCTGTCGGTGCCCGACGGCGTCGGCGTACGCAAGGTCGACCTGTCGATCGAGCTGCAGATCCTCGCCTACCACGAGCAGCGCAAGTCGATCGCGCCCGGTGCAGGAGCCGTGTCATGAGCGTCCTGGTCGTGGGGATCTCCCACAAGTCCGCGCCGGTCGAGCTGCTCGAGCGCCTCGCGCTCGACGCCGACGGCACCGTCAAGCTGATCTCCGACGTCATCGCCGGCGAGCACGTCTCGGAGGCCACGGCCATCGTCACGTGCAACCGCCTCGAGGTCTACGCCGAGGTCGACCGCTTCCACGGCAGCGTCGAGGACCTCTCCGGCCTCCTGGTGGAGCGCGCCGCGCAGTCGACCGAGGCGCTGCTGCCGCACCTCTACGTCCACTACGACGAGGGCGCGGTCTCCCACCTCTTCCAGGTCGCGGCCGGCCTCGACTCGATGGTCGTCGGCGAGGGCCAGATCCTCGGCCAGACCCGCGAGGCGCTGCGCGTCGGCCAGGAGCACGGCACCGTCGGCCCGGCGCTCAACACCCTCTTCCAGCAGGCCCTGCGCGTGGGCAAGCGGGCGCACGCCGAGACCGACATCGACCGCGCCGCCCCCTCGCTCGTCACCGCCGCGCTCGAGCGCAGCGCGGTGCCGGTCGCCGGGTCGCGCGCCGTCGTCCTGGGCGCCGGCGCGATGGCGTCGCTCGCCGTGGCGCACCTCTCCCGGGGCGGAGCCGGCAGCATCTCCGTGCTCAACCGCACCGCCGCCAACGCCGAGCGGCTCGCTGCGGAGTACGCCGCCACGTCGGTGCCGCTGTCCGCGCTGGGCGACGAGCTCGCCGCCGCCGACATCGTCATCTCCTGCACCGGTTCGCCCGAGCCGCTGGTCCGCCTCGCCGACGTGGTGACCGCGCGCGGCGGCAGCGACCGCCCGCTCACCGTGATCGACCTCGCCCTGCCCCACGACGTCGACCCGTCGGTCGCCGACCTGCCCGGCGTCGAGCTGATCAGCCTCGCGGGCCTCGCCGACGAGCTCCGCGGCCTCGAGGCCACCGCCGGGGTCGAGGACGTCCGCACGATCGTCGGGCAGGAGATCTCCGCCTTCCTCGCCGTACGCCGCCAGGCGAGCGTGACGCCCACCGTCGTCGCTCTGCGCTCGATGGCCACCTCGGTGGTCGACGCGGAGATGGAGCGCCTCGCCTCCCGGCTGCCCGGCCTCGACGAGGCCACCCGCGCCGAGGTGATGCAGACCGTGCGCCGCGTGGCCGACAAGCTGCTCCACGAGCCGACCGTGCGGGTCAAGGAGCTGGCCGACGCCGAGCCGGCGGTGTCCTACACCGCCGCGCTGGCCGAGCTGTTCCGCCTCGACCCCGAGGCCGTGGACCGCATGACGCGAGCGGACGGCAAGCCATGACCACCCTTCCTGCCATCCGGCTCGGCACCCGCGCGTCCGCACTGGCCACCACCCAGTCGGGCCACGTCGCCGACCTGATCCGCGAGCGCCTCGCCCGCGAGGTCGTGCTGGTCGAGGTCTCCACCGAGGGTGACCGGAGCTCGGCTCCGCTGGCCTCGATGGGCGGGACCGGTGTCTTCGTCAGCGCACTGCGCGACGCGCTGCTCGACGGCCGCGTCGACGTCGCCGTCCACTCCCTCAAGGACCTGCCCACCACGCCCGCCGACGGCATCGCGCTGGCGGCCGTGCCGCCGCGCGAGGACCCGCGCGACGTCGTCGTCGCCCGTGACGGCCTGACGCTGGGCGAGCTGCCGGTCGGCAGCCGCCTCGGCACCGGCTCGCCGCGCCGCGTCAGCCAGCTCGCGGCGCTCGGCCTCGGCCTGGAGCTCGAGGGCATCCGCGGCAACGTCGACACCCGGATCCGCAAGGTCCGCGAGGGCCGGGTCGACGCCGTCGTCCTCGCCCGCGCCGGCCTCGCGCGGCTGGGACGCCTCGACGAGGTGACCGAGGTCCTCGACCCGCTCCAGATGCTCCCCGCGCCCGGCCAGGGCGCCCTCGCCGTGGAGTGCCGCTCTGACGACGCCGACCTGGTCGCCGGGCTCGCGCAGCTCGACGACGCCGCCACCCGCGCCGCGGTCACCGCCGAGCGCGCCGTGCTGTCCACCCTCGAGGCGGGCTGCTCCGCCCCGCTGGGTGCGCTCGCGGAGGTCGTGGAGGGCGAGGACGGCGAGGAGCTGTGGCTGCGTGCCGTGGCCCTGTCGGAGGACGGCGGACTCTCGGTGCGGATGAGCGCGACCGGCCCGGTCGACGAGGCCGCCCGACTGGGAACACGCCTCGCGAGCGACATGCTCGACGAGGGAGCAGCAGACCTGATGACGGCACCACCTGAAGATGGACCACCAGTGAGGAACCAGCACGCATGACGCGAGTACAGACCCCGCAGGCCAGCAGCCAGGACAAGGGGGCCAACCCCGGGTGGGTGTCCTTTGTCGGCAGTGGACCCGGTGACCCGGGCCTGCTGACGGTGCGCGCCGTCGAGCTCCTCGGGAGTGCCGAGGTCATCGTCACCGAGGCTCCCGAGCACGTCGACCTCGTCCGCTCGGTGCTCGGCCTGGTCGAGGGCCCCGACGGGACCTGGGACGGCCCGGAGGTCGTCGACGGCGGGTTCGGCGAGGACGGCCAGCCCCTCACGCACGCCGCGCGCGCCAAGGTCGTCGTACGCCACGGCAAGAAGCAGCGCGTGGTGCGCCTGATGACCGGCGACCCGTTCCTCTACGCCTCCGGCCCCGAGGAGGCGCAGGCCTGCGTGAAGGCCGGCGTCGGCTTCGAGGTCGTCCCCGGCGTCTCCTCGGTGAGCGCGGTCCCGGCCTACGCCGGCATCCCGCTGACCACCAAGCGCCACCGCGAGATGTGCGTCGTCACGTGCGGCGAGAAGGTCGACTGGAGCGCCTACGCCGACGACCGCACCCTCGTCCTGCTCTCCGGCGTCGGCAGCATCGCCGAGACCGCCGCCGCCCTCATCGAGGCGGGCCGCTCGCCGCAGACGCCGGTCGCGATGACCCGCGTCGGCACCACCACCGAGCAGCAAACGCTGATCTCGACGCTGGCCGACATCGGCGCCGACGTCCGCGCGGCGCGCATCGCCCCGCCCGCGATCACCGTCATCGGCGACGTCGTCGACCTGCGCCAGACCCTGTCGTGGTTCGAGACCAAGCCGCTCTTCGGCTGGCGCGCCCTGGTGCCCCGCACCAAGGAGCAGGCCGGCTCGCTGTCGCGTCGCCTGCGCGAGTACGGCGCGGTGCCCGAGGAGGTGCCGACCATCTCCGTCGAGCCCCCGCGCAACCCGCTCCAGATGGACAAGGCCGTGCGCGGCCTGGTCGAGGGTCGCTACGAGTGGATCGCCTTCACCTCCGTCAACGCCGTCAAGGCGGTGCGCGAGAAGTTCGAGGAGTACGGCCTCGACGCCCGTGCCTTCTCCGGCCTCAAGATCGCCGCGGTCGGCGACAAGACCGCCGAGGCCATCGCTGCCTGGGGCCTGCGCGCCGACCTGGTGCCGTCGGGCGAGCAGTCCGCTGCCGGCCTGCTCGCCGAGTGGCCGCCCTACGACGAGGTGCTCGACCCGATCAACCGCGTCTTCCTGCCGCGCGCCGACATCGCCACCGAGAACCTCGTCGCCGGCCTGGTCGACCTCGGCTGGGAGTGCGACGACGTCACCGCCTACCGCACCGTGCGCGCCACCCCGCCGCCGGCGCCGGTGCGCGACGCGATCAAGACCGGCAAGTTCGACGCCGTCGTCTTCACCTCGTCCTCGACCGTGCGCAACCTCGTCGGCATCGCCGGCAAGCCGCACCCGTCGACGATCATCGCCGTGATCGGTCCCGCGACCGCGAAGACCGCCGAGGAGCACGGCCTCCGGGTCGACGTCCTCGCGCCCACCCCCGATGTCGAGGTGCTCGTCGACGCGCTGGCCGACTTCGGATCGGCGCGACGCCTGGCGATGCTGGAGAGCGGCGAGCCCGTCACCCGGCCGAGCGAGCGAACCGCCTCGGGCCGCCGCAAGGCGCGCGCGAAGTGAGCGAGGAGCACCGCGAGCTGGAGACGCCGCTCGTCCGTCCGCGCCGCCTGCGTCGTACGCCGGCGCTGCGGCGGATGGTGGCCGAGCACCACGTGGTGCCCAGCTCGCTGGTGCTCCCGGTCTTCGTGCGCGAGGGCCTCGCCGAGCCGCACCCGATCTCGTCGATGCCGGGCGTCGTCCAGCACTCGCGCGACTCGCTGAAGCGTGCCGCCGCCGAGGCGGCCGAGCTCGGCCTGGGCGGCGTGATGCTCTTCGGTATCCCCGAGCACAAGGACGCGACCGGCTCCGGCGCGATCGACCCGGGCGGGGTGCTGAACCTCGCGATCACCGACGTGGTCGCCGAGGTCGGTGACCAGCTCACGGTCATGTCGGACCTGTGCCTCGACGAGTTCACCGACCACGGCCACTGCGGGCTGCTGACGCCCGACGGCGAGGTCGACAACGACCAGACGCTGGCGGCGTACGCCGAGATGGCGCAGGCCCAGGCGGCCGCCGGTGTCGACATGGTCGGGCCGAGCGGGATGATGGACGGCCAGGTCGCCGTGGTGCGGCAGGCGCTCGACGCCGTTGCCTACAGCCACGTCTCGATCCTGGCCTACTCCGCGAAGTACGCCTCCGCCTTCTTCGGCCCGTTCCGCGAGGCGGTCGACTCCTCGCTGGTCGGCGACCGCAAGACCTACCAGCAGGACCCCGCCAATGCCGTCGAGGGCGTGCGCGAGGCGCTGCTCGACGTGGAGCAGGGCGCCGACATCGTCATGGTGAAGCCGGCCCTGGCCTTCCTCGACGTCGTACGCCGCGTGCGTGACGCCGTCGACGTGCCGGTCGCGGCCTACAACATCTCCGGTGAGTACTCCATGGTCGAGGCGGCCGCCGCCAACGGCTGGATCGACCGCGAGGCGGCGATCCTCGAGACCCTCACGTCCATCCACCGCGCCGGTGCCGACGTGATCCTCACCTACTGGGCCTCCGAGGCCGCGCGGCTGCTGCGCCGCTGACCCAGCGGCTCAGGGGTTGAGCAGCTGGGCCACGCAGGCGTTGAGCGCCGCGAGGTCGAGCGCGGAGATGCCCGAGGCCAGGCACTGCGCCCGGGCCTCCAGCTCGGTGAGCGGTGCGGTGATCGTCTCCGTGGGCAGCGGCAGCGGCGGGAGCGTCGTCGGCAGGACCGTGGGCAGCGTCGTCGGGACGGACGTCGGCACGGTCGTCGGGTCCTTGGTGGGCGTGGACGTCGGCGTCTGGGTCGGCGTCTGCGTCGGGGTGGTGGTCGGCATTGTCGTGGGCGTGCTCGTCGGCGTCGGCTTCACCGTCGGGGTCGGCTTGTTGCCACCCTTGTCGCCCGGGTCGCGCTTGCCGTCCTTGTCGCCCTTGCCGTCGCGCGAACCGGGGCTCGCCGTCGTGTCGGGCATGATCACGCCCGAGGTCAGCGTGGAGGTCGGAACGGCGCTGAAGTCGCCGTCGAGGTAGGCCTGCATGATCTCCAGCACCAGGTCGACATAGGCGTTGGAGTGGTTGTAGCGGTAGACCGAGGCGCGCTGGCCCTTCTCCTGCGACAGGTCGTCGTCGCCGGAGCAGAGGTAGACGGCCGTCGCGAGCGCGGAGTCGTCGACGTCCTGCGGGTTGCGGGTGCCGTCGCTGTCGCCGTCGACGCCCACGACCGACCAGGTAGAGGGGATGAACTGCATCGGTCCGACGGCGCGGTCCCAGCGGGTGTCGTCGTCGTACTGGCCGCCGTCGGTGTCGGCGATGGCCTGGGTGTCGTTCTTGCCGTTGAGGGCGATGCCGTAGATGCCCGGGCGGGCCACGCCCTGGTCGTCGAGGGCGTTGCCACCGAAGCGGCCGTGGTCGGACTCGACGCGACCGATCGCGGCGATGAGCTCCCACGGCAGGTTGCAGCCGGGGTCGGCCTTGTTGATGACGCCCTCCGCGCGCTGGTAGGCCGAGAGCGCGGCCTGCGGGATGCTGCTGGCCGATCCGGGGGTGAGGGCCGCCGCGCGGGTGACCGGGTCACCGATGCTGGCGGGCGCCTCGATGGCGGCGGCGGGGAGGACGGTGCCGTCCGGGAGGGTCCTCGAGCCGTCGGGGTCGGCGCTGGCCGACCCGACGCCCACGCCGGCGAGGCTGGCCGTCCAGGCGGCGGACAGCACCGCCAGCGGGATGATCGCGGTCGCGCGGTGCAGCCGGCCGAAGCTCGCCATGTCCTCATCTCCCCTGGGTCGTCCGAGTGTCATGGTGCCCCCTCCGGAGGCACCTACACCTGGTCAACGACGAATCTTCGCTCCACGTTACGCACGAGTTACTTGTGCGCCAAGGCACACGGTCCACGTGCAGGTGCGCACCGACTGGGGATCCTTTGCCCACCTGCGTGACAATGACGGGGTGACCTCCGCGACGACCACCTCGACGACTGCGGCCAGCGAGGCCCTCTTCGAGCGCGCTCGAGCCGTGACCCCGGGCGGCGTGAACTCGCCCGTGCGTGCCTTCACGGCGGTCGGCGGGACGCCGCGCTTCATCACCTCCGCCTCGGGCGCCTGGCTCACCGACGCCGACGGCAACGACTACGTCGACCTGATCTGCTCCTGGGGGCCGATGCTGCTCGGCCACGCGCACCCCGACGTGCAGGCGGCGGTGGCGGGTGCGGTGGCCCGCGGTACGTCGTACGGCACGCCCACCGAGCCCGAGGTCGAGCTGGCCGAGGAGATCGTCGCCCGCACCCCGGTGGAGCGGGTCCGCTTCGTGTCCTCGGGCACCGAGGCGACCATGTCGGCGATCCGGCTGGCGCGGGGTGCGACCGGTCGCGACCTCGTCGTGAAGTTCGCCGGCTGCTACCACGGCCACGTCGACCCGCTGCTGGCCGAGGCCGGCTCGGGCGTCGCCACGCTCGCGGTGCCCGGCACCAGCGGGGTGCCCGCGAGCTCGGCGGCCGAGACCCTCGTCCTGCCCTACAACGACCGCGACGCCGTGCAGGCGGCGTTCGAGGCGCACGGACCGCGCATCGCCTGCCTGATCACCGAGGCCTTCCCGGGCAACATGGGCGTCGTCCCGCCCGCGCCGGGATTCAACGCCTTCCTCGCCGAGACCTGCCGCGCCCACGGCGCGCTCTTTATCAGCGACGAGGTGATGACCGGGTTCCGCGCCACCGAGCAGGGCGGATGGGGCCTCGACGGCGCGATCGAGGGCTGGGCGCCCGACCTGATGACCTTCGGCAAGGTGATGGGCGGCGGCTTCCCCGCAGCGGCGTTCGGCGGCCGCGCGGACCTGATGGCCCACCTCGCCCCCGAGGGCCGGGTCTACCAGGCCGGCACGCTGTCGGGGAACCCGGTGGCCACGACCGCGGGCCTCGCGACACTGCGCCTGGCCACCCCGGAGGTCTACGCCCAGCTCGACGCCACGGCGCTGACGATCAGGACCGCTGTGGCCGAGCACCTCGCGGCCGCCGGCGTCCCGCACGTCGTCCAGGCGGCCGGCACGATGTTCTCGGTCTTCTTCCGCGACGCCGCGGTCCGCGACTTCGCGGAGGCCTCCACGCAGGACACCGCGGCCTACGCAGCGTTCTTCCACTCGATGCTCGACCAGGGCGTCTACCTCCCGCCGTCGGCGTACGAGGCGTGGTTCGTCTCCGCGGCCCACGACGAGCGGGCGGTCTCGACCGTCCTCGACGCGCTCCCGGCCGCCGCGCTGGCCGCCGCCACGGCAGGGGGTCACTGAGATGGCCGAGCAGACCACCGTCCACCTCCTGCGCCACGGTGAGGTCCACAACCCCGAGGGCGTGCTCTACGGCCGACGCGACGGCTTCCACCTCTCCGCGCTCGGGCACCAGATGGCCCAGCGCATCGCCGAGACCATCGGCGAGCGCGACATCGTCCACATCCGCACCTCCCCGCTCGAGCGCGCGCAGGAGACCGGAGCGCCGCTCGCGCAGGTCCGTGGCCTGACCCCCGTCGTGGACCCGCGCGTGATCGAGTCCACCAACGCCTTCGAGGGCCTCAGCTTCGGCGACGGCGCGATGACGATCATCAAGCGCCCGCGCCTGTGGCGCCACCTCTACAACCCCTTCACGCCGTCGTGGGGGGAGCCGTACGACGAGATCGCCGGGCGCATGGTCGCCGCGATCCACGACGCCCGCGACGCCGCCCGCGGCCACGAGGCGGTCGTGGTGTCGCACCAGCTCCCGATCTGGACGACGCGGCTCTTCCTCGAGAAGCGCAGCTACCTCCACCACCCGAAGAACCGCCAGTGCACCCTCTGCTCGCTGACCAGCATCGTCTTCGACGGCGACCGCATGGTGCAGGTCCGCTACTCCGAGCCTGCCGGCGACCTGATCCCCGTCGCCGACCGCTCCGCCCCGTTCTCGGCCGGCGGGGCCGCGGCGAAGGAGCGACCCTGACCATGTCGCGCCGCCTCGCCGCGCCCCTCGTGGCGCTCGCCTGCCTGCTCGCGCTGACGGGCTGCTCCGGCCTGTCCGGCACCGGTGAGAAGGGCTACATCTCCGGCACCGGGGTGCCCACCGAGGTGGAGGCGGTGGACAGAGGGGAGCCTGTCGAGCTGAGCGGCACGGACCTTGAGGGTGGCGACATCGACCTCGCCGACCTGCGCGGCAAGCCGGTCGTGGTCAACGTGTGGGCCTCGTGGTGCCCGCCGTGCATCACCGAGCAGCCCGACCTCAATGAAGCCGTGGCCGAGCTGGGCGACCAGGTGTCCTTCATCGGGCTCAACATCCGCGACGCCTCACGCCAGGACGCGCAGGCCTACGTCCGCGACCTCGAGGTGCCCTACCCCTCGATCTACTCTGCCGACGGGGCCGCGCTGCTGCCCTTCGCCGGCACCCTCACCCCGCGCTCGATCCCGAGCACGGTCGTGCTTGACGCCGAGGGCCGGATCGCAGCGTCGGTCAACGGCCGAATCCCCTCGACGCAGACGCTGGTCTCGCTGGTGGAGGCGGTCCTCGATGAGTGAGTGGTTCCAGGAGACGGCGCTGTCCGGGTCGATGCTGCTGGCGCTACCGGTGGCCCTGGCCGCCGGGCTCATCTCGTTCTTCAGCCCCTGCGTGATCCCGCTGCTGCCGGGCTACCTCTCCTACGCCACCGGCATCTCCGGCGGCGATCTCGAGCAGGCACGGCGCGGCCGCCTGGTGCTCGGCGCGGTCCTCTTCGTGCTCGGCTTCTCGGTCGTCTTCGTCCTCCTCGGCAGCCTCACCGGCGCGGCCGGCGCCTGGCTGTTCACCCACACGCGTCAGCTCAACGTCGTCCTCGGCGTCATCACGATCGGCCTCGGCGTCGCCTTCCTGGGTGGATTCGGGTTCCTCCAGCGGGACTGGCGGATCCACAAGGTGCCCGCCGTGGGCCTGGCGGCTGCGCCGCTCCTCGGCTTTCTCTTCGGCGTCGGCTGGACGCCGTGCGTGGGCCCGACGCTCGCTGCGATCAACGTGCTCTCGGTCAACGAGGCCACCGCTGGGCGGGGGGCACTGCTGTCCGGTGTCTTCGCCCTCGGCCTCGGGCTGCCCTTCATCGCGGCCGCGCTGGCCTACCGCCGGATGCTCGGCGCCTTCGCCGTGATCCGGCGCCACCAGGTGCTCGTCGTACGCCTCGGCGGCGCGATGATGATCCTCGTCGGCCTCCTGCTCGTCTCGGGCTGGTGGGACCGCATCGTGCAGTGGCTCCAGCTGCAGGTCGTCCAGGGATTCGCGGTGCCGGTGTGACCGACCTCCAGCCCGACCTGCGCCAGCGGTCGTCCGACGACCGCCAGGCCACGTCACTTCCCAACGACCTCAACACGCGCGAGCTCGCGCGCTGGTCGTGGCGCCAGCTGACGTCGATGCGCACCGCCCTCGTGCTGCTCCTGCTGCTCGCGCTCGCGGCGATCCCCGGCTCGGTGATCCCGCAGGAGGACATCGACTCCCTCGCGGTCTCGCAGTGGCGCGACAACCACCCGCGCCTGGCCCCCATCTGGGACCGGCTCGACCTGTTCTCCGTCTACGGCTCGGTGTGGTTCTCCTCGATCTACATCCTGCTCATGATCTCGCTGGTCGGCTGCATCATCCCGCGCCTGTTCGTCTACGCCCGCGCGCTGCGCGCCCGGCCGCCCCGCGCCCCCCGGCACCTCACCCGGCTGCCCGAGTCGACGGCGTACACCACCGACGAGTCCCCCGAGGACGTGCTGGCGCGCGCCGCCGACGCGTTGCGGAGCAAGCGCTTCCGGGTGGAGACGTCGACCGGGTCCGACGCGGTGTCCGCCGAGCGCGGCTACCTCCGCGAGGCCGGCAACCTGCTGTTCCACCTCGCCGTGATCGTCGTCCTCGTCGGCGTCGCCGTCGGCAGCCTCTTCGGCTACAAGGGTGGCGTCATCATGCTCAACGGCGAGAACTACGGCTTCACCAACAACCTCACCCAGTACGACGACTTCGCCCCGGGCTCGCTCTTCGACCCCGACGTGATGGAGCCCTTCTCCTTCAGCATCACCGACTTCCAGGTGGACTGGCTGACCGAGGGCGACCGGGCCGGCATGGCGCGCGAGTTCGTCGCCGAGCTCGACTACACGACCGAGCCGGGTGGCAAGACGCAGAACTACGACCTCCGGGTCAACCACCCGCTGACCATCGGCGGCACCGACATCTTCCTCATCGGCCACGGCTACGCCCCGGTCATCACGATCCGCGACGGCGAGGGCGAGGTCACCAAGTCCGGCCCCGTGGTGTTCCTGCCGACCAACGGCCAGACCTTCGAGTCCTTCGGCGTGGTCAAGGCGCCGTTCGCCCAGCCCGAGCAGATCGGGCTCGAGGGCACCTTCTACCCGACCTTCGCGATGGGCCGCGACGCCGACGGCAACCTCACCATGCCGTCGTCGATCTTCGGCTCCCTGGGTGACCCGCTGGTCTCGATGAGCCTGTGGACCGGTGACCTCGGCATCGACGACGGCTCCGCCTCGTCGGTCTACGTCCTCGACAAGGCCGACGCGACCCAGGTCCTGAAGGAGGACGGCCAGCCGTTCCGGATGGACCTGCGCCCCGGCGACACCGTGACGCTGCCGGACGGGCTCGGCACGGTGACGTTCGAGGGCGTGCAGCGCTGGAACAAGATCCAGATCAGCCGCAGCCCCGGCAAGCTGGTGGCCCTCGGCGGCGTGGTGCTCGCCCTGGTCGGCCTGCTGGGCTCGCTCTTCATCCGCCCGCGCCGGATGTGGGTGCGCGCGCGCAGGCAGGACGACGGCACCACCCGGGTCGAGGTGGCGCGGCTGGACCGGTCGTCCGGGGGAGACCCCGAGGACGGCGCGGCCGAGGTCGCCGAGATCGTGGCATCACTGCAGGCCCCCAGGGGTGCGCAGCCGACGAGCAGCAGCAGGAAGGATCAGTCGTGACCGACGCACAGTGGGAGGTCTTCAGCTACCAGGGCGTCATCGCCGCGGCGGTGCTCTACTTCCTCGCGATGCTGGCCTACTTCTTCGAGCTGGCCGGCCTGCGGAGTGTGGCGAAGGACGAGGAGGTCACGGACCAGCGCACCGCCATGGCCGGCCGTCTGGCGCTGGTGCTGTCCGTCTTCGGCGTGGTGGTCCACCTCGTGGCGCTCGTCGCGCGCGGGCTCGCGGCCGACCCCAACCGGGTGCCGTGGGGCAACATGTACGAGTTCACGATCTCCGGCACCTTCGTGGTGGCGCTGATCTTCGTGCTCTCGACCTTCCGCCTCGACATCGAGTGGCTGGGGCCCCTGGTCTCCACCTTCGTCGTCGCTGCGCTGATGGCGGCGTTCCTCGGCCTGGACGACGCCGTCCTCCCGCTGCCGGACGCGCTCAACTCACCGTGGCTGGTCATCCACGTCGTCTCGGCCGTGATCTCGACCGGCGCCTTCACCATCGGCGCGCTGCTGTCGGTGCTCTACCTCGTCAAGGCGCGCTCGAGCGCGACCACGGGCTACCTCGCCCGGGTGCCCGAGCCCAAGGTTCTTGACCGGCTGTCCTACCGGATGCACGCCTTTGGCTTCCCGGTGTGGACCTTCGCGGTCCTCATCACCGGCCCGATCTGGGCCCATCAGGCATGGGGCGCCTACTGGAACTGGGACCCGAAGGAGGTGTGGGCCTTCATCACCTGGGTGGTCTACGCCGCCTACCTGCACGCCCGCGCGACGGCGGGCTGGCGCGGGCGCAACGCCGCGATCCTGGCGCTGGTGGGTGTCTCGACGCTGTGGTTCAACTTCATCGGCATCAACTTCTTCAGCAGCTCCAGCCAGCACTCCTACGCCGAGGGCGCGGGGGCGGAGCGCTCAGTCGTCCTCCGGGTCGCGGCGGCGCCGGTCGAGTCCCCGCAGGAAGTCCGGGTCGTCGTCGGGGCCGACCACCCGCGGCGGTGAGGCACCGCCGCTGCCACCGTCGAGGCGGCGCAGCGCAAGCTTGACCAGCACCCACACGACAACCGCGATCGCGGCCACCACGAGCAGCACCTTCAGCATTCCTCCAATGTAGTCAGGTCCACCTAGGCTGGTCGCCGTGAAGGAGTTCGTGGTCTACACCGCCCTGCGGATCGTGCTGTTCCTTGCCTCGTTCGGGATCGTCATCGGGCTGATGGCGCTGGTCCTCGGCGGGCGCTACAACCTGTTCTGGGCGGTCGTGCTCGCGTTCCTGATATCCGGGATCGCGTCCTACTTCGTGCTGGACCGCCAGCGGGAGGCGTTCGCTCGGCGCGTCGAGGAGCGGGCCGCGCGCGCCACCGCGGCCTTCGAGGAGCGCAAGGCGCGCGAGGACCGCGACGACCACGGGGACCCGCGCTGATCCCTGCTGGGCCCGCGCTCAGAAGCCCGTCAGGCTGTACGCCGGCGTGCTGAGGTCCGCCATCGCTGCGAAGCGGCGTACGTCCTCCTCCGCGCCCGTCACGCGCCCGGCACGGTGCAGCTGCCGCACCGGCACGGCACCGAGGTAGAGCGAGCCCAGCGTCTCGGCGTCCAGGCGTACGTCGGGCGCGTCGTCGGTGCGCGCGACCGTCGCGGCGCCGTCCGCGGTCGTGACCGCGAAGCGTCCTGCCGCGTGGCCCAGGGGGTCGTCGACCTCGACCACGACCGAGCCGTCGGCCGACCAGGGGCGGGCGGTGAGCGCGCGTGGGACGTCCAGCACCCGCAGCCAGAGGAACTCCTGGACCTCGGTGGTGCTCACCCGGTTGAGGTCGGTGAGGGCCCACATCAGCGGGTCCTCGGGGTGGAACAGGTTGAAGGTGACCTTGGCGGTCTGGTCCATGTGGCCGAGGAACGACCAGAGCGCGAGCTGGGCCTGCGGGGTGAGCGCCACCATCTCGTCGACCTTGACCGTCTTGTCCTCGCCGGGCTTCCAGATGGCGAAGCCGTCGACAGCGCCGCTCGCGTCGAGGTGCAACGCGACCCGGATCTTGCGGTTGGCGCCGCCGCTGCTGGGGTCCCAGGCGCCGGTGTGCATGTCCTCGTACGGGGCGGGCCAGGCCACCGAGCCCCGCTGGCGGGCGTGGAAGGTGTCGAAGACGGCCTTGACGTGCGGCCACGCGTCCGCGGGCTCGAGGAGCTCGACGCGGCCGGGATCGACGACGTCGCGCAGGCCGAAGCCGGGCGTGGTGTCGACGGTGACGCCCGTGCGGAAGGTGGCCGGGCCGAAGCCCCAGCGGCCGTAGATGGTGGCCTCGGCCGCGGTCAGGGCGGCCATAGGCACTCCCTGGGCGACGGCGTCGGCGAGGTCGTCCTCGATGAGCCGGCGCAGCAGGCCCCTGCGCCGGTGGGCCGCGCTGGTGGTGACGTCGGTGATCATCCGCAGTGGCAGCAGCTCGCGACCGGCGTTGAGGCTCTTGTCGAAGCTGGCGTAGGTCGCGACGGGCATGGGACCGGCGCCGAGCTCGCCCTCGGGCAGCCAGGCGCCGCGGACGATCACGTCGTCGGCGCGGTAGTGCCGCACCCACCGCTCGACGCTGTCGTCCTCGGGCCGGTCCTCGCGGAAGCCGCGCAGCACCGCCTCGATCCACCCGCGACGGCGGGCGGCCGCGGCAGGGGAGTCGTCGGAGAAGTCGAGGAGGGCGAAGTCGTAGTCCACCCGTCCACGCTAGTGAGCGTCGCCCGGACGGGCCACCCGATTGTTTGTCGCTGGTCGAGTGCCGAGCGAGGGACGAGCGAGGTGTATCGAGACCTACGCCAGCAGCAGCGGCACCGCGACGAGGACCGACCAGATCAGCTCGGAGGCACCCGTCGCCGCGAGGACGGGGATGAGGGCGGGTCCCGTGGCGCCGCCGAGCACGGCGCGGGTCGGGGCGCCCGCGCGGGCCAGGAAGCCGAGCCCGACCAGCACCCACCACGTCGTGGCGGCGGCGACCGCGACGACCGCGGCTGCGGCGACCAGGACGAGGAAGGCGTAGAGGTAGCGGGTGCGCTCGTCGCCGAGGCGTACGGCCAGGGTGCGCTTGCCGGCGACGGTGTCGGTGGGGATGTCACGCAGGTTGTTGGCGACCAGGATCGCGCAGGCCAGAGCGCCGATGCCGACGCCGGCGTAGAGGGCGGCCCACTCCCATGTCTGCGTCTGGACGTAGGTCGTGCCGATGACCGCGACGAGTCCGAAGAAGACGAAGACCATGACCTCGCCGAGCCCGAGGTAGCCGTAGGGCTTGTCGCCGCCGGTGTAGAACCACGCCGCCACGACGCACACCAGGCCCACCGCCACCAGCCACCAGGCGGTCGTCGCGGCGAGGACCAGCCCGGCGAGAGCGGCCACGCCGAAGGCGGCGAAGGCGGCGGCCTTCACCGCTCCCGGGGTCGCAGCGCCCGAGCCCACCAGGCGCATCGGCCCGACCCGGTCGGCGTCGGTGCCGCGGATGCCGTCGGAGTAGTCGTTGGCGTAGTTGACCCCGACCTGGAGCGCGAGGCTCACCACGAGGGCCAGCAGGGCCTTCCACCACACCGCGTGGTCGGCGTGTGCCGCGACGCCGGTGCCGGCGAGCACGGGGGCGACGGCGGCGGGCAGGGTGCGGGGCCGGGCGCCGGCGAGCCAGTCAGCGGTGGAGGTCACCGACCGATTCTGGCAGGGGACCGTCCGGCTCCATCGGCAAGGGCTCCTGCGAGAGCGCGACGCCCGCGGGCTCGGGTCCGCCCGCCCGCGCGTCGGCGAGGACGTCGGCCGGGACGTGCTGCTCGAGGAAGCGTCGCCCGGAGTGCGCCGAGGCATGGAGGCCGACGGCGCCGACGGTGACGATCGCCGCGATGGTGAGCCACCCGAAGGCGCCCCACTCCATCGCGAGGAAGCCGTAGGCCGCCGGCGCCCAGAACCTCCCCAGCGTGCCGCCGAGCTCGGAGACGCCCTGGTAGTCGCCGCGGCGGCGGGGATCCATCAGCTCGGCCTCCAGCGTCCAGCCCGACGCGGACAGGAACAGCTCGGCCCAGGTGAGGACGATGTGACCGACGAAGAACAGCACGATCGTGAGCCAGCCGGTCGTCTCGTGGGTGGCGAGCGTGACGAGGCAGGTCAGCACGAAGAACAGCGTCGAGAGGCGTACGGCGCGCAGGGCGGTCTCGACGTCGCGGATGCCGCGCGAGGCGAGCCGTGGCAGCACGATGCACATGACCGTGTTGGTGCCGAAGAGCACCGCGACGAGCACCTTCGGGGCGTCCGTCTCGGTCACCAGCCATACCGGGATGACGGTGTGCAGGAGCACCTGGTTGGTCCACATGACGCCCGTGAAGAACGTGACCGCGATCCAGCTGCGGTTGCGGATGGCGGGGATGCCCTCGGGCTTCACCCGTGGCTCGGAGCTGCGCTTGTCGTGGGTGGCGTCGGGCAGGCGGGGGATCGCCGCGCTGTTGAGGAGGAACAGCACCGCGCTCACCAGCGGCGCCCACCGGAGGGCCTCGGTGCCGAAGGCGATCGCGCCCGCGCCGAGGAAGGCACCGATGCTGAAGCCGACGTTGAGCGCGGAGTAGAGGTAGGCGCGCGACTCCACCCGCTCCGCCGGCGGCAGGATGTCGATGACGTAGGCGCCGTGCGCCGTGCCGCCGAGGGTGCCCGCGACCTCCATCGCCACGGCGAGCGCGACGTACTCGGGGAAGCTGTCGATGAAGGGCCACGCCAGGAAGAGCGCTCCCTGGACCGCCGCCGACAGGGTCCACATCCGCTTGGGGCCGAAGTGGTCGACCAGCTTGCCCATCGGCACCGCGACGATGAAGCTCGCGATCGCCGCGATCGTGAGGCCGATGCCCACCTCGCCCAGCGAGAGGCCGACCACCAGGGTGAAGAAGACCGCCGACCCGGCGAGGAAGGTGCCGTCACCGGAGGCGAAGAGCAGCGACTGGATCGACAGCCGCCGGGCGAGGGTGGACGGTGGCGTGGCGTAGTTCTTCAGGGCGGTGAGCATCGCCGGTCATCCTCTCCCGCGGGGGCGCCGGGCGTCCTGTCATTTACCCGTCGCGGGAGTCGTCCTCGTCACGTCCTGCGTCGCGTCCCTCGGACATCCGCCGGGTGTCGCGCCGGATGCCCTCGGCACGCCGCTTCTCGAACAGCAGGATGGCCACGACCACGCCCGTCATCACCAGGACGACGAGCACGAGCCGGAAGAGGTCCACGCTAGGCCCCCGGCACCACGCGCAGGTCACGGTCGGCGCCGTCGCCGAGGGCGCGCAGGGCCTCCTGGTAGGCCTCGCTGTCGTGGGCGGCGCGCGCGGCGTCCACCGACTCGAACTCGATGACGACCGTGCGCGTCTGCTCGCCCTGCTCGTAGGTCACCTCGGGATTGCCGCGCGCGAGGAACCGGCCGCCGGCCTCGCGGATGGCCGGCCCCGCCAGCTCGGCGTACGCCGCGACCTTGGCGGGGTCGTGCACGGCCTTGTAGACACAGATCCAGTAGGCACTCATGACCCCGAGCCTACGGAGCACTAGCGTTCGGCGTGTGACTCACCTCCGGCCCTCGGACGAGCCCTCGGTCGCGATCAGGCAGCTGTCGCGCTGGCTCGAGGCCGACACCCCCGCCCCGCTGCTGATCGAGACGTCCGGCTCCACCGGCCGGCCCAAGGGCGTCGTGCTGCCCCGCCGGGCCGTCCTGGCGAGCGTGGAGGCGTCCGCGCGCAGGCTGGGCGCGTCGGGCCGGTGGCTGCTGGCGCTGCCGTCGTCGTACGTCGCCGGGGTGCAGGTCATCGTGCGCTCGCTGGTCGCCGGGCACGAGCCGGTCGTCGTCGACGGCCTCGACGTCGGGCGCGCCTCGGTGGCCCACCACGGCGACACCCCGACCTTCGTCTCCCTCGTCCCGACCCAGCTCCACCGGATCATGACCGACCCCGACCAGGTCGCGGCGCTCGCGCGCTGCCACACCGTCCTCGTCGGCGGGGCGGGGCTCGACCCCGACCTGCGCCGGCGCGCCGAGGGGCAGGGCGTGCGGCTGGTCTCGACCTACGGCTCCTCGGAGACGGCCGGCGGGTGCGTCTACGACGGCGTGCCGCTCGACGGCGTGGGGGTGACCCTCGGCGCGGAGGGGCGCATCCGCATCGGCGGCCCCACGCTCTTCAGCCACTACGACAACGATCCCGGGCTGACCGCCGAGACCGTCGTGGACGGCTGGTACGTCACCTCCGACGCGGGCCGCTTCGACGAGGACGGACGCCTCCAGGTCCTCGGTCGCGTCGACGACGTCGTCATCAGCGGCGGGGTGAAGATCCCGCTCACCGCGGTCGCCGAACGGCTCCGCCGCCACCTGCTGGTGCAGGAGGCCGAGGTCTTCGGCGTGCCCGACCCCGAGTGGGGGCAGAAGCTCGTCGCGGTGCTCGTCGGCACCGCTCACGACGCGGAGCTGCGCGACTGGATCAGCGCCGAGCACCCGCGCTCGTGGGCCCCGCGCGAGTTCCGCTGGGTCGAGCGGCTTCCGCTCCTGCCCAACGGCAAGGTCGACCGCCAGGCTGTCCGGGCCGGCCTCTGATGCGCGACCTGCACGTCTTCGCGATCGGGCTGCGCACCCGCTTCCGTGGCATCACCGTGCGTGAGGGCGTGCTGCTGCACGGCGAGGCCGGCTGGGGGGAGTGGTCGCCCTTCCTGGAGTACGACGACGCCACCTCGCGGCCGTGGCTGGCGGCCGCTCGCGAGGCCGCCGACGTGGGGTGGCCGGCGCCGCTGCGCGACCGCGTGCCCGTCAACGTCACCGTCCCCGCCACCGATCCGGAGCGGGCGCACGCGATCGTCACCGCCGGCGGGTGCCGCACCGCCAAGGTCAAGGTCGCCGAGCGCGGCCAGGTGCTCGCCGACGACCTGGCCCGGGTCGAGGCCGTCCGCGACGCCCTCGGCGCCGACGGACTGGTCCGCGTCGACGCCAACGGCGCCTGGGACGTCGACGAGGCGGTCCGCGCGATCGCGGCCCTCGACCGCGCCGCCGGCGGGCTGGAGTACGTCGAGCAGCCGGTCGCCTCGGTCGAGGACCTCGCCGTCGTGCGCCGCCGCGTCTCGGTCCCGGTCGCTGCCGACGAGTCGATCCGACGTGCCGAGGACCCCTACCGCGTGCGTGACCTCGAGGCGGCCGACATCGCGGTGCTCAAGGTGCAGCCGCTGGGCGGCGTACGCGCCTGCCTGCGGATCGCCGAGGACATCGGGCTGCCCGTGGTCGTCTCCAGCGCCATCGAGTCCAGCATCGGCATCGCCGCCGGCGTCGCCCTCGCGGCCGCGCTCCCCGAGCTCCACCACGCCAGCGGCCTCGCCACCGTGCAGATGCTCACCGGTGACGTCGTGGCGCAGCCGCTGCTGCCGGTCGATGGCATGCTGGCCGTCGCCCGCCCCGACGTCGACGAGGCCGCCCTGTCCGGGGTCGCCGCCACCGACGACCGCGTCGCCCACTGGCGCGCGCGGCTGGAGTCGGTAGGGCAGGATCCCCGGACATGACCACCCCGTCGACCGCGCTCGCCCGCACCGTCGTGACCGCGCTCCGCGGGTCCGGGGTGCGCGAGGTGGTGCTCGCGCCGGGCTCGCGCAACGCACCGCTGTCCTTCGCGCTCTACGACACGGCGCAGGCCGGCGGGCTGCGGCTGCACACCCGCATCGACGAGCGCACGGCCGGCTTCCTCGCGCTCGGGCTCGGCAAGGTGACCGGGCGCCCGGCCGCCGTGGTCTGCACGTCGGGAACGGCGGTGGCCAACCTGCTGCCCGCGGTGGTCGAGGCGGCGCACGCCGGCGTACCGCTCGTGGTGGTCACCGCTGACCGGCCCGCGCGGTTGCGGGGCACCGGGGCCAACCAGACCACCGACCAGGTCGGCATCTTCGGCGCGTTCGCCCCGACGCTCGACGTGGCAGCGGCTGACCTCGACGACCTGCTGGCCTTCGTCCGCTGGCACGAGTGGGTGCGACCGGTCCACCTCAACGTCCAGCTCGACGACCCGCTGCTCCCCGACGACGACGGCTGGGACGGCGGTGACGTGCCCACGTGGGCGGTCACCCTCCAGACGCCCGATCGGGACGTGGCCGAGCTCGCCCCGGGCCCGCGCACGGTGGTGGTCGCCGGCGACGACGCCGGCCCGCCGGCCCGTCAGCTCGCGGAGAGCGGCGGCTGGCCGCTGCTGGCCGAGCCGTCCAGCGGCTGCCGCACCGGCGACGCCGTGATCCGCACCTACCGGATGCTGCTCGGCACCGACCTGGGTGCCCGCGTCGAGCGCGTGGTCGTGTTCGGCCACCCGACCCTGTCCCGCCCGGTGTCCCGGTTGCTCGCCCGCGACGACGTCGAGGTGGTGTCGGTCCGGCACCGCGGCACCTGGCCCGACCGGCCCTTCCCGGTGTCGGGCGAGCACGACGGTGTGAGGGTGGCGGTCGCCGACGACCCGGCGTGGCTGGAGGAGTGGCACCTCGCCGACCGGTCCGTCGGCCGGAAGCTCGACCGGCTCCTCGCCGCCGAGCCCGACCTGACGCCCCACGAGGTGGCGGGTGCGGTGAGCCGCGCGGTCCCCCCGGGAGGGCTGCTCGTCGTCGGCGCCTCGAACCCCGTCCGTGACCTCGACCTGATGGTCGCCCCCTACGAGGTGGGCGGGCGCCGCAAGGTCATCGCCAACCGCGGCCTGGCCGGCATCGACGGCACCACGAGCACCGCCATCGGCGCCGCGCTGGGCCGGCCGCGGTCCTCGCGCGCCTTCGCGCTCGTGGGTGACGTGACGTTCCTGCACGACACCACCGGGCTGTTCCTCGGTCCCCGCGAGGAGCGTCCCGACCTCACGATCGTGGTGGTCAACGACGACGGCGGCTCCATCTTCGCCACCCTCGAGCAGGGGGCGCCGGAGCACGCCGACCGCTTCGACACCCTCTTCGGCACCCCGCACGGCGTCGACCTGGCCAGCCTGTGCGCGGCCGCCCGGATCCCGCACCTGCGCGTCGACAGCCTGCCCGAGCTCGAGCAGGCGCTGCTGATGCCCAACGGAGGCATCGAGGTCGTCGAGGCGCGAGTACGCCGCGACAACCGCCGCGAGCTGGACGAAAAGATCCGCGCGCTGACCCCCTGAGACAGGGGGCCAACGCGCGGATCGTGGTCGTGCGTGGTGGGTGTCGTTCAGCCGATCAGGCCTGCGGGGTCTCCCACACGCGGACCCAGTCGACGTACATGTGCTGCGGGAGCTTCTTGTCGTTCATCTCCAGCGCCTCGTAGTCGGAGGCGAGCAGGCTCAGGATGAGGTACTGGCGCTCCTTGGAGACGTGGGCCGACGTGCGCCAGGTCTCCTTGCCGTCGATGTAGAAGACGATCTTCTTCGGGTCCCACTTGACCGAGAACACGTGGTAGTTCTTCGACCAGCCGTCGCGCTTGTTCTTCAGGAACGACTTCGAGTCCTTGATCCACGAGCCGGTCTTGATGAGCTTGTTGCCCTTGTACCAGTGGATGAAGCTCGTCAGGCCGCCCTGCGGGTGCTTGTCACCGAAGTACTCGATGACGTCGATCTCGTGACCGGCGCTGTTCGGGCTGTTCTCGTCGATCGGCTGCGACCAGAAGCTGGCGTGCTGGCCCTGGAGCTTGTTCATCTTGATGCGGGCGGCGGCGACGCCGTACTTGAAGCTGAAGCCGTCCTTGGTGCCGACGTGGCCGTTGAGGCGGTAAGCGATCTTCTTCTTCAGCTTGCGCGACTTCGCCAGGCACTTGCCCTTGGCCTCGCGGTCCTTGATGACGCTCAGGCGCAGCGCGCCCGAGCCGACCTTGACGGCCTTCGGGTCACCCTTGGAGCAGGCCCGCTTGCTGGTGGGCTCGTAGTCCTGGCCGCGCATGCTCCACACGGGGTTCAGGGTGCCGCCGGAGAACTCGTCGGTGAAGGTCGGAATCAGCCACTGCGTGGTGTCGGCGCTGTCGCTGGTGACCGGCTTGAGGCCCTTGTACTTCTGGGCGACGACCCGGTAGGCCAGGGGCGCACCGCCCTTGGAGACGGCGGCGGAGAAGTGGGCGCGGCCCGACTTCTCCTGCTTGGCCTTGCCGACCTTCTTCCACGAGGAGCCGTTGAGCTGCTGGAGGACCACCGGGCGGCCGACCTTGACCGGCTTGATGGTGGCGGTGACGGCGGCCTTGGCCGAGTTGGCGCTGGCAGTGCGCTTGCCCTGCTGGACGATCTGGGGAAGCACCTCCAACGAGATCTTCTGGTTCGCCTTCTTCGTCACCGCGACCGACGCGGAACGCGTCGTGGAGTCGGTGGCCGACCCGGTCTCGGTCGACAGGAGCAAGGACGCGGGCAGGAGCAGCGCGGCGACGCTGCCTGCGAGCACGCGGCGTGCAGACATGTGAACTCTCTTCGTCTCGGGTGCGATTCGGTGTTTCCCCCAGGGCACTCCACCCAGTCGGGAGCAGGTCACACCTTAACCTTGCGTCCCACCCGTCGGGCGATTCCCCGCAGGTTGGGCCGGGCCTATTCTGGTCGTGTGCAGATCACCAAGCTCGGCCACGCGTGCGTCCGGGTCCGGGGTGACGGCGGTGTCGTCGTGATCGATCCGGGCGTCTTCACCGACCCCTCCGCGCTCGACGGCGCCGACGCGGTGCTCCTCACCCACGAGCACGCCGACCACGTGCACGCCGACCACCTGCGCGGGCGTGACGTGCCGATCTGGACCATCGCCGCCGTGGAACGCCTGCTGCGCGATCAGGCGCCCGACGTGGCCGCGCGGGTCACGGTCGTCGGTCCCGGCGACCGCCTCGAGGTCGCCGGCACGGCGGTGGAGGTGGTCGGCGAGAAGCACGCCGTGATCCATCCCGACTACGACCGTTTCGACAACTCCGGCTACGTCCTGGAGTCGGACGGCACCAGCGTCTACCACCCCGGCGACGCCCTCACCCCGCCCGGACGGCCCGTCGACGTGCTGCTGGCGCCGGTGAGTGCTCCGTGGCTGAAGGTGTCGGAGGCCGTCGACTTCGTGCGCGAGGTGGGCGCGCCCACCTCGCTCGGCATCCACGACCGTGTCTACAGCGACGTCGGCCTCGACATGGTGGCCTCGCACATGGCCAACCTGCTGCCCGCCGGGCAGTCCTTCGAGCGCCGCGAGCCCGGCCAGCGCCTCTGACAGCTCGCGCTCCGGTGCGGGTCAGCCGGCGCTGAGCGCGTCGCGGACCGGGACGAACTTCGCCTGGGACTCCGCGAGCTCGGCCTCGGGGTCGGAGCTGGCGACGATGCCGCACCCGGCGAAGAGGCGTACGCCCTCCTCGATGACCATCGCCGAGCGCAGCGCGATGCCCCACTCGCCGTCGCCCGAGGCGTCCATCCAGCCGACGGGGCCGGCGTAGCGGTCACGCGGCATGCCCTCGACCTCGTCGATCAGCCGGATCGCGGCGGGTGTCGGTGTGCCGCCGACGGCGGCCGACGGGTGCAGCGACTCCGCGAGCTCCAGCGACGTCGCCTCGTCGTGGACGACCCCGTTGACGTCGGTGGCCAGGTGCATCACGTTGGGCAGGTGGAGGACGAACGGCGCCTCCGGCACGTTCATCGACGAGCAGTGCGGCTCCAGGGCGTCGGCGACCGAGCGCACGGCGTACTCGTGCTCCTCGAGGTCCTTCGACGAACGCGCGAGCGTGGCGGCGAGCGCCAGGTCGCGGTCGTCGTCGCCCGTACGCCGGATCGTGCCGGCCAGCACGCGCGAGGTCACCAGGCCGCGCTCGCGGCGCACCAGCATCTCCGGGGTGGCGCCGAAGATGCCGTCGACGTGGAAGGTCCAGCACATCTCGTAGTGCTCGGCGAGGCGGAGCAGCGGCCAACGCACGTCGAGGGGGACGTCGGTGGTGGCGATGAGGTCGCGGGCCAGGACCACCTTCTCGAGGTCGCCCGCCCCGATGCGGCCGACCGCCTCCGCGACGACCGACATCCACTCCTCGCCGTTGAGCGCGCCGTCGGAGAAGACGAGGCCCACGGGCGGGTCGGGCGGGGTGGCGGGGGCGAGCACCGGCTCCTCGACCGAGACCGTGGTGAGCCAGGTGCGGTCACCGCGCCGGCCCACGACGACCTGCGGGATCACCAGCACCGACTCGCCGGGCTCGTCGGCGAACGCGAAGGCGCCGAAGCACACCAGCCCGGTGCCGGGCTCGTTGACGCTGTCGTCGACCTCGGCGCGCGCGACGGTCTCGGACCACCACTTCACCGCGTCGCTGAACCGGGTGTGGCCGGAGGTCTCCAGGCGTGCCGCGACTCCCCAGCCCACCAGGCCCTCGCCGCGGCGCAGCCAGCTGACCGGCTCCTGGCGGGGCAGCAGGTCGAGGAGCGGGAGGTCCGCCAGGTCCACCGGGACGGTGCGCACGACGAGGGGCGCGGCAGGTCCGGGGACGGCGGCGGACGCGGGGGTCGTCACGAGGCGGGAGCCTACGCCGGTGGTCCGAACCTCTCGCGCGCAGATGGCGCAAAGCGTGAACAGGACGGCGGGTGCTGACCTAGGTTGCGGCGGTACACCAGGGAGTGAAGGGGACACCCGTGCCTGCTCAGGAATCGCCGCTCACGCGGCTCACGCGCCACGCCCGCGCCCGCGCCCTCGAGGTCGCCGTCGCCGAGCCGAGCGGTGGGTCGTGGTCGACCCTGACCTGGAACGAGCTCTACCGACGCGTCATCGACGGCGCCGCCGGCATGATCGAGGCCGGGGTCAACCCCGGCTCCGTCGTCGTGATCCGGGTGCCCACCGGCATCCGGCTGCTCGAGCTCGAGCTCGCCACGCGGATCGCCGGTGCCGTGCCGCTGCTGCTGCCCGAGCACCTCGACCCTGCCGAGGTCGCGCGGCTCCTCGACGAGATCGAGGTGCGGCTGGTGATCGTCGACGACGAGAGCCGCCTGGCCCTGCTCCGCCGCGCGTCCCTCGCCGAGGCTCAGCTCTTCGAGTGCGACGACCGGTCCTGGGAGCGGTTGCGCGGCATGGGCCTCGAGCGCCGCAAGCGCCAGCCTGACGTGCTGGCCTGGGTGGACGGCGTACGTGCTCACGCCCCGAGCAGCGCCGTGCTCGGCCTGCCGAGGGAGAAGGGCCCGGCCTGGCTCTTCCGGCCCGAGGCGTCCGGAGCGCTGTCCGACCTCACCCCCGACGACGTCGTCGTGCTCACCGGCGAGGCCACCGACCGCTTCACCACCGTCGTGCGCGACGCGCACCTCATTGCCGGCTGCGCCCTGGTCTGGGTCGAGGGCTCCGATCGGCTCGAGGCGGCGTTCGCGCACTTCTCGCCCACCCACGTCCTGCTCGACCACACCGCCGCACGGGTCCTGGAGGACCTCATCGAGGCGGGCACCGTCGACGGCGTCCCCTGGCACCCGACCCCGCGGGAGGTCCTCGAGGCGACCTCGGCGCGCGTCGCCGAGGCCCGGCTGGGATCGCGCGGCCGCAAGCTCGCCGACGAGGTCTCCGCCCTCGTGCCGTGGTGGGGCGGTCGGGTGCGGGTGCTCGCCCTCGACGCACGGGTGAACCGCACCATCAGCGGCCTGGCCACGACCCTCGGCTTCCGCATCGGTCGCATCGCCCACCACCCCGCGATCAGGCTGGACCTGGCCCGCGAGCACGCGGTGGTGGACGTCCCCGCGGCGCCGACGGCCGAGACGACCTCGGAGGTGCTGCCTCGTCGCGGCGGCCGCACGAGCGACCTCGACAGCGCCTTCTCCCTCGCTGGCGCACCAGGGAGCTGAGGTCAGGACCGGTAGACGATCACCTTGTCGCCGAGCCTGACCTGGTCGAACAGCCATGCCACCGCTGCCCGGTCGCGGACGTTGACGCACCCGTGCGAGGCCCCGTCGTAGCCGTTGGCAGCGAAGTCGGGGGAGTAGTGCACGGCCTGGCCGCCGGAGAAGAACATCGCGAACGGCATGGGGGTGTCGTAGAGGCTCGAGACGTGGTCGCGCGACTTGCGGAACACCGCGAACGCGCCCTCGCGCGTCGGCAGCTCGTCGGAGCCGAACCGCACCTCCACGGTCCTCAGCACCACGCCGTCGACCACCCAGCGCAGCGAGCGTGACGACTTGTCGACGCACATCGCGCGGCCCGTCGTGCAGCGCGGGTCGAGGGCAGGACCCTGCGGCACGATGTTGAACAGCTCGGCCTTCGTGGGGGCGCTGGTCATGTCCTCGAGGCGCGTCAGCGTGCGGCGGTCGACCTGTCCGGTGACCGGGATCCGGCGCTTGGCCTGGAAGCCCCGCACCGCCTCGACGGTGGAGCGGGCGTAGCGGCCCGTCACCCGGCCGTCGTACCACCTGACCTGCTTGAGCCGCGCCTGCACCTGGCGCACCCGCATCCCGGTGTCGCCGCGCTCGAGCAGCGGTCGGCCGGGTGTGTAGACGTTGTGCAGCGCCTCGGTGGTCGGCTCGGTCGTGAGCGAGACGACCTTGAGCCACGTGCGCTCGTCGACGACGCCGTCGGCGGTCCAGCCGCGGCGTCGCTGGAAGGTCGCGACCCCGGTCCGGGTCTCCTCGTCGAAGCGGCTGGTGACCACCTCGGAGTGCAGGTCGAGCTGGTGCAGCCGGCTCTGCAGCACGCGCACGCGCCACCCCTTGTCGCCGGGACGCATCGGCTCGAAGCCGCGCGCCGACGCTCCGGTCGACGGGGCCGCGGCCGAGGCGGACGACCCGACGGCGGTGAGCGCCGCGACGGTGCACAGCAGGGCGAGCAGGACGGCGACGAAGCGCGACGAGGCGTACGGCGTGTGGTGTGGCATGAGGTTCCTCCCCCGGGGAGCCGTCGACCGAGTGGTCGACGCGTCGATCATAAGGACGCGGAGCGGCACCCCCGCGTTGCACGGCCTCAGGCTGGGACGCCTACGCTCGGCGCGTGGCCCGCGCTGACCTGGACAAGCAACCGACCGACGTACGTCGCATGTTCGACACCGTCGCCAAGCGCTACGACCTCACCAACGACCTGATGACGGCCGGGATCCAGCGCAGCTGGCGGCGCTCGATGGTCGCTGCCGTCGCGCCGCGCAGCGGCGACCTGGTGCTCGACCTCGCCGCCGGGACGGGGTGCTCCAGCGAGCCCTTCGCCGCCCACGGCGCCACTGCAGTGCCGTGCGACTTCTCCGTCGGGATGCTGCAGCAGGGCCGCAAGGACCGCCCGGGCCTGCCCTTCGTGGCCGGCGACGGCACGCGGCTGCCGTTCCTCGACGACACGTTCGACGCCGTGACCATCTCCTACGGCCTGCGCAACTTCGTCGACCCCGTCAAGGGCCTGCGGGAGATGCTGCGCGTCACCCGCCCCGGGGGCCGGCTCGTCGTGTGCGAGTTCAGCACCCCGACCAACGGCGCGTTCCGGTCGCTCTACATGGACGGCTTCATGCGCGCTCTGCCGCGGATCGCGTCGGTAACCGCCAGCGCGAGCGACGCGTACGTCTACCTCGCCGAATCGATCCTCGCCTGGCCCGACCAGGCCGGGCTCGCCGACCTGGTCGCCGAGGCGGGCTGGAAGAACCCGGAGTGGCGCAACCTCACCGGCGGCATCGTCGCCCTGCACCGGGCGACGGCCTGAGATGAGCGCCGGCGACGAGGTCGTCGTCACCGCGCACGAGATCACCACTGCCGGGCAGCGCGCGCTGGTCGCGCAGTGCACGCGGTGCGGGCTGAGGGACATGGCCTGGTGGGCGGGGCCGGCTGCTCTCGCCGGAACGGTCACCGCCCTGGTCCGGGGTGACGGACTGAGCCATGTGGTCGCTCCGGTCCTGCTCGTCGCGGCGCTCGTGGTCGTCCACGTCGTCCAGGTGCGTCGAGCGCTGCGCGCGACCTTCCCGGTCGGTCTGGCCGTCGAGACGGCGGTCGCGCCGCACCGGCTGAGCACGAGCACCGGCTCCTACGCGCTGCCGCAGGTGACCGGCCTGCGGGCCGAGGGCCGCGTGGTCCGCATCGACCACGGCAAGGACCACTCCCACCTCCTGCCCGACCAGGTCGACGTCGACCTCGTACGCCGTCGCGCAGGGGTGCCCGCGCCCGCACCCGGGGCCGGGCCGACGGTCGTCGTGGTGCCGCCCGGCCTCGGGTCGCGAGCGGCCCGCAGGATGCTGGGGTGGCGCCTGTGGCGCGACTCCGGCTCCCTCACCGCGTGGCTGGCCGTGGTCGGGTTCGGGCTGCTGGGCGCCTGGTCGGTGGCCGTGGCGGTGGCCGTGGCCCAGCTCGGTGCCCTCGTCCAGCGGGCAGCCGTGGACCGGCGTGAGTTCGACCGGGCGTTCCCGGCAGGCATCCCCGTCGACGCTCGGTGGCAAGGATGGAGCCTCGAGGTCGACAGCGTCGAGGGGCTCGCCGTCGTGCCGGTGCTGGGCGCGACCTCCGCGCGCGGCGCCGGCGACCTGTTCGTCGTACGCCGCCAGGGGATGCCACCCCTGCCGCTCCCCGACGTGGTCATGGACGACGCCGTGCGCACCGAGCTCCTGGGGCGGAATTAGCGCACGGAATCGTGCCTAAATCCGCAGGTCAGGCCCCGTGAGCCAGGTCACCACCCCGACGTGACGCACGCCGCATCCGAGTCCTAGACTGTGGCCCGCGCCACTCGTGAAGGCATTCACAAAGTCACATGTCCTTCACACCGCCCGGCGCTGGTCACACCGGAAGGGAATCGATGGAGCTCTACACCCCGGTCCTCGCCCTGGCGCTGCTCGCGACGGGCTTCGCGGTCTTCTCCGTCGTCATCAGCGCCTTCACCGGACCCAAGCGCTACAACCGGGCGAAGCTCGACTCCTACGAGTGCGGCATCGAGCCGACGCCGCAGCCGATCGGCGGCGGCCGCATCCCGGTGAAGTACTTCATCACCGCGATGCTCTTCATCATCTTCGACATCGAGATCATCTTCCTCTACCCCTGGGCCGTCCACTTCGACGCGATGGCGCTGTTCGGGCTGGTCGAGATGGTCCTCTTCATCGGCACGGTCTTCGTCGCCTACGCATACGTATGGCGACGCGGCGGCCTCGACTGGGATTGAGGATCACGATGTACGCACCCTGCCTTCGTTGTCGTCGGTCGACGGCCGCTCCGCTGCGCTCCGCTGAAGGCCGCCTTCCCTCCTCCGCCTTGGCAGCGCACGCACCTCGCGACCCTCAGAGAGAGGTCTGATCCATGGGACTTGAAGAGAAGCTGCCCAACGGGGTCCTGCTGACCACGGTCGAGGGCGTCGCCGGCTACATGCGCAAGGCCTCGTTCTGGCCTGCGACCTTCGGCCTGGCCTGCTGCGCCATCGAGATGATGACCACCGGCGGCCCGAAGTACGACCTCGCCCGCTACGGCATGGAGGTCTTCCGCGCGAGCCCGCGCCAGGCCGACCTGATGATCGTCGCCGGTCGCGTGAGCCAGAAGATGGCCCCCGTCCTGCGCCAGATCTACGACCAGATGCCCGAGCCGAAGTGGGTCCTGGCCATGGGCGTGTGCGCCTCGTCGGGCGGCATGTTCAACAACTACGCCATCGTCCAGGGGGTCGACCACGTCGTCCCCGTGGACATGTACCTCCCCGGCTGCCCGCCGCGTCCGGAGATGCTCATCGACGCGATCCTCAAGCTGCACGACCAGGTCCAGCAGACCAAGCTGGGCGTCAACCGTCGCACCGAGATCGCCGAGCTCGAGACCGCCGCGCTGCGCGCCCTGCCGACCTCGGACATGAAGGGCCTGCTGCGGTGAGCGACGACAAGACCGACCAGAACAAGGCGGCCCGCCCGGCCGAGGAGAGCAACCTCGAGAAGGCCAAGCAGGAGACCGGCACCGGCAGCGGTGTCGCCGAGCCCGCGCCGGAGCAGTCCCCGGAGAACGTCCCCGCCCCGACCGGCGAGGTCCATGCGGTCGGCGTACGCCACGGCATGTTCGGCGCCTCGGGCACCGGCGACACCTCCGGCTACGGCGGCCTGGTCAGCGCCACGGTCTTCCCGGCACCCTCGCAGCGTCCCTACGGCGGCTGGTTCGACGAGGTCGCCGACGCCCTCGAGGCCCGGCTGTCGGCCACCGACCTCACCTCGGCGATCGAGAGCGTGGTGGTCCACCGCGGTGAGATCACCTTCCACGTCCGCCGCGAGGACCTGCCCTTCGTCGCCCAGATGCTGCGCGACGACGAGGCGCTGCGCTTCGAGTTCTGCTCCGGCGTCAGCGGCGTGCACTACCCCGAGGACACCGGGCGCGAGCTCCACGCGGTCTACCACCTCACCTCGATGACCCACAACCGGCGCATCCGGGTCGAGGTGACCGCGCCGGACGGCGACCCGCACGTGCCGAGCCTGGTGAGCATCTACCCGACGCTCGACTGGCACGAGCGCGAGACGTACGACATGTTCGGGCTGATCTTCGACGGTCACCCCGCTCTGACCCGGGTGCTCATGCCGGACGACTGGCCGGGCCACCCGCAGCGCAAGGACTACCCGCTCGGCGGCATCCCCGTGGAGTACAAGGGCGGCAGCATCCCTCCGCCCGACCAGCGCAGGAGCTACAACTGATGAGCACCGAGACGAGCACCGCCAACCAGCAGGACCTGTACGCCGCTCCCGGCGAGACGAGCCAGGGTCGCGTCTTCACCGTCACCGGCCAGGACTGGGACTCCATCACCCAGAGCATCGGCGACGCCGCCGAGGAGCGGGTCGTGGTCAACATGGGCCCGCAGCACCCGTCGACGCACGGCGTGCTGCGCCTGATCCTCGAGCTCGAGGGCGAGACGGTCACCGAGGCGCGGTGCGGCATCGGCTACCTGCACACCGGCATCGAGAAGAACATGGAGTACCGCTCCTGGGTGCAGGGCACGACCTTCTGCACCCGCATGGACTACCTCTCCCCGTTCTACAACGAGGCGACCTACGTCCTGGGCGTCGAGCGGCTGCTCGACATCGAGGACGACATCCCGGAGAAGGCGCAGGTCATGCGCGTGCTCCTGATGGAGCTCAACCGGATCTCCTCCCACCTCGTCGCGATCGCGACCGGCGGCATGGAGATCGGCGCGCTCACCGTCATGACCATCGGCTTCCGCGAGCGCGAGCTGGTGCTCGACCTCTTCGAGCTGATCACGGGCCTGCGGATGAACCACGCGTTCTTCCGCCCCGGCGGCGTCGCGCAGGACCTGCCGCCCGGCGCGCTCGACGAGATCCGCGACTTCATCGCGCTGATGAAGAAGCGCCTGCCCGAGTACGCCGCCCTCTGCAACGCCAACCCGATCTTCAAGGGACGGCTCGAGGGCGTCGGCCACCTCGACCTGGCCGGTTGCATGGCGCTCGGCATGACCGGCCCCGTGCTCCGCTCGACCGGCTACGCCTGGGACCTGCGCAAGACCCAGCCCTACAGCGGCTACGAGGACTACGACTTCGAGGTCCAGACCTGGGACACGTGCGACTCCTACGGCCGCTTCCGCATCCGCCTCAACGAGATGTGGGAGTCGCTCAAGATCGTCGGCCAGTGCGCCGACCGCCTCGCCGGCCTCGAGGGCGCCCCGGTCATGGTGTCGGACAAGAAGATCGCCTGGCCCAGCCAGCTCGCGATCGGCAGCGACGGCATGGGCAACAGCCTCGACCACATCCGCCACATCATGGGGGAGTCGATGGAGGCGCTGATCCACCACTTCAAGCTGGTCACGGAGGGCTTCCGCGTCCCCGCCGGCCAGGCGTACGTCCCGATCGAGTCCCCGCGCGGCGAGCTGGGCGCCCACGTCGTCTCCGACGGCGGCACGCGCCCCTTCCGCGCACACTTCCGGGACCCGTCGTTCACCAACCTCCAGGCGACGAGCGTGATGAGCGAGGGCGGCATGGTCGCCGACGTCATCGTCGCCATCGCCTCCATCGACCCCGTCATGGGAGGAGTCGACCGATGAGCGAGCCCACGACCGGCCTCGACGAGAAGACCTGGACCGAGCTGCGCGAGATCGCGGCCCGCTACCCCCAGGCCCGTTCGGGCCTGCTCCCGATGCTGCACCTCGTGCAGTCGGTCGAGGGGCGCATCACCCCCGAGGGCATCGAGGCCTGCGCCGAGGTGCTCGGCATCAGCGCCGCCGAGGTCAACGGTGTCGCGACCTTCTACACGATGTACAAGCGCAAGCCCGTCGGCGACTACCACGTCGGGGTCTGCACCAACACGCTGTGCGCGGTGATGGGCGGCGACCTGATCTTCGAGCGGCTCAAGGACCACCTCGACGTCGGCAACGACGAGACGACCGAGGACGGCAAGGTCACCCTCGAGCACATCGAGTGCAACGCGGCCTGCGACTACGCCCCGGTGATGATGGTCAACTGGGAGTTCATGGACAACCAGACCCCCGAGTCGGCCGTCCAGGTCGTCGACGACCTGCGCGCCGGCAAGGAGGTCCACTCGACCCGTGGGCCGCGCCTGGGCACCTGGCGCGAGGCCGAGCGGGTGCTCGCCGGCTTCCCCGACGACCGTGCCGACGAGGGCCCCGCCGCCGGGGCGCCGTCGCTCGTGGGCTTGAGGATCGCTCGCGAGAACGGCTGGACGGCGGGCACGGACACCTCCGACCAGGGCGCCACGGCGGCATCGACGAAGGGAGACGACCAGTGACCGACACCCTCACCCCCGTCCTCACCGACAACTGGGACGCCGATCGCGCCTGGACCCTGGCGTCCTACGAGGAGCGCGGTGGATACGCCGCGCTCGACAAGGCCTTCGCGATGGCCCCCGACGACGTGATCAACGCCGTCAAGGAGTCGGGCCTCCGCGGCCGCGGCGGCGCGGGCTTCCCCACCGGCATGAAGTGGGGCTTCATCCCGCAGGACAACCCGAAGCCCAAGTACCTCGTCGTCAACGCCGACGAGTCCGAGCCGGGCACCTGCAAGGACACCCCGCTCATGCTGGCCAGCCCGCACACCCTGGTCGAGGGCGTCATCCTCAGCTCGTACGCCATCCGCGCCACCACCGCCTTCATCTACGTCCGCGGCGAGATCATCCACGTCATCCGTCGCCTCCAGCGTGCCGTGCAGGAGGCCTACCTCGCCGGCCACCTCGGCACGAACATCCACGGCTCGGGCTACGACCTGGACCTGATCGTCCACGCCGGCGCCGGCGCCTACATCTGCGGCGAGGAGACGGCGCTGCTCGAGGGGCTCGAGGGCCGCCGCGGCCAGCCGCGCCTGCGTCCGCCGTTCCCCGCGGTCGCCGGGCTCTACGCCAGCCCGACGGTCATCAACAACGTCGAGTCGATCGCCTCGGTGCCGAGCATCATCAACAACGGTGCCGCCTGGTTCGCCGGTATGGGCACCGAGAAGTCCAACGGCTACGGCATCTTCAGCCTCTCGGGCCACGTCACCAACCCCGGCCAGTACGAAGCGCCGCTCGGCATCACGCTGCGTGAGCTCATCGACCTCGCCGGCGGCATGCGTGAGGGCCACGAGCTGAAGTTCTGGACCCCCGGCGGCTCGAGCACGCCGCTGCTGACCCCCGAGCACCTCGACGTCCCCCTCGACTTCGAGTCGGTGGGAGCGGCGGGCTCGATGCTCGGCACCCGCGCCCTGCAGCTCTTCGACGAGACCACCTGCGTGGTCCGTGCGGTGCTGCGCTGGACCGAGTTCTACAAGCACGAGTCCTGCGGCAAGTGCACGCCGTGCCGCGAGGGCACGTGGTGGCTGACCCAGACGCTGGCGAAGCTGGAGAAGGGGCAGGGCAGCGAGTCCGACCTCGACCTCCTGCTCGACCAGTGCGACAACATCCTGGGCCGCTCCTTCTGCGCCCTCGGTGACGGCGCCACCAGCCCGATCTCCAGCTCGATCCAGCACTTCCGCGACGAGTACCTCGCACACCTCACCCACGGCGGCTGCCCGTTCGACCACGCCGCCTCCACCGTCTTCGCACCCGTGGGAGCCTCTGCATGACGACCACTCCTGAGCGCACGGAGGTCGAGACGGTCACCCTGACCATCGACGGCGTCCAGGTCAGCGTCCCCAAGGACACGCTGGTCATCCGCGCCGCCGAGCAGGTCGGCGTACAGATCCCGCGCTTCTGCGACCACCCGCTGCTCGAGCCGGTCGGCGCCTGCCGCCAGTGCCTGGTCGACATCCCCGACGCCGGCAACGGTCGCGGCTTCCCCAAGCCGCAGGCCTCCTGCACGCTGCCGGTCGCCGAGGGCATGGTCGTCAACACCCAGGCGACCAGCGAGGTGGCCGACAAGGCCCAGCAGGGCGTCATGGAGTTCCTGCTGATCAACCACCCGCTCGACTGCCCGGTCTGCGACAAGGGCGGCGAGTGCCCCCTGCAGAACCAGGCGATGAGCAACGGGCGCGGCGAGAGCCGCTTCAACGAGTCCGGTGGCGTGAAGCGCACCTTCCCCAAGCCGATCAACATCTCCGCGCAGGTCCTGCTGGACCGCGAGCGCTGCGTGCTGTGCGCGCGCTGCACCCGCTTCTCCGAGCAGGTCGCCGGCGACCCGTTCATCGCCCTCGCCGAGCGCGGTGCGCTCCAGCAGGTCGCGATCTACGAGCGCGAGCCCTTCGAGAGCTACTTCTCCGGCAACACGATCCAGATCTGCCCGGTGGGCGCGCTCACCTCGGCCGACTACCGCTTCCGCTCGCGTCCCTTCGACCTGGTCTCCACGCCGGGCGTGGCCGAGCACGACGCCTGCGGCGCCGCGATCCGCGTCGACCACCGCCGCGGCAAGGTCATGCGCCGCCTCGCCGGCAACGAGCCCGAGGTCAACGAGGAGTGGATCAGCGACAAGGACCGCTTCGCCTTCCGCTACGCCCAGGTCGAGGACCGCATCACCTACCCCCAGGTCCGCGAGGACGGCGTACTGCGCCCCGCCTCCTGGCCGGAGGCCTTCGCCGTCGCCGCCCGCGGGCTGCGCGACGCCGGTGCCGCTGCCGTGCTCACCGGCGGTCGCCTGACGGTCGAGGACGCCTACGCCTACGCCAAGTTCGCCCGCGTCGCGCTGGGCACCAACGACGTCGACTTCCGTGCCCGCCCGCACAGCGCCGAGGAGGCGAGCTTCCTCGCCTCGCAGGTCGCGCTGTCGGGTGACGTCACCTACTCCGACCTCGAGGCGGCCCCGGTGGTGGTGCTCCTGGGCCTCGAGCCCGAGGACGAGGCGGCCACGATCTTCCTGCGCCTGCGCAAGGCGGTCCGCAAGGGACGTACGCAGGTCCTGTCGGTGGCGCCCTTCACCTCACGCGGCCTGAGCAAGATGAACGGTCGCCTCGTCGCGACCGCGCCGGGTGCCGAGGTCGACGCGATCGGCTCGCTCAGGGACGCCGAGCACGGCGTCACCAAGGACGCGGTGATCCTCGTCGGCGAGCGTCTCGCGCAGACCCACGGCGCGCTGACCGCCGCGGTCGAGCTCGCCCGCAGCACCGGTGCCCGGCTCGCCTGGGTGCCCCGCCGTGCCGGTGACCGCGGTGCGGTCGAGGCCGGCGCGCTGCCCAACCTGCTGCCCGGCGGTCGCCCCGTCACCGAGGCCTCGGCCCGCGTCGACGTCGCCGCCGCGTGGGGCGTGGACGCGCTGCCGACCAAGGTCGGTCGCGACGGCAACGCCATCGTCGCCGCGCTCGCCAAGGGCGACCTCGGGGGCCTCGTGGTCGCCGGCGTCGACCCCGACGACACGGCGGACCCTGCCGCCTTCCGCGCCGCACTGGACGCGGCCGGCTTCGTGGTCAGCCTCGAGCTGCGCGAGACCGACGTGACCCGCGCCGCCGACGTGGTGCTCCCGGTCGCGCCGGTCACCGACAAGTCCGGCACGTTCGTGACGTGGGACGCCCGCACCCGCGACTTCGTCGCCGTCTTCAGCAACCCCGCGTCCCTGCCGGACCTGCGCGTGCTGTCGGGGATCGCCGACGAGCTCGGTCGCCCGCTCGGCTTCCGCACGGTGGAGCAGGTGCGCGCGGAGATGCAGGCCCTCGGCCCGTGGGACGGCGCCCGCCCGGCGCTCGACGCCGGCAAGGCACCGAAGGCTCCGAAGGCGAAGGCCGGTGCGCTCGCCCTGGCGACCTGGAAGCAGCTGATCGACCTCGGCTCGATGCAGGACGGTGAGGCGCACCTGCGCGCCACCGCCCGCACGCCCGTGGCGCGCCTGAGCCGGGTGACGTACGAGTCGGTGTTCGGCATGCTGGACGCCGGCCAGGACCCGGTCGCCACCCTCTCCGGCGACCGCGGCAGCATCACGCTGCCGGTGGTGGTCGCCGACCTCCCCGACGACGTGGTCTGGGTCCCGGCCCGCTCCGTCGGCCGGGGTGTCCTCGCCGACCTCGCCTCGCCGGGGTCCTCGGTGATCGTGAAGGGAGCCAAGTGATGGCCATCTCGCCGCTGGCAGCCTCGCTGCCCGACGCGGACCTCGCCCAGTTCGGTCAGGACCCGTGGTGGGTGATCGTCCTCAAGGCGGTCTTCATCTTCCTGATCCTGGTGCTGCTGACGCTCTTCAACATCTGGTTCGAGCGCCGCGTCGTGGCCCGCATGCAGCACCGCGTCGGCCCCAACGTGCACGGCCCCTTCGGCCTGCTGCAGTCGCTGGCGGACGGCGTGAAGCTGGCGCTGAAGGAGGACATCGTCCCCAAGGCGGCCGACAAGGTCGTCTTCCTGCTCGCGCCGGTCATCGCCGTGGTGCCGGCCTTCGTGACGTGGGCGGTCATCCCGCTCGGCCCGGAGGTCAACTTCTTCGGCGAGCGCACGCCGCTGCAGCTCACGGACATGCCCGTGGCCGTGCTCTTCATGCTCGCCATCGCCTCGATCGGCATCTACGGCATCGTGCTCGGCGGCTGGTCCTCGGGCTCGACCTACTCCCTGCTCGGCGGCCTGCGCTCGAGCGCGCAGATGATCTCCTACGAGGTCGCGATGGGCCTGGCGCTCGTGGCGGTGTTCCTCTACGCCGGGTCGATGTCGACCTCGGAGATCGTCGCCGCCCAGGACGACCTCTGGTTCGGGCTGATCCTGCTGCCGTCGTTCGTCATCTACGTCATCTCGATGGTCGGCGAGACCAACCGCGCGCCCTTCGACCTCCCCGAGGCCGAGGGCGAGCTGGTCGGCGGCTTCCACACCGAGTACTCCAGCCTGAAGTTCGCGCTGTTCTTCCTGGCCGAGTACATCAACCTCGCGACCGTGTCGGCCATCGCCACCACCCTCTTCCTCGGTGGCTGGGCCGCGCCGTGGGGCATCGAGCACGTCTGGGCCGGCGCCAACTCCGGCTACTGGCCGCTGCTGTGGTTCTTCGGCAAGGTCTTCATCTTCATCTTCCTGTTCGTCTGGCTGCGCGGCTCGCTGCCGCGCATGCGCTACGACCAGTTCATGGCGCTGGGCTGGAAGGTCCTGATCCCGGTCTCGCTGGCCTGGATCGTGGCCGTCGCCACCATCCGCGTCATCTCGCTCGAGGGCGACATCAACCGCACCTACCTCGTGGCCGCGATCGCGGTCCTGCTCGTCATCACCGTCGGCCTGATGTTCCTGGGCGACAGTGACAAGGACGAGGACGTGCCGGTCGAGGCCGACCGCGAGCCCCACGACGCGTTCGCGGGCGGCTTCCCCGTCCCGCCGATGCCGCAGGGCGGTGCCGTACGCGGCGGCGCCGCGCCGCTGACCTTTGCGTCGGGCCGCACCACCGTCACCGCTGCAGCGGAGGAGAACCATGAGTGAGTCCCAGGACCCCACGAGCCCGGAGGGGGCCAAGCAGCGCGCCTGGGACCCGATCGCGGGGTTCGGCGTCACCTTCCGGACGATGTTCAAGAAGGTCGTCACCGAGCAGTACCCCTTCGAGAAGCTTCCGACGGCGCCGCGCTTCCACGGCCGGCACCAGCTCAACCGCTGGCCCGACGGGCTGGAGAAGTGCATCGGCTGTGAGCTGTGCGCGTGGGCCTGCCCGGCCGACGCGATCTACGTCGAGGGTGCCTCCAACACCGAGGACGAACGCTTCAGCCCCGGTGAGCGCTACGGCCGCGTCTACCAGATCAACTACCTGCGCTGCATCCTGTGCGGGTTGTGCATCGAGGCGTGCCCGACCCGCGCGCTGACGATGACCAACGAGTACGAGCTGGCCGACGACAACCGCGCCGACCTGATCTACGAGAAGTCCGACCTGCTCGCCCCGCTGCTGCCCGGCATGGAGCAGCCGCCGCACCCGATGCGCCTCGGCGACGACGACGGCGACTATTACAGGGGGACCACGCGATGACCTTCTGGCTCCTCGCCCCGATCATGGTGGCGGCGGCGCTCGGCATCCTGTTCGTCCGCAAGGCCGTGCACGCCGCGCTGCTGCTGGCCGTCGTGATGATCAGCCTGGCGGTCCTCTACGCCGTGCTGGACGCGCCGTTCCTCTTCGCGGTGCAGATCATCGTCTACACCGGCGCCATCCTCATGCTGTTCCTCTTCGTGATGATGCTGATCGGCGTCGACGCCTCCGACTCCACCGTCGAGACGATCCGCGGCCAGCGCGTCATGGCCGTGGTCCTGGGCCTGCTCTTCGGCACGGTCTTGGTCGTCGGGATCGGCCAGGTCACCTTCGGGACCGTGGTGGGTCTCGACGAGGCCAACGCCGGCGGCAACGTCCCGGCCATCGCCAACATCCTGTTCAGCAAGTACGTCTTCGCCTTCGAGGCCACCAGCGCGCTGCTGATCACCGCGGCGCTCGGTGCGATGGTGCTCGCCCACCGTGAGCGCCTCACCCCGAAGCTTGGCCAGGCCGACCTCGCGGCGCAGCGCATGCGTGACTACGCCGAGCACGGCAAGCACCTCGGTCCGCTGCCCTCGCCCGGTGTCTACGCCCGCCACAACGCGGTCGACACCCCGGCCCTGCTGCCGGACGGCACTGCCGCCGAGTCGTCGGTGTCCCGGGTCCTGGCTGCCCGCGGCACGGTGCGCTCGGCTCCCGCGCTGGCCGACGACATCGACGACGTACGCCGTCAGATCGGCGGCCTGGACGGGCACACCGACCCGACCGAGATGCCCGAGACCTCCGGCAAGGCCGGCGCGCCGGCGCACACCGAAGAGGACGTGCAGAAGGGCGAGGAGAAGTGACCCAGTACATCGTCCTGTCGGCGATCCTCTTCACCATCGGCTGCGTGGGTGTCCTTACCCGCCGCAACGCGATCGTGGTGTTCATGTGCGTCGAGCTGATGCTCAACGCCTGCAACCTCGCCTTCGTCGCCTTCGCCAAGCAGCACGGCAACCTCGACGGCCAGATCACCGCCTTCTTCGTGATGGTGGTGGCTGCTGCCGAGGTCGTGATCGGGCTCGCGATCATCATGACCATCTTCCGCACGCGACGCTCGGCCTCGGTCGACGACGCCAGCCTGCTGAAGTACTGAGGGAGAGCTCGTGAACCTGTTGTCCCAGTCGGTCCTTCGCGCGGCCGAAGGCGCCGAGATCCCGGTGGTCGCACCCGACACCGGTGCCGGTGGCGTCTTCGACCTGCTGTGGCTCGTCATCGGCCTGCCGCTGCTCGGCGCGTTCCTTCTGCTCGGCGTGGCCCCGTTCCTGAAGGGCTCGCTCAAGGAGGCGGTCGACAAGCACGGCCACCTGCTCGGCACCGCCACCTCGGTGGCGTCCTTCGTGCTCAGCGTGGCGCTGTTCGTCTCGCTGCTCGGTCGCGGCGAGGAGGAGCGCCAGGTCGGCCAGCAGCTCTGGACGTGGTTCGAGACGGCGTCGATCAGCGTCGGCATGGACCTGCTCTACGACCCGCTCGCGGCGCTGTTCCTGCTGCTCATCACCGGTGTCGGCTCGCTGATCCACGTCTACGCCATCGGCTACATGGAGCACGACCCGCGTCGTCGCCGGTTCTTCGGCTACCTCAACCTCTTCGTCGCGGCGATGCTCACGCTGATCCTCTCGGCGAACTTCGTGGGCCTCTTCCTCGGCTGGGAGGGCGTCGGCCTGGCGTCGTACCTGCTCATCGGCTTCTGGCAGCACAAGCCGTCGGCCGCCGCCGCGGCCAAGAAGGCGTTCGTCATCAACCGCGTCGGCGACATCGGCCTCTCGCTGGCGATCGCCCTGATGTTCGCCACCTTCGGCACCACCGACTTCGCAGCGGTCAGCGAGGTGGCTGGCGAGGCCGACCAGGGCACGCTCAACGCCCTCGGCCTGCTGCTCCTGCTCGGCGCCTGCGGCAAGTCCGCGCAGGTCCCGCTGCAGGCCTGGCTGCTCGACGCGATGGAGGGCCCGACCCCGGTCTCGGCCCTGATCCACGCGGCGACCATGGTCACCGCCGGCGTCTACCTCGTGGTCCGGTCCAACTTCATCTACGAGCTCACCCCGGTCGCGCAGACCGCGGTGGTCGTCGTCGCGACCGTCACGCTCCTGTGGGGTGCGATCCTCGGCTGCGCGAAGGACGACATCAAGAAGGCGCTCGCCGGCTCCACGATGAGCCAGATCGGCTACATGATGCTGGCCGCGGGCCTCGGTCCGGCCGGCTACCCCTACGCGATCTTCCACCTGCTCACCCACGGCTTCTTCAAGGCCAACATGTTCCTGGGGGCCGGATCGGTGATGCACGGGATGAACGACGACGTCGACATGCGCCACTACGGCGCGCTGCGCAAGGCGATGCCGGTCACGTTCCTCACCTTCGCCATGGGCTACCTCGCGATCATCGGCTTCCCTGGCTTCTCCGGCTTCTGGTCGAAGGACCGGATCATCGAGACCGCGCTCGCCGAGAACCTCTTCGTCGGGCTGCTCGCCCTGCTCGGCGCCGGCATCACCGCGTTCTACATGACCCGGCTGATGCTGATGACGTTCTTCACCGAGAAGCGCTGGGCCAAGGACGTCCACCCGCACGAGTCGCCGAAGGTGATGACGTTCCCGCTCATCGTGCTGGCGGCGCTCTCGGTCCTCGGTGGCGTGCTGCTGCTCGGCGACTGGATCAAGAAGTGGCTCGAGCCGGTCACCGGGACCGTGGAGCACCACGAGCCCCCGCTGCCTGCCATCGTGATCACGCTGATCATCACCGCGGTGGTCGCGATCGGCGTCGCCGCTGCCTGGTTCCTCGTCGGCAGGCGAGAGATCCCGCGCGAGGCCCCGCAGGACGTGTCCTTCGCGACCCGTGCGGCCCGTGCCGACCTCTACGGCGACGCGATCAACGACGCCGTCGTCGTGCGTCCCGGCGCCTCGCTCGTCGGTGGCCTGGCCACCTTCGACCGCGTCGGCGTCGACGGTGCCGTCGAGGGCGGATCCGCCGCGGTCGGCGGGCTCAGCTCCACGCTGCGACGCGTCCAGAACGGCTTCGTCCGCTCCTACGCCCTGTCCCTCCTCGCCGGGGCCCTGCTGGTCGTCCTGGCCCTCCTGGCGGTGAACCTCGGATGATGCTCACGATCCTGATCCTGCTGCCGCTCCTCGGCGCGGTCGTCACGGCCTTCGTGCCCGGCGCGCTCGCCCGACTGGTCGGCCTCGGCTTCGCGGCCGCGACCCTGCTCGCGGGCGTCGTCACCGCCACCCGCTACGACGTGGGCGGCGGCATGCAGCTCACCGAGACCCACGTGTGGATCGAGTCCCTGGGCGTCCACTACGCCCTCGGCGTCGACGGCCTCGGCCTGCTGATGGTGCTGCTGACCGTCGTGCTGGTGCCGATCGTGCTCCTGGCCGGCTGGAAGGAGTCCGACGAGCCGGGCAACAGCGGCGCCAAGGCGTTCTTCGCCTGGACCCTCGCCCTCGAGGCGATGTCGCTGGCGGTCTTCACCGCCACCGACGTGCTGCTCTTCTACGTCGTCTTCGAGGCCACGCTCATCCCGGCCTACTTCCTCATCGGCGGTTTCGGTCGCGCCGGGCGCGGCCGTGCGGCGACCAAGTTCCTGATCTACCAGCTCGCCGGCGGGCTGATCATGCTCGCCTCGGTGATCGGTCTCTACGTCGTCTCCGCCGACGCCGGCAACCCGAGCTTCCTCATCAGCGACCTCGCCGCGATCGACATCGACCCGGTCACGCAGCGCTGGCTGTTCGTGGGCTTCTTCATCGCCTTCGCGATCAAGGCGCCGATGTTCCCGGTGCACACCTGGCTGGCCGACACGACGGAGAAGGCGACCACGGGCACCTCGGTGCTGCTGGTCTGCATCCTCGACAAGATCGGCACGTTCGGCATGCTCCGCTTCTGCCTCGGCCTGCTGCCCGACGCGTCGCAGTGGGCCACGCCTGTCGTGGTGGTGCTCGCGCTGATCTCGATCATCTACGGCGCGCTCGTGGCGATCGGCCAGGACGACGTGCTCCGTCTCATCGGCCTCACGTCGCTCTCGCACTTCGGCTTCATCGTGCTGGGCATCTTCGTCTTCAGCTCGACCGGCAGCGCCGGCGCGATCCTCTACATGGTCAACCACGGCATCGCGACCGCGCTGATGTTCCTGGTGGCCGGGTTCCTGATCCGCCGCACCGGCACGGCGTCCATCCGCGAGATGGGCGGCGTCGAGAAGGCCGCCCCGGTCCTCGCGGGCTTCTTCCTCGTCGGCGGCCTCGCTGCCGCCGGCCTGCCCGGGCTGTCGCCGTTCGTCTCCGAGATGATGGTCATCATCGCCGCCTTCGACCACCACTGGCTGGTCGGGTCGGTCGCGGTGCTCGCCATCGTCCTGGCCGCGTTCTACGCGCTCTGGATGTACCAGCGCACGATGACCGGCCCCGGTCGTGAGGGCGCCGCCGTGGTGCCCGACCTCGACCGGCGTGAGGTCGGCATCCTCGCCCCGCTGCTGCTCGCGCTCGTGCTGTTCGGCTTCTACCCGATGCCGCTGCTCGACGTCATCAACCCGTTCGTCCAGGACTCGCTCGCGAGCGTGGGCATCGGCCAGGAGGGTGGTCCCCAGTGACCGAGTTCGTGAAGCCGAGCATCCAGTACTTCGAGCTCTGGCCCCTGCTGGCGGTCTTCGGTGTCGCCTGCCTCGGAGTCGTCATCGAGGCCTTCGCGCCTCGCGCGGTGCGCTACACCGCCCAGGTCACGGTGGCCCTGCTCGGCCTCGTCGGCGCCCTGGTCGGCGTCGTGCTCGTGGCCCGTGACGTCCAGTCGTACGACGACGGCGCGGCTCGCGGTGTCCTCGCGGTCGGCGGCACGATCGCCGTCGACGGGCCGAGCCTGTTCATCTGGGGCCTGGTGCTGTCGCTGGCGATCGCCGGCGTGCTGCTGTTCGCCGAGCGCCACCTCGACGGCGGCGTCTCCGCCTTCGCCGGTCAGGCGGCCACGGTGCCCGGCACCGACGCAGAGACCGCGGCGATCGCGGCCAACCGGGAGCACACCGAGGTCTACCCGCTCATGATGTTCGCGGTCTTCGGGATGATGCTGTTCCCCGCGGCCAACGACCTGCTGACGATGTTCGTCGGCCTCGAGGTGCTCTCGCTCCCGCTCTACCTCCTGAGCGGTCTCGCCCGGCGCCGTCGCCTGCTGAGCCAGGAGGCCGCGCTCAAGTACTTCCTCCTCGGCGCCTTCTCCTCGGGCTTCTTCCTCTACGGCGCGGCGCTCCTCTACGGCTACGCCGGGTCCATGGACTTCGCGGCCATCAACGAGGCCGTGCGCAACGACGTCGGCAGCTCCAGCCTGCTGCTCATCGGCACCGGACTGCTCTCGGTCGGCCTGCTCTTCAAGGTCGGCGCGGTGCCCTTCCAGGCATGGACCCCCGACGTCTACCAGGGCGCGCCCACGCCGGTGGTGGCCTTCATGTCCGCTGGCACCAAGGTGGCGGCCTTCGGTGCGCTGATGCGCCTGTTCTACGTCGCCCTCGGCGCCGACCGCTGGTCGTGGCAGCCGATGCTGTGGATCATCGCGATCCTGTCGATGTTCGTCGGTGCGGCGCTCGCCATCACCCAGAGCGACATCAAGCGGCTGCTGGCCTACTCCTCGGTCGCGCACACCGGCTTCATCCTGACCGGCGTGCTGGGCGTCCAGGCCTCCGACCAGCTCGCGGTCGGCGAGATCACCTCGCTCCAGGCGGTGCTCTTCTACCTCGTCACCTACGGCTTCGCGACGATCGGCGCCTTCGCCGTCGTCAGCCTGGTGCGTGACAGCGGCGGTGAGACGACGGCCATCGACCGGTGGGCCGGGCTCGGCAAGGAGTCGCCCGTGGTGGCGGCGGTCTTCGCCTTCTTCCTCCTCGCGATGGCAGGCATCCCCCTCACGTCCGGCTTCGTCGGCAAGCTCGCGGTGTTCTCCGCGGCGCTCGCCGCAGGCGCCTGGCCGGTGGTCGTGGCGGCTGTGCTCGCCAGCATCGTGGCGGCCTTCCTCTACGTCCGGGTCATCAAGGTCATGTACTTCGACGAGCCCGTCGGGGCCGGCCCGAGCGTGGCCTACCCGTCGGTCCTGACCGCGACGACCATCGCCGTGGGCGCCGCGCTGACCCTGGTCCTGGGCGTCATCCCGGGCCCGGTGCTCGACCTGGCGGGGGTTGCAGGAGAATTCATCAGGTGACCGACTCGCCCCTCGCACTGCCCGTCGTCGACGCCGCGCTCGAGCAGCGGCTGGTCGGCCGCCTGACGCGCATCGAGGAGCTGCTCGAAGGCCACTGCCGCAGCCGTACGCCGTACGTCACCCGGGCCGCCACGCACCTGATGATGGCCGGCGGCAAGCGCTTCCGACCGCTGTTGGTGCTGCTCGCCTCGGAGGTCGGCCCGCACCCGGAGGCCGTCGAGGTGGAGACGGCCGCGTGCGTCGTGGAGCTCACCCACGTGGCCTCGCTCTACCACGACGACGTCATGGACGAGGCGGCCCTGCGTCGCGGGGCCGACACGGCCAACGCCCGCTGGGACAACCACGTCGCGATCCTCACCGGCGACTTCCTCTTCGGCCGCTCCTCGGAGCTGACCGCCGACCTCGGCCCCGACGCCGTACGCATCCAGGCGCGCACGTTCACCCGTCTGGTCGAGGGTCAGATCCTCGAGACCGTGAAGCCGGAGCCGGGGGAGGACCCGCTGGCCCACTACCTCGAGGTCGTGGCCGGCAAGACCGGGTCCCTCATCGCCACGTCCGCGCGCTACGGCGCGATGTTCGCCGGTGCCCGCGAGGAGGTCGTGGAGGCGCTGAGCGCCTACGGCGAGATCGTCGGCTCGGCCTTCCAGCTCTCCGACGACATCCTCGACATCGCGTCGGAATCCGACACCTCGGGCAAGACGCCCGGCACCGACCTCCGCGAGGGCGTACCCACCCTCCCCGTGCTGATGGCGCAGGCCTCGACCGACCCGGCCGACGCCCGCCTGCTCGAGCTCCTCGGCCGCCCGCTCACCGACGACGCCGAGCACGCCGAGGCCCTCGCCCTGCTGCGGGCACACCCCGCCATGGTCCAGGCCCGCGACTACGTCCTCGGCCAGGCTGCGCAGGCCAAGAAGCTGCTCGAGGTGCTCGACCCCGGCCCCGTGCGCGAGGCGCTGGAGTCGTTCGCCGACATCGTGGCGAACCGCTCTGCCTGACCCCGTGCCCATGAACCCGGTCTTCGACCGGCTGTACGACGAGGCCGTCCCCACGCTGCTCGCCGGCGACCACCGCCAGGACGAGCCGCCCGTCGACGGCGGTCGCTGGCCCGTCAGCGTGGTCGGCATCCCGGACGAGGCGGCGCGCGAGGTGCTGGCCGGGGTGATGCGAGAGGCGCTGGCCCTCGCCGGTCCCGGTCACTTCGAGACCGGTCGGTCGGACGCCAGCCACCTCACCGTGCGAGCGCTGGAGCCCTACCGCGAGGCCGCTGCCCCGGAGGACCCCATCAGCGCCGAGTGGGTCGCTGCGCTGGAGGAGGTGGGTCGGGCGTGCCCGCCGGTCCGGCTGTGCCTGACCGGCGTGACGCTGACCGCCAGTGCGGTCATGGTCCAGGCCGAGCGGAGCGGCGACGAGCCGTGGGAGCTGATGCGGCGCCTCCGCGCCGCGCTCGGCCCGCTCTCCTGGTTCGAGGACCAGTGGGGAGAGCGCGACATCTGGTACGCCAGTGTCGTGCACTTCGCGGCGCCCGTCCTCGACGCCCCGGGTCTGGTCGACTGGGCGCGCGACCGCAGGTCGTCCCTCGCCCACGACGTGGTGCTCGACGCCCTGACCCTGACGCGGTTCCGCTACACCGAGAGCCGCGGGAGGCGTCACATGGCGATGGAGCCGTGGCACAGCGTCGACCTGGCCGGATGACGGGGCGCGGCTCGATGTTGCGCTCCAGGTCCTCACTCGGGCGCGACTTCCGGTGGCTGTGGTCGGGCAACGCAGCGGGCAACCTGGGTGACGGCGTCGCCTTCGTGGCGATCCCGCTCGTCGCCACGTCCCTCACCACGAACCCGACGTCGATCGCCGGACTGGCGTTGACGTACTCCGCGGCTCGGATGCTGCTGGTCGTCCCCGTCGGCGTCGTCGTCGATCGAGTGGACCGCCGACTGCTCATGTGGCTGCCGAACGTGCTGAGGGGTCTCATCCTCGTTGCGCTGTCCCTGGCCTTCGCGGTCGGGCTGGAGTCCCTGCCACTGCTCTACGCCGCGTTCGCCCTGGTCGGGGTGATGGAGATCGCCGCCGACAATGCCGCCATCTCCGTGTTGCCGGACCTCGTCGGGCCGGACGACCTGGACCGCGCCAACGGACGGATCGCCACCGCGCAGCTGGTCGCCGACGAGTTCGTGGGCCCTCCGCTCGGGGGCTTCCTGTTCGCCCTCGCCGTCGCCACGCCCCTCGCCGCCACGGGCGCCCTGTACGCCGCGGCCGGGCTCATGTTCCTGGCCATCCCGCGACAGACGCGACCTGCAGCCGCCCCGGGGGCGGCGGACAGGCGCGCCTCGATCTGGCGTGACGCGGCGGCCGGTGCCGCGTGATCCGCGGCGAACCGCTGCTCCGCGGGCTGGCGATCACCGGTGGCCTCGCCAGCGTCGCCTACATGATGACGTTCTCGATCATCGTGCTGTACGCCACGGCGACGCTGGGCGTCAGTCCCGTCGGCTACGGCTGGATCCTCGCAGTGTCCTCGCTCGGAGGACTGCTCGCCTCCTTCTCGACTGCGAGGATGAGGAGGGTCCTCGGCTACCGGCGCCTGGTCCCGTCCGCCCTCGCGCTGGGCGCGATCACGATGCTGGGGCTCTTCGCCACCGCGAGCCCCTACGTCGCAGCGCTCCTGCTGGCCGGCTACATCTTCCACGTGACCGTCTGGAACATCTGCGTCGTGTCGCTGCGGCAGCGGCTGGTGCCCGATGCCATGCGTGGCCGACAGAACAGCCTGTTCAAGCTGTCAGGACTAGCCGGCCTCGTCGTGGGAGCCGGCCTCGCGGGTCCGGTCGCCTCCGTCGGCGGGCTTGCCGCTCCCTTCGGCATCGCCGGACTCGTCTTCACCGGATGCGCGGCCTACACCGCCTGGCTGTTGAAGATCGAGCCCGAGGTGTCGAGCCGTCTCGTAGAAGAGCCGTGAACGGGTCAGCGAACGTGCCTGTGGCCCCGCTATCGCGTGGATGGCGGGGTGTGGGCAGGGTCATCTTCGCGGTGACGGGATCCGGGGTGGGCCGGGGGCCGGCGGGTCGAGGGCCGTCGTGCCGATGCGGTCGCGGCGGTAGCGGTGACCGTGGGGAGAGGTCCATTCGAAGACTCCGGGGGCGACCATGTCGTAGTGCCAGGCGGAGTGGGTCTTGAGGCGGTGGTGGAACCGGCACAGCGCGCCCAGGTTCTCGGTCTCGGTCGGTCCGGGCTGGGGTCTGCCTTCTGCGTCGGCGTCGTGGTCGTACTCGATGACGTGGTCGACGTCGCAACCCCTCGCCGGTCGACCGCAGAATGGGAAGACGCAGGTGCGGTCGCGGAGGATGACGTGGTCGCGGATGCGGTCCGGGATGTCGTAGCCGGGCGCCGCCTTCTCCGGGTTGAGGTCGATGACGGGCTTGACCGTGACCTTCGTCCGCGAGTCGCGGCACCAGGACCTGAGCTGGTCGAGCAGGACGAGTCGCTGGCCCTCCTCGAGTCGACCTGTCGGCCCGAAGACCGCGGTGTCGCCGGACAGGCTGGCGTCGAAGTGGGCGTGGAGGACGACCTCGCGGGCGGCGGGGAAGCCCGGCCCGTCTTCGGTGGTTGAGGTGCGAGCGGAGCGAGCCTCGAAACCACTCTCGTGCAGGTCGAGCGCGGTCTGCGTCCGCGCCAGGTCGCCCAGCGCCTTGGCCCGGCGTGCGTCGAGTGACTCGTGCGAGCCGAGGGCCTTTTGGAGGGCGGCGCCGTGGGCGAGGGCCTGGTGGAGGTCGAGGCCGTCGGCGAGGTCGATCTCGGCCTCGAGCCGCACAGTCCCGGCGAAGTGGACGTCCTGGTCGTGGATCGTGACGTGGCGCGGGTCGACGTGGAGGTACCCGTCCTGGGGATCCGCGGCCGGGTCGGCGTCGGCGAGGTCGTAGCGCTTGATCGTCTCCGCGACCAGCCGGTCCAGCTGTGCGGGACCGATCTTGCCTGCGACCGCAGCGACCTGGGCGTCGACGAACCGCGCCGCCTCGACCGTCAACGTAGGGGTCGAGTGGATCGTCGCTTCGGCGACCGCACGGGCCCGCCAGGCCGGCACCCGCCCGGCGTGGACCTGGGCCCACAACCTGGGGAGACGGTGGCGCAGCTCGAGTGCGTGGCCGATGAGCTTCTTCGCCGACACCGAGGTGATGCCCAGGACTGTGCCGAGCTCGGCGACGCAGAACTCGCCCACCAGCGGCGTACCTGGTCCGGCGATGGGCTCCTCGTGCTCACACCCCGGCACGGTGAACGACGCGGCGGAGTGGATGGACTCGGGCGGGTGAAGATCTGCCCACCGGGCGGCGAGGTCGAGCTGGCGGGCTGCTTCGGTGTTCTCGATGGAGCGGGAGGCCTTGATCGAGGCGAGCAGGGCTGCGGGGCCGAGGGCGTCTGCCCCGGCCTCCCGCTCCACGTCCAGCATCTCGATCATGCGTTCGATCCTAGGGAAGGGGTCCGACAGTGGCCCGGCGATGGTGCGCGATGGTTTCGAGGCTCGCTGCGCTCGCACCTCAACCGGCGAAGGACGGCGGTCGAGCGAGGGAGGGCGGTCAGGCGGCGCTGGCGTGCGCCACCAGCCGCAGCTGGCGGCGGCGGTGGTTGAGCGCCTCGACGGTGAACATCACGAGCGCGACCCACACCAGGCCGAAACCGATCCAGCGGCTGGCGGGCATGGCCTCCTCGAACACCAGGATGCCGAGCGCGAACTGGATGGTCGGCGCGAGGTACTGCAGCAGCCCGAGCGACACCATCGAGACCCGGATCGCCGCTGCGCCGAAGAGCATCAGCGGGATCGCGGTGATGATGCCGGTGGTGGTGAAGAGCAACGCGTGGCCGAGGCCGTGCGAGCCGAAGTTGGACTCGCTGGTCGCCACCAGCCACGCGACGTACGCCATCGCGATGGGGGCGAGCACGAGGGTCTCGAGGGTGATGCTCTCGACCGCACCGACGCCGGCCTGCTTCTTCAGCAGTCCGTAGGTGCCGAAGGAGAAGGCGAGCACGAGCGCCACCCACGGCGGACGTCCGTAGTCGATGGCCAGCACGACGACCGCGACGAAGGCCATGCCCATCGCGACCCACTGCAGCCGGCGCAGCCGCTCACCCAGGACGAGCACGCCCATGAGCACGGTGACGAGCGGGTTGATGAAGTAGCCCAGCGACGTCTCGACGACCCGCCCGTTGTTGACGCCCCAGATGTAGCCGCCCCAGTTGACCGAGATGACGACGGCCGCACCGCTGATGAGCAGCAGCTTGCGGCGGTCGCGCAGCAGGGCCTTGAGCTGGTCGACCCGGTGCCACAGGACGAGGATGAGCACCATGGTCAGCAGCGACCAGACGATGCGGTGCGCCAGGATCTCGACGGCGCCGCCGGGCTCGAGCAGCGTCCAGTAGAGCGGGAAGGTGCCCCAGAGGGTGTAGGCCAGGGCGCCGAGGATCAGGCCGCGACGGCTTTCTGGCACTCGGGGAGTCTAGGGCGGACCCGTCGCCTACGATGAGGGGGCTCGGGGTTGGGACCCCGTGCCGCACGTCCAGACATCGTCTCTCGAGGGGGAGTTCAACATGCGGGTCTTCCGCGCCGTCCTGGCGGCCTTCGTGGCCGCACTGCTCACGACCGGTGCTCTCAGCACCGGCGCCACCGCCGGCTCGCTGCCCGAGCGCATCATCGACGAGACGCCGCCGGGCAACAAGCAGGTGTCCTACAACGCCTTCAAGCTCAAGGGCAGCGTCATGGAGCCGCAGCTCGACGGCACCCTGCTGCCCTACGCGAACCAGAAGGTGAAGATCCTCAAGAAGAAGTGCGGCACCTGCAAGTGGAAGACGGTCAAGAAGATCAAGACCGACGACGCCGGCGTCTTCAAGACCCGCATCTACGCGCCCGAGAAGGGCCGCTGGAAGTGGCGCTCGAAGGTCGACCACTCCAACGGGTTCGGCAACACCAAGGGCAAGGTCTGGACCCTCTACTTCAAGTGATCCGCCGCCGGGGTGATCCCCTGAGCCTCCCGCGAGGGAGGGCTCAGAGGATCGTCCAGGTGTCGCCGCCGCCGATCAGTGCCGCCAGCCGCGCGGAACGGTCGGCGGCGTCGTCGTCTCCGGGCACGGTGGTCGCGGAGGCGACCTGCTCGCGCGCCGCGTCGTCGTACGTCGGGCGCTGGACCTGGCGGAAGATGCCGATCGGCGAGGTGTTGAGGTAGCCCGAGTCGGTCAGTCGCGAGATCGCGAACGCCATCGTCGGGTCGGGGTTGTGCGCGTCGTGCACGAGGATGTCCTCGGCGGCGACGTCGGCCGTCGCGACGACCTTCACACCACCGGTCTCCTCGTCGCGCACCAGCGCCTTCGCGCCGCGACCGTCCTCGAGCGGGGCGCCGAAGAGCACCGGCTCGCCGTGGACGAGCGGGATGATCGCGTCGGCCTTGGTGTCGGGCGACTTGATGGCGTCGAAGGCGCCGTCGTTGAAGATCGGGCAGTTCTGGTAGATCTCGACCAGCGACGTGCCGCGGTGCGCGGCGGCGGCCGCGAGCACCGAGGTGAGGTGCTTGCGGTCGGAGTCGATGGTGCGGGCCACGAAGGTCGCCTCGGCGCCGAGCGCGAGGGACACCGGGTTGAACGGGTGGTCGAGCGAGCCCATCGGCGTGGACTTGGTGACCTTGCCGGTCTCCGAGGTGGGGGAGTACTGCCCCTTGGTGAGCCCGTAGATCCGGTTGTTGAACAGCAGGATCGTCATGTTCACGTTGCGGCGCAGCGTGTGGATCAGGTGGTTGCCGCCGATCGACAGCGCGTCGCCGTCGCCCGTGACGACCCACACCGAGAGGTCCTCGCGGGCCGTGGCGATGCCCGTCGCGATCGTCGGCGCACGGCCGTGGATCGAGTGCATGCCGTAGGTGTCGAGGTAGTAGGGGAACCGCGACGAGCAGCCGATGCCGGAGACGAAGACGATGTTCTCGCGGCGCAGGCCGAGGTCGGGCAGGAAGGACTGCACGGCCTTGAGCACGGCGTAGTCGCCGCAGCCGGGGCACCAGCGCACCTCCTGGTCGGAGGTGAAGTCCTTGCCCGTCTGCTTCTCGTCGGTCGTCGGGACCGACTCGGTGCCGGAGCGGAGGGCGGGAAGTCCCAGGTCAGTCATCGTGGCTCTCCTGCTGGATGGACGCGGGGGTGAGGTCGACGTCGATGCCCTCCGCCTCGGCGACGAGGCCGCCGATCACGTCGGCGAGCACGGCCGCCTTCAGGGGCAGGCCGCGGACCTCGTTGTAGCCGACGACGTCGACGAGGTACTTCGCGCGCAGCAGCAGGGACAGCTGGCCGAGGTTCATCTCGGGCACCAGCACCTTGTCGTAGCGCTTCAGCACCTCACCGAGGTCGTTCGGGAAGGGGTTCAGGTGGCGCAGGTGCGCCTGCGCGACGTGGTAGCCGGCCTTGCGCACGCGGCGTACGCCGGCGCCGATGGGGCCGTACGTCGATCCCCAGCCCAGCACGAGCACCTTGGCGTCGCCCCTGGGGTCGTCGACCTCGAGCGGCGGCAGCGAGTCGGCGATCCGGTCCACCTTGGCCTGGCGGGTGCGGACCATGAAGTCGTGGTTGGCGGGGTCGTAGGAGATGTTGCCGTGCCCGTCGCCCTTCTCGAGGCCGCCGATGCGGTGCTCGAGGCCGGGGGTGCCCGGGATCGCCCACGGGCGCGCCAGCGTGGCCTCGTCGCGGAGGTAGGGCCAGAACTCGGCGTCGTCGCCCGAGCCCTGGTTCTTCTCGGTCGCGAAGTCCGGGTCGATCGTCGGCAGCTCGTCGAGCCCCGGGATCCGCCACGGCTCGGAGCCGTTGGCGAGGTAGCCGTCGGAGAGCAGCATCACCGGGGTGCGGTAGGTGACCGCGATGCGCACTGCCTCCACGGCGGCTGCGAAGCAGTCACCGGGGGACTGGGGTGCCACGATCGGCACGGGCGCCTCGCCGTTGCGGCCGAACATCGCCTGCATCAGGTCGGCCTGCTCGGTCTTGGTGGGCAGCCCGGTCGAGGGGCCTCCGCGCTGGACGTCGACGACGACGAGCGGCAGCTCGGTCATCACCGCGAGGCCGACCGCCTCGGACTTCAGCGCCACACCGGGACCGGACGTCGTGGTGACGCCGAGCTGTCCGGCGAAGGAGGCGCCGATCGCGGCACCGACGCCGGCGATCTCGTCCTCGGCCTGGAACGTCGTCACGCCGAAGCCCTTGTGCTTGCTGAGCTCGTGGAGGATGTCGGAGGCCGGGGTGATCGGGTAGGAGCCCAGGAAGACCGACAGCCCCGACTGCACGCCACCGGCGATGAGGCCGTAGGACAGGGCCAGGTTGCCGGTGATGTTGCGGTAGTGCCCCGGTGCCATCTTCGCGGGCTTGATCTCGTAGCGGACGACGAAGGCCTCGGTGGTCTCGCCGAAGTTCCAGCCCGCCTTGAAGGCCGCGATGTTGGCGTCGCGGATGTCGGGCACCTTCGCGAAGCGCTTGGCCAGGAAGGCGTTGGTCGTCTCGGTCGGGCGGCCGTACATCCACGACAGCAGCCCGAGGGCGAACATGTTCTTGGCGCGCGAGGCGTCCTTGCGCGAGAGGCCGAACTCCTTGACCGCCTCGATCGTCATGCCGGTGAGGTCGACCGTGTGGAGGGCGTACTCCGCGAGGGTGTCGCCGTCGAGGGGGTTCTCGGTGTAGCCGGCCTTGGTGAGGTTGCGCGCGGTGAAGTCGTGGGTGTCCACGATGATCGTCGCGCCCTTGGGGAGGTCGCCGAGGTTCGCGCGCAGCGCGGCGGGGTTCATCGCGACCAGCACGTCGGGGGCGTCGCCCGCGGTGAGGATGTCGTGGTCGGCGAAGTGGACCTGGAACGACGAGACACCGGGGAGCGTGCCCTGGGGCGCACGGATCTCCGCCGGGAAGTTCGGGAGCGTCACCAGGTCGTTGCCGAAGGCCGCGGTCTCCTGGGTGAACCGGTCTCCGGTGAGCTGCATGCCGTCGCCGGAGTCGCCCGCGAACCGGATGATGACGCGGTCGAGCTGCTTGACCTCTTTTTCGGGTGCTACCACAAGCAGAGACGATAGCCGCCGGTCCAGCGCCGACCGGGCCTTCCTGCCCTGTGGGACGACCTCCACGCCTGTGGTGTGACAGGGGTCATGCCGGACGTACACGCCGATGGACGGACATCGTCTTTGTTGTCAATAAAGTCATGTATGTTCATCGACATTACTCACCGATCGAGGAAGTCGAGCACCCCCCATGCAGATCCGTTCACGTGCCGTCACCGCAGTCGCCCTTCTCGGGGCCACCTTCTCTGGAATGGCCCTGTCCGCGTGCGCGCCGGGCAGTGCCGGCAGCAGCGACGCCGACGCGGACAACACCATCTCCATCGTCGGCTTCGCCGTCCCCGAGGCCGCCAACAAGAACATCGCCGCCGAGTTCACCCAGACCGACGAGGGCGAGGGCGTGGAGTTCCAGACGTCCTACGGTCCCTCGGGGGACCAGAGCCGCGCCGTCGCCGCCGGCCTCGAGGCCGACTACGTCCACTTCTCCGTCCCGACCGACGTCACGCGCCTGGTCGACGAGGGCCTCGTGGCCGAGGACTGGGACGCCGGCGAGAACAAGGGTGTGGTGTCGCACTCGGTCGTCGTCTTCGGCGTCCGCGACGGCAACCCGAAGAACATCAGGACCTGGGCCGACCTGGTCAAGCCGGGCGTCGAGATCGTCACGCCCAACCCCGCCTCCTCGGGTGCGGCCCGGTGGAACGCGCTCGCCGCCTACGGCCAGGTGATCAGCGACGGGGGCACGGAGGAGGAGGCGACCGAGTACGTCGAGAAGTTCTTCAAGAACGTCGTCTCGCTCCCGGGCAGCGGCCGTGACGCCACGACGGCGTTCCTCGGCGGCACCGGCGACGTGCTGATGGCGTACGAGAACGAGGCGATCCTCGCCGCCCAGAACGACGAGGGCTTCGAGTACGTCCTCCCGGACACCTCGCTGCTGATCGAGAACGCCGGCGCCATCCTCGAGGACGCCTCCTCGCCGTCGCAGGCCTGGCTGGACTTCGTCCTCTCCGACGAGGGTCAGACGCAGTTCGCCTTGACCGGCTTTCGCCCGATCCGCGACGACGTCGACTTCGGCGGCACCGTCGAGGGTGCGGCCGACCCGGGCAACCCGTTTCCCGAGGTCGGGACCCTGCTGACCGTCGACGGCGACTTCGGAGGTTGGGACGAGGTGTCGACGAAGTTCTTCGACGAGGAGGACGGCCTGATCTTCGAGGCCATCCTCGGCGCCGGTCTGTCGCTCGAGTGACCTGCTCGCCTCCATGACCTCCACCGAGATCGCAGCGGTCCGACCGGCGAGGACTCCTCGCCGGTCGGGTCCGCGCTCCACGCTCACGCGGTCGTCGAGCCTCGGGCTCGGCATCGCCATGATCTGGTTCAGCGCGCTGGTCCTGATCCCCCTGATGGCCGTGGTCGTCACGGCCGTCGACGGCGGCTGGGGCGTCTTCTGGGCCACGATCACCAACGGCCAGACGTCCGCCGCCATCCGGCTCACCGTCCTCACGGCCCTCGGCGTGACGGCGGTCAACGTCGTCATGGGTCCGCTGATCGCCTGGGTGCTGGTCCGCGACCGCTTCTGGGGCAAGTCGGTGCTCGAGGTGATGATCGACATCCCCTTCGCGCTCCCGACGATCGTTGCCGGCCTGGTGCTGCTGTCCCTCTACGGCAACGTGGACAGCCCCCTGGGCATCGACATCGCCAACGAGCGGCCCGCCGTGTTCCTCGCGTTCCTCTTCGTCACGCTGCCGTTCGTGGTCCGCATGGTCCAGCCGGTGCTGGAGGAGCTCGACCGTGACGTCGAGGAGGCCGCGGCCTCGCTCGGCGCGAGCCGCCTCACGACCTTCCGCCGCATCATCCTTCCCAGCCTCGCCCCGGCGATCGCTGCCGGCGCGGCCTTGTCCTTCGCCCGCGGCGTGAGCGAGTACGGCTCGCTGGTGCTGCTCTCGGGCAACCTCCCGTTCAGGACCGAGGTCACCTCCGTGCGCATCCTCAGCAGCATCGAGAACGACAACGTCGCAGCTGCGGCGGCTGTCGCGACAGTGCTGCTGGCGATCTCGCTCGCGGTGATCGTGGTCCTGGACCTGATCCAGAGGCGGGTGGCCGCACGTGGCTGACACGCTGGTCCACGAGCCGGAGGCGCCGCCCGTCGCGGAGCGCCGTCGGCCGCCGCGGGTGCGCAAGACCCCGGTGACCTACCTGATGCGCCTCATCGTCACCGCCTACCTGTTCTTCCTGGTCGCGTGGCCGGTGTCGCTCGTCGCGACCAACACCTTCGCCGACGGCTTCGAGTCGATCCGCTCGCTTCTCGAGGACCCCGACATGGTCGTCGCGCTGCAGCTCAGTGCGTACGTCGCCGTGTGGTCGGTGATCATCAACACGCTCTTCGGCGTGGGGATCTCGCTCCTCCTCGTGCGCCACGAGTTCCCCGGCAAGCGGCTGCTCAACGCGCTGCTCGACATCCCGCTGTCGGTGTCGCCCATCGTGGTCGGCCTCGCGCTGGTCCTGGTGTACGGCGGACGCAACGGGTGGTTCGGTCCGTTCCTGCTCGACGCGGGCTTCCAGGTCATCTTCTCGACCCCGGGCATCGTCATGGCCACGACGTTCGTCGCGCTGCCGCTGATGATCCGCGAGATCGTGCCGATGCTCGAGGAGATCGGCACCGAGCAGGAGCAGGCGGCCGAGAGCCTCGGCGCCAACGCCCTCCAGCGGTTCTGGCGCATCACCCTGCCCTCCATCAAGTGGGGCATCACCTACGGCGTCGTGCTGACGCTCGCCCGCTCGCTCGGGGAGTTCGGCGCGGTCAAGGTCGTCTCGGGCAACGTCCTCGGCCAGACCCGTACGGCCACCTTGGCGGTGGAGGAGAAGTACCTCAACTTCGACCAGCAGGGCGCCTACGCGACGGCGTTCCTGCTCGCGATGGTCTCCGTCGCCTGCATCGTGATCGTCGCGATCATCCGTCCCAAGAACCACCCCTGAGAGGTCAACCATGAGCATCGAGGTCCGAGGCCTGAACAAGAGGTTCGGCGACTTCGTCGCACTCGACGACGTCAACGTCACCATCCCGACCGGTCAGCTCACCGCCCTCCTGGGGCCGAGCGGCGGCGGCAAGTCGACCCTGCTGCGCATCATCGCGGGCCTGGAGAAGGCCGACAGCGGCACGGTGACGATCGAGGGCGTCGACGCCACGCACCTGCCGGCCCAGAAACGCAACGTCGGCTTCGTCTTCCAGCACTACGCAGTCTTCAAGCACATGACCGTGGCGAAGAACGTCGCCTTCGGCCTCGAGATCCGCAAGCGCCCCAAGGACGAGATCGCGCACCGCGTCGACGAGCTGCTCAGGCTCGTGCACCTCTCGCAGTTCGCCCATCGACTGCCCTCGCAGCTCTCGGGCGGCCAGCGCCAGCGCATGGCGCTCGCCCGTGCCCTCGCGGTCGAGCCGTCGGTGCTGCTGCTCGACGAGCCGTTCGGTGCGCTCGACGCCAAGGTCCGCAAGGAGCTTCGCGACTGGCTGCGGCGACTGCACGACGACGTGCACGTCACTACGGTCTTCGTGACCCACGACCAGGAGGAGGCCCTCGAGGTCGCCGACGAGATCGTGGTCATCAACGAGGGCCGGGTCGAGCAGGTCGGCACCCCCGACCAGCTCTACGACGAGCCCGCCAACGACTTCGTGATGTCGTTCCTCGGCGAGGTGACGCACCTCGGCGGCGTGTCCCTGCGCCCGCACGACATCGAGCTGGAGACCTCGCCGACGCTGGCTGGTGCGGTCGAGGGCACGATCTTGCGCATGGTGCGGATCGGCTTCGAGGTCCGCCTGCACGTCCTCACGCTCGACGGCGACGAGGTGTCGGTGGTCGTGACGCGCACGCACGCGCGGTCCTTCGGACTCGCGGAGGGCAGCACCGTGTGGCTCACGCCCGCCGTCGGTGCCACTGTGATCCCGCGGATGGCCGTCGCCGGGTGAGTGCCCCGAGGGGTGAGGGCGTACGCCGTGTGGCGCGCGCCCGCCCCGCAGCCACTAGCGTGCGCCTGTGAACACCACGACGACGACGGCGGACGAGCTCTGGGCCGCTGTCGAGACCTTCGACGCGGAGGCCGCGGAGGTCGCCATTGCGCGCCTGCTGTGGGACGTGCCGCTGTCAGGTGCCGTCACCGGTGTCGTGCTGCCGTTCCTCCGCGAGGTCGGCGACCGATGGGAGGCCGGCACGCTGTCGGTGGCGCACGAGCACTTCGTCACCGACATGCTGCGCCGCACCCTGTCGGCGCTGACGGCGATCCCGCCGCAGCAGGTGCTGGAGGACGCGTCGGCTCCCTCGCCGGTGGTGCTGCTGGCCTGCCCGCCCGGCGAGCGGCACGACCTGGTGCTGCTGTGCGTGGCGCTGATGCTGCGTGAGCGCGGGGTCCGGGCCCGCTTCCTGGGCGCGGACACCCCGATCCCTGCGATCCTCGCCGCGTCCCGGGTCACGCGCGCGGACGCCGTCGTGCTGGCCGCGACCCGGCCCACCGCCTTCACCGCGCACGCCTCGTCGCTGCGCCGCCTCGCCCAGGACTGCGCGCTCTACGCCGCGGGCCGGGGCGCGGACGACCAGGCCGTGGCCGAGATCGGCGCGATCCCGCTGCCCGACGACCCGGTGCGCGCCGTTGTCTTCCTCGTCGGCGCGCTGACGAGGCTCACCGACAGCTGGTGAGGAAGCCGCAGATTTCCGCCACGGTTCTGCGTCATGCCCCCGGGGGTGGGGCCGTCTCGTCTGCAGTAGGGACGCGAAAGGCGTCACAGGGGAGCACCTGTCGCACCCGATCGGCCCAGCTCCCGCGGGCCGCTCGGATCCCCCCAGGACGTGACAGGTGCCCCCCGACCTACGAAGTGCTGGCGGTGCGGCTCACCTGAGTGGGCCGCGCCGCCGGCTTCGTCGGTAGGGCTCAGCGGTAGGGCTCAGCGGTAGGGCTCAGCGGTAGTTGGTGAACTGCACCGCGAAGTCGTAGTCCTGCGACTTCACCAGCTGCTGGACGGCCTGGAGGTCGTCACGCTTCTTCGATGACACCCGCAGCTCCTCGCCCTGCACCTGCGCCTTGACGCCCTTGGGCCCCTCGTCGCGGATCAGCTTGGAGATCTTCTTGGCGTCCTCGGAGGTGATGCCCTCCTTGAGGGCGATGTCGATCTTCGAGACCTGGCCGGACTGGCGCGGCTCGGAGGTGTCGAGGATCTTCAGGCTCTGGTTGCGCTTGATGAGCTTGTCCTGGAAGACGCTGAGCACCGCGCTCGCGCGGTCGTCGGCGGAGGCGGTGATCTCGATCGCCTTCTCGCCCTTCCACTCGATGCTCGCCCCGGTGCCCTTGAAGTCGAAGCGGGTGGCGATCTCGCGGGCTGCCTGGCTCAGGGCGTTGTCGACCTCCTGGCGGTCCAGCTTGCTCACGATGTCGAAGCTCGAGTCAGCCATGTGTGCCTCCTAGCGGGGCCTCGTCGTGGCGCCCCGGCGATTCGTAGTGAAGTCCGTGCCTTGCTATTGTTCCGCACGGCCCGGCAGGTTGCCCGAGCGGCCAAAGGGAGCTGACTGTAAATCAGCCGGCAACGCCTACAGAGGTTCGAATCCTCTACCTGCCACTGGACGAGTCCAGGGCGAGACCCCCGTCGACAGGCGGGGGTCTCGTGCATTTGACTCACCGCATGGACATCGCCCCGCCCGACGCGGCCTGGCTCGACGCCGAGTGCCGCCGCCTCCTCGACTTCGGGCGCCGCGTCGTCCATCCTCTCGGCGGCGCAGCCTGGCTCGACGACGACGGCAGGCCGGACCTGTCGCGACCGGTGCACACGTGGATCACGAGCCGCACCGTCCACGTGTTCGGCCTGGGCGCCCTCCTCGGCGTCGACGGCTGCGCGGACATCGCCGCGACTGCCCTCGACGGGCTGCGTACGACGCTGCGCGACGCCGAGCACGGCGGGTGGTTCACCGCGGTCGACGCCACCGGCGCCCCGGTCGCGACCGCGAAGTCGTGCTACGACCACGCCTTCGTCGTGCTGGCGGGCTCGACGGCGGTCGTGGCCGGCCTGCCCGGCGCCGACGACCTCCTCTCCGAGGCGCTCGACGTCCTCGGGCAGCACTTCTGGGACGAGTCGACCGGTCTGCTGGTCGACGAGTGGGACCGCGGCTGGACCACGCCCGCGCCCTACCGCGGGCTCAACGCCGCCATGCACTCGGTCGAGGCGATGCTCGCGGCCGGCGACGCGACCGGCGATCCCCGCTGGCACGAGCGGGCGGGCCGCGTCGCGGCGTACGTCGTGGGCCTGGCGGCAGCGCACGACGCCCGCCTGCCCGAGCACTTCGGCCCCGACTGGACACCCGACCTCGGGCTCAACCGCGACCGGCCCGACGACCCGTTCAAGCCCTACGGCGCGACGATCGGGCACGGCCTGGAGTGGTCGCGGCTGCTGCTGCACGTCGAGGCGTCGCTCGGCGACCGGGCCCCGGCCGGACTGCTCGACACCTCGCGCGCCCTCTTCGACCGCGCCGTGGCCGACGGCTGGGACGTCGACGGCGCACCGGGCTTCGTCTACACCACCGACTGGGACGGTACGCCGGTCGTGCGACAGCGGATGCACTGGGTCGCGGCGGAGGGCATCGCCGCCGCCGCGGCGCTCCACCGGCGCACCGGTGAGGTGCGGTACGCCGGGCTGTACGCCGCCTGGTGGCGCTACGTCGTCGAGCACGTCCGCGACACCGAGCGGGGGTCGTGGCACCACGAGCTCGACCCGACCAACCGGCCGCAGTCGTCGGTGTGGCCCGGCAAGCCCGACCTCTACCACGCGGTCCAGGCCACCCTCCTCCCACGACTCCCGCTCGCGCCCGGTCTCGCCCGGGCGACGGCCCTGTCGTCACCCGGGGCGGCACCGGCATGATGGGTCCATGACGGACGCCCAGCCGCGCATCCTCGTCGTCGGCGAGGCGCTCATCGACGTGGTCCCCGACGCCGGGGGCACCCCCCGCGACCTGCCCGGCGGCAGCCCCGCCAACGTCGCGATCACCCTCGGCCGGCTCGAGCGCGACGTACGCCTCGTCACCCTGCTCGGCGACGACGAGCGCGGTGAGCTCGTCCGCACGTGGCTCGAGGCCAGCAACGTGACCGTGCTCGCGCAGCCGACAGGCAGCGGGCGTACGTCGAGCGCCGAGGTCACCCTCGACGACTCGGGTGCCGCGAGCTACGTCTTCGACCTCGACTGGGACCTCCCGGCTGTCCCGGAGGAGTCCTGCGACGTCCTGCACGTCGGCTCGATCGCGACCGTGCTCGACCCCGGAGCCGACGCCGTCCTCAATGCCGTGCGCGCGCACCGCGGCCGCGCGCTCGTCTCCCTCGACCCCAATGCCCGCCCGGCCATCACGCCGGACCGCACCGGCCCCGTCGCCCGCGTCGAGGAGCTGGTCGCGCTGTCCGACCTGGTCAAGGTCAGCGACGAGGACCTCGACTGGCTGCACCCCGGCCACGACCCCGTCACCACCGCCGCGCGCTGGGCGGCAGCGGGCCCGGGGCTCGTCGTGGTCACCCGCGGCGGCGAGGGCGCGGTCGCCGTACGCCACGACGGCACCACGCTCGAGGTGCCCGGGGTCCCGGTGCGCGTCGCCGACACCGTGGGGGCCGGCGACACCTTCAGCGGCGTGCTGGTCGACGCCTTCATCGCCCTCGGTGTCCACGGCGCCGACGCGGCCGGTGCGCTGCGCGCGCTGTCGGACCGTGACGTGCTGGGCGTCGTGACCACGGCTGCCATCGGCGCCGCCATCAACGTCTCGCGCCTCGGGGCGGACCCGCCGTCGCGCGCCGAGCTGTCCGCGGCACTCGGCACGACTCCCGAAGCGGACGAGGAGTGACCCGGGAGCAGATCCACGACATCGGTCAGCGACGGGCCTGGGTGATCTGGTTCGTCGCGCTCGCGGTCTACGTGCTGGCGGTCTTCCACCGCAGCTCGCTCGGCGTCGCCGGCATCGTCGCGGCCGACCGGTTCGACATCAACGCCACCAGCCTGGCGACGTTCACCGTCCTCCAGCTCGTCGTCTACGCCGGCATGCAGGTGCCCGTCGGCGTGCTGCTCGACCGCTACGGCTCGCGCGCGATGCTCATCACCGGCCTGGTGCTGATGACGGTGGGGCAGCTCGGCTTCGCCTTCGTGGAGTCCTTCCCGGCCGCGGTGGCCGCGCGCGCCGTGGTCGGCGCCGGGGACGCGATGGTCTTCGTCAGCGTGATCCGCCTGGTCACGGTGTGGTTCCTGGTCCGCCAGGGCCCGATGGTCACCCAGCTCACCGGGCTGTCCGGCCAGCTCGGCGCGATCGCGGCGGCCGGCCCCCTGTCGTACCTCCTCCACGACCTCGGCTGGACCGGCGCCTTCGCGCTGACCTCGAGCATCGGCGTGGTGCTGCTGGTGGCGGTGCTCGCGCTGGTCAAGGACTCGCCCTACCGCCGCAGCGACGTCGTGGCCATCAAGCTCCGCGCGCTCGCGCTGTCGGTGCGGACGGTGTGGGGCAACCCCGGCACCCGGCTCGGCATGTGGTCGCACTTCGTCTCGCAGTTCTCCGCCACCGTCTTCGCCCTGCTGTGGGGCTATCCCTTCCTCGTCCAGGGCCTCGGCTGGTCGACGAGCGGGGCGAGCACGCTGCTCATGGCGATGACGGCCTGGGCGGTCGTGAGCGGGCTGGTCACCGCGCGGCTCGTGGCGCGGCTGCCCTACTACCGCTCGTGGATCGTGGTCGGCATCGTCATCGCGATGGTCGTGCCGTGGACCGCGGTCCTGCTGTGGCCGGGCGTCGCGCCCTGCTGGCTCGTGGTCGTGATGGCCTTCGCGACAGCCAGCGGGGGACCGGCCGCGATGGTCGGCTTCGACCTTGCGCGATCCTTCACGCCGCCGCACGAGACCGGTCGCGCCAACGGCCTGGTCAACGTCGGGGGCTTCACCGCCTCGCTGCTGACGATGGCGCTCATCGGCGTCGTGCTCGACCTGTCCGCGTCGGGCGGCATGGGGTCCTACACGCTCGGTGACTTCAAGCTGGCGATGTCGGTGCAGTACGTCTTCTGGGCCTTCGGCATCGTGCAGACCCTGCGCTACCGCCGGCGCGGCCTCGCCCACCTCGCCCGGGTCCACCCGGGCTCGGTTGAGCAGATGAAGGCCGGCCGGCCCTTCGTGCATCCGGGGATCGGGACCGAGGGCGTCTAGCCGATCTCGCCGTCGTCGTCGGAGTCCAGGTCGCCGGTGGGGTCCTCGGCGCTCGGGTCCTCCAGGTAGTCGCCGCCGACCGGGTGCCCCTGCCACGACACCATCCGCCAGCCCGACTCGGGGTCTCCCCTGAGGATGATCAGGGCGGTGTTGTGCAGTGACTGGTGCACAGATGGGGCGTCGGGGTGCGGCTCCATGCGCGTGGAGACCCACGTGCGGAGTGCGGCGCCGTGGCTGACCACGAGGGCGGCGCGGTGGCCAGCGTCGAAGATGCGTCGCACCGCGGCGTCGAAGCGGGCCAGGAACTCCTCGCCGGTCTCCCCGCCGGGCATCCGGTGGGTCAGGTCGCCCTCGAGCCAGGTCGCGACGCTGCCGATGTAGCCCGCGACCGCGTCGTGGTCGCTGCGCATCTCGAAGTCGCCCGCCGCGATCTCCTCGAGCCCGTCGACCACGGTCAGGTCCAGGCCGCGGTCCTCGGCGGTCGGCGCTGCGGTCTGGTGCGTACGCACCCGGCTGGAGACGTAGACCGCGTCGAGGTGCTCGTCGGCGAGCGCCCTCGCGGCGGCCGCGGCCTGGGCACGCCCGAGGTCGGTCAGGTCCACGCCGGGATGGGCGGTGTCGAGCTCGCCGGAGACGTTGGCGTGGGTCTGGCCGTGGCGCATGAGGAGGAGTCGCACAGGAGGTCCTAGCTGTTGAAGCGGGAGGTCTTGGACGAGGCGAGCTCGCGGGCCTGCTCCAGCGGCACGCCCTCGAGGGCCTCGGCGACGTCGGAGCCGAGGTGGCTGACCTCGGTGCCGCGCTCGAGCGGGACGAGGGTGTGCACGAGGCGGTCGTCGTAGGCGTGCACCATGGTGAAGGCCTGGTTGGCGTCGACGCCCGAGACGAAGCGGTCCACCGGTGCCGGGTCGCTGGTGTAGCAGCTGGCCGAGGCCACCGACACCGGAACACCGGCGAAGGTCGACCACGTCGACAGGTGGAGGTGGCCGGCCAGGATCCCGCGCACGTCAGTGCCGGTGATGACCTCGGCGAGCGCCTGCTGGTCGTGCAGCTCGATCAGCTCGGCGGCGCGCAGCATGGGCAGCGGCATCGGCGGGTGGTGCATCGCGAGCAGCGTCCCGTGCTCGGCCGGCGTGGCCAGCACCTCGGCGAGCCACGCGAGCTGGTCGGGGGTGAGGTCGCCGTGGTGGTGTCCCGGGACGCTGGTGTCGAGGGCGACGATGCGCAGCCCGTCGACCTCGTGCACCCGGTCCTGCGGGCCGTCGTCGTCGGAGTCGAAGAGGCCGCGCGCGAAGGGGGCGCGCTCGTCGTGGTTGCCCATCGTCCACACCACGACCGCGCCCATCGCGGCCGCGGCCGGCTCGACGATCGAGCGCAGCGTCGCGTAGGCGTCGGGCTCGGCACGGTCGGCCAGGTCGCCGGTGAAGACGAGGGCCTGCGGGGCCGGGCTCACGGCCGCGAGCCGGTCGAGGGCGCGGTGCAGCTGGGCGACGTTGTCGATCACGCCGTAGTGCAGCCCGCCGCCGCCGATGAGGTGCGGGTCGGAGAGGTGCGCGACGACGTGCCGCGGTGCGGCGTACTGGCCCAGCTGCTTCACGGCCTCAGCCTAGGACCGCGCGGAAGGGCGGCGCCGCGCGTGGTCGAGGGGCCAGATGTTGTTCACCACGCGGTCGGTTCGCGGTCGCGGGCGGGCCCTACGGTCCGCAACGTGATCTCACGGGGAGTCGTCGGCAGCGTGCTGGTCCTGCTCGGCGGGCTGGTGGTCGCGACCCTGCCCGAGAGCGCCGTGGTGGCGGACGTCGACCTGCTGCAGCTGCTCCGCGGCACCGCGCCCGGCCGGATGGCCGGTCTCGTCGTGGTGCTCCTCGGGCTCGGCCTGCTGGCGTCGGCGTGGCTGCGGCTGTGCCGGGTGGCCGCGCGCACCGAGAAGGCCGGGCAGACGGACGTCCTCGCCACGGTGCGCGCGGCGACCGTCGCCTGGTCGCTGCCGCTCCTGCTGGCCCCGCCGCTGTTCTCCCGCGATGGCTGGTCGTACGCCGCCCAGGGCACGCTCACCCACCGCGGCCTCTCGCCCTACGAGCACGGGCCGTGGATGCTGGTCGGCCCGCGCTCGGTCCCGGGCCCGATCGTCGAGGGCGTGGACCCGCGCTGGATGGGCACGCCGGCGCCGTACGGCCCGGTCCCGCTGATCGGGGGCGACCTCGCCGCGGGCCTCACCTCTGATCCCTGGCTGCTGGTCGTTGCGCACCGGGGGATGGCGTTGGTCGGGCTGGTGCTGCTGGCGTGGGCGGTGCCGCGGCTGGCGCGCTGGTGCGGCGCCAACCCGGCGCTTGCCTCCTGCCTGGTGCTGGCCTCCCCGCTGATGGTCGCCAACGGTGTCGCGGGGCTGCACAACGACCTGCTCATGGTGGGCCTGATGGCGGCCGCGCTCGTCGTCGCCCGGGACCACGGGTGGGTGGCGGGTGCGGTGCTCGGCGGGCTGGCGGCCGGGGTGAAGCTGCCCGGGGGACTGGTCTGCGTCGCCGTGGTCCTGCTGACCGCGCCGGCAGCGGGTCTCCTCGCGCGGACGCGGCACGGGGCTCGGGTGGCGGCCGTCGCGGTGCTCGCCCTCGTCGGGCCCGGCGTGGTGTGGGGGCTCGGCGTCGGATGGATCGGCGCCCTCGGTGTCCCCGGCACCGTGAACACGCCGCTGTCGCTCCCGACGCTGGTCGGCGGCTGGCTGGACCTCGTGGCCGCGTGGGTCGGGCTCGGCACCCCGGACGCGGCCTTCCTCGGACCGGTGCGCCTGGTCGCCCAGGTCGGCGCGGTAGGAGTCGCCGGGTGGGCGCTGCTGCGCCTGCCGGTCGGCGACCCGCGCCAGGCGGTGCGAGCACTGGCACTGGTGACCGCGGCGACGGTCGCCCTCAGCCCGGTGGTCCACCTCTGGTACTTCCTGTGGGTCGTGCCGTTCCTGGCCGTGCAGCGGCTCGGCCGCGGCGCGAGCGGCGCGCTGGTGTCGGTGTCGCTGGTCGCCGGACTGGTGGCGCCGATGGACTCATCGCTGCACGGCGCCTACCTGGCGATCGTGATCGGGTCGCTGGTGGTGGCCGCGGTCGCGGTGCTGCTGCTCGCGACCCGCCGGGCCCGCGAGCGGCTCGACGGCATCGCCACCGACGAGTGGACCTCCAGCAGGGAGCCGACCGTGGCCGACCAGGGGTAGAGCTCGGCGCGCGTGCGGGCAGCGGCCCGCCGCGGCGCCACCGGACGGGCAACGACCTCGAGCACCGCGTCCGCGAGCGCTCCCGCCTCAGGGGCGCCCCACCCTCCGGAGGCCTCGTCGACCAGCTCGCGCGCCCCGCCCCGGTCGGCGGTGACGACCGGCGTGCCCGAGGCCAGGGCCTCGAGCACCGCGAGGCCGAAGGTCTCGCCCGGGCAGACGCTCAGCGCCACGTCGGCGTGCGCCAGCGCGCGGCTCAGCCGGGCGGGCGAGTCGACGTACCCCCGGAACCGCACGGGTGCGTCGCCCGCGAGCTCGACCATCTCGTCGCGGTGCGGCCCGACGCCGTAGACGTCCAGGCGCAGCGGGACCCCACGACGGTGCAGCTCGACAGCCGTGGCGACCGCGAGGTGCGGGCTCTTCTCCCGCGAGAGCCGCCCGGCGTGCACCAGCCGGAGCTCGTCCGCCTGCGGGCGTCGGTGTGGCCGGAAGGTGGCGAGGTCGACCCCCAGCGGCACGCGTACGACGGGGCAGCCCGCTGCCGCGGCGACCGCGGCGAACTCGTCACCGGCGTAGGCAGAGGTGACCACGACCGTGTCGACGCTGCGCACCAGCAGCCGGTTGAGCAGCCCGGCCGACACCTTGGACGTGGCGTCGAGCCCGGTGCGCAGGGCCAGCATGTCGTCGAGGCGCTCGTGCGAGAGCAGCACCGATCCGACGCCGCTGCGCCGGGCCCAGCGCGCCACCGGCAGCAGCGTCGACTTGTCGCTCAGCTCGATCGAGGTCGGCCCCCACTCCTCGAGCACCTCGATGACGCGCCACGGCTCGACGATCAGCCGGTAGCCGCCGCCCACCCGCGGTGCGCGGAGCTGGACGACGTCGCCCTGCGGGCCGGACGTCCGGGCGTCCTCGGGGCCGGGTACGACGATCAGGCGGCGGCAGCCCGCGTCGACGTATCCCGCCCCCAGGGCGCGCAGCGCGGTGCGCATGCCCCCCGACGCAGGTCCGACGAAGTTGGCCAGCTGGGCGATGCGCATGTGCGCACGGTGGCGCAGCCGGGTGAACGGACCCTGACGGGCGCCTTGCCGTCAGCGGGCCGGGAGGATGCGGCCGGTGACCTCGCCCAGCGAGATCCGGCCTCCGCCGGTGCCCGGTGCGGTGTAGCGCAGGGTCACCTCGTCGCCGTCCTCGAGGAAGGTCCGTTCGCGGCCGTCGACGGTGAAGGGCTCCTTGCCGCCCCACGACAGCTCGAGCAGCGACCCGCGCTGGTCGCGCTCGGGCCCGGACACGGTGCCGGATCCCCACAGGTCGCCGGTCCGCACGCTCGCACCGTTGACGGTCGTGTGGGCCAGCATCTGCGCGGGCGACCAGTACATGGTGCGGTAGGGCGGGCGGGCGACGACCTCGCCGTCGAGCACCACCTCGACGTCGATGTCGAGACCGGCGGGGCCCTCGACACGGAGGTAGTCGAGCACCTCGGGGTCGTCCTGTTCGGGCAGCTCGGTCCACGCCGCGTCCAGGGCAGCCAGCGGGGTGACCCATGCGCTGATCGAGGTCGCGAACGACTTGCCCAGGAACGGGCCGAGCGGGACGTACTCCCAGGCCTGGATGTCGCGCGCCGACCAGTCGTTGAGGCCGACGACGCCGAAGGTGTGCCGGGCGAAGTCGGCGGCCGCGACACGCTCGCCCATCGCGGAGGGGACCCCGACGACGAAGCCGAGCTCGGCCTCGATGTCGAGGCGGGCCGACGGGCCGTAGGTCGGCAGGTCGGCGTCGGGCGCCTTGCGCTGCCCGCAGGGGCGTACGACGTCGGTGCCCGAGACCACGACGGTGCCGGAGCGGCCGTGGTAGCCGACGGGGAGGTGCTTCCAGTTGGGCAGCAGCGGCTCGGCGTCGGGGCGGAACATCCGCCCGACGTTGGAGGCGTGGTGCTCGGAGGCGTAGAAGTCGACGTAGTCGCCGACGGTGAAGGGCATCAGCATCCGCACCGAGTCCACCGGCGACAGCGCCGGCTCCACGAGGTCGCGCTCGGTCTCGTCGGTCAGCAGCCCGGTGACCCAGGCGCGCGTCGACTCCCACACCGTCGGCCCTGCCGCCATGAAGGGGTTGAGCGTGGGCTGGTCGAAGAGCGCGTGCGTGTCGACCATGTCGGCGGCCGCCACGATGCTGAGGTCGAGCACCTGGTCACCGATCCGCACCGCGACGCGCGGGTGCTCGCCGGAGCGCGCGAAGACGCCGTAGGGCAGGTGGTCGACGTCGAAGCCGGAGCCGGCGGCGCCGGACACCCAGGTGGGGGCGTGGTGGGTCATGAGTCCTCCGCGGGATGGGGGGCGGGGTGGGGGGTGAGCAGGCCGAGGGCGACCAGGTCGTCGAGGGGCTCGGTCACCGAGCAGGATCCGAACGAGGTGAACCAGCGGCGCGCCGAGCCGATGTCGGTCGCGGCGAGCGCCTCGCCGTCGCGCTCGCGCAGGGCGTCGGCCGCGTCGGCGACGGAGCCCCCGTCCCAGAGCACCTGGGTGGCGACCAGGACGTTGAGGAAGCCGTGCATGCCCCCGCCCTCGGGGTCGTGGCGCACGGCGCGGTGCAGGCCGGCGGTGCCCTTGAAGGGGGTCTCGCGGTCCAGGGCCGCGTCGATCCAGGAGGCCACCGTCGTCTCGTCGGGCACCAGGTCGTGGTCGACGTGGCCCAGCCGCAGCTTGAGCCGGAGGTCGGCCGCGGCCACCTCGTCGGCGGCGGCGAGCCAGGCAGGGGTGACCGGTCCGGGGACCTCGACGTGGATGCGTACGTCGTCGCCGAGCGTGCCCTCGTCGCGGGCGTGGTCCAGCGCCGCCACCACCCGGCGCACGTTGCCGGCGAGGTCGTCGGGGTCGCGCAGCGCGATCTCCAGGGTGGCCACCTCGAGGCCCAGGCGCGCGGCGGCGCCGAGGGGGCCGGCGACCTGCCCGGCGCCGCCGGTCACCACGACCGACAGCGGCGCGCCGAAGCCGCGGACCATCGGCACGTCGGTGTCCTTGAGCACGAAGGTCCCGACGAGGTCGGCGTACCACTCCTCGCGGCGCGCGCCCCACGACGCCGTCGCGTCGTGGAGGGGGACGTCACCGGGCGGGAAGATCGCGGCGTCGTCGACGAGGCCACGCCACTGGGCGGATTCGGCAGGTGCGGGGGAGGGAGCCACGGGGCTACTCTAGCCACCAGATAGCGGACGCTCGCGTCCGATAATCGGAAGACAGGAGTGACCGTCATGGCCCACTACCGAGCCCTCGGCCGGCTGCCGCGCCAGCGCCACACGCAGATGCGCGACGAGGACGGCCACCTCTTCCGTGAGGAGCTGATGGGCGAGGAGGGCTTCTCCTCCGACTCGTCCCTGCTCTACCACCGCGGTGTGCCGAGCGCGATCACCGACAGCACGGTCTGGGAGCTGCCCGACCAGTCGCGCACGCCCAACCACCCGCTCAAGCCCCGCCACCTCAAGCTCCACGACCTCGAGACCGGTGCCTGCCCGGTGGAGGGCCGCCGCATGGTCCTCGGCAACAACGACGTCCGCATCGCCTACGTCGTGACGGGCACCGATCCGTCCCCGCTCTACCGCAACGCCATCGGCGACGAGTGCGTCTACGTCGAGTCCGGCTCGGGCACGGTCGAGACCGTCTTCGGCGTCGTGCCCTACCGCACCGGTGACTACGTCGTCATCCCACGCGCGACCGACCACCGCTGGGTGCCGGCCGAGCCGTCGCGCCTCTACGCCATCGAGGCCAACTCCCACATCCACCCGCCCAAGCGCTACCTCTCGCGCTTCGGCCAGCTCCTCGAGCACGCGCCCTACTGCGAGCGCGACCTCCACGGTCCCGCCGAGACGCACCAGACCGAGGGCACCGACGTCGAGGTGCTGGTCAAGCACCGCACCAGCGCGGGCATCGTCGGCACCCGGCTGACCTATGCCACGCACCCCTTCGACGTGGTGGGCTGGGACGGGTGCCTCTACCCCTACACGTTCAACATCGAGGACTACATGCCGATCACCGGCAAGGTCCACCAGCCGCCGCCGGTGCACCAGGTCTTCGAGGGCTGGAACTTCGTGATCTGCAACTTCCTGCCCCGCAAGGTCGACTACCACGACCTCGCGATCCCGGTGCCCTACTACCACTCCAACGTCGACTCCGACGAGGTCATGTTCTACGTCGGCGGCGACTACGAGGCGCGCAAGGGCTCGGGGATCAACCTCGGCTCGATCAGCCTCCACCCGGGCGGCCACGCCCACGGCCCGCAGCCGAGCGCGATCGAGGCCAGCCTGGGTGCCGACTACTTCGACGAGTCCGCGGTCATGGTCGACACCTTCGCCCCGCTGGAGCTGGGCGAGGGAGGCCTCGCCGTCGAGGACCCGGCGTACGCCTGGACCTGGGCGGGTCGCGGACCTGGTCCGTCGGGAGAGGCATCCGGCGAGGACGGCGGACCGGCGGTCTTCAGCAACTCCTGAGCCGGGCCCGCCCTTCGGGTGGGTCGTTAGCGTGGCGCCATGACCAGCACCGGGTCCGACCTGCCGCCCTACGTCTTCCTCCTCTTCGGCGCCCGCGGCGACCTAGCTGCGCGCAAGCTCTTCCCCGGCCTCTACCGCCTCGCCGCGGCCGGCCGGCTGCCGGAGGAGTACGCCGTCATCGGCAGCGGGCGCCACTCGCCGGGCACCGACCAGGAGTTCCGCGACGAGGTCCTCGACGGCCTGCGCGACAGCGTCGACGACCTCGACGAGTCGGTCGCCCGCGACCTCCTCGACCGCGTCTCCTTCGAGACCTCCGACGCCGACGACGGCTCCGACCTGGCCGCACGGGTGCGCGAGGTCGAGGAATCCCTCGGCGACGGCGTACGCCGCCTGGTCTACCTCTCCGTGCCGCCCACCGCGATGTCCGGGATGGTCGCCATGCTGGGCCGCGAGGGCCTCGCCGAGCGCGCCCGGCTGGTGATCGAGAAGCCCTTCGGCCTCGACCTCGAGTCGTTCGAGGAGCTCGACCACGACGTGCACGAGGTCTTCGGCGAGGACCAGGTCTTCCGCATCGACCACTTCCTCGGCAAGGAGGCCGTGCAGAACCTGCTGGCCCTGCGCTTCGCCAACGCGCTCTTCGAGCCGGCCTGGGACCGGCGCAGCATCGCCTCGGTGCAGGTCGACGTCCCCGAGACGCTGGCGATGGAGGGCCGCGGCTCGTTCTACGAGTCGACCGGCGCGCTGCGCGACATGGTCTCCACCCACCTGTTCCAGATCCTCGGTGCGGTGGCGCTGGAGGACCCGGGCGAGTGGTCGGCCGCCGCGGTGCGCCGCGCGCGGGCCGAGGTCTTCGAGGCCGTACGCCCGCTCGACCCCTCGCGGGTCGTGCTGGGGCAGTACGACGGCTACCGCGACGAGGACGACGTCGACGAGGACTCGACGGTCGAGACCTTCGTGGCCCTCGAGGCCTGGGTCGACAACGACCGGTGGCGCGACGTCCCCTTCCACCTGCGCACCGGCAAGGCGATGGCCGAGACCCGCCGCACCGTCACCCTGCGCTTCCGCCAGCCCGACTCGACGGTCTTCGGCTCCGGCCTCGAGCCCGACGAGCTGGTCCTCGAGCTGACCGACGAGGCCCAGGTGCACGTCGAGCTCCTCGGCAAGCGCCCCGGTCCCGAGATGGAGCTCGCGCCGGCCACGATGCGCCTCGACCTCGGCGAGGAGCTGCCCCACGACGAGCCGCTCGAGGCCTACGATCGGCTGCTGCTCGACGTGCTGCACGACGACCACACCCTCTTCGCCCACGCCGACGAGACGCGTCGGCTGTGGGAGGTCTGCCAGCCGGTCCTCGACGACCGCCCCGACCCGTTGCCGTACGACCAGGAGTCGTGGGGGCCGCGGGAGGCGCTCGACCTGCCGCCCGGCGGGTGGCGGCTCGGCCGGGGCGCGGCAGATGCGGGCTGAGCGTCCCGACGGGCCGTCGATCGCCGACCACGGCCTGGTCGGCGACCTGCGCACCGCGGCGCTCGTGGCGACCGACGGCACCATCGACTGGTTCTGCCCCGGACGCTTCGACGCCCCGAGCGTCTTCGCCTCGATCCTCGATCCCGACGCCGGCTCGTGGCGGCTGGGGCCGGACGACGAGGACGCACGCAGCCAGCAGTACTACCACCCCGAGACCAACATCCTCGTCACCCGCTTCATGACCGAGCAGGGCGTGGTGGAGGTCCAGGACTTCATGCCGGTGCTGCGCGCGCACGACCCCGACCACCGCCAGCGGCTCGTACGTCGTGTGGTGGGGCTGCGCGGCTGCGTCGAGCTCACCATGGCGATGGCGCCGCGTCCCGACTACGCCACAACCATGCCCGAGCTGTCCACCGAGGACGACGTCGTGCGCTTCGCCGACGGCGACGTGCACCTCGCGCTGTCGAGCACCGTGGACGTGGAGGTCGCCGACCACGCCGCCACGGCCCACGTGGCCCTGCGCACCGGCGAGTCCGCGCTCTTCGTGCTCGAGGTCCTCGCGCCCGGCGAGCCGGCCCGCGGGTGCAGCGAGGGCGACGTCGACGAGCTCTTCGACGCCACCGCGAGGTTCTGGCGCGGCTGGCTCGCGCAGAGCACCTACACCGGCCGCTGGCGCGAGTGGGTCGACCGTTCCGCACTGACGCTCAAGCTGCTGTGCCACGAGCCGAGCGGCGGCATCGTCGCCGCGCCCACCACGAGCCTGCCCGAGCACATCGGCGGCACCCGCAACTGGGACTACCGCTACGTCTGGGTGCGCGATGCCGCGTTCAGCGTCTACGCGCTCCTGCGCCTCGGCTTCACCGACGAGGCCTCGGCCTTCGTCCGCTTCCTGTCCGAGCGGCTCGGCGAGGCGGCCGACGACGGAGTCGACACGGAGGAGCTCGGCCCGCTGCGGGTGCTCTACGACCTCGACGGCGCCGTCCCCCACGAGCGCGAGCTCGACCACCTCGCCGGCCACCGCGGCTCACGCCCGGTGCGGGTCGGCAACGGCGCGGTCGACCAGCTCCAGCTCGACGTCTACGGCGAGCTCATCGACTCGGTCTACCTCTTCGACAAGCACGGGCGCGGCATCAGCCACGACGCCTGGACCGACCTGCGCCGGATCGTGTCGTGGCTGATGGACAACTGGGACCGACCCGATGCCGGCATGTGGGAGATCCGCGGCGAGCCGCGGACCCACACCACGTCGCTGGTCATGAGCTGGGTCGCCGTCGAGCGGATGATGCGCGTCGCGCGGCGACGCGGGCTGCCGGGCGACCTCACCGAGCTCGCCGCGACCCGCGACGCGATCTACGAGCGCGTCATGACCGAGTGCTGGAACGACGAGCTCGGCGCCTTCACGGCCTTCCCCGGCGGAGACGTGCTCGACGCCGGGACGCTGCTGATGCCGATGGTGAAGATGCTCGCGCCCGACGACCCGCGCTTCCTCTCCACCCTCGCGCTCGTCGAGGAGCGCCTGGTCTCCGACAGCCTGGTGCTGCGCTACGACGCCGACACGTTCGACGACGGCGTCGAGGGCGGCGCCGACGGCGAGGGCACCTTCTCGCTCTGCTCGTTCTGGTACGTCGAGGCGCTGACCCGCGCCGGTCGGCTCGACGACGCCCGGCTGGCGCTGGAGAAGATGTTCACCTACGCCAACCACCTCGGGCAGTACGCCGAGCAGGTCGGCCTCAACGGCGAGCAGCTGGGCAACTTCCCCCAGGGCTTCACCCACCTCGGCCTGATCAGCGCCGCGATCAACCTGGACCGTAGCCTCGACGCATGACCTCCGCGCCGGCCACCCGTCCGGCCGCCCGCACCCTGGCGCTGATCCCGCTGGTCCTGGCGATGCTGTCGATGATCGGCCCGTTCAGCATCGACACGCCCTTCCCGGCGTTCGCGCAGATGGGGGAGGCCCTCGACGTCACGGCCGGTGAGCTCCAGCTCGTCGTGACGGCCTACATGCTGGCCTTCGCAGCGATGAGCATCTTCCACGGACCACTCTCCGACGCCATCGGTCGCAAGCCGGTGATCGTGTGGTCGCTGGCGGCGTACGCCGTCGCGTCCGTCGCCTGCGCCTTCGCGCCGACGCTGGAGTGGCTGCTCGTCGGTCGCGTCGTGCAGGGACTGGCCGCCGGCGGCTCGACGATCGTGAGCCGCACGATCATCCGCGACCTCTTCGACGGCGTCGAGGCGCAGCGGATGATGAGCCAGGTCGCGGTGATCTTCGGACTGGCGCCGGCGATCGCCCCGGTCGTGGGCGGGCTGCTGGTGCAGGTCGGGCCGTGGCAGACGGTCTTCTGGTTCATGGCGGCCCTCGCGGTCCTCCTCCTCGCCGGCTCGATCGCGCTGCTGCCCGAGAGCCACCCGCCCGAGCGCCGGGTCCCGCTCCGCGTCGGCGAGGTCGTCACGGGCCTGCTCGCCGTCGTGACCGTGCCCGCCTTCCACCGGATGGCCTGGGCCGGCACCCTCGTCTTCGGCGCGCAGTTCCTCTACATCGGCGGCGCTGCGATCTTCGTCGTCGACCTGCTGGGGGAGGGCGAGCTCGACTTCTGGAAGCTGTTCGTGCCGATGATCGGGGCGATGGTGGTGGGCTCGGTGCTGAGCGGTCGGCTGGGTCGGCTGGTGACCAGCACCCAGCTGGTGTCGATCGGCTACGCCGTGAGCGGCGCGGGCGCGCTGCTGGGCATCGTCGTCGCGCTGACCCCGGCGGGCGAGGTGCTGCCGTGGGCAGCGGCGGGGGTCGCGCTCGTCGCGCTCGGCAACGGCCTGGCCTTCCCCAACATCCAGCTGCTGATGCTCGACCTCGTCCCGACGCGGCGCGGCGCGGTCGTGTCGGCCGGGTCGTTCGTGACCCTGGTGTTCAACGCCGCCAGCGCTGCCCTCCTCGCCCCGTACGCCGGACGATCGGTCCTCGGGTTCGCCGTGGCCGCCGCGGTGTGCGTGCTGCTCGGCTGGGCGTGCTGGCGCTGGCACCTCTCCGCGACGCGAGCGGATCGCGTCCCTGCCTGACGCGGAGCAGCGGTGAGCAGGACAGGTTCCGAGCGCCGAGAAGCTGCCTCACGCACCGCCGCGCAGCAGGACCTCAGGAGGTCCAGGCGTGCCAGAGGTCGGCGTACTCCCCGTCGAGGGCGAGCAGCTCGTCGTGGCTGCCGAGCTCGACGATCCGGCCGTCGATGACCACGGCGATGCGGTCGGCGTCGTGCGCGGTGTGGAGCCGGTGCGCGATCGCGACGACGGTGCGGCCCTCGAGGAGGTTGTTCATCGACCCCTCGAGGGTGCGCGCGGTCCGCGGGTCGATCAGCGAGGTCGCCTCGTCGAGGACCAGCGTGTGCGGGTCCGCGATGATCAGGCGCGCGAGCGCGACCTGCTGGGCCTGGGCCGGGGTGAGGGCGAAGCGACCGGAGCCGATGAGGGTGTCGAGGCCGTCGGGCAGCCGCTCGACCCAGGCGAGCGAGCCCACCGCGCGCAGCGCCTCGCGGACGTCGTCGTCGGTGGAGTCCTCGCGCGCCAGCACGATGTTGTCGCGCACCGAGCCGATGAAGACGTGGTGCTCCTGGGTCACGAGCGCGACCTCGACGCGCAGCACCTCCAGCGGCAGGTCGACGAGGTCGACGCCTCCGACGCGCGCGGTCCCGGTGCGGGGGCGGTTGATGCCGGCGAGCAGCCGTCCGAGGGTGGACTTGCCCGACCCGCTCGGACCGACGACGGCGAGCCGCTCGCCGACGGCGAGGTGCAGGTCGACGCCGTGGAGCACGTCGTGGCCCTCGCGGTAGGCGAAGCGCAGGTCCGTGGCCGTGAGCTCGACACCGTCGGGGAGACGGTCGCCGGGCTCACGGTCCGGCGGCACCTCGGCGATGCCGAGCAGCCGGCTGGTCGACGCGGCACCGACCTGGAGTCGGTCGACCTCGCCGATGACGGCGTCGAGGGGCTCGCTCAGCGCGACGACGTAGAGCATCGCGGCGGTGATCTGGCCGAGGTCGACCCACCCGCGGGAGTAGCCGTAGGCGCCCACCACGAGCGTGACCACCTGCGGCACCTGGAAGGCAGCGTTGAGCGCGGCGAAGAGCACGTTGCGCAGCGTCATGCCGTAGCGCTCGGCCTGGGCGGAGACCTCGATGTCGTCGCTGCCCGCGCGCACCCGGGCGCCGGACAGGTGCAGCGCCTCGACGGTGCGGGCACCCTCCACCGTCTCGGTGAGGGTGGTGTTGATGCGGGAGTACGTCGCGCCCTCGGTGATGTACGCCTTGGGCGCGCGCCGGAGGTAGGTGCGCACCGCAGGGGTGCAGAGCGCGAAGACCAGCAGCGCGGGCAGGGCGAGCACGACGGAGTTGAGCATCATCGCCACGACGGAGAGCAGGACCGTCATCAGCGAGATCAGCAGCCGGGGCACACCCCACTGCACGGAGCGCGCCATCGTGCCGACGTCACGGGTGACGCGGGTGACGAGGTCGCCGGTGCTCGCGCCCTCGACGCGCCCCACGGGCAGGCGCAGGATCGTGTCGACGACGTACTCGCGCGCCGAGGCCAGGAGGTCCTGGCCGAAGTGGGTCGAGGTGCGCTGGGCGCCGAAGGTCAGGAGCGACTGGAGGACGACCACGCCCACCACCGCCAGCGCGATGGCGTCGAGCCCCTCCACTGCTGCGCCCTGCGCCTGCACCCGGTTGACCAGCGAGCCGAGGAGGCGGGGCACGACGAGCGCGGCGCCGGCGGCGAGCGCGTTGAGGGCGACCATCAGCGCGAAGGAGCCCTTGCGGCTGCGGATGAGGTCGCGGAAGAAGGTGAGCACCGCGCGGTTGCCCGAGACCGGCCAGCCGCGCACCGGGTTGCGCGAGGCGGCGTAGACGTCCTCGGCGCGCTGGCGGCGCAGCTCGTGGCGCTGCCACAGGGCGCGGTTGCGCTCGCGGGGACCGCCGTGCCCGGGCAGGCGCAGTTCGTCGGGGACCACCGGCGGGTCGACGCTGCGGTCGCGCCACGTCTCGGCCGAGGTGGCAAGCAGGTCGGTGGTCATCGGACCGCCTCCTCGTCGTCGAGCGCGCGGGCGACCACGCGGCGGTAGTCGTCGTTGCCGGCCAGCAGGTCGGCGTGCGCGCCCTCGGCCACGACGGTGCCGTCGTGCAGCAACACGACGTGGTCGGCGTGGTGGAGCCACAGCGGGGAGACGGTCATGACGACGGTGGTGCGACCCGAGCGGGTCACGGCGACGCGCTCGGCGATGCGCGCCTCGGTGTGGGCGTCGACCGCGGAGGTGGGCTCGACCAGCACCAGCACCGGCGGGTCGGCCGCGACGGCGCGCGCGAGCACCACGCGTTGCCGCTGCCCGCCGGACAGGCCGCGGCCGCGCTCGTCGAGCTCGCCCTGCCAGCCCTCCGGCAGCGCGTCGTAGACGTCCTCGGCGTTGGCCACGCGCAGCGCGTGCTCGGCCTGCTCACGGCTGAGCCGCCCGTGCGGGTCGACGGCGTCCTGCAGGGTGCCGGCGAAGAGCTGGCTGCCGGTGTCGCTGACCAGCACCTGGCGGCGTACGTCGTCGAGCCCGGCGCGGGCCAGGTCGACCCCGCCGAGGGTCACGCCCCAGTCGTTGCCGGCGCGCTCCTCGTCGAGGGCGGCGATCCGGGCCCGCTCGAGCGCCCGGGCGGCACGGGCCTGGCGGGCCGCCCGGCCGCGCGCGCCCTCCTCGCCCTCGGCGGGGACCGGCTCGGTGTCGGCCGGGAGGTAGCGCCCGAGGCGGTCGGCCAGCGCAGCGCTCTGCTCCGGGACGGCGCTGACGACCACGGTCAGCCGGCCCGGCTCGACGGTGAGGTCGCTGGCCGAGTCGTGCAGGGCGGCGGACCCGTCGAGGGCGACGAGCTGCGCGGGGTCGCGCCAAGGCGGGCGCTGCTCGAAGATCGCGATCGCCTTGCGGGCGCTCACCAGCGAGCGGGTGCCCTTCTGCACGAACTCGAAGAAGGTGCGGATCGGGCCGACCATGAAGAGGCCGTAGCCCAGGAAGGTGATCAGCTCGCCCACGCTGAGCGCGCCCTCGCGGACCTGGCGGGTGCCGAGCCACACCAGGCTCACGAGGAAGAGGCCGGAGAACAGCACGCCGACGGCCTCGACGGCCGCCTGCCAGATGCCGGCCGAGATCCCGGCGCGCCGGGCCGACTGCGACTGGCGCGCGTAGTTGGCGCCGAAGGTCTGCTCGCCGCCGATGCCCCGCAGGATGCGGAGGCCGGCCACGATGTCGGTGGCCAGCGAGGTGAGCTCGGAGGTGCGCGAGCGCTCGACCTGCTGGCGTCGGTGCAGCGGGCGCAGGAGCGGCAGGGCGGCGCCGACCAACAGGGGCGCCGCGACCAGGGTGAGCAGGCCGAGCTGCCACGACATGGTCAGCACGATGAAGGCGACGGTCAGGTAGGACACCAGCTGCCCCACGGTGCGCGCGAGGATCTCGGTGAGCGCGCCGAACTCGTCGGAGTCGCTCGAGGCCACGCTCAGCACCTCGCCGGTGGGGGAGCGGCGCGGCAGCACGTGGCCCATCTGCGCGACCTTGCGGGTGACCATCTCGAGCGTGCCGTAGAGGCTCACCAGCCAACTCCGCACGACCAGCGTGTGCGACACGATGCCGAAGACGCCGCCGATCACGACCACGAGCAGCAGGAGCGCTGCCCACCCGGCCAGCGCCCGCTCCGAGCCGCCGACGATGCCCTCGTCCACGGCTCGGCCGAAGATCCAGGGGCCGAGCGTCATCGGCAGGAACCACAGGGCGTAGCACAGCGACGAGAGCGCGATCAGCGCCTTCTGGCGGCCCAGCACCCATCGCAGGAACGCCGCGGGCGACCGGGTGTCGGGGTCCGGCGTGGGTGCGTCGTCGGTGCCGGTGAAGAACGTCGCGATCCGGGGTGGGTAGTCCTGCATGTCCTGCCCGACCCTAGGCGCTCTCACCCGCTCGCCACGATGCAATTAACCGTGAGCGGCCTCACGCGGCGCCGTACGCCGGGTAGTCGGTGTAGCCCTCGGCGTCGCCGCCGTAGAACGACTCCGGTCGCTGCTCGTTGAGCGGCAGGTCCTCGGCCAGTCGCCGCGGCAGGTCTGGGTTGGCGATGAACGTGCGACCGAACGCCGCGGCGTCGACGAGTCCGGCGCCGATCAGGCGGTCGGCCTTGGCGCGGTCGTAGCCGCCGGCGCCGACGATGGGTCCGGGGTGGGCCTCGCGCAGCGCCCGGCGGTAGTCGTCGTCGAGCTCGGGGCCACCGGCCCAGTCGGGCTCGGAGAGGTGGAGGAAGGCCAGGTCGCGCCGGCCCAGCTCGCGGGCCACGTGGAGCCCTGCCTCCGCGCCCTCGGGGTCCGAGGTGCCGTTGAAGGAACCGATCGGCGAGATGCGGATCGCGACCCGGTCCGCGGACCACGCGCCGACGACCGCGTCGGTGACCTCGAGCATCAGCCGCGCGCGGTTGACCAGCGAGCCGCCGTACGAGTCGGTGCGCAGGTTGCTGTCCGCGGCGAGGAACTGGTGGAGGAGGTAGCCGTGGGCGCCGTGGATCTCGACGAGGTCGAAGCCGGCCTCGCGGGCGTTGACGGTCGCGCGGCGGTAGTCCTCCACGACGCGCGGGATCTCGTCGGTCCGCAGCGCCCGCGGCACCGGGCACGCCACGCGCGTCGGGCGCCCGTCCTCGCCGCGCACGGTCGTGCGGTTGCGGTAGGGCCCGGCGCTGGCCGACACCGGCGGCGCGCCGTCGTGGAAGGACTCGTGGGAGACCCGCCCGACGTGCCACAGCTGCGCCGCGATGAGCCCGCCGGCCTCGTGGACGGCGTCGGTGACGCGGCGCCACCCGGCGACCTGCTCGTCGCTGTGGATGCCCGGGGTGTCCATGTAGCCCTTGCCCTCGGGGCTGATCTGGGTGCCTTCGCTGATCAGCAGGCCGGCGCTGGCCCGCTGCACGTAGTACTCGGCCATCAGGTCGTTGGGGACGTCGCCGGGGACCGTGGCCCGCATCCGGGTGAGCGGTGCCATCAGGACGCGGTTCTGCGTCGTCACGGCACCGAGGGTCAGGGGATCGAGGAGGGAGGGCACGACAGGCGCCAACAGGGGCCCGCGCCCGGGTATTCCGACCGGTAGGACCCCTCCGGGCGGTGTGCCGGGCACCACCCCCGAGGCAGGATGGGCCGGGTGACGCTTCTCTCCCAGCTGCGAGACGTGCCCGCCCGCCTCCGCAACGAGGCCCGGCAGGTGCCCACCCGCGACATCGACGAGAAGGAGGTCGAGGTCGAGTCGACGGCCCACGCCGCCGCCGGCGTCACCGCCGTCGCGGTGGCCATGCGGCGCGCCATCGGCCAGATGGGCGTACGCCGCACCGCCTCCACGCTGACCCGCCTCAACCAGGTCGACGGCTTCGACTGCCAGGGCTGTGCGTGGCCCGACCCCGCACCGGGTCACCGGCACGCGGCGGAGTTCTGCGAGAACGGCGCCAAGGCCGTCGCTGAGGAGGCCACGCGCCAGCTGCTCGACCGCGAGTTCTTCGCCACCCACTCGGTGGAGGACCTCGCCGGTCGCACCGAGTTCTGGCTGGGCAAGCAGGGCCGCATCACCGAGCCGATGGTGCTGCGACCGGGTGCCACGCACTACACGCCGATCTCCTGGGACGACGCCTACGCGACCATCGCCGGGCACCTGAAGCGCCTGGACAACCCCGACCAGGCCACGTTCTACACCTCCGGCAAGACCTCCAACGAGGCTGCCTTCGTCTACCAGCTCTTCGCGCGCTCGCTCGGCACCAACAACCTGCCCGACTGCTCGAACATGTGCCACGAGTCGTCCGGCTCCGCGCTCGTGGACACGATCGGCATCGGCAAGGGGTCGGTCAGCCTCGAGGACATCCACCAGGCCAAGCTCCTGCTGGTCGTCGGGCAGAACCCCGGCACCAACCACCCGCGGATGCTGTCCGCGCTGGAGGAGGCGAAGTCCCGCGGGGCGCGCATCATCTCGATCAACCCGCTCCAGGAGGCGGGCCTGGTCCGCTTCAAGAACCCGCAGAACCCCAAGGGCATGACGGTCGGCACCGCTCTGGCCGACCTGCACCTGCCGATCCGGCTCAACGGCGACCTCGCCTTCTTCCAGGCCGTCGGCGCCCTGCTGGTCGAGTGGGACGCGGTCGACCACGACTTCCTCGAGCAGTACACGACCGGCTACGACGCCTACGTCGAGCACGTCGCCGACCTCGACTGGGACAAGGTCGAGGCCTCCACCGGCCTCACCCGCGAGCAGGTCACCGAGGCGGCCCGGATGATCGCGGAGTCGCCGGCCACCATCACCTGCTGGGCGATGGGCATCACCCAGCACCACAACGCGGTGGGCACGATCAAGGAGATCGTCAACGTCGCCCTCCTCCAGGGCAACATCGGCAAGCCCGGCGCGGGGGTGTGCCCGGTGCGCGGGCACTCCAACGTGCAGGGCGACCGGACCATGGGCATCTGGGAGCGGGTGCCCGACCACTTCCTCGACGCGATCCGCGACGAGTTCGGCTTCGAGCCGCCCCGCGAGCACGGCCTCGACACCGTCGGCTCCATCCAGGCGCTGCGCGACGGCAAGATCCGGGTCTTCTTCGGCATGGGCGGCAACTTCGTCGGGGCCGCCCCCGACACCGAGGCCACCGAGGCCGCGATGCGCAACGCCGCGCTGACCGTCCACGTCTCCACCAAGCTCAACCGCTCGCACGTCGTGCACGGCGGCGAGGCGCTGATCCTGCCCGCCCTCGGTCGCAGCGAGAAGGACCTCACCGGCGGTCGCGTGCAGCGGGTGACGGTCGAGGACTCGATGTCGGCCGTGCACGCCTCGCGCGGGCCCCTCGACCCGCCGTCGGAGCACGTGCGGTCCGAGGTCGACATCGTCTGCTCCCTCGCCCTGGCCACGCTCGGAGAGGACTCGCCGGTCCCGTGGGCGGCCTTCCGCGAGGACTACAGCGAGATCCGCCGCCGGATCGCACGTGTCGTGCCCGGCTGCGCGTCGTACGACGAGAAGGTCGACGAGCCGGGCGGGTTCGTGCTGCCGCACCCGCCGCGGGACAACCGGGTCTTCGAGACCCCGAGCGGGCGGGCGGTCATCACCGCGACGCCCCTCGACGTGCTCGACGTGCCGCGGGGGCGCTTCCTGCTCCAGTCGATGCGCTCGCACGACCAGTTCAACACCACGATCTACGGCCTCGACGACCGCTACCGCGGCGTCAAGGGCGGACGCCGGGTCGTCTTCGTCAACCCCGACGACCTGCGCGACCTGGGCTACGCCGAGGGCGACCTGGTCGACCTGGTCAGTGAGTGGCGCGACGGGGTGGAGCGCTACGCGCGGTCCTTCCGGGTCGTCCCCTACGACCAGCCGCGCGGCTGCGTCGCGGCCTACTACCCGGAGGCCAACCCGCTCGTCCCGCTGGACTCCACGGCTGAGAAGAGCAACCAGCCGGTCTACAAGTCCATCGTCGTGCGGCTGGACCGTCCGGGCGAGGGTGACGGGCACACCGACTCGCACGGCTCGCCCGACCAGGACGCCGGTTCGCACCGCGACGACCACCCCCACCACCTGAGCTGAGCCGCTCCGCGGATTCACCCCTACGGGTACGGTGGCGAGCGATGACCACGCAGATCGACGTGCTCTCCCCGCGCGAGGTCCCTCTCGGAGGTCCCCGGGCCATGCGCGTACGACGCACGCTCCCGCAGCGGCACCGGTCACTCATCGGCGCCTGGTGCTTCGTCGACCACTACGGGCCCGACGAGGTCGACGAGACGGGCGGGATGGTGCTGCCCGCGCACCCGCACACGGGCCTGCAGACGGCGAGCTGGCTCTTCGGCGGCGAGCTCGAGCACCGCGACTCCGTCGGCAGCCTCGCGACGGTGCGCCCGGGTGAGCTCAACCTGATGACGGCCGGCCGGGGGATCAGCCACACCGAGGTCTCCACCCCCGACACCACCGTGCTCCACGGCGCCCAGCTCTGGATCGCGCTGCCCGACGCCACCCGTCACTGCGACCCCGGCTTCGAGCACTTCGCGCCCGATCCGGTGCGCGGTCCCGGGTGGGAGGCACGGGTCTTCATCGGCTCCCTGCTCGGCGCGACCTCGCCGGTCCACACCCACACGCCCCTGCTCGGCGCCGAGCTGATGCTCGCGCCAGGGAGGAGCCTCGAGATCGAGGTCGACGCGAGCTTCGAGCACGGCGTGCTCCTCGACGTCGGCCTCGTCGAGGTGGACGGCACCGAGGTCAAGCCCAGCGACCTCGCCCACGTCGCCGAGGGGCGTACGTCCCTCACGATCACCGCGCTCGAGGAGTCGCGCCTGCTGCTGCTCGGCGGGCCGCCCTTCGGCGAGGCGATCGTCATGTGGTGGAACTTCATCGGTCGCACCCACGAGGAGATCGTCGGCTTCCGCGAGGAGTGGCAGGACCAGATCACCGCCGACGGCGAGGTCGTCGACGCGGGCACGTCCGTCGCCGCCGGGCGCTTCGGCGTGGTCGACCTCGACCTCCCGCCGATCCCGGCCCCCGGCCTGCCCAACGTCCGCCTCAAGCTGAGGCACTGACCGCGGTGGGCTCCGGAGCCGTCGTCGGCGCGGACGGCGTCGCGCGCTGCCCGTGGGGAGCCGGCGACCCCGTCAACACGGCCTACCACGACACGGAGTGGGGGATGCGGGTGTCGGGGGAGAGCGCCCACCTCGAGCGGCTCACCCTGGAGGCCTTCCAGTCCGGGCTGTCGTGGCTGACCATCCTCAACAAGCGGCCGCGCTTCCGCGAGGCCTTCGCCGGCTTCGACGCCGACGTGGTCGCGGCGTTCGGGTCGGCCGACGTCGAGCGGTTGATGGCCGACGCCGGCATCGTGCGCAACCGGCGCAAGGTCGACGCCGCCATCGCCAACGCCCGCGCCACCGTCGCCCTGCGGGCCGACGGCGGCCTGGAGTCCTTCATCTGGTCCTTCCGGCCCGAGCCCGGACCGCCGCCGCGCACCACCGCCGACGTGCCCACCACCTCGCCCGAGTCGGTCGCGCTGTCCAAGGCGCTGAAGAAGGCGGGCTTCGCGCACGTGGGGCCCACCACGATGTACGCCCTGATGGAGGCCATCGGCCTCGTCGACGACCACCTCGAGGGGTGCCACCGGCGCGGCTGCGCTGACTAGTCTCCCCCCATGGACCGCGTGCACGCCTTCTCTGCCGACGACGCCCTGACCGACCTCGACGCCACCGGGCTGGTGGCGGCGCTCCGCGACGGGGTGGTCTCGGTGCCCGAGGTGGTCGAGGCGGCCATCGCGCGCACCCAGCAGGTCGACGCCGCGCTCGGTGCAGTGGCGTACGCCGCCTACGGCCGCGCGCGCGAGGAGGCCCGCCACCCGCGCGGCGGCTTCTTCGCGGGGGTGCCGACCTTCGTCAAGGACAACGTCGACGTCGCCGGGATGCCCACCCAGCACGGCAGCGACGCGTTCACCGCCGAGCCGCAGCGCGCCGACGGCGACTTCGCCCGGATGTACCTCGCCACCGGCCTGGTCCCGCTCGGCAAGACCCAGCTCTCGGAGTTCGGCTTCTCCGGCGCCGCCGACCACGTACGCCTGGGGCCGGTGCGTTCGCCCTGGAACCCCGACCACTACGCCGGTGCGTCGTCCGCGGGCTCGGCGGCGCTGGTCGCCGCCGGTGCGGTGCCCATCGCCCACGCCAACGACGGCGGTGGATCGATCCGCATCCCGGCTGCGGTCAACGGCCTCGTCGGCCTCAAGCCGACGCGGGGGCGGCTCGCGCAGGACCGGATGATGCGGGACATGCCGGTGCGCATCGTCTCCGACGGCGTGCTGACCCGCAGCGTGCGCGACACGGCCGCGTTCTACCGCGAGGCCGAGAAGGTGTGGCGCAACCCGCTCCTCGCACCGGTCGGCGACGTCACCCGGCCGAGCCGGGCCCGGCTGCGGGTCGCGGTGGTCACCCAGGGCATCGGCCGCGACTGCAGTCCCGAGGTGCGCGAGCTCACCCTGCGCACCGCCGAGCTGCTGCAGTCCCTCGGGCACCACGTCGAGGAGGTCGACAACCCCGTCCCGGACAGCTTCTCCGAGCACTTCGTCCGCTTCTGGTCGATGCTCGCGCTCGTGATCGCGCGGCGGGGCAAGAAGGACTTCGGCCCCACCTTCGACGCGACCCGCCTCGACAACCTCACCCTCGGCCTGGCCCGCCACGCCGCGCGCAACCTGCACAAGCAGCCGTTCTCCATCGCCGTGCTGCGCAGCTCGCAGCGCCTCGCCGCGCGCCACCGGGCGACGTACGACATCACGCTCACGCCGACGCTGGCCACCGAGACGCCGCGCGTGGGACACCTGCGCCCCGACCAGGACTACGACGAGATCATGGGCCGGCTGATGGACTGGGTCGCCTTCACGCCGCTGCAGAACGCGACCGGCGAACCGGCTGTCTCGCTGCCCCTGGCGACCACCTCCGCGGGCCTGCCGCAGGGCATGATGCTGGGCGCCGGAGTGGGCCGCGAGGCCCGGCTCCTGGGCCTGGCCTACGAGCTCGAGGAGGCCGTCGGATGGCCCCGGATCCAGGCGGGATGAGGGCGTTCGGGAGCCGATTTCTCATCGTGACGGCGCATGTGTATCGTTCTCCGTCGTTGCCCCTTTAGCTCAGTCGGCAGAGCGTCTCCATGGTAAGGAGAAGGTCTACGGTTCGATTCCGTAAAGGGGCTCTGGGTCTGATCTCCTCCGGGTGGTCGGACCTCCGCGGCGGGGTAGCTCAGGTGGTTAGAGCACACGGCTCATAATCGTGGTGTCGCGGGTTCGAGTCCCGCCCCCGCTACCACCGAAATCTCATCCAGCTCCACTCCGCACCACCCGCAACCCAAGGATCTCCCATGGCCAGCAAGAGCTCTGACGTTCGCCCCAAGATCACGCTCGCGTGCACGGAGTGCAAGGAGCGCAACTACATCACCAAGAAGAACCGTCGCAACGATCCCGACCGGATCGAGCTGAAGAAGTTCTGCCCGCGCTGCCGCGCGCACACCGCGCACCGCGAGACCCGCTGACGTTCTTCACCACCACCGACCCGTCCGAGACTCTCGGGCGGGTCGATGTGTGTTCTAGGGTCGTGGGTCTCGATACGCCCCGTCGCGGCTTCGCGAGCTCAGCCGCGGGGCCACTCGACCTCCCGACCCACGCCGTGTGCGACTGCGTCGCTCCCGGCTAGGGTCGTGACATGCCCGTCGACCCCTCCCTGGTGGGGCGCGAGTTCCCCGCGCCGGCCCCCCTCACCGTGACCCCCGAGCGCGTCAGCGCCTTCGCCGCAGCCGTGGGACACCCCGGTGACGCCGGTTCCGTCGTCCCGCCGACCTTCCCGATCGTGCTGGCCTTCGACGCCATGCAGGCCTTCCTCGACGCCGAGCAGATCGACCTGCACCGCATCGTCCACGGTGAGCAGCGCTTCGCCTACGCCCGACCGCTGGTGCCGGGCGACGAGCTGACCGCGACGCTCACCGTGACCGGGCTGCGCCAGATCGGCGGCGCCGACATCATCGCCACCGCCAGCGAGATCGCCGACGCCACCGGCGCGGTCGTCTGCACCGGCAAGGCCACGCTCGTGCACTCCGCCGGAGGTGCCGCATGAACCCCGGCGACAGCCTCCCGGTGAAGACCTTCACGATCACCCGCCCCGACCTCGTCGCCTACGCGGAGGCCAGCGGCGACCACAACCCGATCCACCAGGACGAGGACGTGGCGCGCAGCGTCGGCCTGCCCGGCGTCATCGCCCACGGGATGTACACCCTGGCGCTGGTCGGCCGGGCGGTGGCGGAGTGGACCGGCGGCGCGGAGGTCGTGGACGTCGGCGCGAAGTTCACCAGCCCCGTCGTCGTCCCCGCCGAGGGCGGCGCGGACGTCGTGGTCGCCGGGACCGTGAAGTCGGTCGCCGACGGCCTGGTCACCCTCGCCCTCGAGGTCACCTGCGGGGGCCAGAAGGTGCTGGGCATGCCGAAGGCCGTGGTGCGCGAGGCCACCATCCGTGCCTGACCTGCGCGACCACACGACGTTGCGCCTCGGCGGCCCCGGCCGCTCGTGGGTGCGCGCAACCACCGAGGCAGAGCTGGTCACCGCCGTCGCGGACGCCGACGCCGCCGGGACCCCGGTCCTCGTGCTGGCGGGCGGCTCCAACCTCGTCGTCGCCGACGACGGCTTCGACGGCCTCGTCGTGCAGGTCGCGACGAGCGGCGTGCACGCCGAGCCCGACGACGTCGACGCAGGTCCGCAGTGCGGAGGGGTCGAGGTCAGGGTCGCCGCGGGCGAGGACTGGGACGCGCTCGTCGCCCGGGCCGTCGCGCGCGGCTGGTCCGGCATCGAGGCGCTCTCCGGCATCCCCGGCGCGGTCGGCTCGACGCCGATCCAGAACGTCGGCGCCTACGGCCAGGACGTCTCGCAGACCATCTCCCGGGTGCGCACCTGGGACCGCGTCGAGCGCACCCAGCGCACCTTCGCCGCGGGGGACTGCGGCTTCGGCTACCGCCACAGCCGCTTCAAGGCCGACCCGGGCCGCTACCTCGTCCTCGAGGTGACCTTCCAGCTGCGCGTCGGCGAGCTGGCCGCACCCGTGGCGTACGCCGAGCTCGCCCGCCACCTCGGCGTCGAGGTCGGCGAGCGCGCCCCCCTGGCCGACGTACGCGACGCGGTGCTGGCCCTGCGGGCCGGCAAGGGCATGGTGCTCGACCCGGGTGACCACGACACGTGGAGCGCGGGGTCGTTCTTCACCAACCCCTTCCTCGCGCCCGAGCAGGCCGCCGCGCTGCCCGACGCCGCACCCCGCTGGGAGCAGGCCGACGGCACCGTGAAGTCGAGCGCCGCCTGGCTCATCGAGCACGCCGGCTTCGGCAAGGGCTACGTCAGCGAGGCCGCGGGGGAGCGGGTGGCGCTGTCCACCAAGCACACCCTCGCCCTCACCAACCGCGGCGGCGCCACCACCGACGAGCTGCTCGCCCTCGCCCGCGAGGTGCGCGACGGCGTCGAAGCCCGCTTCGGCGTACGCCTGGTCAACGAGCCGGTCACCGTCGGCTGCTCGCTCTGACGTCTCAGGCGAGCCAGGCGGCGATGTCGCGACGAGCCGCCTCGAGCACGTCGGACGGCGCCCGGGAGGCCGCGAAGGACATCTCGGCGAGCCGGGCCAGCGTGGCGTCGTCGAGGTCGTGGGCGGCGCGCATCGTGGCGTACTGCCCGGCCAGTCGCGAGCCGAAGAGCAGCGGGTCGTCGGCGCCGAGCGCGACCGTCGCACCGGCCGCCAGCAGCTGGGGGAGCGGCACCGACGTGAGGTCGGAGTAGACCCCCAGCGAGACGTTGGAGACCGGGCACACCTCGAGCGCGACGCCGGCCTCGACCAGGCGGTCGAGCAGGACGGGGTCCTCCGCACTGCGTACGCCGTGCCCCAGCCGCTGTGCCCCGAGGCGCTCGAGGCAGGTGCGGACGTGGTCGGGGCCGCGCAGCTCACCGCCGTGCGGCACGAGCGCCAGATCGGCGCGCTCGGCGATCCGGAAGGCGCCCTCGAAGTCCTCGGTGCGCCCGCGCCGCTCGTCGTTGGACAGCCCGAAGCCGACGACCCCGCGCCCGGAGTACTGCGCCGCGAGCCGCGCGAGCGTGCGGGCGTCGAGCGGGTGGCGCGTGCGGTTGGCGGCGATCACCACCGCGATGCCCAGGCCGGTGCGCTCGGAGGCGTCCCGGACGCAGTCGAGCACCAGGTCGGTGAACTCGGTGATGCCGCCGAAGCGTGCGGCGTAGCCACTGGGGTCCACCTGGATCTCCAGCCAGCGCCCGCCGTCGCGCACGTCGTCCTCGGCCGCCTCGAGCACCAGGCGGCGTACGTCGTCGGGCGTGCGCAGCACCGAGCGCGCCACGTCGTAGAGGCGCTGGAAGCGGAACCAGCCCTTCTCGTCGGCAGCGCTCAGCAGCGGCGGCCAGTCCTCCACCAGCGAGTCGGGGAGCACGATGCCGTCGCGCTCGGCGAGCTCGAGCAGCGTGCCGTGGCGCATCGAGCCGGTGAAGTGCAGGTGCAGGTGCGCCTTGGGAAGTCGCGACACCTCACGCGGCTGCTGTGCCCCCTGGTCCGCCATGGGTCGAATCGTAGGCGGGCGACCCCGCCGGTTCGACGCAGGCTGGACCCGCCCCGTATGCTTCCCGATTGGTGGTTTCACCACATGCTGCGGCATGCCCCGTCAACGCGGGGACGGGACCACCGGAGGGCACTAGCTCAACTGGCAGAGCATCGGTCTCCAAAACCGAAGGTTGGGGGTTCAAGTCCCTCGTGCCCTGCGAGGAAACACTGCACAGCAACAACGACGAAGGTGGGAAACGTGGCCGACGGCAACGCGGTTCAGGACCGGCGCGACTCGCGCGGCGACGACCGTGGGCGCACCAGCCCCGTCACGTTCCTGCGCCAGGTGGTGGCCGAGCTCCGCAAGGTGGTGTGGCCCACCCAGCAGCAGCTGATCACCTACTTCTTCGTCGTGCTGGTCTTCGTCATCGCCGTGATGGCCATCGTGACGCTCCTCGACCTGGCCTTCGGAAGGCTGGTCTTCGAGGTCTTCACCGGCAGCGGCACCCAGTGACCCGCTGACCAGCGCGCGTCCCGCAGCGGTTCCGCCGCACTGATCCCGCCGGGCGAGCCCGGCCCCGGTCCCGCACCGGACCACCAGCAACGACGTACGGAGTGAAGACGTGTCTGAGAACAATGACGTGGACCAGGTCGACGACCAGGTCGAGTCGCTCGACGAGGCGACCGCGGAGGGCGCCGTCGACGACGCCGTCGAGGTCGAGGACGTGACCGACGCGAGCGCCGAGGACGACGCCGACGAGGCGTCCGCCGAGGACGAGTCCGGCGAGGACGAGTCCGGCGAGTCCGGCTCCGAGGACGAGTCCGGCGACGAGCCCGACGAGAACGACCCGCTCGAGGCGTTCCGCCGCGAGCTGTGGGCCAAGCCCGGCGACTGGTTCGTCGTGCACACCTACTCCGGCATGGAGAAGCGGGTCAAGCACAACCTCGAGAACCGCATCATCTCCCTCAACATGGAGGACTACATCCACGAGATCGTGGTCCCCACCGAGGAGGTCGCGGAGATCAAGAACGGCCAGCGCAAGATGGTCACCCGCACCGTGCTCCCCGGCTACGTCCTGGTCCGCATGGACCTGACCGACGAGTCCTGGTCGGCGGTTCGCCACACGCCGTCGGTCACCGGCTTCGTGGGCCACAGCCACCAGCCGGTCCCGCTCAGCATGAGCGAGGTCGAGGACATGCTGGCGCCCGCCGTCGTGGCCGTCGCCGAGGCCGAGGCCGCCGCCTCCGGCGAGAAGGGCGCCTCCACCACCCCGCGCAAGCCGGTCGAGGTGGCCGACTTCGACGTGTCCGACTCGGTCATGGTGGTCGACGGCCCGTTCGCCACGCTCCACGCGACGATCACCGAGATCAACGCCGAGTCGCAGCGCGTCAAGGCCCTCGTCGAGATCTTCGGCCGCGAGACCCCGGTCGAGCTCAGCTTCAGCCAGATCCAGAAGGTCTGACGCCAGAGTCCGACGATTTGGCGTCCGCCCGCTCTGCGGGCTGACAATGCAGTAGCGACAACCCGTGGCAGGGGGCGAAGTGCCCTCGTCATGACCACATGAGAGAAAGAGAAGGCTATGCCTCCCAAGAAGAAGATCGCCGCACTCGTCAAGGTGCAGCTGCAGGCCGGTTCGGCCACCCCGGCCCCGCCGGTCGGTACGGCGCTCGGCCCGCACGGCGTCAACATCATGGACTTCTGCAAGGCCTACAACGCCCAGACCGAGTCCATGCGCGGCAACGTGATCCCCGTGGAGATCACCATCTACGAGGACCGCTCGTTCGAGTTCATCACCAAGACCCCTCCGGCCGCCGAGCTCATCAAGAAGGCCGCCGGTCTCTCCAAGGGCTCCGGCGTCCCGCACAAGGAGAAGGTCGGCAAGCTGACCAAGGACCAGGTCCGCGAGATCGCGACGACCAAGCTCCCCGACCTCAACGCCAACGACATCGACGCCGCCATGAAGATCGTCGAGGGCACCGCCCGCTCGATGGGCATCACGACCGACTGAGCGAGCTCGTGAGCTCAGCAGTTCAGCACTAAACGTGGGAGAGCCGCGCTGGCTCGCCTAAACCACATCCTTCGCACCACAGAAACGAGAAGACAATGCAGCGCAGCAAGACCTACCGCGCAGCGGCTGAGGCGTTCGACCAGGACGAGCTCTACGCCCCGCTGGCAGCCATCAAGATCGCCAAGTCCGGCTCCAAGAAGAAGTTCGACGAGACCCTCGACGTCGTCATGCGCCTGGGTGTCGACCCGCGCAAGGCCGACCAGATGGTCCGCGGCACCGTCAACCTCCCGCACGGCACCGGCAAGACCGCCCGCGTCCTCGTGTTCGCGAACGGCGACAAGGCCGACGCCGCCCGTGAGGCCGGCGCCGAGTTCGTCGGCAGCGACGAGCTGATCGAGAAGGTCGCCGGCGGCTGGCTCGACTTCGACGCCGTCGTCGCGACCCCCGACATGATGGGCAAGGTCGGTCGCCTCGGTCGCGTCCTCGGCCCCCGCTCCCTCATGCCGAACCCGAAGACGGGCACGGTGACCCCCGACGTCGCCAAGGCCGTCACGGACATCAAGGGCGGCAAGATCGAGTTCCGCGTCGACCGCCACGCCAACCTGCACTTCATCATCGGCAAGGCGTCCTTCTCCGAGGCCCAGCTCGCGGAGAACTACGCCGCTGCCCTCGACGAGGTGCTGCGGCTCAAGCCGGCCAGCTCCAAGGGTCGCTACATCAAGAAGATCACCGTCTCCACGACGATGGGCCCCGGCATCCAGGTCGACCCCAACCGCATCAAGAACGTCGCGTCGGAGGACGAGGCCGACCAGGCCTGATCCTCGTCGGACCCCACGGGTCCCTGACCGCCGTGTCGGCCCGGTCTCCCCTCGCGGGGTGGCCGGGCCGATCTGCATGTCCCGGTGGCCTGCCGTCCGGCAGCGGCGTTTCGGTGTGGAAGCATCGGGTAGGAAGGCACCAAGCGCCCTGCTTGCCGCTCGTCCTCGTCCGTGTCAGGAGACACCATGCGCCTCACGCCCCTTGCCCGCCGCCTCGGCTCCGCCGCCCTGGTGCTGACGATCGGCGTGGGAGGCACCGCCTGCAGCAGCGACGACTCCGCCTCGGACTCCTCGAGCTCGGCGACCGACGAGTCGAGCGACACCAGCGCCGACGACTCCGGCGACGAGCCCGTCGCCGACGACGAGTCCAGCGACGAGGCGCCCAGCGAGCTGTCGGCCGCGGACTTCTACCCGGCCGTGATGGAGGCGATGCGCGAGGCGGAGACCTTCACCTTCGAGACGGTCACCGACGCCGCCGGCCAGGGCCAGACCATGACCGGCGAGGCGCGCTACGGCGACGACGGCATCGAGATGAAGGCCTCGAGCACCGGCGCGCAGCAGATGGAGCTGATCCTGCTGGGCCAGGCGATGTACATGAAGTCGCCCGAGCTCGGCACCGGCGACAAGTGGGTCAAGATCGACCTCAGCGACCCGAACTCGCTCTTCGGGATGATCGGCAAGGCCACCGACCCCGAGGTGATGTTCAAGGCCCTCGAGGAGCCCAAGAAGCTCGAGCTGGTCGGGGCCGAGGACGTAGACGGGGTGGCCACCAACCACTACCGGATCACCCTCGACCCCGCGAAGTACCTCGCCGCCATGGAGTTCCCCGCCGCGATGGCGGACATGCTGCCGAAGGAGCTGGTGACCGAGATGTGGGTCGACGCCGACAACCTGCCGCGCAAGTTCGCCCAGACCATCGAGGTCCCCGCCGTCGGCGGCGGCCAGCCCACGACCTCGAGCACCGAGGGCACCTACTCCGACTTCGGCACCGACGTCGAGATCGAGGCCCCGCCGGCCAGCGAGGTCACCGAGGACTTCCCTGGCGCCTGACCCGCTCCGGCTCCGCGCGACACGAGGGGCGTACGCACTGACCACCAGTGCGTACGCCCCTCGTCGTCACGGCGGGCTCGCGGGCCTCACTCGCGGAAGACGCGCTCGTCGATCAGCTGCTCCTTGACCTCGGTGCCCTCGTGCTCGTAGCGGCCCTGGTCGAAGCGGGTCCGGAACTGCAGCACGACGCCGTCGCGCCCGAAGCGGTTCTTCTCCACCGTGAGGACGGCGAAGTCACGGAACCGCTCGGCGTTGCTGAGGTCGTAGGTCAGGTGGTGGCGCGCGACGATGTCGAACTTGTTGTTCAGCACCAGCACGACGTCGGCCTCGTACGCCAGCGCGCTGGAGCCGCGCAGGTCGCTGGCGCGCATCCGCTTGCCCGAGCGCAGTGCCGCCTTCTCGGCCGCGGCGATCGCCAGCACCGGGGCGTTGATGTCGATGGCCAGGTCCTTGAGGCCCTCGACGATCTCGGTCGAGCTGTCGTCCTCGTCCGGGTGCTGGGTCTTCACCTTCTGCAGGTAGTCGACGATCACGAGCGGGGTCGTGCCCGACAGCTCGCGCACGGCCTCGATGGCGTTCTGGATCGCGGCGAGGTCGGTGCGGGTCCCGGTCGAGCGGTGCACGAAGAGCATCTCGCTGTAGTGCGAGACCCGGGCGAGCGCCTCGACGCCGCACGGCACGGACTCGATGCGGTGCTCGAGCGAGCTGACCCACAGGTCGTCGAAGATCGACCGGATGCTGTTGACCCGCACCTGGTCCGACTCGTCGAGCTCGCCGGCCTCCATGGCGATGAGCTTCTGGGTGATGTCCTCGGCGTCGTGCTCGTAGGAGAAGAAGATGACCGGCCGTCCGGTCGCGGCGTTGTTGCGCGCGACCTGGAGGGCGAAGGTGGACTTGCCGAGACCCTGCGGCCCGGCCAGCAGCACCAGCGAGCCTGCCCGCATCCCACCGCCGATCAGCGGGTCGAGGCCGACGAAGCCGGTCTTCCAGACCCGGCCGGCGGCGTTGCGGCCGGTGAGCATGCGTTCGTCGCTCCGGGCGAGTGAGGCCCCGACGGTCGTGAGCTGGTGATCCACGCGTCCATGGAACCAGCGTCGGGGCGGTCGCGGCAGCGGATTGGGCCGTTTGCCCCGCCGGCGACGCCGATTTGTCTGCCCCGGGTCCCGACGCGTACTGTCTGGTTTCGAAACCAAAGACCGCAGGTTGTCACGAGCTCCTCGCCCGTGACTGAAGGTTCGCAGTGCGAACGGCCGGCGCAGGTGACAGAGCAGCGGCCTCGGCCGCATTCACGCCCTGAGCCTGTGCTCAGGGCGTTCGTCGTCTGTGGGCCGGACGCCGGTGGTCAACCCCGGAAGGAGACCCCATGGCGCGGCCAGAAAAGACTGCCGCCGTCGCGGAGATCGTTGAGTCCTTCAACGATTCCGCCGGCGCTGTGCTGACCGAGTACCGCGGTCTCACCGTGAAGCAGCTGCAGGACCTGCGGCGCTCCCTCGGCGAGAACGCCCACTACGCCGTGGTCAAGAACACGCTGGCCAAGATCGCCGCCACCGAGGTGGGCATCGAAGGCTTCGACGACCTGCTGACCGGCCCCACCGCCATCGCCTTCATCAATGGAGACGTGGTCGAGGCCGCCAAGGGTCTGCGTGACTTTGCCAAGGCAAACCCCGCTCTTGTCATCAAGGGCGGTGTCCTGGACGGCAAGTCCCTCGACGCTTCCGAGATCGCTAAGCTGGCCGATCTCGAGTCGCGTGAGGTCCTGCTGGGCAAGCTCGCGGGCGGCATGCTCGCCTCGCTGTCCCAGGCCGTCTACCTCCTCAACGCCCCGCTCGCCCAGGTCGCCCGGCTCGCCGGCGCCCTGGAGACGAAGGCGACCGAGGACCCCTCGATCCTCGCAGGTGGTGCCGGTACGCCGGCTGCTCCGGCTGCCGAGGACGCCCCGGTCGAGGAGGCCCCCGCGGCTCCCGACGCCGAGGCGACCGACGAGGCGGCCGACCAGGCCGCCGAGTCCACCGACGCCTGACACCGGGCCGACGTACACCACCTGGAAACCCCTGACCCGCGCGCACGCACGGGTCTCAGATCGGAAGGAACCGCCACCATGGCGAAGCTGTCCACCGTCGAGCTGCTCGACGCGTTCAAGGAAATGACTCTCATCGAGCTCTCCGAGTTCGTCAAGGAGTTCGAGGAGACCTTCGGCGTCACCGCCGCTGCCCCCGTCGCCGCTGCCCCCGCCGCGGGCGCCCCGGCCGCCGGTGGCGAGGCCGCTGCCGAGCAGGACGAGTTCGACGTCGTCCTCGAGGCCGCTGGTGACAAGAAGATCAACGTCATCAAGGAGGTCCGCGCGCTGACCTCCCTCGGTCTCAAGGAGGCCAAGGACCTCGTCGAGGCCGCCCCGAAGGCGATCCTCGAGAAGGTCGACAAGGCTTCGGCCGACAAGGCGAAGGAGGCCCTCGAGGCCGCCGGCGCCACCGTCACCGTCAAGTGACCCACTGACGGACGGGCCCCTCGCGGGCCCTCCGTCGACCGCCCAGGGCGGTCACCCCTTCACCGGGGTGACCGCCCTGTGGCGTCTCTGCGGGTACCCCCTACCCGCCCCGTGCCGCGGTCCGTGACGAGCGTCGCACCCGCGCGTAACCTCCCGCGTCCTGCCGCGTTGGACTACTCAGGAGTAGCGACGGGGAGAGGAAGGGGTCCGCGCAACATGGGTGTCGAGATCAAGGTCAACGACCTCTCCAAGTCGTTCGGCAAGCAGCTCATCTGGGGCGACGTGACGCTCACCGTCCCCGCCGGCGAGATCTGCGTGATGCTCGGCCCGTCGGGCACCGGCAAGTCGGTCTTCCTCAAGACGCTCATCGGACTGCTCAAGCCCGACAAGGGCTCGATCCTCATCGAGGGCACCGACATCGCGAGCTGCTCCGAGCGCGACCTCTACGAGATCCGCAAGCTGTTCGGCGTGCTCTTCCAGGACGGCGCGATGTTCGGCTCGATGAACCTCTACGACAACGTCGCCTTCCCGTTGCGCGAGCACACCCGGAAGTCCGAGTCCGAGGTCCGCGAGATCGTCATGGAGAAGATGGACCTCGTCGGCCTCCTCGGTGCCGAGGACAAGCTCCCGGGCGAGATCTCCGGCGGCATGCGCAAGCGTGCCGGACTCGCCCGCGCGCTCGTGCTCGACCCCGAGATCGTGCTCTTCGACGAGCCCGACTCCGGCCTCGACCCGGTGCGTACGGCGTTCCTCAACCAGCTGATCGTCGACCTCAACGCCCAGATCGACGCCACCTTCCTCATCGTCACCCACGACATCAACACCGCGCGGACCGTGCCGGACAACATCGGACTGCTCTACCACCGCCACCTCGCGATGTTCGGCCCCCGCGAGCAGCTGCTCAGCTCCGAGGAGCCCGTGGTGCGCCAGTTCCTCAACGCCCAGAAGGTGGGCCCCATCGGCATGTCCGAGGAGAAGGACGCCGACGAGCTCGCCGCCGAGGCCGGCCAGGAGCTCCCGCCGCTGCCGCCGATCCCGCTGCAGCTCGACCCGTCCAACGGCATCCCGCGCCGCAGCCAGCGGCCCGCGGGGGAGTGGTGCCGCGAGCACGGCGTGACCCCGCCGCCCGGCTCGTTCGAGTCCAGCAACGCCGGCCTGGCCCCGGGAGCCTGACCGTGGCCACCTCCACCTCGCTGACCTCGCGCGCCCTCGCGCCCGTGGGCGTCGCAGGCAACCTGTTCGCCTTCGCCCTCGACGTGTTCCGCGGACTCTTCCGACGTCCCTTCCAGCTGCGGGAGTTCATCCAGCAGGCGTGGTTCATCGCGTCGGTGACGATCGTGCCCACTGCCCTCGTCGCCATCCCCTTCGGCGCGGTCATCGCGCTCCAGGTGGGCGGGCTGATCAAGCAGTTCGGCGCCCAGTCCTTCACCGGCTCGGCGTCGGTCCTCGCGGTGGTCCAGCAGGCGGCGCCGATCGGCACCGCCCTGCTGATCGCCGGTGCAGGAGGCTCGGCGATCGCCGCCGACCTCGGCGCACGCAAGATCCGCGAGGAGCTCGACGCGATGATGGTGCTGGGCATCGACCCGATCCAGCGGCTCGTCGTGCCGCGGGTGCTGGCGTGCATGCTCGTCGCGTTCTTCCTCAACGGCATGGTCAGCGTCGTGGGCGTCGCGGGCGGCTACGTCTTCAACGTGATCCTCCAGGACGGCACGCCCGGCGCCTACCTCGCCAGCTTCACCGCGCTCGCCCAGCTGCCGGACCTGTGGATCGGCCTGATCAAGGCGCTGATCTTCGGGCTCATCGCCGCGATCGTGGCGTCCTACAAGGGGATGAACGCCAACGGAGGGCCGAAGGGAGTCGGCGACGCGGTCAACGAGTCGGTCGTCATCACCTTCCTGCTGCTCTTCGTGGCCAACTTCGTCCTCAGCATGATCTACCTCCAGGTCGTCCCACCGAAGGGCGGATGACATGGCTCTCAAGGACGTCTACGCCAAGCCGCTGGCCTCGCTCGACACCCTCGGCGGGCAGCTCGCCTTCCACCTGGGCGTGCTGCGCGCGATCCCGCGCTCCATCGCCCGCTACCCCCGCGAGATCATGCGGATCCTCGCTGAGGTCACCCTCGGCACGGGCGCCCTCGCCGTCATCGGCGGCACGGTCGGCGTCATCATCGGCATGACCTTCTTCACCGGTGCGCAGGTGGGCCTCTCGGGCTACGCCGCGCTCAACCAGCTCGGCACCGCGGCGTTCGCCGGCTTCGTCTCGGCCTACTTCAACACCCGTGAGATCGCCCCGCTGGTGGCCGGGATCGCGCTCGCCGCCACCGTGGGCTGCGGCTTCACCGCCCAGCTCGGCGCGATGCGGATCTCGGAGGAGGTCGACGCGCTCGAGGTGATGGCGATCCCGTCGATGCCGTTCCTGGTCGCGACCCGCGTCGTCGGTGGACTGATCGCGATCATCCCGCTCTACGTCGTGGGCCTGCTGTCGTCCTACTTCGCGAGCCGGCTCGTGGTGACCCAGATCTACGGCCAGTCGCCGGGCACCTACGACCACTACTTCAACGCGTTCCTGCCACCGGGCGACGTGCTGTGGTCCTTCGGCAAGGTCCTGGTCTTCGCGGTGACGGTGATCCTCATCCACTGCTACCACGGCTACAACGCCTCCGGCGGTCCTGCCGGGGTGGGCGTCGCCGTGGGCCGCGCGGTGCGGACCAGCATCGTGGCGATCAACGTGCTCGACCTGCTCCTGTCCATGGCGATCTGGGGCGCGGCCACGACCGTGCGGCTGGCGGGGTGAGGCAGATGAGGACCAAGTCCCTCGGCATCGTCTTCCTGGTGCTGATGCTCGCCTCGGTGTGGCTGACCTACGGCGTGTTCACGCAGAAGTTCAGCGACTACGACGAGGTCACCGTGAAGGCCTCGCGCATCGGCCTCCAGCTGCCCCAGCGCGCGGACGTCAAGATCAAGGGCGTCATCGTGGGCGAGGTGCTCGACTACGAGCCCACCGCGGACGGCGCCGACATCACGCTCGGGCTCTACCAGGACCGCACGACCCAGGTCCCGAGCGACGTGACGGCCTCGATCCTGCCCAAGACGCTCTTCGGCGAGAAGTTCGTCTCGCTCATCGTCCCCGAGGGCGGGTCGGACGCCGAGCCGATCGCCGACGGCGACGTCATCGAGCGCACGAACCTCTCGATCGAGGTCGAGCAGGTGCTCAGCGACCTCTACCCGCTGCTGCGCGCGGTCCAGCCCGCCGACCTCAACACGACCCTGAACGCCGTCGCCACGGCGCTCGAGGGTCGCGGCGAGCAGCTCGGCGAGAGCCTGGAGACCCTCGACGGCTACCTCACCCGCTTCAACCCCGAGCTCCCGGGGCTGATCGAGGACCTGCGCCTGACCTCAGAGGTCTCCGACACGTACGCCGACGTGCTGCCCGAGGTCGCGACGATCCTGCGCAACACGATCACGACCACCACGACGCTGGAGGGACGTGAGGACAAGCTGAAGGCGCTCTTCAACGACGTGAGCAAGCTGTCGACGGTCGCCGAGCGCTTCACCCGCGACAACGGTGACAACCTGGTGCGCCTCGCCGACCTGGGAGCCGCGCAGCTCGAGGTGTTCGCGCGCTACGCCCCGGGCTACCCCTGCCTGCTCGGTGGCATCGTGGGTGCCGGCGACCTCCAGGCGGAGGCGTTCCGCGGCTTCACCCTCCACATCGTGCTGGAGACGCTGCCCAACCAACCCCGCGGCTACGGACCCCAGGACGCGCCGATCTACGGCGACAAGCGCGGCTACTACTGCGGCCGCCTGCCGAACCCGCCGTGGTCGCAGAGCAACCCGGTCACCCACCAGCCCGACTTCGTCGACGGTGTCGACGAGCCCACCGGCAAGGGCACCAGCCGGGTCGGCCCGGGCTGGTCGGGGACGGCCGCCGGCTTCGTCGGCGGCCGCGAGGAGTCGGCGCTGCTCAAGGCCCTGCTCGCACCCGGTCTCGGCGTCACCGCGGACGACGTACCCGACCTGGGGGTCCTGCTCGTCGGACCCATGGCACGCGGGGCGGAGGTGTCGCTGCGATGAGGGGACTGCTGGACAAGAAGACGTCGATCGACCTGGTCAAGCTCCTGGTCTTCGTGGTCGTGACCTCGCTCGCCACCACGGTGCTCGTGGTGACGATCGGCAACCTGGGCTTCGGCTCGTCGCGGGAGTACAGCGCGGAGTTCACCGACGCCACCGGTGTCACCAAGGGCGACGACATCCGCGTCGCGGGCGTCCGGGTGGGCACGGTGAGCGAGGTCGAGATCATCGACCGCTCCCGCGCACTGGTCACCTTCTCCGTCGACGACGACACCTCGGTCAACGGCGGCACCAACGCCGCCATCCGCTACCGCAACCTCGTCGGCCAGCGCTACATCTCGCTGACCCAGGAGGTCGGCGACACCCAGCGCCTGCCCGACGGTGCGACCATCCCGGTCTCCCGGACGCGCGCGGCGCTCGACCTGACGGTGCTCTTCAACGGCTTCAAGCCGCTCTTCCAGGCGCTGTCGCCCGAAGACGTCAACCAGCTGTCCTACGAGCTGATCCAGGTCTTCCAGGGCGAGGGCGGGACCCTCGAGGGACTGCTGGCCCACACCGCATCGGTCACCTCTACGCTCGCCGACCGCGACGAGGTCATCGGGGACCTGATCGACAACCTGTCGCTCGTGCTCGACCACGTGGCCGACCGCGACAAGCAGCTCACCCGCCTGATCCAGTCGTTCCGCACCCTCGTGGGCGGGCTGAAGAAGGACCGGTTCGCGATCCTCGGCTCGCTGGAGGAGGTCTCGACGCTGTCGGTGGAGACCGCGTCGCTGATCGACGGGATCCGCGAACCCCTGGTCAAGGACATCAAGGAGCTGCGCACCGTCGCCGGCAACATCGACAAGAACAAGGCCGAGCTCGACCGGGCGCTGCAGGTGCTGCCGATCAAGCTCAACAAGATCGGGCGCACCGCCATCTACGGCTCGTTCTTCAACTTCTACCTCTGCGAGTTCCAGGGCCGGGTCAACCTGCCCAACAACGTCTCGCTCCCGGTGAAGTACAACACCGGCTCCGACAGGTGTGATCTCGGATGAAGCCCTTCCGTGAGCGCAACCCGGTGGTCGTCGGGGCCGTCAGCCTCGTCGTCCTCGCGATGGTGCTGGTCGCCGCGCTGCGCGCCGACGACCTGCCGGTCATCGGTGGCGGGGACACCTACCACGCGATGTTCACCGAGGCGGGCGGGCTCAAGGTCAACGACGAGGTCCGCATCGCCGGCGTACGCGTGGGCAAGGTCGACGAGATCGCGCTGGCCGGTGACGAGGTGCGGGTGAGCTTCAAGGTCGACGACGCCGCCGACTTCGGGCCCGAGACCCGCGCCGCCATCAAGGTCAAGACGATCCTGGGATCGATGTTCCTCGCGCTGGAGCCCGCCGGTGGCGGCCAGCTCGACGAGGGCGCGACCATCCCGGCCGCGCGCACGTCGTCGCCCTTCGACGTGGTGGAGGCGTTCGAGGGACTGGCCTCGACCTCGGAGCAGATCGACACCGACCAGCTCGCCGAGTCGCTGACCACGCTGGCCGACCTGACCCGCAACACCCCCGACGAGTTCCGCGGCGCGCTCAGCGGCCTCAGCCGCCTCTCGGCCAACATCGCCGAGAAGGACACCCAGCTCAACAACCTGCTGGTCAACCTCGAGCGGGTCTCCACGGTCCTCGACGAGCGCGACGAGGACATCATCGCGCTGATGGAGGACAGCGACGTGCTCTTCCGCGCGCTGGTCGCGCGCCGCGACGCCGTCCACGACCTCCTGGTCTCCAGCACCCGGCTGTCGAAGGAGCTGACCACGTTGATCCGCCAGTCGCGCGAGGACCTCAAGCCGGCGCTGGCGCACCTGGAGAACGTCATCGCCGTGCTCAACAAGAACGAGGACAACCTCGACAGCAGCCTGCGGTTGATGGCGCCCTTCTACCGCGTCTTCGCCAACACGCTCGGCACCGGTCCGTGGTTCGACACGTGGATCGCCAACTTCCCTCCCGTCCCGCAGGTGGGCTGACCCATGGACCTCGTGAAGCGCCTCCTCGTCCCCCTCGTCGTGCTCGGCTTCGTCGTCGCGGCGGCCGTCAGCGTCCTCGGCGGCGACACCGCCCGGACCGTCGTGGCCCACTTCCCGCGCACCATCTCCGTCTACGAGGGCAGCGACGTCCGCGTCCTCGGCGTGCCGGTCGGCACGGTGACCCGGGTCGAACCCACCGGCACCGACGTCGCGGTGACGATGACGTACGACGAGGAGGTGAAGCTGCCGGCCGACGCCAAGGCCGTCATCATCGCGCCGTCGGTGGTCGGCGACCGCTACGTCCAGCTGACGCCGGCCTACTCCGGCACCGGCGAGGTGCTCGCCGACGGGGCCGAGCTGAGCGTCGACCAGACCTCCGAGCCGCTGGAGCTCGACCAGATCTACGACAGCCTCGACCGCCTCAACGTGGCCCTCGGCCCGCGGGGGGCGAACCGGACCGGCGCGCTGTCGGACCTGCTGTCGGTCACGGCCGACAACTTCGGCGGCCAGGGCACGACCTTCCGCCAGACGATCAAGGACTTCTCGCGGCTGAGCGCGACGCTGGCGGGCAACTCCGACGAGCTGTTCGGGTCGGTGGAGGCCCTGGGCGGCTTCATGGCCACGCTCGCCGAGAACGACCAGACCGTGCGGCAGTTCAACCAGTCGCTCGCCGACGTGTCGACCATGCTGGAGGGCGAGCGCGAGGAGCTCGTCGCGGCGACGAGGAACCTGTCGGTTGCGCTGAACGCCGTCAAGGGCTTCGTGGAGGAGAACAAGGACTCGCTGAGCCGCAACATCAGCGGCCTCAACCGGGTCTCGAAGGTGCTGGTGCGCCAGCGCGCGGCGCTCGACGAGATCCTCCGGGTCGCCCCGGGTGCGCTGAACAACCTGGCCCTCACCTACAACCCGCAGGCCGGCACGCTCGACACCCGCGCCAACTTCGGCCAGAGCATCGACCAGCTCGAGGCCGACCCCGCGGCGCTGCTGTGCGGCTTCGTCGGGCAGGTGGAACGCTCCGGCGAGGCCTGCGACACGATCACCGAGCTGCTCTCGCGCAGCCGTCCGGGTGCCCTGGGCGAGCCCGACGTGCTGCCGGCGCGCGACGTGTTCGACCCCAGCCTCGGTGGACTCGTGGAGGTGGAGCGATGACCCGCGTGAAGACCCTCGTGCTGGGCGTCCTGGCGGCGATGTTCCTGTCGGCGTGCGACGCCAGCGTCTACTCCCTGCCGCTGCCCGGCGGGCCCGATGTCGGGGACGACCCGATGACGGTCAAGGTGGAGTTCGCCGACGTGCTCGACCTGGTGCCGCAGTCGACGGTCAAGGTCAACGACGTCAGCGTCGGCAAGGTGACCGCGATCGACCTCCAGGGCTACCAGGCGCTGGTGACGATGGAGCTGCGACGCGACGTCGACCTGCCCGGCAACGCCGTGGCCGAGCTCCGGCAGACCAGCCTGCTCGGCGAGAAGTTCGTGCAGCTCAGCGCGCCCGCGGAGGGCGCCATCGCCGACCGGCTCGAGGACGGCGAGGTCATCCCGATCGAGCGTGCCGGGCGCAACCCGGAGGTCGAGGAGGTGCTCGGCGCGCTGAGCCTGCTGCTCAACGGTGGCGGCGTGGCCCAGCTCAAGACCATCACCCAGGAGCTCAACCTGGCCCTCGAGGGCCGCGAGGACTCGGCCCGCTCGGTGCTGCGCAACCTGCGCACCTTCACCGGCCAGCTCGACGACAACAAGGCCGACATCGTCGACGCGATCGAGTCGCTCAACCGGCTCGCGATCGCGGCGGAGAAGCAGCTGCCCACCATCGACAAGGCACTCGAGGAGCTGCCCAGCGCGCTCGACTCGATCAACCGCCAGCGCGACGACCTCGTCGAGATGCTCGCCGCGCTCAACGACCTCTCCGACGTCGCGGTCGACGTGATCGCTGCGTCGAAGGACGCCACCATCACCTCGCTCAAGCGGCTGAACCCGGTGCTCACCCAGCTCGCGGCGTCCGGCGACGACTTCACCAACGCCTTCCACGTCTTCCTCACCTACCCGTTCGTCGACGAGGTCGTCGGCCGCGACCCGCAGGTGGCGCGCAACCTGCACATGGGCGACTACACCAACCTGTCGATCACCCTCGACGTCGACCTCACCTCGATCCCCACCACGATCCCGACGACGCTGCCGACCGAGGCCTGCATCCCGCTCAGCCAGCTGCCGCAGGACGGGCCGCTGCCCGACACCAGCCGGTTGTGCCAGGACGCGCTGGACGCGATCAACGAGTGCCTCGAGGGCCTGCGCCGCGGCGACGTCACCGCCTGCCTGGGCCTGCCCGGCTCGGTCATCGCCGCGGTCTGCGAGCAGGCCCCGGTCCCGGGCCTGTGCGGCGGTTCCGGCACCCCGACCCTCCCGCTGCCGACCCCGACCCTGCCGACGCTCCCGGTCCCGAGCCTGCCGACGCTCACCCTGCCCGGCCTGCCCCGCCCGGCGGCGTACGACGACCCTCCCGACCCGGAACGCGGACCCACGATGGGACAGCTCAGCGAGATGTACGACCCGGCCCTCGTGAGCCTGCTCGTGCCCGGGATGGTGGTGGAGCGATGATCACCCGTCGGACCAAGGTGCAGCTGCTGGTCTTCGCCCTCATCACGCTGGTGGGAGTGAGCTTCGTCGGGGCGCGCTACGCCCGCCTCGACCGCCTCGTGCTCGACCAGAGCTACACCGTGGTCGCGCACTTCGCCGACTCCGGCGGTGCCTTCCAGGGTGCGGAGGTCTCCTACCGCGGCGTGCGGGTCGGGGAGGTGAGCGAGCTCGTCCTCACCGACGACGGCGTCGACATCGTGCTCGACATCGACGACGAGTTCGACGACATCCCGGCCGACGCCCACGCACTGGTGGGCAACCGCTCCGCGGTCGGCGAGCAGTACGTCGAGCTCCAGCCGCAGAGCGACGACGGCCCCTTCCTCCGCGAGGACTCCGAGATCTCGCGGGACCGGACCACCACGCCGATCCAGACCGACACGCTGCTCACCCACCTCGACGAGACGGTGCGCAGCGTCGACACCGACGACCTCCGCACGGTCACCTCGGAGTTCGGGCTGGCCTTCAACGGCGCGGGCGAGGACCTCCAGACGATCCTCGACAGCAGCAGCGAGTTCATCACCGCCGCGGAGCAGAACTTCGACGTCACCGTCGACCTGATCCGCGACAGCAACGTCGTGCTCAACGGCCAGATCGACTCCGAGGGCGCCTTCCGCCGCTTCGCCCGGGACCTGTCGGCGTTCTCCACCACGGTGGCGGACAACGACGACGACCTGCGCCGGCTGATCGACGACGGCTCGCTCGGCGCCAACGAGCTGCGCACCTTCCTCGAGGCCAACGAGGTCGAGCTCGGCGAGCTCATCAACAACCTGGTCACGACCGGTGAGGTCGTGGTCAAGCACCTCGACGGCATCGAGCAGCTGCTGGTGATCTACCCCTACGTCGTCGAGGGCGGCTTCACCGTCGTGTCGAAGTCGCCCGGCACGGGCCTGTACGACGCCCACTTCGGCATGGTGCTCACCGAGGAACCGCACGTGTGCATCGGCGGCTACGAGGGCACCGACCGCCGCTCGCCGCTCGACGGCAGCGACCGTCCGATGAAGGAGGACGCCGGCTGCACGGAGCCTGCCTCGAAGTCGAACGCCCGCGGCGCGCAGAACATCCAGGCCCCCCGGGCCGCGACCGGCTGGGGCGAGGCTGACTTCGCCCACGACCCGGAGACGGGCGCCGTGACCTCCGACCCTGCCGAGATCCGGCGCCTGCTCGGCGAGCGCCCGACGGCGCCCGGGACGCTGGGGGAGGACTCGTGGAAGTGGCTCTACCTCGAGCCGCTGCTGGGCGGGGGCGTGACCTCGCGGACCACCGCTCGTTGAGACAGCAGGACCCCGGGAGGGGGTCCTGCCCGTTCTCGAGGGAGGGAACCGATGTCCGTGCTGTCCGACTCGGCCCGTCGCGACGACGTCGCGACGGCGCCGGCGTCCCCGGGTGCCGATCCCGGCACCGAACCCGGCGGCCCCGCCGACGTACGCCGTCCGCAGCGGCGACGCACCCTGCTCGCCGCCGCCCTCGCGCTGGTCGCGGTGGTCTGCGTCGCCCTCATGGCCTGGATGTCCTTCGGGGGCCGCGCCTCCGGGACCGACGGCGCGCTGAGCCTGCCCGAGGAGCGCGAGCAGGTCATGGGCCTGACCAGCCAGTTCGTCAAGCGGCTCGGCACCTACAGCCCCGACATGCTCGACGACTCCGGCCAGATGCCCGCCTACCGCGAGCAGGTCCGCGAGGTCATCACGCCCAAGTTCGCGGCCGACTTCGACCAGGAGGTCGCCACCGCCGAGCAGCTCGTCGCGCAGGGCGGCATCACGCGCAGCGCGGACGTGTTCGCCACGGCCGTGTCCTCGATCGACGACGACTCGGCGCGGGTGCTCGTGGCCGGCGCCTTCACCGACAGCTACCGGCAGGGCGAGGGGGAGCAGGCCCGGGTCGTCGACCAGGAGCCGCTGCCCTTCCGCTTCACCGTCGACCTCGTGGTGATCGAGGGGGAGTGGCTCGTCGACGACTTCTCCCCGGTGAGCAGTGGTGAGGGGCAGGGTCAGGCCCCCGGCACGGCGCCGGCCCCGGGAGAGGGGAGCACGCCGTGAGCGACACCCCGACCTGGTACGACCTCCTCGACGTGCCGCGGGACGCCTCGACGGAGGAGATCCGCGGCGCCTGGAAGACCCAGATCGCCGACCTCGAGCCGGGAGACCGACGCTTCGACGCGCTCAACCGCGCGGCGAAGGTGCTGCTCGACCCCGGTGCGCGGGCGGCGTACGACGCCGAGCACCCGGACGAGCCGCTGGTCGACGAGGGCCGTCAGGCCGGTCACGAGACCCAGGACCCGGAGCCGGGTCTCGTGACCGGACTTCGTCCTTCCTCGACCACCGGGCGCGGCCGTGGCGTCCCGACGTGGCTGCTGGCGGGCCTCGGCGTCGTCGCGGCCGGCCTCGTCGCGGCCACGGCGTGGATGTGGACCGCGCAGGACGAGGGCGGTGACGACTCCGCCGCGCGCGCCGCCCAGGTGGCGGCCGAGCGCGCCGTCGTGCCGGTGCTGTCCTACGACCACGAGACCCTCGAGGCCGACCAGCAGGAGGCGCAGGCGCTGATGACCGGCTCCTACCGCGAGGAGTACGACAAGCTCTTCGCGGTGCTGGAGGAGAACGCGCCCCAGACCGAGACGACGGTGACCGCCTCGGTCATCTCCTCGGGCATCGTGCGCGCGAGCGGCGACCGGGTGCAGGTGCTGGTCTTCGTCGACCGTCCGACCACCAACCGGCTGAGTGCCGAGCCGGTGGTCTACAAGGACCAGGTGACCCTGTCGATGCAGCGCGTCGACGGCGACTGGCTGGTCGACGACCTGGTCACCTCGCCCGTCCAGGGCTGACCCGTACGGGTGGTCGCGGCGCGTCCTGCTTGACCCGGGAGGCTTCGGCGTTCATAGTCGTGGCCAACGCGTGGCGCTCTCCCATTCGGGACTTGACCCCGCGTTTGAGGCGTGTCCACAAGTGCGCTATCGTGGGTCCTTGCGCCTGCCCTCAGATGCCCGACACCTTCCGGACGGTTGTTGTGGTGGTCGGCCGGCGCCGAGATCACTTGATCATTTGTGAGGACACCTCTTGGCCGCGCGCAGCACCGCTGGTAACCACCGTCGCACCTCTTTCGCAAAGATCACCGAACCTCTCGAGGTTCCCCCCCTCATCTCGCTCCAGACGAGCAGCTTCGACTGGCTGGTCGGCGGAGAGCGTTGGGAGGAGGAGGTGGCTGCCCGCAGGGCCGCCGGTGAGGACGTCTCCGAGAAGACCGGTCTGCAGGAGATCTTCGAGGAGATCTCCCCGATCGAGGACTTCTCCGAGACGATGATGCTCTCCTTCGACAACCCCGTCTTCCTGGACGAGAAGTACACCGAGGAGGAGTGCAAGGAGAAGGACTTCACCTACTCCCGCCCGCTCTACGTCTCGGCCGAGTTCATGAACCACGAGACCGGTGAGATCAAGGGCCAGACGGTCTTCATGGGCGACTTCCCCATGATGACCAAGAAGGGCACCTTCATCATCAACGGCACCGAGCGTGTCGTCGTCTCGCAGCTCGTGCGCTCGCCCGGCGTCTACTTCGAGTCGAGCCCGGACAAGACCTCCGACAAGGACATCTTCACCGCCAAGCTCATCCCGAGCCGTGGCGCGTGGCTGGAGTTCGAGATCGACAAGCGCGACCTGGTCGGCGTACGCCTCGACCGCAAGCGCAAGCAGAACGTCACCGTGCTGCTCAAGGCCCTGGGCTGGACGACCGAGCAGATCCGCGAGGAGTTCGGCCAGTACGAGTCGATGATGCTGACCCTCGAGAAGGACAGCGTCCGCTACGAGGTCGTCCACGAGGAGCTGCAGAAGAAGGCGCGGGGCGAGGCCCCCACCGCCGAGCAGGTCAACGACGAGGTCACCCGGCTCGCGCTGCTCGACATCTACCGCAAGCTCCGCCCCGGCGAGCCGCCGACGGCCGAGGCCGCGCAGACGCTGCTCAACAACTACTACTTCAACCCCAAGCGCTACGACCTGGCGAAGGTCGGCCGCTACAAGATCAACAAGAAGCTCGGCCTCCACGAGGCGTTCGACCAGCAGACGCTGACCATCGACGACGTCGTGGCCGCGATCCGCTACGTCGTGCAGCTGCACGCCGCCGGCATCCAGGCCGACTCCCCGGACCTGGTCGACGCCGAGGGCAACCCGGTCGCGGGCCCGGACGGTGCCCCCGTCAAGGTCCAGGCCGACGACATCGACCACTTCGGCAACCGCCGCATGCGCACCGTGGGCGAGCTCATCCAGAACCAGCTCCGCACGGGCCTGGCCCGCATGGAGCGCGTGGTGCGCGAGCGGATGACGACCCAGGACGTCGAGGCCATCACGCCGCAGTCGCTGATCAACATCCGTCCCGTGGTCGCGGCGCTGAAGGAGTTCTTCGGCACCTCGCAGCTGAGCCAGTTCATGGACCAGACCAACCCGATCGCCGGCCTGACGCACAAGCGTCGCCTCTCGGCGCTCGGTCCCGGTGGTCTGTCCCGTGACCGTGCCGGCATGGAGGTCCGTGACGTCCACCCGTCGCACTACGGCCGCATGTGCCCGATCGAGACCCCGGAAGGCCCGAACATCGGCCTGATCGGCTCGCTCGCGTCCTACGGTCGGATCAACCCGTTCGGCTTCGTCGAGACCCCCTACCGCAAGGTCGAGGGCGGCGTGGTCACCGACCAGATCGACTACCTCACCGCCGACGACGAGGACCGCTACGTCATCGCGCAGGCCAACGCGCCGCTCGACTCCAAGATGCGCTTCGTCGAGGAGCGCGTGCTGGTCCGTCAGCAGAAGGGTGAGGTCGACGCGATCCTGGCCGACGAGGTCGACTACATGGACGTCTCGCCGCGCCAGATGGTGTCGGTCGCGACGGCCCTGATCCCGTTCCTCGAGCACGACGACGCCAACCGCGCCCTCATGGGCGCCAACATGCAGCGCCAGGCCGTCCCGCTGGTCGTCAGCGACAGCCCGCTGGTCGGCACCGGCATGGAGTACCGCGCCGCCGTCGACGCCGGTGACGTGGTCGTCGCCGACAACGCCGGTGTGGTGAAGGAGGTGTCGGCCGACTCCATCGAGACGATGAACGACGACGGCACCTACCAGACCTACAAGCTGGCCAAGTTCAAGCGCTCCAACCAGGGCACCTGCATCAACCAGCGCCCGCTGGTGAAGGCAGGGGACCGCCTCGAGGTCGGCACGCCGATCGCCGACGGTCCGTGCACCGACAACGCCGAGATGGCGCTGGGCACCAACCTGCTCGTCGCCTTCATGCCGTGGCAGGGCCACAACTACGAGGACGCGATCATCCTCAGCCAGCGCCTGGTGCAGGAGGACGTCCTCACCTCGATCCACATCGAGGAGCACGAGGTCGACGCCCGCGACACCAAGCTCGGCCCCGAGGAGATCACCCGGGACATCCCGAACGTCTCCGAGGAGGGCCTGGCCGACCTCGACGAGCGCGGCATCATCCGCATCGGCGCCGAGGTCACCACCGGTGACATCCTCGTCGGCAAGGTCACGCCCAAGGGCGAGACCGAGCTCACCCCCGAGGAGCGCCTGCTCCGCGCGATCTTCGGTGAGAAGGCGCGCGAGGTGCGCGACACCTCGATGAAGGTGCCCCACGGTGAGTCCGGCACGGTCATCGGCGTCCGGGTCTTCGACCGCGAGGACGGCGACGACCTGCCCCCGGGTGTCAACCAGCTCGTCCGCGTCTACGTCGCCCAGAAGCGCAAGATCTCGGTCGGTGACAAGCTCGCCGGTCGTCACGGCAACAAGGGCGTCATCGCCAAGATCCTGCCGGTCGAGGACATGCCGTTCATGGAGGACGGCACCCCGGTCGACGTCGTGCTCAACCCGCTGGGTGTGCCGCGTCGTATGAACATCGGCCAGATCCTCGAGCTCCACCTCGGCTGGCTGGCCAAGCAGGGCTGGGACATCGACCTCCACGCCGACAAGGGTTCGTCGGAGTGGAAGGACCGCCTGATCGCAATCCACGCCGAGAAGAACGAGCCCGGCACCAAGGTCGCGACCCCGGTGTTCGACGGTGCGCGCGAGGACGAGATCACCGGCCTGCTCGGTGCGACGCTCCCCAACCGTGACGGCGAGCGGATGGTCAAGGAGGACGGCAAGGCCAGCCTCTTCGATGGTCGTTCGGGTGAGCCGTTCCCGGAGCCGGTGGCCGTGGGCTACATGTACATCCTCAAGCTCCACCACCTCGTCGACGACAAGATCCACGCGCGCTCGACGGGCCCCTACTCGATGATCACGCAGCAGCCCCTGGGCGGTAAGGCCCAGTTCGGCGGCCAGCGGTTCGGCGAGATGGAGGTCTGGGCGATGGAGGCGTACGGCGCGGCCTACGCCCTGCAGGAGCTGCTGACGATCAAGTCCGACGACGTCCCGGGCCGCGTGAAGGTCTACGAGGCGATCGTCAAGGGCGAGAACATCCCCGACTCGGGCATCCCCGAGTCGTTCAAGGTGCTCGTCAAGGAGATGCAGTCCCTCTGCCTCAACGTCGAGGTGCTCACCCACGACGGTTCGACCATCGAGCTCAAGGATGCCGAGGAAGACGTCTTCCGGGCCGCCGAGGAGCTCGGGATCGACCTGTCGCGTCGCGAGCCCAGCTCGGTCGAAGAAGTCTGAGTGCGACGGTACGCCGGCTCCGGCCGGCGTACCGCCCCTCAGTCCACAGCTCAGCTTTCCCACGTACTAACGAAGGACTCACAGCCAAGTGCTTGACGTTAACTTCTTCGACCAGCTTCAGATCGGCCTGGCCACCGCGGACGAGATCCGCACGTGGAGCCACGGCGAGGTCAAGAAGCCCGAGACCATCAACTACCGCACGCTCAAGCCCGAGCGTGACGGCCTCTTCTGCGAGAAGATCTTCGGTCCCACCCGGGACTGGGAGTGCTACTGCGGCAAGTACAAGCGCGTGCGCTTCAAGGGCATCATCTGCGAGCGCTGTGGCGTCGAGGTCACCCGCTCGAAGGTCCGCCGCGAGCGCATGGGCCACATCGAGCTCGCCGCGCCCGTGACCCACATCTGGTACTTCAAGGGCGTCCCGTCGCGCCTGGGATACCTGCTCGACCTGGCGCCGAAGGACCTCGAGAAGGTCATCTACTTCGCCGCCTACATGATCACCTCGGTCGACGAGGAGGCGCGTCACCGCGACTCGGAGTCCCTCGAGAACAAGGTCGGGCTCGAGCGCGAGCGCCTCGAGAAGCGTCGCGACACGTCCGTGGACGACCGCGCCAAGAAGCTCGAGGAGGACCTCGCCACCCTCGAGGCCGAGGGTGCCAAGGCCGACGCCAAGCGCAAGGTGCGCGACGGTGCCGACCGCGAGATGAACCAGCTCCGTGACCGCGCCAACCGTGAGATCGCGCGCCTCGAGGAGGTCTGGGACACGTTCAAGAACCTCAAGGTCCAGGACCTGCTCGGCGACGAGCTGCTCTACCGCGAGATGAAGAACTGGTTCGGCAAGTACTTCGAGGGCCACATGGGCGCCACGGCGATCCAGAAGCGCCTCCAGGACTTCGACATCGAGGCCGAGGTCGAGTCGCTGCGCGACACGATCGCCAACGGCAAGGGCCAGCGCAAGGTCCGCGCCCTCAAGCGCCTCAAGGTCGTCGACGCCTTCCGCAAGACCGGCAACCAGCCCATCGGCATGGTGCTCGACGCCGTCCCGGTGATCCCGCCGGACCTGCGTCCGATGGTCCAGCTCGACGGTGGCCGCTTCGCCACCTCCGACCTGAACGACCTCTACCGCCGCGTCATCAACCGCAACAACCGCCTCAAGCGTCTCCTCGACCTCGGTGCCCCCGAGATCATCGTGAACAACGAGAAGCGAATGCTGCAGGAGGCCGTCGACAGCCTCTTCGACAACGGCCGTCGCGGTCGTCCCGTCACCGGGCCGGGCAACCGGCCGCTGAAGTCGCTGTCCGACATGCTCAAGGGCAAGCAGGGTCGCTTCCGCCAGAACCTGCTCGGCAAGCGCGTCGACTACTCGGGTCGTTCGGTCATCGTCTCGGGCCCGCAGCTCAAGCTCCACCAGTGCGGCCTGCCCAAGCAGATGGCGCTCGAGCTGTTCAAGCCGTTCGTGATGAAGCGCCTCGTCGACCTGTCGCACGCGCAGAACATCAAGTCCGCCAAGCGGATGGTCGAGCGTGCGCGCCCGGTCGTGTGGGACGTCCTCGAAGAGGTCATCACCGAGCACCCCGTGCTGCTCAACCGTGCGCCCACCCTGCACCGCCTCGGCATCCAGGCCTTCGAGCCGCAGCTGATCGAGGGCAAGGCCATCCAGATCCACCCGCTCGTGTGCGGCGCGTTCAACGCCGACTTCGACGGTGACCAGATGGCCGTGCACCTCCCGCTGTCCGCGGAGGCGCAGGCCGAGGCCCGCATCCTGATGCTGTCGACCAACAACATCCTGAAGCCCTCGGACGGCCGCCCGGTGACCATGCCCTCGCAGGACATGATCATCGGCCTGTTCTGGCTCACCGCGGACCGTGACGGGGAGGTCGGCGAGGGCCGCATCTTCTCCACGCCGTCCGAGGCGATCATGGCCTACGACCGTGGCGAGATCGGCCTGCAGAGCAAGATCAAGATCCGCCTCTCCGACATCGTCCCCCCGCTCGACCTCGAGATGGGTGCCGACTGGGAGGAGCGGACCGCGGTCCTGCTCGACACGACGCTGGGCCGCGTGCACTTCAACGACACGCTGCCGGCCGACTACCCCTTCGTCAACGAGGAGGTCGGCAAGAAGCGCCTCGGCGCGATCGTCAACGACCTGGCCGAGCGCTACACCAAGGTCCAGGTCGCTGCCTCGCTCGACGCCCTCAAGGACGCCGGCTTCCACTGGGCCACGCGCTCGGGTGTGACCGTCTCGATCGACGACGTCACCACGCCCGACAGCAAGGTCGAGATCCTCGGCCGCTACGAGGCCCAGGCCGAGAAGGTCCAGAAGAACTACGAGCGCGGTGTGATGACCGACGACGAGCGTCGTCAGGAGCTCATCGAGCTGTGGACCCAGGCTGCTGCCGAGGTCGGTCGTGCGATGGAGTCCAACTTCGACCGCAAGAACCCGATCTACATGATGGTCGACTCGGGTGCCTCCGGAAACATGAACCAGATCCGGCAGGTCGCGGCCATGCGTGGTCTGGTGGCCAACCCGAAGGGCGAGATCATCCCGCGCCCGATCAAGGCCAACTTCCGCGAGGGCCTCTCGGTGCTCGAGTACTTCATCTCGACCCACGGTGCCCGCAAGGGCCTGGCCGACACCGCGCTCCGCACCGCCGACTCGGGTTACCTGACCCGTCGTCTGGTGGACGTGTCGCAGGACGTCATCATCCGCGAGGACGACTGCGGCACCGAGCGTGGCCTGCCCAAGCGCATCGACGACGAGCACGTGGAGACCTCGGCCTACGCCCGGGCCTCTGCCGTCGAGATCACCCACCCGGAGACCGGCGAGGTCCTCGCCGCCGCCGGTGAGGACCTGGGCGACGTCAAGATCGGCGAGCTCGTGTCCGCCGGCGTCACCGAGGTCAAGGTCCGCTCGGTCCTGACCTGCGACGCCCGCACCGGCACCTGCGCCAAGTGCTACGGCCGCTCGCTGGCCACCGGCCAGCTGGTCGACATCGGTGAGGCGGTCGGCATCATCGCCGCCCAGTCCATCGGTGAGCCCGGCACGCAGCTGACGATGCGTACGTTCCACACCGGTGGTGTGGCCTCCGCGGACGACATCACGCAGGGTCTGCCCCGTGTGGTCGAGCTCTTCGAGGCCCGCTCGCCCAAGGGTCGTACGCCGATCTCGGAGTCCGCTGGTCGCGTGAAGATCGAGGAGAGCGACAAGGCTCGCGTCGTCGTGGTCACCCCTGACGACGGCACCGAGCCCCAGGAGATCCCGGTCTCCAAGCGCTCGCGCCTCAACGTGGAGGACGGTGACCACATCGAGGTGGGTCACCACATCACGTCCGGTACGCCCGACCCGCAGGACGTCCTGCGCATCCTGGGTGTCCGCAAGGCGCAGGAGCACCTCGTGGACGAGGTCCAGGAGGTCTACCGGTCCCAGGGCGTGTCGATCCACGACAAGCACATCGAGATCATCATCCGGCAGATGCTGCGCCGCGTGACGGTCATCGAGTCCGGTGACACCAACCTGCTCCCGTCCGACCTGGTCGACCGGGTGCGGTTCGAGGAGGAGAACCGTCGCGTGGTCTCCGAGGGCGGCAAGCCGGCCTCGGGTCGCCCGGTGCTCATGGGCATCACCAAGGCCTCGCTCGCGACGGAGTCGTGGCTCTCGGCGGCCTCCTTCCAGGAGACCACCCGGGTCCTCACCGACGCCGCGATCAACGGTCGCTCCGACAGCCTGCGTGGGCTGAAGGAGAACGTGATCATCGGAAAGCTCATCCCGGCCGGAACCGGCCTCGAGCGCTACCGCAACATCCGGGTGGAGCCCACCGAGGAGGCGCGTGCAGCGGCCTACTCGGTGACCGGCTACGACTCCTACGACTACGACTTCGGTCCGTCGTCGCAGGCCGTCGCACTCGACGACTTCGACTTTGGTTCGTACCAGAACTGATCGCGCAGCGATCAGCTCTGGTGTGACGAACCAGATCGAGTAGCAGCAACGCCCGCCCTCGCTTGCGAGGGCGGGCGTTGTGCGTTCCTCAGGGCGTGATGGCTCGGACCCACTCCGCGAGCGTGGCCTGCACGCGCGCGGCGAGCTCGATGACCGGGTCCGAGGGGTCGCCGCCGTCGAGGACCCGCAGCTCCCACGCGCCGTACCAGGAGACGTAGGCGCCCACCACGAGCAGCAGCAGGCCCGAGACCCGGGGCACCCACTGCCCGCCGCGGCGGATGCCCGAGATGAGCCCGCGTCGCGCGAGCGCCACGGCCACGGCCGCCGCCCCGACGAGCAGCCCCATGCCGGCGCTGTAGGCGAGGAAGAGCGAGGCTCCCTCCGCGGTCGAGCCGCTGCGGAAGCTGGCCACGACGAGCGCCAGGAACGGCGCGATCGAGCAGGTGAGGCTCGCGGCGGCGTACGACATGCCGAAGCCCACCATGGTCGGCACGCTCCGGGTCAGGGGCTTTCCGCCCGAGCCCCCACGGGTCAGCTGCAGGCGCGGCAGCTCGCGCCCGAGCAGCAGCCAGACGCCCGCGAGCGCGACCAGCGCGCCGAAGACCGTGGTGAACCACGGGAGGTATTGCTGGGCCTGGGAGGCCACCGGTGAGATGACGAGGCCGAAGACACCGAAGACCGCCACGAACCCGATCGTCATGCAGGCGGTCAGCCAGAGCGCACGTGCGACGGCACGGCCCGGGCCGGGGCTGTCGTCGCCGAGCACCAGGACGGACAGGTAGGCCGGGAGCAGGGCGAAGCCGCACGGGTTGACCGCTGCGAGCATCCCCGCCGCGACGGCGAGGGCCAGGGTGTCGCCCACGGGTCGGCCTGCCGCTCAGCCCAGCAGGGCGTCGACCTCGGCGCCGAGGTCGTCCGAGCCGCCGTATCCGGCCTCGAAGACGACCTCGCCGTCGGCGTCGAGCACGACGAAGGAGGACTGCTCGGCGACCCCGAAGCGCGTCCACAGCTCCCCGTCGACGTCCTCGAGGTGGGTCACGCCCTCCGCGTCACCGGCGAAGTCCGCGATCGCCTCCGCGCTGTCGAGCGAGCCGATCCCGACCACGCCGACCCGGTCGCCGTAGGTCTGGGCGAGGTCCTGCACCTGCGGGATCTGGCTGCGGCACGTCGGGCACCACGGCGCCCAGAACCACAGGACCGTCGGCGACCCGGCCAGGCTCGCGCCGTCGAAGGGGTAGCCCCCCACGGTGGTGGCGGTGAAGTCGAGCAGCTCCGGGGTGCCGGCCGCACCCTCGCCGGCGTCCGCGGGCTCGTCGGACGGCTCCGCGGAGGCGTCGTCGGAGGGGGCCGCAGAGGGCTCGTCGGAGGCGGAGGACGTCGTCGACGAGGTGGCCGTCGTGGCCGGGTCGTCGCCGCACGCCCCGAGCAGCAGGAGGAGGGGGACGGCGGTCGCGACCACGAGGCGTCTCATGCGTTCCAGCATGACAGCGGCGGCCCAGCCACGGACGCCCGCGATGCTTACGAGAGCCTTACGCCGGGCTCTGCCGCGAGGTTGTGACCCGCCTGCGAGAATTCCGGTGTGACCATCCCCTCCTCGCGTCCCACCTCCGCCGACGTCCTCGTCGTCGGTGCCGGGCCCTCCGGCTCTGCCGCGGCGGCGTGGGCCGCACGTGCCGGGCTCGACGTCGTGCTGGTGGACGCCGCCACCTTCCCGCGTGACAAGACCTGCGGCGACGGGCTCACCCCCCGCGCGATCGGCGAGATGCAGAAGCTCGGCCTCGAGGACTGGCTGCGCTCCCACACGGTCAACCACGGCCTGCGCGCGCACGGCTTCGGCCAGACGCTGCTGCTGCCCTGGCCGGGCGGCTCGCTGCCGGACTGGGGCTCGGCCGTCGCGCGCACCGAGCTCGACGACCACCTCCGCACGGTGGCCATCAAGAGCGGCGCCTTCGCCGTCGACGGCGCCCGCGCGGTCGGCGTACGCCGTGACGGCGAGCGCGTCGCGGCCATCGAGCTCCGCGACGCCGAGGGCACCTTCGAGATCGCCTGCGAGTGGCTGGTGGTCGCCGACGGCGTGCGCTCGCCGCTCGGCAAGATGCTGGGGCGCGAGTGGCACCGCGACACCGTCTACGCCGTGGCCGGGCGCTCCTACGTCGACTCCGCGATGTCCGACGACCCGTGGATCAGCTCCCACCTCGAGCTGCGCGACGAGCAGGGCGAGCTGGTCTCGGGCTACGGCTGGATCTTCCCCCTCGGCGACGGCACGGTGAACCTCGGCGCCGGCACCCTCGCCACGAGCCGCCGACCGGCCGAGGTGGCGATCAAGCCCCTGATGCAGACCTACGCCGACACCATCGGAGCGGACTTCGGGCTGTCCGGTGAGCTGCGGGCGCCGACCTCGGCGCTGCTGCCGATGGGTGGTGCGGTGAGCAACGTCGCGGGACCCAACTGGGCACTGATCGGCGACGCCGCAGCCTGCGTCAACCCGCTCAACGGCGAGGGCATCGACTACGGCCTCGAGACCGGCCGGTTCGTCGCCGAGCACATCGCCGGCGGTGTCGGGCTGGGGGAGGCGTGGCGCGCGACGCTCGTGGAGCACTACGGCGAGGCCTTCTCGATCGCGCGTCGGCTGGCCGGGGTCGCCACGCAGCCCAAGGTGGTGGCCGCGCTCGGTCCCGCCGGGATGCGCTCGGACTGGCTGATGACCCTGGCGTTGCGCTGGATGGGCAACCTGGTCGACGACGCCGACCGCGACCGGGCCGCGCGCGTGTGGCGCTGGGCCGGCAAGCGGTCGTTCGCCCGCGACGCGCGTCCGCCGTTCTCGTGAGCGAGCGCGTCCCGGTCGGCTCGCGCCGGCCGATCCGCGCGGCGTGCCGCGACGAACGACGGGCATGAGCGAGCACGTCTACCGCGCCACCAACCTCCTCGGTGGTGCTGCGCTGCGCGCGTTCGGCATCCGCACCGTGGCGACCGGTGTCGAGCACCTGCCGACGAGCGGGCCGGTGCTGCTCGCCGCCACCCACGTCAGCTACCCCGACTTCCTGATGATCGGCCAGGCGGTGCGCGAGCGGCAGCGCTTCGTCCGCTTCATGTGCCGCCACGACGTGTGGCACCTGCCGGTGGTGCGCGCCGCGATGGACCGGATGCGCCACGTCCCGGTCGACCGACAGGCACCGGCGGGGGCGTACGTCACCGCGCGCCGGCTGCTGCGCGAGGGCGAGGCGGTCTGCGCCTTCCCGGAGGCGGGGATCTCCTACTCCTACACCGTCCGCTCCCTCATGCGCGGCGTCGCCAGCCTGGCGCGCGAGACCGGCGTCCCGGTCGTCCCGGTCGCGCTGTGGGGATCGCAGCGAGTGTGGTCCGTCGGCGTGCCCGACGAGCGGGGCAAGGAGCCGCGACCGTGCCTGGCGCGCGGACGCCGCGTCGACGTCGACTTCGGTGTGCCCCTGACGATCGGCGCGCGCGACGACCTCACCGACTGGACCCGTCACCTCGGCGCGGTGCTCACCGACCAGCTCGAGGCGCTCCAGCGCCGGCCCCACCACCTGCCGCGCCCGGGTGAGCACGCTCCGTGGCACCCGGAGCACCTCGGCGGGCACGCTCCGACGCGCGCGCAGGCCGCCCACCTCGACGTGGTGCCCCGCTCGGCGATCAGCCCGACCTGGGGCCCGACCTCATCCTGAGGGTGTCGGCTTGGAGTCCTGGCGGGTTGTCGGCTCGTCGCGGCGGCGGGAGAGGCGCTTCTCCAGGGTCCCGGCCGGGTTGGTGAGCGGCTCCAGCACCCGGCGCACGGGCGGGCTGGCCAGCAGGAGTGAGAGGCCGACCGCGCCGACCATCGTCACAACGAGTCCCAGGACGGGGTTGGCGGCGGTGAAGTCGGGCCACCCGAGGGCAAGGAACGTCTTGATCACGAAGCCGTGGAAGAGGTAGATCACCAACGACGCGGTGCCCATCGTGGTGAACCACCCGAGCGAGCGACGGGGTATGAGTGATATCGCAGCGAACGTGCCGAGCAGCCCCACCATCATCACCGTCAGCCGGGTCTGGAAGACGATCTCGTTGTCGATCGGGATCTCGGCGTATCCGGTGTCGTACCAGAGCAGCGCGGTCTCGGCCCAGGTGTCGGTGTAGACGGCCATGACGCCGATGCCGATCAGGGTCGGCACCGCCGCGACCCGCACCCACACGTCGTCGAGGCGGTGCAGGTGGCGCGGCTTGAGGTGGAGGCCGAGCACGAAGAACGGCAGCAGGCCCAGGAAGCGCGGGATCATCAGGGTGTCGTCGTTCCACAGCCCGCCGAGCAGGCTGACGACCACCGACAGCGGCAGGAAGAGCCAGTGGCGCTTGAGGATCGGGGTGACCAGCCGCCACATGAGCAGGACGATGAGGTACCACATCGTCCAGTGCGGGATCAGCCACAGCGGGTACTCGACGCCCTCGCCGGCCACCTCGCGGCGGTAGTAGAACAGCGCCGGCTCGAAGAGCAGGTAGGGGATCGCGAGGGTGTAGACGAGGCTCTTGAGCCGGCGGCGGTCCCACTCGAAGGACTTGGAGAGGTAGCCGCTGACGAAGACGAAGGCCGGGATGTGCCAGAGGTAGATGAAGTCATAGGCCCAGTGGCTGCCCGCGCTCTCCTCCACGAGTCCGATGGCGTGGCCCACGACCACGAGGGTGACGAGGACCATCTTGATGTTGTCGAGCCAAGGATCGCGGGACGGGGGAGCCACCCGCACACGCTACTTCACTAGGTTGGACCCATGGCATCCCTGCCGAGGCGACAGCGGGTGGCGGCGTACGCCGTCATCCTCCGCGAGCGCGCCGGTGCGGTCGAGATCCTGCTCAGCCGGCTCGCGCCCAAGGTGTCGCGCACCGAGATGTGGACCCTGCCCGGGGGCGGCGTCGACCACGGCGAGGATCCCCGCGCGGCCCTGCTGCGCGAGATCCAGGAGGAGACCGGGCTCGACGCCACCGTCGGCGAGACCGCCCGCGTCTACAGCGCCCACATGCCCCGCTCGGCCCGGGACGGCCTGCTCGTCGACGCCCACGCGATCCGCATCGTCTACGACGCCTGGGTGCGCACGGACGCCCCCGCCCCGCGCGTGGTGGAGGTGGACGGCTCCACCGTCGAGGCCGCCTGGCACCGGGTCGAGGACGTCGCGTCGGGTGCGGTGCCGGTGGCCGCGCAGGTGACCGACGCCCTCGTCGACCACCAGCCGCACCGGCTGCAGCGGGTCGCGGCGTACGCCGTGGTGCTGCGCGGTCGCGACGTGCTGCTGACCCGGCTGTCGGGGCGGGCCGCGCACCCCGGGATGTGGACCCTCCCGGGCGGCGGCGTCGACCACGGCGAGCGACCGGCGGCGGCGCTGGCGCGCGAGGTCGAGGAGGAGTGCGGCCTGGCCTGCGAGGTCGGTGACCTGCTCGGCGTGCACGACACGCACTTCTCCGGACACGCCCCGTCCGGGCGGATCGAGGACTACCACGGCATCCACCTGCTCTTCGCCGCCACGGTCGGGGACGGCGAGCCGCGCGTGGTGGAGGTCGACGGCACGACCGACGAGGTCGCCTGGGTCGACCGCGCGGACGTCGAGTCCGGCCGGGTGCCGGTGCTCGACGTGGTGACGCACGCGCTGCGCCTGGCCTGACACCGCGGACCTAGGATGGGTCCATGAACCCACGCCACCGCCGACTCGTCATCCCGGTGGCGCTGGGGGCCCTCATCCTCATCGTCGTCCTTGCCGCGGTCCTGTGAGCGACCGGCAGGCCGCGGCACCCGAGTGGGACCGCCTGCGGGCGGCCGTGCTCGACGCCGACTCGCTGGTGCGCGCCCTGGCCAGCGGGCGCCGCAAGGGCGGACCCGCACCCGTGGTGCAGGGGCGCGAGGTGCGCCGCGTGGAGGTCCGCGTGGTCGACCTCAGGGCGGGGCGCCACCTGCAGGTGACGGCGTACGACGCGACCCAGGCGCACACCACCAACCACGCGCTCGGTGAGGACGCCCGGGCCGTCGTCGACGCGCTGCTGGGCGAGCCCTTCGCCAACTGGCACGTCGACACCACCGACGCCACCCACCAGCTCCGCGTGACGAAGAAGGGCGCGCCGCTGCTCCACACGTCGGCGCGCCGCGAGGCGGTCGAGGTCTCGCGCGACCACGACCGGGTCAAGGACCGGCTGCTCGCGGAGGACGACCCCGTCCTCGTGGCCCTCGGGATCAGCGACGCACAGGGCCGGGTGAAGCCGACCCGGCAGGCGAAGTACCGCCAGGTCGAGGAGTTCGTGCGCCTGCTCGACGCCAGCCTCGGCGAGGCGCTGGAGCAGGGGCACGTGCGCACGCCGACGCCGGACGACCCGCTGCGCATCGTCGACCTCGGCTGCGGCAACGCCTACCTCACCTTCGCCGCCCACCGCTTCCTCACCGCTCCGGTCGCCGAGGGCGGCCGCGGCCTGCCGGTGCGGATGACCGGCGTCGACGTGAAGCAGCAGTCGGCCGACCACAACACCCAGGTGGCCGCCGGGCTCGGGATCGAGGCCGACTTCGTCGTGGGCTCGATCGGCGAGGCGCGACTGGAGCAGGCGCCCGACGTCGTGCTGGCGCTCCACGCCTGCGACACCGCCACCGACGACGCGCTGGCCCGCGCCGTGGAGTGGCAGGCCTCGCTGGTGCTCGCGGCCCCGTGCTGCCACCACGACATCGCCAGCCAGCTGCGGACCGCGGAGGCGCCCGCGCCCTACGCGATGCTCACCCGCCACGGCATCCTCCGCGAGCGCTTCGCCGACACCCTCACCGACGCCCTGCGGGCCTCGCTGCTGCGCCGCGAGGGCTACCGCGTCGACGTGGTGGAGTTCGTCGAGAGCGCCCACACCCCGCGCAACACCCTGCTCCGCGCGGTGCGCACCGGCGCCCGCGGCGCAGGCGCGGTCGAGGAGTACGACGAGCTGCTCGCCGCGTGGGGCGTACGTCCCCGGCTCGGCGAGCTGCTCGGCGGTGGCCTCAGCCGGTGAAGAGCGCCGAGGCGCGCACCAGCGTCTGCCACAGCCCGTAGGCCAGCGGGACGCCGACCAGGAGCCACGCCAGCGCGACGAGGACGGGGCTGGTGGGGGAGCTCTGCGAGGTGCTCATCGGTTGGCCTCCTGGCGGTCGGCGACGCGCTCGTCGTGCGCGGCGTGGGCGTCGGTGTCGAAGTGGGACTCAGCGACCGGGCGGATCATCAGGTTGGCGATGAAGCCGACCGCCAGCACGCCCACCATGGTCAGCAGCGCCGGGCGGTAGTCCGAGGCGACCAGGTTGCCGGGCTCGCCGATCCGGTCGAGGATGCCGTTCACGATGAGCGGGCCGGCGACGCCGGCCGCGGCCCACGCCGTCAGCAGGCGGCCGTGGATGGCGCCCACCTCGAGGGTGCCGAAGAGGTCCTTGAGGTAGGCCGGCACCGTCGCGAACCCGCCGCCGTAGTAGGAGATGATCACGGCCGCGAGGGCGACGAAGACCAGCGGCGAGACGCTGCCGAACAGCGCGAGCAGCAGGTAGAGGACGAGGCCGACGCCGAGGTACATGACGTACGTCGGCTTGCGACCGATGCGGTCCGACAGGCTCGACCAGACGAAGCGCCCCAGCATGTTGGCCAGCGACAGCACGCCGACGAAGCCGCCGGCCGCGGCCGCGGTGACGGTGCTGCCCTCGGCGTCGCGGAAGAAGTCCTGGATCATCGGGGCGGCCTGCTCGAGGATGCCGATGCCGGCGGTGACGTTGCAGAAGAGCACGACCCACAGGAACCAGAACTGGGGGGTGCGGATCGCCGACGAGGCGCGCACCAGGGCGCCGTTGGTGCCGGGCGAGTGCTCGGCGGTGCTGTCGTCGCCGTGGCCCGGGGGGACGCGGACGAGCGCGGCGCCGACGAGCATGAACGCGGTCTAGACGATGCCGAGGGTCAGGAAGGTCTGCGCGAGCGCCGACCCGGAGGCGACCGCACCCGGCTCGGTGGCCACGAAGCCGGGGTCGTAGAGGCTCATCAGGCGGTTGGACAGCGGGGAGGCGATCAGCGCGCCGCCGCCGAAGCCCTGATCGCCATGCCGGTCGCGAGGCCGGGACGGTCGGGGAACCACTTGATCAGCGTGGACACCGGCGAGATGTAGCCGATGCCCAGGCCGATGCCGCCGATCACGCCGTAGCCGAGGTAGAGCAGCCAGAGCTGTCCGCTCGCGATGCCGGCCGAGCCGACGACGAAGCCGGTGCCCCAGCACAGGGCGGCGACGAGCATCGCCTTGCGCGGGCCGGAGCGCTCCACCCAGGTGCCGAGCAGCGCGGCCGACAGCCCGAGCATCACGATCGAGATCGAGAACACCCAGCCGATCGCGGTGAGGCTGGTGTCGAACGAGGCGACCAGCGAGTTCTTGAAGACCGAGAACGCGTAGACCTGCCCGATGGAGAGGTGGACCGCGAGCGCGGCCGGCGGGATCAGCCAGCGGCTGTAGCCCGGGTGCGCGACGATCGCCTTCTTGTCGAGGACCGACATGGAACTCCCCTTCCCGAGAGTGACCAGCCACGGTACGGAGAGGTGGTTGAGATGCACCTACCCGTAGGGGCGTGACGACGAGCGGTCGTCCGGGCACGACGAGCGGTCGCGGCGAGGGGTCCCGGCTACGGTGGGGGTGTGGTGGAGGCGCGTCGACTGGGGCTGGCGTGCCTCGTGGCACTCCCGTTCCTGGTGGGTGCCGCCAGCGGCAGCGCTGCCGAACGGGACGAGGCCTTCGTCCTCCGCGATCCCGACATCGTCGAGTCGAGCGGCCTCATGGTGGCGGACGGGCTCGTCGTCACCACCAACGACTCCGGCGACAGCGGGCGGGTCTTCGCCGTCGATCCCGCGACCGGCGACACGGTGGGCACCACGTCCTGGTCCCCGGCGCCCGAGGACGTCGAGGCGCTGGCGCCGGCCGGTGCCGGCCACGTCTGGGTGGGCGACATCGGCGACAACCGCCGCGCCCGCGACTCGGTGCAGGTGCTGCGTGTGCCGGTCGGTCGCGAGGACGCGACCGTGGTCCCGGAGGCCTACGAGCTGGTCTACCCCAACGGCGCGCAGGACGCCGAGGCGCTCCTGGCCCACCCGCTGACCGGCCGGCTCCTCGTGGTCACCAAGGGCGTCTTCTCCGGCACGGCGTACGCCGCTCCGCTGCGGCTGCGGTCCGACCGGCCCAACCGCCTCGTCGAGGTCGGCCGGGCGCCGGGCATCGTCACCGACGCGACGTTCCTCCCCGGCGGTGGCGGCGTGGTCATGCGGACCTACGGCAGTGCCCACCTCGCGGCGTACCCGTCGTGGCAGCCCGTCGCGTCGTGGGACCTGCCGCCCCAGGACCAGGGCGAGGGCGTCGCGCTCGCAGGACGCGAGCTGCTGCTGAGCACCGAGGGTGCGGCCTCGCAGGTGCTGCGGGTCCCGCTCCCAGTCGCGGCCGGCGTCACCGACCTGCGCTCACCGGCGTGGACGGCCTTGCGCTGGCTCGCGACCGCCCGCGGGCTGCCCGTCACCGCTGGTTGAGGGACCTCAGGCCAGCGCGGCGTCCAGCGCGGCCTGCACGTGCAGGGTCGTGCAGGGGAAGACCGGGAGCTCGACGTCCGCCTGCTTGACCAGGAGCTCGAGCTCGGTGCAGCCGAGCAGCACGCCACCGGCGCCGGCGTCCCACAGCTCCTCGATGATCGACACGACGCGGGCCCGGGTGCGGGGCAGGACGACACCGTGCACGAGCTCCTCGTAGATGGCGTCGTTGAGGAAGTCGTGGTGGGCGGCGTCGGGCACGACCACGGACAGGCCGTGACCGGCGAGCCGGTCGACGAAGAAGGACTCCTGCATCGCGACCTTCGTGCCGATGAGCCCGACGGTCTCGATGCCGGCGGCGCGGACCGCGGCCGCGACCACGTCGGCGAGGTGCAGCACGGGGATGTCGACGGCCTCCTCGACCTGCTCGGCGACCTTGTGGAAGGTCGTGGTGCACAGGAGGAGGAAGTCGGCGCCACCGCGCTCGACCGCGCGCGCGGCGTCGGCCAGCAGCGTGCCGACCTGGTCCCAGCGTTCGTCGTCCTCGAGGTGGGTCACCTCGGCGAAGTCGACGGTGGTGAGCACGAGCTTCGGCGAGGAGAGCCCGCCCAGTCGGTCCCGCATCCCGAGGTTGAGGTCGCGGTAGTAGACCGCGCTGCTCTCCCAGCTCATGCCGCCGACGAGTCCGATGGTCTTCACGCGCGGAAGTCTGCCATCTACTCGGACCGGTGCACCTTGTGTGCCGCTGCTTGGGCGCGCGGCTTGATCACCAGCTCGTCGATGTCGACGTGGGACGGACGGGTGGCGACCCAGGCGATGGCGTCGGCGACGTCCTCGGCGAGCAGCGGCTGGTCGACCCCGGCGTAGACCGCGTCCGCCCTGGCCTGGTCGCCGCCGAAGCGCTTGAGCGAGAACTCGTCGGTCTGCACCATCCCGGGCGCGACCTCGCACACCCGGATCGGCTCGCCGTTGAGCTCGAGGCGCAGCGTCTCGGTCACGACCTTCACGCCGTGCTTCGCAGCGGTGTAGCCACCACCGCCCTCGTACGCCCAGCGCCCGGCGGTGGAGCCGACGTTGACGACGACCGCGTCCCCGCTCGCACGCAGGGCGGGCAGCAGCGCCTGCGTGACGCGCACCAGGCCGAGGACGTTGACGTCGTACATCCAGCGCCAGGCGTCGAGGTCGGCCTCGTCCACCCGGTCGACACCCACGGCCCCGCCGGCGTTGTTGACCAGCACGTGGCACACCGGCACGGCAGCGGCCAGCGCCTCGACGGAGGCGGCGTCGGTGATGTCGCAGGTGATCGCCTCGCCTCCGATCTCCGCGGCCAGCGCCTCGATCCGATCGGTGCGTCGCGCCGCGCAGACGACCCGGAAGCCCTGCGCGGCGAGGGCGCGGGCGGTGGCTGCGCCGATGCCGCTCGAGGCGCCGGTGACGACGGCGGTGCGGGGCTGAGGGGTGCTGTCATCGCTCATGCCGCCCATCCTGCCAAGATCCTGTGCTGCCAAGATATCGGCGTGATCATCGCGGCGGCAGACGGTTCGGCACTCGGCAACCCCGGCCCCGCCGGGTGGGCGTGGTACGTCGACGACGGCTGCTGGGCCTCCGGCGGCTGGCCCCACGGCACCAACAACATGGGCGAGCTGATGGCGGTGCTCGACCTCCTCCAGCAGACCGCGCACCTCGACGAGCCGCTGCTCGTCTACTGCGACAGCAAGTACGTCATCGACTCGATCACCAAGTGGATGAAGAACTGGAAGCGCAAGGGCTGGAAGAAGAGCGACGGCAAGCCCGTGATGAACGTCGAGCTGATGAAGGCGCTCGACGAGGCGATGCAGGGCCGCCGGGTGCAGTTCGAGTGGGTCAAGGGCCATGCCGGCCACCCGCTCAACGAGGCCGCGGACAAGCGGGCCAACGCCGCCGCCACCGCCCACCAGCGCGGCGCCGAGCCCGACCCCGGCCCGGGCTTCGCCGGCAGCAGCACCTCGCACCCGGCCGCCGCGGTCGGCCAGGTCGAGGAGGAGCCCGACCTCTTCTCCGACCTCGAGGACGTGGCCCCCACCGAGGAGGAGCACGTCGTCGCCATGGAGCGCGACCTGCTCACCGACGACGTGCGCGCGGACCGCGCCGCGGTCGCTGCGCTGCTGCACCCCGAGTGGCGCGAGGTCGGTCGCTCGGGCCGGCTGTGGACCCGCGAGGACGTCCTCGACGAGATCGGCCCGATCGCCCCGGTCGCGCTCGAGGTGGTCTCCGTCGACCGCATCGGCCCGGACGCGATCCTGTTGCTGTGGCGGGCCGTCGCGGACGGTCGCTCGACCCTGCGCAGCTCGCTGTGGGTGCGCGACGGAGGCACCTGGCGGCAGCGCTTCCACCAGGGGACCGACGAGCCGTGAGCGGCGATCGGCCACCCGCGTTCTGGCACACTCCCCGGATGGCCCCAGCGAAGCTCGCCGCACCCCTCGCGCTGGCCGGGGGACTCCTCTGGATCCTCCACGCGCTGATCGGCGGCGGCAGCGACCCGTTCGCTGCCGTCCTCCACTTCCTCGGCCTGGCGTGCGTGCTGGCCGCCGCCGGACTCTTCGGCTCCGGGCTCGTGAAGAGCGACGCGGTGGGGATGCGGGTCCTGGTGGGCCTGGCGAGCGCCCTGCTCGCGCTGTCGGTCGTCGAGGCGTTCCGACCACCGGACAGTGCGTGGTACGACGGCGGCTGGGGGATCGTGGCCGCGCTGCTCGGCGGCATCGGGCTGGTGCGGCGCCGCGGCAGCGGGCGTACGTCGGGTGGCGCCCACTCCCGCTGAGGCACCGATCACCCCGGGAATCCCCGGGGGCCCGACGTGGTTGTGCCGGAGGTGCCCTGAGTGGGCCCCCGAACCAGACCCCGACGAAGGAGACAGCGTGGGCGAGCGCGTGGCGATGATCAGCCTCCACACCTCACCGCTGGACCAGCCGGGCACCGGCGACGCGGGCGGGATGAACGTCTACGTCATCGAGCTGTCGCGGCGCCTGGCCGCCCAGGGCATCGACGTCGACGTCTTCACCCGCGCCACCTCCTCCTCCCTGCCGCAGGTCGTGGAGGCCGCCGACGGCGTCCTGGTGCGCCACGTCGCCGCCGGCCCCTTCGAGGGCCTCACCAAGGGCGAGCTGCCCGGCCAGCTGTGCACCTTCGCCCGCGAGGTGCTGCGCACCGAGGCGATGCAGCCGCTCGGCCACTACGACGCGGTGCACTCCCACTACTGGCTCTCCGGCCAGGTGGGCGCGCTCGCCCGCGACCGGTGGAACGTGCCGCTCGTGCACTCCATGCACACCATGGCCAAGGTGAAGAACACCGCGCTGGCCGCCGGCGACAGCCCCGAGCCGCTCTCGCGGGTCATCGGCGAGGAGCAGGTGGTCGAGGCCGCGGACCTCCTCGTGGCCAACACCGACACCGAGGCCCGGCAGCTGGTCGACCTGTACGACGCCAGCCCCGACGCCGTCGAGGTCATCCACCCCGGCGTGGACCTCTCCGTCTTCGTCCCGCGCGGCCGCGCCCGGGCGCGCCGCGAGCTCGGGCTCCCCGCCGACGCCGTCGTGCTGCTCTTCGCCGGGCGCATCCAGCCGCTGAAGGCACCCGACGTGCTGCTGCGCGCCGTCGGGGTGCTGCTCGAGCAGGACCCGTCGCTGCGGCACCGGCTCGTCGTGCCCGTCGTGGGCGGACCGTCGGGATCCGGCCTCGAGCACCCGACGGCGCTGGCCGACCTGGCCGCCGATCTCGGCATCGCTGACGTGGTCCGCTTCGTCCCGCCGGTCACCCAGCGCGAGCTGGCGGTGTGGTCCTCGGCCGCCACGGCCGTCGCCGTGCCGTCGTACAACGAGTCGTTCGGCCTCGTGGCCGTCGAGGCGCAGGCCACCGGGACGCCCGTGGTGGCGGCTGCGGTCGGCGGCCTCACCACCGTCGTGCGCGACGGCATCAGCGGCCTGCTGGTCGACACCCACGAGCCGCGCGACTGGGCGGCGAGCCTGCGACGGCTGATCGACGACCCGGACCTGGTCGAGCGCCTCGGTCGCGGGGCCGTCGCCCACGCCCAGGAGTTCTCCTGGGAGCACACCGCCGAGCGGACCCTGCTCGCCTACGAGCGGGCCGGCAGCCGCATGCGTGCTGAGATGGCGTCATGACCACTGCCGTCGACGTCGTCCGGGCCTACCTCGCCGACAACGAGATCGAGCACGAGGAGCGCACCCGCGAGGGCGTGGAGGGCGCGAGCTTCTCGCTCACGCTGCCGGGCGAGAAGAAGCTCCAGACGCCCGTCCGGCTCGACGTCGGTGCCCACGCGCTCGGCGTGCACGCCTTCGTGTGCCGCAACCCCGACGAGAACCACGCCCGCGTCTATCGCTGGCTGCTCGAGCGCAACCTGAGGATGTACGCCGTCTCGTTCGCCGTCGACCACGCCGGCGACATCTACCTCGAGGCGCGGCTCCCGCTGTCCGCGGTCGAGCCCGACGAGCTCGACCGGGTCCTCGGCTCGGTGCTGGCCAACGCCGACGAGTCGTTCAACGCCATCCTCGAGCTGGGCTTCGCCACCTCGATCCGCAAGGAGTGGGAGTGGCGCACCTCGCGGGGCGAGTCGACCCGCAACCTCGAGGCGTTCCGCGGCTGGCTCGAGGCCTGAGCCCTAGCCCTGCCTCGGCTTCCGCCGGGTCATCAGCACCCCGACGATCGCCAGTGCGCCACCGAGGAAGGTGAGCGAGGGCGGCACCTCGTCGATCGTGAGCCACGCGACGATGGTGGCGATCCCCGGGACGAGGAACGTCGTCAGCGACAGTGCGCCCGCGTCGGTGTGGGTGAGGGCGTAGGCCCACGTCGTGAAGGCCACCGCGGTCGGCAGGACCCCGAGGTAGACGATCCACCACAGCTCCGCGCCGCCGTCGGCGACGATGCCCGGCAGGTCGCCGGAGAACGGCAGGCAGATCAGCGCGCCGGTGAGGAACGAGACGAAGACGACCTGGACCGACGGGAGCCGCCGGAGCAGGACCTTCTGGGTCAGCACGCCGACGGCGTACATCGCGGCGGCCAGGACCACCAGCGCGACCCCCAGCAGGCTGGCGTCGGCGTCCGTGGAAGACCCCCGCGCGATGACGGCCACCCCGGCGAAGCCCACCACCATGCCGGCGAGCAACCAGGCGTGCAGCCGCTCCCCGAAGAGCGGCACCGCCAGCAGCGCGACGATCACCGGCCCGACCTGGATGATCATCGCCGCCGTGCCGGCGTCGACGTAGCGCTCGCCGGCGTTGAGGGCCAGGTTGTAGACGCCGAACCAGCCGACACCGCCCAGGGCGAGCAGCGACCACTCGCGGCGGTTCGGGCGCACCCAGCCACGACGCAGCACCAGCGGCGCGACGACCAGCGCGGCCACGAGCAGGCGGCCGGCGCCCAGGGCCCCGGGGCTCACGTCGTGCGCCACGTGGCGGATGACCACGAACGCCGAGGCCCACATCACCAGGGTGATCGCCCCCGCCGTGATCGGCAGCCAGGGCGCCGGGGCCGTGGTCACGGGGGCTGCGGGGGAGGTCGTCGTGGTCACGGGTCAAGGCTAGGTTCGGTCATGACGGACCGCCAGCGGATTACGGACGTCGTACGCCGACTTCCCGCCGGACCTCAGAGATCCAATTTGTAGCCCAGCCCGCGGACGGTCACGAGGTACTTCGGCTCGCCCGGGTCGGGCTCGAGCTTGGCGCGCAGCCGCTTGACGTGCACGTCGAGGGTCTTGGTGTCGCCGACGTAGTCGGAGCCCCAGACGCGGTCGATGAGCTGACCGCGGGTGAGCACCCGGCCGGGGTTGCGCAGGAACATCTCCAGCAGCTCGAACTCCTTGAGCGGCAGGCGCTGCTCGGTGCCGTCGACGGTGACGACGTGGCGCTCGACGTCCATGCGCACCGGCCCGGCCTCGAGGGTGTCGGGCATCAGCTCGGGCTCCTGGCCGCGTCGCAGCACCGCCCGGATCCGGGCGACGAGCTCGCGGGGGGAGTAGGGCTTGGTGACGTAGTCGTCCGCGCCGAGCTCGAGCCCGACGACCTTGTCGACCTCGTCGTCCTTGGCGCTGACCATGATCACCGGGACCGATGACGACTGCCGGATCTGGCGGCACACCTCGGTGCCCGGAACCCCGGGCAGCATCAGGTCGAGCAGCACGATGTCGGGCCCGAAGCGGTCGAACTCCGTCAGGGCGGTGTTGCCGTCGGCGGCGATGGCCACCTCGTAGCCCTCCTTGCGGAGCATGTAGGCGAGGGCGTCGCTGTAGCTCTCTTCGTCCTCGACGACGAGTACCCGGGTCATGCGGGGTGGTCCCTTCGGTGGGTGGTGCTGGTGGAGTGGTGGGCGTCAGGCGTGCTGACGAGCTCGGGTGCCGCGGTCTGCGCGGGTGCGACGACCTCGACCGGTGTGGTGCCGGAGCCGGTGCCGGGGGCCGGCTCGGCGTTGCGGGGCAGGGTGAGCGTGAAGGTCGAGCCCTGGCCCTGCACCGACCACACCGAGATGTCGCCGCCGTGGGTGGCAGCGACGTGCTTGACGATCGACAGGCCGAGCCCGGTGCCGCCGGTGGACCGGTGACGGGCGGGGTCGACGCGGTAGAACCGCTCGAAGATGCGGTCGATGTCCTCGGCCGGGATGCCGATGCCCTGGTCGACGACCGAGATGTGCACCTGCGCACCCTCGGAGCGGGTGGTGACGACGACGCGCGAGCCGGCGTTGGAGTAGGCGACCGCGTTGGCGACCAGGTTGCTGATGGCGGCGCCGATCTGCTCCTGCGAGCCGTAGACCTGCAGGCCGTGCTCGCCGCGCGACTCCACGACGATCTCCTTCGCCGCGGCCTCCATGGCGCTGGTGTCGACGGCGGTGGCCACGGCGGCGTCGAGGTCGACCATCACCGGGGTCTCGAGGGGGTCGTGCCCCTGGAGGCGGGAGAGCTCGATGATCTGCTGGACGAGCTTGGAGAGCCGGTCGCTCTCGGTCAGCATCCGGTTGGCGAAGCGCTGCACCGCCTCCGGGTCGTCGGAGGCGTCGGTGACGGCCTCGGCGAGCAGCCGGATCGCGCCCACGGGGGTCTTGAGCTCGTGGCTGACGTTGGCGACGAAGTCGCGCCGCACCGCCTCGACGCGCTTCTCACGGGTGCGGTCCTCGACGAGCGCCAGCACGAGCCGGGCGCCCAGGGGCGCGACGCGCGCCGTCAGGGTGCGGTTGAAGCCGCCGTCGGCCGCGGGCATGTCGATGTCGCTCTCGCGGATCTGCCCGTCGCGGCGCACCTGCGCGACGATGTCGAGCAGCTCGGGCACCACGACGCTGTTGCCGCGCACCAGCCCGAAGGCGTACGCCGGCGCGGAGGCCTTGAGGACGTGGTCGGACTCGTCCACGACGACCGCGCTGGAGCGCAGGATGCTGAGCACCGCGGCGACTCCCGCCTGCACGACGGGCTCCTCGACCTGCGGCAGCGTGTGGCGCTGCCGGTCGCTGATGTGCCAGGCGAGCATCGCGCCGCCCGCCACGATGGCCCCGATCAGCGCGGCCAGACCAGCCTGCATCGTCGGATCCACGCTCACATCGTACGCATCCGGCCGGGGTGCCCTGACCGGCTGGACGCCGGGCGCCGAGTGTTCACGCGCCGTTCATCGACCACGCACGGCTGTTCGCTTTGGCTGCCTAGGGTGGGGGGCATGCGTGAGGCTTTCCATGACCAGCTCGACGGCATCTTCGCCGACCTCTCCGACATCTGCGGGCAGGTGGAGATCGCGGTCCGCGAGGCCACCCGGGCCCTGATGACCGGTGACATCCACACCGCCGACCAGGTGATCAGCAACGACAAGGCGATCGACGACGCCCGCGAGCGGGTCGATGACACCGCCTTCGCGCTGCTGTCGCTGCAGCAGCCCGTCGCCGGCGACCTGCGGATGATCGTCTCCGCGCTGCGGATGGTCAGCGAGCTCGAGCGGATGGGCGACCTCTCGGTGCACGTCGCCAAGATCGCCCGGCTGCGCGTGCCGTCGGTGGCCGTGCCCGAGGAGCTGCGCCCGACGATGGAGCGCATGGCCGAGACCGCCGAGGACATGGTGCGCCGGGTCCGCGGGGTCATCGTCGACCGCGACGTCGACGCTGCGATCGAGCTCGGTCGCGACGACGAGGTGATGGACCAGCTGCGTCGCCGCAGCTTCACCGAGCTGCTCTCGACCGACTGGACGCACGGCGTCGAGGCCGCCGTCGACATCGCCCTGCTCGGGCGCTACTACGAGCGCATCGCCGACCACTCGGTGTCGGTGGCCAACCGCGTGGTCTTCGTCGTCACCGGCGAGCGGCCCGAGCGCGACTGACGTACGCCGTTCAGCGACCCTGGTTGGCGACGGCTGCGGCAGCGGCCGCGGCAGCCTCGGGGTCGAGGTACTCGCCGCCGGAGACGGTGGGACGCAGGTCCTCGTCGAGGCGGTAGACCAGCGGCATGCCGGTGGGGATGTTGAGCCCGGCGATGTCCTCGTCGGAGACGCCGTCGAGGTGCTTGACCAGGGCCCGCAGGCTGTTGCCGTGCGCGGCGACCAGGACGGTCTTGCCAGCCCGGAGGTCGGGCACGATCTCGCCGTCCCAGTAGGGGAGGAAGCGCGCGATGACGTCCTTGAGGCACTCGGTGCGCGGCATCTCGTCGCCGAGGTCGGCGTAGCGGGGGTCGCCCACCTGCGAGAACTCGTCGTCGTCGGCGATCGGCGGCGGCGGGGTGTCGAACGAGCGGCGCCAGAGCATGAACTGCTCCTCGCCATACTGCTCGAGCGTCTGCTTCTTGTCCTTGCCCTGCAGCGCGCCGTAGTGGCGCTCGTTGAGGCGCCACGACCGCTTGACCGGGATCCAGTGGCGGTCGGCGGCGTCGAGGGAGAGGCACGCGGTGGTGATCGCGCGGCGCTGCAGCGAGGTGTGCACGACGTCGGGGAGCAGCCCGGCGTCCTTCATCAGCACTCCGCCGCGGACCGCCTCGCCACGGCCCTTCTCGGTCAGGTCGACGTCGACCCAGCCGGTGAAGAGGTTCTTGGCGTTCCAGTCGCTCTCGCCGTGGCGGAGCAGGACCAGGGTGTACGTCATGAGGCGTCCATGCCTTCCCAGTAGCCGGAGTCGTCCGGGACGACGGGCACGTTGATCATCACGCGCTCGCCGTTGCCGAAGTCGACCGCCAGCGGGACGACGTCGCCGGCGGTGAACTCACCCGTCAGGACGATCTCGGCCGGCGGCTCGGCGAGGTTGACCAGGCCGCCCGCGACGATCTCGACGGGCTCGAACTCTGCGGCCTCGACCGTGGCGCCGTCACTGGCGGAGAGACCGGTGAAGGTCTGCTCCTCCTCGATGTCGTTGTTCGACAGCGACGCCACGAAGGTGCCGGAGCCCTCGGCTCCCGAGACCACGACGGCCGACAGGACGTCGACCACGCCCTCGCGGTTGTTGGCACCGCTGCCGGGCGTGTAGTCACGCTCGGTGGCGTAGTCGAAGCCGCAGGAGGACAGCGGAGCGGCGAGTGCGAGAACTGCCGCGGCGATCGCGAGGGGTCGGAGCTGCATGGCGCACAGCCTAGCGTCGGCTCAGGTCAGTCCGACGGTCCGCCCTGAGATCAGGATGCCGACCACGACCGCGGCCGTGAAGAGGCCTGCGAGCAGCAGCAGCCGGGGGGTGCCCAGACGCAGTGCGAGCACCATCGGGAGGGACCGTTCGCCCGCCTCGTGGTCGGCCACCAGGCCGGGCAGCGCGAGCAGCACGTGGACACCGAGCCCGAGGGCCGCGGCGAGCGCGACCATGGCCGGCGTGGGGGGCGTCGTGGCACCCACGCCGTTCCACCCGCCGTACGCCAGGAACGCGGGGTAGAGCGCGAAGCTGACGACCCACGGCACGAACGACAGCACCCGCCCGTGCAGGAGACGGTCACCGACGGCGGAGACAGCGAGCAGGGAGAGGTACGCCGCTGCGGCGCGGCGGCCGTGGGCCACCGCGAGGGGCACCACGAGGAGCACCGCACAGGTCAGGGCGAACCACACCGTGCCGGGGTCGAGCACGCCACGGGCGAGGGGCTTGGTGGGGCGGTGGCGCTCGTCGCTGCGGCGGTCGGTGAGGTCGTCCGCCCACCCCAGCAGGCACTGCCCGACGAGCACGGTCGCAGCGACGAGGCCGACCTCGCGGAGCGGTCGGCCGGCCACGGCGGCAGCGGTCGCCAGGGCGACGGCGGTGGTCACCGCCTGTCGGGGGTGGGATGCGCGCACGAGCAGCAGCGCCGGCCTCGCCGACAGGTCACCGAGCATGGCCCGAAGTATGGCCCAGACCTCCCGCGGAGGCGGCCCGCACCACAGGGACCGCCGATCTGTCAAGCCCCGAAGTGCCCTCTGACCTGCGGAAACGCCGTCCGGGAGCCCGTCGGACCCGTGTTAGAATGTTCACCTAGGAAGGGGAACTGAACATATGACTTTCACCGTTGGCGAAACGGTCGTCTATCCCAATCACGGGGCCGCGGTCATCGAGGACATCGAGATGCGGACGATCAAGGGAGAGGACCGGCAGTACCTCGTCCTCAGGATCGTCGCACAGCAGGACCTGGTCGTTCGCGTGCCGGCCTGCAACCTCGACCTCGTCGGCGTCCGCGACGTCGTCGACAAGGAGGGCCTCGACCGCGTCTTCGACGTGCTGCGGGCAGCCCACGTCGAGGAGCCGACCAACTGGTCGCGCCGCTACAAGGCGAACCTCGAGAAGCTGCACTCCGGTGACGTGATGAAGGTGTCGGAGGTCGTGCGCGACCTGTGGCGCCGTGAGCGTGACCGTGGGCTCTCGGCCGGCGAGAAGCGGATGCTGGCCAAGGCGCGGCAGATCCTGGTCTCCGAGCTCGCGCTCGCGGAGAAGACCAACGAGGACAAGGCCGAGGCCATGCTCGACGAGGTGCTCGCCTCCTGAGCAAGGACCACGCAGACCGAGGCCCCTGGGACGAAGATCCCCGGGGCCTCGGTCTCGTTCTGGACGAGGACCGCGGCTCGCTGCCGTACGCCCTGATCCACGGGGAGTCGCTCGTCGCCTGCGCGGCGTGGGCGCTGGGGGAGTCGGGGGTCGACCTCGTCGACGCCAGTGTCGACTGGGCCGCGATCGTGGAGTCGGGCGAGGACCTCGTGCTGCACGACGCACTGTGCCCGATGACGCCGCCCGGCTTCATCGCCTCCTGCCTGGCACACGCCCGGTCCACGGGGCGAGCGGTCGTCGGCGTCCGCCCGGTGACCGACACGGTCAAGATCATCGACGGGGGTCGCGTGGGCGACACGGTCGACCGCAACTCCCTCCTGGCGGTCACCTCGCCACTGGTGGTGCCGGCCGGCGTCGTGGCGGGCCTGGCTGCTCGTCCGGTCGCCGACCTGGCCCGGGCGGTGACGGACCTCGCCGCCGGGGGTCACCCCGTCGAGACGCTGACGTCGCCCCCGGAGGCGCGACGCGTGTCCTCGGCCGAGGACGTACGCCTCCTCGGCGCCCTCACGTCCGCGCAGGGCTGAGCTCGACCGCGAGGGCCACGTCCTCGGGGAAGGTGACCTTGAGGTTGAGCGGGCTGCCGGGCACGGCCGCGACGGCCACCTCCCGGTGGGCCTGCACGCAGGCTGCGGTGTCGGTGCCCTCGAAGCCTCCGGCGGCCGCCGCGGTGTAGGCCGCGAGGACGTCGTCGGCCCGGAAGGCCTGCGGGGTCTGCACGCCACCGACCTGCTCGGTGACCGCGCTCAGGTCGGCGTGCAGCAGCTGGGTCGCCGGGACCACCGGGATCGCCCCGCCGACCTCGCGGGCGGCCCCGATGACCGCCTGCCACAGCTCGGTGCCGGCGAGCGGACGCGCGCCGTCGTGGATCGCCACGACGTCCACGGCGCCAGCGTCGATGTCGTCGGCCAGGACCTGCAGGGCCGCCCACTCCGAGGCGTGGCGGGTGGCGCCGCCGTCCACGACGACGACCTCCCGGTCGCCGAGGTGGGGCGCGACCGCCTCCGCGACGGCCGTGCGGTCCTCCGGTCGCACGACGAGCACGAGACGGCGTACGTCTGGCAGCGCGAGCGCGTCGCGCACCGACCAGACCAGGACGGGTGCGTCGCGCAGCGGCAGCAGCACCTTGTTGACCTCGGCCCCGACCCGGCTCCCGGAGCCGGCGGCCAGGATGACGACGGCGGTGGGCATCAGCCGTCGACCGGGCCGGTGACGAGCGCGGTGGCGATGGCGGCCACGCCCTCGCCGCGTCCGGTCAGGCCCAGGCCGTCGGTCGTGGTCGCCGAGATGCTGACCGGGGCGCCGACGGCGGCGGTCAGCGCGGCGGCGGCCTCGTCGCGCCGCGGGCCCAGGCGTGGGACGTTGCCGATGACCTGCACCGAGACGTTGGACACCTGCCACCCCGCGGCGCGCACGCGGCGGGCCGTCTCGGCGAGCAGCGTCGCCCCCGACGCCCCCGCCCACTCGGGCTCAGCGGTGCCGAAGTGGGTGCCGAGGTCCCCGATCCCGGCGGCGGAGAAGAGGGCGTCGCAGGCGGCGTGGGCGGCGACGTCGGCGTCGGAGTGGCCCTCGAGCCCGGCCGGCTCGTCGGGCCAGGACAACCCGCCGAGGTGCATCGGGACTCCCTCGACGAGGCGGTGCACGTCGGTGCCGATGCCGACGCGGATGCCGGTGGGACCAGTGGTGGGGGTGCTCACGTCGGCATCATGCCCTGCGGGGCGTCACAATGGTCCGGTGACCACACGTCGTCCTCCCTGGGTGCTGGCCGGAGTCCTCGCAGGGCTCGCCGGACTGGCGACCAGCTATGCCACTGCGATGGTGCTGACCATCCGCGAGTCGCCGGTGGTGGCGGTCGCCGAGCTGGTCATCAAGCTCGCCCCGGGGGCGGTCGCGGAGCGGGCGATCTCGATCCTCGGCACGGCGGACAAGCCGGCGCTCGTCGCGGGCATCCTCGTGCTGCTCCTGGCCTGCTTCGCATGGGCCGGGTCGCTGGCCCGCGGGTCGTGGTGGCGACCCGTGCTCGTGTGGCTGGTGCTCGCCGGGGTCGGCCTCGGTGCCGTGATGGCGCAGCGCAACGCAGGCGTGGTCGACGCGCTCCCGGTGCTGGTCGGGCTGATGACGTGGGTCGCGGTGCACTCCGCGCTCATCGACGCCCTGCGCCGCCAGCAGCGCCGCCCCGACCTCGAGTCGCACGAGCGGCGCGTCTTCCTCATGGTCGCCGGCGCGATCTCCGTGGCCTCGATCGGGATCGCGGTCGCGGGCCGCTTCGTGGGTGCCGGGCGCCGCCACGTCGAGGTGAGTCGCCGGCTGCTGCGCATCCCCGGGGTCACCCGGCGCACGGCCCCCGCGGCGACGTCGCTGGGCGTGGCAGGCATCGCGCCGTGGCAGACCCCCAACGAGGACTTCTACCAGATCGACACCGCCATCGCGTTGCCCACGATCGAGCCCGACGACTGGTCGCTGCGCATCCACGGGATGGTCGACCGCGAGCTCGTGCTGAGCTACTCCGAGCTCGTGTCGCGCCAGGTCACCGAGTCGTGGATCACGCTCAACTGCGTGAGCAACGAGGTCGGCGGCGGGCTCGTCGGCAACGCCCGCTGGAGCGGCGTACGCCTGGCGGACCTGCTCGCCGAGGTCGGCGTGGACGCGGGCGCCGACTGCGTGCTGCAGACCTCCCAGGACGGGTGGACGTGCGCCACCCCGGTCGAGGCGCTGACCGACGACCGCGACGCGATGCTCGCGGTGGCCATGAACGGCCGCCCGCTGCCCATCGAGCACGGCTTCCCGGTGCGCACCATCGTGCCGGGGCTCTACGGCTACGTCTCGGCGACGAAGTGGGTCGTGGACCTCGAGGTGAGCACGTTCGCGGAGTCGATGGGCTACTGGACCGACAAGGGCTGGTCGGCGCTCGGTCCGGTCAAGATCGCCTCGCGCATCGACGTGCCCCGCTCCGGCGACGACGTCGAGGCCGGCGAGGTCACCTTCGGCGGCGTCGCGTGGCACCAGCACACCGGCATCGAGGCGGTGGAGGTGCAGGTCGACGGCGGCGCGTGGGAGCGCGCCGAGCTCGGTGAGGTGCCGTCGGTGGACACCTGGGTGCAGTGGGCGGTCACGCTCGACGTCCCCGAGGGCGACCACGAGGTGCGCGTGCGCGCGATCGGCCTCGACGGCGAGACGCAGACCAGCGTGCTGCGCGCGCCCGACCCGGACGGTGCGACCGGTCTGCACACGATCGAGATCAGCGCGGGCTGACCCGGCTCACCCGTCTCAGTTGCCGATGACGTACGCCGTCCCGCCGGAGGCCGCGATCCAGAGCCGCTCGAGCTGCGCGCGGTCGTAGACGCGGCGCACCTCACCGTTGGTGGCACCGGCAGGGTCGTTCACGACGACGTCACCGTCGGCCTCGAAGCCGACCACCACGAGCAGGTGGCCGTTGCTCGCCGAGATCGGGGCCCCGGTGAGCTGGCCGCGGCCGAACGCGATCGAGATGATGACCGGCACCCCCGCGGCGACGTGGTCCTCGGCCTCGCGCAGGTCGCGCATCCGGGTGACGTAGGAGTCGCCGGCCACCAGCGTGGCGGCGTACGCGGTGTTGAAGGCCCAGTTGCCGGTGCCGCGGTAGCCGTGGTCGTAGACCATCTTCGCGGTGTGGTCGACGACGGCGTCGGCGTGGCCGGCGGCGATCCCGCCGGGGCGCGGCGAGAAGCCGTAGTGGGCGAGCACCATCGCGGTCGAGGTGGGCGAGCACCACGCCTCGCCCCCGCCGCCCCACTGCGGGTAGTGGCCCTCGTGGACCATCTGGCTGTAGGTCGGCACGGGCAGGACGGTGCCGGCCGCGGGGCCGGGCTTCGAGGTCGGGCGGGGCGCGGTGGCGTCGGCGGAGGCGACCGCCCCGACCCGCTCGAGGCCCACTGCGAGGCTCGAGCCGCGGGGGCGCATCAGCGTCACCCGCACCTGCCACGAGGTGACGCCGCCGGGGGACTGCCAGGTGTCGGCGTTGACCGAGCCGAGGTCGTCGGCCTGCCCGGAGTAGGTGCGGCGGGAGACGGGACGGTTCGTGCGGCTCCAGTCGGCGACGGTGTCCCAGGTGCCGGTGCGCCCGCCGGCGTCGCGCCCGCGCACCTCGACGCGGACCAGGCTCCGGCCGGGCGTGCTGGCCTCCCACGACGGGATGAGCGAGGTGGCTCCGAAGGTCGTGGCGGCCCAGGGCGAGGTCCAGGTCCCGGCCTCGTAGGCACGACCGGCCACCGTGCGCGGCTTCGCCTCCAGGAGCGAGACCTGCCCGCGGCCCATCTTCAGGCCGCGACGCTTGCCCGCCTTGAGCTCGGCGTAGCTGCTCCAGGAGGTCAGCTGGATCTGGGGGGTCGCGCGCGTGCGCGGCTCTGCTCGGTCCGTGGCACCCGCGGGCGGGACCAGTGCGGAGGCGAGGAGGAGGGGAAGGGCGAGGGCGGCGGCACGTCGGAGCACGCACGACGATAACCCGGCCCGACCCACCCGTCACAGGAGTCACACGAATCGCACTCCGGCGGTCGCGGTGGCGACGAAGTCGGGGGATCGAGGGCTGCGCCCTAGACTCGGACGGTGACTCTGAGGCTCCACGACACCGCTGCGCGCGAGACGCGCGACTTCGTCCCCCTCGTCCCGGGCCGTGCGGGGATCTACGTGTGTGGTCTCACTGTGCAGTCCGAGCCCCACGTCGGCCACGTGCGCTCGGCGGTCAACTTCGACGTGCTGCGTCGTTGGCTCGCCGCCAGCGGCTACGACGTCGACTTCATCCGCAACGTCACCGACATCGACGACAAGATCCTGACCAGGTCCGCCGAGCAGGGCGTGCACTGGTACGCCCTCGCTGCCGCGATGAAGCGCGAGCTCGACAAGGCCCTGGCCGCGATCAACGTGCTGCCGCCGACCTACGAGCCCGGCGCCACCGGGCACGTCCCGGAGATCGTCGAGCTCATCGAGCAGCTCATCGCCCGCGGGCACGCCTACGCCGCCGAGGACGGCAGCGGGGACGTCTACTTCGACGTCCGCAGCTGGTCGGCGTACGGCGAGCTGACGCGGCAGAAGGTCGAGGACATGGAGCCCGCCGGCGACGCCGACCCGCGTGGCAAGCGCGACCCCCGCGACTTCGCCCTCTGGAAGGGCCACAAGAAGGCCAGCGAGCCCGCGACGGCTGCGTGGCCCTCCCCGTGGGGACCCGGCCGGCCCGGGTGGCACATCGAGTGCTCGGCGATGGCCGGCAAGTACCTCGGCCCTGCCTTCGACATCCACGGTGGCGGCGTCGACCTGCGCTTCCCGCACCACGAGAACGAGCAGGCGCAGTCCCGCGCCGCCGGTCGACCGTTCGCCTCCTACTGGCTGCACAACGCGTGGATCACCACGGCCGGGGAGAAGATGAGCAAGTCGCTCGGCAACTCCCTGCTCGTCCCGTCGGTGCTCGAGCGGGTGCGGGGCATCGAGCTGCGCTACTACATGGTGGCCGCGCACTACCGCAGCCATGTGGAGTTCAGCTTCGAGGCGCTCGACGAGGCCGCCAAGGGCTTCCGCCGTGTCGAGGACTTCCTCGACCGCGCGGCGCCGGTCGTGGGCCAGTGGTTCGCCGTCCTGCCGGAGGCGTTCGTCGCGGCGATGGACGACGACCTCGGCACGCCCGCGGCCGTCGCGGTCATCCACGACTCCGTCCGCGAGGGCAACCGCCTGCTGGCCGACGGCCCGTCGGAGGCGCTCGGCCAGAAGTTCGGCGAGGTCATCGCCATGCTCGACGTGCTCGGCCTCAACCCGGCCGACGAGGCGTGGGCGAGCGGGTCGTCCGACGACCGGCTGACCGAGGTCGTCGACGCGCTGGTGAAGGGCCTGCTCGCCGATCGGGCGGCCGCGCGCGAGGCGAAGGACTGGGCCCGCGCGGACGCCATCCGAGACCAGATCAAGAGTGCCGGCATCGAGGTCGAGGACACCCCGACCGGACCGAAGTGGAGCGTGTGACCCGTCATGGCAGGTAATTCCAAGCGCAAGGGCGCCATCAAGAAGACCGGCAAGGGCAACCCCACTGCCGGTTCCGGCGGACGTGTGCGACGGGGCCTGGAGGGCCGCGGCCCGACGCCGAAGGCCAAGGACCGCCCGTACCACCAGGCGCACAAGGCCGCGAAGCGCGCCGAGAAGGCCAAGGACACCCGTCCGAAGCGGCGTACGTCCTCCGACGCCGAGTGGGCCGCGGGCCGCAACTCGGTCGTCGAGCTGCTGCAGGCCGGCGTGCCGGTCACCGCGATCTACGTCGCCGAGGGCGCCGAGCGTGACGGCCGGATGCGGGAGGCCTTCAAGCTGGCCGCCGAGCGTGGCCTGACGATGCTCGAGGTCACCCGCAACGAGATGGACCGGATGACCAGCGGCGCCGTGCACCAGGGCCTCGCGGTCCGGCTGCCGAGCTACGACTACGCCCACGCCGACGACCTGCTCGAGCGCGCCGCCGAGCTCAAGGAGCCGGCGCTCGTCATCGCGCTGGACCAGGTCACCGACCCGCGCAACCTCGGTGCGGTGATCCGCTCGGCCGCCGGCTTCGGCGCGCACGGCGTGCTCATCCCGGAGCGGCGCGCGGCCGGCATGACCGCGTCGGCCTGGAAGACCAGCGCCGGGGCGGCCGCCCGCATCCCGGTGGCGCAGACGGTCAACCTCACCCGTCAGCTCAAGACCTACCAGGAGGCGGGCTGCATGGTCGTCGGCCTGGCCGCCGACGGCGACCTGTCGCTGCCCGAGCTCGTCGCCCCCGGCGGGCTGGCCGAGGGCCCGCTCGTGGTCGTCGTCGGCTCGGAGGGCAAGGGCCTCGGACGCCTGGTCGCGGAGACCTGCGACCAGATCGTCTCGATCCCGATGGCCGGCCAGCTGGAGTCGCTCAACGCCGGCGTCGCCGCGTCCGTGGCCCTCTACTCGATCTCGCAGGCCCGCCTGACATGACGTCCGCCCGGCGGTTGCTGGTCGGCGTCGCACTGGTCGGCCTGAGCGTGACGCTCGGGCTGGCCGTCGCGGTCTCGCTGTTCCTCACCAGCAGCCGCACGGTGGTGCTGGTCGGGCACGACACGGTCGTACGCCCCACGCTGGGCGGCGACGCGGTGGTGCAGACCGGCCCCCTGCTGCCGGACCTGCGCTTCCGCGACGTCGGACCGGTCGGCGTCGACCTGGCCCTCGGCAAGACCGAGGTCGGGTCGATCGAGGAGCTGGTCGAGCGCTACGCCCTCATCGCCGGCGACCCGACCGCGCCGATCGACAAGGTCCGCTCGGTCGTGGTCGACATGGCGGTGACCGCCGCGTTGCGCGGCGTGGCGGTCGGACTGCTGCCCGTGGCGGTGTTCCTCCTCCTCGGCCGGCACCGCCGCGGCGAGCTCTTCCGCGGCCTGCGCACCCGCCAGGGCGCGGCCGCCGGCGTCCTGCTCCTGGCGCTGCCCGTGCTGGTGTGGCAGCCGTGGGAGTCGCGGGAGCAGACGCAGGAGGAGCAGGGGGAGTGGCAGACGCTCGCCGAGCTCGCCGGCCCGGACGTGGTGCTGCCCGATGAGGTCCGCGCGATCGAGGTGCGCACCGGCCCCGTCACCACCCAGTCCAAGCGCCTCGTGCTGAGCGCCATCGACACCTACGACCGCAGCAAGGAGTTCTACTCCACCGCCGCCGAGGGGGCTGCCGACCTCGACCTGCGCGCGGCCGAGGAGGGCGAGACGGTGGCACTGCTGGTGAGCGACCGCCACGACAACATCGGCATGGACCGGGTCGCCCGCGCGATCGGCGACCGGGTCGGTGCCACCGTTGTGCTCGACGCCGGCGACGACACCTCCACCGGCGCCCCCTGGGAGGCCTTCAGCCTCGACTCGCTCACCGCCGCCTTCGAGGACTGGGAGCGCTTCGCGGTCGCGGGCAACCACGACCACGGCACCTTCGTCAGCACCTACCTCGCCGACCAGGGCTGGACGATGCTCGACGGCGAGGTCGTCGACGCCCCGTGGGGCGGCACCCTGCTCGGGGTCGACGACCCCCGCAGCAGCGGGCTGGGCAACTGGCGCGACGAGTCCGGACTCAGCTTCGCCGAGATGGGCGACCGCCTCGCCGACGCCGCGTGCGCGGCCGCCGAGGACGGAGAGCGGGTCAGCACGGTGCTCGTCCACGACGCCAACCTGGGCGACGAGGCGCTCGACCGTGGGTGCGTCGACCTCGTCGTCGGCGGGCACACGCACGTGCAGGCCGGTCCGGACCCGGTCGTCGGTGACGACGGCGCCATCGGCTACACCTGGACCAACGGCACCACCGGCGGGGCGGCGTACGCCATCGCGCTGGGCAGCAAGCCGCGGCGCGACGCCGACGTCAGCCTCATCACCTACGCCGACGGGCGCCCGATCGGCCTGCAGTGGGTGCGGCTGCGGACCGACGGGTCCTGGGTCGTCGGCGAGTGGAGCCCGATCGTGCCGGGCTGAGGGCCCCCACGAGCCTCAGTCCGGCACGACCGGTGTCGGTGGTCTGCGTCAGAAGGCGCAGAGGACGCGCGCGTCGCCGAACCACAGGTAGCCGCCGTCGTCGCCCGTGGGCTGCTGGGACTCGAACCTCAGTCGGAGCACGTTCTCGACGTTCAGGGAGATCGTCTCGGGCGCACCGAACCGGATCCCGTTCTTGGACAACAGCGTGACGGCGTCGCCCTTCATCGTGAGGCTGAAGGTGCGAGAGGTGTCCGAGGTGCTGTCGCTGAGTCCGAGGGTCGTGGCGAACGTCTTGCAGCTGCGCCCGAGGTTCACCTCGGCGCTGGCGAAGTTGTCGCGGTAGATGCTCCAGTAGGGCTCCATGGCGACGGACTTCGAGTAGAGGGACGCGTTCATCGTGACGAAGTCCTGCGACTCCCATCCGCCCGAGACGGGCGTCAGCGGGCCGTCGTCGTAGAAGTAGTACCACCCGAAGACCGTCACGCTCGTCGCACCGCTGGTGGACGGCCGGAGCCCGACCCCGCCGAGGAAGGCAGCGCGCAGCGGCACCGAGCGGCCTGCGGTGGTGACGGCGGTGGGGGCCGACCAGGTGCCGCCTTCGACGGTGGCGCGACCGACGGCGCCCCACGACGACGAGGCCCCGTCGTAGGCCTGGACCTCGACCATGCGGCCGTTGAGGTTCGAGCTGGCGACGCCGGAGACGGCGAAGGCCTGGCCGGCCTCGACGGCCGACGTGCTCAGCCCGCTGATGCCCACGGCGGTGTCGGCGGCCGGCGGCTTGCCCATCTTGACGAGCACGCTGTCGCAGGCCCGCTTCACGCAGGCGCGGTAGGTGCGGTCGCCGGAACGGATGTCCTCGCGGTGGGTGAAGCGGCCCTTGCGCGAGGTGCGCTTGATCGCCTCGACGTTCCACGACGACTTGCCCTTGGTCTTCTGGAAGATCGTGACCTTCGTCCGACCACGGACCCCCTGGACGCGACCGGACAGCGTGACGATGCCGCCCTTCTTCACGTACTCGGAGGAGGCGGTGAGCGAGATCCGCGCGCGCTGGGCGCGTTCGGCGGCGCCGTCCACGTCGGTCGAGGCGACCGAGGCGGTGCTGGAGCAGACGCTGGTGACGAGGATGCAGGTGAGCAGGGCAGAGATGATGCGCAAGGAGTCCCCCGGTGACGTGTGTGGTCCCGCGATCCTCCATCCTCCGGAGGCCGGACGGCCCCGGCATTCACAATCTGCCCGCACTGAAATTCTTTACCGCCACATCGCGGAAGGGGTGAAGCGCGACGTGTCAGGGCATCCCATACTCCCGGAGTGCCCGAGCAGCCCCGCATGACCGTCGTCGACGACCCGACGTCACTCAACGGCAGCACCATCGACGTGGCGGCGCGCACGGCGTGGACGCTGCGGATGGCACGCCTCACCGCGCAGGTGGACGACAACCGGATGAAGACCGTGGCCGCAGCGATCGGCACCAGCCCGGCCCGCCTGTCGCGCGCCGAGACCGGTCAGCTGCGCGACGGGTCGCTCGTGGACGGCTACGAGCGCGTGCTCGACCTGCCGGAGGGCTCCCTGCGCGCCCCGATCGACGTGCTGGCCAGGACCTTCCCCTGGACGAGTCCCGTCGATGCCCGGCCGGGCTCCCCGATCTCCACCGTCTCCGAGCTCTCCGAGCTCACCGAGCGCCTCGCGTCGTCCGAGGACGTGACCGGCGGCGAGTGGCTCCGGTGGGCGCGGGCCATCTCGGTGCCGGGCAACGTGGGCCTGCCGACCACCCTCGCGCAGCGCATCATCGACCGCCTGGTGCAGGAGCTGTCCCGCTCGTGCGGCCACGGCTACCCCACCCGCTACGAGGCGCTGGCCAAGGTCCGGTGCAGCGACTACGGCTTCCTCGTCCTGCGCTCGGCCCGTCGCGAGGTCGACCACCCCCATGCGCAGGTTCTCGGCGACCTGCTCAGCGCGGTCGGTGAGGCCGTGACCCCGGACGCCGTGCAGTGGTGCCTGGAGCTGCTGCGGGACGAGCGGACCTACGTCGCCATGTGCGGGGCGCTCGCGCTGGAGAACATGGCCGAGATCAGCCCCCACGGCACCTTCTGGCCCGGCGTCGTGCCCGAGCTCGTCGAGGCGTACGACGCCTCCGCGCCGGGCTCGGCGCAGGAGGAGTGGATCACCCACCTCATCCGGCTGGCGCCCGCCTCGACGTGGGCAGGCGCCCCACGCAGGCCCGCCCGTCCGCTGCCGCCGGCGCCCGAGATCGAGGGCTTCGAGCGCCACGAGACCAACCGGCACTGGAAGCAGTGCGCCGCGATCGCCGCGGACGTCGCCCACGAGGCCGGCGTGGGGGAGCAACCGATGCTGGCGCGGCTGCTCTTCGACATCGGCTTCGGCCACTGGGAGAGCCGTGCGGTGACCTCATACTTCCTCCTCGGCGCGGTGCCCGCGTTGGCCCACCCGCTGTGGGACCGGTTCGGCGAGCTGGTGGACGCGGAGCCGGACGAGCGCCTGCGCCACCGGATGGCGCGCCGCCTCTACGGCGCGCTGGCGGGGCGGCTCGCGGCACCGGCGGCGAGCTGGCTCGAGTCGCCGGACCCCGTGCTCCGGTCGGCGGGGATGCAGATCGTCGGCTCGTCCGGGGGAGTGCTCCCGCTGGACGTCGTACGCCGGGCACTGGCGGACCCGGACACCGTGCGGGCGGCGACGTACAGCATCGGCATGGGTGGGCACCCGGAGCTGCCGGACATCGTGGCCGACGCCACCCTCCCCGAGGACGTGCGGGGCTCGGCGGCGTGGTGGCTGGAGCGCGGACCGCGCGTCGCGGTGTGAGCCTCACTCCTCGCCGGTGATCGCCTCGTCGGGCCTGGTGGTGAGGAAGCGCTCGATGTAGTCGCGGGCGGTCTCGTGGATGTCGACCTCGGCGCCGGCCTGCTCGGAGAGGTACCACCGGTGCTCGAGGATCTCGTGGAAGATCTCGGCCGGCTCGAGCTTGCGGGTCGCATCGGGCGGGATCATCGCCATGATCGGCTCGAAGATCTGGTGCATCCACTTGCTCGCCACCAGGTGCCGGTCCTCGCGACCGAGGTCGTAGTGGGCGGTGTAGGACGCGATGTCGTTGAGCAGGCGGCGGGCCTGGTTGTCCTCGACCGTCATGCCGGTCAGGGCCTGGATCTCGCGGGTGTGGTGGCCGAGGTCGACGACCTTGGGCTGGATGCGGATGGTGTCGCCGCCGAGGTCGGTGACGATGTCGAGCTCGTCGACGTCGAAGCCGAGGTCGTTGAGCCGCTCGACGCGGCGCTCGATGCGCCACATCTCGTCGGCACGGAACTCCTCCAGCCCGGTGAGCTCGCCCCAGAGCGCCTCGTAGCGGGAGCGGAGGCGCTCGATGATGCTGAAGCCGTCGATCGGTTGCTGGACTGCGCCGCTGGCGCTGAGGTCCATCAGCTCGGCGAAGATGTTCTCGCAGCCCACGGTGATGTCGTAGTCGCGCATCCGGTCGCTCACCTCCTCGTGCAGCTCGCCGGTCTCGGCATCGACGAGGTAGGCCGCGAACTCGCCGGCGTTGCGGCGGAAGAGCACGTTGGACAGCGACACGTCGCCCCAGTAGAAGCCCGCGAGGTGCAGCCGGACCAGCAGGACGACGATCGCGTCGATGAGGGTCGGCACGTGCTCGGCGGTCATGCCGCGGCTGAAGAGGCTGCGGTAGGGCAGCGAGAACTGCAGGTGGCGGGTGACCAGCGCTGCGGGCAGCTCCTCGCCCTGCGGGTCCTCGCGGCCGGTGACCACGCCCTGCGGCACGACCGCGGGCAGGCCGAGCCTCTGGAGGTCTCGCAGCATGCGGTACTCGCGGAACGCGATGTCGTCCTGGGTCTCCTTGACGGCGTAGACCCGCTCGCGCAGCCGCACGATGCGGACGACGTGGCGCGACAGGCCGCGCGGCAGGGGCACCACGACGTCGTCGGGCCACTCCTCGAGCGGGGTGTCCCACGGCAGGCCGAGGATGGCCGGGTCGGGCCGGCTGGCGACGATCCGCATGGCCATGACAGGGAACGCTACTCCGTGTCCAGGGCCCACACGTCGCACCGCGGGCCGTCGGCGCCGGGGACCTGCGTGCCGTCCGGCCCGGGCACGAGGTCCGTCCCGCCCGGCTCCGAGCCGAAGAGGTGCCGTGAGGCGGTGACGGGGAGGGTGAACCCGGCCCCGGCGGTGCGGCGCGCGACCACGAGGACCGAGCCGTCCGGGTGCTCGCGGAGGTGGGCGATGGTGTCCGCGTCGATGTGTGCCCAGCGCAGCCCGCCGCGGCGCAGCGCCGGGTGCTCGCGCCGCAGCCGGGCCAGGTCGGCGTACGTCGCCAGGGTGCGGGTGTCCCACTCGTCGCGGCGGTGCCACGGCATCGGGCGGCGCGAGTCCTCGCCGTTGACGCCCTCGAGGCCGATCTCGTCGCCGGCGAAGACCATCGGGACGCCGGGCAGGGTGAACTGCAGGCCGGCGGCCACCCGGTGCACCGCCGCGTCGCCGCCGACGACGGTGCGGATGCGGGCGGAGTCGTGGGAGCCCAGGATGTTCCAGCTCGCCGCGGTCGCGCGCCAGCCGAGCGTGCCCTGCCAGGCGCGGAAGGTGTCGACGACCGCGGGGCCGTCGCGGCGGGCCACGGCGGCCGGGCGCCCGAAGGGCCGGGCCGGGGAGGAGGGGTCGCGCAGCCACGACCACACCGGCCAGGAGAAGCCGGAGTAGTTCATCGTGCCGTGCCAGCCGTCGCCGTCCACGTCGCCGGTCGCGTCGTGGTTGTGCTCGCCGATGACCCACGGGTCCGGGCGCAGCGCCTCGGCCGTGCCGCGCACCGCCCGCGCCACCTCGTGGGCCACGTCGGTGGCGCCGAGCCGGCCGGTCATGTTGGCCACGTCGATGCGCCAGCCGTCGACGTCGAAGGGCGGGCGCAGCCACCGGCCCACCACGGAGTCCGGGCCCTCGACCATGGCGTGGCGCACGTCGAGGTTGGCGTGGTTGATCTTGGGCAGGGTGCCGTGGCCCATCCAGCAGGCGTAGGAGCCGTCGTCGTCGAAGTAGTAGAACGACCGGTGAGGGTCGTCGGGGTCGGCCTGCGCCGAGGTGAACCACTCGTGGGTGTCGCCGGTGTGGTTGGTCGTCAGGTCGCCCAGGATGCGCCAGCCCCGCGCGTGCACGGCGGTGCTCAGCCGGGCGTACGCCTCGTCGCCGCCGAGCAGCGGGTCGACGCTGGTGAAGGTGGTGGCGTTGTAGCGGTGGTTGCTCTCGCCGGGGAAGACCGGGGTCGTGTAGACGACGTCGGCCCCGACGTCCGCGACGTGGTCGAGGTGCTCGGTGATCCCGTCGAGGTCGCCGCCGAAGAGCTGCAGCGGGGTGCGCGGATCGCTGCCTTCGAAGACCACCTCGTCGTCCCAGCCGGCCGGGACCGCCCAGTGCGGGGTCGGGTGCTCGGCTGCGGCGTCAGAGCGGGCGAAGCGGTCGGGGAAGACCTGGTAGACGACCGCGTCGCGACCCCAGTCCGGCGCCTCGGGGAACGCGGTGAGGCGGAAGTCGGCGGAGTCGGGGAGGTCGTGCCCGACCAGGCCCGCGCCGGTGAGCCACTCCTGCTCCTGGCCGCGGACGAGCAGGAAGCGGTAGTGCGTGACGGGGTTGTGCACCGGGAGCCGGGCCTCCCACCAGACCACGTCGCCGCTGGTCGTGGAGGTGGTCGGGTGGAAGACGGGCTCGGCGTCGTACGTCGTGCGCAGCCAGATCTCGTCGACCGGGTCGCCCACGCTCGTGCGCACCCGCACCGTGACCGTGTCGCCCAGCGCCGGCGCCTCGTCGGAGACGTAGAAGGGCGAGCCGTCGTGGTGGGGGAGGTGGAGGAGGCTCACGGGGGCCATCCTCTCAGCAGCCGGTCGCTGACTAGGATTGCCGCCGCGTCCTCGGACGCACGCCGGTGTAGCTCAGTTGGTAGAGCGCTTCTCTTGTAAAGAAGATGTCGCGGGTTCGACTCCTGTCACCGGCTCCACCCACACCGAGGTCAGCGGACCTGCCGCACCTCGAACTCGCACGCCGGCGACGCGATGGCGTCCTGGGCGGCGATGAGCCGCAGCTCCCGCTCCCCGGAGTCGAGGGTCTCCTTCAGCACCGCGAAGACCGACGAGGCCGTGCGGGCCAGGGCCTCGGCGGCCGATCCGGTGCCCTTGAGGTGCGCGGTGAAGAGCGCCGCGGTGGTGTCGCCTGATCCGTTGGCCTTCATCGGCAGGCGCGGGGTGGTGACGAGCCAGGCGCCGTCCCCGGTCACCGCGAGCATCTCGATGACGTCGTCGGGTGCGCCGGAGCGGATCACCGAGGTCACCAGCACCGTCGACGGTCCGAGCGCGCGCACCTCGTCGGCGGCGGCCAGGACGTCCTCGAGCGCCGAGGCGCCGCTGAGCGCGTCGTTGTCGGTGATGAACCCGAGCTCGAACTGGTTGGGCGTCAGCACGTCCGCGACCGGGATCACCGTCGAGCGGTACTTCGGGGGGATCGCCGGGTTCACGAAGCAGCCCGACGTCGCGTTGCCCATGACGGGGTCGCAGGTGTAGGTCGCCTCCGGGTTGGCCGCCTTCACCCGGGCCACGGCGTCGACGATCACGTCGGCGATCTCCGGCGAGCCCTGGTAGCCGGACAGGACGGTGTCGCACGTCTCGAACGCGCCGCGCTCCTCGATGCCGGTGATGACCTCGGCGACGTCCTCGGCCGCGATGAGCGGCCCGCGCCAGGCGCCGTACCCGGTGTGGTTGGAGAAGTTCACCGTCAGGACCGGCCACACCTCGTGGCCGAGGCGCTGGAGCGGGAAGACGGCTGCGGAGTTGCCGACGTGGCCGTAGGCGACGTGGGACTGGATCGAGAGGACGCGCATTCCCCGAGAGTAGATGAGGGCGCGTCAGGCCATCTGGAGCGACCTCTTGGACAGCCCCATCCAGTAGCCGTCGATCACCTGGGTCCCGGGGGCGTCGGCGGTCGTCGCCGCGCCGAGGGTCACGAACAGAGGCGTGTAGTGCTCGACGGTCGGGTGGGCGTACGGCATGCCCGGCGCCTTGGACTTGTAGTCGGCCAGCGTGTCCACGTCCCCGCGGGCGAGGGCATCGGCCGCCCAGAGGTCGAAGTCCTTCGACCATCCCGGCACCTTGGCGTCGATGCGCCAGTCCTCGAGGAACGGCAGGCCGTGGGTGAGGAAGCCGGACCCGACGATGAGCACGCCCTCGTCGCGCAGCGGGCGCAGCCGCTCGCCGAGCCGCATCAGGCGGTGCGGGTCGTCGGTGGGCAGCGACATCTGCAGCACGGGGATGTCGGCCCCGGGGAACATGATCTTCAGCGGGACCCACGCGCCGTGGTCCAGCCCGCGGGTGGCGTGCTGGTGGACCGGCTCGGTGCTCGGCATCATCGCCGCGACCCGCTGGGCCAGCGCCGTGGCGTCGGGCGTCTCGTAGGTCATCTGGTAGTACTTCGGCGCGAACCCGCCGAAGTCGTAGACCAGCGGCGCACCGCTCGCCGACAGGCTCACCGGTGCCGACTCCCAGTGCGCGGAGACGATCAGGATCGCCTTCGGGCGCGGCAGGTCGCGTGCCCACGCCGCCAGCTGGCCGGACCAGATCGGGTCGTCGAGGAGGGGCGGGGCCCCGTGGCCGATGTAGAGAGCGGGCATCGCAGTGTTCATGACATCCTCAATAGTTTGAGATTCAACTATATTCCCAGGTCAGTCGGCGTACGACGGCAGGCTCCAGTCGACCGGGTCCGCCCCCTGCTCCTCGAGGAGCCGGTTGACGGTGCTGAAGGGCTTCGAGCCGAAGAAACCGCGGTAGGCCGAGAGCGGCGAGGGGTGCACCGACCTCACGCACGGGACCGGGCCCAGCAGCGGCTCGAGCGACTGGGCCGGCTTGCCCCAGAGGATGGCCGCGCAGGGTCCGCCGCGCTCCGCGAGGGCGACGATCGCCCGCTCGGTGACTGCCTCCCAGCCCTTGCCCTGGTGGGAGTTGGAGTCGCCGGGTCGCACGGTGAGGACCCGGTTGAGCAGCATCACCCCGCGGTCGGCCCAGGCCGACAGGTCGCCGTGGGCGGGCGGCTCGATCCCGAGGTCGTCGTGCAGCTCAGCGTAGATGTTGCGCAGGCTCGGAGGCAGGGGCCGCACGTGGCGCTCGACCGCGAAGCTCAGGCCGATCGGGTGGTGCGGGTTGGGGTAGGGGTCCTGCCCCACCACCAGGACCCGTACGTCGGTCAGCGGGCGCGCGAAGGCACGCAGGACCAGCTCTCCCGCGGGCTGGTAGCGCCGGCCGGCCGCGACCTCCTCGCGCAGGAACCGGCCCATCGCCGCGACCTGGTCGTCCACCGGCGCCAGCGCCTCGGCCCAGTCGGGGGCCATCAACCCCTTCTCGACGAGCCCGGCCAGCGCACTCACGACGACGTCCGGACGGGTCGCTGGAGCCGGTCGAGGAAGGCGACGAGCAGCGCCTCGCGCATGGCGGGCGAGGCCACGTCGAGCATCGCGTTGACCTCGGCCATCCGTGTCGGCAGCTCGAGGTCGCTCTCGGCGGAGGTGCCCACCAGTCCGGAGGCGGCGAGCAGGCCGTCGAAGTCGTCGTCGGTGAGCGCGGTCGGGTCGAGGGCCTCGATGAAGGCGACCACACCTTCGTCGACCGCGACCGGACCCGCCGCTTGCGCGGCCGCCACCGACTCCGCGAGCGCAGTCGCCAGCTCGTCGACGTGGGCGAGCGTGCCGGCGCTCACCGACAGGTGGATGCTCGGCCCGCTGCCCTCGAAGGACAGCTGGGGCTGGACGTACCACCCGCGCGAGACGAGCTCGTCGGTCAGCGTGAACGGGTCGAGCGTGTCGTCGGTGACCAGCGTGACGAGGGTCGAGTCGGGCGTGACGACCAGCTCGAGGGCCGGTTCGCGCTCGACGCACGCCACGATCGCGTCGACCGCAGCCAGCGCCTGCTCGGCCAGCGCGAGGTAGCCGGCGTCGCCGATGTGCTGGACCACCGCCCACGTGCCGGCGATCGGACCACCCGAGCGCGTGGACTGCGTGGTTGCGTTGAGCATCGTGTAGCCCGGCCAGGCGGCGGAGGCGAAGAACTGCGGGCGGCGCAGCCCGGCGTCGCGGTGCAGCAGCAGCGACGTGCCCTTCGGGGCGTAGGCGTACTTGTGGGTGTCGACCGAGATCGAGGTGACCCCCTCGACCGCGAAGGTCCACGCCGGCACCTCGCGCCCCAGCCGGGCGGCGTACGGCAGCACCCAGCCGCCGATGCAGGCGTCGACGTGGCAGCGCACGCCCCGCGCCGCGGCTGCGGCGGCGATCTCGGTGACCGGGTCCACCACCCCGTGGGCGTACGACGGCGCGCTGGCCACGACCAGCACGGTGTCGTCGTCGATCGCCTCCGCCATCGCGGCGGCATCGGCGCGGAAGTCCGGGCCGACCGGCACCATCACCGCCTCCACGCCGAAGTAGTGCGCGGCCTTGTGGAAGGCCGCGTGCGCCGTGGTCGGCAGCACCATGCGCGGCCGGGTGACGTCGGGGCGGCTGTCGCGCGCACCCTGCACGGCCAGCAGGATCGACTCGGTGCCACCCGACGTCACCGTGCCGACCGCAGTGTCCGGGGCGTCGAGGAGGTCGCATGCGAAGCCGACGAGCTCGTTCTCCATCTGCAGCAGCGACGGGAAGGCGGTCGGGTCGAGCGCGTTGGACGCGGCGTAGGCGGCGACCGCCTCCCGCGCGACGCGGTCGACCTCGGCGTCGCCGGAGTCGTAGACGTAGGCCAACGTGCGCCCGCCGTGGACGGGCAGGTCCGCGCGCTGCAGGTCCCGCAGCCGCTCGAGGGGGTCGCTCACGGGTGGGCTCCTTGTGCTTCCGCGGCCGCCACCTCGGCGGCGTCGAGGGTGTACTGGCGCAGCCACCACAGGCTCAGCAGCGTGAGCGCCGCGGGCAGCAGCGAGAAGCCGAGGGTGATGGCGGTCAGCGCCGAGTCGGGCTGGGTGATCTCGCGGCCCTGGCTGGACAGGTAGCCGCCGAGGGCGAGCACGACGGCGAAGACCGCCGGTCCGAGCGCCAGGCCGAGGGTCTCCCCGGCGGTCCACACGCCGGTGTAGACCCCGGCGCGGTTCTCCCCGGTCCGCGCGGAGTCGACCGCGGCGGCGTCGGGCAGCATCGCCATCGGGAAGACCTGGCAGCCGGCGTAGCCCACGCCGACCAGCGCGGTCGCGGCGAAGACCACGGCGGGCGGTGCGACGCGCGCGGTGGCCGCGAGGGTCGCGCCGGCCGCCAGCACGACCGAGGCGATGACGTAGCCCCGCCGCTTGCCGATCCGGGTCCCGACCGCGGCCCACACCGGGGTGAGCAGGAGTGCCGGTCCGACGAAGCAGACGAACAGGATCGTCGCGGCGCCGGGACGTTCCAGCACCTCGCCGGCGAGGTAGTCGACGCCGGCGAGCATGCAGCCCGTGGCCAGCGCCTGGAGCACGAACGTGGTCAGCAGGACCCGGAAGTCGCGGGCGTGCGCGACCACGCGCAGCTGCTCGCGCAGGGACCCGGCGCCGGCGGCGACCGTGCCGATCGGAGCGTTGCGGGTGCCCCACCACGCGCTCACCACACCGACGACGATGAGGACCGCCATCACCACGCCCATCACGCGGTAGCCGTCGCGCCCGCCGACGGCGTCGCGGATCAGCGGCGCGCTGGCACCGGCGAGCATGATCGTGAAGGCCAGGATCGCCACCCGCCACGTCATCAGCCGCGTGCGCTCGTCGTAGGAGGCGGTGATCTCCGCAGGCATCGCGACGTAGGGCACCTGGAAGAACGCGTACGCCGACGCGGCCAGCACGAAGAACACCAGCACCCATCCGGCCTCGAGCAGCGAGCTCCCCAGGTCGGGCGCAGCGAAGATCAGCGCGAACGCGCCCGCCAGCATCAGCCCGGCGCGGATCAGCCACGGCCGACGCGGACCGGCCGGGTCGACCGTCCGGTCGCTGACCCGGCCAGCGATCGGGTTCAGGACCACGTCCCACGCCTTCGGGAGGAAGACGATGACGCCGGCCCACAGCGCGGCGATGCCGAGCTCGTCGGTCAGGTAGGGCAGGAGCATCAGCCCCGGCACGGTGCCGAAGGCGCCCGTGGCCACCGACCCGCTGCCGTAGCCGATGCGTACGCCGCGGGGCAGCGGGACGAGCGACCCGCCGGCTGGCGGCGACGCGGCTGAGCGTCTGGGCATGAGCGGCACTCTAGGGCGCGTCGCGTCGTGCGAGGGGGGGAGTTTGTCGCGCGTCCCGCGCGGGAATGACGACGGATGCCACCAGACGAGGTCCCCGGATGTCGGAAGTACGGCCTGCGTGACGCGCTGGCGGGGAACCAGCCGAGGAGGAGACGGAAATGTCGGCCGAGGAGTTCACGAAGTTCGCCGGGAGTCTTGCGGCGATCACCACCGCGATCGGGGACGGGGTCGAGGCGGATGGCGAGCCGAGGTCGCCCGACATGGAGATGCCCGTGCTTTGGATGAGCAGCGTCGGCCACGCCATTTCCGCCGCGCTCCCCACCCTGCCGCAGGATTCCCAGCGTGCGGTCTTCGCCGCGGTCGAGCACGGCATGGTGTCCGGCAGCGAGTTGCTCCGCACGGCGATCGCCACTGGCTTGCTCGAGGCGATCGCTCACGACGTCGACCGGGCACGTGTGCCGCGCGAGCTCGTGACGCCGCATCTGGGCCCCCGCTCGCGGGCCTACCTGGAGGAGTGGGACGCCTTCACCCTCGGTGAGCCCACCACTGGGACGTCGTGAGCACCCGCGACTCACCCGAGCTCACGCCCGCCCTCTGGGCGCAGGTCGCCGCAGCGCTGGCCGGACGGATGAACATGCCTGATCTCGCTCGTGAGCCTGAGTCAGGTCACCGCGGGCCCAGCGCCCGCGAGCCCGCCGACCCGTAGCGGCGGCTGGGGTTCGACCCGATGGTGGCGGGTGAGGCCTTCTTGGCAGCGGTCTTCTTCGCGGCGGTCTTCTTGGCCGCGGTCTTCTTGGCAGCCGACTTCTTCGCCAGAGCCTTCTTCCGTGTCGGTGCCACCACGCCAGCCGACCACTCGTCGACCCACTCGTCGATGACCGTCCAGGTGGTCCCGCGGGCCGCGCGCCCGGTCAGCATGCCGAGGTGACCCCCCGGCACGACCTCGAAGCGCACCTGCGACGCGCCGGTCAGCAGCGGCACCACCGCGCGTACGGCGGGCAGAGGTGCGATGCCGTCGGTGTTGCCGGCGAAGACGAGCGTCGGCACCTTGATCGCCGCCAGGTCGATCGTGCGGTCGCCGACCTGCATGGAGCCCCGCGCGAGGGCGTTGCCCTTGACGAAGCGGTGGTAGAGCTGGCCGAAGGTCCGGCCGGGGTAGGCGAACATGTTGGCGCGGAAGCGATCGACCGCCTCGAGCTGGGCGAGGTAGTCGGTGTCGTCGAGGTGCGTCAGCACGGCCAGCGGCTTGGTCACCACCTTCTGCGCGGACGCGGCGGTGAAGGCCCAGTTGACGAGCGGTTGGGGGATGCCGCCCAGGGCCCGGTAGGCGCGGGTGATCGCGCCGCGACCCTGGGTGAGGTTGAGCAGCGGGCGCACCGGCGCGACCAGCGGGACCTTGGTGACGTCGACCGGCGATCCGACCACGGTGATCGAGGCGATGGGGAGGTCCTGGCGGTCGGCGGCGACCAGCAGGGTGAAGATCCCGCCGAGGCTCCAGCCGACGAGGTGCACGCCCCGGCCGCCGGAGTGCTCGTGGACGGCGCGGACGGCATCGGGCAGGACGTCGTCGACCCAGTGCTCGACGCCGAGCGAGCGGTTCTTGAAGGAGACCTGGCCGTACTCCAGCAGGTAGGTCGGGCGACCCTGCGAGACGAGGTGCTCGACCAGCGAGCAGCCGCGCCGCAGGTCGAAGCACAGGGCCGGCGCGGCCAGCGGCGTGACGAGCAGGACGGGGTCGCCGGTCGCAGGCACGTCGCGGTCCGGTCGGTAGTGGTAGACCTCGCGCAGCTCCCCGTCGTCGATCAGCGTGCGGGGCATCGGCCGCAGGTCCGCGAGACCGCCGTAGAGGACGGTGTGCGCGACATTTCCGGCGGCCGCGACGAGCTGGTCGGGCTTGGGGATGAGGTCCATGGAAGAAATCTACGGCCCGGGTGCATCCGGGGAGGGGTGTCGCGCCGAGAAGCAGTCGACGGGCGCGATCCGGCGCCCCCGATGGAAGGACTCCCCATGAAGCGACGCGTCTCCGCAGCCCTCGCCGCCTCGGCCCTCGCGCTCACCACCGTCCCGGCCATGGCGCCCGCCGCCAACGCCAAGGCGATCGGTGAGGACAGCCTCGCCGGACTGCTGACCTCCGACGGCAACACGTTCGACAAGAACAAGAACGACTTCGACATCGTCACCGAGGCGGCCCTCGCCATCGTCGGCGCCAAGCCGGACTCGCCCGTCGCCCTCCTGGCCGACGGCACCCAGCGCCTGACGGTCTTCGCCCCGACCGACCAGGCCTTCCGCCTGCTGGTCAAGGACCTCACCGGCCAGACCATCAAGAGCGAGAAGAAGATCTTCGAGGCGCTGGTGGACCTCGCCGGCGTGGACACCATCGAGACCGTGCTGCTCTACCACGTCGTGCCCGGCAAGACCCTGACCAGCCCGAAGGTCCTCAAGGCCGACGGCGCGAAGCTCACGACCGCCCAGGGCGGCAAGGTCAAGGTCCAGGTCAAGATGAAGCCGCGCCTCTCCATCACCCTCAAGGACCGCGACCGCAACGACCGCGACCCGAAGGTCGTGCTGAAGGCCCTCGACCTCAACAAGGGCAACAAGCAGGTCGCGCACGGCATCGACCGGGTGCTGCGCCCGATCGACCTGTGACCCCACGGGCCGTGAGCTGAGCACGAGAGAGCAATGACGCGCCGTCCGGGAGGGGAGCGCCGATGACCGTCGTCGGCCTCCCCGCCCGGACCCGCCCCCGCTACGGTGTAGCCGTGGTGGGAGGAGCAGCAGTCCTGGAGGAAGCGCCCGAGGAGTCCGTCGAGGCCCTCGCCGTCCGCTTCCGGGCCGGGCACGAGGAAGCCCTCGGTGAGGTCTACGACCGGTGGGCGTCGCTGGTCCACTCCTACGCGCTGCGCGCCCTGCAGGACACCCACGACGCCGAGGACGTCACGCAGCAGGTCTTCGTCGCCGCCTGGCAGAGCCGGGACAAGATGACCCCCGGCCCCCACACGTTCCCCGCCTGGCTGATCGGCATCGCCCGGCACAAGATCTCCGACGCCCGCGCCGCCCGCGCCCGCGACGTACGCCGCATCGAGGCCGTGGCGGCGGTGACCCCATCCGACGAGGTGGTCGGCACCGAAGACGTCATGGAGCCCGACCGGCTCGTCGTCCGCCAGGCGGTCGACGAGATGGGAGAGCCGCGCCGCACCATCATGCTCCTGGCCTTCTGGCAGGACCTCACCCACGTCGACATCGCCGCGACCACCGGCCTCCCGCTCGGGACGGTGAAGAGCCACCTGCGTCGCGGCCTGACCCAGCTCCACCACACGCTCGAGGAGGTGCGCCATGGCTCACGCTGACGTCGACGACCTCGCCGCCCTCGTCATCGAGCCGGCCGACGTGCCCGACCCCGTACGCCGCCACGTGGACGGCTGCTCGCGGTGCTCGGCCACCGTCGAGGCGCTGACCACGACCAGGGGAGCGCTCGGGTCCGACCCGCTCGTCGCCCCGCCGGCGGACCTCCGGGCGCGCGTGATGGCCGAGGCCCTGAGCCGTCCGACCGCGACCGCGACGCCGGCCGAGACCGGGACGGGGGAGACGCCGCCGAGCGCCCCGGTCCCGCTGGCGAGCCGACGACGCGGCGTGCCCGTCTGGCTGGCCTCCGCTGCTGCCGTCCTCGCACTGGTGGCCGGGCTCGGCGTCGGCCGGATGTCCGTGGGCGAGCCCGAGGCCGCCCCGGTCGAGCCCGAGCCCACCGGCTCGGTGTTGGCCGCCACGTCCCTCACCGCCCTCGACAGTGACGCCCCACGTGGTGCCGTCGAGGCGGTCAACGACGCCGACGACGTCGTCACCGTGTCCGTGCGAGCGACCGAGCTCGGCGACGAGCCCGGCTTCCACGAGGTCTGGCTGATCAACGTCGACGGCGAGCGCATGGTCGCGCTGGGCATCCTGGCCCGCAGCGACAACGGCACCTTCGAGGTCCCGCGCCGCCTCATCGAGGAGGGCTACCGGATCGTCGACATCTCGGTCGAGCCCGACGACGGCGACCCCACCCACTCGGGTGTGAGCCTCGCGCGCGGCGAGCTCGTCTGAGCGCACCCGCCGCGCCGGCTCCTCGACATCGCCCGCCCGGGCGACTAGGAACGACCCATGAGGTGGAGGTACGCGATCCTCGGCGGCACGGCCGTCGCGGGCGCAGCGACGGCGGTCCACGACCTGGTGCAGAAGAAGCACGCGATCCTGCGCAACTTCCCGGTGGTCGGCCACGGCCGGTTCCTGGTGGAGAAGTTCGGTCCGGAGCTGCGCCAGTACATCGTCACCAGCAACGACGAGGAGCGGCCCTTCAGCCGTGACCAGCGGCGCTGGGTCTACGCGAGCTCAAAGCTGGAGAACAACTACTTCGGCTTCGGCACCGACAACGACGTCGAGAACGGCGAGGGCTACCCCATCGTCAAGCACCGCACCTTCACCGGGCCCGGGGCGGCGACGATGCCGCACGCCCAGGAGGAGGTGGCCGTGCCGTGCGCGAAGGTGATGGGCGCGGCTCGCGGGCGGACCCACGCCTTCCGGCCCGGCTCGGTGGTCAACATCTCCGGCATGAGCTTCGGATCCCTGTCGGGCAAGGCGATCGAGTCGCTCAACAAGGGCGCGGCGCTGGCGGGCTGCCTGCAGAACACCGGCGAGGGCGCGCTGTCGCCGCACCACCGCCACGGAGGCGACGTGGTGTTCCAGATCGGCACCTCCTACTTCGGCTGCCGCGACGAGCACGGCCGCTTCGACATGGCGCGCCTGGTCGACCTGGTGCAGTCGGCACCCGTGCGCGCCATCGAGGTCAAGCTCAGCCAGGGCGCCAAGCCGGGCCTCGGCGGGATGCTGCCCGGGGAGAAGGTCAGCCGCGAGATCGCCGAGATCCGTGGCATCCCCGAGGGCGTGGACTGCGCCTCACCGAGCCGCCACGCGGTCTTCGGCGACGTCGACTCGATGCTCGACTTCGTCGAGTCGGTGGCCCAGGCGACCGGGCTGCCCGTCGGGATCAAGTCGGCCGTCGGCAACCTGACCATGTGGGACGAGCTCACCGAGGCGATGTCGGCGGGTGGTCGCGGCGTCGACTTCGTCAACATCGACGGCGGCGAGGGCGGCACCGGTGCGGCCCCGATGATCTTCGCCGACTCGGTGGCCTACCCCTTCCGGATCGGCTTCGCCGAGGTCTACCGGCGCTTCGCCGAGGCCGGGCTGAGCGACGACGTGGTCTTCGTCGGCGCCGGCAAGCTGGGCATCCCGGAGAACGCGGTCGTCGCCTTCGCGCTGGGCGTCGACATGGTCAACGTCGGGCGCGAGGCGATGATGGCCATCGGGTGCATCCAGGCCCAGAAGTGCCACACCGACCACTGCCCCGTCGGGATCGCGACGCAGAACCCGCGCTACACCCGGGGCCTCGACGTGGGCCTGAAGAGCGTGCGTGCCGCCAACTACGTACGCTCCCTGCGCCGCGACCTGCTGAAGGTGTCCGAGGCCGTAGGCGTGGTGCACCCCGGACTCATCGCACCGCGCGACATCGACCTCCTCGACGGCACCCGCACCGCCACGGCGTTGGGCCTGACCTATGGGTACGACGCGTCCTGGCCGCGGATGGGACCGCACCTGGTGAAGGAGATCGAGGCGATCATGGTCGCCCAGGACGCTACGCACCCGGACGTGGCGGACCCCGACGCCGGACAGCGCGGAGTGGCGGCGACCGGGCGCTGAGGGATCAGCCCGACCGCGGGCGGCGCACGCTCTTGTCGTGGTGGTCGGGCAGGTGCTCGAGCTCGCTGAGGAAGGACTCGGCCCAGCGCGCGACGTCGTGGTGCACCACGGTCTTGCGCATCGCGCGCATGCGACGACCGGTCTCCTTCTCGTCCGCGGCGAAGGCCTCGAGCAGCGTGGCCTTCATGCCGTCGATGTCGTAGGGGTTGACCAGCCACGCCTGGCGCAGCTCGGCGGCCGCCCCGGCGAACTCCGACAGCACGAGTGCGCCGTCGTCCTCGAAGCGGCAGGCGACGTACTCCTTGGCGACGAGGTTCATCCCGTCGCGGAAGGGCGTCACCACCATCACGTCGGCGGCGCGGTAGAGGGCGGCCATCTCCTCGCGGGGGTAGGAGGAGTGCATGTAGGAAATCGCCGGCCGGCCGATGCGGCCGTGGTCGCCGTTGATCCGCCCCACCAGCAGCTCGATCTCGTCGCGGAGGATGCGGTACTGCTCGACCCGCTCGCGCGACGGCGTCGCCACCTGCACGAAGACGGCGTCCTCGAGGTCGAGCTTGCCGTCGCGCACGAGCTCGCCGAAGGCGCGCAGGCGGGAGTGGATGCCCTTGGTGTAGTCGAGGCGGTCGACGCCGAGGAAGATCCGACGGGGGTTGCCCAGGGCCTCGCGGATCTCCGCAGCACGCTTCTCCACCGCCTCCGAGCGCGCCAGTGCCTCGAAGCCCGCGGTGTCGATGGAGATCGGGAAGGCGGTCGCCTTCACCGGACGGCCGTCGGGGAGGTAGATGGTGTCGCGGTGCGTCTTGTGGCCCACCCGGCTGCGGACCAGGCGTACGAAGTTGGCGGCGGCACCCGGCAGCTGGAAGCCGATCAGGTCGGCGCCCAGGAGGCCCTCGAGGATCTGGCGGCGCCACGGCAGCTGCGAGAACAGCTCGGCCGGGGGGAACGGGATGTGGAGGTAGAAGCCGATGCGCAGGTCGGGGCGCTGCGCGCGCAGCATCTGCGGCACCAGCTGGAGCTGGTAGTCCTGGACCCAGACCGTCGCGCCCTCGGCCGCCACCTCGGCCGCCCGGTCGGCGAAGCGCTGGTTGACCCTGACGTAGGACTCCCACCACTCGCGGTGGAACTCCGGCTTGGCGATCACGTCGTGGTAGAGCGGCCAGAGCGTGCCGTTGGAGAAGCCCTCGTAGAACTCCTCGACCTCCTGCGCGCTCAACGCCACCGGGACCAGGGAGAGCCCGTCCTCGACGAACGGCTCGAACTCCTCCTCGTCGGCCGAGCCCGGCCAGCCGATCCACGCCCCGTCGTTGGCGCGCAGGACCGGCTCGAGCGCGGTCACCAGGCCGCCGGGGGACGTGCGCCACGACGCGGTGCCGTCGGGGGCGACCACCCGGTCCACGGGCAGTCGGTTGGCCACGATGACGAGGTCGGCCTGCGGGGTGGGGCTCACACCGGCCACCCTAACGACGACCGGTGACGTCGGGACCACCCCGCGGTGTCGTCCCGAGCCGCACCTCTCCTACGGGTCCCCGGGTTTTGTCCAGACGACTCGCCGGAGGCGAATGACATCGTTGTCGTTCGTCGCCTAGACTGACCGCAGTCCGCCCGGCACGGGATGGGCGTGGGGTCGAGGAGGAGATGGCAGATGGACGCCGCCAAGCACATCGCGTCGGAGCAGGAGACTGCGCCGGGGCTGAGCCAGCGCGACCGCGACATCCTCGAGTTCGAGCGGCACTGGTGGAAGTACGCCGGCGCCAAGGAGCAGGCCGTCCGCGAGAAGTTCGACATGTCCTCGACCCGCTACTACCAGGTGCTCAACGCCCTCATCGACCGTGCCGAGGCCCTCGAGGCCGACCCGCTGCTGGTCCGCCGCCTCCGCCGCCTGCGCGCCTCGCGCCAGCGCCAGCGCTCCGCCCGCCGCCTCGGCTTCGAGATCTGACACCGCGAGACCTGTCCACTCACTCACGATCGGCTTCCTTCCCCATGGCCTCCTTCCCCAGCTCCGGCCGCCTCCCGTCCCGCCGTCCCCGTGACGAGCGGGGCGTGGCCTTCCCTTCCCCGCTCGTGATGCTCTCGGTCCTCGCCGTCGCGATGGCCTCCATCACCTTCGTCGCCACCCGCGACCAGGCGCCCACCGAGCGTCGGGTCGAGACCGCCACCATCGCCAGCGCCGAGCAGACGCCGAGCGCCGAGCCCACGGCGAAGCCCACCAAGGAGCCGAAGCCCGAGCCGCGCGTCAAGCGCGGCGAGGTCTACGTCGAGGTCTACAACAGCTCCGGGATCAAGGGCCTAGCCGCGAGCACCGCGGAGAAGGCCACCACCGTCGGTTGGGCGGTCGTCGGCGAGGACAACTGGTACGGCGTCGTCCCCACCACGACGGTCTACTTCCCGCCGCGGCTCAAGGCCGCCGGCAAGCAGCTCGCGCTCGACCTCGGCATCCGCCGGACCGCACCGGCCGTCGGGGAGATGAAGCGTGACCGCCTGACGATCATCCTCACCACCGACGCCCCCCAGTAGTCCGCTGGGGCGGGACGGTTCGCGGGTCCCCGCCGCCGCGTGGTTGGCTGGTGCCATGGAGTTCACCTCCGACGACGCGCGCGCCCACTACGACGCCGTACGCGACGTCCTCGCCGGTGTGGTGGTCGGTCTCGACTTCGACGGCACCCTGTCCCCGATGGTCGACGACCCCGAGGCGGCGCGCCTGCACCCCGGCGCCCCCGGCGCGCTGCTCGAGCTCGCCGAGGCGGTCCGCGCGGTCGCGGTGATCACCGGCCGCCCGGCGAGGCAGGCGATCGCGATGGGCGACCTCGACGCCCTCGGCAACGCGATGCTCGACCGCGGCGCGGAGCTCTTCGTCTTCGGCCAGTACGGCAACGAGCGCTGGTCGGCCACCGAGCAGCGGATCCGCTCGCCGCGCCCGCCGGCCGGTCTGGCCAGCTTCGAGCGCGAGCTGACGTCGGTGCTGCGCAGCGCCGACGCCGCCGACGCCTACATCGAGCAGAAGGGCCTGGCGGTCGCGGTGCACACCCGCCGGATGGACGACCCGGCGGGTGCCTTCGCCCGTCTCGTCTCCCCGATCGCCGACCTCGCGGGGCGCCACCACCTGACGGTCGAGCCCGGCCGCAACGTCATCGAGGTCCGCTCGGGTGACATGCACAAGGGGCACGCGCTGCGCACCTTCGTGGCCGAGCAGGAGGCCGACGGCGTGATCTTCGGCGGCGACGACCTCGGCGACGTGGAGGCCTTCGAGGCCGTCCGCGACCTGCGCGACGACGGCCTGCCCGGCCTGGTGGTGTGCTCGGCGTCCACCGAGCAGCCCGACCTCGTGGAGCTGGCCGACGTCGTGGTCGACGGCCCCGCCGGCGTGGTGGAGCTCCTCGGCGCCCTGCTCTCCCGACGCTGACCGCAGGTCGGACGGCTGCGATCCACATCGTGGACTCGGTGTGCGCATCGTGAGACAGCCCGCCTAGGGTTGACCTTGCTCATCACGAGGGACTGAGGGAACGGCCCGTAGAAGTCCCGGCAACCACCCATGAGCCTCCTGTCCGGACCCCGTCCGGCGGACATGGGAGCAGGTGCCAAATCCGACCCACGCGAGAGTCGCGGGGACAGATGAGAAGGAGGACTTCATGAGCACCCTGTTGGACGAGAACACGACGCACACGTTGCGCGAGGGTGCCTTCGGCCACGCCCGCGCCCTGGCCTGCCGCGAGTGCGGCCACGAGGTCGCCCTCGGGCCCTCGTACGCCTGTCCGGAGTGCTTCGGCCCCCTCGAGGTGGCCTACGACTTCCCGACCGTGACCCGCGAGGAGATCGCCGCCGGTCCGGCCAACATCTGGCGCTACAAGGCGCTGCTGCCGGTGCCCTCAGACATCGAGCAGAGCCCCAACACCGAGCCCGGCTTCACCCGGCTGCTGGAGGCGAAGAACCTCGCCCGCGAGCTGGGCATCGACCGGCTGTGGGTGAAGGACGACTCCACCAACCCCACCAACTCGTTCAAGGACCGTGTCGTGGCCTGCGCCCTGAGCGCGGCCCGCGAGCTCGACGCCAAGGTCTTCGCCTGTCCCTCCACCGGCAACCTGGCCAACGCGGTCGCCGCGGCCGGAGCCCGTGCCGGCATGAAGACCGTCGTCTTCATCCCGAGCAACCTCGAGCAGCCCAAGCAGGTCAACTCCGCCGTCTACACCGACCGCCTCGTCGCGGTCGACGGCAACTACGACGACGTCAACAAGCTCGCCTCGGAGATCGCCGGCGAGGAGGAGGGCTGGGCGTTCGTCAACGTCAACGTCCGCCCCTTCTACGCCGAGGGCTCCAAGACGCTGGGCTACGAGATCGCCGAGCAGCTCGGCTGGCGGCTGCCCGACCAGGTCGTCATCCCGGTCGCGTCCGGCTCGCAGCTGACCAAGGTCGACAAGGCCTTCCGCGAGCTGGTCGCGCTGGGCCTGGTCGAGGACAAGCCCTACCGGATCTTCGGCGCCCAGGCGACGGGCTGCTCGCCGGTCTCGGTGGCTTACAAGGCCGGTACCGACGCGATCCGCCCGGTCAAGCCGGACACCATCGCCAAGAGCCTGGCCATCGGCAACCCCGCCGACGGCATCTACGTCCTCGACGTCTGCCGGCGCTCCGGCGGTGCGGTCGAGGACATCACCGACGACGAGGTCCGCGACGCGATCGTCCTGCTCGCTCGCACCGAGGGCATCTTCACCGAGACCGCCGGTGGCACCACGGTGGGCGTGCTGAAGAAGCTCGTCGAGACCGGCCAGCTCGACACCTCGCTGGAGACCGTCGTCATCAACACCGGCCACGGACTCAAGACCCTCGACGCGGTCTCCGACCGGGTCGGCGCCGCAGCCACCATCGCCCCCAGCTATGACGCCTTCGTCGCGGCTGGCATCGTCTGAGAGGGAACACCAGCATGAGCGTCTCGGTCCGCATCCCGACCATCCTGCGCACCTACACCGGCGGCGAGTCCGAGGTCAGCGCCGAGGGTGACACCCTCGCCGCCGTCCTCGACGACCTCGACGCGAGCTACGCCGGCATCAAGGGGCGCATCCTCGACGAGTCGGGTGCGCTGCGCCGCTTCGTCAACGTCTACGTCGGCAACGACGACGTGCGCTTCCTCGACGACCTCCAGACCGCGACCCCCGACGGGGTCCAGGTCTCGGTGATCCCGGCGGTCGCCGGCGGCTGAGCCGGCCTCACGGCGCGCGTACGTCGACCACGGCGGCGTTGCCGCGCCCGTCGATGCGCACTTCGGCGACGGCTCCGTCGCGCAGCAGGTCCTCGGTCTCGCGGGCGGTGTCCTGGGGCAGGAAGAGGCTCTCGATCCCGCACCTGACCTGCCACGAGCGGTCGTCGCACGCCAGGTAGGGCCCGTCGTCGGGGCGCTCCCGCGTCCAGTCCGCGGCGACCCAGGTCCCGTCCTGCTCGACGAGGGTGATGAAGACGTCGCCCTGCTCCCCGTCGTCGAGCGCGCCCAGCCCGGGCTCGACGACGGACTGCGAGTCGTCGTGCCGCAGTCCGGGGTAGTCGAGGGCGACGTACGCCCCGCGGAAGGGGTCGATCGGGTCGAGGGGTGCGACCTCGAGGAGGTAGGTGTCGCCGGTGAGCCGGGCGGAGAGCTGCGGGCCCACCGCGAGCCCGGCCAGGACGAGCTGGCTGACGGCGATGATGCCGGTGACGAGGACGCGTTTCATCGGGGTGCTCCTGGTGCAGGGGTGGGCGAGCCACCGGGTGAGTCATCGACGAGGACCTGGGTGAGCTCGCGACGGGCACGGTCGAAGAGGAAGCCGGTGCCGAGGAAGACCGTGCCGAGGACGACGAACAGCCAGGCGCCGGTGACGATCGGCGCGAAGACGGCGAAGCTCTGGAAGGTCGTGAAGACGACGAGCCCGACCATCGCCATCGCGGTGAGGGGCGGGTGGTCGCGCACCGTGCCGAGCGCCACCAGGGCGACGGCGAGCACGACGTAGGCCAGGACCGAGACGGCCGCGTGCAGCCAGTCGGCTGTGTCGATGTCGGAGGTGTCCGTGCTCGTGGTCCACAGCGCGAGCGCGGTGGCCGCGCCGAGCACGGCGACCGCGCCCAGCGGCTCCAGCAGGCGCTTCCCCGGGCGGGTGAGTGCAGCGCCCATGACGGCCGCTGCCGCCGCGACGAGGACCACCACGAGCCACGCCGACCAGACGACACCGTCCGAGCCGATCCCCGGGATCGCGGCCACGAAGAGTGCGAGCAGCGCCATGCCTCCGGCGACGGTGCGCCACGTCCAGGCGAACGGGGTGATCCACCCGTCGTGCAGCACGGCCAGGCCGGAGGCGAGGACGGCGGCGGCGCCGAGGAGGACGACGACGGTGAGTCCGCTGGGGCCGTCCCAGAGCGGCTGGGCGAACCACCACGCGACGCCGGTGGCGACACCGACGAGGAAGGGCGTGGTGGCGCGGGTCAGGTAGCCGTGGAGCAGGGTGCCGGCCGCCCACAATCCGAGCAGGCGGGGCTCGAAGGCGGGCACCTGCAGCGACTGCGCGGCCTGGAAGATCACCGCGCCGGCGCCGAGGGCGGCCATCAGGCGTACTGCACCCACGAGCGGGGGCGAGGCCTTGCGGGCGGCGAGTGCCTCGCCGCCGGCGAGGAACGCCAGCCAGAGCAGGGCGACGGCGACGAAGCGCGAGGTGGGGGAGAGCTGGTCGAGGTTCGCCGCGACCAGCCAGATGAGGCCGATGCCGACGAAGCCGCCACCGAGCGAGAGCAGGACGCGACCGATGCTGAAGCGGGTGTGGTCGCCGGGCCGGTAGCGCGAGGAGATCAGTCGGGCCTGGTCGTCGTCGATGATGCCCTGGGACGTCCAGTCGTCGAGCTCGGCACGCAGCCAGGCGAGCTGGCGGGGCGGGACCGGCCGGGGGAGGGTGGGGGCGGCTGGGTTCATACGTCCAGCGTGACGCGTTGCGCGCCTCCTGTGATGAGTACGTCGACCCACGTGTGTGGTGCCGTTGGGCCATTCGCCGGGCGGGGTTGACCGGCCGTTCAGGTCGGTGTGGTTGAAACAGGCGTGATCGACGACGATGCCGGGTCCCGCCTCACCCGCGCCTCCGTGGCACTGACCCTCGCTGGGGGCGTCGCCGGCGCGACGGCGTACGCCGCCCGCACGCTCCTGCACCGGCAGGCAGCCCAGGCGCGCCGCGCGATCGGCAAGCCGCTGGGGGAGCAGGCGCCGGCCGCGGACCGGCACTACAAGAAGAAGCTCGGCGACCCGGTCGACCTGCTGGTGCTCGGGGACTCGATCGCCGCCGGGCTGGGCGCGGAACGGGCCAAGCACACCCTCGGCGGACGGCTGGCGCGTGGCATCGCCCGCAGCGCCGGGCGCTCGGTGCGGCTGCGCACGGCGGCCGTGGTCGGCTCGGAGAGCAGCATGCTCGCCGACCAGCTCGCCGCGCTGCCCGACTCCTACCGTCCCGACGTCGCGGTCATCGTGGTCGGCGGCAACGACGTCACCCACCGGGTGCCGGTGGCGGAATCGGTGGACCACCTCGGGGTCGCGGTCGACGCGCTGCGCGCGCGTGGGGCCGAGGTGGTGGTGGGCACCTGCCCCGACCTCGGGGCGCTGCGGCCCGTGCCGCAGCCGCTTCGCGCGCTCGGCTCGCGCGCCTCCCGGCAGCTGGCGCAGGCCCAGCGCGAGACCGCCCTGGCCAGGGGCGCGCGCGTGGTCTCGCTGTCCCATGTGGTGGGGCCGTTCTTCATCACCAACCCGGACGAGATGTTCAGCCTGGACCGCTTCCACCCGAGCGCGCAGGGCTACAAGCGGACCGCCAAGGCGATGCTCCCGTCGGTCCTTGCCGCCCTGGGGGTGGTGGAGGTCGTGCCGTTCGGGCACCACGCGCCCGGGGTGGGCCGCTCAGGCTAGGGTTCCCGGGTGCGCACCACTGCTCGTCGAGCCGGCCAGGCGGTCAAGAAGGCTGCCCAGAAGACGGCTCAGAAGACGGCCCGGAAGACCGGTCGCAACCAGGCGTCCCGGGAGCCGGCTCCGGCGCCGGACGATGCCAAGGCCGAGCGGCGGCGTCGCCTGCTCGCGAGCGACCTGACCGAGCTGGCGATCGAGTTCCGCACCGACAAGTGGGGCGTGCACAAGTACACGCCGCACTACGAGCGGCACCTCCAGCACCTGCGGCGCGAGTCCTTCACCCTGCTCGAGCTCGGCATCGGCGGCTACAAGAAGCGTCGCCGCAGCGGTGCGTCGATGAAGATGTGGCGCTGGTTCTTCCCGCGCGCGACCATCGTCGGCCTCGACATCGAGGACAAGACGTGGCTCACCCGCGGCCACATCCACGCCTACCTCGGCGACCAGACCGACCCCGAGGTCCTCCAGCGGATCATCGACGAGCACGGCGCTCCGATGGTCGTCATCGACGACGGCAGCCACATCCCGGCCCACGTGCGCGAGTCGTTCCGGATCCTCTTCCCGCTGCTGCCCGACGGCGCGATCTACTGCATCGAGGACACCCAGACGTCCTACTGGCCGGCCTGGGGCGGCGAGCTCGACCCGCGCGCGCCGGGCACCTCGATGGACCTCGTGAAGGACCTCGTCGACGGCCTCAACCACGAGGAGTTCCTCGTCGAGGGCTACGAGCCCACCTACACCGACCAGTGGGTGCGGGCCGTGCACTGCTACCACAACCTCGTCGTCATCGAGAAGGGCGACAACCGCGAGGGCACCAACCGCGACGCCGTCGCCCACCAGCTCTACGGGGCCTCCGAGCTCCCCGAGGCATGAGCGCCTCTCTCCCGACCGTCCTGCTGGCCACCAGCGCCGACCTGCCCGACGGGGAGCCCGGCGCCACGGTGCTCGACGCCGCTCTCGCCGAGCGGGGGATCGACGCCGCGTGGGCGCGCTGGGACGACCCGGAGGTCGACTGGACCGCCGCCGACCTGGTGGCGGTGCGTTCGACGTGGGACTACGTCACCCGCCACGACGCGTTCGTCGGGTGGGCGCAGTCGCTCGACCAGTCCCGGCTGCTCAACGGCGCCGACGTGTTCGCCTGGAACCACGACAAGCGCTACCTCACCGACCTCGGCGACCTGCCGGTCGTCCCGACGCTGCTCGCCGACGACCGGGCAGGGCTCGCGGACGGCGTACGCCACTTCGGCACCGCCGTGGTCAAGCCGCGCGTCGGCGCGGGTGGCGCCGGGCTCCTCGTCGTCACCGACCCCGACGACGACCGGCTCGGACGGCCCGTCCGCAGCCACCCGGACTACCCGGAGGTCGACGGCCCCTGGGTCGTCCAGCCGCTGGTCGAGTCCATCCGCACGAGCGGCGAGCTCTCGGTCTACGTCCTCGACGGGAGGATCACCCAGCGCTTCGACAAGGTGCCGGGCGAGGGCGACGTACGAGTGAACGAGGAGTTCGGCGGCCGGGTGCGTGCCGCCGAGACCGGGGACGTCGGCGACCTCGTGATGCAGGCGTACGACGCGCTTGCCGTGCGCTTCGGGCGGCCGATGGACTACCTGCGCGTCGACCTCCTGCGCTGGGAGGACGCGTGGGTCGTCAGCGAGCTCGAGCTCATCGAGCCCGGGCTCTACCTCGACGTCTCGCCGGCCAACGCCGGGCCCTTTGCCGACCTCGTCGCGGCGCGCACGCGCCACCGGTCGGTCTAGACGTTTCGCCCAAGTCGGGGTCAGGGCGGGCGCCGCTGCGCTACGTTCCCCCCAGCCTGTCTCCGTCTGGGGGCGAGGACAGGCTGAACCCGGCACTGGGGCCGGGGGATTCATCCAGTGCGGCGCAGGGGGCGACTCCGGCTCCGCACGTGCGGGAGGGACTTGTCATGCCCATTTCACGGCGCCGCGGCGAACGCGGCGCATCAGCGGTGGAGTTCGCGCTCGTCGTACCGCTCCTGCTGGCGATCCTCTTCGCGATGATCGACTTCGGGTTCGCGATCAACCGCTACACGATGCTCAACAACGCCACCCGCGAGGGAGTGCGGGCAGCCAGCCTCAGCGCCAGCGGGAGCGAGGTCGACAAGGTCGTCAACGACGCGCTGTCCGACCTCAAGGGCAAGGTCTCGGTCACCGTCACCTGCCAGACGCCCCTGGGCGGCACCTGCGGCTCGTGGGACGCCAACCACACCACCGGCGGCGTCGCCGTGGTCACCACGACCTACCAGCACGCCTGGCTGACGCCGGTCGGCAAGGCCATCTCCTCGACGCTCACGCTCACCAAGACCAGCCAGATGAGGATCGAGTGATGCGCCCGCTGCGCACGCGGCTGGCGCGTGGTCGCACGGACGACGAGGGCGCGGTCGCCATCCTGGTCGGCCTGCTGGCCGTCGTGATCTTCGCCTGCGCGGCCCTGGCCGTCGACATCGCGTCGCTGTCGATGGAGCGGCAGAAGCTGCACGACCACGTCGACTCCGCGGCCCACGCCGGCGCCTTCGAGCTGCCCTCCAGCGGCAGCTCGGCCAAGACCTGGGCGGTCACCATGGCCAAGCGCCAGGACCCGACGATGACCCCCGACACCGACCTGTTCTGCGTCGTCGCCTCGACCGGGTCGAGCAAGCAGGTCGCCGCCGGCCAGATCCCCGCGACGTGCGACCCCGGGACCTACAACAGCGCCACCGTGCGCTGCAACACCAAGATCTGCTCCATCCCCTGTCCGACCACCGGGCGGTGCAACACCATCCGGGTCAGTGACGCCAAGGACGTCGACTACGACTTCGCGCCCATCATCGGCCAGAACAAGGGCTCCACCGGGTCGGTGACGTCCGCGGCCTGCAAGGGCTCGTGCGGCGAAACCCTGCCCAACCCGATGGACATCGTCATCATGGCCGACCGCACCACGAGCATGCTGGACTCCGACCGCGAAGAGATGAAGACCGCGATCGTGGACAGCCTCGGGGTCATGGACCCCACGCTGCACTACGTCGCCTTCGGGGCGCTGCACAAGAGCAAGGCCACGGCGTCGTGCGCCACCGCTGCCACAGAGAAGTCGGACGGGGTCACCGGCGGAGACTGGATCGCGGTGCCCTTCACCAACGACTACAAGGCCAACCGCGACTCCGCGATCAACAGCTCCAGCAAGCTGGTCAAGGGCGTGCAGTGCATGCCGAGCGGTGCGGTCCCCGGACTCTCGACCGGGTCGTACGGCACCCACCTCGCCTCGGCGATGAAGGGGGCGGCTCGCTACCTGCTCGGCAAGCAGCCCAACAACCTCACGTCCCTGCCGAAGCGGCCCGGCACGCCGAAGAAGGTCATCATCTACGAGACCGACGGCCAGCCCGACGAGCTGGTGGCGGGCGGTTCGACGTCGCTCGACAGCAGCGGCGACCTCGGCGCGGACCGCAACTTCTACGGCAACGGCAACGGCAAGGAAGGCTGCGACAACTTCAACCAGGTCTCGCAGTACGCCAAGGACAACAACATCACCGTGCTGGTGATCGGGTTCGGCGACGCCAACACCGCCCCCTGCGAGAAGCCGGTCACGTCCGGCGGCTCCGCGCGGACCCCCCGGTCGCCGTGGGTGCGTGACTACCTGGCGAAGGCGGCGTCCCCCGGTCCGAGCGGGGCGCCCAGCAAGGCCGAGAGCGACTGCTCGTCGAACGCCGAGCGGGTCGCGGAGAACAAGGACGGCGACTACTACTTCTGCGCCGTCTCGGGCTCGGAGCTCGGTCCGATCTTCGCCACGGCGATCGTCGCCGTCACGGAGAGCATCCGCCTCATCGAGATGCCCTGAGAGCTGTCGGGGAGGACGCGGGCGGGGCGGGCCACGGGGCCGCTCCGCCCGCGCTTCGGCGTTTGCACTCTCGGGGGTCGAGTGCTAAACATGACGCTGGCACTCTCGTCACGAGAGTGACAACGACCCAGGTGACGCTGAGGTCCGCAGAAGCCGGCGTGAATGGATCGCCGACGGAGCGGACCGTCCGTCGCGGGCAGCCTGCCTGGCGTCGACACACAGACTCACGTCGATAGGAATCGCACGCGATATGGCCAAGCTGATTGCTTTCAACGAGGAGGCCCGCCGCGGCCTCGAGCGAGGGATGAACACCCTCGCCGACGCGGTGAAGGTCACCCTCGGCCCCAAGGGCCGCAACGTCGTCCTGGAGAAGAAGTGGGGCGCCCCCACGATCACCAACGACGGTGTCTCGATCGCCAAGGAGATCGAGCTGGAGGACCCCTACGAGAAGATCGGCGCCGAGCTGGTCAAGGAGGTCGCCAAGAAGACCGACGACGTCGCCGGTGACGGCACGACGACGGCCACCGTCCTGGCCCAGGCCATGGTGCGCGAGGGCCTGCGCAACGTCGCGGCCGGCGCGAACCCGATGGGTCTCAAGCGCGGCATCGAGGCCGCCGTCGCCGCCGTGTCCGAGCAGCTGCTCGTGATGGCGAAGGACGTCGAGACCAAGGAGCAGATCGCCTCCACCGCCTCCATCTCGGCCGCTGACACCACCGTCGGCGAGATCATCGCCGAGGCGATGGACAAGGTCGGCAAGGAAGGCGTCATCACCGTCGAGGAGTCCAACACCTTCGGGCTGGACCTCGAGCTGACCGAGGGCATGCGCTTCGACAAGGGCTACATCTCGGCCTACTTCGCCACCGACCTCGAGCGCATGGAGGCCGTGCTGGAGGACCCCTACGTCCTCATCGCCAACTCCAAGGTGTCGACGGTCAAGGACCTGCTCCCGCTGCTGGAGAAGGTCATGCAGTCCGGCAAGCCGCTGCTGATCATCGCCGAGGACGTCGACGGCGAGGCGCTGTCGACCCTGGTGGTCAACAAGATCAAGGGCACCTTCCGCTCCGTGGCCGTCAAGGCCCCGGGCTTCGGTGACCGCCGCAAGGCCATGCTGCAGGACATCGCGATCCTCACCGGCGGCCAGGTCATCTCCGAGGAGGTCGGCCTCAAGCTCGAGTCGGCCGGTCTCGAGCTGCTCGGCCAGGCCCGCAAGGTCGTCATCACCAAGGACGAGACCACCATCGTCGAGGGCTCGGGCGACCAGGGCCAGATCGAGGGCCGGGTCAACCAGATCCGCGCCGAGATCGAGAAGTCGGACTCCGACTACGACCGCGAGAAGCTCCAGGAGCGCCTCGCCAAGCTGGCCGGCGGCGTGGCCGTCATCAAGGTCGGCGCGGCCACCGAGGTCGAGCTCAAGGAGCGCAAGCACCGCATCGAGGACGCTGTCCGCAACGCCAAGGCCGCGGTCGAGGAGGGCATCGTCGCCGGAGGTGGCGTGGCGCTCGTCCAGGCTGCTGCCACCGCGTTCGACAAGCTCGACCTGACCGGTGACGAGGCCACCGGCGCAAACATCGTCCGCGTCGCGACCTCCGCCCCGCTCAAGCAGATCGCCATCAACGCCGGCCTCGAGGGCGGCGTCGTGGCGGAGAAGGTCGCGAACCTGGAGGCCGGTCACGGCCTCAACGCCGCGACCGGTGAGTACGTCGACATGATCGCCGAGGGCATCATCGACCCGGCCAAGGTCACGCGCTCCGCCCTGCAGAACGCTGCGTCCATCGCCGCGCTGTTCCTCACCACCGAGGCCGTCGTGGCCGACAAGCCGGAGAAGGCGCCGGCCATGGGTGGCGGCGACGGCGGGATGGGCGGCATGGGCGGCATGGACTTCTGATCGGCCAGCCGGGCGCGCTCGCGCGTCCGGCGTCGGCCGATCAGGTCGAGTAGCGGCCGCGCACCCGAGCGAAGCGAGGGGACGCGGGTCCGCGTATCGAGACCGGATCGCCACCGCTCCACAGCATCACCAGCAGGGCCCCCGCTCCGGCGGGGGCCCTGCTGCCGTTCCGGGCCTCCGAGCCGGCTCGAGGTCCCTCGGGGCACCCGCTGGTATCAATGGCCCATGCGCCTCCCCGTTCCCGGCCCCCGTGACGTCCTCTCCGCCCTCGAACGAGGTGGCGAGCAGGTCGAGGCGCTGCTCGGGGCCGTGCCGCGGGTGCTGGCCCTGCTCGACCAGGCCGAGGCGCTGGTGGCGCGAGCGTCCGGCCTCGTCGACCGGGTGGAGGGGGTCGCCGACACCGCAACGGCCGAGGTGGCCCGAGTCGGCGCGGTGGTCGACGCGGCGACGGCCGAGGTGGCTCGCGTGGGCGGCGTCGTGGATGCGGCGACCGCGGAGGTGGCGCGCGTGGGCGGTGTCGTGGACGGCGCCGGTGTGCAGGTGGGTCGGGCGGCGGTCCTCATCGACCTCCTCGAGCCGTCGCTGACGACCCTCGAGCCCACGCTGCGGACGCTCGCCGACACCACGCACCCGGAGGAGGTCGCGGCACTGGTGACCCTCGTCGACCACCTGCCGGCGGTGACGCTGCAGGTCGAGCGCGACATCCTCCCGATCATGGCCAGCCTGGGCTCGGTGGCACCCGACCTGCACGAGCTCCTCGACGTCTCGCGCGAGCTCAACGAGATCCTGGGCAAGATCCCCGGCGTCGGACGCCTCAAGCGGCGGGTCGAGGAGGAGGACGAGGACCGGTGACCACCGGGAACCCGACAGGCACTCGCCGCGTCCGAACAGGTATGAGCCGACAGACCAGCCGAGTCCGCACCCTGCTCGTCGTACCCGTCGTCGTCCTCTCCGGCCTGACGGCCTGCGGCGCCGACGACGACGGCGCCGAGCGCGCGTCGGACGACACCTCGACCAGCCCGACCGGGACGGCCACGAGCGAGCCCGGCACGGACGACGCGGGCACCCTGGCCCTCACCGCCGACGGTGCCGCGGCCGCCAAGTGCGCGGTCCCGAGCCCCGACACGCTCGCCACCTTCGACACCGCCTTCTCCGGCACGGTCACCGCCCTCGACGACGGCACGGCCACGCTGAGCGTCGACGAGTGGTACGCCGGTGGCGACGGCGCGGACACCGTGACCGTCACCTCGCCGAGCGAGCAGCTGCAGGACCTGCTGCTGGCCGTCGACTTCCAGGAGGGCCGGTCCTACCTCGTGAGCGCCGACGGCGACCGGGTGACGCTGTGCGGCTACTCCGGGGAGGACAACGCCGAGATGCAGGCGCTCTACGCCGAGGCCTTCGGGGGCTGATCCTCCGTCCGCGTCAGCTCGGCTTCGGAGCTCCCTTGCGGGCGTAGCGGCTCCAGGTGATGGCCACGCACATCACCGCCCACGCGATGCCGATGGCGTAGAAGGTCGTCGGGCCGAGCGTGGTGACGCCGATCCCGAAGAAGAAGGGGCCGAAGGCCGCGATCGCGGCAGTCCAGCCGATCACGCCACCGGCCTGCCGCTTCTCGAAGATCATCGGCATCTGCTTGAAGGTCGAGGCGTTGCCGATCCCGGCGAACAGGAAGATCGCGAGCATCCCCCACAGGAACTGGTCGAAGCCGCGCTCCAGCGCAGCCGCTGAGCTGGTGTCCGGGGTCAGGGCGGGAAGGGTGAACGCGATCGAGACGATCAGTCCCACGCCCGAGACGAGCGTCCACACCGCTCCCCCCGTCCGGTCCGTCAACGGCGCGAAGAGCACCCGCGCCCCGGCTCCGACCAGCGGCCCGAGGAAGACGTACTTCACCACGTCGGGGACCGCGTAGCCGTCGATGAGCACCTGTGCCTCGCCTCCGGTGCCGGACACGATGTCGGCGTTGCCGATGCCGTAGAGGTTCGCCATGAGGAGGCCGAACTGCGCGGCCAGGCCGGAGAACGTGCCGAACGTCATGATGTAGAGCAGCGTCATCAGCCACGTGTCCACGTTGCCGAAGATGTCGAACTGCTGGCGCACGTTGGCCTTGATCGGCACCGACTTGAGCATCGTCCAGGCGAGCACCGACGAGAGGACCATCAAGGGGATCCAGATGAACGCGGCGTTCTGGTACCACACGTCCTGAGCCGGAGCGCCCGGCATCGAGATGGACTGGGTGCTTCCGAAGAACGCGAGCGCCGAGAACCCGATGAAGTACGGCGTGAGCAGCTGCACCGCCGAGACGCCGAAGTTGCCGAGCCCGGCCTGCAGGCCGAGGGCCGTGCCCTGCTTGGACTTCGGGAAGAAGTAGGAGGTGCTGGGCATGAACCCGGAGAACGCGCCACCGCCGATGCCGGCCAGGAAGGCCAGCACCATCAGCTCCCAGTAGGGCGCCGTCGGCTCCTGGACACGCACCCCCCAGCCCAGCGTGGAGAAGATCAGCAGCAGCGACGTGAGGGTCACCATCCTCCGCGTCCCCATGAGGGGAGGCAGGACCATCCAGACCAGGCGGAACAGGCCGGCGGACAGGCCGGGCATCGCCGCCATCCAGTAGAGCTGGTTGGTGCTGAAGCTGTAGCCGAGCGGGTTGAGCTTGGGGATGAGGGCGCTCGGCAGGAACCAGGCGACGAATGCGAGGAACAGCGCGAAGGTGGTCACCCAGAGCGTCCGCCACGCGAGCGGCTTGTCCCAGGTCTCCTCGTTCTCGGGGTCCCAGGACTCCAGCCACTCCCCGCCGGACCGGGTCTCTCGGGTGGTGCTCATGCCAGTGCCTCCTCGGGCGCTCGGACGACAGGATTCTCGGAGTGCGGGCTCTCCAGGTGGCGGGCCAGCTCGGGGGACTCCTGGTGCAGCATGTGGACGACCGTCCAGTGCATCCACACGGCGCAGACCGCCGTGAGCACGAACAGGACGAAGAAGGTGCTGGACGGGAAACCGGACCAGGACTTGGTGTAGGCGAACAACGGCGGGAGGACGAAGCCGCCCAGCCCGCCCAGCATCCCCACCAGGCCGCCGACGGCGCCGACGTTGTGCGGGAAGTACTCCGGGATGTGCTTGAAGACGGCGGCCTTGCCGACGCCCATCGCGCAGCCCAGCAGGAAGACCAGCACGACGAAGGGCACCAGTCCCAGGGAGTACGCGAGGTGCTGGGTCTGTGAGCCGTCCGGGTGGCTGATGACGATGTGCCCGTTCGGCATCATCAGCAGCCCGGTCGTGACGAGCATGGCCGCGAAGGTCCAGTAGATGACCCGACGAGCCCCGAACCGGTCGGAGAGCGAGCCGCCGAAGGGCCGTAGCAGCGAGGCCGGGAAGATGTAGGTCGCGGTGAGCAGCGCAGCTGTCTGCAGGCTCACGTCGAAGTTGTCCATGTAGTAGGTCGGCAGCCACGCGGCGAGTGCGACGTACGCGCCGAAGACGGCCACGTAGTAGAGACTGAAGCGCCACACCCGCACCTGGCTCAGCGGACGCACCTGCTCGCGCAGCGACTGCCCGGTGCCGGGGGCACGGTCCTCGCTCGGCGTGCCGAACCACACCAGCGCGGCCATCACGACCAGCAGGACGGCGTACACGACAGGCACGAGCCGCCACCCGCCGTCGACGAACCCGAAGTAGGTCGCCCCGGCGGTGCCGGCGATCAGCGGCGGTCCGATGAACTTGGTGACGGAGGCGCCGACGTTGCCGGCCCCGAAGAGGCCCAGGGCGAAGCCCTGGTGCTCGCGCGGCTGCCACGCCGAGTTCCAGGCGATGCCGGCGGAGAAGGCGTTGCCCGCGAAGCCGACGAGGAAGGCGAGCACGAGGAGCATCGCGTAGGACTCGACGCGCGAGACCAGGAAGGCCGGCACGGCGGTCGCGAGCAGCAGGGTCGTCAGCACCTTGCGGCCGCCGATCCGGTCCGTGAGCATGCCTGTCGGCAGCCGCCACAGCGACCCGTTCAGCGCCGCCACCGCGACCACCCATGAGAGCTGCACCTCGGTCAGCCCGAACTCCGTCTGGATCGGTTTGCCGAGGATGCCGAACATCAGCCACACGGCGAACATCAGCGTGAACGCCACCGTGGACAGCCACAGCACCCGGCTCCGACCAGTGGTCGTCTCGCTCATCTGGGTCCCTTCGGGTCGAGGCGGACGGTGTCCACCATGGCGGAATCTAGGACGGTTCGGAACCGTCTCGACATCTGTCGGGACCTAGGTCCCGGATCAGCGGGACCTAGTCCCTGACTCGGTCGAGGGGGTGGCCGGGGGCCGGTCGGCCCCCCTAGGGTCGAGCTGCGGGGTCGCCCCGCCGTGCGTGCTGAGCAGACCATCGGACCGAAAGGCGTCTACGTGACCGACCTCGAGAACCAGTTGCAGAGGGCCCTGATCGGTGGGCGCCGCTTCTTCTCCAAGGCCGAGGTGAGCGAGGACCAGCGCAGCCTGCACAAGAAGGGCGGGCGCGAGGGTGACGTGTTCTACCGGGACCGGTGGAGCCACGACAAGGTGGTCCGCTCGACGCACGGGGTGAACTGCACCGGGTCGTGCTCGTGGAAGGTCTACGTCAAGGACGGGATCATCACCTGGGAGGCGCAGCAGACCGACTACCCGAGTGCCGGGGCCGACCGTCCTGAGTACGAGCCCCGCGGCTGCCCGCGCGGCGCCGCGTTCAGCTGGTACACCTACAGCCCCACCCGGGTCCGCTACCCCTACGTCCGCGGCGTGCTGCTCGACCTGTATCGCGCGGCCAAGCAGCAGCACGGCGACCCGGTCGTGGCCTGGGGCTCGATCGTGCAGGACGAGGAGAAGGCGCGGGCGTACAAGAAGGCCCGGGGCAAGGGCGGCCTGGTCCGCGCGTCGTGGGACGAGGTCGCCGAGATCATCGCTGCGGCCCACGTCTACACCGTCAAGCGATGGGGGCCCGACCGGATCGCCGGGTTCTCGCCGATCCCCGCCATGTCACCGGTCTCCTACTCCTCGGGCTCGCGCTTCCTCGAGCTCATCGGCGCCCCGATGCTGTCGTTCTACGACTGGTACGCCGACCTTCCCAACGCCTCCCCGCAGATGTTCGGCGACCAGACGGACGTCCCGGAGTCGGGCGACTGGTGGGACGCGGGCTACCTGATGATGTGGGGCTCCAACGTCCCGACGACGCGTACGCCGGACGCGCACTGGATGACCGAGGCGCGCTACCGCGGCCAGAAGGTCATCGCCGTCGCGCCCGACTACGCCGAGAGCGTGAAGTTCGCCGACGAGTGGGTGAGCCCGGCACCGGGGACCGACGGCGCGCTCGCGATGGGGATGGGGCACGTCATCCTCAAGGAGTTCTTCGTCGACACCACGACGCCCTTCTTCGCCGACTACACCAAGCAGTTCACCGACCTGCCGCACCTGGTGTGCCTCGAGCCCTCCCCGGACGGCTCGTACCGACCCGGCAAGTTCCTCGTCGAGGGCGACTTGGGCGGGACGAGCGAGAACGCCATGTGGAAGCCCGCGCTCATCGACGCCGGCACCGGCGAGGTGCGGATCCCGCACGGCTCGATCGGGGACCGCTTCGGCGAGGAGGGCGTGGGGAAGTGGAACCTCGAGCTGGGCGACATCGACCCGGCACTGACCATGTACCGCGACCACCAGGGCGGCACCCGCGAGGCCGTCGAGCTCGAGCTCCCGCGCTTCGACGCGGCCGACGGCAAGGTCGTCCACGAGCGGCGCGGTGTCCCGGTCGCCCGCGTCGGTGACCGCGTCGTCACGACCGTGCTCGACCTGCTGCTCGCCCAGTACGGCGTGGCGCGCGAGGGCCTGCCGGGCCAGTGGCCGCGCACCGACGAGTCGGACCCGCACGGCTACGACGACCCCGCCGTGCCGGCCACCCCGGCGTGGCAGGAGCAGCACACCGGTGTCCCCGCGAGCCAGGTCACCCGCCTGGCGCGGGAGTGGGCGCAGAACGCCATCGACAGCAACGGGCGCGGGATGATCCTGCTCGGGGCGGGGGTCAACCACTGGTTCCACTCCGACCAGATCTACCGCGCGATCCTGCTGCTCACCACGATCACCGGCACGCAGGGACGCAACGGCGGCGGCTGGGCGCACTACGTCGGGCAGGAGAAGATCCGCCCGATCATGGGCTTCCAGCACATGGCCTTCGCCCTGGACTGGCACCGCCCGCCGCGCCACATGAACCAGACGGCGTACTGGTACGTGAACACCTCCCAGTACCGCTACGACACGTTCAGCGCCGACGACCTCGACGCCGGGACGGGGGTCTTCGCGGGACGGTCGGTGATGGACCTGCTGGCCCAGTCGGTGCGACTGGGGTGGTCGCCGTCGTACCCGACGTTCGACCGCAGCAGCCTGCAGCTCGCCGACGACGCCGAGGCGGCGGGGATGGACGCGCCGGCGTACGTCGCCTCCGAGCTGAAGGCCGGCACCCTCCGCTTCGCGGTGGAGGACCCCGAGCACGAGGACAACCACCCGCGGATCCTGTCGTTGTGGCGCTCGAACCTGCTCGGCTCCTCGGCCAAGGGCAACGAGTACTTCCTGCGCCACCTGCTCGGCACCGACTCGGCCGCGACCGCGGTGGAGGCGCCGCCCGACCAGCGGCCGCAGGACGTGGTGTGGGCCGAGAAGGCGGCCGAGGGCCGCCTCGACCTGCTGATGACGATCGACTTCCGGATGACCTCGTCGACGATCTTCAGCGACGTCGTGCTGCCGGCGGCGACCTGGTACGAGAAGCACGACCTGTCGACCACCGACATGCACCCGTTCGTGCACTCCTTCAACCCCGCCATCGCCCCGCCGTGGCAGACCAAGTCCGACTGGGACACCTGGAAGGTCATCGCGAAGAAGTTCTCCGAGCTGGCGGTCGACCACCTGGGGACGCGCAAGGACGTGATCGCCAAGCCGCTGTGGCACGACACCCCGGAGGCGATGGCGAGCGAGCACGGCGTGGTGCAGGACTGGAAGACCGGGGAGGTCGACCCGATCCCCGGCAAGACCATGCCGGTGATCGCCGTGGCCGAGCGGGACTACACCGCGGTCTACGAGAAGATGACGTCAATCGGCCCGCTGCTGGAGAAGGTCGGCATGCTCACCAAGGGCGTCGCCTACGACGTCAAGCGGGAGGTCGAGATCCTGCGCACCCGCAACGGTGTCGCGCGCAGCGGCGCCGGCGCCGGCCAGCCCCGGGTCGAGACGGACGTCCAGATGGCCGACGCGATGCTCCACCTCGCCGGCGTCTCGAACGGGCACCTCGCGACGCAGGGCTTCCGGTTCCTGGAGAAGCGGACCGGCACGGAGCTCGCCGACCTCGCTGCCGAGCACGAGGGCAAGCAGATCACCTTCGCCGACACCCAGGTCGCGCCGGTGCCGGTGATCACCTCGCCGGAGTGGTCCGGCTCGGAGTCGGGCGGGCGGCGCTACAGCCCGTTCACGATCAACATCGAGCGGAAGAAGCCCTTCCACACCCTGACCGGTCGCCAGCAGTTCTACGTCGACCACGACTGGTTCCTGGGGATGGGCGAGATGCTCCCGGTCTACCGGCCGCCGCTCAACATGACGGCGCTCTTCGGCGAGGCCCCCATCGGCGAGCAGAACGAGCTCGGCGTCTCGGTGCGCTACCTGACCCCGCACAACAAGTGGTCCATCCACTCCGAGTACCAGGACAACCTGTTCATGCTCTCGCTCTCGCGCGGCGGGCAGTCGGTCTGGGTCTCGGACCGTGACGCGGCCAAGGTCGGGATCAAGGACAACGACTGGATCGAGATGGTCAACCGCAACGGCGTCGTCGCTGCACGGGCCATCGTGAGCCACCGGATGCCGGAAGGAACGGTGTACATGCACCACGCACAGGACCGGCTCATCGACGTGCCCCTCACCGAGCGCGACGGCAAGCGTGGGGGCATCCACAACAGCCTCACGCGCGTGCTGATGAAGCCCAACCACATCGTGGGTGGCTATGCCCAGCTCGCCTACTTCTTCAACTACATCGGACCGATCGGCAACAACCGCGACGAGGTCACGATGATCCGCAAGCGGACCGCCCCGGTCGAGTACTGAGCGGACGAGGAGCGACTGACATGCGCGTGATGGCTCAGATGGCCATGGTGATGAACCTCGACAAGTGCATCGGGTGCCACACCTGCTCGGTGACCTGCAAGCAGGCCTGGACCAACCGGACCGGCATGGAGTACGTCTGGTTCAACAACGTCGAGACCCGGCCCGGCCTGGGCTACCCCAGGACGTACGAGGACCAGGACGAGTGGCAGGGCGGGTGGGTCCGCAAGCCCAACGGCCGCCTCGACCTCCGCGCGGGTGGTCGGTGGAAGAAGCTGTTCACCATCTTCTCCAACCCCAAGCTGCCCTCGATCGAGGACTACTACGAGCCGTGGACCTATGACTACGAGACGCTCCTCAACTCGCCGCAGACCGACACGTTCCCGGTGGCCCGGCCCAAGAGCCTGATCTCCGGCAAGAACATGAACGTCGAGTGGTCGGCCAACTGGGACGACGACCTCGGCGGCTCGCTGGAGCACGCGGCGCGCGACGTGATGTTCAAGGGCATCGAGGACAAGGTCAAGCTCGAGTTCGAGGAGACCTTCATGTTCTACCTGCCGCGCATCTGCGAGCACTGCCTCAACCCCTCCTGCGCCGCGTCGTGCCCCAGCGGCGCGATCTACAAGCGCGAGGAGGACGGCATCGTCCTGGTCGACCAGGACCGCTGCCGCGGCTGGCGGATGTGCGTCTCGGGCTGCCCGTACAAGAAGGTCTACTTCAACCACAAGACCGGCAAGGCCGAGAAGTGCACGTTCTGCTACCCGCGCATCGAGGTCGGGATCCCGACCGTGTGCTCGGAGACCTGCGTGGGTCGGCTGCGCTACATCGGGCTGATGCTCTACGACGCCGACGCGGTCCTCGAGGCTGCCGCGGTCGAGGACGAGCACGCCCTCTACGAGGCGCAGCGCAAGGTCTTCCTCGACCCCCGGGACCCCGAGGTCGAGCGAGCGGCCCTCGCGGCGGGCATCCAGGCGGACTGGATCGAGGCGGCGAAGAAGTCGCCGGTGCTGCGGCTGATCACCGACTACAAGGTCGCCCTGCCCCTGCACCCGGAGTACCGCACGATGCCGATGGTCTGGTACATCCCGCCGTTGTCGCCCGTGGTGGACGTCGTCAAGGAGACCGGCGTGGACGCGGAGGACCGGAGCAACCTGTTCGCCGCGATCGACACCCTGCGGATCCCCGTCGAGTACCTCGCCAACCTCTTCACCGCGGGCGACGTCGAGCCCGTGACCGGGGTGCTCAAGAAGCTCGCCGCGATGCGGTCCTACATGCGCGACATCAACCTGGGGCGTGAGACCGACCCGTCCATCCCCGCCGCCGTCGGCATGACCGAGGAGGAGATGTACGAGATGTTCCGCCTGCTGGCGATCGCCAAGTACGCCGATCGCTACGTCATCCCTCCGGCCCACGCGGAGCAGGCCCACGCGCTCGAGGAGCTGGCCACCGACTGCTCGGTCGACTTCGACGCCGCCGGCTCGTACTACGACCAGGCGCTGCTGGGCGAGGGTGCGGGCTACCCGACGCCGGTCGCGGTGGAGAACTTCCGGATGCTCCAGGACCGGCAGACCGCTGACACGGTCGCCTCACCGGACGACAAGTCGTCGCGGGTGAACCTGCTCAACTGGGACGGCAAGGGGACACCCGAGGGCTTGTTCCCCCCACGTGAGGACGGAGGCGAGCGGTGATGTTCCGGCGCAGGAGCACCCACAGTCGCCGCGAGGACGCGGCGAGGACCTGGGCCGTCTGCTCGGTCCTGCTCGACTACCCGACCGAGGAGCTGGTCTCCTCCCTCGACGAGCTCGAGGCACTGGTCGCCGACGACCCCCACCTCGTGCCGCTCATCGATCACATGCGGGGGCGGACCCTCGCAGAGCTGCAGCAGGACTACGTCGCCACCTTCGACCACACCCGCAAGTGCGCTCTCTACCTCACCTACTTCGCCTACGGCGACACGCGCAGGCGGGGCGCGGCGCTCGTGGCCTTCAAGGAGGCATACCGCCGCGGGGGCGTCGAGTGGTCCGAGGAGCACGGCGAGCTGCCCGACCACCTGTGCGCCGTGCTCCAGTTCGGCGCCACCGTCGACGTGGCGATCGCGCGCCAGCTGCTGGAGGACCACCGGGCGGGGGTGGAGATGCTGCGCATCGCCCTCGCCGGCTGGCGCAACGACGACGGCTCGGTGGGCTCGCCGTGGGCGGGTGCCCTGGTGGCCGTCTCGGGCACCCTGCGCGAGCTGGCCGGCGACGAGGCCGAGGCCGTACGCCGTCTCGTCGAGCAAGGGCCCCCTGCCGAGGAGGTCGGACTGTCCGGCTACGGCGCGGACCCGGCCCTGTCCACCGGCCCGGCCCTCATCTCCACCGCGACGATCCCCGTAGGAGCCCCCCGATGACCGTGTTCCTCTGGGTGATCGTCCCCTACTTGTGCCTCGCGGTGTTCGCGGTCGGCCACGTCTGGCGCTACCGCTACGACAAGTTCGGCTGGACCACGCGGTCCTCCCAGCTCTACGAGGACCGGCTCCTGCGGCTGGGCTCGCCGCTGTTCCACTTCGGGATGCTCGGCGTGGTCGGCGGCCACGTCATCGGGCTGCTCATCCCCCGGTCGTGGACCGAGGCAGTCGGGATCGACGACCACCTCTACCACTACGCCGCTGTCGGCGGCGGGCTCGTCGCCGGCTTCATGGCGCTCGTGGGCATGGTGATCCTGATCTACCGCCGCCGCACCGTCGGCCCGGTGTTCTCCGCGACCACCGTGATGGACAAGGTGATGTACGCCTTCCTCGCCGCCGCCATCGTGCTGGGGATGTGGAACACGATCGCCGGGTCGATCTTCAGCCTCGGAGGGGAGTACAACTACCGCGAAGGCGTCTCGGTCTGGTACCGCTCGTTCCTGGCCTTCCAGCCCGACGCCGAGCTGATGGCCGAGGCCCCGATCGGGTTCAAGCTCCACGCCCTCGTCGCGTTCGGGCTCTTCGCGCTCTGGCCGTTCACCCGGCTGGTGCACGTGTTCTCCGCGCCCATCGGCTACCTGACCCGCCCCTACATCGTCTACCGCTCCCGCGACTCCCGCCCCGGCCAGCCCGGCAGCACGCCGACGCGGCGCGGCTGGGACCGGGTGGGGTGAGGGACGTGTGCGAGTACTGCGGCTGTCGCACGGTCCCGGCCGTCCGCGAGCTGATGGAGGAGCACGACGCGATCATCGAGGACGCCGGCGACGTCCGCACCGCGCTTCTCTCCGGTGACCGGGCCGCGACCGTCGCCCGGCTGGAGCACCTCGCCAGCCATCTGGACCCGCACGTCCACCGTGAGGAGGTCGGCATCTTCGCCGCGCTCCGCGCCCAGGGGGACTGGAGCGAGGAGGTCGCCGAGCTCGAGGGCGAGCACCGCGACCTCGACGGCGCGATCGCGGACCTCGACCCCGCGGACCCCTCCTTCGGCACCCGGGTCCTGGCGTTCCTGGAGTCGCTCGAGGAGCACGTCGAGCGCGAGGACCTCGGGATCTTCCCTGTCTCGGTGGTCACCCTGGGCGCCTCGGGCTGGGACACCGTGGCTGAGGCGCACCGCGAGACCCCGACGTTCCTGACCACCTGAGCCCATCGCCACCTAGTCACGTGAGGACACCGCAATGGAATCGACGTCCCTGACCAGCCTGGTCGACGACCAGCTCGCCGAGGCCCGGGAGGCGAGCAGCGGCCGGGCGGCGGTGACCGTCTTCGGAGGGCGCGAGCACGACCTCCGGCAGACCCTGATCGCCCTGGCGGCAGGCCGGTCCCTCGGCGAGCACGAGGCACCGGGGGAGGCGACCCTGCAGGTCCTCCTCGGCACGGTGCGGCTCACGGCCGGTGAGGACGCGTGGGAGGGCAGCGCCGGCGACCACCTGGTGATCCCGCCGCACCGCCACGACCTGCACGCCGTGACCGACGCGGCGGTGCTGCTCACCGTCGCGTCACGCGCCTGACCCGTAGCGTGGCGCCATGACGGTCGGGCTCCTCCTCGCTGCAGGCGCCGGGCGTCGCTTCGGCGGCCCGAAGGCGCTGGCTCGCGAGCCCGACGGCACGTCGTGGCTGCTCCGGTCCGTGCAGGCGCTGCGGCCCTGCGCGGAGATCGTGGTCGTGCTCGGCGCCGAGGCGGAGCGGGCTGCCGCGCTGCTGCCGATGTCGGTCTCGCGGGTCCGCGCCGACGACTGGGCCGAGGGGATGGGCGCCTCGTTGCGCGCTGGGCTCCTCGCCCTCGACCCGACCGACCACGACGTCGCGCTCGTGTCGTTGGTCGACCTGCCCGACGTCGACGCGGCCGTCGTGGCCCGCCTCGTCGGGGCTGCCACCGGGCCTGACGTCCTCGCTCGGGCGGCGTACGACGGGGTGCCGGGGCACCCGGTGCTGCTCGGCCGCGACCACTGGGCCGGGGTGGTCGAGACCTCGACCGGTGACCGCGGGGCGCGCGACTACCTCGCCTCCCACGAGGTCGCGCTGGTCGAGTGCGGCGACCTGGCCACCGGCGCCGACGTCGACGCGCGCTGAGGCCTGTCCGGCGGCCCAACGTCCGGCCAACGTGTCGGGTCGTAGCCTGACGCCATGGACCAAGGCATGGACTCCGCTGCAGACGTGGCCGCCCGGCTCGGCGCCACCGGGTACCTCGCCGACCAGGAGCTGGCCACGGTCGTCTTCCTGGCCGCGCGGATGCAGCGCCCGTTGCTGCTGGAGGGCGAGCCGGGCACCGGCAAGACCGCTCTCGCCGAGGCCCTCGCGCAGAGCCTCGACCTGCCGCTGGTCCGGCTGCAGTGCTACGAGGGGATCGACGCCAGCCAGGCGCTCTACGACTGGGACTTCCCCCGCCAGATCCTGCACCTGCGCGCCCTGGAGGCCGCCGGCGACGTCGACTCCGACGAGGCCGAGAAGAGCCTGTACGACGAGCGCTTCCTGCTCGCCCGACCGGTGCTCGCCGCGCTGCGCCAGGCGCCGGCGGTGCTGCTGGTCGACGAGGTGGACCGGGCCGACGACGAGTTCGAGGCCTTCCTGCTCGAGGTGCTCTCGACGTGGCAGGTCACCATCCCCGAGTTCGGCACCGTCACGGCGCCCGAGCCGCCGCTCGTGGTGCTCACCTCCAACCGCACCCGCGAGCTGCACGACGCGCTGAAGCGGCGCTGCCTCTACCACTGGATCGACCACCCGGGCCTGGACCGCGAGGTGCAGATCGTCCGCTCGCGTGCCCCCGAGGTCAGCGAGACCCTGGCCCGGCAGGTCGTCGGCCTGGTCCAGCAGCTGCGTGCCCGCGACGACCTGCTCAAGCCGCCCGGCGTCGCGGAGACTCTCGACTGGGCGCGGGCGCTGACCTACCTCGGCGCCGCCGAGCTCGACCTGGCGTCGGCCGCAGCCACCCTGGGCGCGCTGCTGAAGTACCGCGAGGACGCCGACCGGGTGAAGGCCGCGCTGGACCGGATGCTGGCGAGATGACAAGTCCGTCGACGACCGCCGAGCCGCACGCCGCGGACGAGGTGCTGCTGGGCTTCGCGCGCGCCCTGCGCGCCTCCGGGGTGGCGGTCACGCAGGATCGGGCGATGGGCTACCTCGCCGCCGTCGCCGAGGTGGGGGCCGACGACCGGCAGGCGACCTACTGGGCCGGACGCGCGACGTTGTGCAGCTCGCCCGACGACCTCGCCCGTCACGACCAGGTCTTCGCCGCCTGGTTCGACACCCGCGACGGCCTGCCGACCGCCCGGCCGCGGGAGGCCTCGCAGCCGGCGACGGCCCACATGCTGCCCGACACCGAGACCAGTGGCGGTGGTGACGACGAGGACGCCGAGGTGGTGCGGGCCGCCGCTTCGGCGGCAGAGGTGCTCCGCCACCGCGACGTGGCCTCGCTCGACGCGGCCGAGAAGCGGCGTCTGGCCGGGATGTTCGTCCGGCTCTCGCTTCGCCCGCCGAGTCGGCGTACGGCCCGGCACCGGAGGTGGCACCGCGGCCAGGTCGACGCCTCGCGCACGCTGCGGCACTCGCTGCGCCAGATGGGGGAGCCCGGCGAGATCGCCTGGCGCCGCCGCGGGATCCGGCCACGCCGGGTGGTGCTGCTGCTCGACGTGAGCGGCTCCATGACGGCGTACGCCGACGCGCTCCTGCGCCTGTCGCACCGGCTGACCCAGTCGGCGCGTGCCGGCGGCGGCACGGTCGAGACCTTCACCGTCGGCACGCGCCTCACCCACGTCACCCGGGCCCTGCGCTCGCCCGACCCTGATCGCGCCCTCGCGGCCGCCGGCGAGGTGGTGCCGGACTGGTCGGGCGGCACGCGCCTGGGCGAGACGCTGCAGGTCTTCCTCGACCGCTGGGGCCAGCGCGGGATGGCCCGCGGGGCGGTCGTGGTCGTCTTCAGCGACGGGTGGGAGCGCGGCGACGCGGCTCTGCTCGGCGAGCAGATGGCCCGGCTGCAGCGCATCGCCCACCGCGTCGTGTGGGTCAACCCGCACCGCGGCAAGGCGGGCTACGAGCCGCTGCAGGGCGGCGTCGTGGCGGCGCTGCCCCACTGCGACGACTTCCTCGCCGGGCACTCCCTGGCGACCTTCGCCGACCTCACGGAGGTGATCGCACGTGCGTGACGTGCTGCCCGAGCTGATGCAGTGGTGGGAGGCCGGCGAGACGATCGGTGTCGGCACCGTGGTCGCGACGTTCCGGTCCGCGCCCCGCCCCGCTGGCGCCTCGATGCTGGTCGGACCCGACGAGTCGGCCGTCGGCTCGGTGTCCGGCGGCTGCGTCGAGGGCGCGGTCTACGAGCTCGCCCAGACGGTGGTGGCCTCGGGGGAGCCGGTGCTCGAGAGGTACGGCGTCTCCGATGACGACGCCTTCGCGGTCGGTCTGACCTGCGGCGGGATCCTCGACGTCTTCGTCGAGCAGGTCTCGCGCGAGACCTTCCCGCAGCTGGGTGACGTGGCCGCCGACATCGAGGCAGGGCGACCGGTGGCGCTCGCGACCGTCATCGAGCACCCCGACCCTGCGTGGGTGGGCCGGCGCATGGTCGTACGCCCCGACGTCCCCGCCGACGGCAGCCTCGGCTCGCCACGGGCCGACGCGGCCGTCCACGACGACGCCCTCGGCCTGTTGGCCGCCGGCACCAACGCGACGCTGACCTACGGGCCCGACGGCGAGCGCCGCGGCGAGGGGATGCGGGTCTTCGTGTGGGGCTTCGCGCCCAAGCCGCGCATGCTGGTCTTCGGTGCCATCGACTTCGCTGCCGCCGTCGCCAAGGTGGGATCGTTCCTCGGCTACCACGTCACGGTGTGCGACGCGCGGCCCGTCTTCGCGACGAGCTCGCGCTTCCCGGGCGCCGACGAGGTGGTCGTCGACTGGCCGCACCGCTACCTCAGTGCCGAGCTCGACGCCGGGCGCATCGACCGCCGCACCGTCCTCGCGGTCCTCACCCACGACCCGAAGTTCGACGTTCCGCTGCTCGAGGTCGCGCTGCGTCTCGACGACGACGTCCGCCCGGGCTACATCGGCGCCATGGGCTCACGGCGCACGCACGAGGAGCGGATGGCGCGGCTGGTCGAGGCGGGGCTCCGTGACGCCGAGCTCGCGCTGCTCTCCTCGCCGATCGGCCTCGACCTGGGGGCGCGCACGCCCGAGGAGACGGCCGTGTCGATCGCCGCGGAGATCGTGGCCCGCCAGTGGGGCGGGTCAGGCGAGCGGCTCGCCGCGACCGAGGGGCGCATCCACCACGACGACTGACGGGTGCGGACGTTCAACGAGCGGCGAATTGGCCCTTTCGGGTGACCCGACCTATGGTCTCCGGGATGTTTTTTCCAGCCGCGTTGCCCCGTGTCCTCGTCCGGTCGACCGCACTCCTCCTCGCGGCCCTGCTGCTGATCACCGGTGTCTCGCCGGGCGCGTCGGCAGCCGAGGCGCGTGAGCAGGAGCGCTCGCAGGCGGCGGCCGCAGGCCCCGCCGGCCGCTTCACGGTGGCCACGCTCAACCTGCGCAAGGGGATGCGGGTGCCGGGCATGCGGCACGACATCGGTCGGGTCCTGAGCGGTGGCGCCTCGGTCATCGGGTTCCAGGAGCGGCTGTTCAGCCGGCCGGCGCTGCGTGCGTCGCTGCCGAAGTCGTGGACGCTGCTGATGCCGGACGGCCCGACCGGCACCGACGACAACCCGATCGCGTTCGACAAGGACGTCTGGGAGCTCGAGAAGACCTGGTCGGCCCTCCTCACCGGCAAGACCTGGCGGCGTCAGACCGGCCGGATCGCCCACGACCAGTACGGCGTGGTGGCAGTGCTTCGGAATCGTGCGAGCGGTCACGTCATCCGCGCGGTGAGCTTCCACCTGCCCAACCACCTCCACAACCGGCGCACAGGCGGTCCCAACTGGGCCAACCGCGGCGGCGTCGAGGCCATGTGGCGGATGGCGGCCCGGGTCCGCTTCATCGCCCAGGACGCTCCCGAGGCGCACCAGTTCGTCGGGATGTGCGACTGCAACGTCACCGAGAACCGCGACACCACCGACCACCTCGTGAAGGGCCGGATCACCCGGCCGCTGCGCCTGGAGACCAACTACACCGGTCGCAAGGGCGGGTCTGGCATCGACTACGTGATGGGCGAGCGCGCCTCGGACTTCCGCATCCGTTCCTACCGCTCCTACCGCGACCTGGTCACCGACCACCCGGGCATCGTCGCCACCTTCGCGCGCAAGCGCTGAGGCGGATCGCGCCTTCCGGTCTCAGCTGTCGGCCGGTGGGTCGAGCAGCTCGTCGCTGATGTCCTCCCAGTGGAAGACGTCGCGCCACTGGTCGTGGGTCGGGTCGTGGAGCTCGGAGGCCCATCCCTCGAAGGCATCGGTCACGCGGTCCCGCGAGAGCGTGCGCGTCATCAGGTGCCGCAAGGGATCGTTGTCGCGCACCTCGAGCCGCAGGAGACCGTCGCCCTGGAGCAGGACCTGTATGTAGCGATCCGGGTGGTCGAGGTTCTGCAGGATCAGTACGCCGTCCCCGCGCGGCAGCGTCTCCAGCCGCCCGAGCACGTCATCGCGGCTGGGGCCGCGGATGATGCCGCGATGGGTGCCGTGCAGCTTGAACCGCTGCGCCGACCGCTCGTCGGCAATGCCGCAAGACACATGCCGACGAGTTCGCTCAATCGCTGGTGGGCTCTCAGCTCGACCGGAGTCCCAGAAAGGCACTCGCCGGGATTCCCAGTCTGTGAGGAATGCCGCGATGCCTTCGCCGTGCACTGAACGGCGTTCCTCCGAGGTGAGGGGGACAACTTGCATGAACTAGATGTGCTGACGACCTGCGGCCAGCGCCGGGAGGACTGAGTCCGCCTGTCGCACCACCAGCATCGTGTTCAGCGCAGTGCCCGGCCACAGGGGTTCCTCCACGGGAACCGTGTGTCCGTGGTCACGGGTCACGTTGTGCTTGTCCTGGTAGTGCCAGAGCGCTGCCAGTGGCCCGGCAACCGCGTCCTGCCCAGGCGTCAGTCCGATGAAGAACTCGGTCGCATGCAGGCCGGAACGTGCCATCCGGGCACCGACCGTCACGTACAGATCGACACCTTCCCCAGTGCGGCCGGAGTCCCAATGCCGTACGTGGACCTCGCGCGCACCCCACGTGAACGTGGCCGACTTGGTCGGCTGACCAAAGTGGCCCGAGAGGTGGTCGTCGACCTCGGCGTCGCTGATCATCGGGACATCAAGAAAACGTCCGCGCGGCGCCGTACGGGGGCTCGGCTGCAGATCAGGTGCTCGTACCGCGGTGCCTCACGCGTGCTCTTCTTGTCGGAAGGGCTCGTCCAGGGCTTCTCGCTGACACTTCAGCATCCACTCGCTGATCGACGCGGGCGTACGCGCACCAGGTCGGTGCCTGCGCCCGGGCGTAGCGCGATCCGGGCTCAGGCGCACCAGCGGCCCCGCCACCTGGCAGGCGGCGGGGTGTGGGGCGGGGTCATCTTCGGGGTGACGGGATCCGGGGCGGGCCGGGGTCCGGTGGGTCAAGGGCCGTCGTGCCAGTGCGGTCGCTGCGGTAACGGTGCCCATGAGGGCTGGTCCACTCGAACACGCCTGGATCGACCATGTCGTAGCGCCAGGCGGAGTGGGTCTTGAGGCGGTGGTGGAACCGGCACAACGCGCCGAGGTTCTCGGTCTCCGTGGGTCCGGGCTGGGGTCTGCCTTCCGCCTCGGCGTCGTGGTCGTACTCGATGACGTGGTCGACGTCGCAGCCCCGCGCGGGGCGCCCGCACCACGGGAACACGCACGTCCGGCGGAATCTAGGCAGTCACGCAACACCGTGGTTTTCAGTGGTCTTGGCAAGTATGTCGTCGAGCATCTCGGCTGGGGTTCGGAACCCGTGGCGCTTCCGCGGCCTGGAGT